>Ga0308161_1000033_pt1 | contig 430101 bp, 411 predicted proteins | sample PhyFR2_FD_201034 | JGI IMG/M metagenome (GOLD analysis project Ga0308161, IMG submission 201034) | Phyllosphere microbial communities from UC Gill Tract Community Farm, Albany, California, United States - DLSLF.R2 | ecosystem: Host-associated > Plants > Phyllosphere > Unclassified | place...
AGCGTTCATCCTGAGCCAGGATCAAACTCTTCATCGTATATTGTAATATTATATAATCGATGCCTACTATCGGTTCTTTTCGAATCTCACGATCCTATTACTCTTATTCTATTTGTCTCGTCTTTTGGACAAGACGGCTGTCAATTCAATATGTCTACGAACGTGTCTTCTTTTGTTTTTCGCTTGTCTCTCAAAGCGGGTGCAAAACTAAAACTTCTTTTTGTTTCTCGCAAGAAAAATTTAAAGTTTTTTTTTGGAATTTTTTTAATCCCAATTTCCTCTCTTTTCCTTACCAGTCTCTCAATGAACTTCCGCGTTTTGCGGGGTGCAAATGTAAAAAGCATTTTCTAACTGCGCAAGCTTTTTGGAATCTTTTTTTTCTTTATCTCTAAAGACCTTAATTCCTTTTCTTGTCAGTATTTCAGTGAACGCATTTGTTTGTTGCGGGTGCAAAAGTAGCACCTTTATTTACATTTACAATACTTTTTATTGCATTTTTTCCATGTTATTTTATTCTTTTTCCTAACACACTGATAACGTAATTTTTACAAATACACTTTTTTGGTTTTATGTGAGGTTTTTCTGAAAAATGCTACTTTATTGATAGTTTTCGGCTTTTTGCATTTCGCTTTTTTGCGGAATTTTTAAGATTTAAGCTTGTTTTATCTTCTTTATATATATTCTGAGAACCTGAAAGATCCCCAATTCTCTGTAAGTTTCTCTTGAAAACTGCTGCCATAGCCCTGATGGGAGGGAAAATCCTTTTGTGATCTCGTCCTTTTTTAACGAGACCACACAAGATTTGGAAGGACAGCAGGATTAAGCTCCTTATTATTTTTATTTTAATACCGCTAGGGCTTCGACGTCGCTCAGCCTGACAAAGCCTTCGAAATACCTAAAAGGTTTTGGAAACCTGTCAGGAGATTAAAACTTCTACTTATATATAATGTATAAAAAACAAACCCAACAGGTTTTGGAAAACCTGTTGGGTTGTGGCACAAACTATACTATTATATATATGAACATAAAATTCCAGACACACCTTAATTATACTCTCTTATTATATTAGTATAAACTTCTACATATATATTGTATGTATTTTACTAATGCGCTATATTTGCATTCACAAAATTATAAACAATGATCAAGATTACTTTACCCGATGGGTCAATTAGAGAGTTCGCTTCGGGCGTAACTCCAATGGAGGTCGCTAAAAACATTAGCGAAGGTTTTGCAAGAAATGTTATTTCTGCATCTTTTAATGGTACAACTATTGAAACCGAAACTCCATTAACGACCGACGGTAATCTTATTTTATATACCTGGAATGATGCTGAAGGAAAAAAAGCTTTCTGGCATTCTACTTCGCACGTAATGGCCCAGGCACTTGAGGAATTGTATCCCGGAATTAAATTAACTCTAGGACCCGCAATTGCTAATGGATTTTATTATGATGTGGATTTTGAAGATCAGAAAATTTCTGAAGCTGATTTTAAAAAGATCGAAGATCGTATCCTGGAGATTTCCAGAGGAAAATACGACTTTAAAATGCGCCCTGTAACTAAAGCGGAAGCTTTAGAAATGTATAAAGACAATGTTTACAAGACAGAATTGATTTCTAATCTTGAAGACGGAACAATTACATTTTGTGATCATGCTACTTTTACTGATTTATGCCGTGGAGGACATATTCCGAATACCGGGATTATCAAAGCTGTAAAAATCATGAGTGTGGCTGGTGCTTACTGGAGAGGAGACGAAAAGAACAAACAATTGACTCGTGTTTACGGAACTTCATTTCCTAAACAAAAGGATTTAACGGAGTATCTTGAACTTCTTGAGGAAGCTAAACGTCGTGATCACCGTAAACTAGGGAAAGAACTTGAATTGTTTGCCTTTTCTCAAAAGGTTGGACAAGGTTTACCTCTTTGGTTACCTAAAGGAGCTGCCCTTCGCGATCGTTTGGAGCAATTCTTAAAAAGAGCCCAAAAGAAAGCAGGTTATGAACAGGTAGTTACTCCACATATTGGACAGAAGGAATTATATGTTACTTCAGGCCATTACGCAAAATATGGTGCAGATAGTTTTCAGCCAATTCACACACCGGCAGAAGGCGAAGAGTTTTTATTAAAACCAATGAACTGTCCTCATCATTGCGAAATTTACAATGTTAGACCCTGGTCTTATAAAGATCTACCGAAGCGTTATGCTGAATTTGGTACAGTATACAGATATGAGCAATCTGGTGAATTACATGGTTTAACCCGTGTTAGAGGATTTACTCAGGATGATGCCCATATTTTCTGTACTCCGGAGCAATTAGACGAAGAGTTTAAAAAAGTAATTGACCTTGTACTATACGTATTTGGTTCTTTAGGGTTTGAAAATTTCACTGCTCAAATCTCATTGAGAGACCAGGAAGACCGAGAAAAATATATTGGTACTGATGAAAATTGGGAGAAAGCTGAAAATGCAATTATCAATGCAGCCAAAGACAAAGGTTTAAATACTGTTGTTGAATATGGCGAAGCTGCATTTTACGGACCAAAGCTAGATTTCATGGTTAAGGACGCACTTGGAAGACAATGGCAATTAGGAACTATCCAGGTAGATTACAATTTGCCGGAGCGTTTTGAGTTGACTTATAAAGGTGCTGATAATGAATTACATCGACCAGTAATGATTCATAGAGCTCCTTTTGGATCTATGGAACGTTTTATAGCAATTTTACTAGAACATACAGCAGGAAATTTCCCACTTTGGCTAATGCCTGAACAGGCTATTATATTGTCTTTGAGCGAGAAATACGAAAATTATGCTAAAAAAGTTTTAGATTTGCTAGAAAATCACGAAATTCGCGCCCTAATTGACAACCGAAATGAAACTATCGGTAAGAAAATTAGAGATGCAGAAATGCAGAAAATACCGTTTATGCTGATTGTGGGTGAGGAAGAAGAGAAAAATGGAACGATTTCTATTCGTCGTCACGGACAGGAAGGAAAAGGGAATATTACAGTTACAATCGAAGAATTTGTCAGAATTGTAAACGAAGAAATAAATAAGACACTAAAAGTTTTTACAGTTTAACTTAAATTATAAAGTCATAGCAATAAGAAGCAACAGAGGTTTTCAACCTCGAGTAGAAAAAAAAGATGCACACAGAATAAATAATTTTATTCGTGGTGTACAAGAAGTGAGACTAGTTGGAGAGAACATCGAACCAGGTGTTTTTAAACTAGCAGAGGCATTACGTTTAGCTGATCAGTTTGAATTGGATTTAGTTGAGATCTCGCCAAACGCTGAACCACCGGTTTGCAAAATCATGGATTACAAGAAATTTGTTTACGAACAAAAGAAACGTGACAAAGTATTAAAAGCTAAGTCGTCTCAGGTTGTCGTAAAAGAAATTAGATTTGGTCCTCAGACTGACGAGCATGATTATGAATTTAAAAGAAAGAATGCTGAAAAATTCTTAAAAGAAGGTTCTAAATTAAAGGCTTTTGTTTTCTTTAAGGGACGTTCTATCATTTATAAAGATCAAGGTCAGATTCTTTTATTGCGTCTAGCTCAGGATTTAGAGGAACATGGTAAAGTTGAAGCCATGCCAGTTTTGGAAGGAAAGAGAATGATTATGTTCATTGCTCCTAAGAAAAAGAAATAACTATTGCCGTAAGCTTTAAGCCTTAAGCAATACGCTTTTGCAAATGTATAGACTTTTCAAAAGCGTAAAGCCTAAGCCAAAAGTCTAAAGCGTAGAAAGAAATAAGTAAGTAAGAATAAATTAAAACACTAGGAAAAATGCCTAAAATGAAAACAAAATCTAGCGCCAAGAAACGTTTTAAAGTTACTGGTTCTGGAAAGATTAAAAGAAAGCATGCTTTTAAAAGTCACATCTTGACTAAAAAATCTAAAAAACGTAAATTAGCTTTGACACACTCAGCGCTAGTTCACCAAACAGATATGAAAAGCATCAAACAACAATTAAGAATTATCTAATTATAAGTCAAAAGTTAGAAAGTTATAAAGTATAAAAGTCAGTAGCTGACTTTTGACCTTTGACTTAAAACATTAGACTAAAGATTTTCTTTAGGTTAAAAATTATTTATATAACCTTGGAGTATGGCCTTTAAGTTCTCTTGATTTGATTCGGGACGCCTGCTACAAAAACACATTAAAATTATGCCAAGATCGGTAAATTCAGTTGCTAAAAGAGCAAGAAGAAAAAAAATAATGAAGCAAGCCAAAGGTTTCTTTGGAAGACGTAAAAACGTTTGGACAGTTGCTAAGAATGCAGTAGAGAAAGCGATGAGCTACGCTTACCGCGATAGAAAACAAAACAAAAGAAATTTCCGTTCATTATGGATTCAACGTATCAACGCTGGAGCCAGATTAGAGGGAATGTCTTATTCTCAATTCATGGGGAAAGTTAAAGCTAACGGAATTGAATTGAACCGTAAAGTTCTTGCAGATTTAGCTATGAATCACCCGGAAGCTTTCAAAGCTATTCTTAATAAAGTAAAATAAACGTTTTATAAACTCAATTTAAGATTACTTACTTATATACAAAAAACCATTCGTTAACGCGAATGGTTTTTTATTTTTATATAAACCTGAAAAGTTATTAAACTATAATACATTAAATTTACTATTATAATCTATCTTAAAATGGAGAACGTCATTATAAATCATATTCAAAAGTTTGTCCAGCTGGAACCTTCAGAAGTTAACGTATTAAAATCCTGCCTGAACGTTTCTCAAATAAAAAGGAAAGATCACGTTTTACAGGAAGGGCAAATCTGCAATACAATGTATTTTATAGCAAAAGGCTGCATGCGCCAATATATTATAAATTCTAAAGGTACAGAACAAACTTTGCAGTTTGGTGTAGAAAACTGGTGGATTACTGATTATCTAAGTTATCACAACAACTCCCCTTCTCACTTTTATATTCAGGCTGTTGAAACTACTGAAGTTATTGCTCTTGACAAATCTGAGCTGGATTCTATATTAGATCAGATTCCACAACTTGAAAAATATTTTAGAATTGTTGCTCAAAAAGCTTTTGGCGCGGCACAAATGCGCATTAAATTTCTTTTTACGATGTCTGCAGAGGAACGCAACAATCATTTCAATAATCTGAATCCCGATTTTGTTCAGCGTGTTCCGCAATATATGCTGGCATCTTATCTGGACTTTTCCGCAGAATTTATGAGCAAGATACGAGCCGGAAAAGTTTAAAAAACTATTTCTTGAAGTAGTTCAAGTTTTTTGGGTGATACATTACTGACCTTTGTAATGAACTTTTAAAACAAATAAAAATGAAATCAAGAATTGTTATTCCGCAAGTTGCTCCAGATGCTTATCAGGCTTTAATGAATTTAGAAAAATATATTTCTACCACTTCACTAACCGCTGAACATAAAGAATTAATTAAAATCCGCGCTTCACAAATTAACGGCTGCGCATTTTGTATAAATATGCATACTGCCGACGCCAGAAAATATGGAGTTTCGGAACAAAAGATTTATTTACTAAGTGCATGGCGTGAAGCCGATATTTATTCTGAAGAAGAAAAAGCGATCTTAGCTTTAACAGAACAAGTAACATTGATTGCCAATCATGTTACAGATGAAGTTTATCAAAATGCAGCACAATTATTTGATGAAAAATATCTTGCTGAAATTATTCTGGCCATTATTGCAATTAATTCATGGAATAGACTTGCCATTACTACCGGATTACGCGCCGTGTAATTTATCAGTATAAATTTACAACATTTAACAACTATAAAGCCCTTATTACTAAAGGGCTTTTTCTATTTATTTAAGAATGAGAATCAAAAAAACAGCAAATCGAAAATAATTAAAAATACCGTATTTATACTCTTTTGAGGTTTATAGAATTATATATTTTTGGCGCATGATACCAAGAATTCAAATAATTATCTTTTTTATTATTACTATAATAACTCTTTTTTCGTGCCAGAAAAAAACTGGAAATACGGTAAAAGAATTAAATAATAAAATCGAAATTAAAAATAATATCACTCAGGCAGAACAGTTTTATAAAGATCATAATAATATAGACAGCGCATTTTTTTACTATAATAAGGCAAAACTAATTTGTGATCCAAATGCAGATCCCGGGAATTATGTAAGCATCCTTAACTGCATGGCAGAGATTCAGTCACATCACGGTGATTTTCTTGGCAGTGAAACAACGATCAAGAATGCACTTCCTTATTTAAAATCTGTAAAAGACCAAACGCAGATCTGGAATACCTACACTATCTTAGGCAGCAACGCTCTTCAAACCTATCGTTTTACAGTTGCTGAAAAATATTTCAATAAAGCATTGAATCTAAATATTGATGAAAACAGAAAATCCTTAACAAAAAGTAATATTGCAAATCTTCTTATCGCCCAACAAAAATATGCACAAGCATTAAAAATATTTCTGCGCTTATCTATAAAAAAAGAAATCAGACAAAAACCTGAAAGCTATGCTAATGCATTAGATAATATTGGTTTTTGTTATTTTAAAACACAAGATCCCAGAGGTATTGAATATTTGGATGAGGCGTTACAGATTAGAAATAAAATCAAAGATAGTTCTGGTATTGGTGCGAGTAATTTAAATCTTGCCACTTATTATGATACCTATAAAGATTCTTCGCTGGCAAAAAAACATGCATTAAATGCTTATAAAAATTTTAACGAACTGAATAATATAGATGACAAACTCAATGCTATAAAAATTATAATAAAAAATAGCTCTCCCATCGATTTAAAAAAATATTCTCTTATATATGTTGGGTTAGTAGACAGTATTTTTGAAATAAGACAACAAGCTAAAAATCAATTTGCAAAAATAAAATATGATTCTAAACTTGAGAAGCAAGAAAATTTAAAACTAAAAACATATCAGTCTCAAAATGAATTAAAACTGGAGAGACAAAAAAACAGAAACATCATATCTTATATCATCATAATTCTGAGTATCTGCCTCATTTTAATTTTATACTATTATCTGACCTCTAAAGCCAATAAAGATAAAATCGAAGCTGCTTATAATAGTGAAACCCGAATTTCAAAAAAATTGCATGATGAATTGGCAAACGATATTTATCACACGATGGCTTTCGCCGAAAACAGAAATTTATCTCTCGCAGAAAATAAAGAACAATTATTAAGTAATTTGGCTGCAATATATTCCCGAACCCGAGATATCTCAAGAGAAAACTGCTACATTATTACTGATGAGAACTATATTTCCTCACTGAAAGAAATGATTTCCGGTTTCACCACCTTAAACATAAATTTAATTTTAAACGGACTCGATCTTATTCCATGGGAGGAAATTGAGAAAGATAAAAAAATCACCATTTATCGTGTGTTACAGGAATTATTGGTGAATATGCGAAAATACAGCGAAGCTTCTGTTGTTGGAATCAGCTTTAAACAACTGGAAAAAAACATGTTAATTAATTATAACGATAACGGAAAGGGCATTGATACAGAAAAAATCATATTTAAAAATGGCCTTCATAATGTAGAAAGCAGAATTCTAAAAATCAAAGGAGCTATAGATGTATCTTCAAGTCCGAATCAAGGTTTTAAGGTTGTAATAAAAATTCCACTCTAATTAAACATTTCATTAAAAGCTCAAATGAAAATTTCCCATTCAATTAAAATTTCATTCCTATTCCTTACGATGCTTTTTGTAATCGCCTCTTGCGAGAACAAAAAGCAAAACGCTATACCAAAGAACAAAAATAAGGCTGAAATAAAGGAATTGCTGAAAACAGGAGATTTCTATTACGAGTCAGGAAAAAGTGACAGCGCTGTTTTCTACTATACGAAAGCAAATTTATTATGCAATCCAAAACGGGAGTACACAGATGATTATGTAAGATCATTGACAAGTATTGCAGATGTACAGCAAAGATGCGGGAATTTCTACGAAGCTGAAACTACTCTCACCAAGACATTTCCGTATTTAGAAAAAACATCAATGCCCAAATTTACCATTAATGTCTATTCACTAATGGGAATAATTACTTTAGAACTTCAGATAATGAAAAAGCGCTTTTTTACCAGCGGAAAGCGTTAAAAAAGGCTGTATCCACATTTAGAAAATCGTGTATAATATCTGATATCGCATTTATATACATGCGCCAAAAAAAATATAAGGAGGCAATAGATTTACTAGCACCACTTATCAAAAGAAAGATTAGGGACAAAATAGATCCTCCAAACACCGACGTTCAGTACTCTGCAAAACTATATAATCTTGGCCTGTGTTATTTACGTCTGGGTAATCATAAAGAATTGGCATTAAAGTGCTTTAACGAAAGTTTAGATCTAACTCTCCCAACCCACGATGATTATGAGTTGATCGGTAATTATTATGCTCTTTATTTATATTATAAAAAATACGAAAATCCGCAACTAAAAAGAATAAATGCCCAGAAGGCGTATGACTGCGCCAAAAGAGCAGAATCGATAACCAATCAAATCAGCACATTGGGCAATCTCATCGAAGCTGATGATGCTCAAAATGCAAAAAGACATTGGGCGGTTTATAACAGACTTATTGATAGTGTAACTGTTAGCTTAAAAAAATCGAAAAATGAATTTGCCAGTATTCAATATGATGCAAAAAAAGACAAGGAAGAAAATCTAGAACTTAAGAATCAAAAAATAGAAAATGAGTTAGAATTGGAAAGACAAAAAAACAGAAGTTTCATCTCTTATATTGTAATTTTTATAAGTATAATAATCTCACTTTCTTTATTTATTTATTTAAGAATGAAGGATAAAAAAGAGAGAAATGACATTGTGTTTAAAAGCGAAATGCGCATTTCAACAAAACTTCAAACCGAACTCACCAAAAACATTCTCGAGGTTTTAACATTTGCAAAAAACAGTAATTTTAAAATCGAAGAAAATAAGGAACAATTTCTGGTCGATTTAAATAATATTTACATCAAAACACGAAACATCTCCAAAGAAAACAGCATCATTCTTACTGACGAAAACTATGAAAATGGTTTAAAAGAAATGATCTCCGTTTTTACTTCTTCTCATGTAAATATCATTGTAAATGGATTGAATACTATTACATGGTCTAGAATTGATCGTGTAAAAAAAATTACTGTCTTTAGAGTTATTCAGGAAATTTTTGGAAATATGAAAGTTCTGGATGATGCCTCCCTGGTTAGTATCACTTTTAAAAATGACAATAAAAAAATAACAATAAGTTATACGGACAATTGCAGCGAAACTTATAAAAAAGTAAGCCTCTTAAAAAAAAGACTACAAAATGTGGAAAACCGTATTAAAACAATAAAAGGAAAACTTAATTTTGAAACAAGTTTAGAAAACAAACTTAAGATTAGTTTCACATTTCCAATATAAGACCAGAATATGTTTAAAAAAGTTTTAGTTGCAGAGGACCTCGACAGTATTAGTATAGCTGTAATTCAAGTACTTGAAGAATTACAAATTCCAGTAATTCATCACGTAAAATATTGCGATGAAGGTTTGCTCAAAGTAAAAAAAGCTATAGTTGACCAAGAGCCCTACGATTTATTAATTACGGATCTTTCGTTTAAAACAGATCACAGAAAAGTAACTTTAAATAGTGGAGACGAACTTATTGAGGCAATAAATAAAGTACAGCCTAAGCTTAAAAAAATTGTTTTTTCCATTGAAGATAAGAATTACAGAATTAAAACTCTTTTTAATGAACTAGGAATTAATGCTTATGTCTCTAAAGGAAGAAATAGTATTACTGAACTAAAAAATGCCATTAAAAGTACCTATAATAATGATGAAAAAGTACTTTCTTCAGATTTGTCTTTTAGTTTTAATGACAGAACATTAATTGAAATTGAATCGTATGATATTTCAATCTTAAAACTTCTTTCGCAGGGACATATTTTGGAGAGTATATCAAAAGAATTTAAAGATTTGTCTATAACACCAAACGGCACAAGCAGCATTGAGAAAAGAATTAATAAACTAAAAATTTATTTTAAAGCCAATAATAATGTTCATCTTATAGCAATTGCAAAGGATTTTGGATTAGTATAACATTTTGTTCCTTAAGATTTGAGTAAAGGATCAAAGTGCTTATGACTATTAATTTATAACCATCTATTAACCAACAAATGAAACCAAGAAATAGCGCGAGTACCTTATTCGCAAAAATCAATACAACTCAAAATATGATCATAATGAAAACAATGTTACTTTGTCTTTTTTTATCAATAAGTTTTGCTTTTGTTTCTGAAAAAACCGGCTGGCTTGAAATTGAATGGAAAATTATATTTATTCCGGCATTATTAGTTTTACAAATTATTATAATTAGCACTGCTTTAAAAAACAGATACAAAAAGCATTAATCCATGATGTGAAAGGCCTGATAATTGTAGATAAGAATATTTATCTTTGATTCTATTTTAATTTACATGAAAAACGTTCTCAGCGCTATTTTACTATTATTTGCCTTTTTATCTTTCGGACAGACCAAAGTTCTTTCCTGGAATCTGGAAAACTTTGGCAAATCAAAATCTGATTCGGAGTTAAATTACATCGCTAAAACTATTTCTAATTATGATATAATTGCTCTTCAGGAAATTGTTGCAGGTCAGGGCGGCGCTCAAACTGTTGCAAAGCTTGCGCAATTACTTAATGAGAAGGGAGCCAAATGGGATTACAGAATTAGTAATCCAACAAGCAGCAGCAGCTATAAAACCGAACGATATGCTTTTATCTGGAAAACCCATAAAGCCAGATTGAAAGATAAGCCATGGCTGGAACAAAAATACAATCTTGAGATTGATCGGGAACCGTATTTTGGTACTTTCGAAATCGACAGAAAAACTATTACTTTAGTTAATTTTCATGCTATTACCAAAAAGATGCAACCTGAAACTGAAATTAAATATTTCAAGTTTTTACCAAACCAATATCCTAATTTAAATCTCGTTTTTCTGGGTGATTTTAATTGTCCTGAAAAACATTCTGTTTTTATTCCTTTAAAAAAAATGGGATATGCTTCAATTTTAAAAAATCAAAAGACAACACTGAAGCAAAAATGTAAAAACGATATTTGTCTCGCATCTGAGTTTGACAATATTTTTTACAAAAATGCCAGCCTAAAAGTATCGAATGCAGGAATAATTAAATTTTACGAAGATTTTGATTCGCTTCAAAACGCCAGAAAAGTATCAGATCATATTCCGGTTTGGTTTGAATTTTCTATAAATTAAGTTTTAAGCTTCTTTTTTCGTGCCGCAGGAAACAGAACATTATTTAAAATTAAGCGATAACCCGGAGAATTGGGATGCAAATCTAAAACTGTCGGCGGATCACCCACCTGATGCTGAAAATCTTCCGGATCATGTCCTCCAAAAAAAGTAAACATTCCTTTTCCTTTTTCACCATGAATGTATCTGGATTCACCATTTAATTCGCAGGTTCCCATAATTAAAACATTGGATTTTATGAGCGAGGTATCAAATGACGTTGTTTGTCCCATAAATCCTTTTACTAATTGGGTGTGATTTTGACATAACATACTCGGAATCGGATCCCATTTTGCAGAAAATTCCATTAAAGTAAAATAATCTTTCTCCATTAAAATACGCCTTTTGGTCGTCATATCAATATCTGAGAACTCATAAACTTCCGGTTTTCTTTCCAAAGTAAAATTCTTAAAAGCAAACGAATTATTATAATTCAATTTAGACTGATAATTGGATTCACTTGGATCGCCATCAAACATGGTTTCGCAGATGTCTACCCCATCTGCTGCGAGAGAAATATCAAAACTATCTGTTGCAGAACACATGGCAAACATAAAACCACCTCCTATTACAAAATCTCTGATTTTTTTCGCAACTGCTCCTTTTTCCTGAGACACTTTTTGATATCCCAATTTAGCTGCTAATGTTTCGGCATCTTTTTTCTGATCTATGTACCATGGAGTATTTTTATAAGCGGCGTAAAATTTACCGTACTGACCTGTAAAATCCTCATGATGAAGATGCAGCCAGTCGTACATTAACAATTGATCGCTTAAAACTTCTTCATCATAAATAGGTGTAAACGGAATTTCGGCATACGTCAGCACCAACGTTACTGCATCATCCCAGGGTTGCTTGCCCTTTGGAGTGTAAACAGCAATTTTTGGAGCTTTCTCCAAAATAACAGATTCCATATTCTGTGAAGGACTTGAAATTTCATTTAGAATTGAAGCTTGCTCACTATCTGAAATTACTTCAAAGCTAACTCCTCTAATTTTGCATTCTTTCCTAATTTCTTCAACATCAGGAAGCAAAAAAGAGCCACCGCGATAATTTAATAACCAGCTTGCTTTGTAATCCCGGCTTAAACACCAATATGTGATACCGTAAGCTTTTAAATGATTCTGTTGTGTCGATTCGTCCATCGGAAGTAATAAGAACGATGCCTTTGCATTAAATGTAACCAGTAGTATAAAAATGCAGAATAAACTCCTATTCATTCGAAAATTATTTTAGTAAAGATATAAAGGAAGTATGGAAAAACAGAATCATTAGAAAGTTTTCTAACTTAATGCAATGTTAAATTACAAAACAAGTATAAATACCTGATTTACATCATCCTAAAAAACGGGTATAAACACCTATAGCATGCTTAAATATTCTATATACATTTGCTATCCCAAGTCATAAAACTAATCAATGTATAAAAAAGAAACCACCATGAAGTTTAATGATAGTAATAATCAGGAAAAGGGAATGAATATAATTCAAAAAGCAGGAATATGTGTTCTTGTCTTCACAATTATACTTTATTATGTATTGTCAATCCAGTTTCTTACGGCATAAAGTTTATAGCGTGAGTACAGCAAGATCATTTTGAATGGCATATACCACCAATCCTGCAATATTTCTGGACTCTGTTTTAAGAAGCAGATTATTTCGGTGCCCTTCCACTGTTCTGGGACTCAAAAAAAGATGGTCTGCAATTTCGGCGGTAGTTTTCTGCTGACAGATTAATTGCAGAATTTCAACTTCCCGGGGAGAAAGGAAATTGGTTTCTAAACCGCCTTTTGAATTTTTAGGAGATATTATAGTGTCCTGAATTGTTTTTAAAACACTTTCATTATAATAAAATCCTTTAACAGCGACCTCGTTGATCGTATGAATTAAATCTTTTGGAGTGGTATTTTTTATTAAATAAGAAACGGCACCTACCTGAATCATATTGGCAATAAATGATTTTGTATCATAACTTGTCAATGCAATTATCTTGATTTCGGGAAATGCTTTTCGAATAATTTTGGTTGCTTCGACACCGTTTAAAACTGGCATTTTTAAATCCATTATAATGATGTCGGGCTTAATTTCGTTTTTTTCTAAACGCGAAATAAGTTCATCTCCGTTTGAAGCCTCAAAAATAATATCGATATTTTGTTCTCTTTGCAATAAAAAAGAGATTCCTTTGCGAAATAAAATTTCGTCATCGACTAGTGCAATTTTAATAGCGGCATTCATCTTATTTGGTTTTAGTTCGTTTTTTGGTCTGCCGAAATTACAAAATATGATTTATAAAAAGCTTAATTACTAATTTTTATTAATTAAAATCTTTAAAATACACTAAGATTAACATTAAAATGTGAAATTTACTGCGATTCCCTTATTAATTTCAGAAGTAATCTTAATCGTTCCTTCTAAAAATGAAATCCGGCTATCTATATTTTTCATTCCCAGACCTTTTTGATGTACTGTATCTGAATTATCAAAACCAATTCCGTTATCTTCGTAATCACAAGTATTTACGCCATTTTTAGTTGTAAATGAAATCCAGATTTCTGTAGCTTTTCCGTGACGAAGTGAATTATTCATTAACTCCTGTAAAATTCTAAAAACATGTAAATGCCTGTCGATGTCTTTTTCATCAAAATTGATTTCATTTTTATAATACGTTTTGACAGATTTACTGGTTTCAAATTCTTCGCACAATTCTTCAATTCCGGCATTTAATCCGAATTTTTCAAACACTGGAGGAAGCAGATTATGAGCAATCTTTCTCGAATTTTCTAAAGCTTTAGTTGTTAAATTAATAATGTTTTCTGTGATCTCAGCGGTTTCTGTTTCAGTAAGATTAGGTGCCGTCAGCAAGTGACTGTTTAGCGAAACAATGTTTAATTTAGAACTAATATCATCGTGCAGATCCTGTGCAATTCTTTTACGTTCTTCCTCTTGTGTTATAATAACAGCATGCAGTTGTTCTCGTTGGTACCGAAGGATCAAATCTACTTTTTCTAATTCTTTTTGAATGATTTTCTGTCTGGAAAAATAAAAGAAGATTATCAGAACCACTGCTAAAATCATTAGAAACATAGAGACATATAAAATAATTGCTACAATCTCTTTTTCTGGTAACGAATTAACATTCATAACTAATTAACGGGATTTATTTAAACGGTCTCTTTTCCAGTCATATAAAAATAATGTGTAATAAATAACTATTAAAACCGAGTTAAGCTGCCAGCTTAAAAATTTAAATTCATTACTCAAATTATGAGTCAGATTGCCGATTAAAAACAATACAGTACTGGCCAACAAGTAAAAAACAATACCTACACTAATGTAATAATATCTTTTACTCTCGGTAAGCATGTTATAAAAATGAATCAGTGAAAAGATCACCACCAATAAGGATGTCAATGTTATCTCAAACAAATTAAAACGCAAAAATTGATTCCAGTCCATAATGAATTGAATTGCCAATATTACCATTGCAACTACAACACTAATAATTACAAACCTTTTTTGACTTTTTAAATTGAAAAGGGAATTGTAAAACAATCCTAATAATATCATTTGTCCAATGATAAAAATATTTACAAGAAATAAATTATTCAAACGGAAATGATACATGATCTCCATTGAACACTGTAACACAAAGGAGAAAGCAAGATATATAACAAAAAAAACATTAGCTTTTTTCTCCCGAAAAAAGCTATATGTATATAAAATCAGGTCAATAAATAAAATAAAGTAACCTAGATATATGATGAAATCTGCCATTTTTAAGGATTCAACGGACTATTAGGATCTCCATAAGGCGGCACTGGTCGGCTTCCATCATAAACAACAGTTTCTCCATTTCCGACACCATTGTTTTTGAAAACATCTTTATAGATTTTTTCTGTAGCATCCCAGACCGCGCCAACAAATATTAGTGTTTGTTCTCCGGCGTTATTGATTGCTTTGTAAGCACGAACAGCCTGAATATCCTGATCTAAAACTGACTTTAAAGTTTGCAGCGGAATGAGATATCCATCTACTTTCTTTCTTCTTCCTTCCTCAGTCTGAAAATCTCTACGGTACTCATCTGCCCACAAAATACCTTCTGATAAAGGTATTTCAATACTTCCTAAATTTAATTCTTCATTCATAATTCAATTGGTTATTGGTTATTAATCAAATAAATGCTAGTCTGGATTTGGTTTGGCTAAACTAGTCAATTTTCTTAAAGATTTAACTTTAGGGCAAAAAAAAAGCCTTATAAATAAGGCTCTATAGTGTATTAAAATGGAACATCGCTGTCGTCATCATCATCATTTAAATTACTTCCAAATGCCTCATTGGCTGATGGTAAGTTTTTTGTTATGAAAGGATTATCATCATGATTCATTTTAGAAGGCAAATCATCATAACCGCCTGTAAAATCTTCAAGATTATCAAATTTACCTAAATGTCCTAAGAATTTCAGACGAATATTTTCCAAACCACCATTACGGTGTTTTGCAATAATAAATTCTGCTTGTCCTGCAGTTGGAGATGCTTCATCATCATCCCATTCTTCAATTTTATAATATTCAGGACGATAAATAAACGATACAATATCAGCATCCTGCTCAATCGCTCCGGATTCACGAAGATCTGAAAGAAGCGGACGTTTGCTCGAACCACGCGTTTCAACCGCACGCGACAGCTGCGAAAGTGCAATTACCGGCACGTTTAACTCTTTTGCCAAAGCCTTTAAGTTTCGCGAAATGGTAGAAATTTCCTGCTCACGGTTTCCTCCTCCTTTTCCGTTTCCACCTGCAGTCATTAACTGCAAATAATCAATGATGATTAATTTAATTCCGTGTTGTGAGGCCAGACGACGACATTTTGCACGTAAATCGAAAATCGAAAGCGAAGGTGTATCATCTATAAATAATGGTGCTTTCTCTAAGTTTTTTACTTTTGTACTTAACTGCTCCCATTCGTGTTTTTCCAGTTTACCGGTTCTTAATTTCTCAGAAGACAATCCTGTCTCTGACGAAATTAGCCTTGTGATTAACTGTACAGACGCCATCTCCAGAGAAAACACAGCAACCGCATGTCCAAACTGTATGGCAACGTTTCTTGCCATCGAAAGTACGAAAGCCGTTTTACCCATACCCGGACGAGCCGCAATAATAATTAAATCCGAAGGCTGCCAGCCGGAAGTTACTTCATCTAATTTTTCAAAGCCTGTTGCAATACCACTTAAGCCTTCTTTACCTGCAATTTCTTCAATACGTTTCTTTGCCTGCAAAACTAAACTCTGTGCAGTTTCAGAACTACGTTTGATGTTTCCCTGCGTAACTTCGTATAATTTAGATTCTGCTTTATCTAATAAATCAAAAACGTCTGTCGTTTCATCGTAAGACTCTTCAATAATTTCAGAAGAAATTCTAATTAAACTTCTCTGAATAAATTTTTGAAGAATAATACGCGAGTGAAATTCGATATGGGCAGACGAGGCAATTTTTTGCGTTAACTGAATTAGATAGAAATCTCCACCTGCCACATCCAGTTTTCCATTTTTCTTTAACTGGGTTGAAACAGTCAGGATATCAATTGGCTGGGTTTCGGTAAAAAGCTGCAAAATCGCTTCAAAAATATGTTTATGCGCGTCTTTGTAAAAAGCATCTGGCTGTAAAATATCAATTACATCATCTACCCCTTTTTTATCAATCATCATCGCTCCCAATACAGCTTCTTCTAAATCAATAACTTGTGGAGGAAGCTTGCCTTTTTCCAGATTAATAATTGTGGTTTTGTCGACCTTTACAGGGCTAAAATTTTTGAAATTTTCCATATAGCGAAAGTAGCAAAATTAAAAAAAAATATGCTATCGAGTTATAACTATTAATTGTTTATAAATAATTCTGATTTGTTCATAACCAAAAAAAAATCCGAAACCGCAGGGCTTCGGATTTTTCTTCATATTAAATGAATTTACTCTTTAAACTCGCCCATATTACTGTATTTGTCCATTCTCTGGGCAATTAAATCGGCTGTTGATAAGTCTTTCAATTCGTTATATCCTTTTGTAATATATTCTGCTACTGTTTTAAAAGTAGTTTCTCTGTCGTAATGTGCTCCTCCTAATGGCTCAGGAATTACATCATCTACTAATTTTTGTTTTTTCATGTCAGAAGAAGTTAATTTTAAAGCTTCTGCCGCACGCTCTTTGTATTCCCAGCTTTTCCATAAAATAGAAGAGCACGATTCAGGAGAAATTACAGAATACCAGGTATTTTCTAACATATAAACTTTGTCACCAACACCAATTCCTAATGCTCCACCTGAAGCTCCTTCACCCACAATAATAGTAATAATTGGAACCTGAAGACGAACCATTTCAAAAATATTTCTTGCGATTGCTTCTCCCTGTCCTCTTTCTTCAGCTTCAAGCCCCGGATATGCACCAGGAGTATCTACTAAAGTTAAAACCGGAATTCCGAATTTCTCTGCCATCTTCATCAAACGCAAAGCTTTACGGTATCCTTCGGGATTTGCCATACCAAAATTACGGTACTGACGTGTCTTTGTATTATAACCTTTTTGCTGACCGATAATCATAAACGATTGTCCGTTTACTTTACCTAGCCCGCCTACCATTGCCTTATCATCTTTAAAACCTCTGTCTCCGTGAAGTTCTAAGAAACTTTCTCCGCAGATTGCTCTGATGTAGTCTAAAGTATAAGGTCTGTTTGGATGTCTGGATAGCTGAACACGCTGCCAGGCGGTAAGGTTTTTATATATTTCTTTCTTAGTTTCTACTAATTTCTTGTTGATTTCCTTGCAAGTTGGCGTTACATCAACGTCAGATTCTTTCCCAATTATAACGCACTTTTCTAACTGTTCTTCAAGTTCTTTAATTGGAAGCTCAAAATCTAAATATTCCATGGATTTTTGAATTTTGTTTGTAAATCGAACCGCAAATATAAAAATATTATATCATTGGTGAAGTTAATTGTTGTTTAAAGTATAAAAATGCAATCTAAAAATAAGGAAACTATTACAAGTTTTCCTTCTTATTCTGATAATGTTTGAATACACCATTCAGTATTACTGTTATGATAATTATAACTGCTCCAATGTAAAACTCAACACTCATTTTCTCTTTTCCTCCTAATATAAAATAAGCCAGAATTATACCATAAACAGGCTCTAAATTGGTGGTTAACATTACAGTATAAGGTGTTAATCTCTGCATCACTTTTACAGAGGCGGTAAAGGCGTAAGCTGTGCAAACAGAAGCCAGGACCAGCAATAGAATCCAGTTATTTAATGATAAGGAAAAGAAGTCTGCTGTAAATTTTCCTTCAAACAAAAAATAAACAGAAATAAAGAAAACCCCTGCCCCAAATTCATAAAAAGTTATTACCGAAGGTTCATGATCTGCAATTAATTTACCATTCATTAAAGTAAATACGACTCCAAGAATAATAGAAGCTAATGCAAAATAAACACCTTGCAGATATTTAATTTCAACTTGTAAAATCAATCCCAGACCAGCGATGATAATCAGTCCGAAAAAAACTTCATACCATAATACCTTCCTTCCATAAAATAAAGGCTCTAATAAGGAGGCAAAGAATGCACCCAGCGAAAATATGGAAAGCGTAATAGAAACATTGGAAACATGGATGGCTTTGAAAAAGAAAATCCAATGCAGGGCAATCAGCAATCCGACAAAAATCAATTTGAAAAATTCCCTTACCGGAACCTGAAAAGATTGTTTTTTATAAAGGATAAATCCGCCAAGGAAAATACCCGCCAATAACATTCTGAACCAAACCAGATTTTCTGCATCAATTGTAATTAATGCGCCCAAAATAGCTGTAAAACCCCAGATAAAAACAATTAAATGAAGATTTAAATAACTTTTTAAATTATCGTTTCGCATTACGTAATAGGTAAACAGCCAGAATTCCGAAAACAATATTCGGGAACCAGACAGCTAATAAAGGTGAGAAAGTAGATTTTTCGGCAAGTGTACCAAATATTTTATCAAAGAACACAAATGAGAAAGCAATTGCAATACCGATTGCTAAGTTGGTTCCCATTCCGCCACGTCGTTTCATTGCAGAAACAGAAACAGCAATAATCGTTAAAATAAAAGCCGAAACCGGCACGCTATATTTTTTGTACAGCACAACCAGATACGTATTTATATTTCCCGAACCACGTTTTCTCTCTTTGTCTATAAAATCAATTAATTTACCAAGTGTCAGCGTTTCTGCGATATACACTACCGGAGTTAAATCGGCCAATTCGAACTTAAAAGCTATATTTTTTTCAGGAGATTTTTCAATCACATCGTTTAAATCGCCAATAGTACGTTTCGTAAAATCGTATAAAACGTACACCTTTTTCTTCGGGTCCCATTTAATACGACTTGCAGTAATTTTATAAGTAAGCTTTTCTTTTTCAAAATGTTCCAAAGAAAAATTAAAAGCAGTTTTAGATTCTTCGTTAAAACTATTTACAAAGATAAAATCGTGATCGTTAACCTGTCTGTACACATTTGTATTTTCGCCACGCATGAGCTCTTTTCCGTTTCCTTTTAAGTAGGTGTATCTAAAGTTATTATAACCTTCACTTGCCGCTGGAACAATAAAAAATCCCATTAACAATACAAAAAGCGAAACAATTGTTGCCCCGATAATATAAGGACGTAGGAAACGGGTAAAAGAAATTCCCGAACTCAAAATCGCTATAATCTCTGTATTATTTGCCAGTTTAGAAGTAAACCAGATTACCGACAAAAACAGAAAAATAGGAAACAGCGAATTAATAAAATAGATTGTAAAATTATAATAATAGAAAGCAATATCCATAAACGGAATTTTGTTCTCCAGCATTTTATTCACTTTTTCAGAAACATCAATAACGATTCCGATTGGCGCAAATAAAAGAAGCATAACAGAGAAAGTTCCCAGATATCTTTTTAAAATGTATTTATCTATTATTGAAAGCATAAGTTTTTTGTTTCAGGTTTCAGGTTTCAAGTTTGCTTTGCCAAGCGTCAGGTTTCAGTTACACTGGGCAACCTGAAACCTGAAACTAAAAAAACCTGAAACTTCTTTTTTAAAGTCTCTGACTCATATTTTTAACCATCATTTCTTTCCATGGTCTAAAATCTCCTGCTAAGATATGTTTTCTCGCCTCACGAACCAACCACATATAGAAACCAAGATTGTGAATAGTTGCAATTTGTTTCCCTAAATATTCATTGGCAGCAAATAAGTGACGCAGATACGCTTTAGAATATTCTGTATCAACAAAAGTGTGCGCCATTTCGTCAATTGGAGAAAAATCGGCTTCCCATTTTTTATTTTTAATATTGATTGTTCCGTTCGCCGTAAACAACATACCATTTCTGGCATTACGGGTAGGCATAACACAATCAAACATATCAATTCCTAACGCTATATTTTCTAAAATATTTATCGGAGTACCAACACCCATTAAATAACGCGGTTTATCCTCCGGAAGAATTTCGCAAACCACTTCAGTCATTGCATACATTTCTTCTGCCGGTTCCCCTACAGAAAGCCCTCCAATTGCATTTCCCTGCTGACCTGAATTTGCAATATATTCTGCCGATTGCTGACGAAGATCTTTATAAGTACTCCCCTGCACAATCGGGAAAAAAGTCTGCTCATAACCATATTTATATGGAAGTTTCTCCAAATGATTGATACAACGGTCCAGCCAACGATGTGTCATATGCATAGAACGCTGTGCGTATCTGTAATCACAAGGATACGGTGTACATTCATCAAAAGCCATGATAATATCAGCCCCTATTGTACGCTGAATTTCCATTACATTTTCAGGAGTAAAAAAGTGGTAAGAACCGTCAATATGCGATTTAAACTTCACTCCTTCTTCCTTAATTTTTCGATTTGAAGAAAGAGAATATACCTGATACCCTCCGGAATCGGTCAAAATATTACGATCCCAGTTCATAAATTTATGAAGTCCGCCGGCTTTTTCCAAAATTTCAGTCTGCGGACGTAAATATAAATGGTAGGTATTTCCAAGAATAATATCCGGGTTAATCTCTTCTTTCAATTCACGCTGATGCACTCCTTTTACAGAAGCAACCGTTCCAACGGGCATAAAAATAGGAGTTTCTATCACTCCGTGATCTGTAGTAATACTTCCCGCTCTAGCTTTAGACTGCGGATCTTTTTGTAATAAATCAAACTTCATAATTCTTTTTTCGCCCAATTGTTCGGGACGGCAAAGATAATCTAATTTCAGGAAAATTTAATTACATAATTTGGCAATTGGAAAATATGTTAATTCGATAATTCGGAAATAAAAAAATTAGATAATTTACACTTCGACTAAATATGAACCCGGACTAAGACTCAACACTAAAACTAGGGACTAAAAACTAATCACTAAGGACTATTTACTAACAACTTTCTTTGGGCGTTCCCTCCGGTCGGGCTATCCGCTGTATCTTTTGCTCCGGAACCAATCATTTTTAATTAAGACCAAACGTTTGTCGCAAAAGGATGCCGCTGCTATCCCTAACGCAAACACGTCTCCATTACAAATATCGTGAATGTAAAAACTACAAGATCAAACCGATAAAGTGTAACATAACAAGACTATGCATTTTGTAATTTTATATCGGTTACAAATATAAAACAAGGTCAAACTAAAATATAGAAATCATGATAAATGCCGAAGAAAAATTAGATCAGATCAAGGACGATCAAATAGAAAGAAACCTTGAGAATATGGATTATCCAGCAAACGAAGATATCTACAATCAGGACAATAAGCTGGAAGACATCAATCCCGAAGAAATTTCAGGAGAGCGTATCATCAATCAGGACAATCACGAATGGAAACAAAACAGCGACAAAATTGGAAATGATTTAGACGTTCCCGGTTCCGAATTAGATGACGAACTGGAAGATATCGGCTCAGAAGACGAAGAGAATAACTTTTACAGCGAAGGCGATACCAATTAAAATATTAATTACAGTACCACTACGTACGGATATTTAATTCCTGGAAAATATTTTGCCACAGGTTTATAGATTAGGAGATTTTTTTTCAACCTTTTAATCTATTTAATCTGTGGCAATTTTTATGCAAAAGCGATTAGATGTCACTATTTTTTCAACGATAAGTAAAAAAAAGAATAAAAAATTTAACAATTGAAGCCAACTAAAGCAAAAAATGATTTGTCTCCCCGCAAAATAACGATTACTTTTGCTAAAGTTTAAAATTTTACATATAAATGAAGCCTAACACACAACAATTAAGCGATTTAACGATCCAAGTAAGAAGAGATATTCTTAGAATGGTACATGCTGTAAACTCAGGCCACCCGGGTGGATCTTTAGGCTGTACTGAATTTTTGGTAACACTATATCAAAATATCATGGACCGCAAAGAAGGTTTTGATATGAACGGAATTGGAGAGGATTTGTTTTTCCTTTCAAACGGGCATATTTCTCCTGTTTTCTATAGCGTTTTAGCACGCAGCGGTTATTTTCCAGTTTCAGAATTGGCTACTTTCAGATTATTAAATTCACGTTTACAAGGACACCCAACTACGCACGAAGGTTTACCTGGAGTTCGTATTGCTTCTGGTTCATTAGGACAAGGTTTATCTGTAGCTCTTGGAGCAGCGCAGGCTAAAAAATTAAACGGAGACAATCACTTAATTTATACCTTACACGGAGACGGAGAATTACAGGAAGGTCAAAACTGGGAAGCTATTATGTATGCCTCTGCAAAAAAAGTAGACAACATAATTGCAACTGTCGATCTAAACGGAAAACAAATTGACGGAACAACCGACGAAGTTCTGCCAATGGGAAGTATCCGCGCAAAATTTGAAGCTTTTGGCTGGGATGTAATAGATATTCTGCAAGGAAACGACATCGATGCAATTCTTGCTGGTTTAACAGATGCAAAATCAAGAACAGGAAAAGGAAAACCGGTTTGTGTTTTATTACACACTGAAATGGGTAACGGAGTTGATTTTATGATGCATACTCATGCTTGGCACGGAAAAGCGCCAAACAATGATCAGTTAGCAGCGGCATTGGCTCAAAATTATTCTAAAGATCAGCACGATTATTAAAAAAAGCTAAAAGCTTTAAGCGATAAGCTCTAAGCCTATTGCCTACAGCGTAAAGCATACAGCAAAATTAAAGATGAAAAAATATACAAATACAGGAAGTAAAGATACCCGTTCAGGTTTTGGAGCGGGAATGACAGAACTAGGTCAGAAAAACGAAAACGTTGTTGCGCTTTGCGCAGATTTAATCGGATCATTGAAATTTGATGAATTCAAGAAAAATCATCCGGAACGTTTTTTCCAAATCGGAATTGCCGAAGCTAACATGATCGGAATTGCTGCAGGTTTAACAATTGGCGGAAAAATTCCTTTTACAGGAACTTTTGCCAACTTTTCTACAGGAAGAGTTTACGATCAGATTCGTCAGTCTGTGGCTTATTCAGATAAAAATGTAAAAATTTGTGCTTCTCACGCTGGATTAACTCTTGGAGAAGACGGAGCTACGCACCAGATCTTAGAAGATATCGGTTTAATGAAAATGCTGCCGGGAATGACTGTAATCAACACTTGCGATTACAATCAGACAAAAGCAGCAACTTTAGCATTGGCAGACCACCAAGGTCCTGCTTATTTACGTTTCGGACGTCCTGTAGTACCTAACTTCACTCCTGCCGACGAACCTTTCGTGATTGGAAAAGCCATTATGTTAAATGAAGGAACAGATGTAACAATTATTGCCACAGGACATTTAGTTTGGGAAGCTCTTATTGCTGCTGAAGCTTTAGAAGCAAAAGGAATTTCTGCTGAAGTAATCAATATCCATACAATTAAGCCACTTGACGAAGAAGCTATTTTAAAATCTGTTGCTAAAACTAAATGTGTGGTTACTGCAGAAGAACACAATTACCTTGGAGGTCTTGGAGAGAGTGTTTCTGGAGTATTAGCTTTAAACAATCCGTCTCCGCAAGAATTTGTTGCAGTTAAAGATAGTTTTGGTGAATCTGGAACTCCGGAGCAGTTAATGGAGAAATACAAGTTAAACAATCAGGCGATTGTTGAAGCTGTAGAAAGAGTTCTTAAAAGAAAATAATATAGTTTTTTTACTTATAACAAACCCTCGAAATGACATTTCGAGGGTTTTGTATTTTTAAAATATTTAATACCAAGAAATTGGAATTTCTAGCCAAGGTCCATTTCCTACGTAAATTTTGAAAGGTCCTGAAACATTAAAATTTGTGAACCACTGAGACGGATTAGCAGGTGCAGGAAGATTCGAAGGATTCCAAGTAGCCAACAAAAATGTACTCGTCGTAGATGTAGCAGTTTGGAGAAGAGAAAATTTCCAAAGAACTGAATTTGATCCAGTCAAACTATAAGTATCTATCGACCTTATATTAGAAGCTTCCTTCCATGTACATCTCCAAGTAGAACATGATCTATATTGCAATGTAGATCTCAAAAACATTTTGCTAGATTGTATTTCATCATTCAAAACAATTGTTTCGTTGTATAAATCCAAAACATGTCTAATTCTACTGCCTGGCACATTAAAACTACCCTCATCAGTAACAAAAGTCTTTATTCTATTCTCATTTGGAAGAACATTTCTGGCTGTTAAATTTTGATCAGGCTTAGAAACACTTAACAAACTTCCGTAAACTTCCAATTTATCTTTTTCAGCAATAAGCTGTTCAGATGATTTATTTATTTCATCTACTGAAAGTAAATAAAAAGTTCGTTCATTAAGCCATAAAGCTTTACCATCAATCTTAACTTTAGAGTCAAAATTCAATATTGACTTTAATGCTTCGGAATAAATAACTCTTGTCTCAGACAATTCATCTCCTTCCATATCTGAAATATTTTCCGATATACTTTGTAAAGAAATCAACTTTTTAGAAGATACCCACTTTTTAATATCCTCATTGCTCAGTAATGATAATTCAAAATATTCTTTAACAAAAGATTCTTCATTTTTAAATGACAACATTTTGCCATCTAAAACTGAAGCTGAGGTGTCTGCTGTAGAGACAACTTCATTATTTAACTGATCTTCACTACTGCATGACAAAACTGTAATACCTAAAAACAATGCAATTAATTTTTTCATTTTATAAATATTTAATATTATTCTTTCAAAAATATATAAAAATGAAATAAATTCTTTACGGAATACCGTAAAAAAGAGATTAATTCTTATAAATAAAACCAAACAACTGAATATCAATACATAAAGCACTGAATTTAATACTATATTTAATGTTTTTCTGTTATCAAAAAAAAAGACCTGAAAGTAATTTCAGGTCTTTTTTGTAATATAATTTATTTTATTTTTATCGGATAACTTTTATCCAGATGAATCCTTAATCTTCCAGGAGCTGTGTAATCTTCTTCCGTATATTTCTTAGGGTTATTTGCAGACTCTACCGGATCGTTTGGATTAGTCAGAGCACCAGTTGGTCTTCTAGGAATTCCTCGAGGCTCCGTTTCATCTACATTAGGTGTCACGGGATTATCTGCTTTCGGATCCCACGGATAATACAGACTGATTCCGTAATTAAATCCATTAACAACACCAACTTCTCCCGTAGGCTTAGTAATCTCAAATTTTGTAGTAAAACCATCTCCATCATCATCATGATCCAGAAAATCAGGAATTCCGTCTAAATCTGTATCGTCCGGGTTTGCCGGAGGATTAGGATATAAGGTTGTATTTCTGTAATCTCTAACATAACCATCTCCATTTATATCTTCTTCATAATCTGGAACACCGTCCGGATTCACCAATAATGCACCAGTAGTAGAAGAATAACCATTATTTTCGTGATCTAACCTACTAAAATCATATAATTTGATGGTAAAAATCAAAGGTGAATAAGCTGGAATAGCTCCAGAAGAACTGCCGGTAGCATAATACCCTAGTCCTGATGGAATAAATAATACTCCTGCTCCAAAATCCTTATAACTAGCTGTGCCGTCAGCATTATAAGTAGTTGTCCCAGTTTTAAATTGAGGAAAAATTTCGCTCCACCCCAAAATAACACCATACAAATCAGTAGCACTTTTTGGATAAATTACCTCTTCAAAAAATGTAGTTTTTAAATAACTTGGTTCTGTGGTCGTTTTATCAACACGACTTAAATACTCTCCCCTATATGCAACCACCGCACCATCTGTATTCATTGGTGCAGTACCAATACCTTCTCTTAAAACAAGATAATACATTTTATACGTTATTCCATGAACGTATGGTATCTCTCTTAAAACCAATTTAGGAAATGTTGCACTATTCAAATAAGACATTATAGAAGGTTGTGTTGCAGGATCCGTTATTTTCGTAAAAGTAACATCCATATTTTCACTAACCGTAATATAATTTGTGTTTAAATACTCTTCAATATCTGCATTATCAGTATTAAATTGTTCTTGATAATTCCTTAAAGGAACAACTACCGCTTCATCATCATCTTTTTTATTACAAGAAACGATGGCAATACCAGCAAGTAACAAAACAAAATAATATTTTAATTTATTCATTATTATCATTTTTTTAGGTGCGCAAGATACAATATTGATTTATTTTTGTAAAGAATTTAACTTGGATTTTAGAAAAATTATGAGAATAGATAAATACCTGTGGTGCGTTCGATATTACAAGACCAGAAACATGGTTACAGAAGCCTGCAAAAAGAATCATATTACTGTAAATGGACAAGTGGCCAAACCTTCCAAAGAAGTTTTTCCAACAGACCGGATTACATTCAGAAAAGACCAGATTACTCAAATCATCACTGTTTTGGATATTCCGGAAAGCCGTGTGGGAGCAAAATTAGTAGACATCTACCGCAAAAACGAAACTCCTGCCGAAGCTTATGCACATCTCGAATTATTAAAACTTTCCAAAGAACATTATCGTAAAGCCGGAACGGGACGTCCTACTAAAAAAGACCGACGGGATATCGACGATTACGGAGACGAAATATACGACGAGGAAAAAACGGATCTTTAAAAGAAAACCAAGTCATTCCGGGGGAAATTTCAGATAAATTCAAATAATTCCAATTTCAATAAATTTGTACATTAGCAAAAAATTACATTTATGAGCAATAATATCATTTTAACCCATCAGGAAGTCGAACATAAAATCAACCGTATTGCCTATCAAATTTACGAGACTTTTGTAAACGAAGAAGAAGTTGTTATTGCCGGAATTGCTTCTAACGGATTTCTTTTTGCCGAAAAAATTGCCGCAGCACTCAGCAGCATTTCTACTTTAAAAGTTTCTATCTGCGAAGTAAAAGTAAACAAGCAAAATCCGCAGGAACAGATACAAACCTCATTGACACCTGACGAATACAAAAACAAAGGACTCGTTCTGGTAGACGATGTACTAAACTCCGGAACTACTCTAATATATGCTGTTCGTCATTTCTTAGATGTTCCGCTTAAGAAATTCAAAACAGCAGTACTTGTAGATCGAAATCACAAAAAATATCCGGTAAAAGCCGATTTTAAAGGAATCTCACTTTCAAGCTCATTATTAGAGCATGTACAGGTAGTTTTCAACTCAGAAAGTGGTGATTACGCTTCTTTAAGCTAAGATTTTTAATATATCCTGAACCGTTTCTTCGACAGATTTATTGTCTACTACGACTTTATGCTGCGCCTGGTTGTAATAAAAACTTCTGTCGAATAAATGTTTCGCAATAAACTCCCTCATCTCATCTTCATCCATATTAGCAATTAAGGGACGTTTGCTTTTATTATAAACCAGTCTATTATATAAGGTATCTATTGACGCCTTTAAATATATAGAAGCTACTTCCTCTCCTTTTAATAATTCATGATTATTGGCATAACAGGGAGTACCTCCTCCCAGTCCGATAATATAATTTTCCGGAGAATGGAGTAATTCTACAAACATTTCGTGCTCTAATTTTCGAAAATAGACCTCTCCATGTTTAGAAAAAATTTCATTTATAGACAAATTTGCTTTTTTTTCGATACATTCATCCAGATCTAAAAACGGAATTTTAGTAATTTTCGACAAATTTTGGGCAATTGTTGACTTTCCGCAACCCATATAACCTAACAACACTATTTTTTTCATATTAATAAAACCTTATAAACTAAGCAATTGGAATTTTTTCCAAAAAAAAGACAAATTTATAATAAAATAGCTTGGAAACTTCAAAATAAACTCCTTATATTTGCACCCGCATTCAAGAAATTAAATGACTCGATAGCTCAGTCGGTAGAGCACATCACTTTTAATGATGGGGTCCTGGGTTCGAGCCCCAGTCGGGTCACAAATTTTGTGATAAACAAATTAAATTTCTTGAAAGCAATGACTCGATAGCTCAGTCGGTAGAGCACATCACTTTTAATGATGGGGTCCTGGGTTCGAGCCCCAGTCGGGTCACAAAGGTCGGGTAATTTATTTTACCCGACCTTTTTTCTTTAGGCCATGTGGAGAAACGGTAGACTCGCCATCTTGAGGGGGTGGTGCTCGCAAGGGCGTGAGGGTTCAAATCCCTCCATGGTCACTTAAAAAAAAATTAAAGTTTAATTTGCTATTAAATAAGGCTTTACACAAATACCTCGAATTTATTGAAAATCATTTCAAAAAAAAGACAGGTAAGCTAAAATAAGTCCTTATATTTGCACCCTCATTAGAAAAACAATGACTCGATAGCTCAGTCGGTAGAGCACATCACTTTTAATGATGGGGTCCTGGGTTCGAGCCCCAGTCGGGTCACAAAAGGTTAAGTAATTTATTTTACTTAACCTTTTTCTTTTATATGGTATCTCAGTAAAATTATTGCACTTCCTGTAATTAAAAACTTCTCAGGTACTAACTGTAATTTTATTTACGAAATACACTTTCAAAACAAAACTTTCTTAAATTCGTGGGCAAATAATTTAATCACTAATCCCAAATTAGTTTATGAAAAACCTACTATTAGCATCATTCCTCATGATCGCATGCTCTTCATGGGCACAATCTGCCAATGGCTATTTCGACAAAGCCATGAAAAAGGCCGAGGCCGGAAATACAAAAGGCGCCATTGCAGATTACACAAAAGCTATTAATCTCGATTCTAAATTTGTTGAAGCTTATCAAAATCGGGGCGTTGCAAAATTAAAATTAAACGACTTAAAAGGAGCCCAATCTGATTTCACTAAAACTATCGAATTAGACGATATGAATGCAGATGCCTTTACCGGAAGAGCCAACGTAAATTATAAATTACAAAACTTTCAGGGAGCCATAGAAGACTGCACTGCTTCTTTAGGTTTAAATCCGAAAGACTATATCGCTTATAACCTTAGAGGTTTGGCTTATAATAAAATTGGGGACAAAAAAAACAGCTGCAAAGATTTTACAAAAGCAATTGAATTAGGAAGCCAAAGCGCCATAAAAAACAAAGCCACTTTTTGTAAATAACAAATTAAAAATTAGGACAATCTGCACAATTTCCAAACGCAGATTGGCCTAATTTTATCAAAGTAATAAATTTCCTAAAAAATCAGTATACTTTTTTATCAGTAAAATATATTATTAATACTTCAGCCTCTAAATCTCTATCTTTTTAATGTAGTTTTAAGGTGCCGTCTGAGATTTTATTTTACATTTGTTGACTTAATTGCAACAAATGGTAAACAATATTAAAACTGTTTTCAGTATTAAAGATCTGGAGAACTTATCTGGTATTAAAGCACATACAATTCGCATCTGGGAAAAAAGATACAATGTCCTTGAACCTATGCGAACGGACACCAATATTAGATTTTATAATCTTCAAAATCTTCAGAAACTTCTTAACATCAGCTTACTACACGAATACGGTTATAAGATTTCCAAAATTGCAACCTATCCTGAAGAAAAAATTCCACAGCTGGTTCGCGAAATAATTTCGAAAAAAAATTCTCAAAACTTTGCCATCACTTCTTTCAAAATGGCAATGATGAACTTCGACCAGGAATTATTTTTCAACACATTTGACTGGCTTATTTCAGAAAAAACTTTTAAAGAAGTATTTAAAGATCATTTTTTACCCTTATTAAAAGAGCTCGGACTATTATGGCAATCTGAAACAATTACCCCTGCTAATGAACATTTTATGAGTCATTTAATCAAGCAGAAAATATTGATTTATACCGAAAGCCTTCAAATCCGGAAACCAACTAAAACCGACCGTATTTTTGTTCTATCGCTTCCGCTGAATGAAATTCACCAAATCGGATTATTATACCTTCAATATGAAATTCTCGATAAAGGATACAAAACCATTTATCTGGGGGAAAGCATGCCCATTGAAAACCTTCAGGACTTAACCAGACATTTTGAAAACATAACCTTTGTTTCTTTTATGACCGTTCAGCCCGACAGAAGCGTAATCAACCAATATGTTAAATCTATGGGACAGAAATTATTACAAAATAATAACGAAATCTGGTTGATGGGTAAAATGGTGGAACACATTGATCCAAAGGTCCTAACAGACAAAATTAAGGTTTTTGACTCCATGGAAGAAACTATTAACATGATCTGATTTATTTTTGTTTAAGTTTTTCTTATATTTGTTAAACAAATGAGAAAAACTATCCAAATACTAGGTTCCGGCTTCTCTTCTTTAGCCGCTGCATGTTATCTTGCCCAACAAGGAAACAGCGTGACTGTTTATGAAAAAAACAGCACCATTGGAGGACGCGCCAGACAATTTAAAGAAAACGGTTTTACGTTTGATATGGGACCAAGCTGGTATTGGATGCCCGACGTTTTCGAACGCTTCTTTAAAGATTTCGACAAAATGCCTTCCGATTATTATGAGCTCATCAAACTAAATCCTGCTTACAGGGTCTATTTCGGAATTAATGATTTCATCAGCATTTTTGATAATCTGGAAGACATCAAAGCTACTTTTGAAAGCATTGAAAAAGGAAGTGCGCAGAAACTCCAAAACTTTATAAATCAAGCAAAAAGCAATTACGATATTGCAATAAAAGATCTGGTATATCGTCCCGGAGTTTCTCCTTTAGAATTAATTACGCCTCAAACCACCTTAAAACTGGGGCAGTTTTTAAGCAATGTAAGTGCTGATATACGAAAACAATTCACCAACGAAAGATTAATTCAAATTCTGGAATTCCCGGTTTTATTCCTGGGCGCAAAACCAACCAAAACGCCATCTTTTTATAATTTTATGAATTACGCCGATTTTGGTCTCGGAACCTGGCATCCAAAAACAGGAATGTTTGATGTTATTAAGGGAATCGAAAAACTGGCATTGGAACTTGGGGTAACAATTAAAACCAATTCTCCGGTAGAAAAAATTCTGGTCGAAAATAAAACCGCGACCGGAATTGTAATTAACGGAGAAATTCTGAAATCAGATATTGTTTTAAGCGGTGCCGATTATCAGCACACCGAAACACTTTTAGATAAAGAACACCAAATGTATTCGGATAAATATTGGGAAAGCCGCGTGTTCGCTCCCTCCGCTCTCTTGTTTTTTGTAGGTTTTGATAAAAAAATTGAAAACATTTCACATCACGCCTTATTTTTTGACGTCGATTTTAATCAGCATGCCATTGATATTTACGATGAGCCGAAATGGCCAAAAGAACCATTGTTCTACGCCAACTTTCCTTCTAAAACAGATCAGACTGCAGCACCCGAAGGCATGGAATCCGGATTTTTCTTAATTCCGCTTGCACCGGGAATCGAAGACAGTGAAAAATTAAGAGAAGAATATTTCGAAAAAATAATCACTCGTTTTGAGCAGCTTACGCAGCAAAAAATTAAAAATAATATTATCTTTAAGAGATCATTCTGCAAAAATGACTTTGTAACAGACTATAATGCTTACAAAGGAAATGCATACGGAATGGCAAATACACTAATGCAAACGGCTTTTTTAAGACCAAAATTAAAAAGCAAAAAAGTCAGGAATTTATATTTTACAGGACAGTTGACAGTTCCTGGCCCAGGTGTTCCGCCTGCCTTAATTTCAGGAAAACTAGCAGCTGAATTAATTCAAAAATCTTTTAGATCTTAAAAAAATGAAACCACTATTCGACGCCGTTTCTTTCAAATGCAGTAAACTCGTAACTAAAAATTACAGTACGTCATTTTCACTTGCCGTAAAAATGCTGTCGCCAAGCATACGCGATGCCATTTACAGCATTTATGGATTTGTCCGTTTTGCAGACGAAATCGTAGATTCTTTTCATGATTATGAAAAGGAATATTTAATAGACGATTTTGAAAAAGAATATTACAAAGCAATGGAATTAGGAATCAGCCTTAATCCTATTTTAAATTCTTTTCAACACACTGTAAAAGAGTACAATATAACAGATGATTTGGTTCAGGCTTTTTTAAAAAGCATGAAAATGGATCTTATAAAATCCAACTATCAGACCCAGTCAGAATACATCGATTACATTTATGGTTCTGCAGATGTAGTAGGTTTAATGTGCCTTAAAGTTTTCGTTTCGGGAAAAGAACATAAATACGAACAATTAAAAAGCGAAGCCATGCGTTTGGGATCGGCTTTTCAGAAAGTGAATTTCTTAAGAGATTTAAGAGATGACAATATCATCCTGAACCGGACGTATTTTCCGGGAATCAACCTGGGCAACTTTACCGAAGATTCAAAAACCGAAATTATAAAAGAGATTGAAGAAGATTTTCGAATCGCCTATCAGGGAATTGTAAAACTTCCAATCGAAGCCAAATTTGGAGTTTATACCGCTTACGTATATTATAAAAAGTTACTTAAAAAACTGAAAAATACACCGTACAACGAAATCGGAAATTCCAGAATCAGGGTTTCCAATTATACAAAAGCCGGCCTTTTAGCCCAGAGTTTTGTAACTTACAAACTAAAGCTTGTGTAAATTTAGTAATTCCTACAGTTTGTCACGCTGGCCGAAGTCGAAGTGCCATATAATTTTAACATCAACAATAAAAAAATGATTTCCTTTCTAATCTTTTTAAGCGTTTTTCTGTTCATGGAATGTGTAACCTGGCTTACCCACAAATACGTCATGCACGGATTTATGTGGTATTTCCACGCAGATCATCATCAGCCCAAGTACGAAGACACCTTCGAGCGTAATGATATTTTCTTTGTAATTTTTGCTATTCCAAGTATACTTTTATTCTATTTTGGTGTTCAGGGCGGATTCAACTATCTTTTTTTCATCGCATGCGGTATAACATCGTACGGCATTTGTTACTTTTTAATTCACGATGTTTTAATTCATCAGCGTTTTAAATGGTTCAAAAACACCAAAAACAAATACCTCATCGGATTAAGAAAAGCTCATAAAATTCATCATAAGCATCTAAACAAGGAACATGGAGAATGTTTCGGAATGCTGTTTGTGCCCTTAAAATATTATAAAATGTAAATAAACTCATGGTTTAACAATTTGCTATGAAGTAAAAACATCAAAATAATTTGGGCGTTACCCTCCGGGTCGGGCTTTGCATTCCCGCTTTTTTGCAAAAGGCAGAAAAAGCCTTCTACAAAAAGAGCTCCACTTTAATCCCTAACGCTCACGTACTACAAGAAAGATTTGTGCTTATGAAATTATACAAGATAGTAACCGTACAACATATCAATGCCAGCGTAGAACAATGCTGGGATTTTTTCTCCAGTCCAAAAAACCTGCAAACCATTACGCTCGACAATATGAATTTCGTAATTCAGGATTACGACGATAAGCGAATGTATCACGGACAAATTATAACCTATACCCTTAAACCGCTTTTCGGAATCAAAATGTCCTGGGTAACCGAAATAACAGCATGCAGAGAAAACGAGTATTTTGTCGATATTCAGCAATTTGGACCCTATAAATTATGGCATCACAAGCATTTTTTTGAACCTACTCCAGACGGAGGGACAAAAATGACCGACATTGTACATTACGCACTTCCATTCGGATTTTTAGGCAGAATCATGAATCAACTCGTCGTGAAAAACAAACTAAAAAGCATCTTCGATTACAGATACAATAAAATCGAAGAACTATTTAATGCAAAAAAGTAAACCACAAATAAAGGATTACAAAATCTGTGGCAAAAAAGATTAAATTACAATGACAAAACAAAAAGTTACCTTTTTCTGGTTGAGACGTGATTTGCGTTTAGAAGACAACACCGGATTATTTCATGCCTTGCAATCTGGTTTTCCCGTAATTCCGCTATTCATTTTCGATGAGGATATTTTAGAACATCTTCCAAAGAATGACGCCAGAGTAACTTTTATTTATGATTCACTTTCAGAAATAAATTCAGAACTAAAAAAGATTCAATCTTCAATTTTAATTAAAAAAGGAAAAACAAAAGAAGTATGGAAATCGCTTGTTGAGGAATTCGACATCGAAAACATTTTCTATAATAAAGATTATGAACCTTATGCAATAAAGCGTGATGCAGAAATTACGGCTATCTTGCAAAAAAATAACATTGAATCTTTTCCTTTTAAAGACCATGTAATCTTCGAAGAAAAGGAAATTACAAAAGCAGACGGACTTCCCTACACTGTTTACACACCTTATAAAAACAAATGGCTGGAGAAATATCATCTTTCAGGATCTGGTCCGGAAAATGATACTACACCTTTCTATTCTAATTTTGCAAAAAGTAAATTTGAATTTCCTGATTTGGCACAAATTGGTTTCGAAGTAAGTACGATAAAAGTTCTTCCTCATAATTTGAAACAAATTACAAATTATAAAGAAATCAGAGATTTCCCAGCCTTAGACGGTACCTCTTATCTTTCGCCACATCTGCGTTTTGGAACAGTCAGTATTAGAAAATTGGTAAATTGGGCACACAAAAAAAATCAGACTTTCCTGAGCGAACTCATCTGGCGCGAATTCTTTATCCAGATTCTTTTTAGTTTTCCCAAATGTGTCAATCATAATTTTAAATCCAGTTACGACGGTATTCAGTGGCGAAATAACGAAGACGATTTTAAACGCTGGTGTTCGGGTACAACAGGTTACCCAATGGTAGATGCAGGAATGCGCCAATTAAATGAAACCGGTTATATGCACAATCGTGTACGAATGGTTGTAGCAAGTTTTCTGTGCAAGCATTTGTTAATAAACTGGCAATGGGGCGAAGCTTATTTCGCAGAAAAGCTGCTGGATTTTGAACTCGCTTCCAATGTTGGAAACTGGCAATGGGCAGCAGGAACAGGCTGTGATGCCGCACCCTACTTCAGGGTTTTTAATCCGGAAATCCAACAAAAGAAATTCGACGAAAAAGGAGCATATATCCGCAAATGGATCCCTGAATTTGATTTTGGTTATAGCGAACCAATGATAGACCACGCTTTCGCCAGAGATCGCGCAATTGCCACTTATAAGGCAGGAATTGTTAAATAAGATTTTTTTGTTTCAGGTTTGAAGTTCAGGTTTGAAGTTTCAGGTTTCAAGTTTCAAGTTTCAAGTTTCATGTTCCATGTAAGTTTGAAGTTTGAAGTTTCACGTTTAAGTTTCAGGTTTGAAGTTTCAGGTTTAAGGTTCAGGTTTAAGGTTAATAAGATTGAACTCAATCTTTGTCGTCCTGAGCGAAGTCGAAGGATACACAAAGTGAAGACACACAGTACTACATTATTATAATCCTTCGACTTCACTCAGGGAGGACATATAAAACCTGAAACAAAAATTTTATATTAGAGATTTCTATCAAAGTTTAAAACTCTGACAAATGTTATTTTCACTGCTAAGAAAACCTGAAACGTGAAACAAAAGAAACAAACCTGAAACTAAATCAATATACGAGATCTTTGTCAAAGTTTAAAACTTTGACAAAGATTACACTCAATAAAAAACTGAAACGTGAAACAAATAAACAAAAAAACAAAAAACTAATATTTCAAATAATTACTTACCACAATTTTCGCTTTCAAATCGAACATTAAATTGTACAAACCAAAGAAAGTTCGATTCATATAAATAAAATGCTTAGAACCGCGGTTTCCGTTCATTTTTTTCAAATTAGTATCTGCTGAGAAACGTTTGCCCAAATCGGCAATTTCATTAAAGAACTTTTCATCGGCAAAATCAAATGTTTCACTTTGAAAAGGTTTTGTAAACAGCGACAGCAAATCATGAAACATTTCAGTAAAATATTCAATCTCTTCCGGAGTATCATCTTTACGAAGGATTTCCAACTCAAATAATTTATCGTTAAAAAGCTTTTTATCTGTAATTACCGTTTGATTGATTAATTCGAAATAAGGTGTATAAAATTCGTCAGGAATTTGTTTCATACAGCCAAAATCAAGCGCAATAAGTTTATTTTGATTGTCGACCAGGAAATTACCCGGATGCGGATCTGCGTGGACTTTTCGCAGAACATGAATTTGGTACATATAAAAATCCCAAAGCGCCTGACCTAATTTGTCTCCCGCTTCCTGATCTGTATTTTTTGCAGTAAACTCAGAAAGATGAATGCCCGACATCCAATCCATAGTAATTATTTTCTCCGAAGAAAATTCAGGATAATAATTGGGAAAAGTAATGTTTTCAATTTCAGCGCAGGCATCTACAACTTCCTGACTTTGTTTTAATTCCAGTAAATAATTGGTTTCTTCAATCAGTTTGTCTTCTACTTCCTTAAAATACTTGTCAGAATCTTTTCCCTGTAAATTAAACATTCTGATGGCGATTGGTTTTACCAAAGCCAGATCTGAGGAAATACTGTTGGCAACACCAGGATACTGAATTTTGACAGCGAGTTTTTTATCATTTTTCTTCGCTAAATGCACCTGCCCAATACTGGCAGCATTTACCGAATTGGGATTAAATTCATCAAAGATTTCGTAAGGTGTTTTCCCAAAATTATTTTTAAAAGTCTTTAATACTAATGGAGCAGAAAGCGGCGGTACAGAAAATTGCGAAAGCGAAAATTTCTCTACATACGCCTGAGGCAGAAAGTTTTTGTCCATGCTCAGCATTTGAGCAACTTTAAGTGCACTCCCTTTTAAGCTTTTTAGTCCGTCGTAAATATCCTCCGCATTATTTTCGTTCAGTTTATCACGGCTTAAATCCGGATTCACTATTTTTTCTGCATAATGCTTCACATAATTAACTCCGATCTTTGCCCCGGTCTGAACCAGTTTACCTGCACGTTCAATTTTTGAAGTGGGAATATAATCGATTGTTTTCATTTATTTACTGTATACTTTTTCTTTGAATAAAAATTTTCCAAAATCAATAAGATGATTTATTGGTGCAACATTCATTAATTCAAACGATGCATTAACTGATTTTTCGATAAAAATATCAGTTTTCTCAAATGCAGCAGATTCATCCTGCATCCAGAATTTAAGTGTAAGCATCAATTGCAGCCAGGAAGATTCCTGAATAGCTTTTTCCTGAAATTTTTGAAATTTCTCCTGCTCCAGTCTGTAATCGTCTGTTAAGATTTCAGAAACATATTCTTTAAAACTATTTCTAAGCGTAGTTAACTGAACTAAATTCTTCAACGGATTGCGATCCAATTTAAGTGACTGTAAAACGTAACTCCTGTTGGCCGTTAAAATCTCGAAGAAAGTAAAATAGAAACTCAGCATCTTGTTTTTCATATCGTATTGCTGGTATTCTTCTGTAGTTTTGAGAAGAGTAACGGCGTTTTCAAAAAACATTCTGAATATTTCTTTTTCCAGAGCTTCAAATGTTCCAAAAAAAGGATAAAAATCAGTTTCTGCGAAGCCATTATCTTTTGCAAAATGAGAAACAGATTTCGGTCTTTGCCCTCTCTCCAAAACCTCATCCATATATTTCAAAACGATTTCTTCTTTGGTAATTATCTTATTTTGAGTCTCCATTTTATTAAAATTTAGAATTTGCTATAAAGGTAAACATTGTTTAAGTATCTTTACTATACCTTAAACAATATGCACTGTTAAATATATTATAAACTATTATGGCTCAAAATGTTCTATTAACTGGAGGAAGTGGTTTCATTGGAAAAAATTTGACAGCTGTTCTAATTGAAGCGGGTTTTTCCGTCTCGGTTCTGAGCCGTTCTGATAGAGAAAATACTCCAGAAATTACGTATTATAAATGGGATTTAAATAAAAATTATATAGACAACAATGCAGTTTTAAATGCCGATTATATTATTCATCTCGCAGGCGAAGGAATCGCAGATCAAAGATGGACAAAAAAACGAAAAAGAGATATTTTAGAAAGTCGTATAAAACCTATTGAAATGATTTTTTCGGTTTTAGAAAGCAACAATAAAAAACTGGAAGGCTTTATTTCGGCTTCTGCTGTTGGAATTTACGGCTCTGTTACCAGCCATAAAATTTGTACAGAAAGTACACCACCGGCAGATGATTTCCTGGGAGCAACTTGTCAGAAATGGGAAAATGCGGTCGATAAAATCGGTTCATTACAAATTCGTACCGTAAAAATAAGAACAGGAATCGTACTGGGAAAAGAAGAAGGTTTTCTCAAAAAGATGATTCCTACTTTTAAATCTGGTTTTGGCGCCGTTTTAGGATCGGGTAAACAATATCTTCCTTGGATTCATATTGAAGACCTGGTCAATATTTATCTGAAAAGTGTTCAGGATTCTAAACTTGAAGGCCCTTACAATGCGTGTATAACAGACAATACAACAAATTCCAGACTTTCTAAAATACTGGCAAGATTTTATGGCTATTCCATCTGGCTTCCTAAAATTCCGCCTTTTGTTTTAAAAATTTTATTAGGCGAAATGAGTGAAGTTGTATTAACCGGACAAAGGGTTTCTTCAGAGAAAATTCAGCAAATGGGTTTTGAATTTCAATTTACAGATTTGGAAAAAACATTAATTAATTGTTTGAAATAATCTCTAATTGCACGGATTTCACTGATTCGCTTCCGCGAAAGCGCAGTAAAACGGATTTTAGATTTTACATTTATGTTATTGCGTTCTAAAACTCAGCTTTATTTTAAAGTCAGCATTGTTTCTTCGCTACGCACGATCCCTGTTAATTCTGTATTGGCTGTTTTTGAAATTTTCGCCGCAATCGGATTTGGAATAGCAATATTGAAATCTGAAACGGTAATAGGAAAATCCGAAATCACCTGAATTCCTTCCGGAACTCTTTTGATCAAAGCATTTACCACAATTTCTTTCGATTTTCCGCGAAGATTCAATTTTCCTTTTATCTGATATTGTTTTTCAACTTCATCAATATCCTTAACATCAAACTTTTCAATTTTACCTTTAAAAACGGCTTTCGGATAACGATTACTTTCCATATAGTTATCGTTAAAATGCGCCTGCATCATCTCGTGCTTAAATTGAAAATTTCTAATCACAACAGTGCACACAAAGGTACTTGACTTGGGTTCTAATATAATGGAAACCTGTCTGTTTACTGCTTTTATTTCTTCGAATAAAGGCACAGAAGCCTCAAAGTTTATCGTACCGGTATTGGTATAAAACTTGTCTTGGGCAAGGACAGAAAAGGCGGTAAAAAATAAAAATAATAATGTAGTTGTTTTCATAATCGTCTACACTTAAACAATTATGCCATTCTACCTTTTCTGATTAAAAAGAAAATAAAATTCAGATTCAAATTAGCCCGAAAAACAGAACGACAGTACTCAGTGAAAAATTCCGTAACCCAATAATTATACTTAAAGTTACGAAATTTCTACACGAAGGGTCCTGTTGGAAATGCTAAATATATGTGAATGTTTTTATTTAGTGCTAAAATAGATCAAATTAAAAAAAAATATAAAATTTAAAAATTATCCTTTTATTTCAGTACAAATTTCTATTAAAAAGCCATTTAAATCCCGCGCGTAAGCCACAATTTGTCCCCAAGGTTTTTCTTCAGGTTCCAAAACTATTACAGCTCCAAAAGTGGTTGCTTTCTGTAAGACCTCCGGTACATTATCTGTTACAAAACCAATTTCTATTGCAAATGGCTTGTCTTCCAGACTGCTTTCTATAAAACCATCTTTAAAATTTTGCTGTGCTAAATTTTTTGATGCGAAAGATAGCGTTGTTTGTCCTGTAATTAATTCGCCATAATCATTATCCGGTGAAACAAATTTTCTCGAAAAGCCAAAAGCATTTTCATAAAATGAAATCGATTCTTCTACGTCTTCAACATAAAGAATTGTATATCCAAACTTTATCATATTTTCTATTAGTTAATGTGTAAGAAATAAATATAAGAAAATTAAATTAGCTGATTTCTAAAAGAACATTGTATTTTTCTAAACTTGCCAAATCTTCGATCGAGTTGATATTGGCCAGTTTTTCATGTTCTTCGACTTCTTTTCGTACTTCGATATGTTTTACAGCTTTTCTAAAACGGCGCACTTCCTGCAAATTAGATAAAATTAATCCCGGAACCTGAACGCTTTTTCCTTCCTTATCTTTGGCAACCATTGTAAAGTAGGACGAATTGCAATGTTTAACAGCGCCGGTCTGAATATTTTCTGCTTCAACGCGAATACCCACAATCATGGAGCTTCTTCCAACGTAATTTACAGATGCTTTCATCGTTACTAATTCTCCAACTTCTATTGGTTTTAGAAAGTTAACTGTATCGACAGAAGCGGTAACACAATAATTTCCGCTGAATTTTGACGCTGAGGCGAAAGCAATCTGATCTAAGAGCTGTAGAATATATCCTCCGTGTATTTTACCGCTAAAATTGGTATGCGAAGGCAGCATTAATTCTGAAATGCTGATTTTTGATGATGAAACGGGTTTAAAATCTGTAGTCATGTTTTTTGTTTTTGGTATGTTTTTTTAAGTTCTTAGTTTTTTAGTAACATAGTCCTTAGTATTTCTAGTTCTTGGTATTTACTCTGTTAGTCCTGAAAATTAAAAACCCAGGTTCAGATATACACCAAAGACTAAGGACCAAAGAGAGTTAAAACTAATTCAGCAATTCATTTTCATCTGAATTCAAAGCTCTTGCGATGATACTTTCCGGAATGGATTTCTTTGCTTTTGCTCCCATTTTTTTTAGTCTTTCTACACTAGAAATAAGATTTCCTTTTCCGTCAACGAGTTTATTCATTGCACTTTCGTATTCGGTTTTAGTATCTTTAATTTTATTGCCAATTCGAACCAAATCACTCACAAAGCCTTCAAATTTATCGTATAAGGCGCCTGCTTGTCTTGCAATTTCCAACGCATTTTCCTGTTGTTTCTGATTGGTCCACATGCTGTCAATTGTACGTAAAGTAGCAAGAAGTGTGCTCGGTGTAACAATTACAATATTTCTGTCGAATGCTCTTGTGTATAAAGTCGGATCCTCATTTAGCGCAATTGCAAAAGCCGGTTCCATCGGAATAAAAAGCAATACAAAATCCGGGCTTTCCATTTGATATAAATCGTGGTAATTTTTGCTTCCCAATTGCTCGACGTGTCTTTTTATAGATAAAACATGTTCTTTTAAAAATTCTATTTTTAAAAGTTCCGATTCTTCATTGATCCATTTTTCATAAGCTGCCAGAGACACTTTAGAATCGACAATCATTTTTTTACCATCGGGAAGATTAATTACAACATCAGGAAAAACGCGATTTCCTTCACTGTTTGTAAAACTTTGCTGCACTTCATATTCTCTCCCTTTCTCTAAACCGGATTTTTCTAAAACGCGCTCCAAAACAAGCTCGCCCCAGTTTCCCTGCATTTTACTGTCACCTTTTAACGCTTTGGTCAGGTTTAAGGTTTCTTTGCTCATTTGTGCGTTCATCTCGCTTAAGCCAATAATTTGCTGGCGAAGCGCCGCATGGTAATCAATGCTTTCTTTGTGTGTCTGATCTACTTTTTGTTCAAATATGTGAATTTTATCCTGTAATGGCAGCAAAATACTTTTCATATTTACAGTATTTTGTTCGGTAAACTTAGCCGATTTTTCTTCCAAGATTTTATTGGCGAGGTTTTCAAATTCTTTGGTAAATTTTTCCTGAAGTTCGTTGATTTCGCTTTTTTGTTCTTTATGACGCTCCCATAAATTTTCAAAATCAACTTCTTTTTTAGATAGCTGAATAGCCAGACTGTCTTTTTCTGTCCGAATACTTTCTTTTTCAGAAATGGTAAGCTGCAATTGTTTCTGCAAATTGTATTTCTCACTCTCAAATTGCTCTTTCTGCATTTGAAGCTGCGCATTAAATGCATTTAATTTTTCATCAGAAATTGCTTTTTCTGACTGGGATTTTGATGACGCAAGTATTTTACCTACGTAGATTCCAATAAAAAGTGCGACAACAAACCCCACTAAAAAAGGTAGAAACTCCAACATAACTAAGTTTATTTTACGTAAAAGTACGCAATAATACGTAGTTGGCTATTTTAAAAATAAAAATTTCACGAATTCATATTCAATTCAAACTAAACCAACATTTTACTTTTCTTTCTAAAAAAAATAAAATGGCCACGCAACCTTTTTTTAAAACTTCCATCTACAGAATATAAACCTAATAATACTATTCATGAAAAAATTAATGATTGGCTTGTTTGTAGCCTTCGGAATTAGTGCTTGTTCCCTGAGCGATGATAATAACCAATATGTAGATTGCGGAACTAATACCAATGTAGAATTTTCCGGATTTCCGTTCTTATGCAACTATAGTGTAAAGACTCCTCCAAACAATCCAGCTGTTGCTGTTATCGCGACGCAGGAAAAAATGGATGAATTGTTTACAAAACATCCCGGAAGCTGTCCCGTTGCAAGCGATCCTAAAATTGATTTTACAAAACAATATCTGGTTGCGATTTTTTCGGGTGTAAAAGCTACAAATGGCTACGCAGTTAAAATTACTTCTATCGTAGAAAACAATTGCCAGATCGTTGTTAATTATTACGAAAAAGCGCCGGCAACTGGTGAAAATGTTACACAAAACCCAACATATCCTTCAGATTTTGTTTTGATTCCGAAAACTTCAAAAGGTTTCATTTTTAACAAAACAACGGAAAGCGCTGACAATATTGTGATTGGAACTTTTGCAAGCCAGTGCACTGGTGCAGACTGTCAGAAATTCTTTCAGCTGAATGACTATAATACTTTAAAATTTCAAAATGTTGTGGCAGGTCAATATGATTTTGGTCAGTACAAATATATTCCAACAATTAAAAGAGGTGAATTCACAGCATTTTCTAAAGAAATCCCTGCTGAAATTACAGCTCTTAAAGGACAAACCAAAACTTACGGTTCACCAGATGCGACAGATCAGGGAGGGATTTACTTTGAATTACGTCAGGGTGCAAGCGTTACCAAAATTTATATTGATAACAACGATACTCCGGATCAAAGTCCTGCCATTATAACTTTCAAAAAAGCAATTGCAGCGAAAATTACAAGCTTAAAATAATTTAATTATGAAGAAACTCTTTATACCTTTTATTGCCTGCTTTCTTTTTATCACGATGGCTTCATTAGATTCTGCTAAAACAGTTTCTACATCAATAGTAAATACATGGATTTGGGAAAAATCTGTTGGAGGATCCGATAATCCCTATGTGGCTACACCAAAAACAACCGGGTTTACCAAGAAAATTGTCTTTACTCAGGACGGCAGAGTTATTACGTATAAAAACGATATTGAAATTAGAAACAGCGCTTATCAGGTAGAAAAAGGAACAGGATATTCTGATCAGTCAGAACATGATCTAATTACATTTGAAGGCAAGACTTACGTTATCGAAAACCTTGATAATCAAAACCTAACCATTGTTTCTAACAATCGTGACGGTGCCCGTACAATTTTTAAAAGATAGTTTGGTAAACTATTATAAACTATTTTTGCAAAATCAAATTTGAACCATTTCTTGAAAGACGAGTTAGAAAAATACATCAAACTGTGCATAAAAAATGACAGGGAGGGACAACTGAAAATTTATCAGTTGTTCTCTCCTGTTTTGTATGGTATTTGTCTGAAGTATATGAAAAACGAGGACGATGCAAAAGATGTTTTTCAGGAAGCTTTTGTAATTGCCTTTCAGAAAATAGCGCAATATAAATTTGAAGGAAGTTTTGAAGGATGGTTAAAACGGATTTTCATTAACAAACTAATCGAAACACTCAACAAGAAGAAAAAAGAAAGTTTCTTTCTGGATGTTTTTGATCCTGATACCGATTTTGTAGAGGAAGAGGAACTGGAAGCCATTCCCATCGAGCAGGAAAAACTATTGGAATACATACGGGATTTGCCCGACCAGTACCGGACGGTTTTTAACCTTTATGTTTTTGAAAAATTGAAACACAAAGAAATTGCCGAACTATTGAAAATCTCAGAAGGAACATCAAAATCAAATTTAAATCGCGCCAAACATATTTTACAAAAGCGAATTTTGAGCATAAAAAATTTTAAGACAGCATGAAGAAGCAAAAAATAGAAGATATTTTTTCATCAATGGAAGACTTTTCGAGTGTTCCGCCTCCTGAATTATGGAGTCAGATTGAAGAAAAATTAGATAAACCTAAAAAGAAGAAAAGAGTTGTTCTTTGGTGGTCGGCTGCTGCATGCTTATTATTGGGGCTTCTTCTGACTTCAATATTACATTTTACCTCATCGACTGAAAATATAAACGGCAACAAAATTGATGTTCAAAATAATAGTGTTGTCCTGGATAAGAATGACAGCGATATTGAAAAAACCAACAATAATCATTTAAATAAAAATACTTCTGAAACAGGACCTGATTCTTTAAATAATTCTGTCAAAAATCAATTTCAAAATACCACAGGAATTCAGGAAAATGAAACTTCTGTTGCAAATACCAATTCTAAAAACAAAAACAATAAAAAGAATTCTGAGTCTGATATGCAGCTTCCTGCTAATGCTCCGAATCAGTCGATTGCTTTTGGTTCTGTCGCTCCGTCAGAAAGTAAAACGATTGTGGCATCATCAAAAAAAGCTATTCCTGAAAATAATCCTAAATCTTCAAAAAAAGCAATTGTTGAGGAAAGAATTGCATTTGGAAAACAAAGCAGATTTAATTCAACAACAAACAAACAACTTTCTAATTCTATTTTTGAAGAACAGCTAAATTCTAAAAACAATAAAAATATTGCTTTCAATACTTCTGGTTCGACAGGAAATAATACTTCGATAAAACAGAATACCTCAAAGGCAATTAGTGAAAATACTTCTTCAGAATTAAATTTTAAAAATAGCTCAAAAGACAATTCTAAGTTTAACAGCAGTGCTTTAACGAAAGTAGATTCGGCACAACTGGCAGAACTTCAAAACTTAGAAAAAGGAATTTTGGCTCTGGAAGAGAAAAAAGACAAGAAAGAGAAAAAAGATAAAAAATCTGATCTGAAAGAAAAATGGGCAGTTGCCGTTTTTGCGGGTGTAGCCAGTTCTGAAAATACAAGAAACGAAAAGACTTTAGGCAATGTAAACGACTCTAAACAGTCCAATTCTTATGGCGTTAAAACGAAATATAACATAAGTAACAAATGGGCAGTAAGTTCTGGTTTAAAGTTTAATGAATTAGGACAAAGTGTTGCCAACGTTTCTTATGTAAGTGCTAAAAATAATTCTCTGTTTGTTCCCGGTGTGGCTTACACCAATGATGCAAACGCTGCGCCGATAGGAAATTCAGAATATATTTTGGTTTCCAACAGCACAAAAGAAGCGCTGAAAGGTGACAACGTTCAAAGCGGAAGCCTGGATCAAAACCTGAGATATATCGAAATGCCCTTGGAAGTTTCCTATTCTGTTTTTAATAAAAACAGGGCGAGCATAAATTTAAACACCGGTGGCTTTGTGGGTAAACTGATTTCAAATAATGTTGCTTTAGACGGACATTCTATTGGACAAAATGTAAGTGCAAATGACTATGTATATGGCTCAACTTTGAGCAGTACAGTTCAATACCGCGTTTACAAAAAAACAAATGTTTTTGTTGAGCCGGCGATGAATTATTATATAAATCCGTTGAACAACCAGTCATTCAACCAGTTTCAGTGGGGATTAAATTTTGGTTTAAATGTTTCTTTTTAATTGGTTTTGTAGTACTTTTCAGAAAAATTAAAATCTTAGATTTTCATGAATATTACTACTCTTTCAATTGATTCAAAACCAATTTCAAATGATTTATTATCCGCAATAGAAATTGTTTTTTGTAAAGCTGATTTAAAAATAGCTGCTTTACAAAAAGAGAAGGAAAGCCAGGAATACAACGCCTACCGTTTTCAATTAAACCATAAAAATATTTGTTATCGGGAAGCAAAAATTACTCCAACCAAAACCGGACAATTTGTAACGTTATGGAAGCGAAATCTCACCGGTATTATTGCACCATTTGATTATTCTGATGAAATAGATTTTGTAATGATCAATGTTCGAAAAGAGAGAAATTGGGGACTTTTTATTTTTCCTGAACAAATTCTGTTTGAAAAAGGTGTTTTTTCTACTTCCGATAAGGAAGGAATAAGAGCTATGAGGGTTTATCCGGCCTGGGATGAAACTACTAGTAAACAAGCCCAAAAAACACAAAAATGGCAATTGAATTATTTTTTTGATTTTACAGATCAGGAGAATATCGATTGGCAAAGATTAAGCAAAACAGTATAAAAAAAGCAGTAAACAATTTGCGTCTACTGCTTCTTCGATTGTTATATACTCTAAAAAATTGTTATACCGCTGTATAACCTCCATCTGCAATAATATAACTTCCCGTAGTAAATGATGATTTGTCAGAATTTAAGAAGACAACCAGTTCAGCAACTTCTTCTGCAGTTCCTAATCGATTCATAGCAGATTTTGCCGCGATGGCTTCCATCATTTCCTTATTCAGATTATCTTTTAAAAGTGCCGTTTCAATGTATCCCGGTCCTACTGCGTTGCATCGAATATTCTTTTGCGCATATTCAACTGCAATATTTTTTGTCAGCCCCACCACTCCGTGTTTACTTGCGGTATAAGCAACGCTATTTGGTGCAGCTACTTCTCCGTGAATGGATGCAATATTCACGATACTTCCTCCTCCATTTTTCTCCATTTGCTCCAATTGATAACGACAGGCATAAAACACACCACTTAAATTTAGTGCTATAACTTTATCCCATGCTTCGGGCTCGTATTCTCCGGTTGGCTTTGCAGGCCCGCCCATTCCGGCGTTATTGCAAGCAATATCAAGTCTTCCGTATTTAGAAACTGTCACATCAACCATATGTTTATTATCTGAAGCGCTGGACGAATCTCCTTTCACAAAAAAAGCTTCTCCACCCTTTTCTTTTATAATTTTTACGGTTTCTTCACCGTGCTCTACATTGATGTCGGATAATACTACTTTTGCTCCTTCACGGGCGTAGGCTTCTGCAACTGCGCGTCCAATTCCTGAACCGCCTCCAGATACAAATGCTACCTTATTTTCTAAAAGTGCCATTTTATTATATTTTAAAATTGATACTTCTAATTTACGAAGACATCGACTATCTCACCTAGCTTTCAAAAGGGTTTACAATAAGATTAACGCTTAACGCTAATGTTTTGTTATTTGATGTAAAAATGATCTTTTTCTGTTGAAAATTTTGTATCAATATTACTCTTCATCGAGTTTCATATTACCTCTGTCTTCATGATTGTCGGGATGCGAATTTGGATATCGATTGGCTTCAATATCAGAATTACGATCTTTATTCTCAACAGTCTTTTCGGCCTCTTCGTCTGTTGCAACACCTCGATTTGAGTTCGGATTTTCATTTGAAACTTTTGGCGCTTTTTTCTGAATATTTTCATTTTCATTTCGGGCTCTTTCCACAATTTTTTTGTCACCATCAGCATCCGTAACAACCTCTTTGTTAAGTTGAGGATCGTTTAAATCCTGATCGTGAGAAACATTAGTCCCTTTTTCGTTAATATCTTTTTGAGTACCGTTTATCTTTTTCGTTCCAAGATTATTCTTTTCCATGATATTATTATTTTAAAGTTAGTATTATAATATTACGAATTTTCAAAAAGATAAATAAGTCATTTAACATTGATTTGGCTGAAAAATGAACTTATCCTGTCTAAATTGGCGGTGATTATTTTACATCCATTATTACAGAAAGCCAAAGTTTCATTTAGTGATTGAAGCATATTCATTCTCAAATTTTAAAAAATAGCTTCTATGTGAGTTTTTACTTTTAATGTCTTCAAACAAAACTATCTTTGCAGTAAAAATTGAGCATGCACAGACATTTTATTCTTTTTAAACCTTACGGATATCTGAGTCAGTTTATTTATGAGCTGAAGCGAAAGAAAAAACTTTTGGGCGAATTGTTTGATTTTCCGGAAGGAACCATGGCAATTGGGCGCCTCGATGAAGATTCTGAAGGTTTGCTTTTTTTAACAACAGACGGTAATATGAGCGAGCTTGTTAGAAGTAAAAAAGTAGAAAAAGAATATTTTGTTCAGGTTGATGGTTTAATAACTCAGGAAGCGATTGAAAAATTGCAAAATGGTGTAGAAATTGGCCTTGACGGCGGAAAATACAAAACCAAACGTTGTAAAGCTTCTATCATAACCGAAATTCCCGATTTTGGGGCGAGAGCAAAAAAAATCAGGGACGAACGTCACGGTCCAACTTCATGGGCTTCGATTACGGTGAGAGAAGGCAAATTTCGTCAGGTTCGGAAAATGACCGCCGCAGTTGGTTTTCCAACTTTAAGATTAGTTCGCGTTCGTATAGGAAATGTATATTTGCAAAACTTAAAAGCGGGAGAAGTTCTCGAAGTTTCGGATTTTGATTTAGAGAATTAGATTCCAAATCTTTTGAACATTTGCGCCTTTGTCACTTTCAAACTAAAAAAAATAAAATGCTAAACGTAGTTCTTGTAGAACCAGAAATACCAAACAATACCGGAAACATTGGCAGACTTTGTGTAGGTACAGAAAGCCGGCTGCACTTAATTCACCCATTCGGATTTGTAATTAATGATAAAAACCTGAAACGTTCCGGATTGGACTACTGGGTACATCTGGATGTGACCGAATATCAAAATGTGGAAGAATGGATGCAACAGATCCCAGATAAATCTAGAGTATTTCTAATGAGCTCTCATGCTGAAAAATCATATTTGGAAACTGAATTTCAGGATGGTGACTGGCTGGTGTTCGGAAAAGAAAGTGTCGGACTTAGTAAAGAAGTTTTAGCGCTTTTTGAAAATCATCTGACAATTCCGATGTCCAAATTAATTCGAAGTTTTAATATCGCCAATTCTGTTGCTTTTGTAATTGGGGAAGCTAAGAGACAAATTGGTCTGAAGAAAATTTAATTTTTACTTTCCTGCAAGGTTTCCAAAACCTTGTAGGTTTAAATAAGTCGCAAAAAAAACATACCTACAAGGTTTTGTCTTGAAGCTTCGGGATTGCAGGAACTTTAAATTACCTCTTAAGTCACAATAAACTTTCCTTTTTCTGAATCAAAAACAATATTTTCGTCTTTGAATAAATTGCTGAAACTCCCGTTTGAAATTAAATTACACGGCTCATCTTGTGTAATATTTTCCGGTGTCATCATGATCATTTCGTCGCTTAACTGTATTGCCAGATCGATGTCGTGTGTTGAAAATAAAATACACTTCTGAGTTTCCTTCGTGAGCTTTTTCAGTAGTTTGAATAAAGAAACTTTGTGCAGTAGATCTAAATGTGTTGTAGGTTCGTCCAGAATAATTAATGGCGTATCTTGTGCCAAAGCTCTCGCAATGAGCACTTTTTGAAGCTGACCGTCGCTAATTTCAAAATGTTTTTTTGATGCTAAATGTTCTATTTGTGTCAGTTGCATCGCATCCTTAATTTTTAAAACATCGTCATCAGATAATTTATCTACCCAATTCGTGTACGGCTGACGACCCAAGGCCACTAATTCGAAAACCGAAAGATTGCTTGGCGGCAACTTCTCAGTCAAAACCAAACTTAAATTCTGCGCCAGTTCCAAAGGTTTGTACTGTAAAATATTTTTTCCACTCAAGTAAACTTCTCCGGATAAAGGTTTCTGAATCCCTGTAATTGTGCGCAGTAAGGTCGATTTCCCTATTCCGTTTGCCCCAATTAGCGTTATTAATTTTCCTTGACCTAAATTTAGGTTTAGGTTTTCAGCAATGGTAGTCACACCTTTTTTGGATTTGTATCCAATATTTAGATTTGTGGTTTTTAGTATATTCATTTGCTGTATTTTTTTCCGCAGATTAAAATGATTTAGATGATTTTATAATCTGTGAGAATCATTTAAAACTATGGCTAAATAAATTATTGAAAATTTCTTTTTCTAACCAATAACCAAATAACCACCGGTGCTCCAATGATAGATGTAATTGCATTTATTGGAAGCGTAACATCAAACCCCGGCATTTGAGAAACAATATCACAAAACAACATAATTATTGCTCCGAAAAACAATGTACTCCAAAACAAAACAGTATGGTTACTGGTTTGAAAAGTAAGCTTTGCAATATGCGGGACAGCCAGTCCAATAAAGGCGATCGGTCCCGCAAAAGCGGTTATGGCGCCAGATAATATACTGGTTGCCAATATGATTATTAGCCGTGCCTTTTTAAAATTTAGTCCCATACTTTTTGCATAATTTTCGCCCAGAAGCAATGCATTTAAAGGTTTAATACTTTTGGCGCTTAGCAGTAACCCTACTATCACACATACAGTTAAAATTCCTATTGTCGACCAGGAGAGATTTCCCAGACTTCCCATAGACCAAAATGTAAATTTTTGAAGTTGCTCTGCTGTACTAAAATAAGTCAAAACACTTACAATTGCAGTTGTAAAACTTCCGAACATTAAACCCACAATTAAAATTGCCATCGTATCCCGCAATCTTTGAGAAACTAAAAGTACTAATAGTAAAACTAATGTACTTCCACATGTAGAAGCAATTACAATTCCGTAAGATGATAAGGCAATTACACTCAGAAACGAAGGCAATAACCCGGCACCCAGAATCACAAAAGCAACACCAAGACTTGCCCCCGAACTTAGACCTAAAACATACGGACCCGCAAGCGGATTACGAAATAAAGTCTGCATCAAAAGTCCGCTGACTGAAAGTCCGGTTCCTACCAAAACTGCTGTAATAGCTTTTGGAAGACGATAATTAAGAATAATATATTCCCAGGTCGATTTGGTAGCCTGACCACCGGTTAAACTTGCCAAAACATCTTTTAGCGGAATGTTAACCGATCCTAAACTTATGCTTGCAAAAAACATCAGCAAAAGCCCCAAAGCTAAAATCACAAATAAAATGGTATTTCGTTTTTTATTCGCCAATTTAATCCAGTTTTGATGCAAAAGTAAATTCGTAAGCTGACAGTAAATCCGGGTGAAAAATTTTGATGTAATCTTTTAAAACCAGATCAGGACGGCTTGGTGCAAGTTCATAATAAACTGTACCGCCGGCTGCACCCAAAGTTTTTTCAAAACTATAGATATTTCTATTTTTAAAAGCGTCAAATTCTGCATAATGCGGATTTGCTTTTTGCAATTCGTCCAGACTTTTAAATGATCCGGATGCAATCCAGATATCTGCTGTTTTAGCCTTATCCAAAACTTTTTCAAAAGACAGACCTTCACTTCCTGTTCCTTTCAGGTCTGCCCATAAATAATTCGCCTGCGCATCTTTCATAAATTGCGCCACCCAGCTGTTTCCTTTCGCCACATACCACACATCTTCATACATGGATCCATACAACACTTTTGAAGTCGCCGGTTTATCTGCCACCAATTTTTTTGCTTTATTGTAACTATCTACAATTTTATCAAAAAGTTCTTTTGCTTTATCCTCTTTTCCAAAAAGTGCACCATATAATTTAATCCATTCTGCCTTTCCCAGTGGAGATTGCTCCATCCAGTCCCCTTGAACTAACACATTTAAGCCGCTTTTTTTCAGATTATCCAGCATTGGATTATTGTTATCAACTCCAAACGTAACAATCAGATCGGGAGACAATTCGATTAGCTGCTCCATATTTAGTTTTTCATTTTGCCCAACATTTTTAACCGATCCTTTGTCTATTAATGCTCTGGTTTTTTCAGACGAAATATAATCTGTATTTGGAAATCCGACTAACTTATTTTCCACTTCCAACATTTCCAAAAAAGGAATATTGGTGGTTGAGGTTACTACTATGGATTCTAAAGGAACCTGAATTGAAGTATAATCCTGAAGACTATCGGGTACTTTTGCCTCTTTTTCTTTCAGCACATATTTAAATACACCTTTTGCATTGGGCCATGGGTTGGAGACCGTTACTACAGAATAATCCTCATATTTCACAATAGAAAGTCCACTTGCAAATTCAATACTATTTTTTGCATTTTGAACTATTAAGGTCTCTGTTTTCTCGTTCTTCTTACATCCAAAAACTAGAAAAAAAGAAGCTATTAAAATAAATTTAGGGAATAAATGTCTCATGTTTTAGGTTTTCAATCGAAACAAAGGTAAAGTTTTTTATATTTTTTTTGTTTAACTTTATTCCTACAAATTCAAACAATCGTATCTTTACTCCATGAATACCACAAAAATGAAAATTTGCTCAGGCTGTGAATCTGAATTCAGCTGTGGAGATATATCAGCAGAAAAAAAATGCTGGTGCAACGATTATCCGCCAATCTTCAATCTTTCCGAAGGCGGAGATTGTCTTTGTCCGATTTGTTTTAAAGAAGCCTGCGAAGACAAAATCGATGCGTACGTGGAGACTCTTACTCCCGAAAAAGCACTTAGCAACAAAGCTATTTCCCTGCCAAAAACGGATAATCTGATTGAAGGTATTGATTATTATATCGAAGACGGAAAATATGTTTTTAAATCGTGGTTTCATTTAAAAAGAGGAAATTGCTGCGGGAATGATTGCCGTCATTGCCCTTATTAATTGTTAATTATTGCAATAAATTAATAACTTGCCACAAATTCATATTAACAATTCTTAACCTATCACTACTCAAATGTTTTACTTAATTACCGGCGGCGAGCGTTCCGGAAAAAGCAGCTACGCTCAGAAATTAGCCTTAGAACTTTCTGATGCTCCTATGTATGTCGCAACAGCCCGAAAATGGGATACCGATTTTGAAAACCGAATTGATCGCCATCAAAAGGAAAGAGACGAACGATGGACTAATATTGAAGAAGAAAAGTATTTAAGCAAGATTGATTTCTCTGGAAAAACTGCCCTTGTAGACTGCGTAACACTTTGGCTTACCAACTTTTTTGTAGATCATAAAAATGATGTAAACTTAAGTTTAGAAGAAGCTAAAAAAGAATTTCTCGCAATTGCCAATCATGAGAACGCCAATATAATTATCGTAACAAACGAAATTGGAATGGGCGTTCATGCCGAAACTCATATCGGAAGAAAGTTTGTCGAACTTCAAGGCTGGATGAATCAATTCCTGGCAGAAAATGCACATGAAGTTGTTTTGATGGTTTCTGGAATTCCGGTCAAAATAAAGGGATAAATATCAATTGAAAAATTTCAAATTCCGAAGGTATACTTTATCTTTACTAGAATGTTTCCATTTTCGGATTTTGAATTTGGAATTAAATACATTGGAATTAAGAAATGAGCCATTTAGACGATATATTAAAATCCCGACGCGATACCCGACATTTTACGACCGACGAAGTTCCTGAAGAAGTGATTCAAAAAGCTTTACAGGCCGGGCATTGGGCGCCTTCTGTCGGCCTTACCGATGCTACAAGGTATTTTATTATTAAGTCTGAGGAAGTTAAATCTTCTATTAAAAATCTATTTTTAGATTATAATAAAAAAGCCGAAGAACTGACTGATAATCCCGAACAAAAGGAACTGTACAAATCCCTGAAATTAGAAGCAATTGAAGAAGCACCAATCGGACTTATTATCGCGTACGATCGTTCGGTTCTGAATCAGTTTACAATTGGAACCATCGGAAGTAATGAAGCGGTAAAGTTTAGCTCGGTTTGCGCTGCACAAAATATCTGGCTTTCACTGACAGAACAAGGTTACGGAATGGGCTGGGTTTCAATTCTTAATTATTATCAGTTTAAAAAAATTCTGGATTTAACCGAAAATATTGAACCTTTAGGCTATTTCTGTATCGGAAAACCGGCTACCAATTACAATAACCAGCCCATGTTGCAGCAACTGAATTGGAAACAAAAATCTGAAGCTCCGGTTTGTACTGAAATCAAAGACCTGAAAAAAATAAATATTCCTGATTTAAAACAATTCGAAACAGAAACGAAATCAAATTCTGATTTTGCTACGCTTCTTAAAGAAAAAATAGATTCTAAAACAAAACCTGTCGGTTCGTTAGGCACATTAGAAAAATTGGCATTTCAGATCGCAACGGTTTTTGAAACCTTAAATCCAAAAATTATAAAACCAAATATTGTTGTTTTTGCAGCAGATCACGGAATTGCCAATCATGGCGTAAGTGATTATCCTCAAGATGTTACGAGACAAATGGTCACTAATTTTCTGGAAGGCGGAGCTGCAATCAATGCTTTTTGCAATCAAAATAATATCGAATTATCAATTGTAGATGCAGGTGTTAATTACGATTTTCCAACAAATGCAAAATTGATCAATGCGAAAATGGCAAAAGGAACGCAATCTTTTCTTCATGTTCCTGCGATGAGCGAATCTGAAGTCCGTTTGTGTTTTGAAAAAGGAAAATCTATAGTAGAAAATATTGCAAAATCAGGCTCAAACTGCATTGGTTTTGGCGAAATGGGAATTGGCAATACCTCTACAGCTTCTGTTCTAATGAGTATTTTGACTGGCTTTACTATTGAAGATTGCGTAGGAAAAGGAACCGGAGTCTCTGATGAAAAACTAATTCAAAAACAAAATATTCTCAAAAAAGCAATCGAAAATTATTCCGGTCAGGCCGAAATACTATCGCAACTCTCTTATTTTGGAGGTTTTGAAATTCTTCAAATGGCCGGCGGAATGTTAGCGGCTTTCGAAAATAAAATGTTAATTTTAGTAGATGGCTTTATTTGCACGGTAGCTTTTTTAATTGCTTCTAAAATTAATCCGAACATTAAGCAAAATGCAGTTTTTTGCCATTGCTCTGCTGAAAAAGCACATTTAATATTACTGGATTTTCTCGATGCAAAACCGGTCTTAAATTTAGATTTACGCTTGGGCGAAGGTACAGGCTGTGCCATAGCTTTTCCAATTCTGAAATCGGCTGAAGCATTTTTAAATGAAATGGCGAGTTTTGAAAGTGCTGGAATTAGCAGGAAGTAAAAGTAAATTATTTCTTACTTTTGTCAAAAAAATCATGCCGTTTGTTAAAATTTACGTTCACTGCGTCTGGAGCACAAAAAACAGATTCCCATTCTTAAATTCAATTGATCTTCGTGAAAAAGTCTGGAGTCATATAAAAGAAAATGCATTAAAAAAAGAAATCTACATTGATCTTATTAACGGACATACCGATCATTGTCATTGTTTAATTTCTTTAAGTACAAATCAGTCAATTCAAAAAGTTATTCAATTATTAAAAGGCGAATCATCGTATTGGATTAATAAAAATCAATTAACAACCAATAAATTCGAATGGCAGGATGAATATTTTGCTGTTTCAGTTTCTGAATCTGTTGTTAATAAAGTTAGATATTACATTAAGAATCAGGAAGAACATCATAAAAAGAAAACTTTTCAGGAAGAATATGATGAGTTTATTGTAAAGTTTGGTTTCAAACATAATTAAATAAAATTAGGCTAAAGCCTTTTTTCCTTTATCAATTTGAAACCTCCAGATAAATCTGGAGGCAATTTATTTTTTACTAAAATCTTCTTAATCCCTACTTAATACTAAATTTTCTTTTGACTAAACCTTTTTAATATTTTATCTTAATGTTAAGAAAAATCTTAAGTAATTTATACAATTTCTTACTGAATAAATAAATCTGGAGGTATTCATTTATTTTGTTTAAGAGTTTCATGTATCATTAAACTTAGCAATTCTGTAGTTAAATTCAATTTTATTGGTTATCTATAATATTGCTTTTCTATATTTACTGGATTTTAAATTCAAAAAGAAAATCAATAAAATATGAATTGCCAACATCTTTAGATGTTGGTCTATAATTGACATTCAACAGGCTTTAGCCAAATACTACGCTATTATAAATGAAAAAAGAACTCGATATATTCTTTACATGCTTAATGTTCTACACCAGAATTCCCTGTCCAAAAAACATTACACATGATCCCGATTACTTAAATAAAGCCACTCGTTATTTTCCATTTATAGGCTGGATTGTGGGAAGCATTTCTTTCTTAGCTTTTTATATTTTCTCTCAATTCCTTTCTATAGAAATTGCCGTAATTTTTGCAATTGTTATTTCTGTTTTAACAACCGGGGCTTTTCATGAAGACGGTTTTGCAGATGTTTGCGACGGTTTTGGCGGAGGCTGGACCAAAGAAAAAATCTTACTGATTATGAAAGACAGTGCAATTGGTGCTTACGGCGCGATCGGATTGATTTTACTTTTTTTACTAAAATTTAAACTGCTTTCAGAATCCATTTCACTATTTAATGATAACCTTTTTTCTGTTTTCCTTTTATTCATCACAGCGCATTCTTTGAGCCGACTGGCTGCCATAAGCATTATTTTTACTCACGAATATTCTCGTGAAGATGCCTCTAGTAAAAGCAAACCGATAGCGAAGCAACATTCCTGGAAAGAAGTCTTTGGATCCTTCTTCTTTGGATTGGTTCCGATAATAATATTTTCTTATTTCGATTATAAAATTATTTTGGGGATAATTCCGGTTTTTATAATGAGATATTTTTTAGCACGATATTTTCAAAAATGGATTGGCGGTTACACCGGAGATTGTTTGGGTGCAACACAGCAAGTCTGCGAAGTTATTTTCTACCTTAGCTTTTTATTTATATGGAAATTTATCTAGTTCGTCATACCGAAACGATTTGCGAAAAAGGAATCTGTTACGGCCAATCTGATGTTAATATTCTGGAACCTGCCGAGGAGATTTTTAACAGAATTATTTCCGAATTGCCAAGAGAAGCGATTATTTTCTCGAGTCCGTTAAAGCGTTGTGTTGTGTTGGCAAAACATATTCAGGAAAAAATAAATACTATTTATTATCAGGAAGACGAACGTTTGAAAGAAATGAATTTTGGAAATTGGGAATTGAAAAGCTGGAACGAAATTCCGCCTCAGGAACTCAATCCGTGGATGGAAGATTTTGTAAATATTCAGGTGGCAAACGGAGAATCCTTTGTGGAACTTCACGAAAGAGTTGGAAGTTTTATTACAGAAAAACTTTCAAAAACAAATCAGCCCATCATTATTGTTACTCATGCCGGAGTCATCAGAAGTATTTTATGCCACCAGACTTTACTGCCATTAAAGGACGCTTTTACTAATAAAGTCGAATTTGGACAAGTTATAAAAATTGACTTTTAAAGGGATTTGTTTACATTTTTACATTAAAAGCAAAAACAATTTGAATAATCAATAATTTTAACTTTATCTTTGCACGAAATTAAGGTTGCGTTTTTTAGTAAACGCATTAAAAGGGAATCAAGTAATATCTTGAGCTGTACCCGCAACTGTAAGCTAAGTTCTAAAAGAATGTTTGTTGTAACTGCAAAACCACTGTCACTAATGGTGATGGGAAGGTCTACAACAAAACGCAAGCCAGGAGACCTGCCTTTTATAACAAATATCGAACTCTCGGGAAAAAGAGTTTAGAAATTATGACTTTAAAAAAACTTTTTGCTTTTTGTATGCTTTTGCTGTGCCAGATTATTTCGGCGCAAAACGATTCTGTTACTACACTGAAAGAAGTTCTCATTTCAGACAAAAATTTAAAAAAATATTCTGCTTCTCAATCTGTTATAAAGCTCAACGATTCTATTATTAATAAAAATGAATCATTGCTAACCGATTTACTAAATTTCAATTCTACTTTATATTTTAAAGAATACGGACGCGGAATGCTTTCAACAGTTTCCTTTAGAGGTACTTCATCTTCTCAGACAGCAGTTATCTGGAACGGAATAAACATCAATTCACAAATGAACGGAAGTACGGATTTTAATACAATCGCCGGTTCCGATTACAATTCTGTTAGTGTAAAAGCCGGAGGCGGAAGTGTTATTTATGGAAGCGGAGCCATTGGAGGAACTGTTCATTTAAATAACGACATGCTGTTTTACAACCGCTTTGAAAATAATGTACGACTGGATTACGGCAGTTTCAATACAATTGGCATCAATTATAAAAGCACGATTTCCAACAAGAAATGGAGCGCCCAAATTGGCTTTTCAAAAAACAGTTCTACAAACGATTATAAATATTTAAATCGTTATACCTGGCGGGGCGAACAACGCCGGAACCAGAACGGACAATATGATATTGTGACGCTCAGTGCAAATATGGGTTATAAATTCAATGAAAATCATATTTTAAAATTATACAGTCAGACTTCCAATACAGATCGCAATACTTCTCTTATTACAGAAACAGAAACCAAAAGCAAGTATGTAAATGGTTTTAACCGAAATTTATTAGAATATGATGGAAGCTTCGGGAAACTGAAAACCAATTTTAAAACAGCTTACATTTTCGAAAACTATCAGTATTTTGCAGATAACAGCACTAATAATTACACTTACGGAAAAACAGAAAGTTTAATTACAAAATTAGATCTGGATTATCATTTGTTTGAATCTACCTACCTTAACGGAATTGTTGATTACAACCGTACCAATGGTTACGGAACCAGTTTTGGAGATCATGTCCGGGAGATAAGTTCGGCTTCTGTATTGGTGAGGCAGGACATTGGAAGCAGCTGGAAAAACGAATTAGGCTTTAGAAAAGAATTTACGAATAATTACAAATCACCGCTTTTATTCAATTTTGGTTCTTCTTATAAAATTGCAGATTGGTATACTATTAAATTAAATCTTTCCCGAAATTTTAGAATTCCAACTTATAATGATTTGTATTGGGATACCGGAGGGAATCCGGATCTTAAGCCTGAAAGTTCACATCAGGCAGAAATTGGAAATGTTTTCACTTTTAAAAATTTCAGCTGGACGCAGAATTTCTATTATATAAAAATAAAAGATATGCTGCAATGGGTTCCCGGCGCAAATGGAATCTGGTCGCCTTTAAATCAGGATAAAGTAAACAGTTACGGAACTGAAGCTTTATTAAACTGGAAAAAGGGTTATGGCAAAAATATTTTTGCTGTAAATGCAGCTTATGCATACACCGTTTCTCAAGATGAAAAGACAAAAAACCAGATCTTTTTTGTTCCTTTTCATAAAGCAACGGCAGGAATTTCCTATGCAAGAAATAAGTTTAGCGCCTATTATCAAATGCTTTACAATGGTTTTGTGTATACAAGCGCAAATAACAATCCGAATGAAATCGTAAATGATTATTTTATTTCAAATATCGGAATTGATTACGATCTCAAACTTTTAAATTCTTTTAAAGTAGGTTTTCAGGTTTTAAATCTTTTAAACAAAGATTACGAAAGTTTAGAAAACAGACCGATGCCCGGTCGCAATTTCAATGTGTATTTAATCTTAAAATTTTAATATATGAAGTTTAGTAAATTACTTTTAATGGCGTTAAGCATCTCATTATTCGTTTCTTGTTCGAACGATGACGACGATACTCCTAAAGGTGCTTATGATAATGGTTTTTTTATTTTGAATGAAGGAAGTTCCAGCGTAGGAAGTGTTTCCTTTTCCAGTAATGATTTCAGTTTATTTACGAAAGACGCTTACAAAGCTGAAAACGGAAGTGATCTGATTGGAGGATTTTTACAAAATATCTTTTTTGACGGAGATAAAGCCTATATAATTTCAGGTGGATCGAATGTAATTAATGTGGTAAACCGTTACACTTTCAAATTAATTGCTAAAATTGATTCTGGTCTTATAACTCCACGATATGGCGTTGTAAAAGATGGAAAAGCATATGTAACCAATGCCAATACCTATTCTTATATTAATCCTGCAACAGGAGATACTGATGATTTTGTGGCTGTAATTGATTTAGCAACAAATAAAGTAGAATCAAAAATCGAATTAAATGCGACAGCAAATCGATTGGTTTTAGATAATGGTAAATTGTACATCACTGAACCTAACAGCAGCAATAAATTATTGATTGTAAATATTGCTACCAAAGCTGTAGAAAGTTTAGAAATTGGGTATAGCGCAGATTGTATTGAAGAAGAAAATGGTTCTTTATTTATCTTAAGAGCTCCTTTTACCGGAAGTGGAGAATTAGTAAAAGTAAAAATATCAGACAAATCAATTTCCAAAATAGCATTTCCTGCAAGTTTAGCGGGAACTGGTTTTATGGATGTTGAAGGCGATAAGATATATTATACAGCAGGAAGTTCTGTTTATGCTATGGGAATTAATGCTACTACTGCCTCAACTACTGCAATTGTTACATCACCTGCTAGTTACATCTATGGCTTTGCAGTAAACAATAACCGTTTTTACATTGCCGACGCAAAATTTGACGGAGACAGTAAGGCATTTATCTACAACTTATCAGGAGTTTTACAAAAAGAACTAGCGACAGGAGCAGGATCAAACGGTTTCTACTTCAACGATTAATTACCTTTTTAGAATTAGTTTTTGTTTTTTTTTTTATAAAAAAGGCTTTCATTTCTGAAAGCCTTTTTTTGTATTCAAATGTTTAAAATACTTTTGATCCGGATTTAAGATACATTCCGTGTTTTAAACCGTTTATGATTTTAGAATCTGTTAAGTAAGGTCTGTTTGGTTCAGACTCGTTAAAGACTCTTTTAGCAGTAGCACCTGTAATTTTAGAAATTGCAAGATTCAGATACGGTTCAGACGGATCTCCTAAAACTCCATAAGAAGTAACCTGCTCGTATTGCTGATAGGTTGGCTGTAAACCCTGGGTATAATCTCCAAAATTTTGAGAATTGGTAATTTTTAAAACCAAAGGCTGCATCGCATATTTATGATTCGGATTAATACCGCTTTTAGAGGTTAGAGATGGGGAATCATATACGGTAAACGACCCAACATTTTTACCGGTAGTGGTTTCTCCAATCTGAACTACATTAATATAAGGTTTTAATCCGTTAATGATTAATTCGCTCGCAGAAGCTGTACTTGCAGTTGTCAGGATATAAACGGTGCTCATATTTAAACTGTTTAGATTCTTAACAAATCTTACGTTTAAATCTTCTAAGTCTGCAGTGCTTAAACCTTGCATTTGTTTGCTGTTAAATGTCATTTTAGAGAAAATCTGCGTATCAAATTGTCCTGTAATCATACTGGCAAGTTTAGCAGCAGATGAAATTGCTCCTCCTCCGTTGTAACGAAGATCCAAAACAAAATCTGTTACACCTTGTGCTTTCAATTCGCCAAAAGCCTGATTTAGTTTATCATCATACTCATTATAGAAACCATTGTACATTAAATACCCAATTTTATGACTTCCTGAGGTAATCACTTTATTAATAAAGATCGGATTTTCTTCTAAAACAGTTTTCGTCAGAGCAACCGATTTTCCGTTTAAAACGAAGGCACTCCCATTATAATCAGATAAATTCAAAGTATAACTATCCGGAGTTAGTAATAATTTTTCATAATTAGAGACCGTAAGTTTGGTTCCGTTTACACTGGTAAAAAAATCTCCACGTTTGATTGCTTTAGTCGAAGCATCAGAATTTGGTATAATGTATCTCACATAACCTACCACATCATCTGACCCTGAAGCAATTCTGCTCAGTCTGAAATCTACACCATTGTTTTTTGTGATTCCGCTAAGCTCCTGTTCTAAAACTGTATAATCATCTACAATCCAGCTAAAACGATCAATCGCATCGCCATTTGGATATTTGCTTTCCGGTTTATTCAATAAATCTTCAAATAAATCTTCCGGTTTCGAATATCCTCTCAAAAATTGATTTAAATCATTTTCAGTAGCAAAACGGTTGTCCGCCAGATTAGGCACATCTGCCTGCCATAAATAAACTTCATTTAATCCGCGCCAGATAAAATTATTTACCTGCAAATCTGCCGGAGCAGCAACATCGTCATTATCTTCGCAGGATTGCAAAGAAAAAGCGAATAAGAAAAGAAAAAGGGCACTCTTTAAAATTGTTTTCATATCGTGTAGATTTCTATATTCTGAATAAACGTAAAAGTAATATCTTTAGTTTTAGCTTTATCATAAAATCAGTATTTTTTTACATAAAAAAATATTTTACTTTTTGTTGTAACAAATAGAATTGTACCTCGTCTTGACTATATAAGCTAACGACAAACCATCGTATAAATGAACCAAGTTGTATTTATAGAATTAATTAATCCTTTTAAAGACAAAGTTTTTCGTCTGGCAAAAAGATTGCTTACCAGCACAGAGGAGGCCGAAGACGCCACTCAGGAGGTAATAGTAAAATTATGGAATAAGAAAGAAAGTCTGGAAAGTTACAATAGTGTTGAAGCACTGGCCATGACAATGACAAAGAATTATTGTCTGGACCAGTTAAAATCGAAAAGAGCCGGTAACCTGCAGATTGTTCATAATAATTTTACCGACAGGCAGCCACAACTGGATAAAAAACTGGAAGATGAAAACACTTTAGAATGGGTTGAGAAAATTATAAACGAGCTGCCGGAACAAATGCAGTTAATAATTCAGCTTCGGGACGTTGAACAATATGAATTTGACGAAATAGCCAAAATTGTGAATATGAATGAAACTGCAATTCGCGTTGCACTTTCGAGAGCGAGAAAAAAAATTAGAGAATCAATGACAAATACACACCGTTATGGAACTAACTAAAATAGAATCTATATTAGAAAAATACTTTCAGGGAGAAACAACTATTGCTGAAGAAAATCAATTAAAAGAATACTTTTCTTCTCCGGATGTTGCGCAGCATTTGGAACAATACAAACCTATGTTTGGTTATTTCTCTCAGACAAAAGAACAAAAATCGACGTATGAAATGCCATTAATTCCGAAATCGCGGAATAAGAAACGTAATGCAGCGTGGTTATCGATTGCGGCATCAGTTGTTGTTTTGCTGGGAATTGGAGGAACCTATTTGTATGTGAGCGAGCAAAACAGTACAATTGCAGAAGCACCACAGACCGAATTGGGAACTTACGAAAATCCCGAAGAAGCTTTAAAAGCAACTCAAAAGGCTTTGGCTTTATTATCCAATAATGTTAATGTAGGTATTGAAAGTGTACAGTACATTAAAGAATATGAACAATCAAAAAACAAAATTTTTAAACAGTAATTAAACAAAAAATAATCATGAAATCAAAGATTCAAGAATACAGAAAAAACAATAAACTAAGCACGAGTAAAAATTTCATTATAACATTAGCATTCGCTTTGGTTAGCACCACTTTTTATGCTCAAAGTGCTTTTGACAAATTTGATGGTCAGGACGATGTAACATCGGTAATTGTAAACAAAAAAATGTTCGATTTAATGAGCAAGGTGAAAGTAGATGCTTCTGATAAAGAAACACAACAATACATTAAGTTAATTAAAAAATTAGACTATTTAAAAGTGTTTACTACCAAAAATCCAAAGATTGAGGCCGATATGAAAGCTACTGCAGACAAATATGTAAAAACTGCAGGTCTTGAAGAATTAATGCGTATAAACGACGGAGGAAAAAACGTCAAAATAATGGTAAAGTCAGGTGCAGTAGATACTCAGATAAGAGAACTATTAATGTATGTTGACGGAGCTAAAAATGATGAAACTGTTTTATTATCTTTAACCGGTAATTTTGACATCAACGAAATTTCAGTATTAACAGATAAAATGCAGCTTCCCGGAGGTTCAGACTTAAAGAAAGCTTCTAAAGGCAAAAAATAAACATGAAAACAAAGATCTTAACCTTAGCCCTTATCGCTTTGCTAACTTTAGCAGGCTGTAATTCTGAACCAACTCTGCAAAAGTATTTTGTTGAAAACACAGAGAATAAGGATTTTATTGCAGTAGATATTTCTCCAAGCATCTTAAATCTTGATAAAACAAAACTTTCAGCAGAACAAACCGAAGCGGTCAATTCTTTTGAAAAAATGAACATTCTGGCTTTTAAAGCTGATAAAACAAATCAGGCACAGTTTGAAACAGAAAGAACAAAAGTTAAAGCAATATTGAAAGATCCGAAATATCAGGAATTGATGAAATTCGGATCAGGTAAAGACGGAGCTTCTGTTAGCTACGTAGGAAGTGACGATCATATTAACGAATTTGTAATTTTCGCCAATAGAAAAGAAACCGGTTTTGCAGTGGTTCGTGTTTTAGGTAAAGATATGAATCCAAACAATATTATGACTTTGATGTCTGTGCTACAGAAATCTAAGATCGATATGGATCAATTGAAACCTTTAGAAGGGTTGCTTAAAAAATAAATACATCTTACTTTATATTTGAGAGGCTCCAATTTTTATTGGAGCTTTTTTTCAATTACTTCATCTTAATTTTTTCGGAAGTAAATACGTTATTACAAATAAGTTTAAATTACAATTAAGTGAAATCACATAAACAAAAAAGCTCCAAATTTACATTTGGAGCTTTTCTTTTATAATAGAATCTGAGCTTATTTACTCAAATACATTTTTCTTCTTGAGTACAATTCGTAGAACTGATCGTCTTTTAAGTCATCAATAAACAAGATGCTTTCTCCTGTCGATTTCATTTCCGGTCCTAACGCTTTGTTCACGTTCGGGAATTTGCTGAAAGAGAAAACAGGCTGTTTGATTGCATATCCTTTCAATTGTGGATTAAATTCAAAGTCAGTTACTTTATTATGACCCAGCATTACTTTTGTAGCGTAGTTTACATAAGGCTCTCCGTAAGCTTTTGCAATAAACGGAACCGTTCTTGACGCTCTTGGGTTTGCCTCGATAATATAAACCGTATCGTCTTTAATCGCAAACTGAATGTTGATTAAACCAACTGTTTTTAAAGCTCTTGCAATTTTATGCGTATGATCTTTAATCTGCTGCATTACGAATTCTCCTAAGTTAAAAGGAGGCAATGTCGCATTACTATCTCCAGAGTGAACTCCGCAAGGCTCGATGTGCTCCATAATTCCGATAATGTAAACATTTCCGTCTGCATCACAAATGGCATCTGCTTCAGCTTCAATTGCTCCGGCTAAGTAATGATCCAGAAGTAATTTGTTACCCGGAATAGTTTTTAACAAATCTATTACGTGCTCTTCAAGTTCTTTTTTATTGATTACGATTTTCATTCCCTGACCTCCTAATACATAAGAAGGACGAATTAATAATGGAAAATCAAGAGTATCAGCTAAATTCGAAGCTTCGTCTGCAGTCTCAGCGATTCCGAATCTTGGGAAAGGGATATTCAATTCAGTCAATAAATCGGAGAATCTTCCTCTGTCTTCTGCCAAATCCAATGCATCAAAACTAGTTCCGATGATTTTTACTCCGTATTTAGACAATTTATCTGCTAATTTTAATGCAGTCTGACCTCCTAACTGAACAATTACACCTTCTGGTTTTTCATGTTGGATGATATCATAAATATGCTCCCAGAAAACCGGCTCAAAGTATAATTTATCAGCTGTATCAAAGTCAGTCGAAACCGTTTCAGGATTACAGTTAATCATGATTGTTTCGTAACCGCATTCCTTAGCCGCTAAAACTCCGTGTACACAAGAATAATCAAACTCAATTCCCTGCCCGATTCTGTTTGGTCCTGAGCCCAGAACTATAATTTTCTTTTTGTCTGTAACAACGCTTTCATTATCTACAAAACGTTCGCCGTTTGCTCTTTCGATTTCTGCCTCAAAAGTCGAGTAATAATAAGGAGTCTGTGCTTTAAATTCTGCCGCACAAGTATCAACCAATTTAAATACACGGTTGATTTTTTGCTCCATACGCAACGTATGCACTTCGCTTTCCAGACAATTCATCATGTGTGCCAATTGTCTGTCTGCAAAACCTTTCTGTTTCGCTTCAAGCAATAATTGCTTAGGAAGATTAGAGATTTTATAATTAGAAATCTCTTTCTCTAAAACATAAAGTTCCTCATATTGTTTCAGGAACCACATATCAATTCTGGTAATCTCGTGAATTGTGCTCAACGGAATTCCCATTGCAATGGCATCGTAGATTACAAAAACACGATCCCAGCTTGCATAAGTCAGCTTCTCGATAATTTGCTCGTAATCTTTATATCCTTTTCCGTCTGCTCCTAACCCATTTCTTTTAATTTCCAAAGACTGGGTTGCTTTGTGAAGCGCCTCCTGAAAAGAACGTCCGATTCCCATAACTTCACCAACAGATTTCATCTGAAGTCCTAAAGTTCGGTCTGAACCTTCAAATTTATCAAAGTTCCAACGTGGTATTTTTACGATTACATAATCTAAAGTTGGTTCAAAAAGAGCCGAAGTCGATTTTGTAATTTGATTTTGTAATTCATCTAAGTTATATCCTAAAGCTAATTTTGAAGCGATTTTTGCGATTGGATAACCTGTAGCTTTTGATGCCAATGCAGAAGAACGAGACACACGAGGATTAATCTCAATGGCAACGATATCTTCTTTTTCGTCTGGCGAAACTGCAAATTGTACGTTACATCCTCCGGCAAAGTTTCCGATACTTCTCATCATCAAAATGGCGTAGTCACGTAATTTTTGGAAAGTAGTATCCGATAAAGTCATTGCAGGTGCCACAGTAATCGAATCTCCGGTATGGATTCCCATTGGGTCCATATTTTCGATCGAACAAATGATTACTACGTTATCATTTTTATCTCTTAAAAGTTCCAGTTCGTATTCTTTCCATCCCATTAAAGCTTTGTCTATCAAAACTTCGTGAATAGGAGATGCTTCCAAACCACGTGTTAAAAGCTCATCAAAATCTTCTTTTTTATAAACCACTGCTGCTCCGGTTCCTCCAAGTGTAAACGAAGGACGAATTACAAGCGGAAAACCAAATTCCTGTGCAATTTCTTTTCCTTCTAAGTAAGAAGTAGCGGTTTTTGCAGGTGCAGTTGGTACATTAATTCTTTCTAAAAGCTGTTTAAACTGCTCTCTGTCTTCTGTAATATTAATTGCATTAACATCAACACCAATTAATCGTACTCCAAAATCTTCCCAAATTCCTTTTTCTTCAGCTTCCAGACACAAGTTTAAGGCAGTTTGTCCCCCCATTGTTGGTAAAACAGCATCAATTTGTGGATGTTCCTTCAGAATTTCAATAATCGATTTTGTAGTTAAAGGTTTCAAATAAATATGATCGGCCATAGATGGGTCGGTCATAATTGTCGCTGGATTTGAATTTATCAAGATAACTTCAATTCCTTCTTCGCGAATCGAACGTGCAGATTGAGATCCTGCATAATCAAATTCGCACGCTTGGCCAATAACGATAGGTCCTGAACCTATAATTAAAACGGATTTTATTGATGTGTCTTTAGGCATGTTGTATGTATTGTGTAGTTATATAAAGTCTTCTAAAAAACATTCGTAGTCTATTCTAAACTAGAATGTTGTGGGATTTTTTACCGACAAGGTATAAAAAAAGGCGATACTAAAAAAGTAATCGCCTTATGTATGTTTATACAAACATTATTTTTTGTGTCTAGGTTCGCTAGAAACAGTTAATTTATGTCTTCCTTTTGCTCTTCTACGCGCTAGAACTTTTCTTCCATTCGCAGAAGCCATTCTGTCCATAAATCCGTGCTTATTTCTTCTTTTTCTTTTCGATGGTTGAAATGTTCTTTTGCTCATTGCTTTGTATCTTTAAAATGGGTATCTAATATCTTTTTTCTAGTTTTGAATATCCTTGCTCAAAAACCGAGTGCAAATATACAAAGACTTTTTTTTCTGGCAAGTAGTTTTATAAAAATATTTTTAATTCCTTTTACTATCTTTGCAATCACAAATTTACATTAATTATGTTTCACAAAAATATTAAACTTATTTTGGCCGGACTACTTGTTGTTGCTGGCATTTGGCAATTTACAGAAAGCAATATCGGGAATGGTGTATTCCTTATATTATTGACTGCGATTCCAATTTTTCTTTATTTTAAAAACGAATTTATCCTTTTAGCCTTCCTTAAATTAAGAAAACAAGATTTTGAAGGTGCAAAAAAATGGTTATCATACATTAAAAACCCGGAGGGGGCATTAGTAAGAAAACAACAGGGCTACCTTAATTATTTGCAAGGGATCATGTTATCTCAAACCAATATCAACCAGGCAGAGAAACATTTCAAAAAAGCGATCGAACTTGGACTATCAATGGATATGGATTTAGCAGTAGCAAAATTAAACCTTGCCGGAGTTGCCATGTCACGCAGAAGAAAACTGGAAGCGACTAATTTACTTAACGAAGCTAAAAAATTAGACAAACAAGGAATGCTGAAAGAGCAAATTACAATGATGAAAGAACAAATGAAAAAGATCTAAAATTTCTTTTCCTTAAATAATATTTAAATCCCAAATTCTATGGAGTTTGGGATTTTTTATTGAATTGAATTTAAATATTAGGGCGAGCCAGTATTAGAAAAAGGGGCATTCATACTTTGTCTTGATTTGCCCCTTTCCCTAATACTGCCGAGCTGTACACGCTACTTCGGTAGCTTGCTTCCATCCCTCTCGCAGACATTTTTTCATGGAGTGATTATTTCATTTATTTATTAGAAGAGCAGGATTTTTAAATCTTCAAAGAGTCAACAATTGGTGGAGGCGGAACCATAAGTATTTTATCCATTTCATGCAAATCAAACTTCTTATTTGTTTTAATAAACTCATGACTGGACTTTAAATGTTGCAATGATTTACCAAAAAGCCACAATATACCGGGCCCTCTTCCATTAATTCTAAGAGAGTTTACCTGATTTTCATTCTTTAATACAAAAGCACTTACATCACCATCCTCACCTCTAATATTTCCAAAAGAATCCATTTTCGAAAAAGTTATCGTATCTAAAATATTTTCAATTTTTTCCTTTTCCTCTTTACTCAAAATGGTAAAAGAAGTTTCTTCCTTATCATATCCATAGACATCAGTGAAATACAAAGTATCGGATGAATTAAAGTTTAAAAAATAAGATTCATGGATATTACCTTTATAAAAAGTAAAATCATACTCTTTCTTTGGCGATTTACATCCTATCAAAATTAAAATTAAAACTATTATACAGATTCTCATGTTTGGTTTTGACTTTGGTTTATTCTCATTTTATGTCCTCCTGAGCGAAGTCGAAGGATTTCATGCTTAATACATTTATTCAGGCTCTCCTTGCGTGTCCTTCGACTTCGCTCAGGAGGACAAACTGTAAATTCGTCTTTGACAAGTTGAACTTGAAACTTCAAACCTGAAACTTCAAACCTGAAACAAAAAACCTAAAACTTCAAACCTGAAACCTGAAACAAAAAACTACTCCAATATTATCGAAGGCAAATTCTCATTCAGCCATTTGTATTTATTCAAAATCATAACATGCGTCCCTCCTTTTACCAAAATACATTTATCAATATATTTGATTGGAAAAACTTCGTCCTTATCTCCATGAATGTGAACTACATTTTCATCAATCTCATTTCTATCCCATAAAATAACCGATTCTACAGCCCATTGCAAATAATAAAGATCCCGGACAGATAGAAACTTCTCGTACAATTTTATTCTTTTATTGATCTTTTCTCCAAACGAAAACTTTGCGAGTTTCTCGACATTCAAAATCAATTGCATCGGAATTAGTTTATAAGCCTTTGTTCTCTTTCCAATTTTCATCCTTCTGGGAAATTCAAGATTGCTTCTTACACTTGAAATAATAATTACTTTTCTCGTCTTAATATGTTTTGACATTTCCTGAACCAGTATTCCGCCAAATGACACACCGATTAAAACAGGATTTTCATGTTTAATATTTTGACTAATTCGTAAGGCATAATCTGACAATGTTTCTTTAGGCTTTGGAATCTCCCATTCTAAAAGACACATTTCAAAAATTGTTTCATCCAAATTAATTCTTTCAAAAATAGATGAACTGGCTGCCAGACCCGGCATAAAATAAACTGGAATTTTACTCATAGCACCAACAGAGATTATGATAATATTTCTAAAATTAAAATTACTTTTTTAAATCTAATCACAATCAAATTTCGATCCTAAATATGTAATCGATTTCAAAAAAATCAAAACTGTAACATCGCTTCTTTAAAAAATAATTTAATATTGAAAATCAAATGATTACCTTTGTATCTGAAACAATTCCTGATCAAAAACGTTATAAAGAATTTTCTTTCAGGATAATTTCACGTTCCCAAATTTGCTATTAGACATAACCCCAAATTAATTTATTATGGAAACTACCGTAACTATGGAAATTAAAGACAACACTTTTGCTCGTCAATTTGAAACTGTCGTACCCGAAGGAATGCTGGCTGTAGAATATTCTTTTCAGGAAAAGAAGATTTTCTTAACAAAGATCAACACCCCGGAAGGCTATGACAATCAACCTGTAATTGACGATTTACTTAAAAACATTATGGAGATTGTGGTTGAAAAGAAATTTAGAATAATGCCTATTTCTCCAAAAATTGCATCGTTTATCAAAAGAAATCCTAAATACAAGGAATTACTTCCTCCAGGAATAAGAATTTAAAAACAGCAAAAAAGACAAAAAGCACAAGTTAATCCTTGTGCTTTTTCGTTTATTACATACAATCAATTATTTAATATAACCGATTACATCGAGCCATAAGCCACCTAAAACCAAATAAATAAGTAACATTGCGAGTCCGGTTATCAGCCCTTTTACCCACCAGCTTTTTAAATCTACATAACCGCTTCCAAAGTATACCGGAGCAGGCCCATGTCCGTAATGGGTTATAGTTCCATAAAGAGACCCAACAAATCCCAGCATAAAAGCAAGGAACAATCCCGGAATTCCCAATGAGATCCCGACCGCCAGTAATGCGGCATACATAGCCGCAACGTGAGCTGTTGCACTGGCAAAGAGATAATGACTAAAGAAGTACACCGCAATAATAATTAAAAATGCAACCTGCCAGCTCATGCCGATCATGCCGCCCTTTACAATTTCGCTAAACCAGGAAATAAATCCCAGCTTATCCAACGAACTTGCCATCATTACCAATACTGCGAACCACACAATAGTATCCCAGGCTCCTTTTTCGCCTTTTACGTCTTCCCAGGTCAAGACAGAAGTCAGCAATAATACCACCAATCCGATAAATGCGGTTGTTGTAGCATCAATAGAAAACAAATCTCCTGTCATCCACAATAATAATAAGATTACGAAAGTCAATAACATTAACCATTCATTCTTAGTAACCGCACCCATTTCTTTTAATTTCTGAGCTGCAATTTTTGGTGCATCACCGGTATGTTTTAATTCCGGAGGATAGATTTTATATAATAAGAATGGAATGATAAAAAATGACGCCAAACCCGGAACTATTGCTGCAAGCGCCCAGGATGTCCAAGTTATGTGAATACCTAAATTTTCGGCAAATTTCTGGCACATTGGATTACTTGCTGTCCCTGTTAAAAACATAGACGAGGCAATTAAATTGACATTATAACTGCTTAAAGTAAGAAATGCACCAAGCTTGCGACGCGTTTCCGGTTTGTCAGGATCTGAGCCAAAATTCATGGCCATTGATTTCATAATAGGATAAATAATTCCGCCTCCTCTGGCAGTGTTGCTTGGCACAACCGGAGCCAGAACCAGATCTGCCAATCCTAAACCATAAGCCAGTCCAAGAGAACTTTTGCCGAATATTTTAATAAATAAAAATGCTATTCGATTACCTAATCCTGTCTTGATAAAGCCACGAGCAATAAAAAAAGAGATTCCGATAAGCCAGATTACCTTATTTCCAAATCCTCCCAAAGCCAGAGTTATAGAATCACCCGCACTCTCAGGTGCTAAAACCTGGGTAAAAGCAGTAATGGCAACTGCAATCATACACATCGTTCCCATCGGTCCGGCTTTCAAAATTATACCGATAATCGTAGAAATGAAAATGGCAAACAAATGCCACGCCTCCGGCGAAAGTCCTTTTGGTGTTGGCACAAACCAAATTCCTAAACCTATCAGTAAAGTGATAAGTGAATTTTTTAAATTAATTTCTTTCATAATAAATATTTTTTACATTTAGAAAACAGCTGAATTAGAAAAACCTTCCCTGAAATTGTACGATAAAAAGATTATTATCATACGAAGTAGTATTCGCCACATTTTTTTTGAAATTATCAAACTGCATCCCCATTTCGATTCTTCCTGTATATCCTTTTCCAAATTCTAATCCGGCCATAGGCGTATAAGTCTGCTTAGCATTTGAATTAATTTTAAAACTTCTGTCGAAATACTCGTAACGGCAGGAAAACTCAATAGCGGTTAATTTTTGATATTTAATTTCATATCTTAAATTGGGCAGAAAGTACGCTCCGCGCATTACATATTCATTCAGATTGGCTGTACGGGAATCTGCAGCAAGCGAATAATATAAGTAGTGATTAATTCCTTGTTTTGCTTCAATCTGGGTTTGAAGAATCAGTTTGTCTGTCAGTTTAAAATCTGCCGTAAGATCCAGTCCGACTGCAAATACTTTCTGATTGAAGACTTCTCCAATTCCGCCATTTACGCCAAAATTTATATTGTGTTTTTTATCGAATTCAAAGGCAAGTCGGGAAGAATATTGCTTACCGTTGTCTTTATCTGAAATCTGATCTTTTCCGTTTCCGTTAATTGCAGAAATCGTATAACTAACAGGAATTTTGTTCAAATTAAAAGTACCAAACATCGAAGCTCCAATTTGGAAACTGGTCCAGCCATTATTTCCAAATTCGCTATATTGATTGGAATAATCAAAAGATTTCAGAATGTCTGCCGGATTCGCTTCCTCAATACCGAAAGCTGGCCTAAACTGACCAATCAGGAAACCGACATTTTTATTGAATGTATATCGGGCAAAGGCATTTTCTAATACTTTCCCTTTTGGATCAGACTTAAAATCTGCAAAGTTAGCAAGCACCACTACATCAAATTTCTCACCCAATTTTGCGGTAACTCCCACTCGCATCCTCTTAATGTCAAATGTGTTTTCTACTGCTTTGCCATCTGCATGATGAAGTCCTGTTACAGCATCAATCCCATCACTAAATCCACTTAAATAGCGACCCTGAAAAAGCCCCTGAAATTTAAATTGCGGATATTTTATTTCCTTTTCTGCATTTGCTTCATTATTTTGTCCGTTGGAAAAAACGGGAAATAATAAAAGCAGCAAAAAAAATCTAAAACTTAAAAAACCATCTATCCTCGTCATAATATTATAAATTAATTTTACCAGTTATGAATTATTTGTATTCTAATTCTTACAGTAAAATTAATTGCAAAGTCGAGGTCAAAGCATGATTTAAATCATACTTCTAATTTTTACACACTTATAGCAATTTTAACTTTCAGACATAAAAAAAGCATAAGAATTAACTTATGCTTTTATAAAAAATTGTATATCTGTTTAATTTTTACTTTTCTATCTCTCTCATAGAATCCATTTTTTTATGCGCAAGGAATCCCGCAACATCTTCAAAATGCTCTTTAACACGTTTGTTCCCAAATTCAAAAACTTTAGTTGCTAATCCGTCAAGGAAATCACGGTCGTGAGAAACTAAGATTAAAGTCCCGTCAAAATCACGAAGTGCATCTTTAATAATATCTTTGGTTTTCATATCCAGGTGATTCGATGGCTCATCCAGAATCAACAAGTTTACGGGCTCTAATAATAATTTAATCATAGCCAGACGTGTTTTTTCTCCACCAGAAAGTACTTTCACCTTTTTGGTAATATCATCACCATGAAACATAAATGCTCCCAAAATATTTTTAATCTGAGTTCGGATGTCTCCTACGGCAATCCCATCTATAGTTTCGAAAATTGTAGCATTTTCATCTAATAAAGCGGCCTGATTTTGAGCGAAATATCCAATTTGCGAATTATGTCCAATTTCCACACTTCCCGAATCGACTCCGATTTCTTTCATGATAGCTTTAATCATGGTCGATTTTCCTTCACCATTTTTTCCAACAAACGCTACTTTTTGTCCACGTTCGATTACAATATTAGCATCTTTAAAAACAACATGATCGCCATATGATTTTGACATTTCCTTTACGATTACAGGATATTGTCCGGAACGTGCCGCTGGTGGAAATTTTAATCGCAAAGCTGAAGTATCAACTTCGTCTACCTGAACGATTTCTAATTTTTCCAACATTTTAACACGAGACTGCACAGCATCTGTTTTAGAGAAAGTCCCTTTAAAACGATCAATAAAAGCTCTGTTATCGGCAATCATTTTTTGTTGTTCATCGTATGCTTTTTGCTGATGAATACGACGGTCTTTTCTTAATTCTAAGTAATGAGAATATTTAGCCTTATAATCATAAATTCTACCCATCGTAACTTCAATTGTACGATTGGTAATATTATCTACGAAAGCCCTGTCGTGTGAAATTACCACAACTGCTTTAGCCTGATTTAAAAGAAAATCCTCTAACCACTGAATACTTTCAATATCCATGTGGTTGGTTGGCTCATCCAGAAGAATCAAATCTGGCTTTCTTAATAAAATTTTAGCCAATTCAATTCGCATTCTCCATCCTCCTGAAAATTCTGAAGTCTGACGGGAAAAATCTTCTCTTTCAAAACCCAGACCAACTAAAATTTTCTCTACTTCGGCTTCGTAATTTACTTCTTCGATGGCATAGAATTTCTCACTTAAGTCAGAAACTCTTTCGATCAATTTCATGTATGCATCACTTTCGTAATCAGTACGAACAGTCAACTGCTCATTGATTTCGTCAATTTCAGCTTTCATACTAAAAATTTCACCAAACGCTTTTGATGCTTCTTCCATAACAGTTGCTCCGTCTTCTGTAAGCAAATGCTGTGGCAGATAAGCAATAACAGCTTCTTTGGGAGCAGAAATACTTCCTGTTGAAGGTTTGTTTGCTCCGGCAATAATTTTTAAAAGTGTCGATTTTCCTGCACCATTTTTACCCATAAGGGCAATTTTATCATTTTCATTTATAGCAAAGGAAACATCGCTGAAAAGTGTAGTTCCGCCAAACTGAACCGAAATATCGTTAACTGTAATCATTTAGATTTTTAGATTTTTAGACTGCTTAGATTTATAATCGTAACGCAAGTATTTTTTGAAGCTGCAAATATAGATTAATTAGAGAATTAGGCAATTAGAAAATGTGTCAATTTGATAATTAGATAATTTGTAAATCTGATGATTGCAAATCTTTAAAATATTTAAAAAAACAAAACCCGACAGGTTCTAAAATCTGTCGGGTTAAATCATCAAATTGACTAATTATCTAATTTTAGTCCTTTCTCCACTTTTTGGTTTCTTCAAAAATGTGTTCTAAGATTGCCTGTTCTGTCTGATCAAAATCTATATTTCGTCTTGAAAGAACCAAACGAGCTGTTTCAAATGCTTTTTTGGTTACATAAGTTGTGAAACCTGCAGCGCCTCCCCAGGAAAAACTTGGAACAAAATTACGTGGAAAACCAGATCCGAAAATATTGACACTTACACCAACCACTGTCCCTGTATTAAACATGGTGTTGATACCGCATTTACTGTGATCTCCCATCATTAATCCGCAAAACTGGAGCCCGGTTTTAGCAAATTCTTCTGTCTCATAACTCCAAAGCTTAACTTCTTCGTAATTATTTTTCAGGTTCGAATTATTGGAGTCTGCACCAATGTTACACCATTCGCCTAAAACAGAATCTCCCAAAAATCCTTCGTGTCCTTTATTTGAATTAGCAAAAAGTACCGAGTTTTTTACTTCTCCGCCAATTCTTGATCCGGGACCTACAGTTGTTGCACCATATACTTTAGCCGACATTTTAACCATTGCGTTCTCACACAACGCAAAAGGTCCGCGAATAACAGTTCCTTCCATTATTTCCGAATTCTTACCTATATATATAGGTCCGTTTGAAGCATTTAAGGTTACAAATTCCAATTTTGCTCCTTCTTCAATAAAAATATTTTCGGGCGCTATTACATTTACGCTTTTAGGAATAGGCTGTGATGTACGGTCTTCTGTCAAATACTTAAAATCCTGACGAATTGCAGCGTCATTTTTAGAAAAAATATCCCAGGTATGTTCCATAGTAATACAGTCCTCGTTATAATGAATAATTTCATAAGAATCAAAATCGACTTCTTCCTGATTTTCACTGGCAAAAAAAGCAATTACATCTTCACCTTTAAAAATAGCCTGATTTTCAGTTAAATTAGAAACCATCTCTGCAAGTGTATCATTTGGTAAATACGCGGCATTGATCATTACATTTTCTTCTAATTCTACCATCGGATATTTTTCCGATAAATATTCTTCTGTAATTGTAGTTATAGTTGAACCTAAACGCGCTTCCCATTTCTGGCGAATGGTCATAATTCCAATTAAAATATCAGCAACAGGTCTGGTAAAAGTAAAAGGCAATAAAGCATTCCGGACGGGACCGTCGAAAAGAATGTAGTTCATAAATAATTGAGTGTTTATTAAAAATTAGTTTGGTTACCTAGGGTCAAAGTTACAAATATTTTAATTGTAGTATTTGTCGTGTATTATCCTATTCTGAAAAATAGCTGTATTTTTAATGATAAAATAACTTACACACATTTTAACCGCAAGGTTCGCATAGTATAAAACGCAAAGTTCGAAAGGCTTGTAAAAAACTTTGCGAACTTTGCGTAAATCGTAGTGCCCTTTGCGTTTAAATAAAAAAGCCTTCCAAATCTGGAAGGCTTTCTGTATAATTTAAAACAGCTATTATTTTTTAGCGTGTTTAGCATATTTAGTTTTGAATTTATCAATACGTCCTGCAGTATCGATAAGTTTAGATTTACCAGTATAAAAAGGGTGAGATGTTCTGGAAATCTCCATTTTTACAACTGGATACTCAACTCCGTCAACTTCAATTGTTTCTCTTGTATCTGCAGTAGATTTAGTGATAAAAACCTCATCATTTGACATGTCTTTAAATGCAACTAATCTGTAATTTTCTGGGTGGATTCCTTTTTTCATCTTGTTTTTTATTTATTGTTTGGAGCATTTTTATTTTGAAGCTTTTTCATGGATGGAAAAAGGTGTAAACAAATGATACTCTTTTTGTTTAAAAATTTAATTATTTTTGAGTGTGCAAATTTACAATTCTTTTTTAATAAACAAATAGTTAGCTCACTTTTTTTTAGTTTATTTCGAAAAGCTTTTTTTATCTCCGATTATAGTGGGAATTACTATATTTGTGGATTAATTTTAAAACATATAGAAATATGATTAATGAAGTTATAAAAAAGAATGGTATTACTTACGGCGTGATGATCGGAATTGCATCGGCTTTGTTTACCGCGACAATATATGCCGTTGATTTAAACCTTTTTACCGCCTGGTGGATGGGTATCATAGGAATTGTAATTAGTCTTACGATCAGCATTATTTTACTTTCAAAAACAAAGAAAGACCTTAAAGGTGTTTTTAGTTTTAAAGAAGCTTTTACTACGTATTTTATAGCAGCTGTTATTGGAATTTTAATTTCTACAACTTTTAATATTATCCTTTTCAATGTTATAGATCCGGGAGCAAAAGATACTTTAAGCGAAATTATGATCAAATATACTGTAGGGATGATGCAGAAATTTGGCGCACCGGCTTCTTCTATTAATGACGCTGTTGCCAAAATGAAACTTAGCAATCCATACTCTACTCTTGAATTATTAAAAGGATCTGTTTTTGCTATCGTTATCAGTGCCATTTTCGGCTTAATTTTCGCAGCATTTTTCAAAAGCAAAACTACACAAGAATAAAAACATAAATGAATTTATCTATACTTATACCGCTTCTAAACGAGGAGGAATCACTTCAGGAACTATATACATGGATCATTAAAGTGATGCAGTCTAACAATTACTCTTATGAAATCATTTTTGTAGATGATGGTAGTACAGATAATTCCTGGCATATTATTGAAGGTTTTTCTAATGAAAATCCGAATGTAAAAGGAATTCGTTTCATGAAAAATTTCGGAAAATCTCAGGCTTTACATGCAGGTTTTGCAAAAGCCAAAGGTGACGTTATCATCACAATGGATGCCGATTTACAGGATAGTCCGGACGAAATTCCTGAATTGTATGAAATGATCACAGCTCAGAAATACGATCTGGTTTCGGGCTGGAAGAAAAAACGTTATGATTCTGTTGTTGCCAAAAATCTTCCTTCCAAATTATTTAACTGGGCTGCAAGAAAAACTTCCGGAGTGGAACTAAATGATTTCAACTGTGGATTGAAGGCATACAAAAATGTTGTAGTAAAAAACATTGAGGTTTCGGGAGAAATGCACCGATACATTCCGGTTTTGGCTAAAAACGCCGGTTTCGGTAAAATTGGTGAAAAAGTAGTCATTCACCAGGCAAGAAAATATGGGGAAACAAAATTCGGAATGGAACGTTTTATAAACGGATTTCTGGATTTAATTACCATCTGGTTTTTATCAAGATTCGGAAAAAGACCCATGCACTTATTTGGTTTTATGGGTTCAATTATGTTTATTATCGGATTCCTTTCTACAGGATACATCGGTATTTCAAAACTGTACCATTTGTATAACGGAATGAAATACAGCCTGATAACAAACAATCCGTGGTTCTATATTGCTTTAACTACAATGATTCTGGGAACACAGCTTTTTCTGGCGGGATTTTTAGGCGAAATTATTTTAAGAACTAAAAATAATGAGGAACGTTATAAAGTAGCAAGGGAAGTAAATTTTTGATACCAATCAGGAAAAAAAAATCTTTTTGAGTCAAAAAAAATTTCACAGAAAAACTATCTTTATATTAAAACATAAAAAGAAATTACATGAATATTGCTCCTAATATATTAGATGCAGTCAACGAATGGTTGACACCAACATTTGACCAGGAAACACAAGCCGCAGTTAAAGATTTGATGACAACATCTCCAAAAGAACTTGAAGAAAGTTTTTACAAAAACCTGGAGTTTGGTACCGGAGGTATGCGCGGCGTAATGGGTGTTGGAAATAACAGAATCAACAAATATACACTTGGAAAAAACACACAGGGATTATCTGATTACCTGCACGAAGTTTTTCCTAATGAACCTTTAAAAGTGGTTATTGCTTATGATTGCCGTCATAACAGTAATACTTTGGCAAAAGTTGTGGCTGATGTTTTCTCAGCAAACGGAATTCAGGTTTATTTGTTTTCTGACTTAAGACCAACTCCGGAATTATCTTTTGCCCTTAAATATTTAAAATGCCAATGCGGAATTGTTTTAACAGCTTCTCATAATCCGCCTGAATATAACGGATACAAAGTCTATTGGCAAGATGGCGGACAAATTGTTCCTCCGCAGGACAAAGCTATTGTCAACGTTATTGAAAGTTTGAGTTATGACAAAATCAAATTCAACGCAAATGAAGGTTTGATTCAATATATAGATACTGAAATTGACAAGGCATTTATAAAATCATCTATCGATAACGCAAGTTTCAATACTCCGGCTGAGGCTAAAGACAATCTTCAAATTGTTTTTACTCCGTTACACGGAACTTCTATAAAATCTATTCCTGACGTTTTATCGCAAGCTGGTTATAAAAATGTCCACATTGTACCTGAACAAGCCGTTCCGGACGGAAATTTCCCAACTGTAAAATCTCCAAACCCTGAAGAACCGGAAGCCTTAACTATGGCTTTGGCTTTGGCAGACAAAACAAATTCAGATATTGTTGTAGGAACAGATCCTGATTGTGACCGCTTAGGTGTAGCCGTTCGTAATAACGATGGCAAAATGATTCTGTTAAACGGAAATCAAACCATGGTTTTAATGACTTCTTTCTTATTGAAACAATGGAAAAAAGCAGGCAAAATTAACGGAAAACAATTTGTGGGCTCAACTATTGTTTCTACTCCAATGATGATGGAACTGGCAACAAGCTATGGTGTTGAATGCAAAGTGGGATTAACTGGATTTAAGTGGATAGCTAAAATGATCGTTGATTTTCCTGAACTTGAATTTATCGGAGGTGGTGAGGAAAGTTTTGGTTTTATGGTTGGCGATGCTGTTAGGGATAAAGATGCAGTTGCTGCTACATTATTGATTTGTGAAGTGGCCGCGCAGGCAAAAGCTGCCGGAAGTTCTGTTTACAACGAACTTTTACAACTTTACGTTGAAAATGGTTTCTACAAGGAATTCTTAGTTTCTTTAACCAAAAAAGGAATTGAAGGTTTAGAAGAAATCAACCAGATGATGATTAATTTACGCGAAAATCCTTTGGAAGAAATCAATGGAGAACGAGTAATTATGGTTGAAGATTACCAGTCGTCTACTGCTTTAAATCTATTGACAAAAGAAGAATCTGTAATGGACATGCCAAAATCTAACGTTTTGATTTATTACACTGCAGACGGATCTAAAATCTGTGCAAGACCAAGCGGAACAGAACCTAAAATAAAATTCTACATTAGCGTAAATGCTGAATTAGAATCTGTATCTGACTTTGACGAAGCAGAAAAATTCTTAGATCAAAAAATACAGAATATTATTGCCGATATGAGGCTGAAATAAACCTGTATTTCAACAACTTAAACTCTATATTAAAAACTCTGTTTTGCATTCTCGAAATGCAGAACGGAGTTTTTTTTATAAAAAAAAGCAAAAAGAAATTGAAAACACTTCAATTGGATTAATTTTGTGCATTAAAAAATTACGAAACAATCACTCGGGAGAGTTGCTGAAGCAAAAGAACAATATCAAAAAATAAATGAGTAATTTCAAAAAAATAGTCCCTTTTATATATCCGTATAAAAAATACGCCTTATTAAACATTTTTTTCAATGTGCTGTACGCTCTTTTTAGCACGCTTTCCTTCGTCGCTTTAATACCAATGCTTCAGGTACTCTTTGATAAAACAAAACAAAATACCGTAAAACCTGTCTTTAATGGAATTATGGAAATAAAGGAATATGGAGAAGACTACTTAAGCTACTATATCACTACAACCAAAGGTACCCATGAATCTGGTTATGTATTGGGGATTATGGTTGCTATTATTATTTCGATATTCTTATTAAAAAACTTAGCCGATTATCTGGCCATGTTTTTTATTAATTTCCTGAGAAATGGTATTTTAAGAGACATGCGTAATGCACTGTATAAAAAAACATTAGAACTCCCGTTATCTTTTTATTCTGAAAAAAGAAAAGGTGACGTAATCTCCAGAATTTCTGCCGATGTAAATGAGGTTCAGACTTCTTTTCTAGCTATTTTGGAATTAATTGTAAAAGAACCTTTAACGATTATTTTCACAATCGCTGCAATGCTTCTTATCAGCGTTAAACTAACCTTGTTTGTTTTTATTTTTATTCCGGTTTCAGGTTACATCATATCGTTAATCGGAAAACAACTGAAAAAGCAATCATCAAAAGCGCAGCAGGAACAAGGTTTATTTCTATCAACCATTGAAGAAACTATTGGCGGACTTAAAGTAGTAAAAGGATATAATTCTGAGAATTATTTCAATAATGTATTTCAAAATTCGACAGAACGTTTTTTTAAACTATCAAACAGTATCGGAAACAGACAAAACCTTGCTTCTCCAACAAGTGAATTTATGGGAATTACCGTAATTGCCATTTTACTGTGGTACGGAGGACAAATGGTTTTAATTGACAAAACTCTGGAAGGCGCCGCTTTTATTGCTTATATGGGATTAGCATATAATATTCTAACACCTGCAAAAGCTATTTCTAAAGCTTCCTACGGTGTAAAAAGAGGAAATGCTGCAGCAGAACGTGTTCTTGAAATTCTGGAACAGGAAAATCCAATTACTTCTAAAGAAAATGCAATTGAAAAAACTTCTTTCGATAGCACAATAGACATTCAGAATATCAACTTTAAATACGAAGAAGAAACCGTTTTAAAAGATTTTTCGCTTCAAATTAAAAAAGGACAAACTGTCGCCCTTGTTGGACAATCAGGAAGTGGAAAAAGTACTATCGCCAATTTACTGACCCGTTTTTACGATGTAAATGACGGTACGATTTCTATTGACGGCATCAATATTAAAGACCTGAATCTGCAGTCACTTCGCGGTTTGATGGGACTTGTAACGCAGGATAGTATTTTATTTAATGACACTATAAAAGCAAATATTGCATTAGGAAAACTAGATGCTACAGATGATGAAATTATAGACGCATTAAAAATTGCAAATGCTTATGAATTTGTAAAAGAATTACCTGCCGGAATTTACACGAATATTGGAGACAGCGGAAATAAACTTTCAGGCGGACAAAAACAACGTTTATCGATTGCGCGTGCCGTATTAAAAAACCCGCCGATTATGATTTTGGACGAAGCAACTTCTGCCCTCGATACTGAAAGCGAGAAATTTGTTCAGGTTGCGCTTGAAAACATGATGCAGAACAGAACCTCGATTGTAATTGCACACCGACTTTCGACCATTCAAAAAGCAGATATAATTGTGGTTATGCAAAAAGGAAAAATCGTAGAGCAGGGAACTCACGAGCAATTAATCGCCCACAACGGAACTTACAACAAACTCGTTACGATGCAGTCTTTTGAATCGTAAAATGTCCTGAAATAAATTAGTTTACACAGATTAAGGAAATATTAAAACTCAGTTTAATTTCTTTAATCTGTGTTTATTTTTATAACTTTAGGGTAGCTTAAGAATAATCATTTAATTTGTAAAGAATGTATCTTAACAACCCACACATTACTCTTCCGGAAGATCCCGACACTATTGTCTGGAAGTATTTAGACTTATCAAAATTTCTTGATTTATTGCTTTCGAAAAAATTATTCATGTCCCGTTCGGACAAGTTTGAAGATCAGTACGAAGGCACTTTCAGCGAACCTACTTATGAGGAAATTAAAAAGCTTGCAATTGACAATCCGGACTTTCTAAAATATTACAAAACCCATCGCGAAAAAGTAGCAATAAGCAGCTGGCACATTAACGAATACGAATCGTTTGCGATGTGGCAGATTTTTACCCAAAACAGCGAAGGTCTCGCAATTCAGTCCACCATTGGAAGATTACAAAAGGCTTTAAAACCAGAAAACAATTTTGATCAGTATATCGGAGAAGTCAATTACATTGATTACAGAAAAGAATACATTCCGTTTGATGATTTATTTTTTCCTTTTTTATTCAAACGAAAAAGCTTTCAGTACGAGCGTGAAGTCCGTATTTTAACCGATACTTCCAAAAGTGATATCAAACTAAACGATGGTCTTAAAATCAATGTTGACATCAATCAGTTAATAGAAAAAATTTACATTCATCCAAAATCTGAAAACTGGTATAAAAAACTCGTAATCGAATTGGTGGAACGTTTGGATTTTGGTTTCGAAATCGAAAAATCAGATTTAGAAAGTGATATTTTGATTTAAGTTTCTAAGACGCTAAGTTGCTAAGATGCTGAGTCTTTTTCTTGCTACAGATCAAAATGATGAGAAATTTTTTTTCTTTTTAAATAAAAAAACGTTTAGAAATTTAAAATTTCTAAACGTTTTTCGCTTTCACTCAATAGAAAGCTTAGAAGCTTAGCCACTTAGAATCTTACAGTCTCAGAACATTAAATAGGCTTATAAGCTTTAACTTCCCACTTTTTAGCGGTAAGATCTATATAGTTATAATGCAAAACATCATTTTTATCATACTGACCGTTTTGATTCGTATCTTCTATTGTTCGAAAATACAAACGGTTTTTAGACTCCAGCAGACTCCAGTCAATCAATTCTTCAAGATCTGCCGAAACTTTAGTAAAGTTTTCTCCGCTGATATCACTTAAATACAAAGTTTTAATATCGCTGGTGTCAATTTTCCCGTCCTTATTAGTATCAGAATCTGTTAAAGTATAGACCATAATATTATTATGAATTTTATCTGCAACAGGTTTTAAATAAGTAGCGGTTAAAATTAAAATTGGTTTTTCTGATAAAGAACGAATCGAATCTGAATCGACTTTTTGAAATTTTAAATTCTGTAAATATCCTGTTATTTCGTATTCGCCTAAATTAGAAATGGTGAAACTTACATCGTTTACACTAGACGATCCATAACGTGCTTTAGAACCTCTCTCAGAAACCCTTAAATCTCCTACAGGATGAATCAGGTAATCGGTTCCTTCCATTTGAATCGGCAGATCGGCAATCTCAATTTGTGTAGAGTCTGCTTTTGTGACACTAACTTTGTTGGAAGCACCGTAACTTACTTTTGGCTTTTGAACTTCTTCCCGGCAGCTTATAACTGTTCCGACAAGTACTATGGCGATATATTTAAAATATTTTTTCATCTGGATGATTATATACGATTATCAAATATACTATTTTTGATTGTATTTTTTGTTTTTATTGAATTTTACTGTGCAACCGGAATTTAAAATTACAACCTGGCATTTATCTTAACGTTAAAAACCCTCGAAGTCATATAATTCGGAATCGCATATTGATTTTTTGAATACACATCACGAACCCATGTATTGGTAATTGCATTCTGATTATTGAAGAGATTAAAGATTTCCAAACCAACAGTTAACTCTTTAAAATTTTTCAGCCAGCCTGTTTTTGTATGCTGCGTGCTGCTGTCTACAAAAACTTTAGCAAAACCAATATCGGCTCTTCTGTAATCATTCAGTCTGTTTTGATATAAATACGGATCTGAATATGCAGGGGCACCTCCTGGCAAACCGGTGTTATAAACCAAATTCAAATATACTTTTACACTCGGAATATTAGGCATATAATCCTGAAAAAGCATCGCAAACTTTAAACGCTGATCCGTCGGACGGGCAATATAACCTTTGTTCTCGTAATTTTCTTCTGTTTTCATATAACCAAAACTTACCCACGATTCTGTTCCCGGCACAAATTCTCCATTCAATCGAAAATCAAGACCCTGCGCATATGCTTTTGCGTTATTATTGGCAACATAGCGAATTCTCACATTATCAATAGAATATACATTTACATCTGAAAGCGATTTATAGTAAAGTTCTGTTACCCACTTAAAAGGGCGGTTCCACATTTTAAAATTATAATCATTACTCAAAACGACATGAACAGATTCCTGAGCTTTTACATTCGGATTTACAACTCCGTCCAAATCTCTCAATTCACGATAAAAAGGCGGTTGATGGTACAATCCTCCCGAGATTCTAAAAACCATATCACGGTCCCAATCTGGTTTTATCGCAAACTGAGCGCGTGGACTTATTACAGTCTGCATTTTTCCTTCTTCTAAAGCCCCTGAAACATTCCAGCTTTGAAAACGTGCGCCGAGATGATACCAAATTTGGCTGGATCCAATCTCAGACTGTTTGTTCCATTGCGCATAACCTGAAAATCTGTTTATGGTGTTAAAATTTGTGGCACGAATATTTTTATATGGCAAAAGCGGACCAGAATAAGGTGTATAGGGCTGGTTGTTTTCTGGCAAAATGACTAAAGGAGGATTGATCGAAAATCCTGCAGAATCAATTACCTCCCACTCCACTACCCGGTCCCGTATAGATTCACTCGTATATTTTAAACCAAATTCTAACTGACTTTCTTTCCAGTCTTTAGTTCCTTTCAGCTCCATATTGGCAATTAAAGCATCCAGATCATTTCTGGCATGATTTAATTGAGAACCTATTCCGCGTGTAAAATCAATTGTTGATGGATTTGTTGGATCTTCCTCGTTTACATTCCCTAACCGATATTGTGCCAGAATATCAAAATGTTCCTGTTCTGTGGTATGAAATAAAGATCCAATTAATTTTAAAGTTAAAGAAGGCGAAACTTTGTAAGTTGTTTTTAAAGCTCCAAAGTAAGTATCATACCTGTCTTTTTCCTGACCTTGGTAATAAACCGAAAGTGCCATTGGCTGATCTAAAGTCCCAAAATTAGTCTGGCGAACCTGAGGCTCATAAGAATATTTATTTTGAGAAATATTTCCTAAAAAGCTCATTTGCCATTTTGCAGAAATATCATAATTAATATTGGTCTGAACGTCTGCAAAGGTAGGTTTGTAGTTCGTCTGAGTATCCTGACTATTGACCAGCAAACTATTATTTCTGTAACGAATACCGGTTACAGCCGACCATTTTTTATTTTTAGAAACCAAATCTACTGAAGCACTTCCACCTAAAAAACTCGCTTCCAGAGAGGCGCCGAATTGTGTTGGCTTTCGATATGTTATATCTAATACAGAAGATAATTTATCTCCAAATTTGGCCTGAAATCCACCTGCAGAAAATTCTACATTCTGAACTAAATCGGTATTCGTAAAACTTAAACCTTCCTGCTGACCTGAACGAATCAGGAACGGACGATATACTTCTACTTCGTTTACATAAACGAGATTTTCGTCATAATTCCCACCGCGCACCATATATTGCGTACTCAGTTCGTTGTTAGAATTTACACCCGGAAGCGTTTTCAAAACATTTTCTATTCCGGCATTTGCACCGGGAATTTTCTTTATGGTTTCGCTGTCGATTGTTGCAATTCCCTGAACTCTTTTTCTGTTTCCAGAAGAAACAAAAACTTCGCCCATTTGTTCCTGTGAATTGTTCATAACCGGATTAAAAACAAAAACTTCATTTGCTTTTAAACTCACCGTTAAACTGATCATTTTCAATGAAACATGTGTAAATATCAGCGAAACTTTTCGGTTTGCGGTAACTGTAATTTCAAAAAAACCATTCGAATCTGATTGTACAGCATTTCCCTGGGACGAAATATTCACACCGGAAACGGGATGTTTTTCTCCATCGAGAATCACTCCTGTAATACGGGCATTTTGAGCCGAAAGGACACAGCAGAAAAACAAAAAAAGAAAAGCGACTATAAACCTGTTGTAACTCAAGGATTTTGGGATTTATTTTTGACTTCTGAAAAAACGAGTTTCAAAGATAGTAGTATTTCCTACATTATCAACAACTTCAATTTTTAAAAAGTTCTCTCCCTCAGCTAAATATTGACTATCAAAAGTATGGGTGATTTTTCTTGTTTTATTTTCATATTCAAACAAAACCCAGGTTCCGTTTAAATATCCGTTATATGATTTTATTCCAGACAACGAATCGCCTATTGTAAACTCTATTTTCTTCTGATCACTGATCCATTTTCCTTCAACAGGTTTTGCAATTTTTATAACGGGAGCAATCGTATCCAGCACCAAACCGTATTGCCCCAAAACTTTTGCCTTGGCAGTAAAAACGTTATCTTTTCTCAGAGTTCCATTGTAACTTGTACCTTTTCCAATGTAAACCTTCTCACGTAATGATGCCGGATAAAGTGAATCTTTTATCGTAATTGTAAAGTTGGAATGTACCGGAACAGTATCATCATGAATATAGATTTTGTTGTTTCTAACATCAAAATTCATATTAAAATCTTCATAAAAAGTCCCCGCCGGGAAGAAAACCGACATGTTATCCTTTTCAAAATTGGTGTCTTTATTATATCTCACAAAATATTTTCCGGTAACGGGCTCAGACTCTATCAGCGGTGTTGCAGCATCGTATTCAATAGGAACGGTAACCGAATTTAAATTTCCAAAATAATCTGAAATCTCAATTCTGTAATTCGACTCCAGATTAGGTTCAGCCGTAATCATACCACGAAGTTCGTCTGTATGAATAATACTTAAAGCAAAAGGAGTTTTCATAAAAAGTTTCTGCACACGCTGTCCATATTTTTTGTATCGCTGATAATCAATAAACGCATTGATATATCGCATTTCGTCAAAAGAATAGGTATTAAACTGATAATTATAATTGGGATTTCCGTTTACAAAAGTAGAAACATTAAAAACCCCATTCTTATTAAAAGAAACATCATCGGTATCTACAGCATTAATTCCAAAACCAATTTTTCCGTTTGTTTTTACCTTAGATGCCAGATAAGTTCCGTCTTTCTGAAGGGTCATATTAACCAATAAAGGCTGTTTAGACTGGTTTACAGTCGAATTATCAAGAGGATAAACATATAAACCTGATAAAGTCGGTTTTTTAGAATCTTTAATATTTTGGTCAAAGCCGAAGAAAATCGGGTTGATCACAAATTCTGTTTTAGAATCCCTGATTTCAAAATGAAGATGAGGTCCTTCTGAAGAACCGGTATTTCCGGAAAGTCCGATAATCTCTCCTTTGGTAACCGGAAGTTCATCGGGCTTAAGGAACATTTCAATTTCATATGCCTTTTCCTTATAATGTGTATTTTTAACATATTCTAAAATTGGTCCGACAGGAGTCTGCAAATGCCCGTAAACCGAGGTATAACCGTTAGGGTGCGTGATGTAAATACATTTACCGTTCCCAAATGTAGAAATTTTAATTCTGGACACATAACCATCTGCAATAGCATGTACACTCAGACCTTCCCTCTGGTTGGTTTTTAAATCGAAACCGGCGTGAAAATGATTGGGTCTTAACTCTCCGAAATTACCGGAAAGCTGCATAGGAATGTCAAGTGGCGGGCGAAAATAATCTTTAGGATATTGCGTCTGGGCAAGTATAGAATTACAAATAATAAGGGCAAGTACAGATAATCTCATAAACAACATTTTTGCTAAGATAGAAAATTAACAGGGTAAAACCGAGTATTTGCTTGTAAAAATACAATTAACTGAAATTCATCAATTTGATTATTTTTAACGCAAAAAAATCGAGAAAAAATTGCATTAATAAAAAGGAATACTAACTTTGTATGATTAAGTAATGAATAGGATGTATAATGAGTGTAATTGCCGAAATAATTGATACTCTTGAATATAAAGTCGAAAAGCTTTTTGAAAAATCAAAAGGTTTGGAGGGAAATAATCAGGCTTTACGATTAGAATTAGCCAAAGCTGCGCAAATTATCCAGAAACAATCTGAGGAAATGGAAGCTTTGAAAAAGCAAAATGAAACACTTAAGATCGCCAATTCGTTGCTTGGCAGCGACAATAACAAGAGAGAGACAAAGCTTAAAATAAATTCATTAATTCGCGAAATTGATTACTGTATAACACAATTATCAGATTAGTAATATGGACGGAAAGCTTAAAATTAAAATATCAATTGCCGACCGAGTTTACCCGCTTACGGTTGAACCCGCTCAGGAAGAAGGACTTAGAAGCGCTTCTAAAAAAATTGATGCTATGATTAAGCAATTCGAAGAAAATTATGCAGTTCGTGACAAACAAGATGTACTGGCTATGTGCGCATTGCAGTTTGCATCGCAAGTAGAACAAAAACAGATTGATAACGCAATCGATGGAGAAGACACCATTGAGAGAATTAAAAAATTAAATTCGCTTTTAGATCAATATCTCGAAAATTAAACGTTCTTTACAAAAACTAAGATACTGCCTACATTAGTTCACAATTGGTAAACTCAACACTAACAATTTAGAATGAGCAAATCGTCGCTACTATAGTATGCCATGCTTCGGCTTGGAAACTTGAACAGTGAGTTAGCTCAAAACTTGTCTTTACGAGTTTATTCAAGCAATTAATGTAGGCTTTTTTTATATATAAACCCTAATAAACATGGACACCATAACGATCATTATTGGTATTGTAGGTATTGCAGCAGGATTCGCAATAGCTAAAATTATCGAGAAAAGTAATATTTCAAACTTAATCAAAAACGCTAAAAAAGAAGCAGCTTCCATTTTAAAAGACGCCAATTTAGAAGCAGAAAATATTAAAAAAGACAAAATCCTTCAGGCAAAAGAGCGTTTTATTGAATTAAAATCAGAACATGAACAAGTTATTCTGGCAAGAGACAAAAAAGTTGCAGAAGTAGAAAAACGCGTTCGCGACAAGGAATCTCAGGTTTCTAACGAACTTTCTAAAGCTAAAAAAGTAAATGATGATTTTGAAGCTAAAACTTTAGAGTTTGCAACTAAAATTGAAGTATTAGACAAAAAACAAGCTGAAGTAGACAAACTTCACAAAAGTCAGTTACAACAATTAGAAGTAATATCTGGACTTTCTGCCGAAGAAGCAAAAGAACAACTGGTTGAAGGTTTAAAAGCAGAAGCTAAAACCAAAGCAATGTCTCACATTCAGGAAACTATAGAAGAGGCAAAACTTACAGCTCAGCAGGAAGCGAAGAAAATCATTATCAATACGATTCAGAGAGTTGGAACTGAGGAAGCGGTTGAAAATTGCGTTTCTGTTTTCAACATCGAATCTGACGATGTAAAAGGTAGAATTATTGGACGTGAAGGACGTAACATCAGAGCGCTTGAAGCTGCAACAGGAGTTGAAATCATCGTTGATGACACACCAGAAGCTATTATTCTTTCTTGTTTTGATCCTGTTCGTAGAGAAATTGCCCGTTTGTCTTTACACAAATTAGTAACAGACGGACGTATTCACCCTGCAAGAATTGAAGAGGTTGTTTCTAAAACAGCAAAACAAATCGACGACGAAATTATCGAAGTAGGAAAACGTACTGTTATCGACTTAGGAATTCACGGTTTACATCCTGAATTGATCAAAGTAGTCGGAAGAATGAAATACCGTTCTTCTTACGGACAAAATTTATTGCAGCACTCAAGAGAAGTTTCTAAACTTTGCGGTATCATGGCTGCAGAATTAGGACTGAATGTAAAATTGGCTAAAAGAGCCGGTTTATTACATGATATTGGTAAAGTGCCGGATACAGAAAGTGATTTACCACACGCATTGTTAGGAATGCAGTGGGCTGAGAAATACGGTGAAAAAGAAGAAGTGTGCAATGCAATTGGAGCGCACCACGACGAGATTGAGATGAAATCTTTACTTTCTCCGATTATTCAGGTTTGTGATGCTATTTCGGGAGCAAGACCAGGCGCAAGACGTCAGGTTCTGGATTCTTATATTCAGCGTCTGAAAGATCTTGAAGATGTAGCTTACGGATTTAGCGGCGTTAAAAACGCTTACGCAATTCAGGCAGGTAGAGAGCTTCGTGTAATTGTAGAAAGTGAAAAAGTTTCTGATGACAATGCTGCAAACTTATCTTTTGAAATTTCACAAAAAATTCAAACTGAAATGACTTATCCAGGTCAGGTAAAAGTTACTGTTATCAGAGAAACAAGAGCAGTTAATATTGCGAAATAATTCTCATCTTATATAAAATAATAAAGGCTGTCAATCGACAGCCTTTATTATTTTATAAATCTTCTGTTACATATCATTAAAAACGATTTTAAAACTTGTTCCCACTCCTACTTCACTTTCTACCAGAACAGTCCCTTTCATCGCTTCGATTTGATTTCTGGTAATATATAATCCAATTCCACGGGCTTCCTCATGTTTATGAAAGGTCTTATACATTCCAAATAACAAATCTCCGTAAACTTTTAAATCTATTCCCAATCCATTGTCTGTAATTGTAAGCGATTTAAAACCCTCAGGCTCCAGTGCAAAATCAAAAGTAATAACAGGATCACGATCCGGATGCGCATATTTTATTGCATTGGTTGTAAAATTCAATAAAACACTTTCCAAATAAGCAGGATTAAAATTAATCGTCAAATATTTGGGTACATTATTTATAATTGTTACGTTTCGCTGTTTGTCATAACCTTTTATAGTAGATATTGTTTTTTCGATATATTCACATAGTTTGAGCGGAACCACAGCAATATTAATATTACTTTGTGTCTTTACAATCTGCGTCAGGTTCGCAATAGTTTCGTTCAGATCGTTGGAGACCGTACGCAGATGTTGCAGCATTTCTTCTATCGTTTGTTTATTGACATCTGCATCTATAAAATCCAGAATCGATTTTATATTTCCAGCCTGAGTATTTAAATTATGCGAAACAATATGGGAAAAATTGAGCAGGCGGCTGTTCTGATCACTGTACAATTTCATAGTTTTGACCAATTCCAGTTCTTTTTCTTTTTGAGCAGAAACATCGGTGTGGGTACCTATAACACGCAAAGGTTTTCCGTTTTCATCGCGTTTTATTACTTTTCCTCGGTCTAAAATCCATTTGTAATTGCCACTTGATGTCATTACACGATGATAATTTTCGTAAAACGGAATTTTATTATCAAAATGCTCCTGAATATCTGAATAATATTTTGGAAGATCCTCGGGATGCACAATCTTATCCCAACGCTCCGGATCATCAAAAATATCATTTGATTCTAACTCTAAAATTTTAAGGGATAAAGACGAATAGAAAACACTATTTGTTACCATATCCCAATCCCATATACCCACTGTAGAAGCATCGAGAGCAAACTGAAAACGTTCTTCTGATATTTTAAGTTTTTCTTCTTTATCTTTTAATTCTGTAATATCTGAAACGTGGCCATAAAAAATTACTTTACCATCATAAGACGATTCTGTTTTGGAAGAAATTTTAAACCAACGCATTCCCTTAACAGGAAGATTAGCTCTGAATTCGATTTCCCATGGTTTGATTTCTCTTTTAGCCTCCACCAAAGACTTAAAAAAATAATCACGATCCTGAGGAATGATACGTTCGTAAATTATCAACTTACTTTCATTAGTAAAATCTGCTGCAGAAAGTTCGAATATTTCGTCTGCTGATTTACTTACAAGAGGGAAAGAGTATTTATTATCTGCATCAATTACAAATTGAAATAATAAATCGGGCATTTCGGCCAACAATTTTTTATAAAAATTATTTACCTCAAGGCAATCGTCATTTCTATATATGTCAAATACCATATTCTACCTTATTAAAGTAAATAATCATTCAAAAATTTGTTTCGAAAAAAAGTTAAAAAATCACAATTATCGGTCATTTTGTTTTTATTGAAACAAGATTTTAACACAATATATAAATTTTTGTAATAATAACTCAAAAATTGCCAAATTATTTTCTTGGATGAAAACTATGCATCACTTCTTTGAGGAAACTACGGTCTAAATGTACATAGATTTCTGTAGTGGTAATAGACTCATGACCAAGCATTAACTGAATGGATCTTAAATCTGCACCGTTTTCCAACAGGTGAGTAGCGAAAGAATGACGCAGCGTATGCGGACTTATACTTTTTTTTAATCCCACCTTTTCGGCCAAATCCTTGATAATAGTAAATACCATCGCGCGTGTAAGTTGATTTCCGCGTCTGTTTAAAAACAAGGTATCTTCTGCACCTTTTTTGATATTTAAATTAGTTCGTATTGCTGTTCTGTAAATATCAATATATTTTTGAGTTAACGGACCGATTGGTACAAACCGCTCCTTATTTCCCTTTCCGGTAATTTTTATAAATCCTTCGTCAAAAAACAAATCTGAAATTTTGAGAGAAATTAATTCCGACACCCGCAGTCCGCATCCATAAAGGGTTTCGAGCATAGCCCTGTTACGCTCCCCTTCATTAGTGCTCAAATCAATATTTTCAATTAAATTGTCAATTTCTTCAAGAGAAAGCGTATCGGGAAGTTTTCGACCCGTTTTTGGCGCTTCTATTAATTCCAGCGGATTATCATTTCTGTAATCTTCAAAAATCAGATAATTAAAGAAACTTTTCAGCCCTGAAATAATCCTGGCCTGTGATCTCGGATTTAGTTCCTTCGCAACTGTATAAATAAACTGCTGCAATGTTTCTTCGGAGATTTTTACAGGAGAAACATCGATTTGATTGGTTTCTAAGAACAGACACAATCGTTCGATATCAAAACCATAGTTTTCGATTGTGTTTTTAGACAAACCTCTCTCAATCCTTAAGTAGGATTGATAATCTTTTATATATCGGCTCCAATTCATAATACAAAAATAAGTGATTTTTCTGCATAAAAAAACCTTCCTTTATGAGGAAGGTGAACCATAAATATACATAAGTTAGAACTTATAGTTAAATCCTAAATTTAAAGAAGAAATAGTATAGTCATCTACAATTCCTTTATACGAAGCAAACAACTCTATTCTCTTTGTCTGATAGCCAAACTTTGGCTGAAATAAAATTGCGCGATCTAAATCTCCATTGACATTAAGAGCAAATCCAAGGTCTGCACCTGTAAACCATTTATCGGATAAGGAATATTGAGCTGTTCCTGCTAGGGGTACAAAATTCTGATTTGTACTTCTTGTCATTGGCCCATACTGACCCATGTAGGTTTTACTAATATACATCGTGTAGCCAGTAGTTACTCCCGCACTAAACTTATCAGTAACACCCCATAAATAAGCTGCATCAAGCCCCATATTCACATCAAATAACTCATAAGATTTACTAATCGGAAGACCGACATGAGCGCCAATCTTAAAATGATTATCTTGAGCATTGACAACACCAAATAGTAATAAGGTAACTACGGAAAGAATAATTGTTTTCATTTTCGATATTAGATTAAATTTGTTGCGCAAATATAATCTAATACTTACGAAAAAGAATATATTTTAACACTAAAAATATTATATAAAAAAGCTTTCCAAATGGAAAGCTTTTAAAATTTCTTTACAGAACGATTAGAACTTATATGCTAAAGAAAGGGCTAAAACACTATTTTTTGGACTATCTAAATATTCATCAACATCATCTGTATCGTAATCTGCGATATTAGATAAACCGACAGTATATCGCAAATTAACTGCAAGATTGTCCGTAAAACTGTATCCGGCACCGAAGTTAAATCCGAAATCAGTTGATTTGTAGAAATCTTTAGCGTCATCTCCATCATCTTTAGCAGAGACTAAAAATCCAATTTGGGGACCACCTTCAACAGTAAATTGTTTTGTGATGAAAAATTTTGCGAGTACTGGAACATTAATATAATTTAATTTTAAATTGACATCATCTCCAAGAAAATTATATTTGGCTCCTTGTGACGAGTATAAAATCTCTGGTTGAATTGCCAATCTTTCAATAATCTTAATTTCTGCAAATCCACCAACATGAAAACCAACTAATGATTCAGTATCCACATCGCCAGAAAAATTATTAATATTCACACCTCCCTTTACTCCAAATCTAGTTTCTTGAGCATTTGTAAATGCAAAAGCCATAATTGCAATGGCAGATAAAATTATTTTTTTCATTTTAATTTGTTTTGAGTTAAAATTAATTATATCAAATATAAAAATATTCTTCACAAAAAGGTATTTGGAATTTAACAAATAAAGTAGTATTATATATATAAATTGTTAAATTATCTCATTGGAAATGTATCTAACACAAAACAGAAAGCCTCTCCTAAATTGGAGAGGCTCTCAAAAAAACTAACTAAATTTCTTTAAAATTTATACAAAACTCCAAAATTTACAGCTCCCAAATCAGAACCTAAATAGAAGGAATTTGTTTTCTCGGCTCCGTGACCACCATTATTGTTAACACTGTATTCTAAACCAGCCCAATTAGCTTCAATAGCAAAATGGTTAGATAAGAAATAACTCATTCCCAGTCCTAATCCTAAACCCAGCTCATTAGATTTAAAATCTCCTGGTTTAACTTTGTATCCTGTGTAATCTACACCTAATTGCCCGAATACAGAAAATTGAGATGCTGGTGTGAAATAATATCTACCAAAAGCTCCCACTTTAAATGCAGATGTTTTAATTTCATTTTCATCTTTTAAAGACGTGAAACCTAATTTTCCTCCAAGAGCAATATTTTCAGAAACAAAATATCCTGCTTGAGGTACCAACTCAAATCCATTTGATTTACTGTCACCTGTTTTCTGAGATGCAATTCCTACTGATCCTGCAATAAAGGTATCTCCTTTAGAAAACCCCGTTGTTTGAGCATTTGCAAACGAAAATCCTAATACTGCGATAGCAGCTAAAACAATTTTTTTCATAATTTTTTAAATATTAATTTTGATTTATTACGGACAAAACTAAGATTAGACTTACAAAAAAAACTCCACAAGAAGTTTAAAAAGTATTAAAATAAGGCAGAAAAAATCAAACTGATTATCAATTAGATACCTATAAAATCGGGATATCTCACAGGCCAAAAGTGCATTTGAGTGGGAATTTTATTAATTATTTAATCTAAAACATAATACAATAAAACGCCAAATGTGTAGTTTTGAATCATAAATAACATTTAAAAATACCAAAATTTAAAAAACACTTTATGAAAAAAATAATTTTAGCGGCTTTTATGTTCATCGCAACTTCAGCTGCAGTACAAGCACAATTACTAAAATTAGGAGTAAAAGCAGGGGTTAACTTTGCAAATCAAACTGGGGACTTCCCTGATCAAATCGACAAAGAAGGTATAACAAGCTATCATGCTGGTTTAGTTGCAGAAGTAAAATTATTAGATAAATTTTCTATTCAACCAGAGCTTTTATACTCTACTACAGGAGCATCTTATAAATTCAGTGATGTGAGTGAGGATGTTAAAAATGAGCTTGGTTATATATCTATTCCAGTAATGGCTAAATTTTATTTAAATAATACATTTAGCTTAGAAGTTGGTCCACAAGCTTCCTTTTTAGTTAGCGAAAGAAACGATTTTGATGTCAAAAATGGGGAGACTTTCGAATTCGGCCTTAATGCAGGTCTAGGTGTTAAACTTACGGAAAGCATCTTTTTACAAGGTCGATACGGCTTAGGATTAACAGAAGCTTCTAAAAATGCAGATATTAAAAACTCTGTATTCCAAATATCTGCCGGATTCATGTTCTAAAAAGAATATCACATACTTTTATAAAAACCGCTCTATTTATTAGCGCGGTTTTTTTATTTTTACACTTTAGTGAAATGATTTTGTAAAACGTATTTCACATCATCTAATTATAAAGAAATTACCTTATGAAAATCTGTATTATCAACGGACCAAATCTGAATCTTTTAGGCAAACGTGAACCGGAAGTTTACGGAAGTCAAACCTTTGAAGATTATTTTGAAACGTTGAAACAAAAATTTCCCAATATCGAACTTTCATACTTTCAAAGTAATATTGAAGGAGAATTGATTGGTAAAATTCAGGAAACAGGTTTTTCTTTTGACGGTATTATTCTCAATGCCGGCGCTTATACGCATACTTCTATTGGTCTTGGCGACGCCATTAAAGCCGTTACAACTCCGGTGATCGAAGTTCATATTTCGAATACCTATGCCCGTGAAAGTTTCAGACATCAGTCCTATCTGTCAGGAAATGCTAAAGGCGTTATCTTAGGTTTTGGCCTTAAAAGTTACGAACTAGCGATTCAGTCTTTTATGTAGAATGATTTGAACATTCTTTAGAGTGTTTGTCTTCCTGAGCGAAGTTGAAGGAATCTTAACAAGAAAGGCTTCGGCTTCTGCCAGCCCTGCAACTTTCCTATATATTAATTGCAATTTTAGTCTCTCACAATTTAACAAATTATTAATAGGCTCAGATTTAAGTTGTTCTATTTTTGTAGGAGATACCACAGTTCATGAGAAACTTTACTTTAGTTGCATTTTTATTTTTTTCTATTTCAAACTTTGCTCAAATCAAGGGGATTATAACAGACGAAAAAGGAAATCCTTTGCCTTATGTATCTGTTTTTGAAGAGAACACTTATACGGGAACCACTTCTAACGAACAGGGAAAATACCAGCTCAATGTAAAAGAACCCGGAAAAAACAAAATCATTTTTCAGTATCTGGGTTTCAAAACTCAAAAAATTACTGTTACACCAGAATCAAAAACAATCACTTTGAATGTTAGGCTTCAGGAGGAAAGTTTTTCTCTGAATGAAGTAATTATCGATCCTAAAAATAATCCGGCAAATGCCATTATAAAAAGTGCCATAGCGAATAAAAAAGAGAATTCAGATAAAACAGGAAAGTTTACTGCCGATTTTTATTCGAAAGGAATGTTTAAAGTAAAAGATCTGCCTAAAAAAATACTGGGACAAAAAGTTGATCTGGGCGCAGATATGGCCTCTAATCTGGATTCTACCGGAACCGGTATTTTATATTTATCTGAAACTATTTCCAAAGTAAGCTTTGAAAAACCGGACAAGCTAAAAGAAAAAATTATTGCTTCAAAAGTCTCCGGAAACAACAGGGGGTACAGCTACAACACGGCCGCTCTGTCGACTTATGATTTCTACGATAATGCTGTAGATTTTGACATAAAGCTTATTTCTCCAATCGCAGATAATGCTTTTAGTTATTATAAATACAAACTCGAAAGCACATTCTATGACGATAATAATCAGCAGGTTAACAAGATTAAGGTTATTCCCAAACGTGATAAAGAACCTGTTTTTGAAGGTTACATCTATATTGTCGACGACAGTTTTGCAATTTATGCCATAGATCTGGAAATTAAGGGGTACCGAATGAAAAATGAATTTACCGAGGTTATGAATTTAAAACAGAGCTTTAGTTACAACTCAAAAAATAAAATCTGGTCTAAAAATGCTCAGACTCTTTCTTTTACTGCCGGATTTTTTGGAGTAAAATTTTCCGGAAACTTTAATTACGTTTATTCTAATTATGAATTTCCTGCTGCTTTTGAGAAAAAAACTTTCGGAAATGAAATTGTCGCTTTTGATGCTAATGCCAACAAAAAAGACGATGCATTCTGGAATGAAATTCGCCCCATTCCATTGACAATAGAAGAAAGCAGTGATTACGCAAAGAAAGACAGTTTACAGTTGATTCGAAAATCACAAAAATATACCGACTCCGTTGACGCCAAAAATAATAAGTTCAAAGTCTGGGATATTTTAATGGGTTATGACTACAAAAACACCTTTAAGAAATATTCTTTTGATTATAAAGGTTTATTGAATATTGCTTCTTTAAGTTTCAATACCGTTCAGGGATTTAATCTGGATTCCGGATTTTCTTTTAAAAAATGGAATGAAGAAGAAGGAAAAAGTACAACGATAGGCACAACTTTTAATTATGGTTTTTCCGATGAGCGTTTTCGGGTTACGGGAGAATTTAGCCATAGATTCAACACCATTAATTATGCGACGATTTGGGGTGCAGTAGGCACTAAAACAGCGCAGTTTAATAACGCAGAACCTATTTCTAAGTTTGTCAATTCTATCAGTTCTTTGTTTTTTAAAGACAATTATATGAAATTATATAACTTAGAATTTGTTGAAGTTAATTACGGACAAGACATTGCAAACGGAATTAACCTGACAGGAAAAATTGGCTACGAACAACGAAAACCTCTCTTTAACACAACTGATTATTCATTCTTTAAAAGAGATGATTTTTATTCTTCTAATAATCCCTTGGCGCCAGATGATTTTAGTACTCCGGCTTTCAGTCAGCATCATTTGTTTAAAGCCCTTTTTACAACCAGAATAAATTTTGGTAACAAGTACATTTCCAGACCTGACGGAAGATATAATTTTAAAAATGATAAATATCCAACGGTATACTTAGCTTTTGAAAAAGCGTTTGCCGGTAGTGAAAAAAAATATGAATATAAAAGAATCGGTGCTTCCGTTCAATACGATTTATCTCTTGGAAATAAAGGAGTTTTGGGAACCAATTTCAGAGCCGGGAAATTCTTTAATGCAGAGAATATTTCTTTTATTGATTACAGACATTTTAACGGAAACCAAACGCATATCGGTACAAGTTCCCGTTACTTAAATGTTTTCAATTTAATGCCTTATTACACCAATAGTACCAACGACAGTTACTTTGAATTGCATTCTGAATACAATGATGCCGGATTTTTTATGAATAAAATTCCGTTGTTAAATCTTTTAAAATCAACTATGAATATTGGGTTTCATTCGCTGGCACTTCCCGATCGTAATCCGTATACAGAATTTACTGTCGGTTTGGATAACTTAGGTTTCGGAAAGTTTAAATTATTCAGAGTCGATTATGTTCATTCTTACCAAAGCGGCGTTCAGCAAAATGGAGTTGTTTTTGGATTGAAGATTTTGAATGTATTAGATTAAGGCTCATAGCGACAAAGGTTCAAAGGAACAAAGCGTTTGAACTTTGAACCTTTGAACCTTTGTAACTTTGCACCTCTAACAGTGATAATCATCCGGTTCAATATGAATCAAAACATTTCCCAATTGTGGGATCTTTTCTTTTAAAGTATCCTGCAGTTTATGAGACAAATCATGACCTTCCTTCACCGAAATTTCGGCTGAAACAATTGCATGAAGATCTACGTGATAACGCATTCCCGCTTTTCTGATGTAGCATTTTTCTGTTCCTAAAATGCCGGGAACAGTTAAAGAGACAACACGAATTTCTTCTACAAGATCATCGTTTAAATTTTCATCCATGATTTCGCCAAGTGCCGGCCTGAAGATTTTATAACTGTTATACAAAATAAAACAAGCTGCAAAAAGCGCTGCCCAGTCGTCTGCAGATTCGTAACCTTTGCCCATGATCAGCGCAAATGAAATTCCAATAAACGCAGCAACAGAAGTTATAGCATCACTGCGATGATGCCAGGCATCTGCGGCAAGTGCAGAACTGTTAGTCTGTTTGCTTCGATTCATTACCAAACGAAACGAATATTCCTTCCAGATTATAATGGCCCCCAGAACATATAAAGTCCACGACTTTGGTAAATCATGTGATGTCTGAATATTGGCAATACTTTCGTAACCAATTATTGTGGCCGAAGTAATTAAAAATCCAACAACCAAAAAGGTAATTAAAGGTTCTGCGCGTCCATGCCCGTACGGATGGTTTTCATCTGCTGGTTTATTTGAATATTTAATTCCGAACAACACCAGAAATGACGAAAATATATCTGTCGTCGATTCTATTGCGTCTGCAATCAGGGCGTAAGAATTGCCAAAAAAACCTGCCAATCCTTTTATCAAGGCCAGGCAGGTATTTCCGACAATACTAAAGTATGTAGCTTTTACAGCTTTTTGTTCGTTTGTCATTTAGTGACATTTATTTTCTCTCCGCCACGAATTCACGAATTATTTTTATAATCCTTTAAGATTGAAATTCGAGAATTCGTAGCGAAAACATTTTTTATGCTCTCACGATTTTTGCTCCAATCGCTCTCAAACGCTCATCGATACGCTCGTATCCACGGTCGATTTGTTCAATATTTTGAATTGTGCTTGTTCCTTTTGCAGAAAGTGCAGCAATTAATAATGAGATACCGGCACGAATATCCGGAGATGACATTGTTGTAGCTTTCAATTGAGATTCAAAATTATGTCCCATAACTACCGCTCTGTGCGGATCGCATAGCATAATTTTTGCGCCCATATCGATTAATTTATCCACGAAGAATAAACGGCTTTCAAACATTTTCTGGTGAATTAAAACATCGCCTTTTGCCTGTGTTGCCACAACCAAAACAATACTTAGTAAATCTGGCGTAAATCCCGGCCATGGTGCATCAGCAATTGTTAAAATCGAACCATCGATATCGGTTTTTACTTCATATCCGTCAGTATGAGCGGGAATATAAATATCGTCGTTGCGTTTTTCGATTGTAATTCCCAGTTTTCTAAAAGTATTCGGAATCAAACCTAAATTTTCCCAGCTTACATTTTTTATTGTAATTTCACTTTTTGTCATTGCAGCAAGACCAATCCAGGAACCGATTTCAATCATATCCGGAAGAATTCTGTGCTCGCATCCGCCTAAACTTTCGACACCTTCAATTGTTAATAAGTTAGAACCAACTCCGGTAATTTTTGCTCCCATAGAGTTTAGCATTTTACAAAGCTGTTGTAAGTAAGGCTCACAGGCAGCGTTGTAAACTGTAGTTGTTCCTTTTGCCAAAACGGCAGCCATCACAATATTTGCAGTTCCCGTTACAGAAGCTTCATCCAGTAACATATCTGTTCCCTGTAATCCTTCTTCCGGAGATTCTACACCATAAAAGTGATCCTCTCTGTTATATCTGAATTTTGCTCCAAGATTGATAAAACCTTCAAAGTGCGTATCTAATCTACGGCGTCCAATTTTATCTCCTCCCGGTTTAGGAATATATCCTTTTCCAAAACGAGCCAAAAGCGGACCAACAATCATAATAGAACCACGAAGTGCTCCTCCTTCTTTTTTGAAAGCTTCTGTTTCCAAATAGCCAACATTTACTTCGTCGGCCTGAAAAGTAATAGAACCAGCTTCATTACGTTGAATTTTTACACCTAAATTCCCCAACAAAGTGATTAATTTATTGATGTCTATAATATCAGGAATATTGTTAATTCTTACTTTATCTCCTGTTAGAAGCACGGCACATAAAATTTGTAATGCCTCATTTTTTGCTCCTTGCGGTGTGATTTCTCCTTTTAAAGGTGTCCCGCCTTCAATTTTAAATATTCCCATAGATCTTTTTTAGGTTCTAAGGTTCTGAGATTTTGAGATTCTAAGCTAAAAAAATCTTAGTCTTAGTACCTTTGTATCTTAGCTCCTTTTTTATTTCTGATTATTATTTTTTTGAAAAGTTTTTGGTTTTCCGCCTTTGTTATTTTTATTGTTTTGAATTTTCGGCTGTCCAACCGGAGCTGTCTTATTAGAAATACGTTTATTGGTACGCATTAAATCTGTTGTGTTCAAAAGTTCTTCTGTACTTTCTAACAGATTTATTCTTCCTCCTGATAATTCAAACAAATGTTCAAAAATAACATCGTCTTTTACGGTATCCTTGTTCCAGCTTAAAAATGATTTTTTCATGTGATTGGCAATCACCATCACCAAAGCATTTTTCATCTCGCCATCTTCCCATTTATTGGCAACATCAATCATGTATTTAATGTTGTTACCGTAAAATCTGTATTTTGGAAAGTTCTGAGGATATTGCAAAACATCTGGTTTTAGTTCTAAAACCTCTCTTGACGGAATAGGATATGGCGATTCTACATTCAGTTTAAAATCAGACATTATAAAAAGCTGATCCCAAAGTTTATGCTGAAAATCCGGAACATCACGCAAATGCGGATTAAGACTTCCCATAACCTGAATGATATATTTTGCGGCTTTATTACGCATCTCGTCGTCTTCAATAGACGTTGCCTGATCGATCAGTTTTTGCAAATGACGACCGTATTCGGGAATAATCAAACGTTGTCTTTCAGAATTGTATTCTAAATTAAACACCACATCATTCGCTACTTCTTTTATATATTTTTCGTTCATAAGTTATAATGAAACTATACCTTCTATTGTAGAAACTTCTTTGTATTTACTGATCACATCATCAGAGCTGTGCATAGTTACATCAACAGAAACGCTGGTAAATTTACCGGTTTTAGATTTTGTAGTTTTTATTACAGCACCCATTCTGTCAAAAGCTTTTTCGACGCGCTCAACGTTATCTTCAACAGATGGCACAATAAATTTGTACAAGTATTCTGCTGGCCAAGTATTTGCGTTATCCAGTTCGACTTTTAACCTTTCGTAAAATTCTGCTGTATTTTTTTCTTTATCGTTCTCCATTCGTAATTAAAAATAAAGGCAAAGATACGGTTTTGATTTCAGATTTCGGATTTTAGATTTTAGATTTTTTGACTCTAAAAAATGGATGCTTTTTTGCCACGAATTTCACTAATTGCACTAATTTTTTTTAACTGGAATTCAATTTCACGAATTTTATTTATCTTGGCATATCATTAAAATAAAAATTAGCGAAAATTCGTGAATTCGTGGCAAAAAACTTTGTAACTCCGCGACTTTACGAGATCAAAAACTCATACCATGAAAAAAATCCTTTTACTTTTTATCGCTCTTACTCTAAACTCAATTCAGGCACAAGAAGTTAAAACAGTGACTTATTTCCAAAATGACACTTTAAAATTAGATTTAGATTTATACTTACCAAAGGTAAAAGCCGGAGAAAAAATTCCGCTGATTATGTTTGCATTCGGTGGCGGATTTTCTGGGGGAGACCGAACAAGCGAGAAAGATTTCGGAAAGTTTATGTCGCAAAATGGGTATGCGGTTGCCAGCATTTCGTACAGTTTATATATGAAAGGAAAAGATTTTGGCTGTAAAGGAACTTTAACAGAAAAGATAAAAGCAATTCAGATTGGCGTAAGTGATATGTGGCAGGCAACAGGATTTTTAATTGAAAATGCCAATAAATACAATTTAGATACTTCTAAAATCTTTATTTCCGGAATAAGTGCAGGAGCAGAAATTGGTTTTCAAGCCAGTTTTTGGGATTATAAACTGATGAATTTATACAAAAGTAATCTTCCTGAAAACTTCAGATACAAAGGTTTTATCGGAGGTTCTGGTGCAATTCAGGATATTAATTTAATTACGAAAGAAAAAGCGATTCCGATGTTATTGGCGCACGGGAACAGTGATGATACAGTTCCGTACAATGCAGGCTCGCACCGCTCCTGCCCGACCAACGCTTCTGGCTGGCTGATTCTTTTTGGTTCGTACGCCGTTTACAATCACATGAATGATTTACATAAAGACATTGAACTGATTACTTTCTGCGGCGGTGGACATGAATTTTCAGGCTATCTTTTTCATGACGGAAAACAATATGTTCTGGATTTTGTAAATGATGTTTTGAAAGGAAAGAAATTTCAATCGCATTTGATTATTCCTTCGAAAAAAGGAAAAGGTTCCGGAGGATATTTGTTTTGTGATTAATTTTATATATTAAGTTGCAGTTATGGAATTTTGCAAATCAGACATTCAAAAATTAATACAAGTTAAAAAATCCAACACTTTTTGGAATCACTTTCTATTCTCGTTTAGTAAAAATTATAAAATTCACGGAGAGATTCAGAAAAACAGTATTGTGATTTGGCAACGAACAAGCTTCACAGGAATATCCTATCCAATTTATATTTTTGAATTTGATTCAGAAAATACACTTTTAAATATAAGTGACAAATTGAATCCATACGCGAAATACACTCAGTTATTATTTCCAATATTTTTTTTCTTTCCTTTACTTTCAACTGCTTTTACAGATTTTCAAATTAAAAAATTCTTAACTTGTGTAAGTATTTTCATTCTATTAACTGTTGCTTGCTACTTAATGGGTCGCAAAATACATTCATACGAAAAGAGAGAGCAATTAGCGCACTTCCGCGAGCTTTTGAATATTAAAATGAAAAATAAATCTAAGATCAGCAAAATACTTAATATTGAAAATAAAGAAAAACCAGAAAATGAATTGAGTGTTAGCAAAACACTAACTCGTTTGTTTACCTATCCATTTTGTTTGGCATTAATAGGATTTGCAATATTTGGTATGATTCCAGATGGAAAATTTATTATTGCTATCCCTCTCTTAGCAATTACTGGCACGTACCTATATTCTGATTTAAAAATGATATTGAATCAAAAGAAATAAAACTGCTCCGGCGGAGCAAAATATTTATACCAAATATAAATCACGCACAGAAAAATGCTCCAGCGGACCGATATATAAATCGATAATTATGTAACTCATCCGGGTTTTTAAAATCTTTGTGAAATATAATTTTCTATAAATATTTCATCCCTCCGGGATTTTTTTCTCTTACTGAGAATATTGTAGAGGTTTCAAAAAACAAAACCATGTTTCTCAACCAACCCTGATCTTCACGAAGCTATGGGTAAAAATCCTTTTGCTTTTTTCTTTAAAAAGCAAAAGATTGCAGGGGACAGCAGTCCGAAAGTCTTGGACATGCATCAAAAAATGCGAAATCATTCGCTTAAAGCAAATATTATTTTTTATATATTAATAAGTTTAGGTAAATTTGCGCTTTATTTTTAGAAAGTGCAAAAAGAAATTATAGTCCTGCTTGGTGGTCCCGGTACTGGAAAATCGACGCTTATTAACGAATTAGTCGCTCGCGGCTATTGCTGCTATCCTGAAATTTCCAGACAGGTAACCATGAAAGCACAACAAGAAGGTATTGAACAATTGTTTTTGGAACAGCCTCTTTTGTTTAGCGAAATGTTATTGGAAGGCCGTATTGAACAATACAAAAATGCTCTTGAAGAACCTGACAATGTGGTTTTTATCGACCGTGGAATTCCAGATGTTGTGGCGTATATGGATTATATTGGCGATGAATATCCGGAAAATTTCTCCAAAGCCTGCGAGGATTATAAATATACGAAAACTTTTATTTTACCGCCGTGGGAAGAAATTTACCAAAGTGATGCAGAACGGTACGAAAATTTTGATCAGGCTGTGTTAATTCAGGAACACCTTATCGAAACATATAAAAAATATGGGTACGAACTAATTGAGGTTCCAAAAGATACGGTTGAAAACAGAATTCTTTATATCTTAGATAAAATTTAGCAATGGGTTTAAAGTTGCGAAACTAGAAGCTGATTTCTAAATTTTTAACTTTAAAATTCACGCCATGCTTGGAGCTCAGGAAATCCTTCTAAAATACTGGAAACACGACAATTTTAGACCATTGCAAAAAGATATCATTGATTCTGTTCTTGAAGGTCAGGATACTTTTGCGGTGCTTCCGACAGGCGGTGGAAAATCGATTTGTTTTCAGGTTCCCGCGATGATGCAGGACGGAATTTGTCTGGTAATTTCACCATTAATTGCCCTGATGAAAGATCAGGTAATGAACCTGCAGAAACGTGAAATTAAAGCGATCGCACTTACAGGCGGCATTCATACCGAAGAGATTATTGATCTTCTGGATAATTGTCAATTCGGAAATTACAAATTCCTCTATCTTTCGCCGGAGCGTCTGCAATCGGACTGGATTCTGGAACGCATTAAAAATCTTCCTATAAATTTAATTGCCATTGATGAAGCCCATTGTGTTTCGCAGTGGGGGCACGATTTCAGACCGGCATATCTTAAAATTTCGGAGCTTAAAAAATATTTTCCTAAGATTCCGTTTTTAGCTTTGACGGCTACTGCAACTCCGAGAGTTATCGAGGATATCAGATCACAATTAGAATTAAAAAATCCAAATCACTTTCAGCAGTCTTTTGAGCGAAAAAATATCGCTTATATGGTGTTTGAGGTAGAAGACAAATTGTATCGTGTAGAGCAGATTTTGAAAAAAAATCCGCAACCGTCCATAATTTATGTTCGAAACAGAAAATCCTGTTTATACATTGCTTCTCAATTACAGTCCTTAGGTTTTACCGCAACTTACTATCATGGCGGACTTTCGGCAAAAGAAAAAGACAAAAACATGCAGTTGTGGATGTCGGAACAATCGCAGGTAATCGTAGCCACAAACGCATTCGGAATGGGGATTGACAAAGACAATGTAAAAACGGTCATCCATACGCAGCTTCCTGAAAATTTAGAAAACTATTATCAGGAATCCGGAAGGGCGGGACGAAATGGCGCCAAAGCTTTTTCGGTTTTACTTTACAATAATTCAGACGCGATACAGACCGAACAGCAGTTTTTGAACATTCTTCCTGACAAAAAATTCCTAAAAACGGTATATGTCAAATTATGCAATTACTTCCAGATTGCGTATGGCGAAGGTTTAGATGAGACTTTTTCATTTAAAATGAATCATTTTTGCAACAAATATGATTTTCCGACCCTGAAAACCTATAATGCTTTGCAGTTTCTGAATCAGCAGGGAATTATTACGATGTCTCAGGAATTTTCAGAAAAAATAAATATTCAGTTTATTATCGAATCAAAAGAAGTAATTCGATACATAAGCCTCAATCCGAATGATGAAGAAGTTCTTTTAGCCATACTAAGAACTTATCCCGGTATTTATGAGGTAAAAGCCAATTTGAATCTCGGTTTAATTGCAAAGAAATCAAATCATACCGAAGAACAGGTTTTGGCACTTTTAGAAAAACTGAAAGAAAAAGAAATTATAGAATATAAATCTAAAAACAACGACGCGACTATTCTGTTTAACGAGGTTCGCGAAGACGACCATACTATTAACAGGGTTTCCAAATATTTAGAAAAACAAAATCAGGTTAAAAAAGAACAGCTTTTATCTGTTTTGCATTATATAAAAGAAAACATAACCTGCAAAAACAGATTGGTTTTGGATTATTTTGGTGAAGAAACCAATGAAAACTGCGGAATCTGTTCGTACTGCATTACCCAAAAAGGAAAAATAACCGAAGCCGATTCTATTGCAGATAAGATTTTATCTTTGCTTCGCACAGCTTCTTTAACTTCGAGGGAAATTGAAAATCAAATTAAGATGGACGCCAAAGATATTCTTGCAGTGCTTCAGGAATTACTCGAAAACAATCATATTACCATACAGGCAAATAATAAATACACTTTAAAATCATAATGGAGAAATTGAGAATTATATTTATGGGAACTCCGGAATTTGCCGTTGGCATTTTGGACACTATAATTAAAAATAACTACGAAGTTGTCGGCGTAATTACAGCAGCAGACAAACCTGCAGGCCGCGGACAAAAGATTAAATATTCGGCTGTAAAAGAATATGCTTTGGCCAATAATTTAAATTTATTGCAGCCCACCAATTTAAAAGACGAAACTTTTTTAACAGAATTAAAAACCTTAAATGCCAATTTACAAATTGTAGTTGCTTTTAGAATGCTGCCAAAAGTAGTTTGGGAAATGCCTGCTCTCGGCACCTTTAATCTTCACGCATCTTTATTACCTAACTATCGCGGCGCGGCACCAATTAACTGGGCGATTATAAATGGAGAAACAAAAACCGGCGTTACCACTTTTTTTATTGATGACAAAATTGATACCGGTGCCATGATTTTAAATTCTGAAATCGCTATCGAACCAGACGAAACGGCGGGACAGCTGCACGACAGATTAATGGTTTTAGGAAGCACAACTGTTATTGATACTTTGAAAGTTATTGAAAACGGAAATGTAACAACCACTATTCAGGAAGATGATGCAGAAATTAAAACGGCTTACAAACTAAACAAAGAAAACTGTAAAATTGACTGGACCAAAAGCGGCAGCGAAATCAACAACCTTATTCGCGGTTTGAGTCCGTATCCTGCTTCCTGGTGTTATTTAAAAGATCAGAATGAGGAACTGAATATCAAAATATACGAAGCAAAACTGATCTCGGAACCACACGCTTATGAGACGGGAAAAATAATTAGTACAAAAAAAGAAATTAAAATTGCAATAAAAGACGGGTTTGTACAGTTATTAAGTCTACAATTTCCAGGAAAAAAGCGAATGCTTGCTTCAGAAATATTAAATGGAGTAAGTTTTTCAGAAGCGGCAAAAGTGTATTAACGTCAGTAAAACAGGGGTTTGTACCTGTTTTTAATCGATGAATAACACTGTTTATGAACAAAAAAAGCAAGTTATCAACAATTTTTGCTAAAAATAAAGAAAACACTTGCACGCAACGGATTTCCTACTAAATTTGTGTATTAACAATTTTTTTTAACCAACAATTAATAACTAATTATTATGAACAAATCAGAATTAATCGATGCTATCGCTGCTGATGCAGGAATCACAAAAGCTGCGGCGAAATTAGCTTTAGAGTCTTTTTTAGGTAATGTAGGAACAACTTTGAAAAAAGGAGGAAGAGTTTCATTAGTAGGTTTCGGATCATGGTCAGTTTCTGCAAGAGCTGCAAGAGATGGTAGAAACCCTCAAACAGGAAAAACGATCAAAATCGCAGCAAAAAATGTAGTAAAGTTTAAAGCTGGAGCTGAATTAGAAGGTGCAGTGAACTAAGTAAGAAAGTTCTCTAAACTTATAATATAATTAAAACCTTCCTTTGGGAAGGTTTTTTTATGCGGTTTAACGATTTTTTTTGTGATTTTAATTTTTTTATGACTAAATTTAATAAAAATTGTAACCGTATGATTTCAGAAAAATTAAAAAAAGGACACCTGCTTATTGCCGAGCCTTCAATAATTGGAGATTTATCATTTAACAGATCGGTAATTTTATTAGCAGACCATAACAAAGAAGGATCAATTGGTTTTATCATTAATAAACCTTTAAAATACACTATTAATGACCTAATACCGGAGATTGATGCCAACTTTAAGATATACAACGGAGGCCCGGTTGAACAGGACAACCTTTATTTCATTCACAATATTCCCGAGTTGATTCCAAATAGTGTGGAAATCTCTAACGGAATTTATTGGGGAGGAGATTTTGAGTCAACCAAAGACTTAATAAATGACGGATCTATTAGTAAAAATAATATTCGTTTTTTCTTAGGTTATACCGGTTGGGACGAAAATCAACTCGAGAATGAGATGCAGGGAAATTCCTGGATCATTGCTGATAATAATTATAAAAATAAAATTATTGGCAAATCTACCACTCACTTCTGGAAAGAGCAGATTATTGAGCTGGGCGGAGATTATCTTATTTGGTCAAATGCACCAGAAAATCCATATCTGAATTAATTTTCAGTTATGGATTCATTCAGCTTCTGTACTAATAAATGCGCCAGATTTGTTGTAAACTCCTTTTTTCGATATTTAGTTATCGGCTGTATTCCCATGATTACATTTGAAAGAAATAATTCGTCTGCTTTTTGAAGATCAAACGGCGAAATTATCTCTTCAGTCACCTCTATGCCTTCTATTTTTTTTGCCAAAGCTAAAATTTGCTTACGCATAATTCCGTTTAAAGCTCCTTCTGAAACAGGCGGTGTAATTAATTTTTTACCAATAACCATAAATATATTTCCCTGCAGTGCTTCTACTACATTTTTGCTGTCGTTTAGCAAAATGCAGTTGGCCAGACTGTTTTCATCTGCATAAATACTTCCGGTTATATTAATCATCTTATTAGTAGTTTTAATAGACGATAATAATTGTCTGGACACGTAGAAGTCTTTATATAAATCTACTTCATATTCGTTTGTATTTAATACATAAGAAGTATTATCAAGTGCCGTCGCACTTATTAAAAACGAAACATCATTACTTTTCGGGAGATACAAACCGCCATCATTTCTATACACTGTGATTCTGGCTCTGGCCGAAGCAGCAATTCCCTGCTCTTGTACTAATTTTATAATTTGTTCCTCGAAATATTCCATGGTAAAATTCATCGGAATCACCATTCGGACAATACGTGTAGAAGCCATTAATCTAAAATAATGATCTTCCAGAAACAGAATTTTTCCGTTGATAATTTTTACCGTTTCAAAAATACCATCACCATATAAAAATGCGCGGTTTTGAGTTAGTACAGTCTCTTCGTGCGCAATGTTTCCGTTAAAATTAATCATAAAAAAACCCTGAATTTTGTTCAGGGCAAATATAAGGTATAAAATAGAATTTTACTAGACAGATCCTATAAGATGTTTCAGATCTGAGATTTGATTCTCCCACAATTGTTTAGCTTCTCCTATTTCTTCTTTTTCTGCAAAATCGACTACCATCAGTGAAACATCTTTAGTAAGTTCATCTACTAAAATATGAAGTTCAAAAAAGTACTCAGTGTCTTTACTGCTGTCATCTACCCATTTGAATTTTACTTTTTCTCCTGATTTTTTTGAAGCCAGACGTGCTTTTTCCTGCGAATCATTCCAGATAAATGTAAAAAACTCACCTCTCGAATTTACATTGTCAGCAAACCATTCTGATAAACCTGACGGCGTTGATATATATTGATACAATAATTGCGGCGAAGAATTGATCGGAAACTCGATTTCGTATCGTATTTTTGAATCCATGTGCTACTTTTAATTTTTTCGAAATATAAGAATATATGTCCAAAAACAATGCATTTTTAAAAATATTTTTTTTTCTTGATTTTATACTTGTATGCTTTAATATTATTTCTATCTTTGCACCCGCAATCAGGAATTCATGATAGCAGTCCAGGCGAGGTAGCTCAGTTGGTTAGAGCGCAGGATTCATAACCCTGAGGTCACGGGTTCAACTCCCGTCCTCGCTACGAAAAGGCAAAACCCTTAAACAGAAATGTTTAGGGGTTTTTTATTTTTTATTGCCATTAGTTTCAAAAAATTATACAGGCCTGATATTATAAAAATAATTAAATTTGCATCTCTAATTAAGCAACATGGATATAGTTAAGTTTAAAATCACATCAAAAACGATAAAAGTAGAAGTACGAAATTCGAATAATTATGTCTTTAATTTTAATACTGCTTTGGAGATTGACAAAGCAGACCGTGATGTTTTATTAAAATTGTATAATGCATTGGACATGCTTTTTAAGAAAGAAAATCCTGCGGAGATAAAAAATTACATTTCGCCCAACCAAACCAATATTTTAGATCAGATTTCTGCTGTTGACAATCTGGAAGCAGAAAAATAAGTTAACCATCTGCCCGACACAAAAAGTACACCTTTTTCGATATAATACAAAAAGCCTTAATTTCTAAATTAAGGCTTTTGTGTTTTGAATGAATGTTTCATTATTATTTAAAAATACTTCTGATCATTTTTCCGACTTCGGCAAAATCATCATGGTTGCTTACTGCCCTCTTTTCTGTTGTATTTTTTTCTGTTTTCGAAAAAGGATAAATCAGCATATAATTGTTATTGTTCAGTCTTTTATTCAGTAAATCCGGTACATCGCGCATTTGTGAAAAATAAGAATACATTCCTCTGTCTGCCATCATTATAATCAGACCTTCGTCTTCTACTAAATTAAATGCGGTTTTTGTAGCTTCTTCCCACGAATTAAGCGAATTGAATGTGGCTTCTATTGTTGCTTTTTTTACGATTCTCTTTAAGATTTCCATGGTTTTGTCTGTACCGTAAAAATTCATTTTTGCTCCGGAATTGCGTCCAATATTCCAAATCCTTAAAATAGAATGAAAAAATCCGGCATCTTTTTCTGCATTTTCAGGAACAAGTACTACATATTTCTTAATGGTAGACGCAGGCTGAACGGCGTGATACACTATCAGGTTTACATTCTTATTTTTCAGGTAGCCATTGTACAAATTATATACAAAAGAAGCCGAGAAGCCTTTTCTTTCCTCCAGACCAACCACAAGATCTGTAATTTCTTTTTCTTTGATTACATTGCTTATTCCGGTTGCTGTATCATTATCGTGACGTGTAATTGGATTTAGTTTTACATCAGCTGCCGAAGCCGCCTTTACTGCGGATCCTAATATCATTTCTGCATTTTTTGCAGAAGATTCGTTTTCTTCCTCATTAATGACATTGACCGCAAAAAGGCGGTCTTTATTGGCTGCGGTTTTAATGATAAGTCCGAGATTAACCATTTTATCGACCGTTGCTTCATGATTAAGTGCCAAAAGAATATTCTCTTTTTCTTCACTTTTTCCGGATACTTTATCGTCTTTTTCAGCTTCGGCAATTCGCTGTGCGCTTGCCATAGAAACGAATGAAGAAACGGTACACGAAATAAGTATCAAAAGTATACTTCCGTTAAGGACATGATCGTTTAAAAGTCTGATGGGCACACCTGCTTCTGTTTCTCCGATAATGATATTATAACCCACCATCACAGAGGCAAGCGTTGCGGCTGCAGATGCCGCACTCATCCCGAAAATTAACTGGCCTTCGTCGTTGGTAAGTTTAAATGTTTTTTTGGTAAAAATCGCCGCAACGTATTTTCCGCCAATAGATGCTACTAACATAATCGCCGCAACCCACAGTGTTTCCCAACTCTGAATAAAGGCACTGAAATCAATCAGCATTCCGACACTAATCAGAAAAAATGGAATAAAAATGGCATTGCCGACAAATTCAACTCTGTTCATTAAAGAAGAAGTATGCGGAATCAATCTGTTTAAGGCAAGTCCGGCGAAAAATGCTCCGATGATAGATTCTATTCCGGCAATTTCTGCCAGTAATGCAGCCAGATAAATCATTACTATTACAAAAAGGTATTGCGAAATTTTATCTTCGACATTCTTAAAGAACCAACGTGCTATGATCGGGAAAACCAATAGTACAATTAAACCAAAAAGCACCATCGAAACAGAAAGTTTTACCCAGAATGCTGTTCCAACTTCGCCCTGTGACATTCCGACCACTACTGCCAGAACCAAAAGCGAAAGAACATCTGTAATCATGGTTCCGCCAACGGTAATATTGACTGCGAGATTTTTGGCAATACCCAAACCACTTACCATCGGATAAACAATTAATGTATGCGAAGAAAAAAGACTGGCAAAAAGAACCGATGTCAGTAACGAAAAACCTAAAATGTAATAACCGCCCACCAAACCGAGAAAGAAAGGCACGGCAAAAGTGTAAAGGGAGAAAATAACACTCTTCCATTTATTTTTCTTAAAATCGGCCATATCAATTTCCAGTCCGGCGAGAAACATAATATAGAGCAATCCGGTGGTTCCCGTAACCACAACGCTGCTGTCTCTCGAGAGAACACCAAATCCGTTAGGACCGATAAGTGCACCTGCAATGATAAGGCCAAGCAAATGCGGCACTTTTATTTTATTTAATAAAAGCGGAATGCATAATATAATAATGAGTTCTATTAGAAATTTTAAAAGCGGATCTTCGATCGGAAGACTAATATGGTGTATACTTAGTTGCATAATTATTTTTTTGATGGCGAAAGTTCGACCGAGAATTTAGCCGTACAATTGTCCTGCCCTGTGATGGTCTGCGTACCTTTTATTACATTTTTTCTGATCTCATCTAAGACAACACTAATTTTTACGGTACTTTTTGAAGAAGTTTCTTTTGCAGAATCCAGTACAATTTTACTTCCTGAATATTGTCCCTTAAATATTCTTTTTATCTGATTGTTGTTTACAACATTTACAAACATTCCGGTTGAGTCCGAAACAAAATCCCAGGTTTCGCTTCGCTGATCGCCAATAACATAATTACTGCAATTTGATTCGCGGCAAACCATTTTACTGCTCCATTTCATTCGGAGACTGTCGGGCCAAACACGGTTTTCGGGAACAGAATCTTTTTTCTGAAGCGTCAGATCGATACTGTCTTTCATTTTTAACAGAAGTTCATATTCTGCTTCCTTATCGGCAAATTTTTGTTCGCGCTCTAAAATGGCATTTTCTCTTTGGTTAAGTTCCCGTTCTTTTTTATCACTGCAGGAAATAATAACAGGAATCAGGATTAAAATTAAAAGTCTTTTTAAAGTCATAATATTTGATTTTGTAAATTACAATTTACGTAAAAATATCCGCTTATCGTCCCAAAATGTGCAGAAATGCTAATTCCGACAGCCATTTGCTGAAATAAATGTCTTTTCAGGAATTAAAAAAACTGATCTTTAATTGTAACATTTTTCAGAATCAGCGTCAAAATATAAAATTAAATTGCAGTTCTTTGTAACTAATTACAAAGCACATTTAAAACTGTTACGTTTTAGGTGCAATAATATTGAAACCGATGAGTTTAGAGTAGTAATCTCATTGCCGATATTTTCGTTATGGACAATAAAAAGTTTATTTTAAGTTTAAAAAAAGGAAATGAAGAAGCCTTCAGACAGGCATATTTCAATTACTATGATAAACTGATAAATATTGCCAGACGATTTAATGATTCTGTTTTTACTCCCGAAGATTTTGTTCAGGAAACTTTCATTCGGTTATATAATAAAAAAGAATTGCTTAACGAAGAGGTTTTATTCGACAAACAGCTCTTTACAATTTGCAAAAACCTCATCCTCAATCATATCAACCGGGAGAATAAAATAATTCAGCTTGATCCTTCTCAGGATGAGGTTGCACAGGAAGAACCCGATTCGGGAATTTTTGAAGAAAGGCAGGAAAAGCTACAAAATTTTATAAACCAGCTTCCGGAGCAGCAACAAAAGATATTTACTTTACACAAACTGGAAAACCTTAGCTATAAGGAGATTGCAGAAATAACGGATCTTTCTGAAAAGACCATTGCCAATCATATTTATCTTGCCAGTAAATTTATTCGAAAAAAAATCGAAAACCATTAGGAACTTTTTAGTTCTCGTTTGTTATATATAAAAACAAGGACTAAAATGCATATTGAAGCTTACAAAACTAATGTCAAAACCAAGAAAGACGCAAGCCTACTTGTCGCTCTTTTACAATTTGTCATTTCTGACTGTATTATAAATTTTGACCGCGACGGACGTGAAAAAGTTCTGAAAATTGAAACCAACAGAGATGTCAAAGAAGTAGTTTACGGTGTTTTTACCAAACAGGGATTTCATTGTCAAATCATTTAATATCTCAAAATGGATAACGAAAATTTTGATAAGGATTTTGAAAAACTGTGGAATGAAACTCCGCTTTCTCATTCGGATACTGAAAAAGAAAATTCCTGGAAGCAGTTTCATTCTAGAGCTTTTACCAAAAAACGCAAATCGCAACCGTGGCGCTACTATTGTGCAGCCGCAGTTTTACTTTTTGTTTTAATTGGAACCGGAATTTATTTTAATGAAAAACCTCTGTCCGAAAACAATTTTGTAGCGGAGAATATAATTGAAAACCGCACCTCCAAAATAAAACAGGTCATTTTACCCGATAATTCGAAAGTAGAACTGAGTCCCAATTCTAAGATTTCTTACGGCTGTGATTTTGCTTCAAACAGAAAAATCGAAATTGACGGAACTGCATATTTTAAAGTTAAAAAAGACAAACAGCATCCTTTCCAGGTTTTGTGCGATGAAACAACCACAACAGTATTAGGAACTTCTTTTACCGTTAACAAAAGTGAAAACGAGCAAATAACAGTTGAATTATACGAAGGAAGCGTGCAGATGACTGTAAAAGGGAACACCCAAAAATGGATCCTGAAGCCCGGGGAGAAATTTACTTACGGACACCAAACGGCATCGGTTATCGAATTCAATCGTTTTGTAGATTTTGACAACAAAAAACTGAGTGATGTCAGTCTGTACATTGAAGAAAATTATGGTTATAAAGTCAATATTCCGTCAGAAAACCAGAATCAGAAAATGACAATACGCATCAATAAAAAAGAAGATTTAAAAATAATTGTACAATTAATAGCAGAAATGTATAACCTAAATTTCGATATAAATGAAGATTTAAAGCAGATTACTTTTCAATAGAAAAGAAAAAAGGATGTAAGCCGCGAAACTCTACATCCTCCTAATATTCAGGATAACACGAGGTTATTCCATTTAATAATATTCAAAAATACAAAATTTCATGAAGCATATAATTTCAGCATGCTTTTTTTTATTCAGTCTGTGTATGTCTGCCCAAAACGTTGCCGTGATGGTAGATCAGAACCTAACTTTAAAAGACTTTTTTAAACAAATTGAAACTCAAACCGATTACAAATTTGCTTTTACAGATCAGATTAATATCAATCAAAAGTATTTTACCAAAAAAAGTACGTTTAAGCAAATCGAAATTGAGAAGCTTATCTCTGAATTAAACAAAATTTCATCTGTTCAATTTTCTATTGTTGGCAATAATATTTTTGTGAAACAGAAATCGCAATCTCAGAAGACGGGCAAAAAAAAAAGCACGTTAAAAGGACAAGTTTTTGATAATGAAAAACAACCTGTTATTGGTGCAAATGTGTTTATTAAAGAACTGGCAACTGGCGCCGTTACAGATATTAACGGAAAATATGCTCTCGAAATTCCAAACGGCAATTATACGGTTGCCATTAGCTATGTTGGATTCAAAAACCAGGAAAAAAACATTACTGTTTCTGATGATGTAACGATTAATTTCAATATAGATTCCGACAGTCAGCAATTGGGAGAAGTCATTGTAATGAATAATAAAGCGGTGGATGTTAAAGCTACACAAATGAGCGTTAACAAACTTTCGATGCAGGAAATTAAAAAAATCCCTGTTGCCATGGGTGAACCTGACCCTTTAAAATCGATACTGACTTTGCCGGGAGTTACCAATGCCGGAGAGGCTTCTTCAGGATTTAATGTTCGCGGGGGTGCGGCAGATCAGAATTTGATTCTGTTGGACGGAGCACCTGTATATGCCGATTCTCATATGTTTGGTTTTTTCTCCATCTTTAATGCAGATGTAGTGAGTGGTTTAGATCTGTATAAAGGAGGAATTCCATCCAAATTTGGAGGAAGGGTTTCTTCTGTGTTAGATGTCACACAACAAACCGGAGATTTTAATGAATATAAAGTAAACGGCGGAATCGGAATTATCTCAAGCAGACTTTTAGTACAAGGTCCAATCCAGAAAGATAAAAGTTCGTTTATCCTTTCTGGCAGAACTTCGTATGCGCATTTGTTCCTGAAACTTGCAGATAATAATAACTCTGCCATGTTTTATGATTTGAATGCTAAATTAAACTATCGCTTTGATGCTAATAATACGCTGGTTTTTTCGGGTTACTTCGGAAATGATATTTTTGACATTAACGACCGTTTTGCAAGTACTTACGGTAGTACAATGGGAATTTTAAGCTGGAAACATAAATTCTCAGATCAGTTAAATTCTAATTTATCAGCTTTTTACAGTGATTACAGATTTAATCTTGAAATTCCGATTGAAAGTTTTAAATGGGAGAGCAACATCAGCAGTTATGGACTGAAGTACAACTGGAATTATCAACCGTCTGAAAAGTTTAAAATCAATTACGGAATCGACGGCTTATACTATAATTTCAATCCCGGAGTGGTACAGCCCACAAAATCAGATTCTCAGTTTAACTATACACAGCTGGATAAAAAATATGCACTCGAAACCTCTGCTTTTGTAGATTTTGAAAATCAGATTACAGAAAAACTAACGTTTCGTTATGGTCTTCGATACAGCACATTTCTCCGTTTAGGAACAGAAGAAATAACTACGTATGAAAATGGTCAGTCTGTGGTTTACAATCCGCTTTATAAAATTTATGAAGAAGGAACACCAACCGGAACCGTCTCTTATAAAAAAGGAAGCGCCATTAGTACTTTCAATAATTTTGAGCCAAGGGCAGCTTTATCTTTTGCTTTTAATGACAATACTTCTGTCAAAGCAAGTTACAACAGAATGTCGCAGTACATTCATATTCTGTCGAATACCCAATCGCCACTGCCTATGAGCATCTGGACACCAAGTGGACCGTTTACTAAACCTCAGCTTCTGGATCAGTATGCAATGGGTTATTTTAAAAATTTCCGTGACGGCGATTATTCTCTCGAAACAGAATTATTTTATAAAAAGGTACAAAATCGTATTGATTATATTGACGGGGCTGATGTCCTGGCTAACAATAATATTGAGCAGGTTATTTTAAACGGTAAAGCCCGATCTTACGGACTGGAATTATTATTTAGAAAAAACACCGGAAGATTTACAGGATGGGTTTCGTATACTTTATCGCGTGCCGAACAAAAAACAGCCGGAAGAACAGCAGAAGAACCGGGAATTGCAAACGGTGACTGGTATTTATCGGGATACGATAAACTGCACAATCTAAGTGTTGTAGGAAGTTATGAACTGAATCCGAAATGGTCTTTTAATGGCAATTTTACCTTGCAGTCTGGTCAGCCGGTGACATATCCGAATGGGTATTATGAAATTGGAGGCATTCACGTTCCGAATTATTCTTTGCGAAATGAAAACAGGTTACCGCTTTTCCACCATTTGGATCTTGCGGCAACTTATACGCCAAAACCCGATAAAAAGAAAGGCTGGCAAAGTTACTGGGTGTTTAGTCTTTACAATGTGTACAACAGAAAAAATGCAGCTTCTATGAGTTTTACAACAAATGAAGATACCGGAGCAAATGAAAGCAGGCGACTTTCTATTTTCGGAATTGTACCGGGAGTTTCTTATAATTTTAAATTTTAATGCTATGAATGAATTGAAAAAATATACGATAATGAAAAAAGGACTGGCATTAATAACTCTTCTTTTTGTTTTCTCTTTTACTTCCTGCGAAGATGTTGTCAATCTGGATCTCGAAACCGGCGAAACAAAATTGGTAATCGATGCTGAAATTTTATGGAAGAAAGGAACTGCCGGAAATGAACAAACGATAAAAATTAGCGAAACTGCGTCTTATTACAGTGGCTCCACGCCCAAAGTTTCGGGTGCACAAGTACGCGTTGAAAACAGCAGCGGTGAGGTCTTTACATTTAATGAAACGGAAGCGGGAGTGTATAAATGCACCAATTTTATTCCGGTAATTAATATGGATTATACCTTATTTGTTGATGTTAAAGGACAAAGTTTTACCGCAAAAGAAAAACTGACTTCGGGAAGTGCGATCAATAAAATTGAGCAAAAAATTGTTCCTGATTTTGGCGGGGAAGATATCATCGAACTGACTTTTTATTATAACGATCCGGCCGATCAGACTAATTTTTATGTAACAGATTATCAGTCTTCATTTTTAATTTACCCGCAATATGAAATTACAGATGACGAGTTTTATAACGGAAACGAAATAAGCACCCGATTTTCTAATGAAGATATGAAAGCCGGAGATGTTTTGAATATTACACATCGTGGGGTTTCTAAAAATTACTTTAATTATATGAAATTAATTTTGGAAGCTTCAAGCTCTAATCCGTTTTCTGTACCGCCGGGGAACATCAGAGGAAATATTATAAATACTTCTGACGCCAATAATTTCGCTTTAGGCTATTTCAGACTTTGTGAGACCGATCAGGTTTCTTACACGGTGAAGTAGAAATTACTTTTCTAATAAAATAAATAACCCTTAAATGTAAAAATTTAAGGGTTATTTGCTTTTTGAAGTTATTACTTGTATTCTTTCTCTTTCTGTGCGTACCAATCTTTCATCACATAAAAAGCTTTTTTCTTAATTCCCTGATCTGAAATTAAACCTTTACGATTGAAGAAATCCTGAATGTTTGGCAACTGTCTTCTCGGTGAACGAAAGTCGACTAAAATCCACGGAGAAACTCCCGCCAGACCTTCAATACGATTGAACATTTGCGTATTCTGAACATATAACTCTTCCTGATATTCTTCATTCCAGCGTTCTTTTTTATCGCCGTGCAAGCCTTGTAAAGCTTCGCCGCCAAATTCGCTGATAATGACTGGTTTGTTGTAGGGAATTACCCATTGCATGTCTTTACAGGATTCATTGGTTCCTCTGTACCAGCCCAGATATTGATTAAAACTTACTATATCTACATATTCATTCATATTGTCATGAAGAGTATTAACATTGTTCGGACTTTTAGTAACCTCCATAGCCATACTAATCAGACGCGAATTGTCTTGTGTACGGGCATATTTGGCCAGTTTGCTTAAGAAAATATCTCTGTCGTCGCCGTGCGGGGTTTCGTTTGCAATAGACCATATTACAATACCACAACGGTTTTTGTCCCTGTAAATCATGTCGTGCAATTGTCGTTCTGCGTTGGCATAGGTATCGGGATTTGTCCACGAAATCGTCCAGTATACCGGGACTTCAGACCAAATCATCAATCCCATTTTTTCGGCTTCTCTAACCATTTTTTCGTTGTGCGGATAATGTGCGAGACGAACATAATTACAGCCCAATTCTTTTGCCCAGGTTAGTAATGTTTTGGCATCTTCATCAGACCAGGCTCTTCCGGATCGAAAAGGCGCTTCTTCGTGAATACTGATTCCGCGTAAAAAGATTTTTTTTCCGTTTAACAGAATCTCCTTGCCTTTGGTTTCAATGGTTCTGAAACCAATGTGATCAGCAATATTTTCATCGGCCTTGCTAATAGTAATGTCGTATAATTTTGGGTTTTCCGGAGTCCAAAAAACGGGATTGGCTTTCACTTCAAAATATGCCATTCCTTTTGCATCGGTTGTAATGCTCTTTTTAATTTTTAATTCCGGAATAGAAACTGAAACCGACTGATTGGCTGTTTCACTATTCAATTTTATCCAGCCAGAAATTTTGCCTTTTTCTTTTTTGTCCAGCTGAACCAGATAATCTTCCACATATGTATTTGGAACCTGAGCTAAAGTCACGTCTCTTGTAATACCGCCGTAATTCCACCAGTCCATATTTACCGTCGGTACATTGTCTTTATGGCGTTTGTTGTCGACTTTTACCACTACGAAATTATTGCCGTCGACCAGTAAATCGGTTACATCAAAATTGAAAGGCGTGTAACCGCCAACGTGACTTCCGGCCATTTTTCCGTTGACGTAGACTTTAGCATCGTAATTGACTGCCCCAAAATGAAGTATTCCTTTGGTTTTACTGTCTTTTTTATAATTAAAGTCTTTCTGAAACCAAACAGTTCCTTCGTAAAAAAACAATCTTTGGTCTTTCGAATTCCAGTCGGACGGAATATCCATCGTAGCTGAGGTGGCGAAATTATATTCGGTTAAATCTGTGGTGTTCCATTTTTTATTTTCGAAAAATCCGTTGTTTTTAAAAGGCATTAGACGATAATCATAATAACCATTTTCAAGCGGATCAACAATATAACTCCATTTTCCGTTTAAAGTAATGTTATTTCTTGCCGAAATATTGGAAACTAACGGAATTTCCTGCGCCATGGCTTTTCCCATCAACAGAAAAGTACAACACAGCATTATAATTTTTTTCATAGTTTTTATTTTTAATTGATTTGAGTGTTTAGTTCTTAGCCTTTAGTCCTTAGCACTAAAGACTAAAGACTAAAGACTAAAGACTAAGAACTAAGAACTAAGAACTAAGTACTACTTGTCTTCATTATCAAAATAACGCGTCAGCTCGTAGGCGTTATCGTTGATGATTTTCATTTCTTTTAATAAAGGCAGATACGGTTCGAAATTACTGTTGACAATTCCTTTGTTGGAATCCCTGTTCGAATAATCGGTGCTTAAATCCTGCGGATCATTATCCATATATTTGAACCAGTGCCAGCCGACAGCATTTTTATTTTTGAGCAATTCTAAAGTGAAATTCTGGTAAAAAATCCCCCTTTCTTTTTGTGTCCGCACCAGCCAGCCCGCACCTGTATTATTCGGCAAACCAGAATCTTCTCCTTTGGTATACCATTCGGTAATCAAAAACGGTTTTCCCGACCATTTGCCCCAGTTATTCATCAGTTCCTGATCCGGTTCCCATTTTCTGTAATGATTGATGGAAATGATATCCATGTATTTTCCCGCCACTTTAAAAATCTCCGGATTCGTTAATTCCTGTTCTTTATCCTGATTGAATCGACAGCCCAAATACATATGATTTGGATCTGCTTTCCGAAGTGCTGCTGTTACTTTTTTAATGTACGTTTCAAAGTAAAAAGCGGTAAAAGCCATTCTGTCTTCCTGTGTAATATCCGATACTTTAGCCTCAAATCCTTTTCTTTTATCCAGCCATTCTTTTGCGGCCAGATATCCCTGTTCGTCTTTGGCCAATAAAGTTAAATGTTTATCTAATGCGTCGTTATACCACGGAAGCTCATTATCAGTAAAATAACCCATCAAATACTGATCATTTTTATATTTAGAAACTTCTTTCATGGCTTTGTCGATATAGACGTCAAATTCTTTGTCAAAAACCATAACCAGATCAAAACGGTAATTCTGCCAGCTTGCTTCTTTATACTTTCCGCCGTATTTTTTAATATGATCGGAATGATACATGCCCATTGGCGAAACAATCACAGTATATACTAACGGGCTTTCTGCCTTTCTCACCAAATCTACATTTGACCACGCTCCTACGCCGTTAAAACCGTTATCTCGAAGTAATTTTGATTCTTCTTTTACCCAGTTTTCTTTACTTCCATATTTTGCATCGAATGCTTTTTGCTGATTTACAGAACGTCCGGCATTAAAAACGGCCACCCCTTTAAAAAGATACGGATAACCTTCCGGATCTATAATCCACCATCTGTTGTCTACTTTTTGGGTTCTAAAAAATCCTGTCGCCTCTTTTTGCCACATTTTGGAAGCGCCGGTAATCGAACCCGGAGGAGCCAATTTTTTAGTCTTAAATCCGGGAAGTTTATCTATTGTTTTGGCATCATACGCTACCCATTTTGGATCTAAAGCATTTTGTCTGGCTTCGACTTTCATATAAGTAATTTTATTTTGTGCCTGAAGGGTAATCATGCTTATCAAACAGAGCAATATAGAAATGGAATGTTTCATTAAAAATTCATTTTTTTAATTAGTATTGTTTGGAGAATTTGGGGCTTATTTTTTATGTAAAGCTTTGTCAAAGTTTAAAACCTTGACAAAGCTTCTTATCTTTAGTTTTTAGACAAATAAATGTGATCAATATCAAAAATGTAATTATTTAAAGCCCTTACATCTTCCGGATCTACGCTTCTTAAAACCAAAATATCTTTGATTTTAGTAAGGTCTAAAGCCGCATTTTGTTTTTTATAATCGGCAATTGGAATTTTAACCATGTTCCAGCTTCCGTCTCTTTTTAGTCCGTACAGATTGCTTGTGGCATCAAATTCAACATAACCGGTATTGGAAGCATCTTTCATTCTGAATCTGATTTTTCCGGTACTGGTAGTTCTTACTGCCAGATTAAGATACGTGTACGATGAAATGTCTGTAAAATTGGCAAACTGCAAAATTGCCATTGCCCATTTTGCTTCGGCTGCGGGTGGCGTTGCCGGAAGCGAAAAGTTTCTGTAAGCTCCTTCATATCCGTCAGCGGCAACTTCTTTAATCACAAACTGATTGCTTGAAACCCAGTTTAAAACCGGAGCTGTTTTGGTAAAATCGGGATTTTCAGAATAGATTTTAAGCGCATCTGCCGGAATAACTATGGGTGGAATGGCAGGTGCTTCAACCTCAACGGCAAAGGTTTTCTTTTGCACGGTGTTGTCTACAAAGGTAATTTCTAAAGTGGTAGCAAAGCTTCCGCCTTTAGCGTACTTAACCTCAACATTAGGCTCGATCGAAGCGCCCGGCGATCCGCCCTGAAAAGTCCATTTTACCGCACGCACTTTTGTAGATGCATCGGTGTATGTGATCGTTTCACCGGCTTTTACAGAAGTATTGGTTGAGGTTGCACTAAGCTCTCCTTTTTTATATAAATATACTTCGCGTACATCATCTTCACAGGAAAACAAACCTGCCGCAAATACTAAAATGAGATACTGCAATTTGAATATATGATTTCGTTTTATAGTCATGATTTTGGTGTTTTTTGGTTATTTTTTTTTGAGAGTGTAGAGGGAAGAGAACAGAAGCCAGAGGCAAGAGAAAAGACTTCTTATAGGATCCTGGTTCTTTTTTTTGAGAGTATAAAGGCAAGAGAAAAGAGAAAAGAAGCAAGAGGCAAGAGAAAAGACTTCTTATAGGAGTCTGGTTCTTTTTTGGAGAGTGTAAAGGCAAGAGAAAAGGCTTCTTAGGATCTTTCCTCTTTCATCTTTCCTCTTTCTTCTTTCATCTTTCTTCTTTCCTCTTTCCTCTTGCTTCTTTCCTCTTCCTTCTATCTTCTAAACTCTTACTTCAACCCATCTAAAAACCCCTGATACGCCGGTTTTTTATTATAGTCAGCGTCCAGGAGCAACGGATATTCCCTGGAGTGCCAGAAACTCGTCAGCCAGGTATATTTATCGGTCACGCCCCAGGTGGTGATGGCGAATTTTTGGGTCTGAGGTAATTCTTCGTACATCGAAACAATGTATTTATAGGTTTCAGACTGTTTTTGATTTTCGGTTTCATTAAAAACATACGAATCGGATTTTGCAGTATTGACCTTGATGTCCAATTCTGAAATGTGCATTAATAAACCTGTTGAAGCCATATCTGTAAAACCGGTTTTCATGGTTTGTCTGTTGGTATCGGTGGCGTAGTGAAACTGATCTCCCAGACCGTCAATCGGAATTCCGTTGGCTTTGAACCTGGCCACCATTTTTTTAATCGCAGCTCTTTTTCCTCCATCCAGCACCACGCTGTAATCATTGTAGAATAATTTCGCGTCCGGATCTGCTGCTTTTGCATATTTAAAACATCTCCCGTAAAAACCGATTGGATCCTTAAAGGTTGGTTTTATAACATCTTCATTTCTTAGAGCGCCCCCATCTGCAAAAACTTCATTGACAACATCCCAGCTTTTCACTCTGCCTTTGTAACGTCCGACAACATCCGTAATGTAAACTTTGACTTTTGCCTCAAAAGCAATCGAGTCGTATTTGGCATTTTTAAACCAATCCGGAAAGGAGTTGTACCAAATTAAAGTATGACCGTGCACTTCCATATTATTGTCTTTCGCAAAATTTACCAGATAGTCGGCAGCAGTATAATTCGAAGATGTAGAAGAAGTCCAGATACTGGCCATTTTCATTTCAAATTCTCCCGTTATCTGATTGTAATGTTTTAAAACCGCAGTTTTATAATTGGCTTCCTGCAAATCTTTCATTTTTACGGCAGCTCCAATTTTAAATTTTGCTTTCTCCTTCAATGTCTGCGTGATAGGATTCGGATTGGTTCCGCCGTCTTCATCTGCCTGAATAAAAACTACTTTTTCGTCGTTGCTGCAGGAAGCAAATAACAAAACGGTTACGAGACCTAAAATATATTTTTTGTTTATCATTTTGTTTTGATTTAATCCGGAAATCAAATTTTACCCTGATTCCCGTATTGGTTAATTACTAACTTTTAACCTTATTTTTTTTTCAACTTATTTGTTAGAAAACACTATTAATAGCCCACATTAAATCCTTCCGGTTTTCCCATTAAATCAATCTGACTTTGCGGAATTGGCATATTCACCATCACAGGAGTCATTTTTAAAGGCACTTCTCCGGCAAGTGTTCCTGACGGACTTGAACGGAAATACAAATTTTGTCTTTCGACCAGAAGTCCAAGCCTTTTCAGCAAAAACCATCTGTTGTTTTCGAAAGCCAGTTCTCTTGCCGATTCATCTAAATAATTGTTTAATGTCCAGGCTGTCAAATCATAAGTTGTCACCGTACTTTCAGGATTACCGGTATAGCCTCTTCTTCTTACTTTATTCAGATATTGCAGTGCTTTCCCGTCATTTCCTAAATTATGATAGGCTTCAGAAGCCAGTAAATAGGTTTCTGCAAGTCTGTAATACATATAATCTTTATAACTGTTGGATGTCATTGGCAGTTTCTCGGTATCGTGGTATTTTTTCAGACTCCAGTGCCATGCTCTGTAATTTCCGTTTGGTGCTGCAATTGCGGGGTTTGTAATGGGCTGTCCGAATTTTGGATTGGATGGCACATTGATTTTATAATCCAGGTAATTATCAGAATAATAATAAGTTCTGAACCTTAAATCGTTAGTCTGATCGTAAAGTGATTTTAAATAATTATTTGGGTAAAACCAACCTAAAGCCTGACCGCCGTAAGTCACATCCTGAACCAGTTCGCTGGTATTTAATTCGTAAGTTCTGTGTGTAAAAACACTGCTTAACCAGGAACCGCCGCCACCGGCCAGATTATCATCAGGCCCCAATAAAAAGTCTTTCTGATAGGTAAAAAGAGATTCTTTATGATTGGCATTTTGTCCCCAGACATCTGCCAGGGCCACTAAACCATGTGTTCCGTCATTGATAATCGCATCAAATTGTGCTGCTGCTCCTGCCCAGTCCTGCTGCCACAAAGCACTTTTACCGCGAATGTGCCTTGCCACACCTTGTCCGTAACGGCCCGGATCTACTTTAAAAGGAAGATTCGCAATAGCATAATCCAAATCGGCATCGATTAATCGGTAAACATCTGCATCACTCGCGACTTTATATTCTACCGGATCGTTGATGTTTTGTGGAGTTGTCGGAATCGTATCGATTAAAATTCCTCCGTACATTTGTTTGAGATCCAGATACAATTCGCCTCTGATTACTCTCGCCTGTGCTACCAGTCTTTTTTTGGCCGCTTCATCCATTTGAATCGATCTTGCCGATGTAATAATAGCCGAACATCTGTCGATAATTTTATAGCCCTGAATCCATTTTGAACCTGTGAAAGACTGTGGATTATGACCTGTCCCGTAAGGTGTATTCCACGTTCTGTGCAAACCCAAATCGGTGGCTACCATAAAAAATACGTTTGCCCACAAATCGCTGTTGTCGCCAGATGGCAGGTTGTAATAACGCATCTGGTTGTACAGCGCATTTACACCGACTTCTAAACCTGCCGGAGAGTTATAGATATAATCTACCGAAACCTGATCTTTTACGGTTTCGTCCAGAAATTCCTCGCAGGAGGTAAGTCCCAGAAAAAGTCCGAACATCAAAACAAATAGAAAATTTATATTTTTCATGATTTTGTGATTTTTTATTATTGAATGTCTTAACTGTCTGATTAGAAACCTACCTGCAGACCAATAACACACGTTACAGGTTCAGGATAATCGTAGACTTCTTTTTCCGGACTATAAGACTGGTAATCTGCGATAGTGATTAAATTACTTCCTGTTACATACAGTCTCATATTGCTTAATCCCAAAGATTTAAGGGTATTTTCAGGAAATTTAAATCCGACTGAAACGTTTTGTAAACGAATATAAGAGGCATCCTGCAACCCTAATGTGTTGATGTAAGGCGGATCATTTCCGTCTCTTGGCCTCGGCCAGTTTCCTCCCGGATTTTCAGGTGTCCAGTAATCTTGTCTTATTCCGTTTTTAACACCCCGCAAAGATCCTCCTCGTACATAATCGTATAAAAATGGATTATCTCTGGTAATTCCCTGCACGGTATAGATATCGGCAGAAAAATCGAATTGTTTATAATCTAAAGCAACAGAAAAGGTTCCAAACCAATCCGGCATTTTAGAAGTGATCACTCTGTCCTGATCCGGATTAGGATTGGCTCCATTTGACGGATCTGCATCGTATAATTTGATGTCTCCGGGATACAAAGTAGTTCCTGTAACCAGCGGGATATTTTCGCCTTCCTGATAAATACCGATCGCTTTGTAGCGATAATACACATCAATCGGCTGTCCTATAAACCATAAATTCCCAACTGCATCATCTTCTTTTCCGTCTCCGTTTGCATCTTTTCCATAGATGCTTACAATGCTGTTTTTATTTTTAGTGAAAGTAGCACCCAAATTCAGCCTGAGATCTTTCGTTTTAAACACATCACCATTCAGAGTAACTTCCAGACCTTTGTTGTTTACTTTTCCAATATTGGATAGTTTGGTTGTATAACCGGTATTGGCATTTAAAGTTTCATAAATTAATAAATCCGAAGTATCGGTATCATAAACCTCCACGGTCCCTGTGAGTCTGTTTTTGAACAAACCAAAATCGGCTGCAAGATTTAATTGTGTAGAAGTTTCCCATCTTAAATCAGGATTAGACAATTGAGAACCCGGTACATAACCCGAAACTTTTACGCCGTTTATGATATAATCTCTTTGCGTCGCGGTCGCCATACTCTGATACGGATCTTTCGGCTGATTTCCGACTTTTCCATAACTGGCTCTCAATTTTAAATTGCTGATTACGGGAAGATGTTCCTTCATAAATGCTTCGTTGGAAACATTCCATGCTGCATTTACTGCCGGGAAAAATCCCCATTTATTATTAGCACCAAATACAGACGACCCATCGGCTCTTCCGGAAACGGTAAAATAATATTTACTGTCAAAATCGTATTCCAGTTTTCCTGCGAAAGAAATCAACGATCTTTCATTTCCTCCAATTAATGGCGTATTTAAGAAAGCACTTTCAAGACCATAAATTCCCAAAATATCACTCGGAATTCTGCTCGCTGAGTTTCTGAAATCATTGTATTCTGATGAAGTAATTTCGTAAACTCCTGTCGCATTAAAGTGATTTTTTTCGGCTAAATTAAAGTTGTAATGTAAAATATTACTCAGCTGATATTCGACATTATCTTTATACTCGATATAGCCGCTTCCCTGACCAGAGTTTGCAATTCCCGAGAGTGATTTTGAAGTATTAAAAGACATCGCTTTATAATTCCAGGATCTTCGGCTGGCATTTAATTTATAAGTGAAACCCTTTACCAGATTAATATCTAAAAAGACATTCATGATATCATTTCGGTTCAATTCATTTGTGGTGGTTTCGTAAATATCGATCAGCGGATTTGGTGTTTCCTGAATTCCTCCGGGCAAATAACGGAACGACCCGTCCGGATTATAGATTTGCCCAAGCGGCGAAGTATTGATAGCATTGTTTAAAATATTCCCTACATTGGGACGATTGGATTCTGAGAACTGCAGTGAAACATTCATTCCAATTTTCAGCCAGTCTGCAACTCTTTGATCTACATTGACTCTCATTGCCACTTTATCATAATCGGAATTTGGAACAACTCCTGAAGTATTGATGTAGTTGATACTCGAAAAAATACTCATTTTATCTGTTCCCGATGAAACACTCAAACTGTGGTTGTTTGTTACGCCAGTTTTTAAAACCAGTTTTTCCCAGTCGATGTATTTTCCGGATTGAACCGATTCTAATTCCAACGGTGTAAAAACCTGATTGTCGGGTCTGTAAACGCCGCCGTTACTGGTTCTGTATGCTTCTCTTTTTAACTGTGCAAATTCTTCACCGCTGTATACATCAAAATTCCTGTTTATTGTCTGAACTCCGGAGAAACCATTATAAGAAATTTTTGCCTTTCCGGTCTTTCCTCTTTTGGTCGTAATCAAGATAACTCCGTTTGATGCTCTCGCGCCATAGATGGATTGCGCAGCGGCATCTTTTAGAATTTCTAAAGAAGCAATATCATTGGCATTGATATCATTGATACTTCCAATCACGATTCCGTCGGCGATTACAATGGGCTCGTTGCTTCCGTTAATCGATTTTTTTCCTCTGATCTGGATCGAAGACGAACTTCCCGGACCACCATCGGCTAAACTTACCTGAACTCCGGCCGCTTTTCCGCGAAGCATTTCCCCAACGTCTGAAGTGGCAACTTTGGTGAGATCGCCCGGTTTTACAGATGCGACAGAACTAATTACGTCGCTTTTCTTTTTGGTGCCGTAACCCACAACGACAATTTCGTCTAATGCCTGTGAACTTTCTTTTAAAACTACTTTTAGGTTTTTCTTATTTTCTGTATCAACCGAAACTTCGTCCATTCCGATAAAAGAAAAAACGAGTGTACTTTTTGGAGCAGTACTAATGGTGAAATTACCGTCAAAATCGGTTTGCGTTCCTTTTGCAGAACCCTTAACATGCACATTTACTCCTGGTAATGGGATTCCTGCATGGTCAACTACTTTTCCTGAAATGGGAGTTTCCTGTGCGTGTATATTTGAATACATGATACACATCAAAAACAATAAAATTAGTCTGAGATAATTCCCTCCAGGAAAGGGCATCTGTTCCTGTTTGTTTTTTTTCATAAGTTATTTATTGGTTAGTTAGATAGAAATCAGTTATGATTCTAATGCAAATGTGACCAATAAATGACGCTTGCAGGGGAGAAAAATATTCCCATTTGGGGGCGTAAATGTTTTTTTTACAACTAAAAAAGCCTTATTTCGAGGTATTCGTAATAAAAAACTTAAAAATTATACAGCCAGTAAAAAAATTAAATTTATTTGATGATAATGTAATTTAACCGCAAAGCGCACGCAAAGATTAAAAGCACAAGTCCGCAAAGCTCTTTTAAATTTTACGTACATTGTCATACTATTTGTATGAAATAAACATGAAAGATTTTCAGGAAGAACTTAATGAATTAAGAAACATCATTGGAGGAAGGAGAGCTAGTATTGATACCTCGGGACTATTACTTTTCAAAGATTTTCTATCAAGAATGGAAGAGTGGAATAAAGCAATAGACTTTAATGAAAAATGGCTAAACCTTATGTGTTATCAGCACGATTTATTAAATATCGTTCGTTTAATAGAACCCGATCTTTTGAAAAATGTAATTTCTTTAAATGATTTTAGAAAAAATGATCTTCAAAAAGACGATACTTTCAATTTATATGGAGCCAGGAGTCTTGATGCAGGTCTAATCCATGCTTTATTTTGTTGGGATTTATTTAAAGACAATCCTGTATTTGATAAATTTAAAGATTTACCTAGCCCTTACGATCCTATAAAAGCATTATATTTAAGAGGACATTCTGTCGACAGATCAGAACCTAATACAATTGGCATTGACTCAAAACTTTCAGTTAAAAAACAAACAGATTTTAGATTGCCATCTTTAGACAATAGATTTTTAAATTATCTCGATAAAGTTTGCAAAAGAAGTGGCAGTGCCGGAATTCCTAATCAGGAAGAAACAAATGAATTGTGGGAGATTTTCAAAAGCAACAATTCTATACTTTAACCGCAAAGCACGCAAAGATTAAAAACATAAAGTCCGCAAAGCTATTAATAAAACTTTGCGGACTTTGCGAAAATCTTAGCGTCATTTCGGTTAAAAACTATTTACCCTGAGAGCTCTTATATTCCGTTGGAGAAAGGCTATAAAACTTTTTAAACTCTTTACTGAAATGTTTTCGATCATTAAAACCAACCATATAGGTTACTTCGGAGACAGAATAACTCGTATTGACTAATAAACTTGCTGCCTTCTTTAATCGCATATTTTTTATAAAACCGGCAACCGACTGATTGGTTAGGGATTGTACTTTTTTATAAAGGACAGTTCGGCTCATTCCGATTTCGTTGACGAGATCGTTCACATCAAAATCGGTATTGTCCAGATTATTTTCGATGATCTGAGTCAGTTTTTTAACGAATAAACCCTCCGGAGTATTTATATTTTCTCCTTCTGAATCTGCGATAAAACCTTCACCGTACTTCTGGCGCATGATTTCTTTAGCCGATAGTAAATTGCCAATCGTCAGTTTCAGTTCTTCGATACTAAAAGGTTTCGAAATATAAGCATCTGCTCCCGTTGAAAGTCCTTCAATTCTGTTTAAAGTTGAAGATTTTGCCGTCAATAAAATAACCGGAATATGATTTGTGTTGAGGTTTGTTTTTAAAATGGTACACAATTCAAAACCATCCATTTCGGGCATCATAACGTCGGTAATAATAAGATCCGGAATTTCTCTTTCCATGAAATTTAATGCGTCAGATGCACCTGTGAATTTTAAGATCCTGTAATCTGTATACAAAACATCATATACAAAAGACAAAACTTCTTCATTATCATCGATAATTAAAATTGTTTTTTTACTGCTGTCTGTTTCTACCGGATCTTCTCTGTCGTATACATCAATTTTTGTTTTTACATCCGAAATCGGATTGGCATTTTCACTCAACGTCCTTTCATTTTCGATGATTTGAGATTTCTTAAAATGCTCTTTCCCTTTTTTCAGCCTGATCGTAAAAATGGTATTGAAGTTGGGATCTTCTTCTGTCTGTACTTTAATTTCCCCGTGATGCAGTTCTACAATACTTTTACTTAAAGCCAAACCAATTCCGCTTCCTAAATTGGCGCTTCCACGATCGTCAAGCTGAAAAAAGTTTTTGAAGATTTTCTTTTTTCGGTTGTCCGGAATTCCGATTCCATTGTCTTTTACCTTAATTTCTATCGTATCAGAATTGTCTTTTTGTTCGACCGCCAAAGTGATTTTCCCACCTTTACTCGTAAATTTAAAAGCGTTTGAAAGCAGGTTGTAAATCACCTTTTCCATCTGATTCTTATCAAAATAGATTAAAGCCGTATTGATATTCAGCACAAATTTGTAATCGATTTTTTTCTCGACTGCAATGCCCCGGAACGATTCATAAATATCAAAACAAAATGAAACAATATCCTGTTGTTCGCAATAGATTTTCATGCTTCCTTTTTCGGCTTTTCTAAAATCCATTAATTCATTAACGAGTTTTAATAATCGATCCGAATTGCTTTTGATCGTTTTTAATTTATGTTCGAGGTTAGAACCTTTTTCTGCACCGCTCAAAAGTTCCTCAACCGGACCGCTGATTAAAGTGAGAGGTGTTCTGATTTCGTGTGAAACATTGGTAAAGAAATCCAGTTTCATTTTATACAATTCTTCCTGTCTCTCTTTTTCAATTTGTTCCAGATAATACGCTTGTTTTAACAATTCACGATTTCTAAAAAATCGGAACAATAAAACCGAAGCGGCTGTCAATAACGCGATATAAAACAAATAAGCCCACCAGGTTTTCCACCACGGCGGCAGCATCGTAATTTTCAACGTTTTAATCGTCGGATTCCATTCTCCGCCTCCGTTTGAGGTTTTAATTTTCAGCGTATAAGTTCCCGAATTTAAATTCGTAAGATTGATATAATGCTGTGAACCAATACTATGCCATTCATCTTTGTTGAATGAACTTTCCAATTTATACGCATATTCATTTTTTTCAGGCGAAATAAAATTCATTGCACTAAACTCCAATCCGATATAACCCTGATCGTGTTTTAAGGTAATTTCTGAAGTTTCGCTGATTCGTTTTCCCAAAGAGACCTCTTTATTTCCGGGTTTAATTTCTTCATTGTTTACGATCAGCTTCGTGAGAACAATTGGCGATTTGTCTTCTGATTTAATTAATTTATGAGGTTTAAAAACAATCAAACCGTTGGAACATCCGAAAACTAATTGTTTATCATTGAGTTGTAAACTACAGTTATTCGAAAATTGTTTTACTTTCAATCCATCATTAGACGAAAAAGAAGTGATTTCAAAATCGGCAATAGTAAGGACTGGGCTCAGTACTTTTGTTTTTATTTTATACAACAAATTATTGTCGCTGATCCAGATATTTCCCTGTGCATCTTCTGAAATACTTTTGATTGTTTCATCGGTAAACCCCATAGATCGGTTGATTTCGAAGAAACGTCCTTTTTTTTCATCAAACAAATTCACACCCCCGCTTTCAGCTCCCACCCATAACCTATTTTGAGAGTCGGTAAACATTACGGTAAGACTGTTATTTGCAAGTCCGCTTTTTGAACCTGTTTTAAAAACCTTTGTAACCTGCTTTAATTTTTTATCAAAATAGTTCAGGCCGTACTGTGTGGCAATCCAGAGTCCGTCTTTTCTGTTTACAATGTGGGTTATAAAATTGTCGCTGAGCGAATTGGAACTGCCGTCGGCCATATAGATTTCGACTGTTCCGTCGGGCATCACTTTCTTTAAGCCGTTCCCGTTTGTTCCCACCCACAAATCGTCATGATCCATCAGCAAACAGGTAATCGGGCGTTCGCGTTCTTTGGAATCCTTCCGCGAAAGCGATACAAACTGAAATGTTTTACTGCTTTTATTGAATTTGAATAATCCGTTGAAAGTCCCGCAAAACAGATTTTGCCCGTTCTGATTGGCCAGAGCCGTAATCATATTGACACTTTTGTCAAAATCGTAACCTTCAATCTGATACGAAGCGTTTTTATTGTTTTTGAAATCAAGATAATTTAATCCTCCACCGTTGGTCCCCACCCAGATGGAATGGTCATTTTCCATTGCGACAGCATTTACAAAAGCGGCATTTAGACCAAAATTGGGTTTAATAACTTCGCGTATATTCGTAAAATTGGTGTTGGTTTTCTGAAAAAAATTAACTCCGCCTCCATTTGTCCCAATCCAGATATCGTTATGGCGGTCTTTAAGAAAGCATTTGACATCATCATCAGAAAGGCTGTAACTCTGCAACGGATTGTGCCCGTATTTGGTAAATTCATTTCTGTCTTTTTTATATACGCACAAACCATTTTTTGTAGCAAACCAAATGGTATTATTGTCAACAGCCACAATATCATTGACCCAATTGGACGGCAAACTGTTTCTGTTATTGGTATCCAGAACATAATTTTTTATACTGTTTTTATCTGCATCCAATTTAAAAACACCGTTTGCTTCGGTTGCAAACCATAAATCTCCGTTTTTCTCTTTAATGATTTTCCAGATTTTCGATTTCATCAAAGCTTCATTCTCTGCCACGGCTTTCGGAACTGCTTTTTTCGAACCATTTTTGGGATCAAAACACTCCAGGCCTTTAGAAGTTCCAACTAAAACCCCATACTGGCGATCATAAAACAAAGATAAAACCCTGCTTTTTCTAAAAGGCGAATTATGATCGTTTGAGATTTCCTCTAAAATATATTTTTGTTTGTTTAATTTTTTGATGCCGCCAAAAGTTCCAATCCAGATTCTGTTCTGATCATCCTGAATTATGGATGAAATATAATTTCGTCCACCTTTTATTTTCTGAACATCGACACGCAGAAAGGTCTTTTCGTTTTTGTTGTAGCGATTTAAACCGTTGTTTGTTCCGATCCAAAGCTGTCTTTCGCTATCTTCTAAAATCACATTAATATGATTGTTGCTAATGCTGTTGAGAATGTCCTTGTTGTACACATATCTCAAAAAATCGTAACCATCATAACTGATTAATCCGTTTGCTGTTCCGATTAAAATAAATCCTTTTTTGGTCTGATGAATACTCGAAATCATACTTTGCGAAAAACTCGCATCGTAATCAATATGATCAAAATACAAATCGGATTGCTGCGCTTTTGCACCAAAAGAAATAGAGAGAAAAAAAATAAAACTTAAAAAGGAGATTTTAATATGCTGCATAAACGAAATTTAATAAAATCCGAATGATTTGATTATAATAAACCTATGAAAAAAATCAATCGGATGGATTGCAAAATACTGTTTATGCGAAAATTAAAAGGCGGTGTTTTTTTCTTTTTTAGGGGTGTAAGTGTACTTTTTAGTGGTTGATTTAAAGGTATTTTAAATATATATAACTATTTCCACTTATTATCAAATCTCATACGCATATACACAATCTTTGTCATCCCGAGGAACGAGGGATCTTCGCACGTAGCTCGCCAAAGTATAATATTTGAGATATAAAAACTTTTTATATAAATAAGCAAATTCTTATATATTATATTTGCATTTAAAGAAAAATATCTAGTTACCAAATGCAATTATCAGAAGGTTTTCATACATACTACATTTACATTCTAACAAATAAGTCAAAAACTGTCTTTTATACTGGAGTCACTAATAATTTACGGCTGCGTTTAAGTCAGCATGACGAAAACGTTACTTTAAAAAATAAAACTTTTGCTTCCAAATACAATGTTAAATTTCTTCTATATTATGAAAAATTCACCTGGATACAAGAAGCCATTATGCGTGAAAAAGAAATAAAAGGCTGGAATAGAAATAAAAAATTAGAATTAGTTAAAAGTATAAATCCTAATTTAGATTTTTTGAATTATTTATATTCCTAAGATTGATATATTCACATGCAGAGCTACTTGCGAAGATCCCTCGTTCCTCGGGATGACAAAGATGGTACATAATCACTATTTGCAATTGATCAAGATCTATAAAAATATAATTTTTGCCAATAGTTCTCTAAAAAATTAAAACTCTTCAACTTCCTCTCCAATCAACCCCAAAATTTTACCATAAGTAATTGCTGCTTTATGAACCTGAACCGTCCAGTCTTCCGCGGCATTATCATCGGCTCCGTCAGAAATGTATTTTAAACTTAAAAAAGGAATATTTTCTTTCATGGCAATCATCGCTAAAGCGTAGGCTTCCATATCTACAACATTGTACGCGTCTGAGCAATGTCCCATTTCGAAGTTATCACCTGTTCCGCAGATTCCTTCCTGAAGATTGTCCATTAATAAACCATATTCCAAAACCGGAGGCAGACCGGAAAGAGGTGTTTCATAATGCGCGAAACCCAAACCGCGGACATCCATGTCTCTTTGTACAAATTTGGTACAGCAGATTACCTCTCCTTTTTGAAAACAGCTGCTTCCAGCCGATCCTAAATTTATAATCACAGCAGGTTTTTTCTTCTGAATGGCTTTTGTCAATTCGTAAGCGGCATTTACTTTTCCGATTCCCGTAAATAAAACATTTTGTTCTTTAAAAACTTCTGCTGCCTCAGATTCTAGTGCAAAACAGAATAATATATCTTCAACAGCAAAAGAGGCTGTCTGGTTAATTTGTATCATGCGTAATTTATTTCGGTGCAAAAATACGGTTAAAAATTTATGCAGTTGCAACCTAAATATAAAATCAAAAAAACACGTTAAATTCTGCTTTCTATGATAGATTTTATTTTAGAAAAAATACTTTTGTCAGAACCAATAAAACAAAGAATTTCAATCCTTAAAAACAGAAAGAGAAAACTGCATGGATAATGAAAAATTTATTTTCTGCCTGGAAGGGGTTAAAGATGTAGACGATCAAAGGCCAACCCATGTTATAAAATGCCTCGAAGAACTGGCTTTTGACCAGGGTATTTCCAGTATTCATAAAACCTGTGATACAATTGAAGGTTTAGAAGAAAGTTTAAACATTTTACTTTATGAAGATCATAATTTTAAGGATTATGAAATCATTTATCTGGCCATGCCCGGACAGGAAAACAACATTTGCCTACATGATTATTATTATAGCATCGAAGAAATTGCCGAATTGTTTGAGGGAAAAATGAAAGGCAAAATCATTCATTTTGCAAATTTGAAGGTTTTGGATTTAAACGAAGAAGAAGCACAATATTTTCTGGACATAACCGGTGCCCGGGCAATTTCAGGTTACGGATCGACGTATAATAAAATTGCAAGCTGCAGTACGATTGACAAGGCTTTTTTTAGTCTTTATCAGGAAAATGACAATCTAATTGAAGTGGTGGAAGATTTATATCTCAAACATTACAATTTGTGCAAACTACTGGATTTCAGGCTGTATTATTAGATATGAAAACGAAACCGGCAGAAAAAATAAAGACTTACAGCCCAACAGGATTTCGGGAGAAGTTTCTGGGAGAAGACAATCCCATTCATTTGCTTTTTAAATCGGATTCTGATCATTTTTTCTGTCTCGAAATCGAAGAAGTAATGAAAATGCAGCATCCTGTGCCGCCTTCTAAACATTCCTGTCATACTTTAATTTTTATTTCTTCGGGTGAGCACACCATGAAGCTGGGTTATCAGGAATATGTCACTACAGATAATGAAATAATTATGATACCGGCGGGTCAGATTTTTTCTCTGGATAATGTCAACAATATACATAAAGGCTACATTTGCCAGTTTCACCCTGATATTTTGATTCGAAAATATGGCAGCCGTGAATTGCTTAATGATTTTGATTTTTTGAAAATTTCCGGAAATCCTAAAATTACCCTGACTTCAAAAGATGTTATTTCGGTTACAAATATATTAGAACGTTTAAGAAAAGAATATTCTGAAACAGAGATTGCCGATTTGAATATTGTGCAGTCCTATCTCATTACCTTGTTTTATGAAATGAATAAAAACGCCGTTAAAACTTCTAAAGGTATTTCGGCTTCTGAAATGATTACCACCAAATTCAAGGAACTGATTCATGAAAATATAAAAACCCAGCATCAGGTCAATTATTATTCTTCGCAATTGAGCGTAACACCCAATCATCTCAACAAATGTGTTAAAACGGTAACAGGAAAATCGGCCGTAAAATGGATTGACGAAAACATATTATTAGAAGCCAAATATTTACTCTTTCAAACCACACTTTCTGTAGGCGAAATTGCAACGCAGGTAGGCTTTGATGACCAATCTTACTTTAGCAGGTTTTTTAAAAAGGCCGAAGGAATTTCTCCCATTCGATACAGAAAAATGATTGATAAGTCCTAATTATTGATTATAGAATCCTAACAAATATGAACCTGTTTTTCAGAAATTTGCGTGCTCAAAATGCAAATTATGATTTATGTTTTTAAAACTTCCGTTGATAATCAGTCCAAATTCGAATCGGCTTCTGTGCTGTTGAACGAATTACTTCCCGATTCTGTCTGGAATTTCGATCTTGAAGATTGTGATAATATTCTAAGGGTAGACAGCGAACTGAATGTTTCAGCTTTACTTCAAAACAATACTATTTTCGATTGTACCGAATTGGAATAAAATCTTTACACGCCTTTTTTTTTTTATTTATGGAATCAAAATTATACCAAAACCGAAGTTTTGAAACGATCGATTATTCGGATCAGAGTTTAGCCAATACCGAATTTGTTAACTGCGAATTTATTAATTGCAATTTTTCCAAAAGCGATTTAAGTCATAATGATTTTCTGGATTGTACTTTTAAAAATTGTAATCTTTCGCTGGCGACTTTACGAAATACCGGACTGAAAAACATCAAATTCATTGGATGTAAATTAATGGGACTTGATTTTAGTGGGTGCAATAGTTTTTTATTTTCAATGAATTTTGAAGACTGTATTTTAGATTATTCAACTTTCATTTATAAAAAATTAAAGAAAACAAACTTTACAGATTGTTCACTAAAAGAAACTGACTTCTCTAATACCGATTTGTCTCTGGCGGTTTTTAAAAGCTGCGATCTTTCCGGCGCCACTTTCGTGGAAGCTATTCTGGAGAAAACCGATTTTAGAACCTCAGCAAATTATTCCTTTGATCCTTCAGAAAACAAGATTAAAGGAACTAAAGTTTCGCATACCGCACTTGCAGGACTGCTTCAAAAATTTGATCTTTCGATTGAATAAGACAGCAACAGACAATTAATAAAAAAGAGGGATACAATAAAGTGTATCCCTCTTTTAGAATTAACCAACCATGATTATTTTTTATTGTCTCCACAAAGGATCTCCTACTTGTCTGTCTTTTAAAGTTTGATTTCCAAGTGTGAAATTTCCTGTCGCCGCACTAGAAAATTGAGGATCCAGTAAAGTCGCAGAAGTGTCAGTTCTATTATTACTTCCTGCAAGCTGTAAACCAGGCGAATTGAAATTATTATTATTTGAGAACGTCGGGGCAGCTGTTGCAGTTGAGTTAGTATAAACTGCTGATCCAACCGCGAACAATGTATTACGTACTGTTGATGCATTTGAAAGAAAACGTACGTATAAAATTCTACTTGCAGCTGGCAATGTAGGAGCATATATTGTACAGGCATCAATTAACACAGTACTCGTTAAACTTCCACCTGATAATGTCGCAGCAGCATCTAAACGGATAAAATCACGAGATGAACAAGTGTCAAATGTACTTTTTGTTAAGCTTACATTTGCAACATACGTAGTTCTGAAGTCGATAAAATCTGCTCCGGATGCTGTATTCACATTTTTAATAATACTATTATCGACTGTGAACGATTTTAATCTTGCCAATGCATTTCCATACATTAACTGAGAAGGAAAATCATGAACTTTACAATTGCTAATTAAAACATCTCCTAATTGTGTTGGAGCCGCAGTACTAATTGCAATTGCACCACCAGTTAATCCTGATCCGCTTAAATCCAGATCTATTAAAGAAAAATTAACCACTTCACTTGGACTAGCCGGATTGTTAGCAAGAGTGAAATTAACTTTCAGTTTTGATTTGTCAGCGGTTTTCAAACCTCTTAGCGTTAAGGTTTTGTTTATCGCTATTAATCCTGTCTGAGCTGTGTAATCACCAGGCATAAAAACTAAGACAGATCCAGAAGGCGCATCAGTAATTTTTTGGAATATATCATCAGTTGTTTTAACCAATATTCCAGTTCCTATGTCAATGCCTGTAGTAAATGTTACAACACCTCTTTTCTTGACTCCGTTTAATAAAGTAGCAGTGTATGCAGTTTCTCCGGTAAGACCTGTTACGATAGCTACACCAGCTGTTTTTTCTGCGGGAGTTATTTCGTGAACAATATTTCCTGGCATTACAGAAATTTGAGTAACTGAACTATTAGGAACCCATCTTAAAGTAACTTGTTTTGCATCAATATCTACGGGTTGTACAGTAGAAAATAATTGCTCAGATAAAGTTGTTGCAGTTATAACCGACCATTTTGAATCTTCTAAACCTGAGCCATTTACAGCTTTTACCCTTATAGAATAAACAGTTTCTCCTTCCAAAGGAACCTGAATAGGCAGCTGAGCGGCTGTAACCTGCAAAGTCTTGTAAATAGTTTTAAACTCAGGATCATCGGCACTAAATTCTACTACATAGTGATCTGCATTTTCATCTGTTTTAACTGTCCATGTTAATTCGACTGTGGTCTGATTTCGAATTGTGGCTTTCAGACCAATTGGAGAAAATTCTCGGCTATTTCCTATTCCGTCTAACAACCCTTCATTATAACTTTCGCAGCTGGAAACTCCAATCGCAAGTACTAAAATGGCTATTAATCCTTTAAATATATATTTTGTTTTCATCATAATAACGTTTTATTTTTTTAAGATCTAATAACCAAAATCATTCTTTAACTGACCGTTACTTGCATCAATAAACACCTGCCAGATTGGCCAGTATTGCCTGTTATCCGGATTAACTCCTGGTTTATATAATGAATTTATCTTAGCATCTGCTGCTGTTCCGGTCCATGTCCAGACAGCCGAGGAATAACCGGTTCCCGGATTTATACTTTCTCCTCTGTTTAATCCGTAAATATCAAGAGATACATTATCTGCTTTAAATTTATAGTACAACGTTGTCGGTACATCTGCATATTCGCCTGAGCGGGTAGATAAGTTGGCCATTTTAACTTTGGCTTCGTCTAATTTTGCTTTTAATAAATTCCAGCGAATTAAGTTTTGTTTACGCTCCATCTCACCGGTAAATTCATATTTATTTTCATTAACAAGGGCATTAAGCATTGCTTCCTTACTGGTAAGAGCATCTACATATGCATCTACTTTAACAGCATGGGCAGCCGCAGGAAATGATCTTCTGCGAATTTCTTTTAAATAAGGAGCCGCTGCACCCGGACCTTCTAATTCATTTGCTGTTTCAGCAGCGATAAGAAGAACTTCGGCATAACGCATGTACATTTTATTAACTCCATCATCATTAGTAGAAGTTACATAACGTTTCATCCATTCGTAACGATATTTACCAAAATACCATGTATCTAATGTACCCACTTCCTGTTTTGCAATATTATTAACGGCCGCACCATATTTGTAAGGTACGCAGGTAACATCACGACGGGTATCAGCCTGATCATAATCATAGAAAACAAATGGCAACGGCCCTGCTACACCGCCACGGTTTGCTCCATTTGCCTGAAATTGATCCTGAGCAGCGGTATGTTTTACTGCGAAAGTAAACAGCATTCTGCCACGTCCGTCAGCAAAAGGAAGTTCCCAAAGAGATTCTCCTCCTGCGGTAGTATTTTCTTCATTGTATTTTCTCCATAACCCTTCAAAAGTGGTTTCTAAATGTGCCGTTCCACTCTGAATTACTTCACGTGATTCTTTCAATGCCAGTGCATACATATTAGCAACTGAAAGTTCCGGATCCGAGCTTCTTCTTACTCCGTCAGGATATTGCTGATAACCACTTGCGACCATTGCTAATCGTGCTCTGAAAGCCTTAACAAATGCTTTATTTACATGTTCCACAGTACTGGTGTAAGCGGTTTGATTAGGCCAAGCAACCAATGTTGATGCCTCTCCTAAATCTGCAATTAATTGTTTGTAAATCACATCTCTGCTTGATTTAGGCAAATACAAGGTCGCTGTAGCAATCGGTTCAAAACGAGCCGGCACATCTCCCCAGGCTTTAAGCAAATCAGCGTAATAAATCGCTCTCAGTGTTAAGGCTTCCCCTAACAATTGTCCCATTTCTGTTCCTGGAGCAGGATTTCCGTACTGACGTATTCCTTTAATACAAACATTTGCACGCTCAATACCAGAGAACATCATAGAATACGCATTATTCGTAGTATTCATTTCTGTATTTCCAGGCTTTGCATCGTAAACAGATAAATCTGCTTTATCTCCTGCCGTTTGAGAGGCATTATACCATTCTACGTCGGTATTTAGTCCGTAATAAGGCAAAAATCTTCCTCTGTAAGAGTTTGTCTCTGCAAAGGGTACTTTTATTCCGTCAATAGCTCCTTTGGCAAGTCCGGGTTCAGAAAAGATCAAAGCCGGATCTAATGTTGATGGTGCCTCTGTATCTAAATAATCGTCTTCAAATTGCTGGCAAGAATTAAATAAAGCCGCAATAATCAATCCCGCTATTATTATTTTATGTTTCATTGTGTAATAATTTAAAATTAGAAATTAAGATTCAACCCAAAAACCATTTGTCTGCTTCTTGGATAAGGACTTGAATCTACCCCTGGTGTAAGTGGGTTTTTTCTTCTTGTTGAAACTTCCGGATCAGAACCCGAATAGTTGGTCCATACAAAGACATTGCTTGCCGTCAGATAGAATCTCAATTTAGAAACTCCAAGTTTAGATGTAAACATCTCAGGGGCGGTATAACCTAATGTTAAAGTATTTAATCTTAAAAATGATGCATCTTCAACTGCCCAATCTGTAAATATTGCACTTCTCATGTAAGGAGACCACATTGTAGTGTTAGCGTTAAGAGCTGCTAATGCATTTGGCTCTGTTACTAACTGACCTGAAACCGGATCCAGATTGGTCCATCTTTTTCCGTCAGCCATTGTCGAATTCAGGTTTTTATACTGCCCTGAAGCAGTCGCTGTAGAAAATTCAATTTTATCGGCATTGTATACATCATTTCCAATACTCCAGTTAAAAGCAGCCATTAAGTCAAATCCATAAGCATTTCCATTAATTACAAAACCACCTGAACTTTTAGGATTTACATTACCTATAACCGTTTTATCGGTTAGGTCTACTTTACCATCTCCATTAACATCTTTCAATTTCATATCTCCCGGTTTAAGAGAACTTCCGTCACCAACCAAAGTTGTCGCAGCGCTCACTACTCCGCTTTTCAATACATATTTTCCTCCAACATAATCAAAGTCTGAAACTTCGTATCTTCCATCATTTTTATAACCATACATTGTTCCTAGTGAAGAACCGACCTCTATTAAATAATCATCTCCAATTTGCGAAGAAGCCCAACCTGTGGAAGCTCCGAAATTGTTCATTACGCCTAATGAATTGATACGGTTTTTATTTATTCCCATATTGAAAGAAAAATTCAATCCGTATTTGGCTTTCTCAATCGCTACAACATTTATTGTAGCCTCGAAACCTGTATTTTGTGTTTCTCCCATATTACGGTATTGAAAGTCGTAACCTGATCCTGCAACCGGGAAATTAATTAAGAGATCGCTGGTGATATTTTTATACACATCAAAATTACCGCTTAAACGATTTTTGAAAAATCCAAAATCCAAACCAACATTTTGTGTAACTGTGGTTTCCCATTTCAGGTCTGGATTTGGCATTGTTTTGGAAGGTGCCCAAATACTGGTAACGCCATTAATCCAGGTTGTTGCCGTAGATTGAAAAATCTGAACCTGCTGCCCCACAGGAATGTTATTATTTCCTGCCTCCCCATAACTGGCTCTTACTTTTAAAAGATCAATCCAGGATTTATTTTTCAGAAAACTTTCTTCCGAAATTTTCCATCCTGCAGCAAAAGCCGGGAAATAACCCCAACGGTTCTGATTTAAAAATTTGCTGGATCCGTCTGCACGAAACGTAGCTGATAAAAGATAACGGTTTTTATAGTCGTAATTAGCACGTCCAAAAAACGATAATAATCTGTCGTCAGGGCTGTAGTAGTTTTCTATCGATTGTGGCGTTCCTTGAGTTGTCAGCGTTTTTGCTTTTTCAAAATCAAAAAACGTAGGATATCCGTGAATTGTATTAGTTACCGTATTGGAATTATATGAAATGCTTTCTTCTCCAAGAAGAGCTGTCAAGTGATGACTTTCTCCCATGAACTTTTTGAAATCATAGTTTAACGTATTTGCATTTCTAAAACGTCTCTCTTTGCCGTCTGACATAATCATTGCCGGCATACCTTGCAACGGACCAACCGGAGCATTTGCAACATAATAAGTTGTTAATCCGTAGAAGCGATAATCTAAAGTGTTAAAATTATCAAGACCTAAATCTACCTTCAATTTTAAATTATCTACAATTTCCCATCCAAAACTTCCTAACATATTAAAGTTCTTGCGAAATTGCTGACGTTCATTATCATACACCGATCTAAAAGGGTTTACCAAGACATCTGAACCATCACCGGAAACATCCTCAGAAGTCAAACCTGCTACCGGAAGCGGTGCATATCCTACAATAGTACGCATACGTGAGTCTGCTGAAGATTTTTCATTTTGTTCGTTTACTCCTCCGCCATCAATTTCTGTATCTGAATAACGTACAGTAAAACCAACATCAATCTTATCATTTAATTTACTTTTTAAAGCCAGGGAAAGGTTATTTCTTTTATAATTTGAACCAATCATAATGGCTTTTTCATCATAATGAGCGTAATTAAAATTATAATTAAGCTTATCTGTTCCCCCTCTGATTCCTAAATCACGACTTTGAACTTCTCCTGTACGCCCGAAAATCTGCTTTTGCCAATTATCTCCTTTTAAACCTTTGTACAGATCCTGATCCTGCCAGTTTCCAAAGTATTTTGTGTATGAAGCCGGATCAGAAGGCACTTTTGTTCCCGTTTGAGAAAGCAGCGCATATTCATATTGCCATTTTGTATAATCTTCAGGAGACAGCACATCAATCGGATTGGCCATGGTTTTCATACCATAAAACATATTGAAGTTAACGGCAATTTTTCCGTCTTTTCCACTTTTTGTTGTAATAAGAATTACCCCATTTGCACCACGCGATCCGTATATTGCAGTTGAAGCAGCATCTTTTAAAACAGTCATAGAATCGATATCTGAAGAAGATATATCATTCATACTGTTGATCGGAAATCCATCCACGATAATTAGAGGTGAAGCATCCTGCGTTAGAGAACCTCCTCCACGAACTCTGATTCTGATATCAGCATCTGGAGAACCTTCTGAAGAAGTTACCTGTACCCCTGCAATTCTTCCTGTTAAAGCTTCTGCTACATTTGCAACAGGTACTTTTTTCAGATCGGTTCCTGAAATGGTAGAAACAGCACCTGTTAAATCAGATTTTTTAGAAGTTCCATAACCAATTACAACCACTTCATTTAAGTTATTAGAATCCTCAGACATTGTAGCATTTACTTTCGTTTTTCCATCTGCAGCAACATCAATGCTTTTAAATCCGATGAAAGAAAAACTTAATGTAGCTTTTGGATTGGTTAATTTAAGTTTATAATGCCCGTCAAAATCTGTAGAGGTTCCATTCTTTGTCCCTTTCTCCAGGACGTTTACTCCAGGCAGAGAAAGTCCCGCAGCATCTTTCACGGTACCTTCTACGGTTGTGCCTTGGGCGTGTACCTGAATACCGATCAATAAGCAGAGTAAGAAAACAAGTTTAAAGCAAAAATTTGCTCCTTTGTTTAATAGTTCTTTAAAGTTCATGGTTGATTGTTTAAGTTATTAAAAGTCGTTTAGTTAAGTTTAAGTGGTTTTTTGTGGTTACATCTAAATCTGCCGTAATTATTATTGAGGTTTTTTATTTAACAGTAAAATTTTTATTACCGCAAATAAGCAGTTAATAAAGGAGAATTTCATTCTGTTTACTTAATCGATTGCGAAGACTTCAAATAAGTTGTAATCGATTACACAAACATAGATATTTTTTTGAAATGAAAAATAAAAATTCACAAAAATTTCCCGAATAAAATTATATATCAAAAAAATAATGACTTTTTTATATAAGATGTATAATTTTTAGGAACTTAAAACATTAAATATATTATTAGGAATTGGGTATTTCATTTGTTTTTTATAAAAAAACAATCGATTACATCTTAATTCGTTGCAATATTATTAGGTGTTATTTTTACACTTAAAAAGTTAAAAACATCTTAAAAAAAATTTCAATTTTGATTTTCCAATAAAAAAATTTAAAAAGAATTTACTTATAAAGGATGCCTAACCATCAAAGAAAAGGTAATTCTGACTATAAGGAGTAGTAATGTTATGAATCAAAAAAGCCCTTCAACAAATGTTAAGGGCTTAAATATAAAATGTGGTCTCTTTTATGCAGGCTGTATCTGAATCTTTTTCTTATGCAATCGAATGAGTACAATGGTAATAATCATTCCGATAATTGACATCAGAACTCCGATTAAATTAGGAGAAGAATAACTGAACCCTGCGGCCAAAGGTAACCCTCCTAAAAAAGCACCCAAAGCATTCCCGATATTAAAACTTCCCTGAAGTGATGCAGAGGCAATCATCTCTGCTCCTTTAGCAGTACGAATCATCAGCATCTGGATCGGCGCGATTACAGAAAATGATATTGCTCCGGTTAAGAAAGTCAGAAAAAGAGAAACATACTGATTGAATGAGAAAAAGTACACCAAAATTAAATCGACAGACATAACCATTAATAAAGCAAGCGTAGTGGGGGCCGGTGAAAATCGGTCTGCAAGTTTTCCTCCTGTAAAATTACCAACAACCATTCCTAACCCTGCTAGAATCAGGATATACGATACATCTTCGGGAGAAAATTTAGACACATTAATTAATAAAGGGGCAATATAACTAATCCAGGCAAACAATCCTCCAAAACCAATTGCGGTAATTCCGATAATAAGCCAGGCTTCTCTTTTCTTAAAAAACTGAAGCTGTGTTTTCATATTAACACTTTCGCCTTTTTCCAGATTGGGCATCCATAAATAAATCGCTAATAAAGTAAAGAAACCCACCAGTGCAATTAAAATAAATGTATAGCGCCAAACAAAATGGTGCCCAATATAGGTTCCAATGGGGACGCCGATTAAATTAGCAATTGTTAAACCGGCAAACATTGTGGAAATTGCCTGAGCTTCTTTCCCTTTATCAGCCAGACGGCTGGCAACCACCGCTCCTACGCCAAAGAATGCGCCATGGGGCAACCCAGACAGAAATCTCGAAGCAAATAAAATATTATAATCCGGTGCAATAATAGACAAAGCATTAAAAACTGCTAGCATCAAAGCCAAAATTAAAAGCATTTTTTTAGGAGCGTAATTTCTCCCCGCAATTACCAGTAAAGGCGCACCAATAACCACACCCAATGCGTAAGCCGAAATTAGATAACCCGCAACGGGTATCGTAACTTTCATATCTGAAGCAATGTCGGGCAGCAGGCCCATCATTACAAATTCTGTAATTCCGATAGTTAAGCCCCCTAAAGAGAGCGCAATAAGACTTTTTTTCATTTTATTAAATGTAGAAAGGAATGATTTCTACACTGCAAAATTAACACCGTTAGTCGAATAAGAACTTGTATATTTGCGTTATAAAATTGTATATTTAAGTTATGCCGAAGTTAAATCAGTTTCAAACGCTTGTACTGGACGAGTTCGAAGAAGAGAAATTTCACCTTCCTCCCCACACTCATACGTATTACGAAATCATTTACATCAAAAAAGGAAGCGGTATTCACCACTTAAACAACAACCTCTTACCTTACAAAGCCGGCGATCTATTTGTAATTTCACCAGATGACGAACATTATTTTGATATCAAGAAAAGTACCCGGTTTGTATTTATAAAATTCACCGACAATTATTTCAACTCGCAACAAAATCTTACCTGCGACGAATATCTTATTCATACACCAGAGGTTTTTATGAGGGATAAAATATTAAAGGAAACCGTTTTAAAATTTGACGAACCCTGCAGGACTATTTTAAAAAACACAGTAGAAAACATTTCAGTATACAATTGCAAAAATGATGTTTCTACATCTCCTATTATATTCCATCAAATTCTTTCTCTTTTTGGCTTGATTAAAGAGACGATTCGCGGAATGAACCTGCAGCTGAAATCGACTCATTTGGATAATGAACAAATTGCCAACTATATCCATCAGAATATTTATCAGCCAAAGCTGGTTCAGGTAAAAGTTATTGCGGCAAATTTTAATATTGCCGAAAGTTATTTTAGTGCGTACTTCAAACGAACATTTAGTATAAGTTATCGCGAATATATTCATAATTTAAGAACAACATTAATCGAAAAAAGATTCCACAACAACCAACTACCGATCAAACAGATTGCTTACGAATTTGGTTTTACCGATGAAAGTCATCTCACCAATTATTTTAAAAAACGTAAAAACATGAAACCCACCGATTATAAGAAACTGTAGTTAGCGAAATCATAAAAAGCAATTCCACGACGATTTTTTAGCTAAATTTGAAGTTGAAAAATTAATTCGGAAAATCAAATTTCTTCACTATTTAAATTATTAGAAATGAAAAAATCACTTATAGCACTGGCAACTGTTTTTACCTTATTATTTACTACTAATAATAGTATTGCGAATAACACAACAAAAACAACTGAAATTATAGAGGCGGGTCAGCTCCAGTCTGTGTATGATGCCTATTTTACCGTAAAAGATGCGTTAATAAAAAGCGACAGCAAACTGACTTCAGCGAAAGCGGCAACTTTATTAACGGCTATTACTGCAGTAAAAATGGACAAACTAAAAAGTAACGAACATACCGTTTGGATGAAAGTGGTAAAAAAACTAACTGCCGATGCCAAAACTATTTCGTCAACAACTGATCTAAAAAAGCAACGCGAGACTTTTAAGTCATTATCTAAAAACACATACGACTTGTTAAAAGTTTCAAATCCTGCTCAGCCAGTATACAAACAATACTGCCCAATGGCAGATGCTGACTGGTTAAGCAAAGAAAAAGCGGTTAAAAACCCTTATTATGGTTCTTCTATGCTAACTTGCGGAAACGTGGTCGAAACGATTAAATAAAAATGAAGCTTTACATCAAAAATATGGTGTGCAGCCGATGCATAATGGTCGTGAAGTCTGAGTTTGAAAAGCTTGGACTTCCTGCTATTGCTGTTGAATTGGGCGAAGTTGAACTTGAATACAATATTACAGAAACTCAGAAAGATATTCTGCTTCAAAATCTTCAAAATTTAGGTTTTGATTTAATCGATGATAAAAAGACCAAAACGGTAGAAAGAATCAAGAATCTTATTGTCGATTTGGTGCATCATAAAAACAATGATCTCAAAATTAACCTTTCAGAGTATCTCTCAGAAAACCTCAACCATGATTATAATTCGTTAAGTAATTTATTTTCTGAAGTTGAAAATACAACAATAGAAAAATACTTTATTAGTCAGAAAATCGAAAAGGTAAAAGAATTACTGGTTTATAATGAGCATTCGTTAAGTGAAATTGCCGATATTTTAAATTACAGCAATGTGGCTCATTTGAGTAATCAGTTTAAGAAAATCACTGGCTTTACTCCTACTTCTTTCAAACAATCTAAAGATAAAATGCGTATTCAGTTGGAGAATCTCTGAGTTGATTTATAGCTACATTAAAAGATTTTTTTCACCCAGACTAGGCAGATTACAGCAGGTTTAATTTAATTTTATTAATTAATCTGCGTATATCTGCCTAAATCTTTTTAAATCTGCGTGGAAAAAAAATCTCAACGTTATTCGGGATTTTATAAATCTTACAAATCATTCTTAAAATTCTACAAACCGCCCTCATTAATACTTCGGAAATTTGCATTGTAATACTTAAATACTAATACAATGACCCATCACTATATAATTTCCGGAATGTCCTGCAACGGATGCCGCACCAAAGTGGAAAAAACTTTAAACTCAATAGAAGGTATTCAGGCAGAAGTTACTTTAGATCCGCCAATGGCAGAAATCAAAATGGACAAACATGTCTCAACCGAGAAATTTCAGGAAGCTTTAAGTGCTGCAGGAAATTATACAATTGAGATGAAAACCGCTGCAAATGCAGGAGAAGCAAAATACTGCTGTTCCTACAAAAAAGAACATTCACATCACGATCCGAAAAAAACAACTGTTTTGCCCCAAAATGCAACAGGCGTTTTTTACTGTCCCATGCATTGTGAAGGCGACAAAACGTATGACAAACCAGGAGATTGTCCGGTTTGCGGAATGGATTTGGTTCCTCAGGTTGCCATTAGCAATACTCAATATACATGTCCGATGCATCCTGAAATTATTTCCAACGAACCCGGCGACTGCCCGATTTGCGGAATGGATTTAGTCCCGATGCAGGCTTCTGATGAAGAAAACAAAACCTATTCTGATTTATGGAAAAAAATGAAAATCGCGGTCTTGTTCACACTTCCCATTTTTATTATTTCAATGTCAGAAATGATTCCGAATAATCCTTTATATAGTATAATGTCTGTTGAAAAATGGAATTGGGTTCAGTTCTTATTTTCACTTCCAGTCTTATTTTATGCCGGATGGATGTTTTTTGTCCGCGCTTACAAATCGATTATTACCTGGAATTTAAACATGTTCACCCTAATCGGAATCGGCACCAGCGTTGCATTTTTATTCAGCATTGCCGGAATGTTTTTTCCCGATATTTTCCCGTCTGAGTTCAAGTCACATCACGGAACGATTCATTTGTATTTTGAAGCTGCGACAGTCATCATCACTTTGGTTTTGCTGGGACAATTGTTAGAAGCCAAAGCACACGGACAAACGAACGGAGCAATAAAAGAGTTATTGAAATTAGCTCCAACGGAAGCTACTTTAGTAGAAAACGGAGTGGATAAGGTAATTTCAATTCACAATATCAAAAAAGGCGATTTATTACGGGTAAAACCCGGAGAAAAAATTCCCGTTGACGGAAAGATAACTTCCGGGGAAAGTCATGTCGACGAGTCGATGATTACAGGAGAACCCATTCCGGTTGACAAAAAAATGGGCGATTCCGTTATTTCAGGGACTATAAACGGCACAAAATCCTTTGTAATGAAAGCCGAAAAGGTGGGTTCAGAAACCATGCTTTCGCAAATTATCGAAATGGTAAATAACGCGAGCCGATCCAGAGCTCCAATTCAGAAACTGGCCGATCGTGTTTCTAAATATTTTGTGCCTACGGTAGTTTTAATTTCGGTTTTAACTTTTGTTCTTTGGTCAAATTTTGGTCCGGAACCTGCTTATGTTTACGGATTAATCAATGCAATTGCCGTTTTAATTATTGCTTGTCCCTGCGCTTTAGGATTAGCAACTCCAATGTCGGTTATGGTGGGAGTTGGTAAAGGTGCGCAGCATGGAATTTTAATTAAAAATGCCGAGGCGCTGGAAAACATGAACAAAATCGATGTGTTAATAACCGACAAAACCGGAACTATTACAGAGGGAAAACCATCGGTAGAAAAAATATATGCGATTAATAACGATGAAGATTTTCTGCTTCAGAACATTGCTTCCTTAAATCAGCATAGTGAGCATCCTTTGGCAAAAGCCATTCTCGCTTTCGCGGAAGCAAAAAATATAAAAACCAAAGATGTCCAGGAATTTGAAACCATTATTGGAAAAGGGGTTACAGGAAGCATAGAAAACAGAAAAATTTCTCTTGGAAATAAAAAATTAATGGATAAAATGGAAGCTTCCATTTCTGAAGATTTTGCAAATCGGGTAATTGCCGAACAAAATTTAGGAAAAACAGTTTCATACATTGCAATAGACAAAACGGTTGTGGGATATGTAACGATTACAGATGCCATAAAAGAAAACAGTGCCCAAGCGATAAAAGATTTAATTGATCAGGGTGTTGAGGTAATTATGCTGACGGGCGATAATCATAACACCGCAAAAGCCGTTGCCGAACATTTGCATTTGAGTTCTTTTAAAGCCGATTGCCTACCCGAAGACAAACTAAAAGAAATTGAACGCTTGCAGGCAGAAGGAAAAGTGGTCGCAATGGCGGGCGACGGCATTAATGATGCTCCGGCTTTAGCCCAATCTAATATTGGGATTGCGATGGGAACCGGAACTGATGTGGCTATCGAAAGTGCCAAAATTACTTTGGTAAAAGGCGACTTGAACGGAATTGTAAAAGCCAAAAACCTGAGTCATGCCGTTATGTCAAACATCAGGCAAAATCTCTTTTTTGCTTTTATTTATAATATTTTGGGAGTTCCTGTTGCTGCCGGAATTCTGTATCCGTTTTTCGGCATTCTGCTTTCGCCGATGTTAGCCGCGGTGGCAATGAGTTTGAGTTCTGTATCGGTTATTGTGAATGCGCTGCGATTGAGAAATCTAAAATTGTAACTATCATGAAAATAAAATATATCCTTATTATTTTTCTAATTGCTTTTCAGCTAAAAGCCCAAAAAGTGGTTCGTTACGATTTGTATGTTCGGGACACAATTGTCAGTTTTTCGGGGAAAGAGAAAAGGGCCATTGCAGTAAACGGACAAATTCCGATGCCAACCCTGACTTTTACCGAAGGAGATATGGCGGAAATTTACGTTCATAACCAATTAAAAAAAGAAACGACTTCGATGCACTGGCACGGATTGTTTCTTCCCAATAAGGAAGACGGCGTTCCGTATCTGACCCAAATGCCGATTGAAGCGGGAACGACTCATAAATATTCGTTCCCGATTATTCAGAACGGAACGTATTGGTACCACAGTCATTCTGGTTTGCAGGAACAAATTGGCTTGTACGGGCTTTTTATCATTAATAAGAAAAAAGATGACTCCACTATCCGAAAAGGAATCGATGATTTGCCGACAATTCCGGTTATTCTCAGCGAATGGTCGGATTTAAAACCAGAGAATATTCAGAGAATGCTTCATAATGCGAATGATTGGTTTGCCATAAAAAAAGGAACCACTCAAAGTTATGCCGAAGCAATAAAACAAAAACATTTTTCGACCAAAGTTACCAACGAATGGAAACGAATGAACGCGATGGACGTCAGCGATGTTTATTATGAGAAGTTTTTGTTGAATGGAAAAAACCAACAACAGCTTTCTAATTTTAAACCAGGTTCAAAAGTGCGTTTACGGATTGCCAACGGAGGTGCTTCAACCTATTTCTGGCTGACTTACGGCGGCGGAAAAATAACTGTTGTGGCCAGCGACGGAAATGATGTTGAACCTGTAGAAGTGGACCGCTTGATTATTGCGGTTTCTGAAACGTATGATGTTGTGGTTACGATTCCCGAAGACAATAAATCTTTTGCTTTTTTGGCTACAGCCGAAGATCGAACGGGATCGGGATCTCTCTTTTTAGGAAACGGAGAAAAACAACCCATTCATCATCTTTCGAAATTAAAATATTTTGAAGGAATGAAAATGATGAACGACATGATGAAAATGAATGGCGAAATGAACGATATGGGTATGAATATGTCTTTGAATAAAATGGATATGAATGCCGTAATGTATCCTGAAATTTCTGGTGAAGATGAAAACGAAAAATCCATGATGACGGATCATTCTAATCATAATATGCAGCAAATGAAAATGCAAAATGACAGCATAGAAACTCCGGAAATTGTCACTTTAAATTATGGAATGCTGAAATCGCCTTTTAAAACCAATCTTCCAAAAGACGTTCCGGTAAAAGAACTTCGTTTTGTGTTGTCTGGAAATATGAACCGTTACGTCTGGAGTCTGGACAATAAAGTAGTGTCTGAAACCGATAAAATTTTAATTAAGAAAGGAGAAAACGTTCGCATCACCTTATATAATGGTTCGATGATGCGCCATCCGATGCATTTACACGGACACGATTTCAGAATTCTGAACGAACACGCCGATTATGCCCCCCTAAAAAATGTAATTGACATTATGCCAATGGAAACCGATACGATCGAATTTCAGGCAAATGCAGACGGTGACTGGTTTTTTCACTGTCATATTTTATATCACATGATGGCGGGAATGGGAAGGATTTTTAGTTATGAAAATTCAGCTCCTAATCCTTTGATTCATCATCCGGAAATGGCTTTTAAAATGCTAAAAATGGACGATCGAATGTTTCATTTTATGGCAGAAAATGATTTTGCCACGAATGGAAATGATGGTGAAGCCATGTTCAGCAATACCAGATGGAGCATTGGAACCGAATGGCGTTTGGGTTATAATGACAAACATGGTTATGAAACGGAAACACATATTGGGAGATATATCGGTAAAAATCAGTGGCTGATGCCGTTCATCGGTTTTGACTGGCGTTACCGAAAAATGGGAATGGACGAACAGGAACAAAATCTTTTTCGTCAAAGCAATACCAAAGACAATCGCTCTGTTTTTAGTGCCGGACTGGAATATACTTTACCCATGTTGATTAAAGCGCAAGTTGAAGTTTATACCGATGGAAATGTACGTTTGCAGTTTGAAAGGAAAGATATCCCGCTTTCCAGACGCTTGCGCATGAATTTAATGTGGAATACAGATAAAGAATATATGGCTGGTTTGAAATATATTGTTGCCAGAAACTTTGGCATCACAACGCATTATGACAGCGATATGGGAATTGGGTTTGGAGTCAATTTGAATTATTGATTTATTAAAACCATTTAAGTCATTTAAGTTTATTTAAATTATATATTTGAAATAAGAAGCAATCCGATAATAATTTAAAATTATAAACCTTATGACATTAGAAGATTTCAAAAAGAATTTTGACGGCCAAATTACTAATGAATTAGTTTCATTATTTGAAATAAACGACGAACTGGGATTCGAGAATTATTCTCAGGGTTTCGGTTTATTGCGAGATGAGAAAGACGGAATTGCAAGTTGGTCTGAAGAGGAATCATTTTTAGACAAATTAATGCCTTTCGCACAGGCAAATGGCTCCGGTTCTATGTATGTTCTGTGGAATAACGATTCTGGAAAATCTTTAAACGAACTTCCAGTTATAGTTTTTGGAGATGAAGGCGGCTATCATGTTATTGCCCAAAACATTTTCGAATTTATGAGATTGCTGACATTTGATAATGAAATTTCTGTAGATCATGAACAAGTGTATTTTTATAAAGACGAAGAAGATTACGAAGAAAGTGAAAACCTTTCAGAATATATAAATTGGCTTAAAGAAAACTTTAATCTTGATCCCGTTACTATAGAAGATACAGAAGCTATTATTGCAGCTGCGCAAAAAGAATATAAAGAGGATTTTGATAAATGGGTTTCCCAATATTACTCAGAAGAATGAGAACATTATATTAATACCCTGCATTTTGGTTTATTCTAATAAGTGATGATCCTTCTCAAAATATTGTATTCCTAAACAAGGAAAAAGTGACCTAAAATTGAAACTGCTCGTCAACTCCAACTTCAAACATGAAGCTGTATATCTAGAAAATACCCCAATAGATTAAATTATAAAGGTAGATTCTGTCATTTTTTACTTATAAAAGCCGGAAATACCGAGAAAATTAGTAAGCTTTCCTTACTTAAGAGCATTTCCATTTGCTTTATCAAAACAACCTTAATTTCTTGAGTTCTTTTTTTATTGAACTAATCTTTGTGTAAGAAAAATCTTAATATCTTTACTGTTTCTAATTGTATTAATTTAATAAAGCTTGAAATGGGATTAGATATGAGACCAATGGGAAAACCCAAGCCCGGATTTGAAAACAGATTTAACCAGATAATGCGAATTATTGATGGAAAAGAAAAACAGAACATTAGTCTTCTTGACAGGTTAAAAGGTAAAAGAATTTTATCTAAGGAAGAACTTCTCAAAGAATGGTTTGCTAATCAGATACCGGGTTACGTAACTATAAAAGCTCCAAGAGTAGGATATGATCAAATTGCCAATAACTGGTTGAAAAATAAATATTCTGAAAGCGATAAACTACTATCTGAAGATGATTTTTATGTTGAATATCATGGATATTATGTCATCGAATTAGCCGAAGAACAAGATGGCGTTCCTATTTACAGATCTATGGGGCAGGATGAAAATGTTTTTAGAGGCAGTTTTCTATTAGATTGTAAGGATATAATTGGCGAAGAAGTAGTTTTGGAAGCATGGGAGACAAAATCCGCTGATGAAACTTTAAATTATGGAAAGCAATTAATGACTGCTGCACTTTTAATAGCTAAAAAAAATAATTTAGAATATTTATGTGATGAAAGATATCCGCCAAAAGAGGCTGATGATGAAACAAGTCTTGAAAACAAATTACACATTGTATTTTCTTTAGCAAAATGGTTGATTTTTTATGGAAAGAATGGCCATGGTTATGAAGCGGATTATTAAATCTGAAAAATCTCCTCGTCAAGGTTAAGATTTCTTTTATTCTCCTTTCTAAATTTTATAACCAAGTAGATTAATAATTGCATTTTTTTGCGTTTTTTAACCCTAAATCAAAAATAAAAAAGAATAAAATGCAAAATAACTGAGCTAAGTTGCTTTTTTTAATATATTTATCCTCAGATAATTATACCGAAAAACCACTTACCATGAAAAAAACTACTCTTCATTTTTTAAAAAATGCAATATTGACTTGGCTGCTTTTGAGTTTTTGTCCATTAAAAGCACAATGCATACAAGGCGCAGAATTTAGTAAAACAACTCCCAAAAGAGATTTGAGAGGCGTGTTTCTGCCTTCTGTTTTCAATTTGACCTGGCCCACAAACAGACTGGCTTCTCCGGCTGTTCAGCAGGCAGAATTGATTACAATTCTGGACAACCTTCAAAGCAATGGATACAATACGGTTTTTCTGCAGGTTCGTCCGGCCAGTGATGCGCTTTATGTATCTGCTACAGAACCCTGGTCGTATTATTTGACAGGAACAGAAGGACTTGCTCCAAATCCGCTGTGGGATCCATTGGCTTTCGCCATTACAGAATCTCATAAAAGAGGATTGGACTTACATGCGTGGATAAACCCTTACCGTGCCAAAAATGGTACTTATACCAATGCACCAAATCATCCTGTAAATAAAAATCCGTCGTGGGTAATTACAGCTGCCAATAATGCCAATTTAAAAATCTTAAATCCTGGTTTACCTGAAGTTCGCGATTATATTGTTTCTATAATTCAGGATATTGCCGTGCGATATGATGTGGACGGAATTCATTTTGATGATTATTTTTATCCAAGCGGTTCGATGGCTGCAGCTCCAAATAATCAGGATAGTCAGGCTTTTATTGATCATAACCCCAACGGACTGACTCTGGCAAACTGGAGAAGGGAAAACGGAAATATTCTGATTGCAATGGTTTACGATGCTATTCAGGTTATTAATACCAATTTAAACAAAAATATAGTTTTTGGAGTAAGTCCGTCAGGGATCTGGAAAAGTGGTGTACCAGCCGGCATAACAGGAGGATCTTCTTATAACGACTTATTTTACGATCCGATTGCCTGGCTGGACGCCGGAAAAGTAGATTATCTCGCGCCACAATTGTATTGGAAAATTACAGGAGCACAGGATTATGTAAAGCTTTCGCAATGGTGGAATGACGAGATAAAAGCCAGAAACAAACAATTATATGTGAGTCAGGCATTTTATAAAATGGATGACAGCAACAACTGGGCTTCTACAGAATTACAAAATCAGACGATTCAAAACAGAGCTGCTACCATGAATGCAACTTTCGGGCAGATTGCGTACAGTTATGCTTCTATTAAAACAAATTCAAAATCTATAAATACCAATTTAAGCGCAGCAGAATATAAATACAAATCTTTTGCTCCTCCTATTCCTGGCAAAGATGAAATTTGTCCCAATAAGCCGGCAAACATTCAGATTACCGGTACAACATTAACCTGGGAAACTCCAGTCGCGGCTGCTGATGGAGATTTACCAGTAAAATATGTAATATATGCCTTTAACAATGCTGCAGAAGCGGTAACCAATAAAGAAGATGGCTCAAAAATTATCGAAATAACAGCTGGGAATCAATTTACACTAACGCAGGATCAGGCTGATACTAAATTTATTGTGGTTACTTCATTAGATAAAAACAATAATGAAGCAGGAACTTACGATCCGAATTTAGGAAATGAAGATTTTGATTTTACGTCAAACAAATTATTTAAGGTTTATCCAAATCCTTTTAATGAAGTTTTTACAATTGAATTGGTAAAAGCTGAAGCTAACATTTCGCAAATCACGATATACGAAGCAAGCGGCAGGCAGGTATGGAATCAGGATTTTACAAACAATACTGATACACAGGTAAACATATCACCATTAAATCTGATGAGCGGAATTTATTTTGTCAAAGTTACTTTTGAAAATGGAAGCAGTGAAAGCTTTAAAATAATTAAAAAATAACACCTATACTTTTCAATAAAACAGTCTCAGAAATTGGGGCTGTTTTTATTTTAATCGAACACTCCATTCAAAATCCATTTCAGAAACCTGAACACCTTGCTCATTGGTTCCGATAGATTTCATCCAGAATGTCTGGCCCTCGCCTGTCTCGATTGTTTTTTTTATAGCATCTGCAATCAAATGTCCGTCGTTACAAACGAAAGTAATTCTACCAGTCGCTTTTTTAGTGAAGTTTCCTTTGTTATTGGCAACCAACATCGATATTTTTTTTCCGCTTTGCTGAATCTGGGAAATAACCAAAGCTCCGGTTGCTAATTCGGCAGCCATTGCCTGCACCGCAAAATACATCGAGTTAAACGGATTCTGGTTGATCCATCTGTGTTTTACTGTAACGGTGCAACTAGTTTCATTTATAGCTTTTACACGAACTCCACAAATAAATGCCGAAGGCAGTTTAAAAAACACGAATTTATTGAATTTGGATACAGAAAGTGCCATGTGATATATTTTTTATGTAAAAATACAAAAAAACTATGCACGCACAATATATTCTTTGCAGATCCTCTTCCGCTAAGTAAACACGGTATCTTACAATGATTTTCAATACTATATCCGATATTTTAAAATGTTATATTTGTTAATTTTATGTTAATATTTGGTACTATGTAAAACAAGATACTGTCTTTTAGATATATATTTGCATAAGAAATTACTATATACTTTTAATCATGGAAACAACAACACCACTCATCATGGAAAAAACATCAGAAAAGAATACAGCCGCATTTACTCATTTGAGTACTTTAAGCCAATATATTATTCCGTTTGGAAATTATATTTTGCCATTGGTAATCTGGACCAATTACAAAGACAAATCTGAATTTGCAGATCACCACGGAAAACAGGCTTTAAACTTTCAGTTAAGTATATTGCTTTACAGCTTAATTTTAGCGCTTATTGCAATTCCGATTTTCATTACGGTTTTGCTGCAGAATCTTCCGATAGAAGCTGTCTTTAATGACAATTTTGTTATCAGAAACTTCAATTTTTTTGAAGGAAACATTGGCCTGCTAAGTGTCGGATTAACAGCGGTAGTGCTTTTCGGGGTTTTAAAATTTGTTGAATTCTTTTTAGTAATCTACGCTTCGATAAAGGCTTCAAACGGAGAATTATACCAATATCCTATGACAATTCCCTTTATAAAATAACATTTTACCGAAGCCTGACATTGCTCAGTGTGACAAAGCTTAAAAGTTATAGTTCACGAGGGAAACCTCAAAAACGATCAATCATCAATCAATCATCATCAATCAAAAAACGAATTGTTCAATCAAAAAAAAACAAAATGAAATTATGAACATTGAAAACACAAAAGCACAGATGCGCAAAGGTGTTCTTGAGTTTTGCATCTTATCTGTATTAAAAGAAAAAGATGCCTACACCTCTGAAATATTGGACACGCTGAAAAACGCAAAATTACTAGTGGTAGAAGGAACTGTTTATCCGTTGTTAACCAGACTAAAAAATGACGGTTTACTTAACTATCGCTGGGAAGAATCGACCTCAGGACCACCTCGAAAATATTATGGATTAACCGAGATAGGCCAAACCTTTTTAAACGAACTTAGCGGCACATGGACAGAATTGTCTGACGCTGTAAATCTAATCACCAATCAAAATCAATAAGTCATGAACAAAACAGTAAATATTAACTTAGGCGGTATGTTTTTTCACATCGATGAAGATGCATATTTAAAATTGACACGCTATTTTGACGCTATAAAACGATCTCTTAACAACTCGTCCGGTCAGGATGAAATTATTAAAGATATTGAAATGCGTGTTTCTGAATTATTAACAGAAAAACAAAAAAGTGAAAAACATGTTGTTGGACTGAAAGATGTTGACGAAGTGATTGCGGTAATGGGACAACCTGAAGATTACCGAATTGAAGACGAAGAAAATTCTAACCAATCTTTTAATGATTATACGGCAAGAAAACACAAAAAATTATACCGTGATAAAGAAAAAGGTATGATCGGTGGGGTTGCAACAGGTTTAGGACATTATTTCGGAATTGACGCTGTCTGGATTAAAATCATCTTTTTAATCTTTGTTTTTGCAGGTTTCGGAACCGGAATTCTGGCTTATTTTGTTCTTTGGATTGTAACTCCTGAAGCAGTTACCACTTCAGAAAAACTGGAAATGACGGGAGAACCGGTGACTATTTCGAACATTGAAAAAAAAGTTCGTGAAGAAATCGAGTCATTATCTGATAAATTTAAAAATGCAGATTATGACAAAATGGGAAACCAGGTAAAGTCGGGAGCTGGGAGAATAAGTAGTTCATTTGGAGCCTTTGTAATGACCGTTTTTAAAATCTTTGCTAAGTTTTTAGGAGTAGTTTTAATCATGTCGGGAATCATAGTTTTGATCATGCTTTTGATCGGAGTCTTCACGTTGGGAACTAATATTTTTATAGATTTTCCATGGCAGAACTTTATTGAAGCCGGCAACTTTACAGAATATCCAATCTGGTCATTTGGTTTATTAATGCTTTTTGCAGTCGGAATTCCGTTTTTTTTCCTGACTTTATTAGGATTCAAATTATTATCTCCAAACTTAAAACCAGTTGGAAATATTGCAAAATATACTTTATTAGCCGTTTGGATTATCGCTGTTGCAATTGCAATTAGTATCGGAATTAAACAGGCAACTGAAATTTCGCAGGAAAATAAGGTAGTGCAAAAAGAAGTTGTTGCCATCAGACCTACAGATACATTATTTGTAAAATTCAGATACAACGATTATTACGCAAAAAGCCTGAATCATTACAGAGAATTTGAATTTGTACAGGATTCTGCAAACAACGAATTGATTTATTCTAATGATGTACGTTTGCACGTTTTGCATACTGATGAAACGTCTCCTTATCTTCAGATTGAAAAAAGCGCAAGAGGAAATTCACTTTCTAATGCTAAAAAAAGAGCAGAAAAAATTAATTATAAGCTTCAGGTTACTGGAAATCACTTAATTTTGGATAACTTTTTCCTGACAGATGTAAAAAACAAGTTCAGAGGACAGGAAGTTGACATTTATTTGTACTTACCAGAAGGACAATTAATTAAAGCAGATTCTTCTGTTAGGGATTATTTTAATTATGATGATGACTTTTTTAATTTGAACCATGACGGTGATTACACCTATAAAGTAATCGGTTCAAAAGCCAAATGCTTAAACTGCCCGGTTGATGAAGAGGACAGCGAGAATAATGATGAAGTAAATACTATCGAAAATGATACTGTAAAAGAAGTATCTATTAAAATAAATGGGAAAGAAGTTCTAAACAGCAAAAAAACTTCTGGAAAGCTAACCACTGACAAAAACGGAGTAATAATTAAAATTAACTAAAACCATGATCAAAATAATCATTCATATTACGAAATTTATAGTTGCTACTGTTACTGCTTTATTATTTGCTTCCTGCAACTTCAATGTAAATGCTATTGAAGGAAGCGGAAATGTGACAACAGAAAAGAGAACTGTTTCTGGAGATTTTACAAATGTAAAAGTAAGCAACGCAATTGATTTGGTTATCGAACAAGCTGATACTAAGGAAATCATAGTGGAAGCTGACGATAATCTTCAGAAAGAAATTGTAACTAAAGTTGAAAACGGAACTCTTGTAATCAGCTGTAAATTCAGTTCTTTCAGAAATGTAACAATGAAAAAGGTAACGGTTAAAATGCCTGTTATTAATAAACTGGAAGCTTCGAGCGCATCCAGTATCGAAAGCAAAAATGTTATTGCAGGTCAGGATGTTGAATTGGAAACCTCTAGTGCAGCTACCATGAACCTGAACATTGAATCGGATAATATCGAAGCAAGATCCAGCAGCGGGAGTTCTATTACAATTGAAGGAAAATCTTTAAAAACATCTTTCAGAGCTTCCAGCGGTGCGAGTGTAAATGCCGGAAAATTATTAGCAAACGATATTGAAGCAGACGCATCAAGTGGAGGAAGCCTTGAAGTACACCCAATTTTAAGTCTGAAAGCCGGAGCTTCAAGCGGTGGAAGCATTAACTATAATAATGTTCCTAAAAAAATTGAAAAAACCGCAAGTTCAGGAGGAAGTATCAACCAGGGTTAAATTTTCTAACTGTTAAATATAAACGAAATCATTCATCAAAAGTGGATGATTTTTTTATATTTGTCAAAATCAAATCTAGAATTAATGAAAAAAAGTACAGCGCTGCTCCTATTATTATTTGTTACAACATTTACTTTCGCTCAAAGAAGGGAAAAAATTAAAGGTTCTAAAGTTGTAACAACGTCAGTAAAAGAAGTTGGAAGTTTTGATGCCATTGAAGTCGATGATAATCTGGAAGTTTATTTGGAACAAGGAGAAAAGAACGAAATTAAAATCGAAGCCGATGATAATCTTCATGATATTATCGGAATGGATTTAAGAGAAAAAACACTTCGATTATATACCAATAAAGAGTCTAGCATTTTCAAAAAGTTATCGGTTAAGGTTACTTACACCAAATCATTAAATAAGGTGATTACGAAAAATGAAGCAATTGTGTATGCGATTCAGGAACTACAATTGGATGACATTACTATGAATTGTGTTGATTTTTCTAAATTATTTTTGAATGTGAATGCTAAAAAATTTACCCTTATTGCCGATGACAAATCAAAAACAGAATTAAATCTGAAAGCTGAAGACGGAAGTTTGCAACTGAGTAAAAACGCAACGGTAAAAACATTGGTTTCTGCTATTAAATTTAAATGTGATTTATATCAAAAATCAACTGCTGCAATTGAAGGTATTGCAGAAAAAGCAACTATACGTTTAGATAATAATTCGGTTTTCACCGGAGCAAAATTTACGCTGAAAGATGCAAATGTTACAGCTGAGAATTATGCCGTTGGAACTATTCTTGCTGAAACAACGCTATCTTTAGCTCTTGGAGACAAAGCCGAACTTTCTCTTTTTGGAAATCCAACGATACAATTAACCCGTTTTTCTGAAGAGGCGAAATTGTTTAAGAAGGTTAAATAAGTTTTTGGTTTCAGGTTTCAAGTTTCAAGTTTCAAGTTTCAGGTTCAGGTTTCAAGTTGAAATACTGAATATAGCACCGGAAAGTCGCGAAGACGCAAAGACAACTTCAAAGAAAAAACTTGGCGATATTAAATAAAAAAGTCCCGTTCAAACGAACGGGACTTTATATTTATAGAGACTTCAGATTAACCTGAAACAAGAAAACCTAAAACAAAAACATTACTCTTTAGAAGCTAAATATCTTTCAGCATCTAATGCAGCCATACATCCTGTTCCGGCAGCAGTAATTGCCTGACGATATACGTGATCTGCAGCATCTCCTGCAACAAACACACCGCGAACATTTGTAAAAGATGTTCCGGGAGTATTTACGATATAACCTGTTTCATCTAATTTGATGTAATCTTTAAAGATATCTGTATTTGGTTTATGACCAATTGCTACGAAGAAACCTGTTGCAGGAATTTCGATCACGTCTCCGGTTGTTTTGTTTAATGCTTTTATAGCATGAACAACCTGATTGTCTCCAAGAACTTCAAGCGTATCATGGTTCATTAAAATTTCGATATTTTCAGTTCTGCGAACACGCTCTTCCATGATTTTAGAAGCTCTGAATTTTTCGCTTCTTACCAACATCGTCACTTTTTTACAAAGTTTAGAAAGGTAATGTGCTTCTTCACAAGCAGAATCTCCAGCTCCAACAATTACAACTTCCTGATTACGGTAGAAAAATCCGTCGCAAACAGCACAAGCCGAAACTCCCCCACCCATATTTAAGTAGTGTTGTTCTGATGGTAATCCTAAATATTTAGCCGACGCTCCTGTTGAAATAATTACAGTTTCACAGTGCAATTCAATTGAATCATTGATCCAGACTTTGTGAATATCTTTGGAAAAATCAACTTTTGTTGCCCAGCCATCGCGAATATCAGCACCAAAACGTTTTGCCTGATCTTGTAACTGAACCATCATTTCCGGTCCTGTAACTCCATCAACATAACCGGGAAAATTTTCAACCTCATTTGTCGTAGTCAACTGACCACCAGGCTGCATTCCCTGATATAATACTGGATTCATATTAGCTCTGGCTGCATAAATAGCCGCAGTATAACCTGCAGGACCAGAACCTATAATAAGGCATTTAATTTTTTCGATTGTATCTGACATAGTAATAGTTATTTTGAGTTGCAAATGTAAACTTTATTATAAAAAATAAGGTCGAAAATAAATCCTAAATAACTATGTCGAAATAAGTTTTATTTATTTTCAATTTTTCCTTTTGAAAATGAAATTTATTTCTATCTTTGCATCCGCTTTCGGGGTGTAGCGTAGCCCGGTTATCGCGCCTGCTTTGGGAGCAGGAGGCCGCAGGTTCGAATCCTGCCACCCCGACAAAAGTCTTTTCAAATTTGAAAAGACTTTTTTTTTTGCTTTAAATTCACAAATATAGAATTGACCTATTGAAATCGGAAATATATAAAACAATAAACTCTGAAGAATCATACCTCAGAGTTTATATCTAAACAGACCATATTATTTTACTTCTCCATACTTATATAAGCAGGATACGATTCTCTATCCGGCAAAGTAAATTCTTCATCATGTGGCTGCACTCCTCCATTATTATTGTATAATGCCACGCGTTTTGTTCCCGTTGCCGTGCTTCCTCCGGTACTATTAATGACATTTTTAACATTTCCCGGACCAGCGAAACGTGTTATACACATTTTCTCCAGTTTGACATTTGGGCTGTTTGGTGCTTCAAATCCGTTTTGTTTGTTTACCTTGCCATCAGTTCCTGTAAAAACCGCATACGATCCCATGCCGATACTATTATGGACTTTTACAGAATTTGCTACTTTAAATGCCGCATACCCATCAACTCTACCATTTTGACTGCTCCAGCTTTTCTGATTTGGTGCATCATAAGGAGGTTCGTTTTGAAAGAAATAGGTTCTTCCGCGTTCGCCCAGCCAAAGCACTTCATATTCCTGATAATGTTCCGTAAAAAGACCATAAAGTGTAACATCGTCTCCCGTAACAATAAGTCCGTTTTTGCATCTGTCCCTCACCCACCTTGCGTCTCCTCCCGGTTGCGAACCATGATCGGCACGCCACAACCAAAAGTGATCTCCGACCACATTGTTACTGTTAATCTGCATTGAAGCCTGGATCTGAATATTTTTAGATTGTACTCCACCCACTCTACAGGTAATATCTGTGAGCAAAATCGGATTCTGAGAATGATCCTGATTCGCTTCTTCATTTCCAATTCTAACCTGATAAGTAGTACTATTCAGCGAATCCATAAGGAGTCCTGCAATTATAATTCCTTCCTTATCATCGGCATAAATACAGCCCCATTTGTTTTTCTCAGTTGGTTCCAGAGTTACAGAGGCTATTCCGGCGCCTAACAAAATGGCATTTTTTCTGTTGACCTGAATCGGAGCATTTAGCGAATAATGTCCGGGAGTAAAAAATATATTTTTACCGGCCGTTAGCGCAGCATTTATTTCTGCATCTGTATCTCCTTCCTTAGCGACATACCATTTGCTTATCAAATCCTGAATTTCTCCTTTTCCCATATCTGATGAAGACCATGACAGCCCGATCCTGTCCTTTTGCCAGGCCGGAACAAAAATTTTGTATTCACCGTCAGTATCAATAAACAAAAAAGGCTTTTCTTTAATAATAGGTGTCGTAGCAATTGTCGAATTGGCATCGTCTGCCGCGGGCGGATTCATACATCCCTGCCAAACCATATTGTAGGAACCGCCCATTGCTCCTGAACCAACAGGGAAAACAGCATTTCTGGTGTACCATTGCTGTTGTCCACCCCAATTTGGTCGTGTTGTAGTATAATGAGTATCGGCAATAAAACCGCCACTGCCCCAAAAGTTAGTACTTCCTATATCTGAAATATATTTTGAAGTACTTTCAATCAGCATCCTGCGTGCACTTGTTGACTGGGATACTGTCCATGCAAAATCACGCATGACATCTACATTTTCTACAGAACGCCAAAATGTACAGGTTGCGTTTGCCCCACCCGAAAGATGAGGCCTTGTAAAAACCGAACCTAATTTAACATCTGAAGGCAATCTTCCGAGACCTCCGATATGAGAATAAAATCCTAATTCAATAGAATTGGCTTCCGCCGAAGATGCAGAACCTGATCCGCCGGAATCATAAGTCTGACCTTTTACATTTGCCTTAAAATAATAAGCCTGACGTTTTGTAGTCCATTCACCATTGGCACCACCCAATCCGATAGTTGCAAAATGTGAATTCATTTCGTTTCTGGAGCTTTCTGCTTTCTCATATTTTCTGTCATAGAAATACACATTATTTCCAAAAATCTGATTTTCTAAAGAAATAAGTATTGCCTCAGAACCACGCGTAACTTTATAGTAGTTTTCATATTTGTCTGAATTTGGCTTATTGTCGGTAAAAGATAATTTTGAGGTTGAGCCGATTTCAATAAAATCCGAAGACAGACGACTTCCTCCTCTCGTAATAATATAATTCCCCGAGGTACCAAATGGTGACCATGATATAGTTATGTTTTTTTTCTTTTTGTTGTAAACGATTTTGCGGTCAGCATTATTAAGCTGATTTTTTTCATCAGGTGAATAAGAAGAAACGAAACTGCATAGCATCAGCGTAAATAAAGACGCTGCTGAAATTGAAATCAATTTTTTAAAGATGTTCATTTTTTGTGGTTTGATAGATATAATTATAAAGTTTTTCAGGAAGCCTAAAATAGCAATAATCCTCAACCCATCTGTTCCGTTTTGAGATCTAATTTCTTATCAAAAACTATACAAAGTCCGACAATTGGCGGTTTATCAGCCCAAATAAACTTTTTATTTAAAAACATCATGAGATATATTAAAAGCGACAAATGAATTAGTACCAATTTGTTTCAGGGAAAAAACAAAAAGTAAAATCAGGGAAATTTGTATTGTGATAAAATTTGCGAACAGCTGTTTTTTGAAAAATAATAAATTCAGCTGTTTTTACATCAGAAACATTATTTAAATTCATACAAATCTTAACGGCGATTTTATTCATAACTACAATTATTTTCTGTCGAACACCCATTAAACAACGATTAATCAAAGTTTCTTAAATGTTAACAAAATAGATTTTCAAAAACCATAAATAATTGTATTTTTACGGTTCAAAATTCAGAAAATAAATGGGCAAAATCATTGCTATTGCTAATCAAAAAGGAGGCGTTGGAAAGACCACTACATCGGTAAATCTTGCTGCCTCGTTAGGTGTTTTAGAGAAAAAAGTTTTATTGATCGATGCTGATCCTCAGGCGAATGCTACATCTGGCCTTGGAATTGACGTAGAAACCGTTGAAAATGGGACTTATCAGATTCTTGAGCACAGTATAACACCAAAGGAAGCTGTCCTAAAATGTACGGCTCCAAATGTTGACGTGATACCTGCTCACATTGACCTTGTTGCCATCGAAATTGAATTGGTTGACAAAGAAAACCGCGAATACATGCTTAAAAAAGCATTAGAAAGTGTAAAAGATGAATATGATTTTATCATTATCGACTGCGCGCCTTCGCTAGGTTTGTTAACCCTGAATGCCTTAACAGCTGCAGATTCTGTAGTTATTCCTATTCAGTGCGAATATTTTGCTCTTGAAGGATTAGGAAAATTACTAAACACGATTAAGAGTATTCAAAAAATACACAACCCGGATCTTGACATCGAAGGATTATTACTTACTATGTATGATTCAAGATTACGTTTATCAAACCAGGTTGTAGAAGAAGTGCAAAAACACTTTAATGATATGGTTTTTGATACTGTGATTCAAAGAAATGTAAAATTGAGCGAAGCTCCAAGTTTTGGTGAAAGTATCATTAATTATGATGCAACAAGTAAAGGTGCCGTAAACTATATTCATTTAGCTCAGGAGATTATAAAGAAAAACAGCAAATAGTTTTTATGACAAAAGCAATTAAAAAACAAGCCTTAGGAAGAGGATTATCAGCATTATTAAAAGATCCGGAAAACGATATTAAATCAGTAGAAGATAAAAATGCTGACAAAGTTGTTGGAAACATCATTGAGCTTGAAATAAGTGCTATCGAAATAAATCCGTTTCAGCCCAGAAGCAATTTTAATGAAGAATCGTTACGCGAATTAGCCACTTCTATCAAAGAACTTGGCGTAATTCAGCCTATTACTGTTCGTAAATTAGAGTTTAATAAATATCAGTTAATTTCCGGAGAGCGTCGTCTTCGTGCTTCTAAATTAGTAGGGTTAACGCATGTTCCAGCGTACATTCGTATTGCGAATGACAATGAATCACTGGTTATGGCTCTGGTTGAAAACATTCAGCGTCATGATTTAGATCCAATTGAAATTGCACTTTCTTACCAACGTTTAATTGACGAAATTCAATTGACTCAGGAACAAATGAGTGATCGCGTTGGAAAAAAACGTTCTACAATTGCCAATTACTTGCGTCTTTTAAAACTGGACCCAATTATTCAGACCGGTATTCGCGATGGTTTTATCAGCATGGGGCACGGTAGAGCAATTATAAATATTGATGATCTGGACGTTCAAACCGATATTTACCAAAAAATCGTTAGTCAGAATTTATCTGTCCGCGAAACAGAAGCTCTGGTTAAAAATTATCACGAAGGCAATCAGCCTAAAGCAGATGGAAAACCTAAAGTTGACTCTGCATTTGTGGTAAGAGAAACTCAAAAAAATACTTTTAACGATTACTTTGGTTCAAAAGTTGATATAAAAGTCGCTGGTAACGGAAAAGGAAAAATTACAATTCCATTTAATTCTGAAGCCGACTTTAACAGAATTATAAAATTAATAAACGGATAGTGAATAAAATTGTCCCCATCGGTCTGTTGTTCTTTCTTACAGGAACCGTTTCTCTTTTTGCCCAGGTAAAAAAAGACACGGTTTTGGTCGTAAAAGACACTACTGCTTTAGTAGAAATAGACCCGTTAAGACCCGCTAAAGCAGCTTTTTATTCTGCTGTTTTGCCCGGTTTAGGTCAGGCATACAATAAAAAGTACTGGAAAATTCCGTTGGTTTACGGAGCCATCGGAACCAGTTTGTATTTCTATATAGACAACAACAAAAAATACCACGATTATCGTGACGCTTACAAAAGAAGATTAGAAGGCTATAATGACGATAACTACCAATTTCTGGATGAAAGCAGACTTATTGCAGGTCAGAAATTTTACCAGAGAAACAGAGATTTGTCTGCTTTATTTGTTGTTGGCTTTTATGTCTTAAATATTATAGACGCCAATGTAGACGCGGCGTTAATTCAGTTTAACGTAAATGAAAGACTGTCAATGCGTCCTGAAATTTATCCTGCAGATGTAACATTTAAACCAAATGTAGGACTAACCTTTAATTATACCTTTTGATAGATTTCATTCTATTATAAAATCAAAAAAAATATCATAATGAAAATTGCGCTTTTAGGATACGGAAAAATGGGTAAAGTAATTGAACGAATTGCTTTAGAAAGAGGTCATGAAATAGTTTTAAAGAAAGATGAATTTAATACTTATGACGGACTTTCAACTGCAGATGTTGCCATTGATTTTAGTGTTCCTTCTGCTGCTGTAAATAATATTTCTGCTTCTTTTAATGCTAATGTTCCTGTTGTTTCGGGAACAACAGGCTGGCTGGAACATTATGATGAAATGATTACACTTTGCAACGAGAAAAAAGGCGGATTTATTTCCAGCTCCAATTTTAGTCTTGGCGTTAATGTTTTCTTCGGATTAAATGAATATCTGGCAAAAATAATGAGACAATTTGATTCGTATAAGGTGTCAATGGAAGAGATTCATCATATCCATAAACTGGATGCCCCAAGCGGAACAGCAATTTCCCTGGCTCAGGGCGTTATTGAAAACAGTGACTACAATAACTGGACTTTAGCAGATGGTAAAGCAAATGAATCTACCGATAGCGAACAGACAAAGCAAATTACTATTGAGGCAAAAAGAATTGGCGAAGTTCCTGGTACACATACTGTAAATTACGACTCTGCGATAGATAGTATCGAAATAAAACATACCGCTCATAATCGTGAAGGTTTTGCTCTTGGTGCTGTAATTGCAGCAGAATGGCTTGCAGGAAAACAAGGAATCTTCACTATGAAAGATGTATTAAACTTATAATAAAAGAACAGGAATTCTGAATTACTGATCAATTCCGAATTTTAAATTTAAAAACACACTATTATGACATTTTATGCTTGGTTCGTATTTTTCTTAGCCGTACAGATTATTCATTTCTTAGGAACATGGAAACTGTATCAGGCAGCGGGAAGAAAAAGCTGGGAAGCTGCAATTCCGGTATACAATTCTATTGTTTTAATGAAAATCATCGGGCGCCCAACCTGGTGGACAATTTTGCTTTTTATTCCGATTATTAACCTGATTATGTTTCCGGTTGTATGGGTAGAAACATTAAGATCATTTGGTAAAAGATCCACTTTAGACACCATTTTAGGACTTTTTACTTTAGGTTTTTATATCTATTATGTCAATTATACTCAAAAATTAGAATATAGAAAAGACAGGAAATTAACTCCTGAAAATAAAACTGGAGACACAATTAGCTCTTTATTATTTGCCATTATAGTAGCGACTTTAGTACACACTTACGTGGTACAGCCTTATACAATTCCGACTTCATCATTAGAAAAATCTCTTTTAATTGGTGATTTCTTATTTGTGAGCAAATTAAATTATGGTCCTAGAGTTCCTATGACTACTGTGGCATTGCCAATGGTACATGACTCTATTCCATTAACAAAAAGCAAATCGTATCTGAGCTGGCCTCAGTTGCCATATTTAAGATTACCTGCTATTCAGAAAATAAAACGATCCGATATCGTGGTCTTCAACTGGCCGGTCGACACGGTACATTATTTTTTCGAACCTAAAGGAAGACCCGGTGTAATTAAACCTATTGATAAAAAATCAAATTACGTCAAAAGATGTGTTGGTATCCCGGGAGACAGCTTATCTATAAAGGATGGTTTTGTTTTCATCAACGGAAAAAAATTAATTTTACCGGAAAGAGCGAGGCCTCAATATTCTTATAAGGTTGCTTTAGACGGCAAAACATCAATTGATTTTGAAACTCTTTTTAAGGAATTAGACATTACAGATCCTGCCGGTTTTAGAACTGAAAAAAGAGATACTTTATATTTAGGTTCATTAACAGAAGCCGGAGCTGAAAGATTTAAAAACACTCCCGGAGTTACTGCAGTAATCAGAATAATTGACAATCAGGACGATAACAGAATATTTCCTCACATCAATAAAGGAAGTCAGGACAATATGGGGCCTATTTATATTCCTGAAGCCGGAAAAACAGTTGCCTTAAACAATGAATCTCTTCCTTTTTATAAAGAGATCATCACAAATTATGAGGGAAATAAACTGGAGCTTCAAGGTTCTAAATTTTTAATTAACGGAAAGCCCGCTACAACATATACTTTCAAACAGAATTATTACTGGATGATGGGAGATAATCGCCATAACTCTGAAGACAGTAGATACTGGGGGTACGTTCCTGAAAATCATATTGTTGGAAAACCAGTATTTATCTGGATGAGCTGGGATACAAACGGAAAAGGCATTAATAAAATTCGCTGGAACAGAGTATTTACAACTGTAGATGGCGAAGGTCAGCCACAATCTTATTTCAAATATTTCCTTATACTTCTTGCCATCTATTTCGTGGGAGATTTTATCTGGAAAAAAAGAAGAGAAAATAAAGCATAAAAAATAGTGTTATTTTTGTTTCAGGTTTCAAGTTTCAGGTTTACACAAACTTGAAACTTGAAACCTGAAACTTTTTAAAACATACAATAATCATGAATTCCTTAATCCTTCCTACTTATTTCCCATCTATTAGTCATTTTGCAGTTATTGCACAATCTGAGACCATTACTTTTGAAATGGAAGATAATTTTCAGAAGCAGACCAATAGAAACAGAACTTATATCTACAGTCCAAACGGAATTCAGTTATTAAATATTCCCGTTAAACATTCAAAGGAAGCACATCAAAAGACAAAAGACATTTTGATTGAGAATGAATTTGACTGGCAGAAACAGCATTTTAAATCGCTTGAGGCTGCATATAGAAGTTCGCCCTTCTTTGAGTTCTTTGAAGATGATATCGCCCCTATTTTCGAAAAGAAACACATTTATTTAATGGATCTTAATTTTGAAGCTTTTGACATTGTAACGAAGTGCCTGCGAATGAAAACAGAGTTTGCAAAAACTGCGGAATACTTTCATGAAGCACCCGATTTTGCTGATTTCAGATATTTGGCAAATGGGAAAAAAGACATCAATACTTTTGAAAATTATACTCAGGTTTTTGATGACAAACATGGTTTCATCAATAACTTAAGTGTCCTGGATTTACTATTTAATGAAGGTAAATTTGCAATGGATTATTTGAAAGGGCAGAAAATAGTATAGATTGTGAAATGTTAAATGTTAGATGTAAATTGTGATTGTAAAATGAATTTTTTCACTTTTCACTTTTCACTTCTTACTTTTTACAAAAAAAATCATTCCATCGAAAGTCGGGTCATAATGGGATAATGATCTGAGTTTTCAAAATCAGAAAAGCTTTCAAATTGTTTTACTTTCATTTTACTGTCAGTAAAGATGTAGTCGATTCTGGCAGGATAATAACGGAATTTATAAGTTGCTCCAAAGCCTTCTCCGGCTTCTTCAAATGCATCTTTTAATTTTCCTTTTATACTTCTATAGACATACGAAAAAGGACTATTATTCATATCGCCACAGATTATGATAGGATATTTGCACTTTTTAATATGCTCCTTAAAAATCTCGGCTTGCTCCTGCTGTTGCCTGAATCCTTTACTGATTCGGTTATAAATAAGCTGCGATTTCTTTTGGTTGACATTATCAATATCGTTCGAAATTTCGTTAACATCAGGAGAAATCCGAATAGACTGCAGGTGCATATTGTAAACACGAATAATGTCTTTTCCCCGCTTAATATCAGCATATACAACATTATTGTCTGACTTTGGGAAAACAATTTTTCCTTCTTCAATAATCGGAAATTTGGAGAAAATAGCCTGTCCGGTTTTTATTTTTTTTCCATCAATAAAGATAAAACGGTGCGGATATACTTTTAGATCTAAATGTGCCGAATTTGAATATTCCTGAATACATAGAATATCCGGATCGTTGTCATCTATAAAAGCTTTTATATTCGACGGAATATCATCACGATCCAGCCATTTAAAAACATTAAAAAGGCGTACGTTATAACTCATTACAGAAAAATCTTTTTCATCCTCCAGATATTCTGTTCCTGAAAATTTATAAAATTTACTGATAAAAGTAATTCCGGTTAGCAATACCAATCCTGACAATATCAGGCGCTTTTTAAACTGAATTGCCCAATAGACAAAGAAGAATCCGTTGGCCACAAAAAAAGCAGGCATAAACAGTGTAAGCACCGATAAAAGCGGGAAACTTTTAGGTGCTAAGAAAGGCAGAAGATAAACGCTGAATGTAAGCACAGTCAGCACTATATTCAAAAAGAACATTATTTTATTAAACCAAGAAAGGTTTTTCATATTATTTCTTACAAGTTATTTTCCGGCTTTAAATAAAAACTCTTTTTCTTCTTTTGTCAGACAATCGTATCCGGACTGACTGATTTTGTCTAAAATCTCATCGATCTGTTGTTGCGTTTTGTCTTTTGTAACAATTCTTGATGAATGTTTTTCGGTAGGTTTCTTGTAATTTTTATGAACTTTTGTAAATGGGGTCGAAGGAGATTTTTTAAATAGATTTGTGAAAAAATCTAATATTTTAGAAACTATGATACTTAAATCAGTACCATTTTGAAGCAATTTAATATAAGCAAACCCAAAGAAAGCTCCCGCTAAATGCGAAATGTGGCCTCCCATATTGCCCAGACGGAACTGCAGCAAATCTAAAAGCAGAATTACAGCGGTAACATGCCAAAGCTTAACATTTCCGAAAAGGAACAGACGAACACCCATTAAAGGCTGATAAGTGGTTGCAGCAACTAATATTGCCATAATGGCCGCCGAAGCGCCAACTATAGTAGCTGCGTTTCCTAAAAAGTAGAAGCTTAATGCAAAAACGACTCCCGAGAAAATAGCACTTAAAATGTATAGTCCTAAATATTGTTTTTGGGTAAAAAAGGTCAGGAACAAATTACTGGCAAAATTTAAAACCAGCATATTAAAAAGCAAATGCCAAAAACCAAAATGGAAAAAAGCATAGGTTAAAAAGGTCCAGGGTTTGTATAAAAAAACCTGAGGATCAGAAGATAATGCCAGCCAGTTTGGAATATAAAACTCACCAATTGAAAAATTATAGAAAATTAGGGAAATCAAAAAACACCCGATATTCCAATAAATAACGCGCATTGCAATACCGCCTAATTTATATTGTAATTTTAAATCGTCAAGAATATTCATAGAGACTTATTTACTTTTTTTAATTTGCACTTTAAAGTTAAAAATTAATTCCAACGATTGTTATTAAACTGATTTTTTTTCCAGTACAACATCATTAAAAAACCTGCGATAGCACCACCAACATGAGCAAAGTGTGCGATACCTGTCCCGCTTCCGCCAAATAAAGAACTTCCTTTCACACCTAAAAACAAATCAATTAATAAAAGGCCAGGCACAAAATATTTTGCTTTAATTGGTACAGGAATAAATAATAAGGCTAATTCAGCATTTGGAAACATAAATGCAAATGCTGTAAGAAGTCCGTATATCGCACCAGATGCTCCTACAACTGTACCAATATAAGCACTGGTAAATCCCTGAAACTGGTTCACACTTACAAGATTCTGCCATCTGGTATCAATTTTTCCTTCCTGCAAAAGCGCTAATATATCACCTTTGTTAAAACCATTACTTGTCAAAATATTTATGGTATCCTGGAAAAAATAATAATTGACAGCTGTATGAAGCATGGCAGAGCCTAATCCACAGGAAATATAAAAGAATAAAAATTTCTTTCCACCCCAGAAATGCTCCAGAGCCGATCCAAACGAAACCAATGCAAACATATTAAATACAATATGCATAATCCCGCCATGCATAAACATATGCGTAATAGGCTGCCAAACCTTAAAGTTTGGATTCTCAGGGAAAAACATCGCGAAATATTCGTAAGAAACCGGAACTAATTGTGATCCGATAAAAAATATTATATTAATTATAAGCAGTTGTTTAACTACTGGTGTCATATTCATCATAAGGCAAACTTTTTATCTATATCTTCCACACGCATGGTAATGAAAGTTGGTTTTTGAAAAGGTGAAATATTGGGATCTTTACAGGCAAATAGTCCGTTTACCAGATTATCCTGTTCTTTTTCGGTTAAATAAGATCCCGTTTTAACCGCTAAACTTTTTGCCATCGATTTGGCAATGGTATCATTCTGACTGTAACTGCTTGCCGGAATTCCGTCCTGCAAATCACTTAATAATTGCTCAATTACCATAGAAACTTCACTTTCGGTAATATTTACAGGAATTCCCGAAATTATAATATGATCTGATTTACTTTCGTCAAAAACAAATCCTGTTGTCTCCAGAGAAGGTTTTAATTCCTCAATTAGTTTCATTTCGCCTGACGAATAAAACAAATCTAAAGGAAATAACAATTGCTGACTGGAAGCCTGGTTGACTGTCATATTCAGCAGGAACTGCTCGTACAAAATACGTTGATGTGCTCGTTGCTGATCGATAATGATCATTCCTGATTTTATTGGCGAAACAATATATTTTTTATGGATCTGATACGTTCTCTGAGGCGCCTGTTCTACTTCATCATCATTAAACAAAGAAGAAGTAACTTCTTCATTTTCGAATGTAAAAGGTGAACTTTCTATCGTTTCGGGATTTTCGATGTCCAGACCCACATACAGACTTTCCCAGCTTGCTGTTGGTTCTACACGTTTAGAATAGCCCGAATAGGAAGATCCTACAGCAGATGAAGAACCCAAACTATAACCGGAGGATGCTGAACCCGCTTTACTATAATGCTGATTGGTTTTGTCATCTGTAAAGGGATTAAATGTTCCATCTACCTGAATTGTAGGAACTTCTACTTCTACATCTTTATAATGATAAGGTGTATCTAAATTAGAATCACGCTCAAAATCTAAAACCGGTGCCACGTTAAATTGCCCTAAACTATGTTTAATTGACGCCCGCAATATCGCGTATAACGCTTGCTCATCATCAAACTTAATTTCGGTTTTCGTAGGATGTATGTTGATATCAATGGTATTTGGAGGAACCTGCAAATAAAGGAAATAACTGGGCTGACAACCGTCTTTAAGTAATCCGTCGTAAGCAGACATTACCGCGTGATGCAAATAACCACTTTTTATAAAACGATCGTTTACAAAAAAGAATTGTTCTCCTCTGTTTTTCTTGGCAAATTCAGGTTTACAAACAAACCCCTGAATATTAATGATTTCAGTTTCTTCATTTACAGGAACTAATTTTTCATTGGTTTTTCCTGACATGATTCCCACAATTCTTTGCCTGTAACCAGAAGCCGGAAGATTGTACAATTCACTTCCGTTATGATAAAAACTAAAATGAATATTGGGATGTGCCAGTGCTACACGCTGAAACTCATCCATAACATGACGAAACTCAACCGTGTCTGACTTTAAGAAATTACGACGTGCCGGAATATTAAAAAACAGGTTTTTAACAGAAAAAGAAGTTCCTTTGGGCAAAACCGCCACTTCCTGCGAGACAAATTTACTGCCCTCAATTACGATGTGCGTTCCAAGTTCGTCCTGATCCTGCTTCGTTTTCATTTCCATATGCGCAATCGCAGCGATAGAAGCCAGCGCTTCTCCGCGAAAACCTTTTGTTCCAAGTGAAAACAAATCTTCGGCATGACGGATTTTTGAAGTAGCATGTCGGGCAAAACACAAACGGGCATCTGTAACCGTCATTCCGACACCGTTATCGATAACCTGAACTAAAGATTTTCCCGCATCTTTGATAATCAATTTTATATCAGTTGCTTTGGCATCAACGGCATTTTCCAATAATTCTTTTACGACTGAAGCGGGTCTTTGAACCACTTCTCCAGCAGCAATCTGGTTAGCAACGTGATCAGGAAGCAATTGAATAATACTCGACATTAAGCAAAAATAGTTTTAAAGTTTAGGTAGGTTTTATAAACCAAGAGGTACAAATTTAGTGAATTTTGGTTTGGTTTTAGAATAACGGCTGTCATAAAAAAAACAAAAAAACCTATACCGTTATTACACAGTACAGGTTTAATTATTTTAAAACAATTGTGTTTTATTCGTTTTCTATTTTTCTTGGAGCATCTTCAATCTGAATTGCCCCTGAAGCTAATAATGGCTGATTGTAAGCATGAGCAATAGAAGCCTGTTGACGGATGTAAGCCATTTTAATAGCCGCGATTGCCGCCTCGGTTCCTTTATTTCCATGAATACCTCCGCTTCTGTCAATGGATTGCTGCATATTATTGTCTGTCAAGACACAGAAAATAACGGGAATATCGGTTTGCACATTCAGGTCTTTAATTCCTTGTGTAACACCTTCACAAACAAAATCAAAATGTTTGGTTTGTCCCTGAATCACGCAGCCAATTACAATAACTGCATCGACGTTTTGTGTCTGAAGCATTTTTTTTGCTCCATAAATCAGCTCAAAACTTCCCGGAACATTCCAACGGATAATTTGCTGGGCCGGTACATTACAATCTGTCAGAGCGTCAAAAGCGCCATTATAAAGTCCTTCTGTTATGGTATCATTCCACTCAGAAACAACAATCCCAAATCGAAAGTCTTTCGCATTTGGGATTGTGTTTTTATCGTATTCTGATAAATTTTTATTTTCAGTAGCCATCTCTATATTTTATATTTTAGATATTAAATTTAAGATTGCTAATTTACGAATCTAAAATCTATTCCGAAGCATCGGAACTAAAATTTTTATTGTGCTAATCCGATCAAAGCATCAACAGATGCAGCTTCCGGAGTACTGTCGTAATTATCTTTAATGTCGTTTAAATATTTTAAAGCATCTTCTTTTTGCCCTAAAGCCAAAGCAGTTTTAGCCGCTTTTAATAAGAAACGAGGCGTTGTAAAATCATTCTTGTTAGATTCGGCAGCTTTTACGTAAAAGTCAAGTGCTTCTTTTTGTTGATTTTTTTGAGAATACGCATCTCCGGTTGCACCTTTAGCCAAAGCGCTTAAGATTACATCTTCAGATTTAAAATCACCTAAATATTTAATCGCTTCATCGTATTTACCAGTATTTAAATAAGCGATACCTGCGTAGTAATTAGCTAAATTTCCTGCATCTGTTCCTGAATATTCGTCAGCGATTTTAATAAATCCGAATTTACCTTCTGAACCGTTCAATGATAATTTGTATAATGAATCACTTGAAACACCGTTTACTGCTTTTTCAAAGTTTTGCTGAGCAACAAACATTTCACTTGCAGCTTCTTCTTGTTTAGGAGTTGCAATAAATTTTTGGTAAGCAAGGTATCCGATTGTCGCAACTGCAATACCAGCAACTAAACCAATAATAATTTTTTGATTTTTAGCCACCCAATCCTCAGTTTTTGAAGCTGTCTCATCTAATTTTGAGAAAACACCAGCTGTAGTACTGTCTTTTTCGTCAATAACTACTTGTTGTTCTTCAGTAACTTCTGTAATTTCCTTTTCTTTTGGTGTCTTATATCCTCTTTTATTGTAAGTTGCCATTTAAAATTTATTTAGTGAACGGCAAAAATAAAATTTTTATTGAAATTGACGTAAAAAAATTCAATTTTATCACTATTTTAAAACAAATAAATTTATTATTCAATTTTACTTTCACGGAAGTGCCAAAATAAATCTGTTTGCGAATTGCGTTAACTCTGTTATATCGATAATTTTCGGTAATTTGCACCCTCAAATTTTTACTGCCCGAAAGCGGTAATTTATCTTTGATTTTCCTTAAAAAATGCATTTAAACAAAATCTCATTATTCAATTATAAAAACTTTTCTGAAGCAAGTTTTGATTTCGACACGAAGATCAACTGTTTTGTAGGGAAAAATGGCATAGGTAAAACCAATGTGCTTGACGCTATTTACCATTTGGCTTACGGAAAAAGTTATTTTAATCCGCTTGCCGTGCAAAATATTAAGCATGGCGAAGAGTTTTTTGTAATCGATGCCGAACTGGAAAAGAATGAAAGAACCGAACAGATTGTCTGCAGTTTAAAGAAAGGCCAGAAAAAGGTTCTGAAACGAAACGGTAAGGCGTATGATAAATTTTCTGATCATATCGGATTTGTTCCTCTTGTAATTATTTCACCCGCCGACCGTGATTTGATTGTTGAAGGAAGCGAAACTCGTCGTAAATTCATGGACAGCGTGATTTCGCAGCTCGATTCGGCTTATCTGCATGAATTAATCAATTATCAAAAGGTAATTACACAGCGAAACGCACTTTTAAAATATTTTGCTTTAAATCATGTTTTCGACAATGACACCTTATCTATATATAATGAGCAACTGAATCAATATGGGAAATCGATTTTTGAAAAACGAAAAGAGTTCCTGCAGCAGTTTATACCTATATTTAACAAACACCATCACGACATAACCGGTTCTGAGGAAAATGTGCAGCTGGTTTATGAAAGTCATTTGTTTGAAAAAGACCTTTTAACACTTTTACAGGAAAGTATCAATAAGGATCGTGTTCTTCATTATACAACTGTCGGAATTCATAAAGACGATTTATCTTTTGAAATTGATTCGCATCCGATAAAAAAATTCGGATCTCAGGGACAACAGAAATCTTTTCTGATCGCGCTGAAACTGGCGCAATTTGAATTTCTGAAAAAACAAAGCGGCGTAAAACCTATTTTGCTTTTTGATGATATTTTTGATAAACTGGACGAAACCCGTGTTGCGAAAATAGTAGAAATGGTTAACAGCGAAACTTTTGGACAGCTATTTATTTCGGATACCCATCCCGAAAGAACCGAGGCAATTGTAAAATCGACGCACCAGAGTTATAAGATATTTAATCTATAAAGTTTTTTGTATACCACGAATTCCACAAATTTTCCCTAATTAACTTTACTCATATTATTTAGTCATAGATTGAGAGGTTTTACCACAAATTACACAAATTTTCACAAATTATTTTTTGGCTCAGAATAGAGGATTGTAATGATTAAAAATCTGTGCGCATCTATGAAATCTGTAGATACACTGGTTAGAAATTAATTTGCGAAAATTTGTGTAATTTGTGGTTGAAATCTTTGCGGCAACATTTTCGCCTCAGATTAAAGGGATAAAATTTGTGTTAATTGGTGAAATTCGTGGCAAAAAACAATTCGTTGCAAACTTTCTTTTAAGAAATCAGTAAATTAGCCAAAACATTAACTGCAATAAATAATATATAAAGGTATATGCTAACGAAAGAATCATTGCAATTTTTAGACGATTTAAAAAAGAACAACAACAGAGACTGGTTTCAGGAAAACAAAAAACGATATGAAGTTTTTAAAAAAGATTATCATCAGCTGGTCACCGAATTTCTGGATTTAATGAAACCTCTTGATTCTTCATTAGAATTATTAGAAATTAAAGATTGTACTTTTAGAATTAATCGTGACATTCGTTTTTCTAAAGATAAATCACCTTACAAATCACATTTGGGACTTTGGTTTTCTGCAGGTGCAAAAGGCGCAAACCGCTCGGGTTATTATGTCCATATCGAAAAAGGCGGCAGTTTTATTGCCGGCGGTTTTTATTCGCCGGACGCAGGTGAGTTGAAAAAAGTCCGAAAAGAGATTGCCTTTTTTCATGAAGATCTGGAAGCTATTTTAGCAGACAAAAATTTTAAAAAGGAATTCGGAAGTCTGGATATAAATGAAAACAACTCACTTAAAAGTATGCCACGAGGTTATGAAAAGGACCATCCGGCAATTGAATTTTTAAAATTGAAATGTTATACTGCAACGCAGGAATTTGACATTTCTGAAGTTACCAAAAAAGACTTCGCAAAAAAAATGACTCAGAAATTAATCGCTCTAAAGCCTTTGAACGAATTTATCAATCGTGCTTTAGAGACTGAATAATTGTAGAGATAAAAAAATCGCCACGAATTCACGAATTATCAAAATTAATTCGTGAATTCGCAACGAAAAACTTTTATAATGAAAAGAAAAATACTTTTTCTTGGAGAATCTTATCGCGCCGACGCTATAACCTGGATGAAAGGTCTGAAAGAATTTGGCGATTTTGAAATCATTACCTGGGAACTTCAAACACCAAACACCAGCCGTTTTAAACGTATTGCAGAATATCTCTTTTCTCCGATCTTGATTAGAAAAATTATTAGACAGGAAAAACCAGATATGGTTATTGCTGAAAGAACAACAAGTTACGGTTTTCTCGCTGCATTATCAGGCTCAAAAAGAATTGCAATTGCACAGCAAGGAAGAACCGATTTATGGCCTGAAGGTTCTGTCTTATATCCGTTTAAAAAGATCATTCAGAAATATGCTTTCAAAAAAGCGCATTTGATTCACGCGTGGGGTCCTGTAATGACAATTCATATGAGAGAAAATGGCGTTGACATGAGCAAAGTTTTGGTTCTCCCAAAAGGAATAGATTTAACGTTTTTTACACCTTTAACAAATACTTCAAACAAAATTAGCGCCATTGTAACACGTTCGCTTCAGCCAGAATATAGACATGATTCTATCCTAAAAGCTTTCGGAATTTTAAATCAAAAAGGAATTGATTTTTCATTGACTATTGTCGGTGACGGAACGAGATTGCAATTTTTAAAAGATTTGGCAAAACAATTACAAATCGAAAATAAAGTGATTTTTACCGGAAGAATTCCGAATACTCAACTTCCAAAACTTTTACAGCACTCTAACATTTACATCAGCATGCCAATTACGGAAGGCGTTTCTGCTTCTTTGTTTGAAGCGATGGCTTGCAATTGTTATCCAATTGTTTCTGATATTCCGGGAAATCAAAGCTGGATCACGCATCGTGAAAACGGACAATTAATTGAAATTGATAATGTTGAAATGTTAGCCGAAGAATTAATTTGGTCTTTTGAAAATGTTGAATCTCGCAATCTGGCGATTATTGAGAATAGAAAATTTGTTGAAGAAAATGCTAATTATGATATTAACATGAAGGTTATTGCGGATAAGTATCATGAGTTGTTGGATTCTCAAAAATGATTTAACCGCAAAGTGCACGAAGTGTACGCAAAGTTCGCAAAGCTATTACTCATAAAGCTTTAGAACTTTTGATTTTCTTAGGCCCAAACTAAGATAAAACCTTTGCATATTTGCGTTAAAATTCGACAACAAACTTTACATTTTCAGGTTAAACCAAAAATTATAATTCATACTTTTGAAGACATATTAAAAAGCCTTTCATTTATGGAAATCCAATCTAATTTTTCTTTAAAAAAATACAACACTTTTGGTATTGAAGCCAAAGCAAAACAATTTGTTGCCGTTCATTCTACAGCAGAATTGAAAACAATTCTACACGAAAACAAAAACGAGAAAAAATTTATTTTGGGAGGCGGAAGCAATATGCTTTTGACAAAAGACATTGATGCTCTGGTGATTCATATTGATTTAAAAGGCAAAAAAATCATTAAAGAAGATTACGATTTTGTATGGGTTGAAAGTCAGGCCGGCGAAACCTGGCACGATTTCGTTTTGTATACAATTGATAATAATTTTGGAGGATTAGAAAACATGTCACTTATTCCCGGAAATGTAGGTACGACTCCGGTTCAGAATATTGGCGCTTACGGAACTGAGATTAAAGACACTTTTGTTTCCTGCGAAGCGATGAATATTGAGACTCAGGAAATAAGAACTTTTACGAATGCTGAATGTAATTTTGGCTATCGCGAAAGCATTTTCAAACATGAAGTAAAAGACCAATATATTATTACCTCTGTGGTTTTTAAACTGACAAAACGCAATCATAAAATCAATACTTCGTACGGAGATATTTTAGCAGAATTAGCTAAAAACAACATTTCTGAACCAACTTTAAAAGATGTCAGTAATGCTGTAATTGCGATTAGACAAAGTAAACTTCCGGATCCGAAAGAGCTTGGAAACAGTGGTAGCTTTTTTAAAAATCCGATTGTAGCAAAATCTGAATTCGAAAAAATCCATCAAAAGTTTCCGGAAATGAAATATTACGAAGTTTCTGAAACCGAAGTAAAAGTTCCCGCTGGCTGGCTTATTGAGCAGGCAGGTTTCAAAGGAAAACGTTTTGGTGATGCGGGAGTTCATAAAAATCAGGCTTTGGTTTTAGTAAATTACGGCAATGCAACGGGGCAGGAAATTTTAGCCGTTTCAAAAGAAGTTCAAAAAACAGTATTTGAAAAATTCGGAATTCAGATTGAAGCAGAAGTGAATGTAATTTAGAACTCAACGTTTTCAAACCTTTGACGCTTTGCTTCTTTGAACCTTTGAACCTATAAAAGAAAAAAAATGTACACACCTGATTTATACAAAAACGAAAATCCGGAAGAAATCAGAAATTTTCTAAAAGAAAACAGTTTCGGAATCCTGATTAATCAAACGAACGGGAAATTGACCGCAACCCATATTCCGATAGAACTTGAAATAAATGCTGAAGGAAAAGAAATTCTGCAGGGACATATTTCAAAACTAAATCCTCAGGCGGAAGATTTTGCAGCAAACGATCAGGTTTTGGCGGTTTTTACAGGTCCGCACAGTTATATTTCTTCTTCGTGGTACGATCATGAAAATGTTCCAACATGGAATTATATAGCCGTACATGTTTACGGGAGAATTAAAATTGTAGCTTATGAAAAGTCGGTTGAGCAATTAAAAAAGCTGGTTGATAAATACGAAGAACACTCTGAGAAGCCCGTAAGAGTTGAAGATTTATCTGAGAAAACAATGCGTGAGGCAAGAGGAATATTTGGATTTGAAATCGAAATCGACGAAATTCAGGCAACCAAAAAACTATCGCAAAACCGTGATGATCACAATTATAAAAATATAATTTCTGAATTGAAGAAAACTGAAAACGCTCAGTCTATTGCAATTGCAGAAGAAATGTCAAAATGCCGAAAGTAAATCGGCTTAAGCTATTGAATTTAGCCAATTCATAAGTACATTTGTACTCGCAGAACTTGAAATTAATAGAACTTAATAAATCAGATGCTTATATACATATTTTACTTTTTTATTGCTATTGTTGTTGTTCAACTATTTTATTATCTCGGCGTTTTTGGAAAATTTGCTTTTAGCAAACCGCAGCACTTTACTTCAAAAAATCTTCCCGTATCTGTAGTTGTTTGTGCTAAAAACGAAGAAGAAAATGTAAAAAAATACATTCCGCTTCTGGCGCAGCAGGATTACCCGGATTTTGAAATCGTTTTAATTGATGATGCTTCGAGCGATGAAACGCTGGAAGTGTTTGAAGAATTCGAAAAAGAGTTTTCGAACATACGTTTAGTAAAAGTGGAAAACAATGAAGCTTTTTGGGGAAACAAAAAGTACGCTTTGACACTGGGAATTAAGGCTGCAAAAAAGGATTATCTATTGTTTACAGATGCCGATTGTTATCCAAATTCGAAGGACTGGATCACTTCTATGACTTCCCAATTTACGATGAACAAAACCATTGTTCTGGGTTATGGGGGCTACGAGAAAATAGAACGTTCGTTTTTAAACAAAATCATCCGTTTTGAAACCATCTTGACGGCTATTCAGTATTTTTCATGGGCAAAAATTGGCTTTCCGTACATGGGAGTTGGTCGAAACCTGGCTTATAAAAAGGAAGAGTTTTTTAACGTAAACGGTTTTATAGACCATATTCAAATTCGTTCCGGCGATGATGATTTGTTTATAAACCAGGCTTCTAACAAAGTGAATACCACTATTTCTTATACTCCTGAAAGCTTTACTTATTCAGAACCAAAGAAAACGTATAAAGAATGGTTTACCCAAAAAAGAAGACATGTTTCTACTGCAGAACATTATAAATTTTTTGACAGAATGCAGTTGGGATTATTCTACTGCTCACAATTATTCTTCTTTTTATTAGTTATTATTCTGTTGGCTTTTCAATTCCAGTGGATTGCAGTATTGGCCATTTTAGCAACACGCTATACAGTTGTCTGGACAGTTGTGGGATGCTCGGCAGGAAAACTTAAAGAAAATGACATTAAAATTTGGTTTCCGGTTGTTGAGATAGTGCTAATATTAACGCAAATTAATATCTTTATAACTAATATCTTTTCAAAACCGGTATATTGGAAATAAATTCTAAAATAGAAAAAGCAAAAAAAGGCGATCAGATCGCCTTTACTTTTTTATTAGATCACTACTGGAATGAGGTTTATGCTTTTATGCTTAAACGCACAGAAAATGAAACTATTGCAGAAGATATTACGATAGAAACTTTCTCCAAAGCTTTTGACAAAATTGCATCGTACAATCCGGAATTTCAGTTTAATACCTGGCTAATTGCGATCGCAAAAAATGTTTATATTGATTTATTACGAAAAAAGAGAACCAATCTTTTTATCGAAATCACAGACAACGAAGACCAACAGGCATACAATATTGCCGACCCTACTCCATCTGCAGAAGATGCCTTAATTAAGGAACAGAATCTCTCCCGACTGCTTTTATGCATTAAAGAACTTAAACCCCACTATCAGGAAGTTATTCAGCTGCGTTATTTTCAGGAAATGTCTTATCAGGAAATTGCCATTAAGATTAATGAACCTTTAAGCAGTGTAAAAGTAAAACTATTACGTGCTAAAAAATTATTAGCAGAAATCATCGAACGTAATAGATAATTTTCTATCTTTAAACAAAGAATAAACTATTCGTATTTTATTTCTTAAAAATATATTTATACAACATTAAAACTACAACTTCATGTTGTCAGCACAACCCTAAAACTTTTTTGCGTATGATTTAAAGTTACTTAACCTTAAAACCCAAAAATTATGTCTAAATTAAGTATTTATGAAAACAAGTGGACTGATCTTGTTTTCGAAAACAAAAACAAAGAGTACGGCGCATATCAATTACGCCATGAGAATTCTAAAAATTCTGTCACCGCTCTGTTTATGGGTTTACTGTTATTAACGGCTATAGGAAGTGCGTCTGCAGTTATTAGCAAATTTACAACTACACCAGTTGAAACGACGCCTGAACCTATACCTTACGATCCGATTACTCCGGTAAACATTGATCCTACGGTTGTGCCACCGCCGCCAGCTCCGCCTGCACCTGTAGTTGAGCAAACTGCGGCGAGTAAAACAGATGCAGTTCAGTTAACCAATCCTGTGGTTGCAACAACTCAAAATGCAGTCGATGAAATTGCTCCAAACAAACAAAATGTAGCTGTTGTAGAGAATGCTAACGGAAATGGAACTTCTACAAATGTATTACCAACAACAGACGGAGGAGGAAATGGAGTTGTTGCTTCAGTTGCACCTCCAACAAACGATCCGGTGAATTCAGCTATTCTGGACAAACAACCGGAATTTCCGGGCGGAATTAGTCAGTTCTATAAATATGTGGGAAACAACTTCCGCAGACCTGAACTGGATGTTGAAAAAACATTGAAAGTATACATTTCTTTTGTTGTTGAAAAAGACGGCTCACTTACAGACATTATCGTTAAAAACGATCCCGGATACGGAATGGGTAAAGAAGCAGTCAGAGTGCTAAAATCATTAAAAACAAAATGGAATCCGGGAATTCTGGACGGAAAACCTGTGAGAACAGCATATAATCTTCCAATTACAATAAAAACGGAAGTAGAATAATATATTTTATCTTAGTATAGAAAAGCAGAACTTAGGTTCTGCTTTTTTTTATCTTTGATTAATAAATGATCTTAATTGAATATCATTTATTAATCTTCATAAATTAATTTTTATAATGCCTTTTACTTTTTCTCATCCCGCTATTATTCTTCCACTAAGGCATTTACCCAAGTCATGGTTTTCTATTACTGCATTAGTGATAGGAAGCCTCACACCAGATTTTGAATATTTTATCCGAATGAAAGTTAAAAGTAACTTCAGTCATACTTTAACTGGTGTTGTGTGGTTTGATCTGCCTTTGGCTATTTTATTAGCTTTTATTTTTCATAATTTGATTCGACATACTTTGTTGGAAAATGCACCTTTATTTATAAAACAAAGAGTTTTACATCTCGATACATTCAACTGGAATTTTTATTTTCAAAATAATTGGATGATCGTTTTATCTTCTTCTTTAATTGGAATACTTTCCCATATTTTCTGGGATGCTTTTACACATAATCAAGGATATTTTGTAACCCACATTGATTACTTAAAAACTACAATCTCATTATTTGGAGCAATAACTCCAATTTGGAAAATAGCGCAGCATGGAAGCACTTTGATTGGCGCATTGATTATTCTATTTGCATTTAATAAGCTTCCACAACAATTCGAACTCAAAGCTTCCATTGACAAAAATTATTGGATCAGTGTGTTTCTACTGACACTCTTCATTTTGTTTATAAGATTTATATCAAATATAAATGCTCTAAATATTGGAAATTTTATTGTTACAGTTGTAGGAGCTTTATTCCTTTCCGCTTCAGCAATTCCACTAATAATTAAGTTTAAATCAAATAGAGAAAAAACCAAAAAATCAAGTACATTTACTTCTTCCAAATGAATTCATTTTAATCTAATAAACAAAAGTAATGGGAATATTTTCTGCTATTCTGGGCAATGCAGGTACTGTAAGCCAGGAAGATCTAATTAAAAAATACGGACAGCTTCTTACTGATAACGAAGAAATCGAAATGGGTTTTAAACTCATTCGCGACACTTTCATTTTTACAAACAAGAGATTAATCTTAGTTGATGTACAAGGGATCACCGGAAGCAAAACCGAATATAAATCTATCGCTTATAAAAGTATAACACGATTTAGTATCGAAACAGCGGGAACTTTTGATCTTGATGCCGAATTAAAAATCTGGGTTTCAAGTGAACTTAATCCAAGTATTGTAAAACAATTCAATAAATCTGTCAACGTTTATGATGTGCAAAAAGTTCTTGCATTTCATGTATTAGGATAAAAAGAAAACCCGGCAAATTTAAATCTGCCGGGTTTCTTATACAATTAAAAAAAAATTATTTCTTTTTTGTTGCAGTCGTTTTCTTTGTTGTGGCTTTTTTAGCCGGAACTGTATTAGCAATCTTTTGTTGTACATAAGGTTTATACAAACCATCTTTTTCTGCCCTTTTCCTTGCGTCGTCTGCTCTCTTTTGAGAATCAGGATGTGAACTCATCATCTGATCAATAAATGACGCCTGAGAACCCTCACTCATTTTAGCTAAAATTTTAAATGCAGACTCTTCTGCGTTAACATTATAGCCATTCTTTTTCATGAAATTGTACGCAAATAAATCAGCTTCAGATTCTTGTTTACGACTGTATTTACTGTCAATAATTGCACTTCCTATTTTACCCAGCTGACTATCGGTTACGCTCGCTAAAGTGGCAGATTGTGAAGATGCTCCATCCATTAAGGCTTCTTTTTGGTAAGCAGCGCGTATTGCATCTCTTGAATCGTTGTTTACAACATGTCCAATTTCATGCCCGATAACAGCGACTAATTCATTGTCATCCATAATATCCATCAAACCTGAATAGACACGAACACTTCCGTCTGCTGTTGCAAAAGCATTTACTTCTTTAATTTTATATACTTTATAATTTAAAGTATATCCGTCTGTTGTGGCATGTTTTCCAAATACGCGATTTAATCTCACAGCATAACCATCAGTTGCCGGAGCAATTTCATGTTCTGCATCTAATTTAACTACAGCTTCTTTTGATAATTTTGCTGCATCGGCATTACTAAAAGTAAAACCTGTTACTCCTTTCTGAACTGCGCCAATTGCCTTATCTCCAAAATTAATCTGTGCAGTCACTTTGGTTAAACCAAATGCTGCAAATAAAAGTCCTGCTATTATAAATTTCTTTTTCATGTTTTTTTACAATTACAATTTAACAACAAATGTACTATATCTAAATGCTATTTTTCTCAAATCAACTTCTGTTTTTGAACTATTAAATATAAAAAAAATTAAATCATCACATATGAAATTAAACCTCAATATTATATATAAAAATCATGCCAAATTAGATCATTTTCCGGTTAAGATTTTAATTCATTATTTCTTTTTCTCCTGTTTTATTTGCGGCATTATTTACTAAGACATGCTTTATTATTCGTTTTAAAGGAAAAATAAACGAATCTTAAATTAACGTCTTCAAATAAACAACATTCCGTATCTTTGTACTTTGAATTTTGATATATGGAAACAGCCGTTGAAAATGTACAGCCTGGAAAACCTAAATGGTTAAAGGTTAAACTTCCAATTGGACAAAAATATACTGAACTGAGAGGTTTGGTTGATAAATACAGTTTAAATACTATTTGTACTTCGGGCAGCTGTCCTAATATGGGCGAATGCTGGGGCGAAGGAACTGCAACTTTTATGATTCTTGGAAATGTCTGCACCCGCTCCTGCGGATTTTGCGGCGTAAAAACCGGAAGACCGGAAACAGTAGACTGGGATGAACCTGAAAAAGTAGCCCGTTCTATTAAAATCATGAACATCAAACATGCGGTAGTTACAAGTGTGGACAGAGATGATTTAAAAGACGGAGGTTCAATTATATGGATGGAAACTGTGAGAGCTATTCGCAGAATGAATCCGCAGACCACTCTTGAAACTTTAATTCCGGATTTTCAGGGAATGGAAAGAAACTTAGACCGTATTATTGAAGCCAATCCGGAAGTGGTTTCTCATAATATGGAAACAGTAAGACGCCTTACGCGCGAAGTTCGCATTCAGGCAAAATATGACAGAAGTCTGGAAGTACTTCGTTACTTAAAAGAAAAAGGAATTAACAGAACTAAATCCGGAATTATGCTGGGTTTGGGAGAAACTGAAGAAGAAGTTTTTCAGACTATGACCGATTTGCGAAATGCAAACGTAGACGTTGTCACAATTGGACAATACTTGCAGCCAAGTAAAAAGCATCTTCCTGTAAAGGAATTTATCACGCCTGAACAATTTGCAAGATACGAGAAATTTGGTCTTGAATTAGGGTTCAGACATGTCGAAAGCGGACCGCTTGTTCGTTCTTCTTATAAAGCACAAAAACATATTTTATAAAAAGTTTAATCGTTTAATCGTCTAATTGCAAAACCGATTAAACGATTAAACAGTTACACGAATAAACAAAACATTGAAAACAAGAATTGCCATTAATGGATTTGGAAGAATTGGAAGAAATTTGTTCCGTTTACTTTTAAATCACCCGGAAATAGAAGTCGTTGCCATAAATGATATTGCAGACAACAAAACCATGTCGCATTTAACAAAATATGACAGTATTCACGGTGTTTTGCCTTTTGAAGTACGTCATGACGAAAACAGCATCATTGTTGACGGAAGGCATTTTTTCTTTTTTCATGAAAAAAACATTAAAAACTTAGACTGGAAATTGCATTCGATTGACATTGTGATCGAGTCGACAGGAAAATATAAAACACACGAAGAACTACATGCTCATTTGGACGCGGGGGCCAAAAAGGTAATTCTTTCGGCACCTTCTGAAGTTGATACGATTAAAACTGTTGTCTTGGGTGTTAATGATACTATTTTAAATGGAGACGAAAATATAGTTTCTAATGCAAGCTGTACAACAAATAACGCTGCTCCGATGATTAAAATCATTGAAGAATTGTGTGGAATTGAGCAGGCTTACATCACAACGATACATTCTTTTACCACAGATCAAAGTCTTCACGACCAGCCACATAAGGATTTGCGCCGTGCGAGAGGCGCCAGTCAGTCAATTGTTCCAACAACTACAGGTGCAGCTAAGGCTTTAACAAAAATTTTTCCTAAATTGCACAATAAAATTGGCGGTTGTGGTATTCGGGTTCCGGTTCCCGATGGTTCATTAACCGACATTACCTTCAATGTAAAACGTGCCGTTAGCATCGAAGAAATTAATAAAGCATTTCAACAAGCCTCAAAAACTTATTTAAAAGGAATATTAGATTACACAGAAGATCCGATTGTCTCAGTTGATGTAATTGGCAATACACATTCTTGTTTATTTGATGCTCAGCTAACATCTGTTATCGATAAAATGGTAAAAGTTGTAGGCTGGTACGATAACGAGATTGGTTACTCATCAAGACTGATCGATTTAATTTTACTAATAAGAAAAAAATAAGGTTCATTGTAAAGCATTGCCATACATGAAGTATTACCTTTTTATTGTTGTTTGTCTTTTTAACTCGTTTTTGTATTCTCAGGCTAAAAAGAATACAGATAGCGTTACCTATTACAATAAACTGGCAAGTACTAATACTAGTAAAAAAAAATACGATCACGCTGCGCCGGTTACTCAAAAATCTATTCATTATTGCGAGGTCAACGGCAAGAAAGCAAACCTTGCTATCCAGTGTTTTAAACTGGGCAGAATTTATTATAACCAGCAGAAATTTGAAGAGGCTTTAAAAAAATTCCACAAAACCGTTTCTTTATTTGACACCCTCAAACCCAGCTGTACCAAAGTTTTAGCACTTCATTATATAGGGCTTTGCAATACGGCAAAAGGAGATTATCAAACGGCAAACATTTATTACTCAAAAGCCGAAAATTTATTACAATATCTAAAAATTAATGATCATGCTGATCTTTTAGATTATCAAAAAGCCTTCGCATTAAAAACAAACAAAGATTTTGTCGAAGCCGCGAACACTTTCAGAAAAATAACTCTTAAACCCGACAATTCATCTATTATAAATACTAAAGTTGATTCTTATTATCAACTGGGCTTAATTGAGATGCAGCTTAAAAGAAATGATTCTGCTATAATTTATTTTGACAAAGCATTGGAATACAATGCTAAAAACAATGATTTTGCAAAAAAATCAAAAATTGTCCTGGCTATTAGTCAGTATTATAAAAAAAATAAAAACTACGATTTAGCCTATTCTTATTTAGATGAACATTATCAGCTTGAAAATTATATTTTAAAATTAAAAAATGCAAAAGTTGATTTAAATGAATTTGCAAAGTTCAAGAAAAATCAATCTCTAAATAATTCAATTAAAAAAGAAAGCGAAGAGAAATTCCAACTAAAAACTTATCGCTATTCCAAACTGGTCAGTATTTTGGCAATTGCGCTGATTTCGATTTTATCGCTTTTAAGTTTGGCATTGTACAAAAATAATATCATTAGAAATCAGAATAACTTATTACTTCGCGAAAAGAACAAAGAATTAATTCTCGCCAAGAATAAAGCAGAAAAAGCTTCAAAGGCACGATCTGAGTTTTTATCGACGGTCAGCCACGAGCTGCGGACGCCTCTAAATGCGATTAACGGAATTACACATATTTTACTTGAAGATAATCCGAAGAAAAGGCAGCTAAAATATTTAGAATCCTTAAAGTTTTCAGGAAATTATCTCACGACTTTTATCAATGAAATTTTAGAAGTCAACAAAATCGATTCTACGAAAGTTGAAATAGAAAATATCAGCTTTAATCTGAAGGAACTTCTTTTTAATATTCAAAGCTCATTAAAAGAATTAGCGACAGCCAATAAAAATTATTTCAATCTGGAAATTGACAAATCGATTCCGGATAACTTGATGGGCGATCCAACCAAATTATCGCAAATCATTCTGAATTTGATTAACAATGCATTAAAATTTACTCAAAACGGAAACGTAAATGTTATTGCAAAATTATATTCTCAGGAAGGCGAAAACGCAACGGTTTATTTTGAGATTGTAGATACCGGAATCGGGATTCCAGAAGACAAACTTCAAAGCGTTTTTGAAAGCTTTTCGCAGGGATCAATCGAGGTAAACAGAAAATATGGCGGGACCGGGCTGGGACTCACTATTGTAAAAAAACTAATCGAGCTTTTAGGTGGCGAAATAAAATTAAAAAGCGAAGTGGGTAAAGGTTCTACTTTTACTTTCAGGTTAAATTTTAAAATTAATAATGAACCACTGGAAATAATTGAGGAAGTAAAACCGTATAACGACAAACAATTGAAAAACAAATCTATTTTATTGATTGAGGACAACAAAATTAATCAAATGATAACCCGCAAAATGCTGGAAAACAAAAGTATTACGTGCGAGATTGTTGACAATGGTGAAGACGCTGTGGAGCTTCTAAAAATTAAACGTTTTGATATGATTTTAATGGATGTTCACCTTCCCGGAATCAACGGAACAACTGCTACCAAACTAATTAGGGAATTTGACAAATCTACTCCTGTTATTGCCCTGACAGCTATTTCGCTTGACGAAAACCGCGACATGCTGCTTTCTTTTGGGATGAATGATGTGATCACCAAACCTTTTGTTCCGGATGAATTTTACAGCACAATAGCTAAGTTTTTTGATTAGATTTTTTTGAGGTTCTAAGGTCCTGAGTTGCTAAGATTCTAAGTTTTTTTAGCATACTCAATTATTATGGCATCAAAATTATTTCTGTTATTAATGAAGGTACTTTTTATTGGCAAATAAAATAAATTGGAAAGACCTGAATCTTTAAGACGAACAAAGTCTTTTTCTGTTGTGATTATTTTTCTATTTTGCGCTTTATTCTGAATCTCTTTTAAATCATTTTCTGAAAAATGATGATGATCCGGAAAAGTCAAACTTTCATCAGATTCGTTTTTTAAATAATTAAAAAACGGCTGTGGTTTTGCAATTCCTGCCAAAAGTAGTTTTGATTCGTTTTTGATTTCTGAAACTGCTATTTTTTCTTTTTCATTAAAGACAAAATCATCATAATCGATAAAAGTAAAATACAATTCCTGCAAAGGTTTTAATTTTAATTTTTGATTGATTTTAATTTGCTGTTCTTCCGTTAGATCTTTTGGACATTTGGTTACGATCACAATATTTGCGCGATCGGCTCCACTCCTGCTTTCGCGAAGATTTCCGGTTGGTAGCATAAAATCATCTGCGTATAAATCATCATAAGAAGTCAGTAAAATATAAAAACCCGCTTTTACTTTTCTGTGCTGATAGGCATCGTCGAGCAGAATAATTTCTGGTTTTTTGCTTTGCGAAAGTAACTGCTGAATTCCGTTTGTACGATTGGCATCAACGGCAACCATCACATTTGGAAATTTTTGATAGAATTGAAAAGGTTCATCGCCGAGAATTTCGGCATTCGAATTTTTATCAGCCAAAACAAAACCTTCCGACTTTCTTTTATAGCCGCGGCTTAATGTTGCAATTTTATACTGATCTGACAATAATCGGATTAAATATTCGATCTGAGGTGTTTTTCCTGTGCCGCCAACGCTTAAGTTTCCAACAGCAATTACCGGAACATCAAATGAAGTTGATTTTAGAATTCCTTTATCAAAAAGAAAATTTCTTATTGAGGTTATAAAACCATATAAAATGGCAAATGGAAAAAGGATGTAGCGGAGTAATTTCATAAAGTTATTTATCTGAATAATGTCCCATTGCAGAGATTACAAATACAGTTACAATATCTTCTTCAACTTTATATATGATTCTGTCTTTTTGATTTATTTTTCTTGACCAATATCCTAAATAGTTATGCTTCAAAGCCTCTGGATTACCGTGACCGAAATAAGGAGTTTCAGTTAATTCGATTAAAATTCTAGCAATTTTATTAATAGAGTTTTTATTTCCCGATTTTTTATGCTTTGCAATATCCTCATTTGCAGTCTTAGTTACTTCAACCCTAAACTTCCCCATATATCATCTGGATTTAGTGTTGTTGTTTCTCCATTTTTAATATTTTCCTCTGCTTTTTTAACTTTCTCAATAAATTGACGACTGTAAACGACTTCTTCTTCGTTAACCTGATCATGATTATTTTCAACAATTTCAATACCTTCTACACCTTTAAAAAAAGCTTCAAACATAGCCATAAAAGCTTTGCCTGTTTTGGTATTTTCGTTAATTTTTATTGTAGTCATGACTTTAAATTTAGAATTACAAATATACGAAAATCGTACTATTGATATGCATAATGTAAACTAAGTAAAGTCGAATTCATCTGATATCATTTATTCAAATATAATATTTTTCGTTACTTTGTTTACCAATTTGCTTAGATTATCCAGATAACTTGAAACCTGAAACTTGAAACAACCTTTAAAAAATGAAAATAAAAAATATAATCTCAGTTCTTGAAGAAATGGCTCCTTTGGCTTACGCCGAAGATTTTGACAATGTCGGACTTTTAGTCGGGGATTCTGAAACCAAAAGTACAGGTGTTTTAGTTTGTCACGATGCTTTGGAGAATGTAATTGAGGAAGCCATTTCTAAAAATTGCAATTTGATAGTTTGCTTTCACCCTATTTTATTTTCTGGAATCAAAAAAATAACGGGAAAAAATTATGTAGAACGTGCTATTTTAAAAGCAATAAAAAATGATATTGCTATTTATGCCGTCCATACCGCACTTGACAATCATTCGCGGGGAGTAAATAAAATTTTCTGTGATGCATTAGGATTAAAAAATACCAAAGTTTTGATTCCGAAACAAAACTTTATTCAAAAATTAGTCACTTATACTGTGCCGGAAAATGCCCTAAAAGTGCGTCAGGCGTTATTTGATGCTGGTGCAGGAACAATAGGAAATTATGACGAATGCAGTTTTAATTCCAGCGGAATCGGAACCTATAAAGGAAATGAGAACAGTGATCCTGTAATAGGAAAACGTCACGAACTTACTGAAACCAATGAAATAAGAATGGAAGTTACGTTTGAAAAACATTTACAGTCCAAAATCTTAAAAGCCCTTTTTGCAAATCATGTTTACGAAGAAGTGGCGTATGAAATTTATAGTCTTGAAAATTCACATCAGAATATTGGTTTGGGAATGGTTGGGGAACTGGAAAACGAAATGGATGAAAAAGACTTTCTTCACTTTGTAAAAGATAAAATGCTGGCAGAAGGAATTCGTCATTCTGAATTTTTAAACAAAAAAATAAAGAAAGTTGCTGTTTTGGGAGGCTCAGGAAGTTTTGCTATAAAAAATGCAATTATGGCCGGAGCCGATGCTTTTTTGACTGCAGATTTGAAGTATCACCAGTTTTATGAGGCTGAAAACAAGTTGCTTTTGGCCGATATTGGTCATTTTGAGAGCGAACGCTATACAAAAAATTATATTGTTGATTATCTTCGAAAAAAAATTCTTAATTTTGCAATCATTTTATCGGAAGAAAATACAAATCCAGTTAAGTACTTATAGAATATGACGAATACGAAAGAATTAAGTGTTGAGGACAAGTTAAGAGCAATATACGATTTACAGCTTATTGACTCTAGAATTGACGAAATCAGAAACGTTAGAGGAGAACTTCCTTTAGAGGTTGAAGATTTGGAAGATGAAGTTGCGGGCTTAAGCACACGTTCAGAGAAACTGAAAAGTGAACTTGAAGTAATTGAGGAGCAAATCAAAGCAAAGAAAAATGCTATTGACGAGCATAAAGAGGTGATCAAAAAATACACTAAACAACAAGAATCTGTTCGTAATAACAGAGAATTTAATTCTTTGACAAAAGAGGTTGAATTTCAGGAATTAGAAATTCAATTGGCTGAAAAGCAAATCAAAGAAATGAAAGCTTCTATCGAGCACAAAAAAGAAGTTATTTCTAATCTAAAAGAAAAACTTGATGGAAAAAGCTCTCATTTAAAACATAAAAAATCTGAATTGGATGCAATTATGGCTGAAACTCAAAAGGAAGAATTATTCCTTACTGAGAAATCTGCTGAGTTCTCTGCACAAATCGAAGACAGATTATTAGCTGCTTATACAAGAATCAGAACTAGTGTTCGTAATGGATTGGCTGTGGTTTCTATCGAAAGAGGAGCTTCTGCAGGATCTTTCTTCACGATTCCACCACAAACACAGGTTGAAATTGCTTCAAGAAAAAAAATCATCACTGATGAGCATTCAGGAAGAATTTTAGTTGACAGTGCTTTAGCAGAAGAAGAAAAAGAAAAAATGGAACAATTGTTCACAAAATTCTAAATAGCAAGTCCCGATTTAATCGGGACTTTTTTATTATCACTTTTGCCACGAATTCACTAATTACACTAATTTTTATTTTACTTCTTATTAGAATAAAAATTCGTGCTAAATTTGTGTGATTCGTGGCAAATCTTTTAAAAGCATATCTATATTAAAAATTTAAGTTTTGAGAATTAAAAAAGGAATTCGTTTCATTACATTAAAATCAGTTGGGTCTTATATCAACTTTCTGAGTTATGTTCGTCCGCAAAAAGCAATGGAACTCTCCTACGCACTTTTTAGCCAGCCCAGAATTGGACGGCTGCAAAAAGAAACACTTCCAAAAATTTTACAAAATACAGAGACCGAAACTTTTCATCATGATGATCATCACTTTCAAACGTACATCTGGAAAGGAAACGAAACTAAAATCTTATTGGTTCATGGTTGGGAAAGTAATGCAGCACGCTGGAAAAAAACATTGCCTCATCTTCAAAAATCAGGAAGCACCATTATTGCATTAGATGCTCCGGCTCATGGTCAGAGCAGCGGAAAAGAATTTAATGTCCCGTTGTATGCAGCATTTATTAATAAAGCAGTAGAAAAATACCAGCCCGAAATCATTATCGGACATTCTATAGGCGGCGCAGCCTGCATTTATCATCAGCATTTGTTTCCGGATACCAGTATCAAAAAAATGGTAATTTTAGGAGCGCCATCAGATTTAAAAACTTTGATTGACAATTATATCTCAATGCTGAGTCTGAATACTAAAATGTTTTCCCTCTTAGAAAGCAAATTTCTCGATCGGTTCAATTTTAAACTGGAAGATTTTTCAGGACAAAAATTTGCTTCCGGATTTAATGTCCCTGGATTTATCGCGCACGATACATCGGATAAAATCGTTGCATTTGCCGAAGGAAAAAAGATTGCCAGTAACTGGAAAAACAGTCAGTTTATTGAAACTACCGGTTTGGGACACGGAATGCACGATGATGAATTGTATCAGAAAGTGATTGAATTCTTGTTTTCTGAAGGTTCAAAGTAGCAGAGGTACAAAGGTTCAGAGATTCTGGGATTAGTCAAATTTTCTTTCATTCTCAGAAGTCTAAAATGTCTAAACAACAATCTTAAAATACTTTCTGGAAGATCAAGAAAGTATCCGTAATGGCGAATCTAGAAATGCATAGATATGCTCAATCTAAAAGCAGAAATAAAATTTTTAAAAATTATCATTTGAGAATTGCAGATGTAAAACGAGACTTCGGAATGTTTGAACGCTAAGAAGCTTCAAGCGACAGTGCAGATTTTCACGAATGTAAAATCTGAAATCTGAAGTCTAAAATACATTTTTTGACTACTTTTGCAGTATGGAAGAAAATTTAAAACGTCTGAATAAATTTATTGGCGAAACAGGCTACTGTTCACGCCGTGAAGCTGATAAATTGATTGAAGAAGGACGCGTAACATTAAATGGTGCCGTGGCTGAGATGGGAACTAAGGTTTCCGCTGCTGATGAAATACGCATAGACGGTAAATTAATTGTTGAAAAAAACGAAAAATTGATTTATCTGGCTTTCAATAAACCGGTGGGAATTGAATGTACAACCAATCTTGAAGTCCGAAATAATATTGTAGATTATATTAATTATCCGAAACGTATTTTCCCGATTGGAAGACTGGATAAAGCCAGTGAAGGATTGATTTTCATGACCAATGACGGTGATATTGTCAATAAAATTCTTCGTGCCAGAAACAATCACGAAAAAGAATATACTGTTACAGTAAACAAACCTATTACAGAACGTTTTATCCAGCGAATGGGAAATGGGGTTCCTATTTTGGATACCGTTACCAAAAAGTGTAAAGTAGAACAAATAAGTAAATTTACTTTTAAAATCATTTTAACGCAGGGATTGAACCGCCAGATTAGGAGAATGGCTGAATATTTAGGTTATGAAGTTACAGCGCTTAAACGTATCAGAATCATTAATATCTCTTTGGATGTTCCGGTTGGACGTTATCGTGATTTAACAGATGATGAGATTAAAGAGTTAAACCAACTGATTGAGCCATCGAGTAAAACCGAAGAGGCCAGTTTTCCAAAAGTGGAAACTCAGGCTCCAAAACCAACTCCGACAAGAAGAAATGCTTTTATTTCTAAACACGATCCGCGATTTAAGAAAAGAGGCGATAATTAAAATATAAAATCCCATTCACTTTAAAAATGAATGGGATTTTTTGATTTATTTCTTTTTGTCCAAAAACTCATAATACAAAGCTTTAGACAAGAAGCTTTCATTCTGATAATTAGAAATCATTTGCTCTCTCGAACTTTCCTGATAATTTCCGTTCAGATGATTTGCTTTAAAATAGGCACGCCTTGTTTCGTCATTAAAGTTTAACCCGCTTAAAAAGACCGGCTCTACTCCTTTCTTTACAGAAATATTATAGTTGGTGATTAAACTTCCCCAGTTTACATAGCTGCACAAAAGAACTGTCGCATAAAAATACCAAATCATCTGATTGAAAAGAAAGGCATTTGTTTTCTGTCTTCTTATTTTTTGGAACGAAACCATTAATCCGATAATAGCCAAAAGCAGAAAAGCATAGACGCCCAGTCTTTTATATGTCAAACCATAAAATGATACATATTCTGAATTTTTAATTATAGCACTTATAATCAAAATCACATTGAGGGAAATCCAGACTTTAGCCAGTTTCTTTAGTGAACCGGCTTTTTCATCAAAATTAAAGCCGCCTTTAAAATAAAACAGAATTACTCCAACTGCCATCAGAATAGAAAAAATAACAGCATTAACACGTTCGTGTGTATCCGAACTCAGATTTGCTTTTTCTACTACCTCAAAAAACTGCTCATAATTATAGGTTCCGATAAAAACCAGCAACATAATATTTAATAAAAACAAGGTTATTTCGCCACTTTTTCTCTCAAATTCGAGATCTAAAAATGAAAATGTACTTTGATTTCTAATTTCAGAAACGTTTGTAAAATCATTATTCAATTTTGAATTGTATTGATAACAAACATCCGGAACCCAGTAATTCCAAAAGCTGAAGGAAATATAAAATCCTAAAATGCACATGGCAATTAACTGATAGAAATTAATATCCAGCTGATAATCTGTAAATATAGAGGAGAAATGATCGCTCCCGAAGGAATACACTATAAAAAACAATCCCAGAAAAACGACGGGAATAATTACAAAAGCAACGAGCTTTTTAGCAAAATCGTTATGAATTTTTCTTTCCGGCAACCATTGACTAAAGATAAATATCCGTCCAAGAGAAGTAATGCCGTTTAAGAAGATCAGCGGAAAAACCTGTATCATTTTCAGTTGTCCGTCCTGAGTTTTAAATTGCAAAAACAGTATGGATAATGCCAAAGAAAAAAAAGATGCAGTATCGCCATACCACGCAAAAGCAAAGCAGGACAAAATGGATGTCATAACCAGTAGAAGATGTGAGCGGTCTACAAACTTTTCCTGAAAGAAATAACTAATTAGCAGCGTGAGTACTACGCCAAAAACAGAAAGATTGATTCCGACAGATTCGTTGTAAAAAAGCAGTATAAAAATTAAACTGCAAGCTAGGATAATTTGGTGTTTTTTCATTGTCTTAAGATTTAAAAGTGCTTTGTAATTCAAAGTTTTTAGATAAAAAAATAGTGTTATTAGGATTTCATTAATTTTTCAAGATAGGACAAGTGTTCCTTAAAAGCGGCACGCCCCAGATCTGTTACCTGATAGGATGTTTTTGGTTTTTTGCCTACAAATTCTTTTTTAACTTCGATATATGCGGCTTTTTCAAGCGCAGAGGAATGACTTGCTAAATTACCATCGGTGATATTTAAAAGCGTCTTCATCTCGGTAAAATCTACCCAGTCGTTAACCATCAGAACAGACATAATTCCTAGTCTGACCCGGCTTTCAAAATCCTTATTTAGTTTATCAATAATTCCCATTGGGTTATTTGTATTTTTTGAACATTACTAATCCGTATACGATATGTAAGATACCAAATCCTAAGATCCAGAACAACAAACCATAACCGATGTAGAAAAGGGAAATACATCCTAAAATTAGTTCAGAAAAACCTAAATATTTTATATCTGAAAAAGTATACTTTTCAGCATTTATTAATGCAAGTCCGTAAAATATTAAGGTTGATGGGGCTACCAAACCAAAATATCCGTGGTAGATTAAGGCCAGACAAAATATACCTCCGGCAATAAGCGGCAAAGCAAGATTGAACAACATCTTTTTTGTAGCCGAAGTCCAGATGGGTAAATTGTATTTTTTGCTTTTTCGGATGGTAAAAAAAATGCCAAACAGAAAGGCTGAGATTAGGATTATGATTCCGATCCAAAATAATTCTGAAACTAAATTTGCCGAATATAATCTATGCTCATCTTGTAGATAATCCATCCCGTTTGACTTGAACAACTGGTACACATAGATTCCGCCAATTAAAGCTGAAAGACCAGCGAAAACTCCTGAAAGTCCGCTTAATGATATAAATCGTGAAGAGCGCTCCATCATGGAACGAATATGTGCTAAATCTTCTTGGTGCTTTTGATTCATAATTAAAGTACTTTGCGATACAAAGTTATTATTTATTTTGGATTAACAAATTAAAATTTGGATTTTTTTTCAAAGTAGTTTATTGCAAAGAAACACAGAGGTTTTTTCGCAATGCCAAAGCCTGGGAATACAATGGCTTTATATTTTAAATGTATGAATATCAAATAGTTGCTATTTGTTATCAATAATCTTATAAAAATGTACGTCCATTTACTGAAATTTAATGCCTTTATAAAAATATAATCATGAATTTTATATTGAAAACAGACCGCGTGAGGGATAGGAGCAAGCTACCGAAGTAGCGTGGATAGCCCGACCTTGTTATGGCAAGCGGGCGAATGAGCGCAAAGTATTTTGCCCGCTTGCCATAACAAGGTCACGCCCCAATTATAAAACGAAAAAGCCTTTTCTAACGAAAAAGCTTTTGAATTATTTTGGATTTATGTCTAAAACCATCTTCTGCGTTTGAATAATAAAACCCCGAAAACAGAAAGAAGTATAGAAACGAATAATACTACCCAGATTCCGTATTTGCTTTCTTCTAAACCGTTTGGTACGTTCATGCCGTACAAACTGGCAATTAATGTCGGAATCATCAATATGATTGAAATGGAAGTCATTTGTTTCATGATGTTGTTCATATTATTGGAGATTACAGAGGCGTATGCGTCCATCATTCCGGTTAGGATGTTGCTGTAAATATTGGCGGTATCTTGTGCCTGATTGAGTTCGATTTCGACATCTTCCAGTAATTCTGAATCGTAACTGGCTTTGTGCGCTTTTAGATTTTTTATTCGTTGAAATAAAACATCATTTGCTTTTAAGGAAGTGATAAAAAAGACAAAACATTTTTCGATTTGAAGCAAAGCCTGCAATTCTTCATTTTTGATTGATTTCTCTAAATTATCTTCGGCCAGTTTGATTTTTTGGTTAATTTGTTTCAGATATTTTAAATACCAAACACTTGAGGACAAAAGAAGTCTCAAAACTAAATTTAAATTGTCTTCGATTATGATGTTTTTACGTTGTGAGTATTGTACAAAATCGGGGATTATTTCTGTGGTGTCAAAAGTAATGCTGACGCAGATATCGTCTTTGAAAATGACTCCGAGCGGAACGGTATGAAAGGGGATTTTGATATCGTTACTTTTTACAGGAATACGCATGATGATAAGCGTCCAGCCGTCTTCGATTTCGATACGCGGTCTTTCGTCGATATCTTCGATGTCATTATAAAAAGCTTCGGGAACTTGCAGTTCTTCGAGTAAATATATTTTTTCTGCTTCGGTTGGAGCTTCGATATGAATCCAGCAGTCTGAAGTCCATTTTGGGATTTCTACTAATCCGTTGTTGTTGGTGTAAAAGGCTTTCATTTCAAAAATACAGAGTTTATTGCAGCATTTTGAAATTCAGAAGCTGCTTTAATTTAATACTAACGAATAATAATAATCGTCCATTTGGAGAAGTGTTTTTTAAGGTGCTGCAAAAGTATCCTTTATTTTTAGAAGGAGAAAGTTTAAAGTATTAATAATATATTAAAGTGCTGCTTTGCTTGGTTTTTAAGCAGGCTGAATGCTCATATTATTTTTGCAAAGATATTTTACCTATATCAGTTATGTGTGAAGAAATGAGTTCCATTTTTTTCTTTTATTCAAATATTTGAAATCTATATTGCTATGGGTTCAAAAAATTTAGCGCATAAAAAAACCTGTTCAATGGAACAGGTTTTTAAAATATATTTTAAAGTCACAATTATTTGTTTTGTGCGCTTCTCATTTTGCGTGCTAAAAGTGTATTTTTTAATAGCATTGCGATTGTCATAGGTCCTACTCCACCCGGAACCGGAGTAATGAATGAGGCTTTTTTGCTTACTCCGTCAAAATCAACGTCACCTTTTATTACGTACCCTTTTGAGTTTGATGCATCGTCTACTCTGGTAATTCCAACATCGATGATTACAACTCCGTCTTTTACCATATCGGCTTTTAAAAATTCCGGAACTCCTAATGCTGTAATGATGATATCGGCATTTTTAGTAAATTCTGCTAAGTTCTTAGTACGGCTGTGCGTTAATGTAACTGTTGAATCTCCCGGATTTCCTTTGCGGCTCATTAAAATACTCATCGGACGTCCTACAATATGACTTCTTCCTATAACTACGGTATGTTTTCCTGAAGTTTCTACTTTATAGCGTTCCAGCAATTCCATAATTCCGAATGGCGTAGCGGGAATAAATGTTTCCATTTCTAAGGCCATTCTTCCAAAGTTTGTAGGATGAAAACCATCAACATCCTTAACCGGATCTATTGCTAAAAGTATTTTTTCTTCGTTGATATGTTTTGGCAACGGCAACTGAACGATGTATCCGTCCAGATTATCGTCTTCGTTTAATTCTTTTATTTTTGCCAGTAATTCTTCTTCGGTAATGGTTTCCGGTAAAGCTACTAAAGTTGAATCGAAGCCAATGTGCTGACAGGATTTTACTTTACTTCCTACGTAAGTTAAACTTGCTCCATTGTTTCCCACTAAAACGGCTGCTAAATGAGGTACTTTTCCTCCAGCATCTTTTATGGACTGAACTTCGGCTGCAATTTCGTTTTTAATGTCGTCAGATGTTTTTTTACCGTCTAGTATTTGCATTGTCGTTGTGTTTCTGGTTTAAATTTATTTTGTTTCAGGTTTCATGTTTCACGTTGAAAACGAAACGCAATTTATTTATCGAAAAAAGTTTCAAATTTCAGTCTCTTAACCTGAAACCTGAAACTTGAAACTTTTATTATTTTTATTTTGGCATTCCCGGCATTCCGCCCGGCATTCCTTTCATACCGCCCATCATTTTCATCAGGTTTTTTCCGCCCGGCCCCTGCATCATTTTCATCATCTTGCTCATTTGGTCAAACTGCTTCATCAGCTGGTTTACCTGCTCGACTTTTGTTCCTGAACCTTTTGCAATTCTGGCTTTTCTTTTTACGTCGATAATTGCCGGTTTACTTCTTTCTCCCGGAGTCATCGAGTAAATGATCGCTTCGATATGTTTGAAAGCGTCATCTTCGATCTCCACATCTTTCATGGCTTTAGAAGCACCTGGAATCATTCCGACAAGGTCTTTCATATTACCCATTTTTTTCACCTGCTGAATTTGCGTTAAAAAGTCATCAAAACCAAATTCGTTTTTAGCAATCTTCTTTTGCAGTTTTCTTGCTTCTTCTTCGTCAAATTGCTCCTGCGCTCTTTCAACAAGAGACACAACGTCTCCCATTCCCAAGATACGCTCTGCCATACGTTCCGGATAGAAAACATCAATGGCTTCCATTTTTTCTCCGGTACCTACAAATTTAATTGGCTTGTTGACAATTGATTTGATCGAAAGTGCAGCTCCACCACGTGTATCACCATCTAACTTCGTTAATATAACTCCGTCAAAATTTAAGATATCGTTGAATGCTTTTGCTGTGTTTACTGCATCTTGTCCTGTCATAGAATCGACAACGAACAATGTTTCCTGTGGCTCAATTGCTTTGTGTACACGGGCAATCTCGTCCATCATTTCCTGATCTACTGCCAAACGACCTGCTGTATCGACGATAACCACATTAAAACCGTTTGCTTTTGCATGTTTAATTGCGTTTTGAGCAATTTCTACAGGATTTTTATTCTCTGGCTCTGAGTATACCTCAACACCAATTTGATCTCCTACAACATGTAACTGATTAATTGCCGCAGGACGGTAGATATCACACGCTACTAAGAGTGGCTTTTTATTTTTCTTTGTTTTTAAGAAGTTGGCTAATTTCCCTGAGAAAGTTGTTTTACCCGAACCTTGTAAACCGGACATTAAAATAACTGTCGGGTTTCCTGAAAGATTTACACCGGCAACATCTCCTCCCATTAATTCAGTAAGTTCGTCTTTAACTAACTTTACTAATAATTGTCCTGGCTGAAGTGTTGTCAATACATCCTGACCTATCGCCTTTTCTTTTACTTTTGCCGTAAAATCCTTAGCAATTTTAAAGTTAACATCGGCATCAAGCAACGCACGACGAACTTCTTTTAAGGTGTCGGCAACGTTTACTTCTGTAATTTTACCGTGTCCTTTTAATATATGGAACGCTTTATCTAACTTATCACTTAAATTATCAAACATATCATTTTCTTTATTAGAAGTGCAAAGATAATCTAATTAGATATTTCAGGCAATTTTTATTTTTAAGGTTCATAGCTGCAAAGGCACAAAGACACAAGGTTTTTTTTCAGCCACGAAGGCGCTAAGGCACAAAGCTTTTTTTCGCCACGAAATGCACTAATTTCTCTAATTATTTTTCTCCCGCAGATTAGCAGATAAAGCTGATTTTATTATTGAAAAAAAATCTCGCAGAGGCGCTAAGGCGCAAAGTTATTTCACGCAGATTTAAAATGATTAAAGCAGATTATGCAGATTTCTATTTTTATATAATCAAAAAATTAAATCTGCTAAAATCTGCCAAATCTGCTAAATCTGCGAGAGAAAAAAAACTTTGTGCCTTAGCGCCTTCGCAGCAAACAAAAAAAGCGCAAGAAGAAAAAACCTCTGCGCCTTTGTAGCTCTGAACCTTTCTACCTATGACTAAAACTGAAAGTAAATAAACGGCTGAGAACCGGCTACCGCTGTTGCGTAAACTATCCAATATACAAATCCTAAAATTATGGCTTTTATTAATAAAGGTGTTTTATCAAAAACAGATTTCATTCCTGTTGTAAATGATTCCGGTAAAAAATGCCAAACATAACCAAACAGCATTAAACCAAATACGTTTTTATAACCTAAAACGATTGTTTTCCAAAGTTCCGGTTCAAACGTTAACTGACCGATAGTGTTGATTACCTGTAAAGCGGTTTCAAAATCTCTGGCGCGGAAGAAAATCCAGCAAAAAACCACAAAATGAAATGTAATCAGAATGGAGAAAAATCGCCACAGAAAATTTGGACTTTTATCTTTTTTGGAAGGAAAGAATTCCATGAAAATTTTATGAACTGCCAATGCCAATCCGTGAAGGGCTCCCCAAACAATGAACTGTGCCCCTGCTCCATGCCATAATCCGCCCAAAAGCATGGTAGTAAAGAGATTAAAATTGGTTACTAAAGTCTGTTTTCTTTTACTGGAAAGTAAAAATGATAAACAGAAAAGTAAAATACTTGCAAAAGCTACGATTAACGGAATTATACTGGTTGTATAATTTGCCATTCCCCAGAGTAATAATCCGAAGAAAAATAAACTTGGAAATAAATATCCGGCAAAAGATCCCGATCTGTTTCCTCCAATGGAAATGTATAGAAAGTCTTTTAACCAGGTGGAAAGCGAAATATGCCATCTTCTCCAAAAATCAGTAATAGAGGTAGATTTATAAGGCGTTCTAAAATTTTCGGGCAATTTAAAACCTAACAACAATGCTATACCAATTGCCATATCTGAATATCCGGAGAAATCACAATAAATTTGTATTGCATATCCGTAAGAAGCCATCAGATTTTCAAAAGAGGTGTAGCTCAGCGGCGTATCAAAAACACGATCGACAAAATTTACCGAGATGTAATTGGAGATTACGGTTTTCTTTATTAATCCGCCAATTATTAAAAACAAAGCATTGTTTACATCTTGTTTCGTTAAATTTAATTTTTGATAAATCTGCGGAAGAAAATCTTTTGCGCGTACAATTGGACCGGCAACTAATTGCGGGAAAAACGAAACAAAGAATAAATATTCGATGTAGTTTTTTGTGGGTTTTATTTCTTCACGGTATATCTCAATAATATAACTCATGGACTGAAAAGTATAGAACGAAATTCCGACCGGAAGAAATACATTGTGTAATGCGAAATTACCGCTAAACATGTCATTGTACGTTACAATCAAAAAGTTCATATACTTGAAATAGCCTAAAAGTGCTAAATTCAAAATAACACTAATTACCAAATATACCTTCTTTACGCTATCACGTCTTTCTCTGTAAATAATCTGGCTTAAACCATAATCGACAACAGAGGAAAGTAAGAGTAGAAGAAAATAAATTCCGCTTGATTTATAATAGAAAAAAAGCGAAAAAAGAATAACATACGTTAATCTCAAATAAAATGTCTTGCGCAAAAAACCATATACAAAATAGAAAACCAGAAATAAGCCCAGGAATAAACCGGTATTAAACAAAAGTTTTTCGTCGGGATTGTAAACAAACCAACTTTCTGCTTTTTCTGTTGTAATGGCACCAAAATTTTCAATAAACCAGTTATTGATGCTTTCAATTGTTATCAATGTGATCTTTATTTTTTATAATTATAGTATGCTTTTTCTAAAGCTTCACTAAACATTTTACCTTGTTTTTCGTATCCTTTTTTAGAATAATGTACCCAGTCCGCTCCTATTAATCCCTGAACTTTTAATTGTTGAATACCGCTCATTCCGCCAAATTCATCGTATAAATCCCAAACAGCAAAACCGTCTTTTTTAGCGATTTCAATTATATCTTGGGTATAATCCTGAATATAAGTGTTCGGTTTTCTTCTTAATAATGAAGGCGGCGGCGTCATGACAATTATGGGAGCCTCTATTTTTTGTGCTTTTATATTGCTGATAAATTCTCTTAATTCCTGAATGTACTTTCCGGATTCGAGTTTATCATAACTTTCATTTGTGCCGAGCGAAAAAACCAACAAATCAGGATGAAGCGATTTTAACTGCTCAAAAAACAATGGATATTTATTATAATCTGAGAATTTGGCTCCATTTACCCCAATTCCGCTGTAAATTAATCCGGGTGAATCTTTTTCTAAAATCAATCCGTTTAACTCAAAATTAGAAGCCTTTTTATTCGGAATCAAAAAAATCCGGTTTAAAGCATTTTCTGAATTATAATAATGTGAAAAAGAATCAGACTGCATATCCAGAGAGACAAACTCAGACATTGAAATGGTTTTTGCTTTGGTTTCGTTTGTCGCAATTTTTAAAGTTCTTCCTGCTCTAATGGCATTTGACTTTAAACGATTGTCTCTTTTGATTTCAGCGATCGACACATTGTATTTGTCTGCAATGCTTCCCAATACCTCACCTTTCTTAATTTTATGCGTAATGACTTTTCTTTCTGTCGTCTGAATGGAATTGATTTTAGAAGAAATAGCCAGATCAAACATATCCTGATTCTGAGGCGTTATAATTTTGATTGTATTGAATTTATATGCCGGATCTTTTATATTCATTTCGACTACAAACCCTCCCGTGTCCCTCCAAAGTCCAATACCGGTCAAACCAACTGGATTACTTTTAAAGGGATGAATGTTTCGATAACTTTCCCAGGTTCTGTTGGATTTAAAGCGCTCATTGTAAGATCCGTTTGTTTTTGCCAGCTGGTAAGGAAAAACCAAACCTCTTCCTGCGTTTCCGAATTGACTCTGCAAACGTTTTCTGATTTCATTTGTCATTAAATCTCCCTGAATGTGGGAATCTCCAATATGGACAATATTGATCTTTTGATTTTTCTGATTTTCATTCTCTTTTAATTTCTTAAAAAAGCCTTCTAACACTTTCGCATTATAAATGGGATCATCAGAAGAAATCTCACTTGCAGCAGTATCTACTTTTTGAATCATATTTTTTGAAGTTACATGAGAATCTGTTTTGGGCGTCTTGTCATTTGTTGAGAAAAAAAGACAACAAAAGAAAATAATGATTTTATTTATCATAGGCTGTCGTTTGTTACTGAGACGGAATCGGCCTTAGTCTTTCTGGCCGCTTTTCTTTTAATTGCATCAGCATCTCTTTTTTCTCTCAGTGCTTTATACTCTTCGTATCCTTTATTTAATTGTCCGTATAATAAATTCCCAATTGCTTTTGCACCACGCTGATTAAAATGGGTATAATCTTTATTTGCTTTTGCGGGAACTTCTTCTACCCATTTAATCATCGATCCGTCGCCACCCATGAGTGTATATAAATTTACGAATCCTGATTGGGTTTCAAGGGCATAATGTTTTTGTGCCTTCATTAAAGGAACAACTGCCGAATCGGTTTTCATTTCCAAATCATATTTGGTGGATTTGTCTGCTGTAGAAACAATTAAAATAGAAACTCCCGGGAACGATTCTTTAATTTTATTCACCGTTTTTGTCATTCCTTTTTCGTACCAGGAATAGTTCTTTGTTCCGTAATTTAAAACATTGGTTCCGTAATGGAGTATTACTAAATCGTATTTCAGATTAGCATTAAAAGCTTTCATCACCTCAGCATTAAACATCGAAATAGGCAGTCCGGAATTTCCTCTCTGCGAGAAGTTATCTACATGGACTCCGCTTCCGTTATCAAAATTAAATCCGTAAATCGGAATCGAATCAGCCTGCACAAAATTAGCTTTAAATGCTTTTAAACTTCCGGAGGAAACTTTTAAGGTATTGACTAAATTATTCGGTGACAACGTTTTTCTTAACGTATCTTTTCCGATAATAAAGTTCACTTTTCCTGTTTTAGAAGCACGTCCATAAAACAAAGTCGGATTATCTAATGTTGTAGAATATTTATTCAATCCTGCCTCGTATTGAACCCAGGTAGTATTGGTTTTATCATTTGCAAAAAACACATGGCCGTTTACGCCAAAAGGGCTTGTTGGCCTTTTTACATTCAGGTACGATTGTGCTTTCCAATTTTTAGAATACGTTGATTTTACAGATCCACGGGAAGCTGCAGACTCAGAACTGATCGATACAAAGCCCACTCCGTTTCCGCCAAAACGCTCCTGATAGTTCATTCGAACATCCTGCACAATTAAATCTCCGTCGGTCATGGAATCTCCGTAGTAAGCAATTCTTACCTTATTCTGCGGATTTTTTTCTAACTGATACAATCTTTCATAAAAATGAATGAGATATTGATACCCTTTGTAAGTCTCAAAAGTTTCAGCGGGAAATTCAATTCCTTCTGTTTCATCAAAGACAATTTTTTGTTTATTGAGCGCTCTTTCGCTTGCCGCCAGACTGTCGTCATCGACCGCTAAAGAGTCTTCGGCAACAGATTCTAAAAGCAGACTGTCTATCAGTATGTTTTTAGAATCGAGTTTACTCTCAGGAAATATTTTGTCCGGCAGGATTTGCTTAAACCCAATAAAAGCTACGAGTGCCAAAGCCACAATAGCAAAAGACTGAAAAAAATAAGATTTTGTATTCACTTAATAATTATAATAATTTGAAGAACTGCAAACAAAAACTAAACCAATTAAAATCACGGTTAATTTACTGCAGAAAAAACTTGTGCAAAGATAGAATAACATTTTGTTTCTCTTTCATTTTAACAAGAAAGTAGATAAAAAAAAGAGGCTAGACGAATCTAACCTCTTAATCAAAAAAAAATAAAAAAAACAAAGCTAATGATTAACTAAATTTTGAATGCGTTGCATTGTATTTGAGAATGAAATAATCTTATTGTTTTAGATTTTCATCTAAGATTTAATTTAAAATTGCATACTCCAAAGTTACATTTCCTCTTTCTCCTGCAGCGTTTACCATTGTAAGGAATTTAACTTTATAATAATTTCCTGCAGCATCTTTAATAATATAAAAACGATCTGTTCTAATACTTGGCAAAGTTGTTGGTCCACCACCATTTCTCCAGTTTGCACCGATTATTCTTTGATCTGTTGCTGAAGCAGTAAAGTTTGCTACAGCAACATCTGCTTTAGTAAAAGCTTCATACGTTTTTTCCGTAGTTAGTACCTGATAAGCCTGAGTTCCACCTTTCATATTAGTAACAATAAAATCTGAATATCCGTAAGTTACTTCAGTTCCCGTGTTCAGGTAATTTGTAAATGTGGTAAAGTTTAGATCCCATTTTGCCTTTTGCGGCTCAACAGAAACAGTGTTTCCTGTAGTTAAGGAGAAGAATGTAAAATTAAAATCAGCATCTTTAGAAACTGTTTTTTCAGTAAAAGTTGTAGAAGCTAAATCTGCATATTGAATTTTGTATCCATTTCCACTTCTTAAAATTCTTATTTTTTTCCACCCTCTTGCCTCTCCGTCAACAATCACAGAACCTACTGTTGGTTTTGAAGTAGAAACTGCATTTCCTAAATTTACTAAGTAAACTTTGTTGTCTGCATCTGTTGCAGAAATCTCAGCAATCGCAGTTCCGATTCCTAAACCAGCACCCGCTAATACTCCGGTTGGATTATCAACGAATCCATTTGAAGCTGCCGTTGTGCCCGCACCAACAGTCACATTAGCATCGCTTTCCTGTACAAGTGTAATATCTGAAGTGGCTAATTTTTTAACTGCCATTTTAAGCGAACCATTAATTACTACTCTAAAGTCTGCCCCGCCGGAAAAACCAAAGTCCCAAGAAGCTCTGTTTACAGATTTAGATTCTCCGGTACTTAAATCTAAGTACAATTGATTTGGCTGATTTCCTCCTCCGACAGAAGCTGGAATTGTTGCCCCTACAGAAGGTATTTCAACTGCTGTATCGTCGTCACTGGAACATGCTCCAAGTGCTAATAATGCGAATGATAGAAATAGAATTGTCTTTTTCATGGTAATAAATATTTATTTAAAGATTAAGATTATAGGTTAATTTTATAAAATAAGAACGCCCGTAAGCCAGCATCATCTCTGATGAACCAGCATGCCCTGCAGTCTGATTTGTATTGGTTTGCCTAACATTTGTGACATTGCAAATGTTTCTGGCTCCGATGGTAGCTTCTAATTGATTTTTGAAAAACCCCTGACGAACTGAAGCATCCAGCCAATGACTGGGATCAACCTCAGATAAAACATAAGAGGAAGATCCTTCAATATATTGTTGAGTTTTGCCGTTGTATTTGTAGAAGGCAGAAAAAATGGTATTCCACTTTGGAAGCTGGTATGAAAAACTACTATTAATATTAAAAGAATAGAGATATTTATTGTCTGAAGCAAAAACCAGATTTTCTATTTTTCTGGAAACGCCAATAAGAGCAGCGCCAAGATTAAAATTCAGTTTGCCAATCATAAACTGATTCATTGTAGAAAAATTCCACATTCTATATTTACTAATATTGATGTATTGATATTCCGGATTTCCTGTATCAGGGTTAAACCTTACCAGAGCCATATCAATTCGGTCATTTACATCTAAGAAGCTTCCTGCAAATGTGCTTGAAGTTTTGAAGTCTGAACCAATCGAAAATGATTTTTTAAGACTCGCCTCATAAGAAGTACTTGTCTCCGGAATAAGATTTTCATTACCGGTAAAAAAGTGACCATCAAAAATCTGCTTAGTATAAAGCTCATCAAAAGTTGGTGTTCTAAATGAAGTTCCGTAAGAACCGCGCAACTCATAATCGCCATCAAATGAATATTTTAAATTTAGAGAAGAGGCATACTGATCTTTAAATTGCGATTGAGCTGAAAAACGCAAACCCGGTCGTACAGAAAATCGTGATGTTGCCATAATTTCCGAAGAGGCAAAAAAATCATAGTTTTCTAATGTTTTTCGAACAGGAGAATACATATTATTTCCTTCCTGAACCAATGCAAAACCCTGATTGTTTGCGAACTCATAACCAATCTGTAAATCGATTTTTTTACTGGAAAAAAAATTACTTAAAGTTCCTGTAGAATAAAGAACCTCCATTGACTGATCTTTCACAGTCGTATTATTCTCTTCGGTCTTAGTGTAGAGATAATACCAGAAATCCTCCACATTTCGTTCTTGTTTCTGATGTGAAAGGGAAACATTATAGTTTAATCGGGCAAACATTTTGCCAGAAGCATTTAGATTATGGAAATATCTGTTGGTTAAGTATCTCTTGTCATTAGCATAACGATAAGAACCCAAAGAAGCAGTATAACCAGACTGAACTGTTGTATTATAATAATCAGCATCTTCATCCAGATATTCGAATTTATAGAATATTCTAAAATTATTTTTGCTGTATGAAATTAAAGCATTACCATTTAATTGTTCTTTTGGAAGCCATCTGTAACCTCTTGTTTGATCATTTTCGAAATAATCTTTCCCGTTTTTATCATCCAAAAAACCTTGAAAATCATTGCGGTTAGCTCCAATACTTACAAACCAATTCCCATCTATTGTATGAGCGGCTCTTAAAGATTGGATATGACGACCTTTATCAAATAGAGCATACTCATCTTTTACCGTTTCTTCCTGAACAGAAGCTGTTATATTCCATTTGTATGGAGAAGATTTTTTTGTAATTATGTTTAAAACTCCACTCACTGCATTCGCACCATAAATTACGCCCATTGAACCTTCTACGATTTCAATTCTTTCTACATCGTTCAAATTAATTTGTGATAAATCTGTATTATTCCCAAAACCTCCTTCATTTACTAAGGGCACATTATCAACCAGAATTTTAAAATACTGTGCATCTAATCCAAATAAAGAAACAGTTGAGCGACCACTTGTACCACTTGGTCTAACGGTAATATTTAAGTATTGATTTAACACATCTGACAAATTATTCGCCGCCAGATTCTGAATGTCTTTGCTGGAAATCACCCGAACATTAAAAACAGATTTTTTAATAGATTGAGGTTCAAATTGTCCTGTAACCACAATTTCTGATAATTTTTCAGCCGATTTACTTGTATCTCTCTGCTGCGCAAAAGAACAGGTTGAAATTAGCAAGCCGGCAAACAAGGTATTTTTTATTTTCATTATTTTTATTCAGTCTTAATAACAAGGCAAATATATAACTATTTTTAATTATTCTAAATAAAATTTATATATTTGCCGAAATTTAAAACGAACAATAAGTTATGATTTCAAAAAGCCTTTTTTTGTCAGCCGCAATGGCTTTAACATGTGGTCTTGGATTTAGTCAGGACAAGAAACAACAAGACATAAAGTCGATTAAGTCAATGTGTGGTTGTTATGAAGTGAAATTTAATTTTACTGAAACATTTTCATATCCAAAAGATACTCTGACTTATAAGCCATCTGAAACAAAACACGAATCTGCTTTAGAATGGGTAGAATTACTGGAAGATACTCCCAACAAAATTGTAATGCAGCATTTACTGATTGTAAGTGATGATATGATTATCAAACACTGGAGACAAGACTGGTTATATGAAAACACAGATTTATATTCTTTTGATAAAGGAACTTCGTGGAAATACAAAAAGTTAGACAAGAAAGCTGTTAAAGGCCAATGGACTCAAAAAGTATATCAGGTAGATGATAGTCCAAGATATGAAGGATCTTCAACCTGGCTTCACGTTGACGGAAAAGATTACTGGATAAATGTTGCTGATGCACCATTACCAAGAAGAGAACAGACAAAACGTAATGATTATAATGTTTTAAAGAGAAGAAACATTCATGAAATTACAGCCACAGGATGGAATCACGAACAAGATAATGACAAATTGATTCGCGACGATTCTGGCAAAGATGTATTGTTAGCACAGGAAAAAGGATTTGACGTTTATACTAAAGTTCCGGATATTAAATGTCAGGCTGCTCAAAAATGGTGGGTTGCTAATAATGCATTATGGAAAAATGTTCGGGATAAATGGCAAACCTTATTTGATAGAAACAAAGATTTAAACTTAGAAGCCAAGGTAGACCGTAAAGCACTTTATTCTCTATTGTTTGATTTAAAGCCAGATACTGCAAAAGCAGAAACAGATAAGATCATTGACAAGTTTGTTAAGTAATTAGAATTAGTTGTTATGAAAAAGCCGGAAGCTTAGACTTCCGGCTTTTTGTTTTTAAAAGTATCGCATTTTAGATAAAAATCCTTTACAATAGACTCTACAATTCATTTTGTACAATTAAAGGATTCGCATTAAGCTCAGCCTTAGGAATTAGCCACTGCCATCTTTTATCTGTTGGTGTTACATACATAACGCCATTTGTATAAGAAGAATCATGGTTTGTTCCTGTTCGGTCTAAAGGAGCATTGGTTCGTTTTAAATCAAAAAATCTAAAACCTTCTCCCCATAATTCTATTCTTCTTTGTAATAAAATCTCATCAACTAAACTTTGCCCACTATTAGAAGATAAAGTATAATCCGGATTTCGTGTTTTTTCAAAATCATAAAGTACTTGGGCCGCATCGGCGTTACCAAGTCTTGCTTTTGCCTCTGCCTCAATTAAATACATTTCTGCTACACGCATATACGGAACATCACATCTGCTGTCGCCTTCACTTACTGCTAAAAACTTTTGACTGGTATATGGAAACTTTGCAAAATTAGAAGGCAATGACAGTGATGTATGATTTCCGGTCTTATCAAACAATAATGATCGCACATCTGTTGATGGAATCAACTCGTATAATTTATTATTAATTGCTTTCGGGCATGAACGTATCACAGTTGAACTGAAATTTCGTGACATGTATGCACCAAAATTCCCAAAATATTCTGTTTGTACTTCATTAATATGGCTGCCCCACATCCATTCTTTGTTATTAAAATCATTGAATCCAGATGTATATTCGCTGGCAGACATTAAGGTTCTTCCAGATCTGGCTTTATTAGCATACGAAGCAGCGGTTGCCCAATCTCCCTGAGTTAATGCAACACGTGCTTTTAATCCTTGGCAAACCTTTAAATCTAAGTGCGAATTATTTGGTTTTAAATAGCCTTCTAATAAAACATTTGCTTCGTCCAAATCTCTATTAATTTGAGCGTAAACCTCTTCAACTGTTGAGCGTGGCAATGATTCGTTTGAAACATTTAAAATTAGTGGCACTCCTAATTGTGTGTTAGTATCTCCTGCAACATATCTTTTAGCATATAATTGAACTAATTGAAAATTACAGAATGCACGATAAACCAAAGCCTGCCCTTTTACAATATTTTTATCTGAATTTGAGCCAATAGCCGCATCTGCAGTATTTATAATTGTATTTGCGTTTCGAATTATTCGATAATACGTCCTATAAGGGAAACGCACATCAACCGAATTTTCATTAACAACCGCACTCCAATTATACACAGATAAAAACCATCCATTTGTAATAGGAAAAACAACATCATCACCTATAATGTCAGTCTGCTGCATTAAACCTCCCAATCCTGTTTGACTTTGATCTTCATAATTAGAATACAGTGATCTGTGTATTCCATTTAATAGCGTCATTAAATTCTCTGTAGTTTTAGTGGCACCTGCGTCATCTACAAACTCTGTTGGCTTTTTTTCCAGAAAATCCTCTGAACACGATCCCGAAACTGCTGTAATGATTGCCAATAGTAACAGTTTAATATAAGTATTTTTCATCTTCTTAAAAATTTAAATTAAGTCCTAACGTAATTACCCTTGCCGGAACATATCTGTTCTGAGTTGTTCCGTTAAAAGTTTGCGTGGGATCCATTCCCTGACGTTTTGCGAATAATAATAAGTTTTCCCCATTAATATACACAGAAGCATTGTCTACTTCCAGTCTGGATATGAACTCAGCAGGAACTTTATAAGATAAGTTAATTTGTCTTAACGCTAAATAATCAGAACCTATCAACCATCTGTCAGATCCAGAAGACGCAGCGGTATTACGATTAATATCTAATCGTGGTACATCTGTTATATCACCCGGCTGTTGCCATCTTCTAAAAATATCATTGCTTAAAGCCGATCCATAATTATTTCCGGTATGCATTAAGGCTGAGTAGTTGGTATCATACATTTTTCCTCCTATTTGATAAGAGCAAAGAACATTCAGTTCAAGTCCTTTGTATTTGAAAGTGTTTCCAAAGCTTCCAAATAAATCAGGAATAGCAGTACCTGCGTAATGATAAAGAGCCTTATTATGATCTGTGGTTACGTTTGTTCCGTCTACAACCCTTACACTGCTGTCATTAATTCCGACAAATTTTGGATCTGCTACAAATAATGCATAGCCATCAGCGGGATCTACTCCATACCAATCTCTCAACCAGTAATCATAGATAGAATGGCCGATGGAAAGTTTTTTACTATCCAGAATAATTTCTCCTTGCGGAAGTTTTGTAATCTTATTATTAATCGTTGACGCATTAACATTTAAGCTCCAGGAAAAATCTTTTGATTTTAAAATGATGCCGTCTAGCGCTATTTCGATTCCCTTATTAACCATTGAACCAATATTTTCTATTCGATTATCCAATCCTGCAGATAAAGGATTTGGAACTGAGAAAATAAGTCCGTCTGTATTTCGGTTATAATACTCTACACTTCCTTTTAATCTATTTTTAAATAATCCGAATTCTACAGCTACATCTTTTTGCGTATTCACTTCCCATTTCAAATCGGGAGCCGCCGCCGCATAGATTAAAGTTCCTCCCTCGTTGCCGTTGTCTTTTCCTAAACTATAGGTAGACTGGCTCACATAATAATTTAATCCATTTATCTTATAACCGGCATCATTTGTATCGCTTATAGTATGTGAATCATTTCCAACTTCTCCAATAGATGCTCTCAATTTCAAATCATTGATCCATGAATTATTCTTCATGAAATTCTCTCTTGAAACTACCCATGCTCCTCCCAAAGACCAAAAATTACCCCAACGATTATTTTCTGCAAATTTGGAGGAACCATCTCTTCTTAGTGATGCCGAAATGATATATTTACTGTCATAGTCATATCCCAATCTTGAGAAATAAGATTCTGTAGCATAATTTCTTGTATATGAACTCAAACCTGTAGTCGTAGCATAATTTACAAACTCTATAATGCCGGGAGCAACCTGACCTGATTTGGTACCTGTAGTCCAGTTTCTCTCGTAATCAAAATTTTCATGTCCTAAAAGAGCAGTAACAGAGTGCTCTCCAATTTTTTTAGAATAATTAAGCAACTGATTGTAAGTAATCCCAGTCAAAATTTTATCCTCTTTACCCATCAAACCTGTTGGTGCCCCATCTCCAATCAATGTATTGTAAGAATAAGTTCTGTTGTAGTACGATTTATCAATAGAAACATTAGTAGTAAATTTAAAATCTTTCATGAAACTGATATCGAAAAAAGTTCGTGCCGAAACAGCTAATCCTTTTACTACATCTGTATCGTTTAATGTTTCATAAACTACATTTCTGCCATTTGAAGCACCCGATCCACGTGCTGTTGAATATACTTTATTGCCATTTACATCTAAAACATAATCGCCGTTAGCAGTATGGTCGAATACGGGATAAATAGGTCCCATAGTACGAATTGTACGAAATGGGTTTTTAAAAGATGCTGTATAATCTACACCATCAGTCCCTAATTTCGAATTTGTTAATGTTCCTGAAATATTCAATCCAGTTTTAAACCAGTCTTTTAAACTTGTATTTAAATTTAATCTTCCTGTAGTTCGTTCAAAACCAGAATTTCTGATATAACCTTCTTCATTTAAATAACCTAAAGAAGCAAAATAATTAGATTTTTCAGATTTGCCCTGATAGGAAAAATCAACATTTTGACGAACTCCTGCCCTTTCCAGTTGTTTGGACCAGTCAAGGTCCTGAGGATATAATAATTTTGCATCAGGATTTAATTTACCATCTGTACCTACTATAGTATTAGCTGCAACATTGAATGGATTTGTGACTAAAACAACTGGGACTCTTGCAGATGCATAACTATTAGCAGCATCTATCTGCGACTGGTTATTCATCGGACGACTATTACGGATTGCTTCCCACTCCAAAGGATAGTAGTCCATTGCATTAACCCTCTCGTAATCTTTTATGGAGCGCGAAGTTATACCAGTACTCATATTAAGTGAGAATTTATCTTTTACTGATTTTCCTGATTTTGTGGTAATTATAATTACGCCATTAGCTGCTTTTGAGCCATATAAAGATGTTGAAGATGCATCTTTTAAAACCGATAAACTTTCAATATCATTAGAATTTAAATTACTAATATCTCCTGCATAAGGAACTCCATCAACAATATAAAGTGGTGTATTGGATCCATTGACAGAACTAAAACCACGTATTCTAACTTCGGGAGCCGAACCTGGCTGACCTGCCGAGCTCTGAATCTGTACACCGGATGTTGAACCTTCTAACACTGACAGGGCATTGGTTAATGGCCTGCTTTCGAGCTGTTCTGATTTAATTTGTTTCGCAGATCCTGCATATGCAGCTTTTTTTGCTGTCCCGTATGCTACAACAACAACCTCTTCAAGTTCTTCTCCTCCGTCTTTCATTTTGATATTTACAGAAGAAGACGCGCCAATTGTTACAGCACTATCCTTCATCCCCATATAAGAAAAAACCAAAACATCCCCTGTTTTAGCTTTAATACTATACTTGCCGTCCAAATCGGTTTGTACTCCTGATTTTGTACCTTTCACCACTACATTCGCGCCTGGAATAGGACCGTTTCCATCTGATACAATCCCTGAGATTGATCGATCCTGAGCATAAAATATTTGCGTTGTCAAAACAAATACCACTGCTAATATCAGTTTAATTTTTTTTCTCATTTATAGCTATTTTAATTTAGGGGCGCAACTTAAATAATTAAATTATTTTTAACAAGATTTTAAATACATTTAACATTAATATTTGTAAGATTAAATTTATTATTTAAATCTTTGAAATAAAAAAACCGCCTTTAAAGACGGTTTTCTACCCTATATTATTTTTACTAAAAGCTTACTAATTCAAAATAGTTAAAACGTATATCAGAGAATTTTTTTAAGTTTTATGTTATTTGCCTGATTATCCTCAGAACAATAAATCTGAAGCAAAAATAGAATTGAATTAAATTTAAAAACGTCTCTTAAAGCCAAAAAAGCAATAAAAAAAGCCAATAGTTTAAAAAACGATTGGCTTTAAAAAATTTAATCACATTTATTCCTACATTCTTTCTGGAACTTCAATTCCCAGTAGTCTGAAGGCCGAATTAATAACTTCCGCAACTTTTTGGGAAAGCTGAACTCTGAATATTTTTTTTGTTAAATCAACTTCTCCTAAAATATGAACAGACTGATAAAATGAATTGTATTCTTTTACCAGATCGTATGTATAATTTGCAATCAAAGCCGGACTATGATTTTGTGCTGCATTTTGAATTACTTCAGGAAAAAGTTCGATCTGTTTTAGAAGTTCTTTTTCTTTTTCGTGAATTACTTCAACTTCATCCAGCGTTACATTGAAATCAAAATCGGCCTTACGAATAATAGATTGAATCCTGGCGTAAGTATATTGAATAAACGGACCTGTATTTCCGGCAAAATCAACAGATTCTTCAGGATTAAACAAAATACGTTTCTTAGGGTCTACTTTTAAAATGTAATACTTTAAAGCTCCCAAACCGATTGTCTTATATAATTTTGCTTTTTCTTCCTGTGAATAGCTGTCCAGTTTTCCTAAATCTTCTGAAATCTGTTTGGCAGTATCCGTCATATCCTGCATTAAATCGTCTGCATCTACAACAGTTCCTTCACGGCTTTTCATTTTTCCGGAAGGTAAATCAACCATTCCGTAAGACAAATGATAAAGATTCGAAGCCCAGTCGAAACCTAATTTCTTTAAAATTAAAAACAATACTTTAAAGTGATAATCCTGTTCGTTTCCTACTGTGTAAACCATTCCTCCCACATCCGGCATATCTTTTACACGCTGAATTGCCGTTCCGATATCTTGTGTCATATAAACAGCTGTACCATCAGAACGTAAAACAATTTTACGGTCTAAACCTTCATCTGTCAAATCTATCCAAACCGAACCGTCGGGATCTTTTTCAAATACTCCCTTATCTAAACCTACCTGAACAACGTCTTTTCCTAAAAGATAAGTGTTGCTTTCGTAGTAATATTTATCAAAATTAACTCCCAGATTACTGTACGTAGTTTCAAAACCGGCATATACCCATTGGTTCATCATTTTCCAAAGCGCAATAACTTTTTCATCACCAGCTTCCCATTTCTTAAGCATATCCTGAGCTTCGACAATAATCGGCGCTTGCTTTTTGGCTTCTTCTTCTGTCTTTCCACTTTCAATTAAACCATTGATCTCATTTTTATATGCTTTATCAAACTCAACATAATATTTACCGACCAATTTATCTCCTTTTAAACCAGAAGTTTCCGGAGTTTCTCCATTACCGAATTTTTCCCAGGCAAGCATCGATTTACAAATATGAATTCCGCGGTCGTTTATAATTTGTGTTTTATACACTTTCTTGCCGGAAGCTTTTAAGATTTCGGCAACAGAATAGCCTAATAAATTATTACGAACGTGACCCAGATGAAGGGGTTTATTCGTATTTGGAGAAGAATATTCTACCATAACCGCTTTTTCAGCCGGATCAGGTGCAACAAATCCAAATGGTTTTTGATCTTTTATTCCGTTAAAAAAGTTTACATAGTAACTGTCAGAAATAACAATATTCAGAAATCCGGATACTACATTAAAGCGTGCTACCTCAGAAACATTTTCAACCAGATAATCTCCAATTTTATTTCCCAACTCGGCAGGAGTATTTTTAATCACCTTCAATAACGGAAAAATAACCATTGTAATATCGCCTTCAAACTCTTTTCTGGTAGTTTGAAACTCGATTTTATCAACGGTAACATCAAATAATGCCTGTATTGCTTTTTGTATAGAAGGTGTAAGAATTTGTGATAATGACATGTAAACTTATTTTTAAAGTGAGCAAAGATAATGCTTATTCATCAATTAGAGAAAATCAAAAACATATTAAATTTAGAAGAACAGCTTCAATTCGATAAAAAAACCAGATTTTAAACTGTCAAAATTATCAAAACATCAAAAGCTTAATCTCTTAAAAAACAGCCTCTCCCAAAAAAAATATAAATTTTTCTAATTTTCTTGTAACATATCGTGCACTAAAGAGTCTTAATAGTGACTTCATTTTTTTGAAGCCGTAAAAAAAAAAGAAAACTAACAAAACAAAATTATCATCAATCAAATCAAAATAATCAGGAAAAAATCATGAAATTAAAATTCTTTCTGCTTGCATTACTGGGGGTATTTGCAACCGCACAAGCCCAGAATTCGGGAACGATTTCTGGAAAAATTACAGAAAAATCGAATAAGGCTCCAATTTCTTATGCCACAGTTTCTCTAAAAGAAAATGGAAAAGTGATTTCTGGAGTGAACACGGATGACAACGGAGATTTTTCGTTTAAAAACATTGCTTTAAAAAGCTATACAATCGAAATTCAATATATTGGATTTAGAAAATACATTGGTTCTGTGCTTTTAAGCGAAAACAAAAAAGCCGCAACTGTAAATGTTTCTTTGGAAGAAGAAGCTACACAACTGAAAGGGGTGAACATTGTGGCAGAACGTTCGACAATTGAGCAAAAAATTGACAGAAAAGTGGTTAATGTTGGAAAAGATCTAACAACTGCCGGAGCTTCTGCATCTGACATTATGAACAATATTCCTTCTGTGAATGTGGATCAGGATGGAAAACTTTCGCTTCGCGGAAATGATAATGTTCGTGTATTGATTGATGGACGCCCGTCTAATATTGATCCGGCACAATTGTTAAAACAAATTCCGTCAACGTCTATTAAAAAAATTGAGCTGATTACAAATCCAAGTGCCAAATACAATCCGGAAGGAATGTCGGGAATCATTAATATTATTCTGCACAAAAATGCTAATACAGGTTTTAACGGAAGTTACAGCGGCGGAATCACTTTTGGTGAAACTGCAAAATACAATCAGTCTTTAGACCTGAATTATAAAACAGGAAAAGTAAATTTCTTTGGGAATGTAGGGCAAAACTTTGGAACTTATTTTAATGATGGTTTAATTAAAAGATACGATCAGGATATTACCCAAACTCTTGATGTAATGAACGATAATGATTCTTACCTGTACAAAATCGGTATGGATTATTTAATCGATGATCACAACACATTGTCTATCTATACCAATCAAAACAAGTCTACAGGAAAAGGATTTGTAAACACTAATATCGATTATAATAACGACGATCCTGACTTTTTAAATGTGTACCAAAAATCGAGATATTGGGGACCGGAAAAAACAGGAACTTACAATTTGGCCTATAAACACATCTTTAAAAAAGAAGGTCATACTTTAGATTTTGAAGGGAATTACAGTGATAGTAAAGAAGATCAGAATGCAAATTTTGATACGCAGTCTACAGCACCGGACAATTCCAGTAATAGTGTAGTGTACAATGATCTTATTAAAGCAGATCGTAAATTAAGTACATTCAATATCGATTACGTTAATCCGTTGAACGAAAAAACAACTCTTGAAGCGGGTGCTGAAGCCAGAATTACAAGAACCGGTAATGATTACACCACCGGAAATCCTTTAGCATCTATGCCATCATCAAACTATACTTACGATACCGATATATATTCTGCTTATGTAACATTTGGTCAGAAGTTTAAAAAATTCAGCTATCAGGTAGGAGCACGTTTTGAAAGCTATAAAGTACAGGCAAATTTAAATTTTGGCGAGACTAAATTTGATGATGATTATATCACCTTATATCCATCTGCTTATTTAACTTATAACCTGAATGAAAAAAACACATTGCAATTTAGTTACAGCCGTCGTGTTGACCGACCAAGTTTAGAACAGACCAAGCCAATTCGTGAATTTTCTACTCCGTTGTTAACTTCATTAGGAAATCCTGAATTAAGACCTCAGTTTACGAACTCTGTAGAAGTGAATTATACCAAAACACTTGAGAAAGGAAGTTTTACTGCGGGAGTTTTTGTGAGAAGCATCAATGACCAGATTAGTAGAATTTTATATCCGGATGATACAGATCCTAGTGGTAACAGACAAATTCTGACTTTTACCAATTACGATCATAATACATCATATGGTTTTGAAGCTTCATTTAATTATAAAATTACAAAGTGGTGGGATATTTCTCCATCGATAGATTTCTCAAGTATTAACCAGCAGGGAGTTGTATTTTTATACGACGCTACAACAGATACAAGTAATCCGTTAGAAAGAAAAGTTACGGTTGCCGCATTCAACGGCCGTATGAACTCAAACTTTAAGGCCAACAAACGTTTAAGCTTTTTATTATTCGGATTTTACAGAGGTGCTGTCGACGGACTTCAGAATAACAGCCACGAAATGTATAAAATGGACATCGGTTCACGCTACACTTTGTTAGACAACAAGATGAACATTAGCGTTCGTTTTAATGATGTTTTCAATACTATGAGATATGCTTTTGACAGCATGTATCCTTATCCTGTTACAGGAAGATTTACATGGGAAAGCCAGACTGTTTACGTAGGTTTAACATACAACTTTGGAGGCGCTAAGATTAAAAATTTACAGCGTAAACAGAGAGAAGATAATACAAATAAAGCCGGAGGAGGTATGTTTTAATATGCTCTGCTAAAAGCTTTTTTTAATATTTTGAATAATTTCTTGTAGAAGAAAGTCCGGAGATGCCATTCCGGACTTTTTTTATTTACAGGAAGTTGCGAAGTTCTTTTACTTCTTCCGGATTCGCAGTTTCGGAATCATCTGTAATTGCCGACGAATGATAAAAAGTGAGATCTAATTTCTCTTGAAGTAATTTGATGTTTGAAGATCTTAATCCGCCGCCGGGCATAATTTCGATTCTGTCGCCGGCCAATTCCTGAATTCTTTTTAATGCTAAGATTCCTTCTTCTACATTGACACCCTGCCCGGATGTTAAGATAGTTTTGAAACCACATTCAATTATATCTTCCAGCGCTTTTTCAGGATTTTTAACAACATCAAAAGCCTTATGAAAAGTACAGGAAAGCGGATGCGCCAAATGCACCAACTCTTTATTTTGCTTTTTATTTACTTTTCCGTTATCCTTTAAAATTCCGAAGACAAAACCATCAACGCCGAGTTTTTTATATTGTTTGATGTCTTGTTTCATTTCTGTCAGCTCTTCGTCAGAGTAAACAAAATCGCCGCCCCGCGGTCTGATGATAACATGCATTTTTATATGTAAGCTTTCGCGCACTTTGACTACTAAAATAGAATTTGGCGTTGTGCCTCCAAGCTTCATGTTTTCACATAGTTCAATTCTGTCCGCGCCATTTGACTGAGCAATTAAAGCGGACTCATAATTAAAACAAGCTATTTCGAGTTGGTTTTTCATTTTACAAGATAATTCCTCTATTTTATTTTACTAAATAACAAAAAGTAAGTCATTTAAATTTCAACACTAAAGTATAAAAAAAACCTGCTTCAAACACGAAGCAGGTTTTAAAAAATATAAGGTAAGATGATATTATTCTACCATTTGATAATAGCACTTGCCCAGGTAAATCCACTACCGAAAGCTGCTAAAACTACTGTATCTCCAGATTTTATTTTTCCTTGTTCCCAGGCTTCGGTTAAAGCAATTGGAATAGATGCAGCCGTAGTATTGCCGTATTTCTGAATATTATTATGAACCTGATCGTCGCTTAATTTGAATTTATTCTGAATGAACTGCGAAATTCTCAAATTTGCCTGATGCGGAATCAGCATATCAATATCCGAAACCTGAAGTCCGTTTGCTTCTAAACCTTCGTTAATTACTTCTGCAAAACGAACTACTGCATTTTTAAATACAAATTGTCCGTTCATATAAGGATAATAACTTTCATCATTCGGATCATTATCGGCCAAAATATCTGTTACCCAACGGGCTCCCATTCCCGGTGCCTGTAAAGCTAACTCTTCGGCATGCTGCCCTTCTGAATGCAGGTGTGTAGATAAAATTCCTTTTGTCAGATCTTCTTCACGGCTTAGTACTGCCGCTCCCGCCCCATCTCCAAAAATTACCGAAACACCACGCCCGCGGGTTGTCATATCTAATCCTGTAGAATGAACTTCAGATCCGATTACTAAAATGTTTTTATACATTCCGGTTTTAATATATTGATCGGCAACAGAAATTGCATAAACAAATCCGGAACATTGATTTCTTACATCTAATGCACCAACCGTTTTCAGACCTAAATCTCTCTGCACTAAAACCCCTGGTCCTGGAAAATAATAATCCGGACTTAATGTGGCAAAAACCACGAAATCAATATCTTCTTTGGCAACTCCCGAACGTTCTATTGCAATTTTAGCAGCTTTTACTCCCATTGAAGTTGTAGTATCTTCTCCACGAATAATGTGTCTGCGCTCCTGAATTCCGGTTCTTTCCTGAATCCATTCGTCATTGGTATCCATTATCTTAGACAAATCATCATTTGTCACCACATTATCAGGCACATAATATCCTAAGCCAGCTATTTTTGAATGATACATCATGTATTTTATTTATTAAAATTTCGAATGCAAATTTAAGTATACTTTAAAACATTAGAGTACAAATTACTCTTTTTTTCGTAATTATCAATTTAATATACTTTAATTATAAGAGTATTTAAAATAAATTGTTTTACAAAAAGTTAGTTTTTAGGCAGAATTAATGAAAAAAATTGAAATTAAGAACAAAAATGTAACAAGACAAAAGTATCTTAGACAAACATTTTGAATACCATTTTATAAACCCATAAAATTCAACTTATGAAATTAAAGGTTACGTTGTTATTGCTTTTAAACATCGGTTTTTTCTCTTACGCACAGGAGAATTTAATGTACCAAAAACCCTCAAAATCAATTTTAGATCTGGCAGATTATCAAAGAGCTCCTACTGTCTCTATGGATACAAAAAAGGAAAATATGCTCTTTTTGTACAGAAACACATATAAAACCCTGGACGATTTAAATCAGGACGAAGTGCGCTTAGCAGGTTTAAGAATTAATCCTGTTACCAATATTTCCAGCACAGCAACTTATACAACTAATCTTAAATTAAGAAAAATTAGCGGTAAAGAAGAAATTCAGGTTAAAGGTCTGCCTGAAAATCCTAAAATTACGAACATTTTATGGTCACCAAACGACAAGAAAGTGTTGTTCTCCCACACGACAAATTCGGGTGTAGAACTTTGGGTTTTAGATGTTGCTTCTTCTCAGGCTGTAAAACTTACAGAAGCAAGGGTTAATGCTAATCTCGGAAACCCATTTAGCTGGTTTCCGGATAGTGAAACTATTTTAGTGAAAATGCTTCCAAAAAACAGACAGCCGCTTTTAGATTCTAAAAAAGATTTACCAACCGGCCCGATTGTTTCGAACACTTCCGGACAAAAATCACAAAACAGGACCTATCCGGACATGCTGAAAAACAAGAATGATGAAGCTAATTTTGAAAACAGCGTCACCTCTGAATTGTATAAAGTAAAAGTAAATGGTGACGCCGTTTTGTTTAAAGACGCTGCCATGTTTGCCGGAGAAAGAATTTCTCCTGACGGAAATTACATTATGTTGACGACAATTCAAAAACCTTTTTCTTATGTGGTTCCATTAAACCGATTTCCATCTAAAACCATAGTTTATGATATTAGCGGAAAAGAGATTAAAACGGTAAACGAAGTTCCTTTAAACGAAATTATGCCAAAGGGTTTTATGGCTGTTCGAAAAGGAAAAAGAGAAATGACATGGCGAAATGACAAGCCGGCAACATTATCTTATGTCGTAGCCTTAGACGAAGGAGATCCTGCCAATAAGGTAGAATTTAGAGATGAAGTTTTTCTTTGGGAAGCTCCTTTTAATAAAGATGCTGCATCGCTGGTAAAAACACCTCAGCGTTACAATGACATTGTTTGGGGAAATGATAATCTGGCAGTACTTTCAGATGAATGGTATGATACTAGAAATACCAAAACTTATTTAATTAATCCCTCGAATCCTGCTCAGCAGCCAAAATTAATTACAGATCGTAACTCACAGGATGTATATTCAGATCCGGGGGTTTTCGAAACTAAAAAAAATACCTATAATAAATATGTTTTAGCCATCGAAAAAAATAATCTGTACAGAATTGGAGACGGATATACAAAGGAAGGACAATTTCCTTTTGTAGATGAATTCAATTTTGAAACATTAAAATCAAAACGTATCTACACGTCTCCTTATAAAGATAAAAAAGAAGACATTCTGGAAATTGAAGATTTTAAATCGGGTAAAATTCTTGTTCAGATACAATCTAAAACAGAATATCCGAATTACTATTTCAGAAATATCAAAAAACAAAACAGCTTAAGTCCGATAACTGATTTTAAAAATCCGTTTGAGAGCATCAAAGACGTAAGTAAGGAAGTTATTAAATACAAACGCAAAGACGGATTAGAGCTTTCGGGAACTTTATATCTCCCTGCCGGTTATGATAAAAAGAAAAAAGAAAAGCTTCCTCTGTTAATCTGGGCTTATCCTGCAGAATACAAAGACAGGAATAGCGCTTCTCAATCGACTCAGAATTCAAACGAATTTACATTTCCTTATTATGGTTCTTTTGTGTATTGGGTAACAAAAGGATATGTCGTTTTAGACGATGCGGCATTTCCAATTATTGGAGAAGGAACAACAGAACCAAACGATAATTTTATTTCGCAATTAGTAGACAACGCTGCTGCCGCAATAGACGCTGTAGATGCGTTGGGTTATATTAACAGAAAAAAAGTTGCTGTCGGAGGACATTCGTATGGTGCCTTTATGACGGCCAATTTATTGACTCACTCTAATCTCTTTGCCTGTGGAATTGCCCGAAGTGGGGCTTACAACAGAACTTTAACACCGTTCGGATTTCAGTCTGAGCAAAGAAATTACTGGGAAGTTCCAGAGGTTTACAATACCATGTCGCCTTTTATGAATGCAGAGAAAATGAAAACGCCACTTTTATTGGTTCATGGCGAGGCAGACAACAATCCGGGAACTTTTACATTGCAGACCGAAAGATATTTTCAGGCTTTAAAAGGCCTGGGAGCGCCGGCAAGAATGGTTATTCTGCCAAAGGAATCACATGGGTATGCTGCAAAAGAAAACATACTGCACTTACTTTGGGAACAGGATCAGTTTTTAGAAAAATACCTTAAAAATTAGTTTTCTTTATAAAAGAAGAAACCCGTTTTGTAAATCTTACAGAACGGGTTTCTTTTTATAAATAATTTAAAGCTAAAAACACTTCTTGTTCCAGCGGTAAATCTATTTCGCTTTCGAAGAAAATTAATTGCCTTTTATAAACTGTTTCAATTAAATAATGACTTCCCCTGAAATAAGTCCTTCTGATTTTCACCATTAATCTTGATTCAGAAACCATTTTAAACTGATGCGGATAAACTAGTGTTTTATGAGTTTCATCTGCATAGGATAACAATAAATGAGTCGGAATTTCATTCACTTCTCCAAACAATGAAGCTACGTATTTTGTCTGAGGATCTTCGTATATTTTACTTGGCTCATCTTTAACAATCATTTCGCCATTTCTCATTACAATCGCCTGGTCTGCAAAAGACAAAGCATCTGTACTGTCATGCGTGGCGATTATACAGGTAATTCCTTTTTGTTTTAAATAGCGGAATAAATTACGGCGAAGTGCATTTTTCCTGAAGGCATCAATCTGACTAAATGGTTCGTCTAACAAAATAACTTCGGGTTCTAAAGCCAAAACTCTTACCAGTGCAACTCTTTGCTGCTGCCCACCGCTTAAAAACTTTGTTTTCACATTGTAAAACTGTTCCATTTCTACCATTTCCAGCAATTCCTGAACACGTAGTTTTTTCATATTGGCAAAACCATTAGAAAGAAACTTACCAACGTTTTCTGCAACAGTTTCATAAGGCGACAAATCAAAATCCTGTGCCAGATATTTCATGTACGGCATTCCCGGAATCAAATTAAATTTGGGTCCTAAAACAGGCTTATCACCATAAAAGATTTTTCCTTCATCCAGATCGTAAAGACCATAAATTAGTTTGAGCAGCGTACTTTTTCCACAGCCGCTTTCACCAATGATAGAAATATTCTGGCCTTTCTCAATTGTAAAAGAAATGTTTTTTATAACGCGATTTTCGGTATACGAAAAAGAAATATTCTGAATGTCGAGCATGAGTTGTAATATGAGAGGTCAAATTTACAATGTTTAATTTCTAAAGTCAAAAAAAAGCTGCTTCAATTATGAAACTCCACTTAACCAAGTTTATTATCATGTAATAAATTAAAAAATTAACAGTAAAATTTAATTTGTAATCTTTTTTTTACTTTATTTGTCTTTAATTAATAATTAAAAAATGAGAAAATTTTTACTTCAAATATCATTCATTCTTCTTTCCACCACAATTCAAGCAGCTTGGCTTACTTCTTTCGAAGAAGCTCAAAAGATTGCTCTATTATCTAATAAACTAATCGTTGTTGATTTTACAGCTAAATGGTGTGGTCCGTGTAAAGAAATGGATTTAAAATCTTGGAGTGACTGGCAGGTTGAAGAAGTATTACAAAATTATGTAAAACTTAGAATTGATATTGATTTAAACAGAGATATAGCTTTAAAGTATCAAGTAAAACTAATACCAGAAATGATTATTATTGATGCTAACGGCAAAATTGCCCATCGCTTTAGTGGTCACCAAGCAGCTGCTAAATTAAGAAATGAATTACTTAAATACAGTTTATCTACAGAATATCTTAGTCTTGAATTAGTGAATTTTCACAAAAATAAAAATTTTAATAGTGCAACTCGTCTTTCTCAAAAATATCTTAACTACTCATTATTGGTTGAGAAAGAAATTAAAGAACAAATGATATTTCTAAGTAATCAGTATTTAGAAGAAGCCAGAGAGGATTTAAAAAAGAACGATCCTAATTATGTAGAGAAGAAACAAAAACTAAAACTTTTATCTTTATATGAAGTCGCTTATAAATTTAATTTTGAGAAATTAGAAAAAAAAATAATTCCTTTAAACCAAGAAAAAATTAATGAATCGAATCAATATCAATATTGGTTTTTAAAATTTTTAGCTCTTAAAGGAAATAATAAAAGTACAATTGAATCAGAAGAATTTTTAAGGAAACATGATCTGGAAAATGTTATAGAGAACAGCAATCAGCTTTATGGTTTTTATGAAAAACAATTAGCAATTATTAACCAAACAAAAAGTAAACTAAATGAAAACTAACTTTAAAATCAAACTTTATTTTTTATTAATCTCTTTATCTTTTTTATTTTCCAGATGTTCGACGGAAGAAAGTATAATTAAAAATGAAGTAAAACCTACCACTTTCAATGTTAAAAAAATTTATAGGGATGAAATTGATACTAATGTAAAAATCCTTCAAAAGCTTGAAAAATTATCACCTCAAAAAAACAGTATTTCTGCAAAAAATGTTCCTGTCAACGAGTTAGGATTAATAATTCAGACCGACTGCGCTAAATATATTGAAAACGGAAATTATCATTCGTACACCTTTCCAACTGTGCAAAAAGAGCAGGAAAATATCAAAAATGTTTTTTTTTCATTAAATAATGATGGAGATTATGATGCTTATCTTATTGAATATCCTTTTAACAAATTACAATTAAATACTTTTACCGAACAAAACAAGCCAGGAGAGGCAATTATCACTCCTATCAAATTAGACTTAAAAACATTGACATCAAAAAATTCAACAGTATATGCCTGTGCATACAATTACATATTGGTCGATACTGGAGATTTGGTTGGAGCAGGTAACGAGCGTTATGAATGGGTATTACAATCAGCTTCATGCCAGTACTACACCTCTAGTACGCCTGTAGAAGATCACGCTACAAATTACTCTAATGGAACATCCGCAACTTATACCACTTATTCTTCTGGCGGGGGAGCTACATCGCCTATAGAATATGATCCATGGCAAGCAATTATAAATGCCGTAAGAACTGCTTTAAATACTGGAGGACAACAAAACAGATATTTAGATGTACGAGATGATATTGCTAGTGATCTTTATGACATGCTCGCTAGAAATAAATTTTCAGAAGAATCGAAAGCTTTTGGAAAAGAATTATTAAATTTAATTATGAGTGATCCTGAGAGTGATTTAAATGCGTTCAAATTTGTTATCAACGCTCAAATTAATAATAAAATAAATAATAATTTAGACGAAACATTTTTATTAGCTATGGATCAATATATGGATGCTGATTTAACAGACATTCAATCTAAAGATCCTGATTTAATAATATATTTTGGTGCACATCATATAACTAAAATGCTGCGCTTAAAAAAGTTAAATCCGCAATGGAGCTTTCTAAAGTGTTACTGGGAAGCGAGCAAAGAAGTAGTTCACATTACCTTAGATGTATTTGGCATGGTACCTGTTGCTGGCGAACTTGCCGATATAACGAATGGTGCCTTGTATGTCATTGAAGGTGATGGCATAAATGCTTCCTTAAGTTTAGCAAGTGCTGTGCCAATAGCTGGATGGGCTAGTGTCACCACTAAATATGCCATCAAAATTAATGAAGTTTATTCTATAGGAACTAAAGTAAAACTCGTTTGGAAAGTTAGTGGTGATTTAATTACTTTTGGATCAAGAAATCAATTAAGAAAAGTTTTAGGACTAGTTGTTGGTGATTTAAGACAAGCGCATCATATCATTCCTTGGAATAAACAATCAAAACTAGCTATACAAAAGGCTTCTAAATCCAAAAATGCCTTTCATATGAATGAAGCTTTGAATGGTATACCTTTAAGCAATGCAATACACAGTGGTAGTCATGCTAATTATGATAATTTAATTCAAGGATATCTTGATGATATACCTTCGAATGCAACACCAGATCAAGCTTATGAGAAAGTTATGGAAATTATCGTAAAAGTTAGAACTGCTATTCAAAACAATCCAAGTGTACCTCTTAATCAATTAATTTTTTAACTATGAAATTCTATTCAATTAAAAATTCATTAGATCGAAAAATATTAGGTAATTACCCTCAAGTAAAAAGTTATAAATATCATTGTGACATATGGAACGATCCGAAATTTATAGAACAAGTTCAATATACTAAAGTTGATTTTGAGCCCATTACCGCGAACGCAATATTACACCCAAAATCTAAACTAACAGATTTAATAGATGCAGGAGGCGTGGGCTTTACTTTAAAACCTCTTGTAAGTAAAAAATTGAAACATATATTAGAAAATAGTATAAAAAAAGGACTCCAATTCTTTAAATCCCCACTAATTTTTAAAGAAAATCTAGTTAATGATTATTTTGTTTTAAACATGTATGAAAACAAAAACAATTTAATCGATATTAAAAACAGTAAAATCAAATATGACAAAAAAGCGGATGACTATAAATTCACTTTTAGAACTGAAACCAAGTATTTATCCTTTGACAATTATGAAGATTTTAATGATGCCTTAAACAAAGCTCTTAGCAATAATGAATTTTTTTACATAGAAAAAATTGAATTAAAACAAAATATACAAGAAAACTTTTTTATGCTAAAAAATGTTGAAGGAGGAGTACAATATATTGCATCGGAAAAACTTAAAAAAGAGATAGAAGATGCAAACTGCACTGGCATCGAATTTCAACCAATAGAGTTATCATTGAATGAATGGCTTCATGGTGGAGAACGAGAAAAAATTTACGGAAAAGCTTAACAAAACTCTTTATGGAAGAATATGATAAGGGTCTTAGTTCCTATACTATTGATAATTGGATAGAAGAAGATAAAAATTTGCAAAAAATAATTCAAGAAATAGAACGCAAAACTACGTCGGTTAAAGAACAGGCAGAACTTGCCTTTCATTCAGTTTCAGATTACTTTAATGTTCCTAAACTGCCTGATGATAAAGACGAAACTGACGAGGTAGAGGACGGGGAGGATTACGACGAGACGAATTCGTCCGTATATGAACAATTAGGAATACTGAAATATTTAGAGCCACAAGAGGATCTAAGAGGAAACATTTTAACAGCTATTTATTTTTTAGTTTTTGGTTACAGAACCTCCGTAGATTTTATATTTGAAAAATATCTGGAAATTAATAAAAATGAAATTTTAGGAATCGGCTATAAAGGAAAAAACTCAGAAGTTGAAATAATTCTTGTCAAAAAAGGAGAAAGTTGGTTCGATTTAGGATGTAGTTATTTTACGAAATACCTTGAATTATAAGCAATAACAAAAAAAGCTGCTTCAATTATGAAACAGCTTTTTTTATATTTTATTTTATTTGAAATTATTTTCCAGCTTCCGCTTTAGCGTCATTTACCATTTTGTCGTTTGCTGTAATTGAGAATTCCACACGACGGTTTTGCGCTCTTCCTTCCGGAGTATCATTTGTAGCAATTGGATCTGCAATTCCTAAACCTGAAGTTTTAAAACGGCTTGATTTTAATCCTTTTGCAACAAGATAAGCCTGTACAGAAGCTGCTCTTTGTCCGGAAAGTGTTAAGTTATATTCTGGTTTTCCTGTACTGTCGGTATATCCAAAAATCTGAATATCTGTATCTCCATACTCATTGAAAACAGGAACTAATTTATCTAAGTTTGCTTTTGCCTGACTTGTTAAAGTGGATTTATTGGTATCAAAACGAACTGAATTTTCATTTAGTGTTAAGTGAATACCTTCTCCTACTCTTTCTACCTCTGCACCTGGTAAAGCCTGATCAATTTCACGTGCCTGTTTATCCATTTTGTTTCCGATAAGGGCACCAGTTCCACCACCCACAGCAGCTCCAATTGCAGCTCCCAAAGCAGCGTTTCCGCCTTTACCAAGATTATTTCCAAGGACAGCACCAATAACACCACCAGCTACAACCCCGATTCCGGCACCTTTTTGTGTATTATTTGCATTTTTTACTGAGTCACAACTAGTAAAAAAACTAGTTAACATCAATAGACTACTTAAACCTAAAACAGTTATCTTTTTCATTTTATATATTTTTAATATTAATTTGCTCTTTGAAATTGGTATGTCACATCTTTAGTCTGGCCACCAACATTGATATTGTCGATTAACTGAAATGAACTTTCGGTTACACCGGCAATTTTAAGCAAATAACCATCTCTTACTTTTTTTGCTTTTACACCAGCATCCAGAACTTTAAGAACAAAAAGCCCCTGATTATTGATACTCCACACAATTGGAGAACTGAATGCAGTACAATTTGGAGAAGTTAGAGCCATTGTTCCTTTATTATTATTAGAAACGAAAGACCATGTACTACCAATAAAACATTTTGAATCAGCCAGATCAAAAGAATTTACTTTGATATACTCAGAACCCGGATATGTTACATTGGTTAAAACCCAATTTCCTTTTAGTGCTACCTGAGTCTTTTTGTCAAGTTTTGTTGAGAGATTTGTTGCTTCTGAAGACGAAGCCGTTGAAGCTGATTTACACGCAAATAACATCGTGGCAATCGCGCAAATGAATAATATCTTCTTCATTTTTTTGTACATTTTTAAGTTAATACTTACAAGGTTTAACAATTATTATAGTACAAATATACGATTGAAAGAAATAGATTTCGTTCCAAAATCTGTTTTTTTTATTTCAAAATTAACATTTCCGACATTTTGTCACCCCAAAAACAATTGGTATTCTATTTGAACAAATGAAAATCATCACATTAAATAAAAATTAAAAAATATGGCAACAGGTAAAATTAATGTTTCGGTAGAAAACATTTTTCCTTTAATTAAAAAGTTCTTATACAGCGACCACGAAATTTTCTTGCGCGAGCTTGTTTCTAATGGTACCGATGCTACTTTAAAATTAAAACATCTTATCAGCATCGGCGAAGCGAAGGTTGAATATGGAAATCCGGTTATCGAAATTAAAGTCGATAAAGAAGGAAAAAAAATCCATATTATCGATCAGGGTCTGGGTATGACTGCTGATGAAGTTGAAAAATACATCAATCAGGTTGCTTTTTCAGGTGCCGAAGAATTCTTAGACAAATACAAAGATTCTGCAAAAGATTCTGGTATTATCGGTCATTTTGGTCTTGGTTTTTATTCTGCTTTTATGGTAGCAGAAAAAGTTGAAATTATCACAAAATCATACAAAGACGAACCAGCTGCACACTGGACCTGTGACGGAAGTCCGGAATTTACTCTTGAGCCTGCTGACAAAACTTCACGCGGAACAGAAATTATTCTGCACATTGCCGAAGATTCTCTTGAATTTTTAGAAGATTCTAAAATCAGCGGATTATTGAATAAGTATAACAAGTTTATGCCTATTCCAATTAAATTCGGAACAAGAACAGAAACGCTTCCAAAACCGGAAGATGCTCCGGAAGATTACGTTAATGAAACAGTTGAAACTGATAATATCATTAATAATCCAAATCCAGCCTGGACAAAACAGCCTTCTGAACTTTCTGAGGAAGACTACAAAAGCTTTTACAGAGAATTGTATCCTATGCAGTTCGAAGAGCCGTTATTCAACATACATTTAAATGTAGATTATCCTTTTAACTTAACCGGTATTTTGTATTTCCCTAAATTAGGAAATGACATGCAGATCCAGAAAGATAAAATCCAGCTGTACCAAAACCAGGTTTATGTTACGGATAATGTAGAAGGAATTGTACCTGAATTTTTGACCATGCTTAAAGGTGTAATCGATTCTCCGGATATCCCTTTAAACGTTTCCCGCTCTGGTCTGCAAGCCGATGGTGCTGTTAAGAAAATTTCGAACTACATTACCCGTAAAGTAGCCGATAAATTAAAAGCTTTATTTAACGAAAACCGTGCTGACTTTGAAGCCAAATGGAACGACATTAAAATCGTTTTAGAATACGGTATGCTTTCTGAAGATAAATTTTATGAAAAAGCAGGTGCATTTGTTTTGTATCCAACTGTAGACAATACGTATTTTACTTTAGAAGAATTAAAAGAAAAACTAAAAGAAAACCAAACCGATAAAGATGGTAAATTAGTTATTCTGTATGCAGGAAATAAAGATGCTCAGCATTCTTATATTGAAGCAGCGAAAGATAAAGGATATGAAGTATTGCTTTTAGATTCTCCAATTATTTCGCATTTAATTCAGAAAATCGAAGGAGATAACAGCGATTTGACTTTTGTACGTGTAGACTCGGATCATATTGATAACTTGATCAAAAAAGACGAAAACACAATTTCAAAATTATCTGATGAAGAAAAAGAAACCTTAAAAACTTCATTGGAAGCGTATATCCCAAAAGCATACAGCGTACAATTAGAAGCGATGGACAGCCAGGCAGCTCCATTCATTATTACGCAGCCAGAATTTATGCGTCGAATGAAAGAGATGAGCCAGACTGGCGGAGGCGGAATGTTCGGAATGGGCAATATGCCGGAAATGTACAATTTGGTTGTAAATACAAATTCTGATCTGGCTTCTAATATTTTAAATACAGAAGACAAAACGCATCAGGAGCATTTGGTGAAACAAGCTTTAGATTTAGCGAAGTTATCGCAAAACCTTTTAAAAGGTGAAGCCTTGACAGCTTTTGTAAAGAGAAGTTTTGAAATGATTAAATAAGTAGTACTAAAATACTATTCTACAAAACCTGTAATTAAATTTGCAGGTTTTTTTTTGATTATAACTGAGCGGATAAAAAAATGAGCGACAAAAGGATCTGAGTATAATTTTTCTTTTCTAAAACCGTTATTAAATCCTGTAAGTTCCCGTTACAGGGTTTTTATTTGTAATTCATTTTTTTATTACATTTGATTGCCTTAATACATTTAACCTAAACAAATACCACTATGAAAAAAACCTTTATTTTAATCGCAACCATCTGTACATCAGCATTTCTTTATGTTTCATGCTCTAATGACGACAATACTGAAAATACTCCATCAGTTGACCTTACTAATCTTGGTGCATCAGTCGCGATTGATGCTACCAACGAAATGGATCTTAACACAGGGCTTTTGGCAACAACCGGCACACCAACAGGAAAAACTACTGAAACGACTGCAATTTGTGCAGCCATTTCTGTTACAACGCCAAACGGTGGAGAATACCCTAAAGTCTTTTTACTAGACTTCGGAACAACCGGATGCAAAGATGAAAACAATTTAACCCGAAAAGGAAAATTAAAAATTACGCTTTCCGGACCTGTAACTACTACAGGAAATAAAATGACTATTGAAAGAGTTGATTATTCAATCAACAACATCAAATTGGAAGGAACAATAGAATATACCAACACGACAACTGTAGCTACTGTGCCACAATGGACAAGAAAGGTAACCAATGGCAAACTTACCGATTTACAAGGCGGAGTTTATACAAATTCGGGAACCTACACAACGAGACAAACTGCCGGTGTAGACACTCATTTTGTTTTAGCAGATAATGTTTACGAAATTCCCGATGGAACTCATACTGTAACCGGAGCCACCGGAAAAACAATTACTTTGACAGTAAAAGAAACACTTACCAAAAAATATTCATGTCTTTTTATTTCTAAAGGACAACTGAAAATTCAGAGCGAGATTTTAAACGGAGTTATTGATTATGGAAACAATGACTGCGATTCATTTTATACCTATACCCACCAGGACGGCAGTTCATTCAATTTATCCATGTAACACCTTTTACTACATAATTTTAAAATCCCAATTTAGAAATAGATTGGGATTTATTTTTTATAAAAATAAAACTTCAGTCTCTTTACATTTAAACTATTTTCTTTATTTTGCACCCAAAATCTAAAAACCAATGAAAAAAACTTTAATTGCTTTTGTTACTCTTGCACTAGTTGCATCTTGCGGCAAAAAAGAATCACCTACTGACAGCGTTCATCTTACAGGAAACATAAAAGGATTAAAAAACGGAACTTTATACATCCAAAGAATTGTTGATACTTCCCTTATGGCTATTGATACTATTAAGATCGACGGAAATTCTGCTTTTGAAACCGACATTAAACTGGAATCACCGGAAATGCTTTATCTGTTTTTAGACCGTGGCGTTAGTAACTCCTTAGATAATAATATTTTATTCTTTGCGGAGCCGGGAAATATTAATATTGACACAAACCTTGATAATTATATTGCCGGGGCTAAAATTACCGGTTCTAAAAATCAGGAATTATATGAGCAGTATCAAAAAATTAACGGCCGTTTTGTAGATGAAAACCTTTCAAGAGTTGAACCTCGTTTTAAAGCTTTAAAAAGACAGGATATTAAAGCTTTAGACAGCTTAAATGTATTGCAGGAATCCAATATTAAAAGAAAATATTTATATGCAACAAACTTCGCTTTAAACAATAAGGATTACGAAGTAGCTCCTTATATTGCTTTAGCAGAAATTTATGATATCAATTTAAAATTTCTCGACACTATTCAGAAATCGATGAGCACGAAAGTAGCAAAATCACTTTACGGAAAAAAGTTAACCAAATATGTTGGTGACCTGAAAAAGGAACAACAGAAAACGGAAGCCCAACCACAGCAATAATTTGATTTGTAATACTAAAAAAGCCCTGAATTTTCAGGGCTTTTTTATGCTTTTAAATGGTGAAAATTACCTCCCCATTATACCTCCAAGTATCAAAAAAACAAACATAAGCGCATACAATACTAAAAGAATAATCATTAAAATACCAAAAAATTTATAATGTGATTTCAGATAACCAAATGATGCAGTTAAAGCTTTTGAATCATTCTCTCGAAAAGCTTTCTTCGCATTTGCACTAAACTTAAATAAATAATAAACCGGGATAAAATAAAGAACAGCCATAAAAAAGTAAACAAATCCAATTGTCTTTTCGAAAGTACCTTCATAATTAGCCATTCCGGGCATCGAGTTAAACCGCGAGAATAGTGTGCCGGCAAATACAGCAATTAAAGCTAAAAATCCGATCCCGATAAATCCGATTATTGATAGAAAATAAGCCCATTTGGCTGCTTCTTTAAGAAAGTCTTTTGCAGTACTGTCTAACTGCAATTCAAATTTTTCAAATGCTGAAGTTTCTTCCATTAGTTGAGAGTTTAGTTATCAGGCAAACATAGGAAAAATATTCCTAAAACACCAACCTGAAACCTGTAACCTGAAATTCCTGACCAAAAAAAAACCACCACATTTCTGTGATGGTTTTTGAGCCGATAGAGGGACTCGAACCCACGACCTGCTGATTACAAATCAGCTGCTCTAGCCAGCTGAGCTACATCGGCGTTATTTCGGGTGCAAATATAAAATTGTTTTTTATTATTACAAAATAAATCTGCCCCTCATTTTAAGCAAAAAAACCACCACATTTCTGTGATGGTTTTCGTTGAGCCGATAGAGGGACTCGAACCCACGACCTGCTGATTACAAATCAGCTGCTCTAGCCAGCTGAGCTACATCGGCCTCAATACGGGTGCAAATATAAAGCGGTTTTTCGTTTTCCCAAAATAAATTTGCACTTTTTTACACTTTTTTTCGCTTATAATGCGTTGATTTTTTCAATCAATTGATTAGCAGTTTGTTCTAATTCAACATTAATTTGTTTGAAGTGTGCTTTTTTATTTTCAACATTCTTTGCGTTCACTTTTGTAATCAAAGTATCAAATGCAGCTATAGCTTCATCGATCAAAGCATTCGTTTCCGGAGTTGGATTTCCTGTTGTTGACATCTCAAACAAGTAAACTGCTTCAATAATATCTCCTAATACGAAGTTGATGTCTTTCTTTAAATTCTTAACGTTTGCCATTTTATTATTATTTTAATTTGCGTCTGCAAAAGTACATATAATCTTTATATTTAGTGCTATGAAATGTAAATTTCTAAAATTGAAGCCTTTCCACTCAGAACAAATGCATTTATCGCAGCCGGCACCAAAACGGTATCGCCTTGTTTGTATGTTTGCTTAAAGTCATTATAGGCAATTTCAAAACTTCCTTCAATGCACATGTAAACGGTAAATGTTTCTCCCGATTTTGAAACCTCAACTTTTCCGTCAAGCGGAACAAAATTGGTGGTAAAATAGGGACAGTCTACTACTGTATTTGAAGTATTAATTTCTGAAGTATATTTTTTCTGTGTATCAACTTTATTATAGTTAATAGCATCTAAGGCAAGGTCAACATGCAGTTCACGCTTATTTCCCTGTGCATCTACACGATCAAAATCGTATAAACGATACGTTATGTCAGATGTTTGCTGGATTTCGGCCACAACCAAACCTGCACCAATAGCATGTACCGTCCCGGTTTCTAAAAAGAAAACGTCTCCCGATTTAGCTTTAACATCGTCTAAGATTGAAACCAAAGTATTATCATGTAAATGTTTTAAATATTCTTCTTTACTGGAATCGTCTTTAAAACCTACAATAATCCTTGCATCGGCGTCGGCTTGCATTACATACCACATTTCTGTTTTTCCGAATGAATTATGACGCTCTTTTGCCAATTTATCGTTTGGATGCACCTGAATAGAAAGATCTTCTCTTGCATCTAAATATTTAAAAAGCAGCGGAAATTGTTTCCCAAAACGTGCGTGAACTTTAGTTCCTAAGATGGCGTCGGGAGTTTCGTCAATCAGTTCCATTAAAGATTTACCTTTTAAATCTCCATTCGATACTACGCTTACATCTCCTTCTACGGTAGATAACTCCCAGCTTTCTCCCGTAATTTTAGAAGTGATTGGTTTATTAAGGATTGTTTTTAGTTTTTCTCCTCCCCAGATTCTTTCTTTAAGGATAGGTTCAAATTGTAAAGGGTATAAATTTTGGCTCATTTTTTTGGCTAATATATTTGATTAATTAATTTCTACTATTTATTTTCTCTTTATAATACTAATTCTTTTACTATTTCTAAGGCTTTCGGAATATGTTTGGCAGCATTTACACTGTCAAAAACCGAAATCAGCAATCCGTTTTTATCTATGATATAGGTAACTCGTCCCGGCAAAAGCCCGAACAAATTATTTCGTACACCAAAAAGCTTTCTTAATCTTTTATCCTGGTCTGAAAGCAGAATAAAGGGCAACTGATATTTAGCTGCAAATTTATGGTGCGATTTTACACTATCGCTGCTAATACCGATTACCTCTGCTCCAAGATCTTTAAAATCTTCATATTGATCCCGAAATGTGCAGGCTTCGGTAGTGCAGCCAGGCGTATTATCTTTTGGATAAAAATAAACTACCAGTGGCTTCCTTCCTAAAACGCTCTGGCTTTGAAAAAGTTCTCCGTTGTTGTCTTTAGCAGTAAAATTCGGAACTATATCTCCTATTTTTAATGACATTTTTTACTCTCCTTTATAAGTTACAAAATTGCGGTCGGTTTCATTCAGCACCACTTCCAGATCAAAGTCGGCATGAATTCGTTGTCTAATTTTATTCCATATCACAACTGCAATATTCTCTGCAGTCGGATTTAAATCTGAAAATTCCGGAACATCCAGATTCAGATTTTTGTGATCAAACGGAATTTCTACTTCTTCACGTATAATATCCGCTAATACTTTCACATCTAAAACAAAACCAGTTTCCGGGTCAATTTTCCCTGTAACACTTACTGTTAAACCATAGTTATGACCATGAAAATTTGGATTGTTGCATTTTCCAAAAACAGCATCGTTTTTTTCAAATGACCAATCTTTTCGATGTAGTCGATGCGCAGCATTAAAATGTGCTTTTCTTGATATGGTTACTCTCATTTAGGTTGTTGGTTAGTCGGGGTTAAAGTTTATGCTCTTCTAAATAATGATAGAATTCGTCAAAAATTATTTTAAACCAGACAGTATATATTTCGGGCTGTCTTTCAATATCTGCTTTTACATCTTCAATTTTCATCCATTTCCAGTCTTCTACTTCTTCCCTGTTTATGTCTGGATTATCATTATAATACCCAATCATTACATGGTCCAGTTCGTGCTCTGTGAGTCCATTATCAAAAGGCGCTTTGTATATAAAATGAAACAGTTCTTTTAAATCTGTTTTAAATCCCATTTCTTCAAACAATCGTCTGCTTCCTGCATCGATATTGTTTTCGCCTTCACGCTGGTGACTGCAGCATGTATTGGTCCATAGCAACGGAGAATGGTATTTTTGATGTGCTCGCTGCTGCAGCATTATTTCATTCTGGTTATTTAAAACAAAAACCGAAAATGCACGGTGCAAAACTGCCTTTTGATGGGCTTCTAATTTTGGCATTAAACCAATTTGCTCGTCGTTTTCGTTTACTAATATTACGTTCTCTTCTGTCATAAGGCTTCTTAATAAAACAAAAATACGAAAAAAGAAATGGCTTAAAAATCGTAATTTAAATTGCAGTAAACCAAAATAAAACTTAATTTATATTTTACTGATTTACAATCGTATAAATTTCCAATAAAAATTAAAAGCTGTTAAAATTAAGACATAAAAACTAGATTGTCTTATTTTACGTAACTAATAAAAAGTTAAAACACACTTAAAAAAATCTGAATTATTTCAAAGGCATATTTTCGGGACATAATCTCGTTGTACCTTTGAAATATAAAAAATGTAAAGTCCTAAATAATACTGATTCTAAACTCATTACAATTTTACTATTCATTAATATGAAATCAAAAACTCAATTTATCAGCCTTTGTTTTTTATTACCGCTTTTTATTTTACAGGCATGCGGACAAAACACTAAAAAGCAAACAAAATCTACTGCTATGGAAAACATTATCAATAAAGCCGGCAATCCTTATTATTCTAATACTGACACTAAAAAACTTAACGTAAGTAATGCAGAATGGAAAAAGGTTTTACCTGAGGATGTGTATGCCGTGATGCGTGAAGCAGATACCGAAAGACCTTTTACAGGAAAATACTGGAATACCGATGAAAAAGGAACGTACTATTGCGCTTCTTGCGGAAATAAACTCTTCAGATCGACTGCAAAATTCTCAAGCAGCTGCGGATGGCCTAGTTTCTACGAACAATCTGACAAAAAAAGTATTGTTTTTAAAGAAGACAATTCTATTGGAATGGAACGAACTGAAACTTTATGCGGACGCTGTGGCGGACATTTGGGTCACATTTTTGACGATGGTCCCGAGCCAACAGGAAAACGTTATTGCATGAATTCAATTGCTCTTGATTTTATTCCTGATTCCAAATAAAAAAACATTTCAGACGCATATAGCATAGCTCTCTATTTTAAATAAAGAAACACGTTTGCATAATATCGCACAAGCTTTTACCGGAGTCAACGTCTTTATAGAATTTAAACAACTATCTGTTAAATAAAAAATATAATGAAAAATATACTTTTAATATTCTTTTCTGTGCTTTCGCTGAATGGCTTTGCACAAAATAAAAAAGCTTCAAATCTTGAAACCATTACGCTTGGAGGAGGCTGCTACTGGTGTGTTGAAGCAGTTTATGAAAATCTGGACGGCGTAAAATCGGTTGTTTCCGGCTTTTCTGGTGGAAAAGCTGCCAATCCAACTTACGAAGACGTTTCTACCGGAACAACAGGTCACGCAGAAGTTGTGCAGATAACCTACGACAAAACAAAAACAGACATTAATGAAATATTTAAGGTCTTTTTTACCGTTCATGATCCGACAACTTTAAACAGACAAGGTGCAGATGTTGGTACCCAATATCGTTCGGTGATCTTTTATAAAAACGAAGAACAGAAAAAAGCTGCACAAAGTATTATTGCCGAATTAAACAAAGCAAAAGTCTACAGCAATCCGATTGTAACAAAAGTAGAGCCGTTTAAAGTATTTTATAAGGCAGAAGATTACCATCAGAATTATTATGCAAACAATAAAAACCAGCCGTATTGCAAAATGGTAATTCAGCCTAAAATTGAAAAATTTGAAAAGGTGTTTAAAGACAAGCTGAAAAAGAAATAAATTACAATACAATCTATTAAAACCGCCAGGTATGTGGCGGTTTTTTATTTATAAGACAAAACTTGCGTATTATTTTTAGAACCTTAATTTTTAGCTATTTAAAACATTAACACTTCCTTTTTTAATGCGATAAATAGTGCATTTAGTTGTTAAATCTTTAATAATTCGTAATGCAAAATTATTTTGAAAAACGTATATTTGAGTAAACAGAATATTTTACAGCGTGGAAAAAAAATCAAAATCACATAGCTTTAAATTTCCCAAAACTCCAACAGGAGTAGACGGTCTGGATGAGATTACTGATGGAGGTTTCCCAAAAGGACGACCAACTCTAATCTGCGGAGGAGCCGGCTGTGGAAAAACATTGTTAGGAATGCAATTTCTAATAAAAGGTATCACGGAATATAATGAACGGGGAGTTTTTATGTCATTTGAAGAACCTTCAGATGACCTGACTTTAAACGTTAAATCACTGGGCTTTGACCTGGAAAAATTAAAATCGGAAAAAAAAATCGTAGTAGATCACGTAAGAGTTGAAAGATCAGAAATTGAAGAAGCAGGAGAATATGATCTCGACGGATTATTCATTAGACTAGGTCATGCTATAGACTCTATAAAAGCAACTCGTGTTGTATTGGACACTATTGAATCCTTATTTTCAGGACTTGACAATCAGGCTATCCTGAGGGCAGAACTGCGAAGATTATTTCACTGGCTTAAAACAAAAGGCGTAACCGCTATCATTACAGGTGAAAGAGGCGAAGCTACACTTACCCGTCAGGGCTTGGAAGAATATGTGTCAGACTGTGTAATTCTGCTGGATCATCGTGTAATTGAGCAAGTTTCGACAAGAAGACTTCGTATTGTAAAATACAGAGGATCTACACATGGTACAAACGAATATCCTTTTCTTATTGATGAGGACGGAATTTCCGTGCTTCCAATTACATCTCTTAAACTGGATAATGAAGTCTCGTCTGAAATTATTCCAACCGGATTAACTGGTCTGGACGGCATGTTTGATGGAGGCGGGTATTACCGTGGAAGCAATATTTTAATATCCGGAACTGCCGGAACTGCAAAAACCACTATTGCCTCCTACTTTGCATTTAAACAATGTGAAAAAAAGGAAAAGACCATTTATTTTGCTTTCGAAGAATCTCCACAGCAATTGGTGAGAAACATGAAATCTATCGGACTGGATCTTCAAAAATATCTGGACAACAAAACTTTGCAGATTCATTCTTCAAGACCTTCGTTAAATGGCCTTGAACTTCATTTGCTTACACTTCGAAAATTAATCAAAGAATTTAAGCCTACTACTATAATCATTGATCCTATTAGTAACTTAATTTCAGTAGGTAGTGAACATGAAGTGAGATCGATGCTGGTAAGACTTATAGATATGCTGAAAATAAATAACATTACGGCACTTTTTACTTCCTTAAACAAGCAGACAGATACGGTGCGCCCCGATCTTGCAGAAGAATCGGTATCTTCTTTGGTTGATACCTGGATTACTGTTCGTGACATGGAAGGAATTGGAGAAAGAAACCGAGGTATTTTTATTGTAAAATCCAGAGGAATGGGTCATTCCAATCAGGTAAGGGAGTTTGTTATTACAGGTAAGGGAATAGAATTATTAGATGTAGAACTAGGTCCACAGGGAATCTTGACCGGAGCCGCAAGAAGAACGCATCAGTTTGCTAAAACTATGACCGATATTAAACTTCAGAACGAGATAAGCAGAAAAGACCGTGAAATTGCCCGTAAGCGCAAAGTACTGGAAGCCAATATTGAAGCTCTCAGAAATGAATTTGAATCTGCCGAGGAGGAACTAAGTATTTTAAAAGCAACAGAAGAATTACAGGAAAAAATTGCTTCTAACAGAAAACAGTAATTAATTATGAAGAAAGAAGTTGTAGCTGAATGGCAATTATTGCTGTATATTGCAGGACAAACTCCTAAGTCGATAAAGGCACTTGAAAACATAAAAAAGTATGCAGAAGAATATCTGGCAGGAAAATACAGCATCGAAATTATCGATTTGCTGAAAAATCCGCAATTGGCAGAAGGCGACCAAATTTTAGCAGTTCCCACTTTGGTGAGAAAATTTCCTGAGCCAATTCGAAAAATAATCGGTGATCTTTCTAATGAAGAAAGAGTTTTAGTCGGACTCAATATCAAACCTTTAAAAGTATAATAATGGATGATTCCGCTGATAGTACAAATACAACGAAACATAAATTTATGCTTTTTGTTTCAGGAATGTCTGTAAAATCAGGGCATGCTATAGAAAATTTACGGAAAATCTGCGACAAACATTTTGAAAATAATTACGAGCTAGAAATAATAGATATTAGTCGTGACAAACAGCAAGCCGTAAAATACCAAATTGTAGCCATCCCTACATTAATAAAAACAGATCCTAAACCGCAAAGGATAATTCTTGGAGATTTATCTGACACACAAAAGGTACTACGGATATTAAATATTGAAGAATAATTTGGAGCAAGACACTAAATATATAGAATCCTTATTAAATGAAATTAGTTCATTAAAGGATCAGCTCCATGACGCTAACAGCATCGTTAGTGCTATCAGGCAGGGAGATATTGATGCTTTGGTCGTTCAGAACGACGGAGTACCTCAACTGTATTCGCTCGAGACGGCAGACTACACTTTCAGACTTCTAATCGAAAAATTTCAACAAGGAGCTCTTAGTATTGCCAGAAACGGTCTTATTTTATATTGTAACGATTATTTTTCTAATCTGGTTGGCATCTCTTCCGAAAAAATTATTGGAAATTATATTTACGAATATTTTGATAATTCTGAGCACTTTACCGCTTTAATCGAATCTTTAAAATACGGCATTACAACACACGAAATACTGTTTAAGACCCAACACGAAAAAAGAATTTTTCCTGCTTATATTGCTTTAACAGATCTTGAACCTGCCGTTCAGGGAATTGGAATCGTGATTACTGATTTAACAGAAAAAAAGAAACACGAAGAAGCACTTCTGCACCATCAGAAAGAACTGGAAGAAAAAATTAGTGAGCTTAACAGAATTAATAGAAATCTGGAAGAATTTATTCATGTAATCTCACATGATTTAAAAGAACCATTAAGAAAGATAGTGATGTATGGCGGCCGATTAAATGCCGACAATCTTTCAGATTCAGATGCAAAAGCGATAAATGTGATGACACTTTCTTCGCTGCGATTAAGTTCACTTGTAGATGACCTGGTCAGATATTCTGCCCAAACAGTTCAGGAAGATCTGACGGAGGTAAACTTGGCAGAAATAATTGCAGAAGTTTGTGAGGACCTGGAAATTGTAATTGCCGATAAAAAAGCCGAATTTGAGATCGGAAATCTGCCTTCGTTACAAGTTTCAAAAGTGCAGATGCGACAGCTTTTTTCTAATCTAATTTCGAATGCCATTAAATACAGCAAAGCAGATGTTCCTCCGTTAATTAAGATTTCACATATCGAAAACGACACGTCAGAAATTAATGACGAATTTCCGAAATTTGTCAAAATTCAGATCAAAGACAACGGTATAGGAATGGAAGAAAACCATATTAATAAAATTTTTACTATATTTCAGCGCCTGCACGCCAAAAACGAATATTCGGGAAATGGCATTGGTCTGGCAATTTGTAAAAAAATAATGGAGAATCACGCAGGTCATATCACCGTAGAAAGTGAACCGAACCAAGGAACTTCATTTAATATTTATTTCCCAATCTTATAAAATGCCACTAAATACGAATTTACATATTATAATTGCAGAAGACGATACGGATGATGCAGAGATAATGTTTGAAATTTTTAATAGCAACCCCAATTTCGACAAAGTAAGCCTTGTTACAAACGGAGAAGAACTCCTGAACTATCTCGGGAATAATTCCAATCCTGTTCCGGATATTATTCTTACGGACATCAACATGCCAATTCTAAATGGTATTGAAGCCCTACAGAGAATTTTGGGCAACGACGAGTTAAATAAAATTCCATGTTTTGTGTATTCTACCAGTATAAATCCGGCTTATAAAGAAAAATGCGATGCACTGGGCGTTAAAGCCTATCTGATAAAACCCTATTCCATTCAGGAATTCAAAGAAATTCCCAAAAGTATTCTGGGGATTTTAAACCTTAACTAGATAAAAAAAGAGAGGGAAAATAAATTTATTTTCCCTCTCTTTTTTTATTTTTTCATTACTTTTTTAAATCGCATCATCGGCACATCGCCCTGAATTAAATTAAGCTTTCCGTCCTTATCGACAGAGTAACTTGTAATTTTTTTCATCTGCTGTAAAAACTGCTGCTCTCCGCCTCCATCACAAAACATCATTGTCGCCGGACCCGGTTCTCCAAAAGTTAAAGAGTTTCCGCTTAAAGTATAAGGAGCACTATAACCATTACAGCCGCTATTACCGTAAATTTTCTTCTCTTTCTGATCAAAAGTAATCTGTGGCTTTTTGTTTGGAAACAATCCTTCAAAAGCAATTCTTGGTCCCGAGATGTATTCCAGTTCCCAAGTGGTATCATACAAATTTCCTGTACCTTCAGTACCTTTTGAGGCTTTGCAAGAAGCAAATAATAGCGTTAAAACTGAAACAACTGCAAGTGTGTATTTTTTCATAAAATATATTTTTAAGTTAATGTAATTTGTTTTTTACGTTTGAAATTATACTTATAGTATCTTTCTCAATATTCGTGCCCACTTCCTCTATTTCCAGCTTTAAATTTTAAAATGAAACACCTTTCTTTCTCTAATTTACAGTTATTTTGACCAAATTCCTATTATTCAAATATTTAAAATAAAAATGGTTAATTGTATTTTTTTGTAATTTGCAGGTATTAAAAACCAAAATCATCCACCAAAATCAAAAAAATGAAACAATTCTTTTTAGTATTTGTTTTCGCAGTGACAATTTCAATTGTTCATTCGCAGGAAAATCTCCCAACAGATTATCTTTCTAAAGAATTTCATCGCGGACGTCGCGAGGCCTTCAGAAACTTAATGCCATCGAATTCTGTCGCAGTTATTTTTTCATATCCCGAAAGAGTTTTTTCTAAAGACATTAATTACAACTACCATCAAAATCCTGACCTGTACTATTTAACGGGTTACAAAGAACCTGATGCTATCCTGTTACTTTTTAAAGATGCTCAGGGATCAGAAAAATACAACGAGGTTCTTTTTGTAAGAGAAAGAAATGCTGCGCAGGAAACCTGGACAGGAAGACGTTTAGGAGTTGAAGGAGCAAAATCGAAATTAGGTTTTACAAACGTTTATAACGGAAAAGATTTTAATGCGTTTGCAATTGATTTTAAAAAGTTTGACAAAATTATTTTTGACAAAATTCCGACTGATATTAAAAACAACAAAACAGGATTTGACCTTGCCGGATTAATTGAAATATTTAAATCTAAAGCTTCCATAACTGCTGAAAATGAAAAAGCAGAAGAACTTTATACCAACATCACCAATTCATTACGAGAGATAAAAACGCCGGAAGAAATTGATTTGATGCGAAAATCGGTTAAACTTTCCTGTGTTGCTCACAATGAAGTAATGAAAGCTGTTGGTCCCGATATGAGCGAAAACGAAGCCGACGGAATTCACGCTTATATTCACAGGCATTACGGCGCAGAAGGCGAAGGATATCCGCCAATTGTAGGCGCTGGCGCGAATGGCTGTATCTTACATTACGGGGAAAACAATGCTGCTAAAATTGATAATCAGTTATTATTAATGGATGTAGGTTCTGAATATCACGGTTATTCTGCTGATGTAACGAGAACTATTCCGGCAAACGGAAAATTTTCTGATGAACAAAAAGCTATTTATCAACTGGTTTATGATGCGCAGGAAGAAGTTTTTAAAATTTGTAAAGAAGGAACGCGATTTCAGGATTTAAATAAAGTTGCAAGAGAATTTATCGCAAACGGATTGATTAAACTTGGAATAATTACCGATCCTAAAGACGCGAGAATCTATTATCCGCACAGCTGCTCGCATTTTCTTGGTTTAGATGTTCACGACAAAGGGAATTATATGGGCAACCTGAAAGAAAATATGATCTTTACTGTTGAACCTGGAATTTATATTCCGGCAAACAGCAAATGCGACAAAAAGTGGTGGAATATTGGCGTTCGAATTGAAGACGACATCCTGATTACCAAAAATTCATACGAAAATCTTTCTGCTGATTCTCCACGGAAGTGGCAGGAAATTGAAGCTTTGGCTAAACAAAAAAGCACTTTTAATGAAATGAAGTGGCCTAAGATTTAAATATTATTTTCTGCCACGAATCACACTAATTTACACAATTATTTTTCAGAATATTAGAGAAAATCGTGTAAATAAGTGCAATTCGTGGCAACTTTTTATAACTGATTAATTTCAACTTTTGTCAATTCTGATAATTCCAAAATTCTTTCAACGTCATCTTTATTTGCAACAAAAAACAAATAGCTATCTCCAAAAGTTTGATAAGTTAACAATTCGAGATTTGATTTTTCCAGTTCTGACTGTATGTAAGGAAACAAATTATGACTGTAGGTTTCTTCGGGATAATCAAAAGTAAAATCTTCGCCAATTAAATTGGAAATAAAATATTCGGCATCTTCGGGATCAAATTTCCAGTCACTGTGCCAGGCATCGAGACTTTCAAAAAATGCAAAATGATCTTCAACAATATTATGATACTCTTTTGCTTCTTTCTGAAAGTTTTTAAAAAGTTTTTTAGATTGCTTTTTTAGTTCCTTTTCGTCGATATTTCCTCTCGAAACCAATTTTATAAATTCCTGAAAAGTAGCTTCTGTTACTTCTTCACTTGCTAATAAATCTTCTGTAGACGGAAGCGCAATGGTTTCCGGAATTTCAATATTCATATATTGACAAAGTCCCTGCAGTACAATTTTAAAATCTTTTATTCCGATTTCCTGAGTTTCATTTTCAGGATTATTAACATCCAGTAATTTCGAATCTAAAAGTCCTTTTGTATAATCGAAGAAATGTCCGCTGGAATATAATATTTTAAAATCGTTTGTTTCCAGACTATTGGTACAGCAAAAAATGATGATGAAATTATTGAGAACACGCTTAAAATATTGTTTTGCCTCCTGACCCGGCTGCGAATAAAACTGAATATGTATAAAATCATACTCGAGGCCTTCCTCTATTTTTTCCTGAGATAAAACCCCAATGTCAATCTTTTTATAAAGTTCGTTTAAAACCTCATAAGGATTATTAAATCCGGCTTTTTTAATTTCTGCATGTCCTTCTTCATGATCAAAAGAACCAGGAAAATAAAACAAATTGACTGTAACATTTTCCTGAATTCCTTTTACTTTAAATTCGAAACTTCCATTTTCATTGTATAAATAAGAATATATTGGATCGATCACATCAAACGAAATTATCGATTTCGGATCATTATTTCTATTGAATAAATTAGAGAAGATATTTTTCATGGTTGAAATTATATTTTAAAAACTAGTCGTTGGAATATTTAAAACTTTGATTCATTTTATCAAAAGGAATAATTTTATTCACAATAGATTCCAGTTCAGAATCTGTTAATAATCCTCTTGCAGATTCTATTATTTTAGGCGAAACATGTATTTCATATTCCACAATTTGACGAGTCATTATCTCTTCTAAAATACTGATTTGACGCTCATTCAAATATTTTTTATGGGATTTAAAAACGGATTGAATTTCGTTTCTAAATTCTTCATCGCTTAATTCATTATAAATGTCTTTTTTTGACATATCAATCAACAATACTTTGAATATAAAATCCTGAAGATTTTTTGCGAGATAATTGACTTCATTCATATCATGCCAGACAAATACAATCGGCACATCTCCATTATTTTCTTCATTAAGAAAAAAGCAATAGTGATCTCCGCCTCCACTTTTGGCAAAAGGAATAAATTTTAATTCGAGGTTGATGTTTCGATAATCCTCAGGATCTCTGAGTTCTTCAATTTCCTCAGCTACCGATTTTAAATTTAACGATTCAAAATCATAAGAATGCAAAAGCAGAGGCGGATTATCTTTTAAAGTCGGGTAAACTTCCAGATACCAGTTCGGACCATATTCTCCAACATCGAGCATGCCGTCGGCGTCCAATTCTTTGTACAGATCTGGAAATTTAAAATCGTATTTTGTTTCTATTTCTTGTATTGTCATCTGGGGCGGATTCTGTTAGAATTAGAATACTAAGATAACAATCTTTTTACTACATGAAAATTAGAATCCCAATTATTTGAGGGATTCAGCAATCATTAGTGCACATTTTTCACCATCTATAGCTGCAGAAATAATTCCGCCGGCATAACCTGCACCTTCTCCGCAAGGATATAACCCTTTTATCTGCAAATGCTCATAAGTTACAGGATCTCTCGGAATTCTTACTGGTGAGGAAGTCCGGCTTTCGGGTGCATGTAAAATGGCTTCATTTGTCAGGTAACCACGCATTGATTTTCCAAAATCCTGAAAACCCTGGCGCATGATCTGAGAAAGAAATCCGGGAAAAACCTGTCCCAATTCAACCGAGGTTGTTCCGGGAACATAAGATGTTTTGGGAATATCTGATGAAACTTTATTCTGCGTAAAATCGACCATTCTTTGCGCGGGAACTCTTTGAGTTTGTCCTGCCAGATGCCATGCTTTTTGTTCGATACTTTTTTGGAATTCCATTCCGGCCAGAGCACCGAATTTTGCAAAAGGCTTAAAGTCTTCTAATTTCAATTCGACCACAATTCCAGAATTTGCCGTTGACTGATCACGTTTAGATGGCGACCAGCCGTTGGTAACCACTTCGCCAGGACTTGTCGCGCAAGGCGCAATTACACCGCCGGGACACATACAAAACGAATACATTCCGCGGCCATTAACCTGTTTTACAATAGAATAGGGTGCCGGAGGTAAATGTTCCCCGCGGAAATCACAACTGTATTGAATGCTGTCGATTAATTCCTGAGAATGTTCTGCACGAACTCCTAATGCAAATGGTTTTGCTTCTATTAAAATTTTCTTTTTGTCTAATAATTCAAATATATCACGAGCAGAATGTCCCGTTGCCAAAATCAATTTATTAGCCTGAATTTTATCGCCGTTTTGCGTTACAATTCCGTCTACTTCATTGTTCTTTACCAAAATATCGGTAACACGGGTTTCAAACAAAACCTGTCCGCCAAATTCGATGATCTTATTTCGCATATCTTCAATAATTTTTGGCAATTTATTGGTTCCAATATGCGGATGCGCTTCCACCAAAATATCTTCTGAAGCTCCAAAAGCAACTAAAAGTTCTAAAATCCGGGTTACATCACCACGTTTTTTAGAACGCGTATATAATTTCCCGTCAGAATAGGTTCCTGCTCCACCTTCTCCAAAACAATAATTAGAATCTTCGTTTACAATATGTTCCCGATTGATTGCTTTTAGATCACGTCTACGCCCGCGAACATCTTTTCCACGTTCCAAAACAATTGGTTTTAAACCTAATTCTATTAATTGCAGTGCAGCAAAAAGTCCGGCCGGACCGGCGCCAACTACAATAACTTCCTGAGCTTTTGAAACATCATTATAGTTCGGAAGTTCGATTTTAGTTTCCTGAAAAGGTTCGCTTTTTAAATAAATAAGAACTTTTAAATTGATTTTAATCGCTTTTTGACGTGCATCAATAGAGCGTTTTAAAACAGAAACGTGCTGAATTTCATTTGATGGTACTTTGATCTGCTTAGACAAATGGTCTTTTAGCAATGATTCGTTTGCAGCAATTTCCGGTGTAACCTGAAGTAAAAGTTCTTTTGGCATTTTTGTATGTTTATTCTATTAGCTTTTCTTTCTATGAAAAGAAGCTACAAAAGTAGTATTTTGGAATGAGATTTTATCAATTGTAAATTTTATCCAATTCTATGTTCATTTTTGTCACATTGAGCGAAGTCGAAATGCACGCGCGGTTCTCTCCCGAAGCTTCGGGACGCTCGAACTGACAATCAAAATCAATAAAGTCAAACAATATAAAACTCCATTTTCAAAAGAGTCTTTGTACCTTTGCAACTTAGAATCTTAGCAACTAAAAAAAATGTCCAGAAAAATAAAATTGATTTGGGATTTCCGCGGACCGGCATCAGCTAAAACAGCCGAGCATCACGAAATTCATTTAAAAGAATATATCGTTATAGAAAAACTACCTTTAAACATAACTGGTTTTAATATCGTAAACGATATGCACGCCACCGCTTTTATGGTAGTAACCGATGAAAATATGATTCAGGTGAGAGATGCTTTGAAACCGCATCGGGGGGAAGTTTATTCTGAGTAAGAGGTTAAATGAAAAATGTGAGATGAAGTATCAAATACATTTTACATCTCACATTTAACATAGATCTTAATTAGCTACTTCACTAATAAACTTAATACGCATTAAACGCAACTCATCAATATCGTAATCGCCGTCAAATTCTTTAAGGGCATCTTCGATTTTATCCGATTCTGATTCCATAAAGTAATCGTGAATTTCTTCCTGCTGATCGTCGTCCAGAATATCATCAACCCAATATTTAATATTCAGCTTGGTTCCTGCATATACGATTTGCTCCATTTCTTTGATCAAAGCATCCATGGTCAACCCTTTCGCTGAAGCGATATCTTTCAATGACAATTTTCTGTCAATATTCTGAATGATATATAATTTATTCGCAGAATTTACTCCAGTCGATTTTACAACCAAATCGTCCGGACGAATGATGTCGTTATCTTCAACATATCTGTTGATTAATTCGACAAATTCACTTCCGTATTTTTTTGCTTTTCCTTCACCAACCCCATGAATATTGTACAATTCGGCAATAGTGATTGGATATTTAAGCGCCATGTCTTCAAGAGAAGGATCCTGAAAAACCACAAACGGAGGAACTCCCAGTTTTTTGGCCACTTTCTTACGAAGTTCACGAAGCATTCCCGTTAAAACTTCATCTGCAGTACCGGAAGATTTTCCGCCGGTCACAATAGTTTCATCATCAGATTCGGTATATTCGTGATCTTCAGACATCATAAACGAAACCGGGTTTTGGATAAAATCCAGACCTTGCTGTGTAATTTTAATCACACCATACGTTTCAATATCTTTTGATAAATAACCGGTAACGAGAACTTGTCTCAATAAGGCCATCCAGTATTTTTCGTCGTGGCCGGAGCCGGAACCAAAATACGGCTGTATATCTGTTTTATGTGCTTTAATAACGGCATTTATACGCCCTATTAAAGTAAATACAATTTCTTTTGATTTGTAGATGTGTTTGGTATCGCGCACAATTTCAAGCAATTTAACGACCTGCTCTTTGGCTTCGATTTTATTTTTAGGATTACGAACGTTGTCGTCCATATCGGCACCTTCCCCGTTTTCGCTGTCAAATTCTTCTCCAAAGTAGTGCAGAAGGAATTTTCTGCGTGACATTGAGGTTTCGGCGTAAGCCACTACCTCCTGCAAAAGGGCAAAACCAATTTCCTGCTCAGCAACCGGCTTTCCGGACATGAATTTTTCCAGCTTTTCTACATCTTTATAGGAGTAATAGGCCAAACAATGTCCTTCTTCTCCATCACGACCTGCACGGCCAGTTTCCTGATAATAACTTTCCAGGGATTTTGGAATATCATGGTGAATTACAAAACGAACATCTGGTTTGTCAATTCCCATACCGAATGCAATTGTTGCTACCACAACATCTACGTCTTCCATCAGAAACATATCCTGATGTTTGGCGCGGGTTTTCGCATCTAAACCGGCATGATAAGGAACAGCACTGATTCCGTTTACCTGTAAAACTTCGGCAATAGATTCGACTTTTTTACGGCTTAAGCAGTAAATAATTCCGGATTTGCCTTTATGTTGTTTAATAAACCGGATAATATCCGATTCGATGTTTTTGGTCTTGGTACGAACTTCGTAATATAAGTTCGGTCTGTTGAAAGATGCTTTAAAAGTATTCGCATCAGACATGTCAAGGTTTTTCAGAATATCTTCCTGAACCTTTGGCGTTGCTGTGGCGGTCAGTCCGATGATAGGCACTTTACCTAATTGCTTAATTATATGCTTCAGGTTTCTGTACTCGGGCCTAAAATCGTGACCCCATTCTGAAATACAGTGCGCTTCGTCGATGGCTACAAAAGAAATAGGCACACTTTGCAAAAAGGTGACATATTCTTCTTTTGTTAAAGATTCGGGAGCAACATATAAAAGTTTGGTCAGCCCGGAAGTGATATCCTTTTTGACCTGGGCAATTTCTGTTTTAGTAAGAGATGAATTTAATACATGTGCGATTCCATTTTCCGAAGAAAGACTTCGAATCGCATCAACTTGATTTTTCATCAAAGCAATTAACGGAGAAACAACAATTGCTGTTCCTTCCTGAATTAAAGCGGGTAATTGATAACAAAGAGACTTTCCACCACCCGTCGGCATTATTACGAAAGTATTAGTCTGACCTAAAATACTCGTAATGACTTGCTCCTGCAAGCCCTTAAATTGGCTAAAGCCGAAATACTTCTTTAATTCTTTATGTATTTCAATTTCGTTTGAATTCATTCTCTATATTAACTGTATTTTGTATAAATTTGCAACACATAAAGATACAACTTTCTTTTATACATACAAATTTTAAACATTCTGTTTTGATCACAAAAGAAAATATATTGGCGATTGCCAAAAAAACAATACTCTCTGAAAGTGAAGCAATTACAAAATTAATTGATTTTTTAGACGAAAATTTCTCCGAAGCAGTCCAGCGCATATACGAAACCAAAGGCCGTTTAATCGTTACGGGCATAGGAAAAAGCGCGATCATTGCCCAAAAAATGGTTGCCACTTTTAACTCTACCGGAACCCCTTCTATGTTTTTACATGCCGCAGAAGCAATTCACGGCGATTTAGGAATGATTCAAAACGATGATACTATAATCTGCATTTCTAAAAGCGGCAATAGTCCCGAAATTAAAGTTCTGGTTCCGTTATTAAAAAGATTTGGAAATACTTTGATTGCAATTACAGGCAACGTAACTTCATACTTGGCAAAAGGTTCAGATTTTGTATTAAATACGACAGTTGATACAGAAGCTTGTCCTATTAATCTGGCACCAACAAACAGCACAACGGCACAATTGGTTATGGGAGATGCTTTGGCAGTCTGCCTGATGGAAATGCGAGATTTTAAACCAGAGGATTTTGCAGTTTATCATCCGGGTGGCGCTTTGGGCAAAAAACTATTACTTCGTGTAAAAGATATGATCGAGCATTCGTTAAAACCTGCTGTTAGTCCTGAAACTTCTATTAAAAAAGCAATTTTCGAGATTTCTGAAAAACGTTTAGGTGTGACAGCAGTAATAGAAGACAATAAAATTATCGGAATTATTACAGATGGAGACATCCGAAGAATGTTAAATGACGTAGATACTATTGCTGACTTAACTGCCAGGGATATCATGTCTAAAAATCCTAAAGTAGTTTCTTCAGAAACTATGGCGGTCGACGCATTAAATATTTTAGAAGATTTCTCGATCACGCAATTAATTGTTGCCGATAATGGAGAATATAAAGGAGTTTTACATTTACATGACATTTTAAAAGAAGGAATAGTATAATGGCAAAGAAAAACCTTGGCGAGATGTCATTTTTGGACCATCTTGAAGAACTGAGATGGTTATTAGTTAGAAGCACAATTGCAGTTATTATAATGGGAATTGTGACCTATTTTTTTAGTGATTATTTATTTGATGAAATAATACTGGCACCCACAAAACCTTCATTTTTTACTTATGTATGGTTTTGCGATTTATCCCATCAGCTTGGGTTTGCAGAAAGTATTTGTATTACCGAATTGAATTTCATCATTCAGAACACAGAGATGGAAGGTCAGGTCAATATCTTCGTATGGATGTGTCTGCTTGTCGGATTTATTACGAGTTTCCCTTACATTTTATATGAATTATGGAAATTTATAAGTCCTGCTTTGTATGAGAAAGAACGTAAAAACGCAAAACTGTTTATATTTTCTTCGTCTCTACTTTTCTTTTTAGGAGTAATATTTGGTTATTTTGTTGTGATTCCGATGTCGGTTAATTTCGTTGCCACTTTCTCTGTGAGTAAGGTCGTGGTAAATCAGTTTACCATTGAATCTTATATGGGAATGGTTAAAACAAGTGTTTTGGCCAGCGGGTTGTTTTTTGAACTTCCAATTATCATTTATTTCCTGACTAAATTAGGACTTGTTACTCCGATCTTTTTAAGAAAGTACTGGAAATATGCGGTTATAATTATTTTAATTGTTGCCGCTATTGTAACACCACCAGATGTTGTGAGTCAAACCATTGTAGCCATACCAATGCTTATTATCTATGAAATAAGTATCTGGATATCAAAAGTTGTATATAAAAATAAATTAAAAGAAAATGTCTGATATAGTTCAAGAATTTAACGACTATCGTTCTAAAATGAACGAAAAATTATTAGCTGACAATAATAAAATTGTAAAACGAATTTTTAATCTGGACACAAATGCTTATGCAGCCGGAGCCCTTGATGTAAAAACAAAAGAACTTTTAGGATTAGTTGCCTCAGCGGTTTTACGTTGCGATGATTGCGTAAAATACCATTTGGAAACCAGCCATAAAGAAGGCGTTACAAAAGAAGAAATGATGGAAGCAATGGGAATTGCCACTCTTGTTGGAGGAACGATTGTAGTACCACATTTAAGAAGAGCTTACGAATTCTGGGAAGCTCTGGAAGAACAAGCTGGCAATTAGATAATTTGATAATTAGTCAATTAGACAATTCAACATGTTATGTTAATTGATTTAATGGATTAATTTATTTTATCTTATTTTGCCTTCAGGATAACATTGTACCAATTTGAATTATCATCTAATTATCAAATTGACAAATTATCTAATTATCAAATTGACACATTATCTAATTAGAACAAATGAAGCTTAGAGCCGATAATTTAATAAAAACCTACAAAGGAAGAAGCGTCGTAAAAGGAATTTCTGTCGAAGTAAATCAAGGGGAAATCGTGGGGCTTTTGGGACCAAACGGTGCCGGAAAAACCACTTCTTTTTACATGATTGTTGGATTGGTAAAACCAAATCAGGGAAATATTTATCTTGATGATTTGAATATTACCGATTATCCGATGTACAAACGCGCACAACAAGGAATTGGCTATCTGGCGCAGGAAGCTTCTGTTTTTAGAAAATTAAGTATAGAAGATAATATTCTGAGTGTATTGCAATTGACAAAACTTTCCAAAGAAGAGCAAATTGCTAAAATGGAAAGTTTGATTGAAGAATTCAGTTTAGAACACATTCGCACCAACCGTGGAGATTTACTTTCGGGAGGTGAGCGTCGCCGTACCGAAATTGCCCGTGCGCTTGCAACCGATCCAAAATTTATTTTACTGGATGAGCCTTTTGCAGGCGTTGACCCGGTTGCGGTTGAGGATATTCAGCGAATTGTGGCTCAGTTAAAAAACAAAAATATCGGAATTTTGATTACCGATCATAATGTTCAGGAAACTTTAGCCATTACCGATAAAACATATTTAATGTTTGAAGGAGGAATCCTGAAAGCCGGAGTTCCGGAAGAATTAGTAGAAGACGAAATGGTGCGCCGTGTGTATCTCGGCCAGAATTTTGAACTTCGTAAAAAGAAACTGGAATTTTAAAAAAGTTATATGTGAATGGTAAAAAGTAAAATATGCTTTTTACCATTTTTCATTTTACCATTTTTCATTTTACCTCTTACTTTTCACATCTTACTTTTCACATCTTACTTTTTACATCTTACTTTTTACATCTTACTCAACAGTAATAAACTGCAGTTGTTCTAAATCTCCGTTGTAAATATTAACATCAACACGATTTTCTATCCCCGGCAAAGATGCTTTTTCTGTAAATTGCCAAAACAGCCAATCGTCTTCTATTTTTTCTCTGTAGAAATTATAATTGGCAATCCAGAAAAGATATTCTCCAAATTCGTCCTTTAAAAAATCGGAATAATATCTTTCGCCTGAATAAATTATCGGGCGAACCTGATAATGTTTTTCGACTTTAGTCAGCCAACGCTTCAAGCCTACTTTCAAACTATCTAAAGATTGATTTTTAGGCAATTTTTCGATATCCAGAACAGGAGGAAGATCTCCTTTTTGCAATTTGACAGTTTTTATAAAAAGATCGGCCTGTTCTATAGAATTTTCGTTCGGACGGTAATAATGATAAGCGCCACGCATGATTTTGTTTTCTTTTGCGCCTTCCCAGTTTTTCCTGAATTGCCTGTCAACACGATTATTGCCCGCAGTTGCCCGAATAAAAACAAAATGAACCGGATATTTTTCATCGAGAATCTCTACTTCTTCCCAATCAACTTTTCCCTGAAATTCAGAGACATCAATACCAATTACTTTTCCTTTATGATTTTCGAGAACGCGAATGTTTCTAACATCCGAAAGATGTTGGTCGACTGCATCTTCTTCTAAAACTTTCTCAGATTTAAATCCTAAATAATAAGCGAGTCCTTTACGATAATGATAAACGATTCCCAAAAAAAGAAGTACAAAAGCAATTAACAAAAGTCCGCGAAAAAGCCTGCCCAAAAATGATCTTTCTGAGTTTGATTTTCTTGAAGTTGTTTTACGATAAGTCGTTTTTCTTGCCATTAAAAAGAACTACTTTTTCAAAAAAAGATTATTAATGATCGAAAGCAATACATAAAAAGCAATAATCAACGGAATGGCAATGTATTGAAGCAAAACCACCATCAAAACAGAAATTATTAAAAACACAATCTGAAGTGCATTTTCTTTCAAATTAAACTTTTTAATTTTTAAAGAAAACAACGGAATTTCAGCATTTAAAATATAAGCACTGCATAAAGTTATAAGTAATAAAACCCATTGATTAGTCAAAATTTCAAGGATCATAAGGGAATCTGAAAATTTAATGACCAAGGGAAGGCTTAAAATAAACAACGAATTGGCCGGTGTTGGGAGGCCAATAAATGAATCAGTTTGTCTGGTGTCAATATTAAAATTCGCCAGACGATAGCACGACCCTAAAGTAATGATAAAACCTAAAAACGGAATTGCAGGACTTGTTCCCAGTTCGTGTCCGCTGTTTGCAAACATACTGTACATAACATAACCAGGAGCGACACCGCTGGTTACCATATCTGCCAAAGAATCTAACTGCAATCCAAGCGGACTTGAAACTTTGAATAGTCTGGCAAAAAAGCCATCAAAAAAGTCAAAGAAAATGCCAAGGCAAACCATATAAAAAGCCATCAAAAAATAATAGGAGTCGTCTGTTTCTATGGCTTTAGAAACAAAAACAACGGCGATACAACCGCAGAAAAGATTTATTAATGTAATTAAATTTGGAATGTGCTTTTTAATATTCATAGTTTGAAATTTTGATCGTAGCAGAGAACAAATTTAGCATAATAACTCAATGCAAAACGAGTTTTTGCGAGAGTTTTTTAGTAATAAACCTGACTTTCGGAATATTTAATCAAATGAACTTATTACATGATTAAATTATTATATTTTTGATAAAAAAATAAATTAGACCTTTGTTGGCAAAACAATAACCCTTGAAAAAACTTTTAACCTTTTTATTTATTTGGAGTTTCACTTCACATTACGCACAAACTGCCCGAAAATATTCGAATGAGTTTATGAACATTGGTGTTGATGCCGCTGCGTTGGGAATGTCTAGCGCTGTTGTTGCTTCTACAAATGATGTTAATGCAGTTTACTGGAATCCGGCTGGTCTGACACATCTTGAAGATCATCAGATTAGTCTGATGCACGCGAATTATTTTGCCAATATTGCCCAATATGACTTTATTGGCTATGCAAGTCCGATTGATGACAGAAGTGCCTGGGGGATTTCTATGATTCGTTTTGGTGTAGACGATATTATGGACACTACACAATTGATAGACAGTCAGGGAAATATCGATTATAACAGAATACGTCTGTTTTCTACTGCCGATTATGGTTTTACTTTTTCTTATGCGAGGAAACTTCCTATTGAAGGATTTCAATATGGCATTAATGCCAAAGTAATTCGAAGAGTTATTGGTAAATTTGCGAATTCCTGGGGATTTGGTTTTGATATCGGTCTTCAGTTTGAAAGAAATGACTGGAAATTTGGCTTAATGCTTCGTGACATTACTACGACATACAATGTGTGGAATATTGATGAAGAAGAGTATGCTAAAATTGCAAATGCCATTCCGGGAGAAAACAACGAATTACCGGAAAGTACAGAAATTACCTTACCAAAAGCTCAATTGGGAGTTTCAAAAAGATTTGATTTTCATAACGATTGCAGTTTGGTAACCTCAGCAAATTTAAATATGAGATTTGAGCAGACAAATGATATTATTTCATCAAAAGTAGTAAGTATAGACCCAGCTCTAGGGTTTGAATTTGGTTACACCGATTTGGTTTTCGTAAGGGCCGGAGCAGGAAATTTCCAAAATGTTACACAGCTGGACAATACCGAAAAAGTAAATTTTCAACCCAATATCGGTCTTGGATTCCGATACAAAGGTATTCAGATTGATTATGCCTTAACAGATTTGGGAAATCAAAGTACGGCCTTATATTCTAATATTTTTTCGCTGAAGGTAGACCTGGGAATCTTTAGATAATTAAAAATTACAAAATCATAAAAATGGTCATGTTAAAAAAAACATTTTATATTTTACTCTTCTTAGTAAGTTTTATTGGTTTTAGCCAAAGTTTACCTTTATCAAAAGATGCCAAAGTAAGCGTGTTAACCTGCGGACTAGGGAACGAAACTTATTCTTATTTTGGACATACCGCTATTCGTGTGGCAGATCCGGTGAACAATATTGATGTAGTCTACAACTATGGCGCTTTTGATTTCAGGACGCCAAATTTCGTTGCTAAATTTGCAAAAGGTGATTTACAGTATTTTATTGTTACACACCCTTTTTCTGATTTTTTAAATGAGTATAATGCAGATAAAAGGAGCGTTTATGAGCAGGATTTACAAATTTCTACCGCTTTAAAACAAACCATATTTGACAACTTAAACAAAGCGCTCTTTTCTGACGAACGCTCTTATACTTATAAATTTATTGACAAAAACTGTACTTCTATGGTGGTTGATATCATCAATAAATCATTGGGTCAAAATGTGATTACCAAAAAGGGAGATACAGACAAAACGTATCGCTCGATTTTGTTTCCGTATTTTGACGGCCATTTTTACGATCAGCTCGGAACAAGTATTATTTTTGGAACCAAAGTCGATCAAATGGGTACGAAAATTTTTCTTCCGTTTGAATTAAAAAACAGTCTGGAAAAAACTACTTTTCAGAATCAGCCCTTAGTCAGTAAAAGCAAAACACTATTAGAATTTACAAAAGAAACTCCACAATCATTGTGGAATAATATTTATACGTATTTGTTTATCTTGCTGTTTGTAATTTTAGCAAGAGACAAAACGATAGATAAAATCTACTTTTTGATTTTATCTCTGATCGGCATATTCTTTGTCTGTATGGGATTTTATTCTTTTCACCAGGAATTGGCTATGAATTATAATGCATTGCTATTTAGTCCGCTGCTATTAGTTTTAGTTTTGTTTTCTGTCTTCAAAAACAAATTATGGACTTATAGATTCTCACTAATAAACTTCGTTTTACTGGTAATTTACTTTCTGTTTCTGGTAAACAAAGCACACTTTTTTATTACTTTACCTTTAATTATAACCAGTGGTATTGTTTTAGTAAGAACGGGAATTCGCAATAAAAGGCCAATTCCGATTATAATTTAAATCTTACTGACCTCTGTAGAATAAAACAGTAGTAATCGTCTTAAACGTGATACTCAGATCAAGAAATACGCTTCTGTGTTTGATATAATAAAGATCATATTGAAGTTTAATAAGACTTTCTTCAATCGACTCTCCATAAGAATAATTGACCTGAGCCCAGCCCGTAAGACCAGGTTTAATTACATGACGTGTTTCGTAAAAAGGCATGACACTTGCAATTTCTTCAACAAAGAAAGGACGTTCGGGCCTTGGGCCAATTACAGCCATATCGCCTTTTAAAACATTTATAAACTGAGGAAATTCGTCAATTCTGGACTTTCGCATAAACTTGCCAAAAGGCGTAACTCTTTTGTCATTATGACTGGCAAAAACAGCACCATCAGTTTCTGAATTCTGAGTCATTGTCCTAAACTTGTATATTTTGAATATAACTCCGTTCTTTCCCACTCTTTCCTGTGTGTAAAAGAGACTTCCTTTATTGGCAAATAAATTACAGATAAAAATAATAGGAATAAAAACAACACAAAACAGAATACCGAAAAAAGAGAAAAGCAATTCTATTAATCGGATCAGCAACAAATACAATTGATTATTGTTACTTCTGCTAAAAGGGAAAAAACGGTAAAAATCTCTTGCAATATAATGCACCGGGATTCGTTGTGTTTTGCTTTCATAGACTTGTGTATATTCCCGTATGACATTTCCGGATTCTAAAAGGTGCAATAACTGCAGATATAAATCCTGTGTTATTCCGTCTGTTTTTCTGGAAGCTATTACAATCTCAGAAACCTGATTTTTAAGAACAAAAGCTTCTAAATCCTGTTTTTTAATTTCTTTCACATAATGAAAGTCAGAACCTTTTTCGTCTTCTGAATCAGAATTTACAAAACCAATTATTTTATAATGCGGATCAACATTTTCGAGACCAAGAACGAGTTCTTCAACTTCATTCTGATCGCATATTAAGACTACATTTTGTGAAAATCGATGAGATGCTAAAAAATAGCAGTAAAAAAAACGCCAGATCAATAAGGAAGTGAGTACAGCAAAATAAAAGATTACAATTACCAGTCTTTGCTTAGGAAGTTCCGGCGATAAAACTGGTGTAAATAAATATACTGTAACTGCTGTTATAGAAGTTATAATAACACTCCGCAAAATTTGAAAATGGTTACTTGCTACTTGCAAATTATACATTTCGAAAATTGCCCCAAAAACATAAATATAGCCAATAAGCAAAAATGATTTTAAAAATCTATTTTCAGTCAGGGAGTAGTATTGATAGTCAAAAAGTATGCTGATAATAAATAAACCCGTAAATACAAATGCTGCATCAGCAAAAACAAGCAACACTTTTCTTTCGGAAATTTCGAAATGCATTTTCCTTTTTGAAAACATCTTTATAGGTTTAAATCTGATTGTTGGGCTAAGCAAATGTATTGCAAAAAAATTTAACTAACCTATTAAATTTTCTTTCTCTTCAGGAATTTTGATCTGAACGTGAAGAAGACAAAGCGCATAAATGAATGCAGGTGCGGCAGTTCGCATTGCCGCATGATTAATAGTAAGAGCCCAAAAAGCAAAAAACGAAATAAAATATAAATGCTGATTATTGTTTATATACAACCCAAAAGGGGTAATAACAAGAAGTAAAAGTCCGAATATACCAAATAATCCATGCTCGCTAAGCATTCGGGTTACCTCATTGTGAGAGGCAGCTTCATAGCCAAAAGCTTCTTTTCGAACCTCTTTACCCATGCCCGCTCCTATTCCTAAAACAGGATTGTCAAGGAAAATTGCCAATTCTTCTGACATAATTTCCTCACGCCCTCCCAAACGGTCGGCTTTAACTCTTCCTCTGGCATCCTGATTGGCATATCTTTTGGATATTAGTCCATAGGTCTGAAAGGAAGAATATGTCCACACACCTACCGCCATCAATCCAGTCAGAACAAAAACTAAGACAAATTTACTCTTTCCCGTGGCATTAGACTTTTTATATACGAGGTATAATAAGCAGATAATCATTGCAACCGCAGTAAAAATTCCTCCTCTGGAAAAAGTCACTATACCGCGATAAGTTATAAAAATAAGCAAGACAGCATTTATAATAATCTCTTTCTTTGATTTTGAAAATAATACTAATTGAGTAAAAAAGATAAACATTCCCAAGCCTAAAATGGTTGACACCTGATTTGGGCCAAAACCTCCTGAAGTTTCGAAATTTGATTGTGTTCCGGTTATCACATCCCTGACATTAGGATTGTATAAAAACAAATAGGCAGCTATGGAAATAACAGGCAGCCCCATTACACATAAAATATTTTGCAGATCACTAAGAAAAATCCTTCTTTGGTACATATACATTGCTGATATCGCTAGACAGATAGGTCCGGATAAATTAAAAACTAAGACTTTCTTAATATCTGTACTTATAGATGAATTAATAATTGTCACAAAAACAGCAGGTATCAGAAGTGACAGAAAAATCAAATAAATTAATCCGTTTTTAGAGAAGTTATTGTATACCATGCCACAAAGCATTAAAAAGATAATTAAAAGTTTTACATATTCATTATTAAAATTCCCGCCGGTCATTCTCAGCAGAACTTCTGCTCCAACCAGATAGGCACTAACGTATAAGACCTCATTATTTCTATTTTTATTTTTATATACAATAAAAAAACCCAATGCAGGAATTATTAAAGCATAAATTTTTGACAGAAACGGAAGAAAATATACTGCGAAAGCAATAAGTAAGTGTAAAAATATCAATAAAATATATGTAAATGTGCCGTTCTTCATTGGTTGGAGCTATACAATTATCTGGTAAATTTAATTAAAGTTTGAAGCCACAAAAGATATTCCTTTAAAATTGAGCTTTCACTAAAATTCTCATTAATATGTTTGTAAAGATTTTCTGCCAATTCTATTCGTTCATTGTCTTTTTCAATCAAAATTTGCAGAGAGTTTACTAATTGATCTAAATTATCTGATTCTATAACCAGACCTTCTTTTTCGGAGGGAATGACTTTACGAATTTCTCCAACTTCTGTAGCAATAACAGGTAGCTTATATAAGCCATATTCTAATATTGCAAGGGGAAGTCCTTCAGAAAGAGAGGTTAAAACTGCGATGTCGCCCTGTTCCAGAATTGATGATACATTATTTACTGCATCATAAAAAAAAACAGTTTCCTGTAAATTTAAATCGCTCACTTTTTCTTTTAACTTTTTACTGTGATTATCTTTAAAATCTTTTCCAATACAATGCAAAGTCCAATCCGGAAATTTTTCATGAAGCACTGAAGCTCCTTCAATTAATAAATTATGATTTTTTTGAGGCCGTAAATTAGCGACACATATTATCCTTTTTCCCTCTGTACCCTTCAGTATAAAATGATCTTGTTTTAGATCCGATTGATAAATGAAATTGGGCAGATAAATTACATTTTTACAGTGTAAATAACTTTTTGCCCAAGTTTTTAATGATGTGTTTACAGAAACTATTCCTAAAAACAAAAATGAAGAAAACTTCAAAATTACATTCTTTCTGATGGCTAAATTCTGCGTAATTCCATAATGATCGTGCCAGATAATTTTTATTTTGGGCAATGTCAATTTTACTAAAATCGATATAAAAAAGGAAGAACTATGCGCCTGTATTATGTCTACTTTATTCTTTTTTAAAAATTTTCTCAATAATAATAAAGCTTTTATGTCAAAACTTTTCCTTTTATTTAAAAATAAATAGGAAGTTCTTTTATCTATCTGATTTAAAAGTAAACCTTCTTTCCTGGTTACAATCAAGCCAGAAAACTCCGCCTGTTTTGAAAGTGCATTAGCATAGTTAACTGCCATTCTTTCAGCACCTCCCGTATCTAAAGAATCTATAATCTGTACAATTCTCATTCTTGTTGAAGTAACATTTTAATTTCCTTTTCAAACAGATCTGTTGTGTATACTTGAGACCACTCACAAGCTAATTTACTTTTGGCAAGAAAACTATTTTCATTGTCCAGTATATTTATCAGTTGATTTATGTCACTTTGAATATCCATATCAAGCAAAATCCCACGTTTCCCAAAATCTAACATACAAGGAACACAAGAAATTCTTGTAGCTACAGGAACACATCCCCAAAACATTCCTTCTGCAATGGCTTTTGGCCAACCTTCACTTTTTGATGGCAAAATTATGAAATGACATTTTTTATAAGCTCCTTTAAGTATTTCTCTACTTTGGTTTCCATGTAAGAAAACTACAGACTCTAAATGATTTGTGACAATAAATTTTTCAATATTATTTCGTTCTAATCCTTCTCCAAAAATATTTAAGGTTACATTATATCCTTTTTTAGCTAAATCCTTAATTACTTCAACTGCATAAAGTGGATTTTTACCCTTTGTCAACGTTCCTGCAAATACAAAAGAAATGGCTTCACTTAAATTTATTTTGGGAACTTGTTGTTTTTCTAAGTCTGAATAACTGGCTGTAAAAAAAGACTTTACATTTTTGGATTGATCCGGCCATTCACCATAAACCAGTACTTTCATGTTTCTGGTTAAAAATGTATTGGCGAGAATGTATTTTTGAAATCTATATGTTAGGGGTTGCTTACTTTTGGAATCCCAATTTCCCGCATATTTTGCCGTTTTGATTTTACCTGGAAATAGTATTTGGAGCAGGCAGCCTATTAACCCCATGTTTCCCGGACATCTTAAATGAATATGGTCTGCTTCACGCATAGCTGCAAATATCTGAAAAACAATTTTCGGCAATTTAAAAATAGATTTTATGAGATTACTAAAATTGGTAAAATTAAAATCGGGTACTTTTCTAAATTGAATTTTTTTATGATGGTACGCGGCATCAATTGCCGTTGGATTTCCTTTCTTTAACGGAGCAACAATAACTACTTCGTCTGTATATTTCAGCCAAATATTCATTTCATATATATAAGGCGCATAACCAAAAAATTGGCCAGCTTGTTCAATATGACTGACATGAGTTATTATGGCAAATTTCATTGTATATTACTGATAAGCTTTTCGATAACTGCTTTTGGTGCTAAATAGGAATCAAAATAATTTCTGGAATTAAATTCTAACTTTCTTTTAAAATCAATATCCTCACTTAATAACTGGACAGCATTTTTCACATCGTCTTCATTGTTAGCATATAACAAATGCTCTCCATTAATTAAATCTGATGGCAATCTATTAATATGATCTGTAGAAATAATTGCTTTTCCTAATGCTAAAAATTCGCCTAATTTCCATCCGTGGCAAGATAATACAGCTGGAGTATTAAATACAAATGCAGATTTTTTTATCTTTTGTAAATAAGTATTCAGAGGAATCTTTTCCGAATATATTAAACTGTCAAAACCCAGATTATCACCATTACTTCTGGCTGCGAAACCGCCCTCAAAATTTATTTCTTTATTTGCTCTGCAAACATTGATAAATAAAGCTCTGTAATAGTTTGTTTTCTTTTCCTCTTTCCAAATACTATTCAGAAAGAAAACATAGTGGTTTGAAGATTCTTCAAACTTATACTTTTCTAAACGAAATCTCTTGTACTGTCTCCAGTAATTAGCCAGAAACTCTCTTTGGTTCGTAATCGACTTTTTAAATTTTATAAAATTAAATGAAGCAAAAAAACAAGTTGTAATAAGATTCCATATTTTAATTCCAAAACTTGAACCAACAGGGATAATTTTCTGACTGTCGTTTAATGGTATATTATCAGCATTATAATTTACTTTACCATATACATCGGACCAGTTTAGCCACTCTGAATTAATTAAATTACTGTCCAGAGAATCAATAATTAATTTTGTGGTGCCATTTTCATTTTCTATTATTACAGCAAAAGTTCCTTGTTTAAACTTTGGGAATTTAGAAATATCGAACGTGTAATTTTTAAAAACCTCGTTAATTCCACGGATATAATAACCATCATAAAATACATCGCAAAGTCCGTAAATAAATACTTTATTTTTCATGATCTAATTTTGGTTTACTAAATAATAAGCTGATAAATCCAGCTGTCCTGCCAAAAGCTTCTGTCAAAGGCGCTTTTTTTTTCTTTTCATTTAAAATATTACTCAAACGAATAACAGTTAATAAAAGAGTAATTGCATTCCATTTTAATCTTTCTTTTAAATTCGGTTTTGAATTTTTAATTCTCCAGACATACCAACCATTTCTAACTACCATTTTACCATACCTGAACTGATTTGGTCTCCCCGCAGGATCATGAAAATGATTGAGTCTTACATTCGTATTTATTACATTTTTACCAAATTGTAAGGCTCTCAGACTAAAATCGGCATCTTCATACAATCCGTAGCCTTCAAAGAATTTCGAAAATTGTATTTTTTCAAATACACGTTTTCTAAAAGCCATTGACATTCCGATAAGCAGATCCACATCGTAGGTTTTGCCTGTTAGAGGAAATCCGCAGGTTTTGCCATGAGAATAGTCAGGCATTCTTCCCGGACCCAGATTAGAGGCAAGCCCGAGATAATTTCGAACTACATTTCGCAAACCTTCCGGGTAGAAATATTCTTCAAACAAATAATATTTTTTGCTACTGTAATGCACATTTTTCTCTCGGAGCTTCCATTTATTCTCGTTTACCGAGACACCTCCCACTCCGGTTATACCAGAATCAGTATGAAATGTTTTAATTATTTCAGCAAAATAATCCAATTCTAAAACAGTATCATCATCTACAAAACATACAATTTCAGAATTGGAATCTATTTTTGAAATTCCAAAATTACGCTGCTTTGTTAATCCACGATCCTGCTCCGTTACTTTAAAATATTTTAAGTTTTTAAACGGATTATTTTCCAGAAGAATTTTTGTCTGATTGTCGGTTGAACCATCTATAATCAAAATTTCATCCGGATATAATGTTTGTGCTTTAACCGATAGAAGTAAATTCAACAAAGGCTCAGCACGCATATAAGTACAAATTAGTAAAGAAAATCGCATAGAGTTCAATCAGACTTTTAAAACAATTAAAATATTTCCTGCCGTTAGCTCTTCATCTGTATACTTAATGAAGTCATCATGAAGTTTAATTTTTTTAAACAGCTCATATCTAGCACTTCCCTTTTCCAGACTTTCATAATCCAAATGCACTATTTCCAAATCATACTTTTTAAATATTTCGACAAACTGAGGCAATCTGAATCTATTATGATAATCAAACTTGGTTCGAATTTTACTCCATTCTTCTTTACTGTATTTTAAAAAATCCTGCAGAGATAAAGTATTGTCGCCATGTTGTCTTAAATCACTGGGCGAAATAAAATGAGCTACCAAAGTTCCTTTTTTTAGCTGATCTTTAATGTTATTATGTAACACGTCAACATCATTTTCATTCATGTGTGACAAAACATATCTTGAAAACAGAAAATCGACAGCCGGAAAATCATTTATTACAGCATTATAGTTGGGTTTATAATCAATCTCTTTAGGAAGTCCATATTCATTATTCAAATCAGGGATTATTTCCTGTTTGTATTTATTGGAAAAAAGAGCATTAATCTTCAGAACTGTTTCTTTCTTAAAATGTCGGTTTATATCAACTGTTATTACATTCTTTGCCCTAAATTTATATTTAAAAAAATAAGGCATTGCTGGAAACCAGCCAGATCCCAATTCAAAAATAGTCTTGTCTTTTAAATCAAAATTTAATTCATTTAAAACCTTTAAGAGTCTTAAATAAGTTGGTTCGACACTATTTAACCGATCTTCTAAAGTAGATTTGTCAAAATATCTTTGAATTTTATGATAACAATAATCATCAACTTTATTGGGCAATAAAGCCAGTGTTTTAAACAATATCGTTTTTATTTTATGATTCATTTACCTTAGATTAATTTTCTATGTTTTAATATACTTTCTGTTTTCTGAAACAGATTTCCATTGTGATCTATATCTAAAATTACTTTTTCAAAAGAGGACCAATATTCGATTAGCTCAGAAAGTGTCGGATTCCATATTTCTTTATTTTTAATTTTATATCCCAAAAACATAAAATTCTCTGATACTTTTTGATTAATTGTTTTTGAATTAGAGATCAGCCTGCCAGTATGATATTCCATTGGAACCGAAAAATAAGTATGTGCTATAAAAACTCCTTTTTCATTAATCAAAGTATCAATATTATTTTTAGAAAGTGATTTCTCAAAATCAAGCATTTCTAAAGTTTGAAATATATAGAATTCTTTTTGATCAATGACATGTTTAAAAATCAGGGGAGAATATTTTGCAAATTTAAAAGGCTCATTCTTTGAGGATTTCCAGGATAATAATACTGAAAAGATGGAAGAACAAAGTTTCAAAAAATCTTTTATAAACGGAAAAACAGATTTTATTTTCTTTTGAAAAATTACTTTTTTAAAATTACCGGCTGTATTTTGGTATTTTAAAATCATTTCTTCATCATTGTAGTAATGATAAATAATGTTCTTTATAGTAAGCTGAGCTTTTTTTATAAACTTAAGATTTTTATTTCCTCTTAGAAAATTTTCCAGCGTAAAATGATTTGGATTTAATTGATTGATTACTCCATCTGTAGCTGTACCAGAATCGATGTAATTCCATAGTGAAGTAATATTTTTATCATTCAAAATTTTTCCAAAATTCTCATTACTCAAAATATTTTTTTCTAAAAGGGAAAAATTATAAGGCTGATAACCATGATCAATCCATACTTTTAGATGATTTAATGGCGGTAAAAATTCTTTAAAATCCTTAAAACTCTGCTCATCACTTTTTATAGATTGGGATAGAGAATGATAACATAACTCATGTCCATCTTCGATCCATTTTAAAAATTCTTCTTCGTTATTTTGAAATGACGCATTATCTGAACGCTTAGAAAAATGATTTAAAAAAAAGCCTTTAGTGGTCTTAATTTGATTTTCTTTAAAAAAAATTCTTTGTATTTCTAAATTTTCCGGAGTATCAAAATCACAGTGGTCTGTAAAGCAGGCGATGGCAGAAAAATCATATTTAGATCTGCTAAATTCCAAAGCATGACTTACAGGAAACAATAATGCCGGATTTTCGATAAAATTAAATATTTTAGAAACCCTTGTTATCTTTTTTCTATTTGTAATTCCGGTATAATTGGTAATCGATTCTGCAAATTCAGGATTAAAACGCCATAATAAAATGTGTGACTCTTTTTTATTTATTTCCCAAATCCCTAAATTAAGATTTGCCTGGACCAATTGACCATTCTTGAGCTTTATAATTTTTGGACAATATTCATTTGCAATTCTATCTTTCTCACAATTTACCCATGTATAATCATGATTCCGAAATTGGGTTATAGGCTGATTAAATACAATTTTAATGTCAAATGAGTTGGCATTGAACAAATCTAAATTGATCAGATCAATCACCAATTTTTGGTTCTGAATGAAATCAAAAACAAAATTCTCACTTATAGAATTATTGATTATAGCAATGGATTTTATCAACTTCTTGTAATTAGATTTTTTTTAATTGTTCTGCCCAAAACATACTGGCTTTCCATTGTGCACGAAAATTTATCAGATATTTTATCGGATTTTTGATTTGCTGGGATTTATAGAATTTAATGAATAGTACCGTTTTATAACCCAGTAACTGCTTTTTTCGCAGATTCAAAATTTTATACAGCATTACAGTGGGCGAAGGTTTGGGCTGAATTAAATCTTCTGCCCAGGCTAAAACAGGTTTCGATCTAAAACCACCAATTCCTGCTTTTAGGTGAATGATTTCTGGTATTGGTGAATACAGAATATCAAAACCTAAATTTCTTAATTGGGCACCATAATCGCTGTCTTCACCGTAGCCATGTTCGAAGCTTTCATTATAAGATATTGTTTTCGAATTTTTAAATTTTACCACACTGCAACCTGAGCCAAAACCATCCCATTGAAATTTTTGTTTTTCCTTTTTTGTCTGCTCATAATTTGTCTCATAGCATCCAAATGTAACCTGCTCGGCACCATTATTCTCTAAAACATTAAAGGCCTGCGATAAAAAATTCTGATCAATACGAATATCGTCGTCTGCCATAAAAACCCATTCGCTTTTTACTTCCGACAGTGCTAAATTTCTGGCATTACAAGCTCCTGCTTTATGTGTAAAAGTATGATTAATGGTAAATGGCCACTTCTCATTTTTAAGATAATCAAGTTCTGAAACACTGTTTAAATCAGGGTTTTGTTCTACAACAATAACATTAACAGGCAAATGAGTTTGTTTAGACAAATCTTTTAGTATATCAAACAAATATTCTTTTCTTCCTATAGTTGGAATAATGACGTCTATTGTCTTATTTTCAATGACTTTTCTTTTAGACTGCACATTTATATCCTCTAAAACATGTTCATCTAAAGTTCTTTTTCTAAATCCAAAACTAATCAGTAAAGGAAAGAGAGCAAACCTTTTCTCGTACAATAATAAATCTAAAAACAACAGGAAAACCCAACGTGTTCTGTAATGTTGTTTGACAAAACGAAATGCCAAAAAGTTACTGTTCCTATTTTTACTTACAATTTTTGAACAATTTTTAACCAATAAAGGTTCCGAGTAACACAAAAGTCCGCATAACATTGTAAGTTTCGCCATTGAATGCAAAAAGTAATCAAAACTGCTGTCTTCCTTGATTTTATTTTTTAAGAGATTTAAAACCGAAGAGTGGATTCCTCCAACATCGCTGCTCATTAGCCAGGTGGGATAGCTAACTTCTTTCTGCACATTTAAAAACACAGATTCATCAACATATTCAATTGTGTCTGGCAAAAAGGTATTTGTTGACAAATTATACGACGCCATGATTTTATTGTGATGGAAAATATCTGTAAATTTAGATGGATTTAAATTTGATTTTAAATCCAGCCGGCACCAAATTATAAGTTCATTTGAATATACTTCAGCAATCTGAAATAAATTAGCCGCTATATTTTTTTGAGAAAAAAGAATGCTGTTGCCTTCAAAGTCAACTTCAACAATTTTATTATTTTGATGATAAATAATGACTGCCATTAGACCGATTTTGAATTTATCATTTTCAAATAAAAATCTATATTTTCTTTAACCAGTTTATTGATGTCAAATTTTTCTTCAACATGTATCCTTGCTTTTTTTCCAATTTCTAATGCAAAATTATTGTCTTGCAAAACCTGAATTATTCTGTTGGCAAACTCACTGTGATTGGCAGGATGAACCAGAAAGCCATTTTCTCCGTCTACAATTAATTCCTGTGCCCACCCAATATTACTATTTACAACTGCTTTTTGCATTGCCATAGATTCTATAGTTACCATACCCAAAGTTTCTGCAAAAGTTGGGAACACACAAACATTTGCTCTTTTGATATAATTTTGAATTTCACTGTATGGAATTTTCCCTAAATATTCTACATTCTTTAAATCATTACTGTGGAATAAATTTTTCATTAATGCCCAAGTTGATTTTGAATTTGTCTTTAGATCAGCAGCATCGCCACCAATCAAAACCAATTTAGCATTCGGTATATTAACGCGTACTTTATTAAAAATTTCCGGAAGTTCCAGAACTCCTTTTTTTCTAATTAAAGTGCCCACATATAAAATTAAATCTTTTTGAAATTCTTGTGGTGTTTCATTCTCAAAATTCTCAAGATTTAAACCATAATGAATCGTCCTGATTTCTTTTCCTTTTATATTAAACAATTTCCTCGAAACTTCTCCCGCAAATCGAGTCGGAGCAATAAATGCTTTCGCTCCTTTTAAAGCCAGTTTTTCAAACCAGAAATTTTTACTCTTTTGTTTTCTGTTTTCTAAATGACAGAAATAAGCATCACTCCCGTGAAAACGAATTACCAATGGAATTTTAAAATTCATTAACGCTGTAATTCCTGTCCAATCCGGAGCTTCAATAATATCAATTCCTTCTTCGGAAATTTTTTTATTAACAAATTCTTCTATTTTTTTTCTGTTAAAATAAAACTTAAAAAACCTGCTGCCAGAATTATCAAGACTATACATTTTAAGATTTTCTTCCTCAAGCACAAATTTTTCTCTTTGTCCGTAGACGAAAACAGAAACCTTTACATTCGACTTTCTTAGTTTTTCTACCAAAGTGTAGACACTCGTGCCTATACCGCCATCGTGGCCAAAAGCTTTATGCGGATAATGAGAGACGATATATGCGACATGTAATTTTTTTGTCATTTTTTTATTCCTAACATTTTTTTTATGCTTCTTTTTATCCCTCTTTCCATTTCTTTAATACCTCTTTTAAAACTAAAGCTGTAACCTCCGAAATCGAGAAACTCACCTCCTGAAAAATAAATTATTAATTCTTTTTTAGGAAAATCTTCCTTAACATCTTTATTTACTTTCCGCTTTAAAAAGGCATCTTGATTTTTTTTAAGAGTTTCCTTGTACGGAAATATAAAGATTTTCGAAAACAACCCAAAATCCTTTTGAACTTCAAACTCCTTATAATTTAAAGATTTGGAAACTTTAAAGGTTTCGATTAAACTATTTGAAATTACATCTGATTGCGTATTTTTAAGTTTTAGCCATGAATAATAAATAAGAACTGGTGGCAGAAAACAATCTTTTTTAATACTATATATGTTTTTAAGATCTTTAAAATTAGTTTCATCTAAAACAAAATCTGCTTCAAAATATTCGGAAATATAGCTTTCAATTTCTTCCTTATAATTTTTAGCCTGTACAGAAAATACTAAATCCGGCAAGTGAATTTTCTGATCCAAATGATTGTATTTTATCCATCTTTCCGGATAATAATCTTTATCATTTAATTCTTGTCGCTTTTGTCCGTCAAAATTTTTTAATGGTCGTATAATTTTAGAATCACTTTTTTCTCCCAGCCATGCTGTCCACCATGAAAAAGTAGAATTGCTTATAATAAAATCATTACATAAAGATCCTAAACACAATTGTTCAGCTTCATTTAATCCGTCTGCAAAAAAAGCATTCTCCAAAAACGAAAAATGAAATTTGCAATAGTTGATATCATCACTTAAAATAATGAGATTACAGGAATCCCAGTCAGGAAAAAACGTAACCAGACTATTCAAATAATATTTTATTGGTGTTTGAAAATAATCCGGATGGTTTACAAAATCTCCCCTTCTGATTGAAATAAGAATGGTACGTTTTTCAAAAACACTTTTATATTCCGCTGTAATTTTATCACTTAATGAATCTGAAAACTCGAAGTAATGCTTTACAAGTTCTTTGTCAAAATATTTTTCGGTCTGAAGCCATCCTTCAAGATCATAATTTTCGGCTTTAAAGTCCCAATCATAATAATGGTATTCTTTTTCCTCAACAGAAACAAAATCTGGCACCTCAGAGGATAAAAAAAGAGGTAATTTATTTTTAAAATAATCCTGATATTTCCATTCTAAAAAAGCAAAGTCGTGATTGTGTTTAACCGCTAAACCAATAGTAGATGCAATCTGAAAAAGTTGATTTCCGAGATTTCCTTTCTTACCTATTTTCTTAAATGTTATCAATATTTTAAAAGATTTTAAAATGCTTTACTTATTTATTAAAAAAATCTTTTATAATTTTTGAGGTCAGTAGTGTTGCACCAGAATGATTCATGTGCCCGCATGAAGAAAAATATTTATTTTCAACGACCGTATTTTCATAATTATGAATTTCGGGATAAGCCTTTTTTACCTTATCAAAATAATCAAGTCCCCTGGCATTGTCGCATACAGGTGTCATTACAGGAATAAAATTAATATTGTGCTCTTTGCAAATATTTTTAATTTCGTTGTAGTATTTGTTATCTGACAAAGGCTCCATCTGAGACATATCATATTCCATATAACCATCTTCAATACCATTTAATTTAGCATATCCTTTATTATCAAAATCCTTTGTTCTTTTTTGAATCGCATTGAAAAACATTTCTCTAAAGCCTATGACTGTCTCGTATTTCATATATCTGTAAAACGGAATAAAATAAATTTCTTTGAAGTTAGAAAGCGATTCGAAATGTTTTTTGGTTACTTGCGAATTATAAATATATGGAAGAAATCTTGAAGCAATTCCATCCGACTGATAATCGCTGGTAAGGTTTAAATCAGCATCAAGAATTACATTTTTTATACTACATCTTTTTTCAATCATTAGTTTTAGCATCAGAGAGGTTTCAAAAAGACTTGAGCCGCTCATACCATAATTAAATGTAATTAACCCTTTATCTTCGAACATCTGGGTTACAAAATGGTTATTTGCTCTGGAAGATCCAAGGATTACTACATCATATTTTTTATGTTCTAAATTATAAACCTGATCAATTTTTCCTCTTTTTTTACATTGAACATAAGCCAAGGTATAGCATAAATCCAGAATAACCATGGTAATTAAAACCATTACCAAAATTTTAATCATGTATGCCAGGAAATTTCTCATTAACTATAAGGCTTTTACTATTGCATTTTCTTAGTAAAAAAACCTTTTATAATCTTAGCGGTAAATAATTTAGCCCCAGCATCATTCATATGACCGCATGAAGAAAAATATTTATCCTCTATTACTGTATTTTCATAGTTATGAATTTCGGGATAGGCTTTTTTAACCTTATCAAAATAATTCATTCCAACTACATTTTCGCACATAGGCGTCATTACCGGAATAAAATTAATTTTATGCTCTTTGCATAATTTTTTAATTTCTTCATAATATTTATTGTGGGGCAAAGGATTTAAATTCAAAATATTATTTTTCATATTGGCATTTTTATGCTTCTCTAAGGGATAATATCCCTGATTATCCAAAGCATTTGTTTTTTTATTCATCATAGACGCAAATACTTCTCTGCAACCTATCTTTGAATCATATTTAATATATCTGTAGAAAGGAATATAGTACAGCTCCCAAAAATTTTCTTCATTCCTGAACTGATTTGCAATGATGTCAGAATTATTTATATAGGGCAGAAAATTTGCTGATATCGGTATCGATCTATGTTCAATAGATAAATTAAGATCTGCCTCAAGAATTACATTTTTTATGATATATTTCCTTTCGAGCATTAATTTTAACATCAATGATGCTTCAAATAGGTGTGCTGCGCTCATACCGTAATTAAAAGTTTTTAAGCCTTTTTCTTCAAACATAGATGCAACAAAATGATTGTTTGCCCGAGATGTTCCTAAAATCACAATATCATATTCTTTTGCATTTGAATTTACGACAGCTTCAATTTTTCCACGATTTTTGGAATGCATAAACACGTAAGTATAAATAACATCTAAAAACATTGCTGATAAAAGAACTATAGCTAAAATCTTGCCTATGTAGATTATAAACTTCTTCATTAAAATTGAAAATAAATAAATTCTTTGTAATCTGAATAAGTTCCGAAAGCAATAATCGCTATAATCGCCAAAGCCATTTTTAAGAGGTTTCTTTTTCCTGAAATCGGTTCTTCTTTTGTTCTATTATTCCATTCCACTAAAACAAAAAGACCAATCATTAACAAGAGTTCATAGTTATAACGATCGTTTTCTAAATACTGAGAACCAAATTCTTTACTGGTCACTATATTTTTTAGGTATAATATAGCATCTGTAACTGTTCTTGCCCTAAAAAATACCCAGGCAGCACAAGTTAATAAGAATGTAGTCAAAATACTCATTAGAATTCTTAATGAAGCTAAATTCCATTTTAGTGTAAAGGCATCAATATTATTTCTGTTACTGTTTGAGAGAAGCAGCGGGAGAAAATAAACTGCATTTATAAATCCCCAAATAATATAAGTCCAATTGGCTCCATGCCAAAATCCACTAACCAGGAAAATAATAAATGTATTTCTAATTTTCATCCATAGTCCGCCTTTACTTCCGCCAAGCGGAATATATAAATAATCACGAAACCAGGAAGAAAGCGATATATGCCAACGGCGCCAAAATTCTGCGATATCTCTCGAAAAATAAGGATAATTGAAGTTTCGCAATAAATCTAATCCAAACAATTTTGAAACTCCAAGTGCAATATCTGAGTAACCCGAAAAGTCGCCATAAATCTGAAATGCAAAATAAATAGCACCTAAAATCAATGAAAGGGAATTCATTGAAGGATAGTGATCGAAAATTGCATTTGCATAAACTGCACAAGTATCTGCAATAACTACTTTTTTGACTAAACCCCACACAATTTGGCAAACCCCTTCTTTTGCTTTTTCAAAATTAAACTCTCGTTTTACTTTTACCTGAGGCAATAAATGCGTCGCTCTTTCTATTGGTCCGGCAACGAGAAGCGGAAAATAACTTACGAAAAGAGAATAGTCAACAAAATTGTATTCAGCTTTTATTCTTTTGTAATAAATATCAATTACATAAGATAATCCGTGGAAAGTGTAGAATGAAATTCCCACTGGCAAAATAACATTCAGTAAAATTGGGCTAGTTTTTAATCCTACAGAAGTAAACATTTCTGCAAAAGAAGTGGCGAAGAAATTATAATATTTAAAGATTCCTAAAAATCCTAAATTCACCATAATACTTAACCAGAACCAAAATTTTCTTCGTTTATCAGAATTACTTTTTTCAATTTGAATTCCAGTGAAATAATCTAAAAATGTGGAAAAAACCAGTAAGAATAAAAATCTCCAATCCCAACAGGAATAGAAATAGTAACTCGCAATAATTAATAATGCATTTTGAGTGCTTTTGTTTTTATTGAAAACAAACCAATACAACAAAAAAACGATTGGCAAAAAGATGGCAAATGCCAGAGAATTGAAAAACATAAATTATTGATTCTTTAAAATGCTGCTTAAACTTTTCCAGATATTGTCTGAGGCTTTGGTAGGATCGGGTCCAACAACAGTTTCAAACCATTTTTTGCTTTCTTTTACACTTGAAATTTTTCCGTCAATAATATCTTTTACAATGGAAGTCAGATCTTTTTTATCTCTTACCCATAAAGCGGCTTCTTCGGAAGGTTTAGACCTAAAATGTATGTATTTATAATTCTGTCCGATATCGCGAATTCCTTTTTTTAACTGAGGTTGTTCATAATCAAAAAACAGGCAGGATTTATCGTGAGCCGAAAAATCAAAAACCATAGACGATGCGATATTTCCAACAAATTCTGTGTATTGGCAAATATTAGACTGCAGTGCAAAATCTTCTTTTGTTGGCATAATCTCGTTCCAATTTTGTCCAACCGGAGTCCACAACGGATCTATGCTGACAATAACATCTTTATATTGTTCTAAAATCACATCGTATCGATCTGTAAAATCTACAGGACATTTTCTGTAAATTATTCCTAAAGAATATCCTGTTTTATTTAATTCTCTGACAGATACTGCTAAATCTTCTAAATAATATTGATCTAAAGGAGAGGTCACAATATCATCACCGGAATAGCAAATGTATTTCTTGCTAATATCGAGATTATGTGTACTGAAAAATTCTTCTCTCGATTGTAAAAGAGTGTTATCAAAATGACTCTCGAATTGAGGTGTTCCAGTTACAAAAACCTGATTTTCATTCACGTAAGTGCAATACATCAAAAGTTCTTTTTTCATGTGATCGCTCCACACAAAATAATAATCTGTTTCTATTAAAGTTGTAGCTTTTGGAAGATTATCCCAGGAAAAAATAAAAGTTCCCGTTGGTATTCCTAAATCCTGAGCCGCCAGAATTGAGGCAATTGCTTGTGTCGGTCGCGGATTGGTGCAAAAAACAAAATCTGGTCTGTGTTCTTCTAATTGTTTTTTGCTCTCCTTGTATTTATTGGTGTTGCGTTCTAATTTTTTTATTTTTTCGCGAACAAACTTTATCCCTTTATCGTTTGATCCAAACTGAACCAGAATATCAACCAAAAAACTTTTGGTAAAATTGGTTAATCCTTTATATGATTGTGGAAAATTGTAGGTATTATAAACTACTTCCTTGAACTTTTTGTCAAAGACATTTAATTCTATTCTTTTTCGGGCACGTGTATAAACCGTCGTTAAGGGATGCAAAGATTTTTCCTGAATTTTTAATTCTTTAAAACCTAATTTCTCAGTTATCGAAAATGGTGTATTGTTCCAATAGGTAATATCAAAACCACTTTTTTCGCCTATATCCTTAAAAGAAGTCAGAGCAAAATTTCGAAGTCCGACTCCATCCGGCAAAAAGATAAAAATGTTTTTTTTCATTTAAAATAAAAAGCTAAAGACCTTAAAAAGGTTTATTTTTTGAAAGGACAAACTTCTAGAAGTCCATCGCACAATTGATTTATTACTTCTCTTTTTGGAAGATTGAAATTGTTCTCAAAAAGTCTTTCCAATTCCGATTCAGAATATTTTTCAAGTCTGATTTCGGGTTTAGAAAACGGCAACTGAACAGATTCAAAATAATCCTGATACTTTATGTCGTCACCAAAAACTTTATCTGAAAACTTCTGCCAAACTGCCGGAATATTATACGCATGAGCCACAATAATACCATGAAGCGATGATGAAATAATTTTTTCGCATTGCAAAAATTCAATAGTTTTTGCTTCAATATCATTGGTCATCAAATCAATAAGATGCACTTCAGGATTGTCTTTAAACCAATTCTGAACTAATTTAAAGTCATTATAATGCGGTACAAATCCGTATTTGTATTTTTTTTCTACTACCGGATTAAAATAGCGTGGTAATAATAAGGCAGGATCACCATAAATTTCCGGAACATTATAAGAAAGATCAATGAGAAATTTTCTGGTCTGCGGACCGCGAACAGCTAAAAAGATGGCATTCTTTATTTTTATATTCTGGTCAATAATTCCGCTTCCCCAAACTATACATTTCTCATTTACATTTGCCAAAATACTCCCAACGGTTACATAAATAGGCGCAAACCAATCTAAAAATGAAAACTTTTTCGGCCAGGCAAAAACAGCTTTTTTCCCGGAGATTTTCTCAACAAGATATTTGCCTAGCAGATCTCCGTAATTTTCTCTGTCTTTTTTCTGAATGATTTTTTCATTCCACCAAAAAAGTCTGATTGAGCTTGAAAAGAACATAAAATTTTAAACCTTTTTATTTTTTAGTTTATCTCTCTGAATCTGTTCAATTGGTAAAATATCCGAAGATTTAAAAGTTAAAGCCTGATAAACAGCATTTAAATCACGGGTAAGTTTACGCAATCCCATTGGTTCTAATGAAGCCGCATGATCGGTGCCTTTCCAGGTTCTGTCGAGCGTATAATGTCTTTCAATAATATTAGCACCCAGCGTGTAAGCCGCTATGTCTACTGCAATTCCTAAATGATGTCCCGAAAAACCAATATGTTTTACAAGATGTCCGTACTTCTGATTCAAAATATTAATATCCAAAAGACAAACGTCTTCAAAAGGAACGGGATAACCTGAGGTACAATTATACAGAACCAGATCCTTATTTCTTCCCTTCTCGGTAAAGAAATCAACTAAGACAGCGGTTTCGTCTTTTGTGGTCATACCGGTAGAAATATGAATTTCTCCAGAATAATTTTCGCTTAACCAGCCCAACATTTCATAATTGTTATTACAAGCTGACGGAATCTTAATAAATTCCGGATTTAAAGAGGCAATTTCTTTTGCTGAAGTCGTATCCCAAACCGATGTCGAATAGGTGATTCCTATTTCCTCACAGTATTTTTTTAATTCTGAATGCTGCTCTACATCAAATTCCAGAAACTCTCTGTGCGCACCATAAGTATCTCCGTACGAATTAGAGAAATTGGGATGCGGCGCATTATATTGCTCCTCAGTAAGAAGTTCTTTATTATTACGTTTTTGGAATTTTACTGCATCTGCGTTTCCGAAAATTTTTGCAATTTTAATTAACTCTTTTGCAATTTTCATTTCGCCCTTATGATTACAGCCAATTTCGGCAATCACGTAAGGTTTTTTAAATTCCTTCATAACGTTTATTGTACTTTAATAAAATTTCACAGGTTTCTCTGATAGCTCCGGCTCCGGAATTGTGTGTCAAAACATAATCTGCATTTGCTTTAACTACATCTGTTGCATCTGCAGGAGTAAAAGACCAGCCTACACTACAAATATTTGCCAAATCATTTACGTCATCACCGACATAGGAAACGGCGCCAAAACTACTATTTCTCTCTGAAAGAAAATGTGTTAAAAACGAAAACTTATCTTTTATGCCTAAAAAAGTATGTTTTATTTGTAATTTCTTCATTCTCTGCGCAACTAATTCAGAATTTTCTGAGGTCATTACGACTACCTCAACATTATTCTGCCTTAGAATTTCTAATCCCATTCCGTCACGCATGTCGAATTTTTTTGCCATTTCTCCGTTAGCATCGTAATAAACACATCCATCTGTAAAAACGCCATCCACATCCAGCACCAAATAGTCTATTCGCTGGTGCACTTTTTTCTTTTTCTGACGATCTGCCAATAGCTTTTCGATAATCTCCCAATCAGACAAACTGTCGATTTCTACAAGAGATTCTTCGGGCATTCTTACCAGTCCAATTGTACCGCTGACTCTATTTTTAGATTTTAAGAATGTTTCTTTTGCAGTTACGTAAACAGCGCCGTTCTCAATAAGTAAGCCTTCAAAATCCTGACGTCTGGGTCTTTTAAAAACATCGTAATTATTTGGCGTTCCGTCTGAATTCCAAATAAAACGATGTGTATTTACAACAGTTAAAGCCGATTCTTTTTTGTTGATGAGGACTTCATCTAATACGGCATTAATATCTTCTGCTTTTGTCATTGGCGAAGTAGCCTGCAGTAAGCATAACAAATCAAAATCGTTCTTCACTAATTCAGCAAACTCAAGCATTGCGCTCTCGGTCGAAGCTGTGTCAGAAGCATTTTCATCATTCCTTAAAAGTGTTTTTACTTTTGGTGTCCAAAAATATTCTCTTTTAATATAATCTATAATTTCCTGATCGTCTGTAAGAACATAAACCTCATCCAGTTTAGAAAAAACAGCTTCTGTTAGAACCCATGAAAAAAGCGGGCGGCCTAGCATTTTCTTCTTGTTTTTCCCCGGAATTCCTTTTGAGTTTTTTCGAAGTGGAATTATGGCTGTTTTTTTCATTTGTTATTTCTAATTAAATTAAAAAGAGATTGTTTTCTCCACTCTGTATAATTTGCAACTTTAAAACCATGTCTGGCGAATATTTCTTCTAAATCTCTTTTCGTATAATCACTTAGCCAGCCGTTTTTATCTCTCGATAATTTTACAATGTCGGAACAACAGTAAGATAAAACTACCTGCTTAATGGTTATTCCTAATTCATTAAAAACACGATCAATATCGTACACATATTCTAAAACACCACTGAAAACTGCTGTATCACACATTTGTACCTCTTGTATAATTCCCTTATTGAGATCACATACGATTGTGTCTTCAAATCTGGCAATAATATCTGTTGGAATATAATTTTTATAATGCTGGATACTATTTTTAAGAACCATATTTCCAGCTCCAAATTCGATTATATTTGCATTAGGTAAAATATAAGATCCTAAAACAACTGTTCTCTCATCCCAATCTAAAAAAAGCTCACGATTATTCTGCCATCTTTTTAAATCCGTTTTTTTTTCTGCTCTGAGTTTACTGTTTTCAATTTGACGTTCTGTTAATCTTTTATCAACATTTTTTATCGGGCGTAACAAATTAATGAGACGCTTCACCAATTTTTTCATACAGCTTAATTATTTGTGTTTTAAGATCGCTTCTATTAAAATTCTGATAGACAAATTTTATATTGTACTCCATTGCCATTTCTCTCAAAGGTGCATTTTTTAAAGCATTTAATATATGATTCGCGATTTCTTGTTCATCAAAAGGATTTTGTATTAGATATCCGTTCTTCCCATCACTGATAACTTCTTCTGAAACATTGCCTGGGTTTGATTGTATAGGAAAGGCTCCCATACCCATTGCTTCAACAACAGCTGCGGGCATACCGTCTGAGATACTGTTAGCAATATGCAAAATGCTTTTTCCCATAATTTCTAATAGAAAGTCATTAGAAATAAATTCCCCTCTACTGTATATTTTTACATTTACCTTTTTAAAATATTTTGAACTTTCTATTTTTTCTTTCACTTTTAAATCGGCACTGTATACTATAATTTCCAGATTTTTGAATAATTCTATTGGAAGAAGTTCAATAGCTTCGATTATTTTTAATGCTTTACCGATTCCATCTTCATAACCTTTTATAAGAAAAACATTTCTCTGATTTGAATTTAGGATTACTTTTTTATCAATTTCCAATCCTCCATTACCAATAAAGACACCCAAAAAATTATTAACAAAGCCATTCTCCAGACTTATTTTATAATCTCTTTTACAATCGGTAATTAAGTAGTCTACTCTTTGTAAAACTTCTGTAAATTTTTCTTTTGTAATCCCTAATTTATCATGCAAAAAAATATCACTTCCCCATGACGAATATATCCATTTTATTTCAGGATTTTCCTTCATAACCCGCAATATAGGCAATCCTGAAAGCTGCATTGCAAAACTGTGGACAATGTCTGGCTTAATTTGATATAAAAGTTCTCTAAAATAAACTTCTACATTTCTTTCATTATACTTTTGAATTATCTTATAAGTTCTAGGAAATTTACTTTTCACAAACTCTCTTCCAGGAAAATTCCATTTTAATTTCCAATTTTGAATTTCGTGCAGCCATTCAACACGTTCCGATGTTACACCACGACTAGAGATGTCTAACCAGTAAATTTCATATCCTTCATTCTCCAACTGTGAAACCCACTGGAAAAAATGATGATTTGGTATAGAAACCATTAAAACTCTCATTATTAGAATTTTATTTTAAATTTAATTATATTCTTTTCCCGATCAAATGAATAAATATAAGGATGGTTTGGATAAAAAGAGATGACTTCTTCTAAAATTTTATTGTTAATTACTTGTAAATCTAAATAGTTCTTATACTTTTTTCTGAAGATTTTTTTTAAAAATTGTTTAAACTTTTCTTTGATAGAGATTTCTTTTATTAATATTTCAACAATTTCATTTTCAAAATTTCTAAATTGCATCAACATAGCAGTTATACTTGTATCATCGCAAGTTACTTCAAATGAATGGTCTGATACATTTTTCATCAGAATTCTATAGTCTATATCCAAAGGTTGCATACCCCATTCCCGATGAATGTTTACTTTTGACCTTTTAGATTGAGAAGTAAAATGCATATAAGAATTATTAACTTTTTCCAATGTCGAATGAAATGGATTATTGCTTTTGTTACTTCGGTAAGCTTTTGGATGCCACTGATGTTTAACCAAAATTCTTTCATTATGAAAAATAACTGGAAAACCAGAATTCTTAAACCTGATATGGACATCAGTATCTTCTGCTCCCCACCCGTGATAAAATTCATCGTAGCCATTGATTTCCATTAAAAACTCTTTAGGAAAAAGTGTGGTTCCTGTAACCCCCTCATTTCCTTTAAAATCAACTTCATAAGAATTAAAATCTTTATCCTGAGCGGCTTCACTTTTAGACAGAAAACCATATTGAAAGTAGTGTATTTCTTTAGAATTAGCTAAGCCTTTAGCAATATTAATGAAATCAGAATGAAAAATAAGGTCAATATCCCCTACTAAAAAAAAGGGTGATGTTGTTCTTTTTAATGCAATATTAATCGCTCGTGATTTATTCCATAATTGTCCTTGAACCGGGCAGATTACTAATTCTAAAAAATTATAAGCTTTAGTTAGCTCTTTTAAATTATCAATATAATCAAGTTTACTGCCATAGTCAATTAAAAAAACTTTGAAATCCTTATCCGATTGCACACTAAGGGATTTCAAACTTTTTTCAACAATTTGTAAATTACGATCTCTATTTGTGAGAACTAAACTAATCATATAAAACTTTTATAAATGGAATATAGATATATTTTCAAGTCATTATATTTGCTATCTGTTTGTTTAATATTTTCAAAAAATTGAATAAATCCTCTATAATATTTATATTCTTTATTATAACTAAGTACTAAAGCTTTTTGTAAATTTAATATCGCTGCGGATGTAATTTGTTTTCTTGAATAAAATGAATTGTCCTCAAAAATATCTTTTAATATATTAATATTTATTCTCAAAATATTACTGCTAATTTTTCTCATTTCTGACGAAATTCCAGTATCTATTCGATATACTGCGGTTATTTCATCTATATAATGAATTTTTCCGCCATGTCGAAGCGTCCATAAATAAGTGGGCCAGTCACCAAAGGGATATTTTAAAATCCATGGGGGTAATTTTTCATTATCATTTTGTTTATTTTTAAATAAAACAGAAACAGACGGAATATGATTCCCCAATATTAGATCTTCATATTGTGTATCGTTTTTATTAACAATACGTTTCCAATCGCTTACGCTTCCATCTTTGAATAGCAATTTTATGTTTGTATAAACTATGGAAAAATCTGAATTATTATCTAAAAAATCAACCTGCTTTTGAAGTTTAAGGTGATCACACCAATAATCATCTCCATCGCAAATCGCAATATATTGGCCATCACACTCTGCAATTGTTCTCATGTAATTCTTAATTAAACCAATATTGTAATTTAGTCCCGGTAACAATTTAATTTTAGAAGGATTCTCCTTCATATATTTTTCACAAATAAATCTTGTTGAATCGGTACTGAAATCCTCCCCAATAACCAACTGAAAATCAAAATTGACTTTTTGAGACAAAATACTTTCCAACGTCTGAGTTATAAACTTTTCCTGGTTGTAGGTGAGGATAAAAATACTTACTTTGTATTTCATAATTGTTTGAGTTTATATCTGGCTATTTTTAGTAAACTCCTAATTTTATACAAAATAATTTTATTTGCCGTTGAAAAAGCGAGCTTTAGATATAAATTCTGTATACATGTTGTAATAATAAAAACAAAAACTTTTACATTGAAATTGTTGTTCAACTTCAGAAAGTGCACAAAATTATTAATAAGAAATTTAAATTCTGACTTCGTATAATTTAAGTTTTTTTTGATCAGATAGTTAAAAAATAAATGGTTTGCCTCTCTTTTTAATTGCATGTTATTTGTATTACCCGATATACTGTAACCACTCACTCTAATATAGGCAATAGCATCATTTATAGTGAAAATGGATTTTTCTCCTGAAAATTCTATCCAGGCACGATCATCAGAATGCCAGGCGAGAGGATAATGTTTAAATTTGTGCTCATTAAACGATTGTATTGAAATAATATATTCTGTTAATGAGCTTCTTGTTTCATCTCTCATTTTTCTAAATAATGAATATTTGGCAAGTTCCTTTATGGGATGAAGAAATCTTTGCGAAATAACCTGATTATTTTCATCGATTACAATTGTAGAAAGTCGAATCAAAGTGGAACCACATAATTGTATTTGATTGATATTTTTGTAAAAATTCTCAATTACATTATTATGAATAATATCATCGTCCCCTAGAACCATAATCCAACTCTCATTATTAATTAGGGCAACACATCTATTCCAGTGCTCAGATAATGAATGTTGACCCAAATTGTATTCGAATCTTTTGTACTTTATAGTTATTAAAGTTTCAAATTTTGATATGATTTTTCCCGGATCATCCGGACTACAGTCATCACCAATGTAAACATTAAATCTTTTATCTGTCTGAAAGGCTAACGACTCTAACGTCTGCGAAAAAAAGCGATAATTATAGTATGGAATTACTATCGCAATCATCTATATAAAAATTTGTTTTTAATCTTTTTAATCTTATTATAGACTTTAAATACAGTTGAATTTTCTATAGAAACAATCTTTTTTTTAAATAGAATTGCCTTTCTGGCCATAAAAATCGGGTTTTCAAAATAATCATTGTATATAGCTCTGTTTAAATCAAATAAGGTATTTAAAACTACATTATGCTTTTCTTTATCGATAAATTTATCACTCATTGAGGTACCGTCATGTTTGCGATAAAAAAATAAGATTTCCGGTATTTTAAAAACTATACCATCTGGAGATAACAATCTAATCCAGAGATCCCAATCCTCTAATCCCGATTTTAATATTTCACTGTACTGTCCAATGTTTAGAAAATCTTGTTTTTTAAATATTGCTGAACTGAAAATCATATTTTCAATGAGAATTTCAGGAAAAGAATATGGGGGAAGGACCCATTCTTCGTTTCGCTCACCAAAATAGTCAACACGACAATAAACTAGTTTTAACTTTTGATTGTTATTAAAGACAGTGATAGCTTTTTCAATATAAGTAGAATGAATTAAATCATCAGCATCTAAAGGAAGAATATAAGTTCCTTTTGCTTTTGAAATTCCAAAATTTCTGGCACTCGAAAGACCTCCATTTTCTTTGCTAAAAAATGAGACTCTTTTATCAGACAGATATTTTTCAATGGTTTCAAACAAATGGTCACTTGATCCGTCATTTACTAATATAATTTCCCAATTTTGATAGGTCTGTGAAATAACTGATTCGATAGTTTCTTCAACAAACTGGGCAACATTAAAACAAGGTATAATTACTGAAACAAGATTATTCATTCTTTATTCTTAGTTATTTCTTTTTTAATTTCAAATTTCAAGCGAAGCAATTTAACCTCGTAAATCATTTTTTGAAAAAAATCTAATGGTAAATCTATAAACAGTTTTTTTGCAAAAATCATTATTATTTTAGTAAAAGAAGGATACTGCAAATCATGTAACTGATAATGTGCTACTGTTTCAATCTTTAAACGTTTTAAGGAACCTTCTTCAGTTCGATTAATATGATAAAAAAAAGTTTCATTAAAATCCTTTATTTTATAACCTGCATTTATTACTCGTTTTGACCATTCCTTATCTTCACTAGCAATAAGCTTTTCGTCGAATTTGAACTCATTCCATACTTTTTTATTAACCATCGCACAAGCTGCCATTAGTCCGTAACTTAGACCGTCTTTTACAAAAAAATTGTTTTTTTCTGCTCTTAGATAATTTGTAAACGAATTTATATAACGCATTCCCGCCAGTGAAGGATTGTGTGTGAATTCAAGTATAGAATTTTTAAAAAATGAATTTCCTACTGGCACAGCATGTGAGCTTAAAAGTAATACTAAATTATTTTTTGCATGTTCAATTCCGAGATTAATTGCTTTTCCGTAAGTGAACTGTTTTATATTTACAATCTTACAATTATATTTTTTTGCGACTTCGACACTTTTATCTGTTGAATTATTGTCTACCACAATAATTTCGTCAATGTCATCTGCATAAACTGTACTTAACACAGTTAGGATTGACTCCAGTACTTCTGCCTCATTTTTATTTCTAATAATTACTGATATCATTTCTAATTTACGATAGATTCTAAAATCGTTTTAAAAATCTTAGTTATAAATTTTAAATCTGGCTTTTTATTAAAATTTATTTTTTTTAATGCTTTTATATATTTCCTTCTCCTTATTAATTGAAAAACATCATATTCAATCCAAGACCCGTCCCATAAATGAATTGCTATTGTTTTTTCAGTTGCATAGTTTAGAAATTTTTTCTGAAATGGTTTATTAACATCAAAAGGGAGTGGATAAAAATATTCCGAAGGATATACAACCATATCTTTTACTGTAATCAAATCTGTAAAATTGGGGGTAGAAATACCCGTGTATGACCCAAATGCTCGCGTCAAAACTCTCGGAATAGCTAATTTCATTTGCCATTCTTCTAAGTTTGTGTTTTCATAATATTTAAGACATTTTAAGATAAATTCGCTCTTCTTTTTACCGCCAAAAATCCCCGCACTTATTAAATGCCCATTTTCAGCGCCTATAAAGAAAACGTGTTGCAAAAGTGAATCTAAATTTTTTAATAAAAACATATCTGTATCCATATAAATACCTCCGTATTCATATATTGCCTTTAAACGGATATAATCTGCTACAAAAGCATATTTTTCACGTTCGTATGCAAATTTTACGAAAGGATGATTCATATCAGAATTACTTTCATTCCATAATATAAATTTATACTCGGGCAAATATTTCTTCCAGGTGTTTATAGATTTAATTTGTATATTATTGTATTCATTGTTTCCAAACCAGCAATAATGTATTATTTTAGGAATTTGATTCATCCGGAATTACTTTATAAGAAAATAACCTTTATTAAAAACTGAAAAAGATATATAGCCTAGCAATGTTTTACAGATAAGTGAAAAATTTTTAAGTTCAATATCTTTTTGAATCAACCTTAAGAGAAGTTTTCTTTTTATTCTCCCACTAGATTTTTTTATTAAACTGTCCCTAAAAACTATTTTATATCTTTCTCTGGTAAAATTCAAACAGGTTTTATAATCCACTAATTGATTTTTCCTTACAATTTTCAATTGCTTCTCTCGAGCAGTAATTTCAGAATTAATTTCTGTTTCATTTAATAAATAAATCTGATTCGATAATGATCTTAAATCAATGTTATACTGAATTAAAATGTCATTTATATATTTGATGTTTGGTTTTTGATACAGCATTCTGAGGTTAAAATCCCAATCATCCAAAAATCTGATTTCTTCGTCAAACAATTGTTTTTGCCGGGTTAAGAAATTTCTGTTCCATAAAGGTCCACAGACATAGAAACTTAGAAATCCAGTATAATAATTTTCCAAAATATTATCAGAAAATGTTCTGTTATAACCTATTATTTCATTGGTAAGTGAGTCAACTTTTACCAGATTACCTACTATGGCATCAATATTTTGGTCAATGTTATTGACAAAACATTGCAAAGTATTTTTCTTGTAAATATCGTCACTGTCCATCCAATTAATCCACAGTCCAGTACTCATTTCAAAACCAAAGTTTCTACATGAATTGGGTCCTTTAGTTATTGTTTCAGGTCTTTGATAGTAACTAAATCTCGGATCAGCAGTATATTTGGATATCTTTTCCTGTGTATTGTCGGAACTTCCGTCATCGACAATTATACATTCCCAATTACTTATAGTTTGCTCCAATATACTTTCAAGGGTATTTACGATCGAATGTGCCCTATTGTATGTCGGAATTATTATTGAAATTACTGGTTTCATCTACAAAATGGCTATTAAATATCTTCTGAAAAATTTTAAACTATAAATTATAGAAAAATTGTAAAAACCTGCTTTAGCCAACATTAGCCATTCTTTCTGTGAAATATCTTTGTTTTTTTTTAGGGAAGTTTCTGTCTGATAGAGTAATTCCAATCTTCTCGATTTATCAAACATATGAAGTTTTGATTTTGTAATTTCCAGAAAGAAATTAGCTTCTGCTTCGTTCTTCCTAATTAGATTATCTTTTTTTCCTGAGATACTTTCACTAAAAACCCTAATAAATACAATAGCATTATTAATTGTAAAAATGGGTTTATTATCTGAAAAACTAATCCACGCATAATCGTCACTATGCCATGCTAATGGAAAATTTTCAAAATTCTTTTGCAGATAAATTTCTTTTTTAAAAATATATTCTGATAATGAACTTCTTGTCTTATTTTTATATTTCCTCCAGAAGGAGTCTGTGGCTTTTTCCAGAACCGGGTGCTCAAAAATTTCAGAGTATTTTTCACCGTTATCGTTAATAACCTGTGTAGCAAAACGGACTAAATTAATTTTCTCCTCTTTTACCAGATTCAAATTGCTGTAAAATTCTGCCACAACATTTTCTTCTAATTTATCATCATCACCCAAAATCATAATCCAAGATTCTTCTTTAGATAATTCGATACAGCGGTCCCATTGCTGCGTTAATGAGATTCTGCCAAGATTTGACTCAAATCTATGATAAACAAATTCAAACTTACCTTCAAACCTCGCCAAAATATTTCCAGGATAATCACTACTTCGATCATCTCCTATATAAACCTTAAATTGTTTATTAGTTTGTAATTCTAACGAATGTAGCGTTTCTTCAAAATGCTTGATTTTATAGTATGGAATAATTATGGCTAACATTTAAGACAAAATTTCTTTTGTTACTTCTAAATATTGTGTTCCCCATTTTTGACAAGGTTCTAAGTGATTACCTTCTGCCCATTCATTCCATGCGTTGATAAATAAAAATTGTTCTGGCATAGTGTTCCATGGAAAATTTCTCTTTATATTTTCTAACCACTCTTTATATTTTGCAGGCGTAGAATTGTGCAAGATAAAAGGGTTATCTTTCCTCCTTGCCGAATTGTCCCACATGGGTGTTATTCCGGGATATATGTTTGGCAGAAAATTTTGAGAAGATTCTTCTTTTACAAAGTGATCGTAATTATAGTAACTTGGAAATTGCTCAAGAGTTAATTTGAGAATTTTCCTAACTCTTCTTCTTATTCGTTGAAAATAAGTAACTCCATAAATCTCTTCATCTGATAATTTCCATGAGTTCGGCTGAAACTGAAATCCAAAATCAAAACCTTTATCTTCAGGCAAAAAAGAATTTTCACTATTTTGTGCAAAACCAATGTAAATATCTTCAAAACCTGCCTTCTTTACCTCTTCTCTCCAGATTTTTATAGTTGTAAATATGTCTGGAAAAAGATTTGGTCGATAAATAATAAAAACGGGTTTTCCATTTACTTTGATATATCTTTCATCTTTAAAATACGGCAGTAAGTGTTTTATATGATCTCTGTCATCGATATGACTATATTTTTGTTCTAATAAAATTTCCTTATCCAAACCGTCCCAGGTTTTTGTCCAGTTTTCATTAGCCCAACACATCATAAATGGTAAATCTTCTTGTGGATTTACCAGCTTTCTATCCAATGGTTCATGCAAGACTCGTTTTCCATTAAACCAATAATGATAATAACAAAAACCATGAATACCATAATTTTTAGCTAGTTTTTCTTGTGCTAACCTCGCCTCTTCAAGTCTTAAGTCATAAAATCCAAGATCAGCAGGAAGATGTGGCTGATAATGGCCCGTAAATCTAGGCTTTGCTTTAGTAACGTTTGTCCATTCAGTAAAGCCTTTACCCCACCAATTATCATTTTCTTCTATTGGATGAAATTGTGGTAAATAAATAGCGATTGGTTTGATCATATTTAAATTTTAGCTAATATCTGTGACAATTGATCTAAAATTAAATGCTCATTCTGATGCATTTTCTTCAGTTTTAAATTGGCAGTTTCTCCTTTTAACTTTAACATCTCTCTATCTTTGTAATAACTAAATATTACAGTAGATAATTCTTGTATATCTAAGTAAGGCACAACATCCCCAGCATCGTTTTGGACAAATTCTGATGCTCCGCCAGCTTCTGAAAAGCATATACAAGGCTTACTCGCACTTGCGGCTTCTAGAACTACCAATGGGAACGGATCCTCTTTAGAAAGCAATAGAAAAACATCGATATTCTGATAGAAATCTTCCATATTTTGGGTTGCACTTTCAAGCAAAACTTTTTGTGCTACACCGGCTTTCTCCAGTTCAATAGTAATTCGATCAAATTCAACCATCGATTCGTTTACTCCTTTCCATACGAATTTCACATTAAGATTTGGATACTTCTTAAAAAAGTTTAAAACCACAATACATAATATGTCAGCACCTTTTCGCCAATCCAAAGTTCCGGCTAAGCCAACAATAAAGTGAGAATTTGGCTCCTTATGATTTGGTGCTAAAGGAATTTCTGGTATAAAATAATTTAGGTAATCTATCTTTTTTATATCAATTTTCAAATTTTTATTAAGATGATATGCTACCGCTCTAGACGGAACCAAAAAATGTGTTGTCATGTCTAGTACAAACTTCAAATTCGTACTAGTTGTATAGAATCTAGTTGCTAATTCAAGTTCATGAACATAAGTAATGATTTTTGATCTATCATCAAAATTAAATTTCTTAAAAAAATCCCCATTAGTGATTGTATTTGAGAAGATAATATCAGTTTCATTGATAAGTTTTTGAACTTTAACTTCCGTCAGATTTTTAAAAAAATAGATTTTTATTAATTTTTTTAAAATTTTATAAAAATTGCTCTTACTATCCCTTTTTAATATAATACAATTACCTGAATTTTTAAATTTTTCAAGTAATGGGCCTTCTCCATTTTTTATTAAGATATTAATATTGTATTCTTTTTCCTTATTAAAAATATTAATCAAATTTAATAAAAGAATCGGCGCGCCAGTTAAAGAGGCATCATGAGAAATAAAAAGTATGCTCCGTTTTTTCTTATTTTCTTTCATATGAAACATATATAGTATGACCTTTTATTAATTTTCTAAATTGTCTTTTATTTAATATTTTTTTTAATATAGGAATGGTTATTTTATTAAATATAATTCTTCCATACCATTTTTTTTGTCTATAATATGTAGAATAATTTCTGATCCAAATATTTATATGTAATTCATGCAATGGCTCATAGTGGATTTTCTTAAGTCTTATAGGCAATATTTTTTCTAAATATTGAAAAGTATTTTTAGACCATTTAGTAGCATGATGAGGTGGCATGTCAAGAAGCTCATCTGAATATTTATAGAAGCAGTCTATATTCGGAACACATAAAATTAATTTACAGCCTTTTTTCATATAGGAAACTTGACTCTTTAAAAAATTTAGAGGATCGGATATATGCTCCAATACTTGAAAAGATACTATCGCATCAAATTGATAATCTTTGTTTTTTAACAAAAAATCGCTGTAATCATTTAAATAAACAGGTAATTTCTTTTTTGCTGCATTTAAAACAGCCTCTTCGCTCGTTTCGAAACCTATAATTTTAGCTTTATTAATTTTAAGTATCTTATCTATAAAAGTGCCCTTTCCACTTCCGATCTCTATTATACTTTCTGCATTTTTAAGCTCTTTTTGAGCAATTTTATACTCCCATTTATCCTCAAGATAATACCAAGCAAATTTATTCTGAAGTTCTTTATATATTTTAGAACTGCCTTCGACTTTGGGCTCAAAGAAAACCAATTCAGAATCTAAACATCTATATAAGCTTATGGTCTTAATATGGTCATCAAATTCATTAATAATACTAATGCCAAACTCTTGTTCCCATCTTTCTACAATCTCTGAAACTTTATAAACTTTAATTAATTCTACATTTGTAGAGTTTGTTAAAGGGCTAACCACATCAATCATAATTATAGTATTAAATTAGATTCCATTCAACGTTGTTTAGCTTTGTTGACCCAATAAATCTAACATCTGGAACGTTTATAAAAGTTGTATTATTATTTTTGATTTCAAACTTTAAGATCTCTTCATATTTTTCGAAATCTACAATCGAATCACCAAAAAAAAGAGAAACAAAGTAATGTCCAGGAAGTAAAGGCAAATCTTTGATAGTTAGTTTTATCTTTCCTTCTTTACACTTTTTTTCGATATAACCATTATTATGAATTCTCGAATTGGTTCCAAATACAGGATTATTTAAATAGTTATAAATGACAATTCCGAGAGCTGGATTGTTAATTTCATTTGAAGATATAAAGTCAGCTTCAAGAACTAAGTTGTTTAAGCTAATTTCATTTTCATCTAAATAAACACTTTTTAATTGAGGTTTAATAACCTCAATATTTTTGGAAACAAATAAAGTTTTACTATAAGTATCATTTTTAAGATTATAAAGATTTAACACAGTATCTATGTTTCCTTTATGTTTTACTTTTCCATGTTCCAACAAAATCCCTTTCGTGCATAATTGCCGAACCGCATCCATATTATGACTAACAAACAAAACCGTTCTTCCCTCTCCTTTAGAAATATCCTGCATTTTACCAATTGCTTTTTTCTGAAATTCAGCATCACCAACTGCCAGAACCTCATCAACAACCAAAATTTCAGGCTCTAAAAAAGCAGCAACCGCAAATGCTAAACGCACTGTCATTCCCGAACTGTATCTTTTTACCGGGGTGTCAATATAACGCTCGCAACCTGAGAATTCGATAATTTCATCCAGTTTAGAAGAAATTTCCTTTTTGGTCATTCCGAGAATAGCACCGTTAAGATATATGTTTTCTCTTCCTGTCATTTCACCGTTAAAACCTGTTCCAACTTCAAGAAGTGAAGCTATTCTTCCGCGGGATTTAATACTTCCCGTCGTTGGAGCTGTAACTTTAGAAAGTATTTTAAGAAGGGTAGATTTACCGGCTCCATTTTTTCCTATAATACCTAAAACTTCGCCGCGCTCCACTTCAAAATTAATATCCTGAAGAGCCCAAACATAATCTGAAGTCCCTTTGATTGATCTGTCATTTACTTCCCCAATTTTCAAATAAGGATCTTCTTTTCCTCTAATTTTATGCCACCAGCGATTGATATCGTGACTTAAGGTTCCCGTTCCCACCTGTCCTAAACGGTATTGCTTAGAAATATTGGTGGCTTTTAAAATAATATCTTTTTCCAATCTTTAATTGTATATTAAAACTTAAACGGTATCTATAAAATTCTTTTCGGTCCTGTTAAAAATTAACAGACCAATAAAAAACAGAGTTAATGTGACAAAAAAAGTGTATAGTAATCCTAAAGTTGAAACACTGCCCACTTCTAAAAGCATAAATCTTGAAGTTTCAATAATATATGCTAAAGGGTTATAGGCTACAATCCATCCAAATTGCGGCAATTTTTGTTTAATAAGCTCCATAGGGTACATTACCGCAGACAAGTACATCAATAATTGTATTCCAAAACCAACCAAATTGCTAAAATCACGATATTTAGTAACCATCGACGATATTAACATTCCAAGTCCTAATCCTAAAATTCCCATTATTAGTATTAAAAATGGAAAAAAAACAATAAGACCATTGAGACTTAAACTAGCTCCCTGAAAATAGTAAAGCAAATAAAAAAATACAAAGATTAAAAATTGGATGCCAAATTTAATCAGATTTGAAATAACGACGGAAAGCGGTGTTATAATCCTGGGAAAATAAACTTTCCCAAATATACTGGCATTAGCTTTAAAAGTATCAGAAGTACCATTAAGACAGGCTGTAAAATAATTCCACACTGTAATTCCTGCCAAATTAAACAAAAAAGGAGGAACAGATCCTGTATTAATTCCGGCAACATTATTAAAAATAATCGTAAAAGTTATCGAAGTAAATAATGGCTGTATTAAATACCAGAGAGGGCCTAAAACAGTTTGCTTATAGACAGTAACGATATCTCTCTTTACAAAAAGCATGAGTAAATCTCTGTACTGCCAAATTTCTTTGAGATTAAGAGAGAAAAATTTGTTTTTGGGTGTTATTTCAAACAACCAGTCATTTGTACTTTTAGAATCCATTTAGAAAGAATAAAAACCGTGCAATTGAAAAAATTAACAAGATTTTTAACATTTTAAAAATTGTTTAAAAATGTCAAAAGGCGTTTTAAAAAAACACCTTTTGATTATATATTTGAATTATTATTATTCCTACATTTATTTATCTAAAACTTCAAATGTCGAATTCATACTTTTAAATTCGGGAACAATTTTTTTCATTTTAGTTACAATATCATCATTTTCGTAGAAATCTGCAATTCCTATAAGTTCATCTACATCAATATGCAGGTTTTCATATTCATCCTGGATTTCCTGTGCAATCATGATTTTATTATGATATGTGGGAAGCGTTTTAGAGGTATCATTTAATAACTCTTCATAAAGCTTTTCTCCGGGTCTTAGACCAACAATCTTAATTTTTATTTCTTTATCAGGAATAAAGCCCGCCAGTTTAATCATTTTTTTAGCCAAATCAATAATTTTAACCGGTTTACCCATATCAAAAATATAAATCTCACCCCCATTTCCCATTGCCCCTGCTTCCAAAACCAGCTGACAAGCTTCAGGTATCGTCATAAAATAACGAATAATATCCTGATGCGTTATTGTAACCGGACCTCCCTCGGCAATTTGTTTGGTAAACAATGGAACCACTGATCCGTTTGAACCTAAGACATTTCCAAATCGGGTTGTGATAAATTTTGTTCCGCCTTCAACATTTTCTTTTTGATTTTTTAAGAATAAAGACTGTACGTACTTTTCAGCAATACGCTTGCTTGCTCCCATTACGTTACTAGGATTAACAGCTTTATCTGTAGAAACCATCACAAATTTCTTTACCCGATACTTACAAGATAAATCTGCCAGGTTCTTTGTCCCTTTAATATTGGTTTGAATAGCCTGAGATGGATTTTCCTCCATCAGAGGTACATGTTTATATGCGGCAGCATGAAAAACAACATGTGGATTATAACTTTTAAAGACTTTTTCTAATGCTTTTTTACTGCGTACATCTGCAATTACAGCAACAATTTTGGCGGTCATATTCATTGCCTGCGTCTCTAAACACAAATTATGCAAAGGCGTTTCTGCATGATCCAGAATAATAACATTCTTAGGATTAAAATTCAAAACCTGTCTTACGATTTCACTACCAATTGATCCTGCAGCACCAGTAATTAAAATTGTTTTATCTTTTAATTGCTTAGAAATAGATTTACTATCCAGAACGATAGGTTTTCTTTCCAATAAATCTTCAATCTGAATATTTTTTACTTTTTGAGAAATTTCTTTCTGATTTTCCCAATCCGAAATTAATGGAACAGTATATACTCTGTAATTAAATTCCAGACATTGATCAACAATGATGAGTTGTTCGTCTTTCGTTAAACTTTTATCTGCAATAATTACCCCCTCTGCAGCAACAGAACGCATTAAGGCAGGAAGTTTTTTTCTTAAGATTAATATCGGAAGATCCAACATTCTCTTAGACGCATTCTGATTGTTTTTATCTACAAAACCAACAATTTTAAATCGTGAAGGTGTTTCGAATTTCAATGCATTGGCTACTGAAATTGCATTTGCATCTGTACCATAAATAACTGTTCTTACCAGTTTTGTTGTGGCTTTTTCAGAAAAATACATTTCGAAAGTCTGTTTTACAATCACACGATATAAAAACAGACCGCAAAAAGATAAAACCAGATTGATAAAAAGAGCCGTATTTAAAAATGCCTTATGACCAGTGTATAATTCAAAAACTAAATTTATAAACAAGAAAAAAACCAACACTGACATCTGAGAAAACAACAGCTTTATAGCATCAATATAGGAGGAGTGTCGTATAATTCCTGAATATGTCCTAAAAAGCCAAAAGAAAAATATATTAACAAGTATTAAACTGGCAACAAAATAAAAATCATGAGATGTTATGATATAGCCTATTGCGGTTCCTTCGAAAAGCAAATAGGTAAAAGAAAAAGAAAAGAAAAGAACCATTACATCAATAGCAACAATTATCCATCTTGGCAAATAGCTAAGATTATTTATATTTGCTCTAATATTCCTTGGCGAAAATGTTTTATGTAGCAAAGAAGCTATATTATTTTGTTTATCTGTATTCAATTGAGCTTTTATTAAGTCAGAATAATTTGAACTTTATACAAAAATACAAATTAAAGGTTTAAATGATCGCTTTAAAATGCAAATTAAATTTTAACACCTTTTTTCTTTTGTTTTAGAAAATCAATTAAATATTTCCCGTAACCAGATTTTAATAATGGTTGCGCCAATTCTTCCAATTTATCATCTGTAATAAATCCTTGTCGCCAAGCTATTTCTTCGATACAACCAACTTTCAAACCTTGTCTTTCTTCTAATACCTGAACAAATTGTCCTGCCTGCATTAAGCTATTAAAAGTTCCCGTGTCTAACCAAGCAGTACCTCTGCTCAATATGCCAACTTTCAACTTGCCCTTTTCAAGATAAACTTTATTAACATCTGTTATTTCATATTCACCACGAGCACTTGGTTTGATGTTTTTAGCAATTTCTACTACAGAATTATCATAAAAATATAATCCGGGAACAGCATAATTAGATTTTGGTTCTAAAGGTTTTTCTTCGATAGATATAGCCTTTTTATTTTCATCAAACTCCACTACTCCATATCTTTCGGGATCAGAGACATGGTAAGCAAAAACGACACCTCCCTCAGGATTTGCATTATCTTTTAACAATTGCTGCATATTAGTTCCAAAGAAAATATTATCTCCCAAAACTAAAGCAACTTTGTCATTTCCAATAAACTCTTCTCCAATCACAAAAGCCTGTGCTAAACCATTTGGATTTGGCTGTTCAGCATAACTAAACTTACACCCAATAGTACTCCCGTCGCCTAGTAATTTCTTAAAGTGTGGTAAGTCATGAGGTGTTGATATAATTAAAATCTCATTAATCCCAGCCATCATTAAAGTTGATAGAGGATAATAAATCATTGGTTTATCATACACAGGCATTAACTGCTTGCTAACTGCTAAAGTCAATGGGTGCAACCTTGTACCTGAACCACCTGCTAATATAATTCCTTTCATACGTCTTAATTTTAGATTTTTGATTTTAGATTCTGATTTCTCGACTTCTAAAATTCTACTCTTAATATTTTTTTAGATGAACATTTTCTTTAGACTTTCTATATAATTTGGAACTTCTAAATTATAGATTGATTTTATTTTTGTTTTATCCAATAATGAATAATTTGGTCTCTTCGCAGGAGTTGGATATGCTGAAGAAGGGATTCCTCCCACCTTACATTCAAAAGCCCCAAGCTCTTTAATCGCCAAAGCAAATTCATACCAACTAATTTCACCTTCATTTGAATAGTTGTAAATTCCCGGAACCCACTTTGAAGATTCTATGATATTAATCATAGCTTGTGCTAAATCTGCCGCATATGTAGGTGAACCTATCTGATCATTCACAACATTAATTTCATCTCTTTCCTGCATTAATCGCTGCATTGTTTTAACAAAATTATTTCCGAATTTGCTAAATACCCAAGAGGTTCTGATAATAATCGATTCAGGATTTTCTTTTAGACACGAGATTTCACCTGCTAACTTACTTTCCCCATAAACATTAATAGGATTTATTTGTGCCTTCTCGTCTAAAGCAACTGATGAAGATCCATCGAATACGTAATCTGTTGAGATATGTATTAATCTAACATCATTTATTTTTGAATATTTTGCAATCAATTCTACTGCTAAATGATTTACTGCAAAGGCTAATTCTTTCTCAGACTCAGCTTTATCAACAGCCGTGTAAGCACCACAATTAAAAATAATATTTGGTTTGATTGTATGTAATTGAGATTTCAACAATTCTAAATTATCTAATGTAGCTTTCGATCGATCAGCAAAAACCCATTCATAATTAGGATACGAAGAAGACAGAACTAAAAGTTCAGATCCTAATTGTCCCGTTGCTCCGGTTACAAGAATTTTTTTCATTAAAATAAGCTGTTACAATCATTTATAAATGGAAGTATCTGATCTTTTTCAGAAACTATAGCTTCATCTAAATTCATTCCCCAATCAATATTCAGAGATGGATCATCATATTTAATTCCACCTTCAGAAGACTTATTATAAAACTGATCACATTTATACATAACTGAAGCAGTTTCGCTAATAACAGAAAACCCATGTGCAAATCCCTGAGGCACCAATAACTGTTTTTTATTCTCGGCTGACAATAAAACACTAAATGATTTGCCGTATGTTGGAGAATCCTTTCTTAAATCCACTGCAACATCGATAATTTCACCTTCCAAAACACGAACTAATTTGGTTTGTGCAAAAGGTGGATTTTGATAATGAAGACCTCGTAAAGTTCCTTTTTTAGAAAAGGACTGATTATCCTGAACAAAATCAATATTTATTCCTAAGTCTTCAAACTTTGTTTTGCTGTAAGATTCAAAAAAATACCCTCTTTCATCTCCGAAAACTGTTGGCTCTATAATTACTAAGTCTTTTATAAACGTCTCTTTGATTTTCATACTTAAAATTTATCTCTATAAGTTATATGTTAAAGAATATATTAAAAACTTCCATAATTCTTTTTTTATCTTCTTCATTTAAATTTGATCCTGAGGGTAAGCATAATCCTGTTTCGAATAGATCTTCAGCAACTTTATTGCCATAATAAGGAAAACTCTTAAATATTGGCTGCAAATGCATTGGTTTCCAAAGCGGACGGCTTTCAATATTTTGATTTTCTAATGCCAATCTTAATTCTTCGTTTTTTTTTCCTTTAATAGTTCCCGAATTAAAAACAATTGCTGATAACCAATGGTTGGAATAAAAATCACTTGTAGGTTCTGAGAAAACTGTCACCTCTGGTATATTTTTAAAATACTCGACATAAAAAGAGTTCATGTCTCTTCTTAAACTTATGTGTTTATCTAAAACTTCCATCTGTCCACGGCCTATACCTGCACAAATGTTGCTCATTCTATAATTATATCCCAACTGACTATGCTCATAATGTGGTGCATTATCTCTAGCTTGAGTTGAAAGAAATATACCTTTATTAATTAATTCTTTATTTTTTGAAACTATTGCACCTCCACCCGAAGTGGTAATTATCTTATTTCCGTTAAAAGAGAGTATACCGATATCTCCAAATGTACCGCATTTTTGATTTTTATAATAACTACCTAATGCTTCTGCACTATCTTCTAACACTGGAATACCATATCTTTTAGAAATTTCAGTTATTTCGTCAACTTTGTATGGCATACCATAAAGATGGACAGCAATGATAGCTTTCGGTTTTTTACCCTTTGCGATTCTATCTTGAATTGCATTTTCCAGAGCACTTGGGCACAAATTCCAAGTATCCATTTCACTATCAACAAATATTGGCGTTGCTCCTTGATAAAGAATAGGATTTGCAGATGCGGAAAATGTCATACTCTGGCAGATAACTTCATCTCCTGTCTTAACTCCTAATAATATCAGACCTAAATGAATAGCCGCTGTTCCTGAGCTCAATGCTCCTACTTTACTATCTTCTCCTAGATATTTTGTCAAATCACTTTCAAAGCCATTTACATTTGGCCCTAATGGAGCGACCCAATTAGTATCAAAAGCTTCTGTAACATATTTTTGCTCTGATCCTCCCATATGCGGAGAAGACAACCATATTTTTGTATTATTCATTTTCTTTCTTGTGTTTTATAATTTTTCCTGGATTTCCTACAACCACAACGAAATCTGGAATATCCTTTATTATTACTGCTCCAGCGCCAATAGTAACCCATTTGCCAATTTTAACACCTTGAATTATACTTGCCCCAATTCCCACATGAGTTCCTTCTCCTATTACTACATTTCCTGCAAGAGAAGCGTTCGGTGAAATATGACAAAAATCATTTATTATGCAATCATGCTCTATAATTGCACCTGAGTTTATAATACAATGATCTCCTATTTCGGCAGATGAATTTATTATTACTCCTGCCATGATAACTGATCCCTCACCAATTCGAGAACTACTTGAAAGGACGGCAGTATTATGTATAGCTAGAAAAAATGGATTGACAATTTTTGAAACAACTTTCTTTCTAAGACTGTTATCTCCAATAGAAACAATAATTTCATTCGATAATGACTTCATTATCATTGATGAATCTAAAACCGGAATACCTTCTAAAATATTATATTTTGGAAAATCATCAAAAATAGCTCCAATGTTATGGTTATTACTTTTTAAAATATCTATGATGACTTTACAATGTCCGCTTGCCCCATATAAGTATTTAACATTTTCCATCAAAAGCTTCTGTTGTTGCGGTATTTGCTGAATTAATTCCATCTCTTTTAACCACCTTTTGAATTGTCTTAATAATTATCTTCAAATCTAAAATAAATGATCGATTTTGTACATACCAAACATCGTATTCAAATTTTTGTGACCACGATATTGCGTTTCTTCCGTTTACCTGTGCCCATCCAGTAATTCCTGGCTTGACATTATGCCTTTGTTTTTGAAAATCATTATACAATGGTAAATATTCTGGCAATAAAGGTCTTGGTCCTATTAAACTCATATCGCCTTTTATCACATTAAATAATTGAGGAATCTCGTCAAGTGATGTTTTCCTTATAAAGATTCCTATTTTTGTTAATCGTTCTGCGTCTGATAAAAGAAGTCCGTTTATATCTCTTTTATCATTCATTGTTTTAAATTTTAAAATTTTAAAAATTTTTTCATTTTTCCCGGGACGCTTTTGAATAAAAAAAACTTTTCCATTGTTAGCGATTAGCAGCCATATTACTAGTACTAAAAAAACTGGTAGTAGTAAAACGATTATCAGACCCGATACTACAAAATCAATTATAGTTTTTATATACTTGATATACAATTTTATTTTTTTTTGATTAATAAACTAACTATAAAAAACATTAAGAATTTATTTGTACTTCTCATTAAACTCAAGTTATAATACAACAGAACATAAATGCGAGTAAATAAACTCTGAGAATATAATTTATAGATTTTTTTTGCTTCTGAATTATCATTTAAAAGCTTTATAAATCCTTGGATCTGATCAAAATACCACCCATCTTTAACCATTTTTAATCTTTCTTTTATAGCGCTGTACGAAAAAGAGTTTAATTGTCCATGAACATTAGTATCATGTATCCTATATAAAATATATGCATTTTTATCTATAAAAACTTTAAGCTCATTAATTCTTGCAAAAAAATAAAAATACCAATCATGAGAAAAATTGTTCCAATTGTTTAGATCTAATTTTTCCAATGCCATTTTAGCATTATTGTAAAATGTGATCGTAAAAACATATGTACAACCTGCACTGCCTCCTTCAAAAAGGAAATCATATTTCTTTTGTGAATAACTCTTCTTTATAATTTCTTTTTTTCCAGTTTTCTGGTTCCATCTTATTAAATTGGACAAATACAATTCGGCTTGCTCATTTCTTAGACACTCTGTTCCTTGAGCCAATTTATTGGGAAGCCAAATATCATCCTGATCGCAAAATGCAAAATAATCATAATTATTCGGATTTTCTACAATCTTCATTAAATGCAAAAAATTTTTAGCAGCAGAACCAGATCTATTATCATTTTTTACTAAGTTAATCCTATTATCCTCTTTATATTTGTTAATTACTAAAACTGTATCATCTGTACTATTATCGTCCGATATTAATATTTTTACATTTACCCCTTCCTGTTTAAGTACCGAATCTATTTGCTCCGAAATATATTTTGCTCCATTATAAGTAGCCATCAATACTAAAACATTTGCTTTTTGCGACATTTTATTTTTTTTTATAATCTTAATTATATTTTTTTTATAATTTATTTATTAATCTGTTCCAATATACCTTCCCAATTTTTAATTGAATCAATATTCGTTTTTAGATTTATATTGCTAAAGTCAAAATAACTTAGTTTTTCTTTATTAATCATACTTTTGATTAATAACGCTAATTCTTCTGCATCATTAGGTTTAACAGTTATTAAATAAGGATAATTATAAACCGTTTCATATACATATTCAAGATCGAGAGCAAAAATTGGCTTATTATAACGAGAAAACTCTGAAAGAGGCAGTCCCCAAGTTTCAAGACGAGAAGGGAAAACCAATAAATCTGTCATTTGATAATTCGATTCTACCTCATCTCTGGAAATAGGACCTAACCAGACTATATTTAAGTTATGATATTTTTTTTTTAGATATTTCGTATAATTATTTTGATTTTCAAGGATTGTAATTTTCAACTCAATATTTGTTATTGAATATCGATAATACAATAGATTAAGTGCATCACATATAAACTCAATGTTTTTATAACCCAGTGCTCTGGTTGGATAAAACAACTTAAACGAATCATTTCCTTTTAATTGAATATTTTCTTTAATTTCCCTACTTGAATTAATATTAATTGGTTTAAAAACTAAAAGCTTATTTAGTGAGAGATTATATTTTTGATGAATTTTTTCACCAATCCAATTTTGTTGCACTATGAATTTTTTATTTTTAAAAAGATTAAATCTTATAAAAATTGAATAATAAATTTTCTGAAAAATAACACTACGTGAAAACATAAAATCAGAAAGTCTAATGTCGAAAAATATGCTAGCATTATGAAAATAAGTAAATAAATTTTTTACCGACACATTTGGAGTGAAATCATTCAATGAAATCCATATATCCACATTAATATCCTTTGACATTTTTTTATAGTATACGTATTCAAAATAAAATTTTAATAGAATGAATTTCTTGTATTGCGGAATTTCAACAAAGCTAATATTATCAGATTTGTAAAATAATTTATTATTGTTTACAATTGCTATTATTTTATAATTTGGAAACTGAGAGAGTTCCATTAATGCATTATTATAAATTGTTAATGGACCTCCTGATGTAATGTTAGCACCTGATATTACAATTGTTTTAGTATTCGACATTCTTTATAATTTTAATATTAACGGTAGTACATTATAATTAATGCATCTCCCGATCAAAGTCTTGATTGATTAGAATTCCTTTATAAGGAATAAACAAATCATCGTACGCAGAGATAGATTGGTAAAAAAGAAAAACGCAAAACACGAAAAGTCCAATCAAAACATAACATCTTTCCAATTTGTCTTTCAGAAGTAAAAATTGACTTGAAATTAGAAAACATTCCAACACATTAAAATATAAACTTCCTCTGTTAACCATAATTATAAGAGAACTGGAAAACAAAAAATAAAATGCTAATCCAAAAAGATATCCATTAAATATTAAATTATAGTATTTTAACTTTTTTTGCAAAATTTTAGAAGTATATAAAAATAAGAACAAATATACTAGTCTTCTAATAAGCCCCACTAGACTGAGGGCATGTTCGGATAAAGCTGCACTTGCCCCATCCGTGTATGCAGAAACTTTAGATTCACCTGCACCCCCAATACTATTTCCTAAAATTGAAAAGATATGAATTGGTATACTTGTTTTACCTATAATAAATGAAAGCACAAGAATGACAATAACAATATTCTCTTTTATTCGTCTATTTAATATGTACATAATACTAAAAAGTATTGCTGTAGAATGAAATAGAAAAGCAATTGCAATTAAAAATAAAAACTTATATGGTTTTTTATCCAAAACATACTGCATTGAAAACAGACATATGGCAACAGCAATCAATTGGCGATTTGAACCTAAAACTCCCATTGTAGATACATAAAAAACTAATAGTGCAACATAAGGAAATGGGCTGACCTTCTTGCATGCCGAAAAAATCAATAAGTAATATATTATCGCATGTACAAATAAAAAAGCGGAATAACTGTCTGTCATTTTTCTTACCAAGAAGACAAAAGTTCCATAACCAATTTCAAACCCTGCCAAAACATTTAGAATTACTCCGCTATAATCATCTGAATTTTCAAAGTTGTCTAAGTAAATCTGCCAATCTGTCCCCGTTTTCCAACGTAATCCAACTTGAAATACAAGAATAGAAAAAAGAATAAAACTCATGATTCTTTTTTCATTGATTGATAATTCACATCTTAAATCTAAGAATGAGAATAACAACAATAAAAATAATGTAATTATATATATTCCCACTTAAATGGTTTTATAAAATTCATTAAATTGTTTTGTAATAATAAAATTTGAATATTTCTTATTGTAGAAATCTCGATATTTTGAATCTATTTCTTCTTTTGCATAATTTAATTTTTCTATCAAACTATCAACCGTATTTTCAAACAAAAATTCCGCTGAATAAATAATTTCAGGAATTGCACATTTGTTAGAAGCAATAACTGGTTTATCAAATAAATATCCTTCAATAATTGGCAATCCAAAACCTTCACCATATTCTGCCGGCACTAATACAATATCGCAATCTTCATAGTAATCAATTAGATCTTTATCTGAAACATAACCTAATAACTTAATATTTTGTAAATTCTTATTTTTTACAATTTCCCTATATCTTTCTAACAATGGGCCTTTACCGGCTATAAAAAATTCAAAATTGCTATTATTCAGAATACTAGCAGTATCTATCAGCAAATCTATTCTTGCACGTTCTTCAATACTTCTAACAACAAAAATTTTAACAGTATCTGGTTTAAAATTGATCATCTTACTTTTAGTACAAAAATTTTTTGATTTAAATTTCTCTAAATGTGATGTATTAGGAATCACTATATAATTCTTATGACTAGAATACAAACTCTCTTTTTTTGCATAATTTGAAATAAAATGAACATATCTCGTTCTTGTATATAATATCTTTTCTAACAAAAAAAACAACTTATTTAACTTATGCTTTGTCGCTTTAGTTAAATAATAAAGAGCATCATGTAGGGTAAACAAATCACTTTGATAATAACTAAAAATACTCATAAGCGCATTATGAGAGTGTATGAAAGATTTTTTTTCTTTTCTTTTAATTTTAAATAAAATAATATTTAGAGTTAGAATCCAAAAAAAATCTTTTTTGATTGCAACACATATAAAATTACCATAATGATAGCATGCTGTTTTATCATCCCAATGGATATAATAATTGAAATTACTTGGACTTGCATAAGATTGAAATTCAACAACATTTTCAATACCTCGTTTATGTTTAAACATGTTATTAAATCCAAGATATATTATCTTTCTATTTTCCATTCAGCAATTTTTATTTATTTTTTTGATCTTTAACAGTCGCAAGCAACATTTTAAATCCTTTAAAATTACCAACTGTTAAAGCTAAATCTTCTATAATACTAGCAAAATAAATTTTAAAAAAATCTTTATAACCATTAGCGCTGTATTTCGAGAGTTTAAATGACTGAATGAACTTTGGAAATATTAATAGAATTTTAAGTATGGTTCTTATAAATTTTAAAATCTCTCTAACTAATATAATTGGAATATTTTTTTTTGTAAAATAGTAATATGTCAAAGACGAAAAAGTGCCTCGCCAAATTCTCTCTCTCCAAAAATCAGAAAACTTTTCGGGTACAATATGTTTCATGATAATACTGGGATCAACAACTTTTGTATATCCTGCTTTTTTAAGATTTGCTCCAAACATAACATCTCTGCAAAAATTTACAGGAAATTTACCTGGTATAAATCCAACCTTTATCGCTGCATCTCTCTTGCATGAAAAGCCTTCGCTCCATTCGTCATTTGCCAAATATTGTACATGATAGTTTTCTTTTGCTGCTACTAAATTGCCCCAAATATTATTTGCATTCATAGCCTTTGATCTCACTACCAAATAATCCGCTCCATTTTGATGATGCCTAAGAATTAAATCCAGGAAATCCTTTTCAGGTCGAACATCTGCATTCATGATTACCAATATTTCACCTTCTGCAATTCTCATACCAGCATTTCTTGCTCCACAGCATCCATCGTTATTTGTTTCTCTGTGAACTAACTTGACGCCTTTATCTTTATAAGATTGTACAATTTTGGGAGTATCGTCATTTGAATCGTCTACAACGATTATTTCTTTATTCGGATAATCTATAGCTAAAATCAATTCCAAGGTCAATGCTATATCGTCCTGTTCATTTTTTGACGGCACTATAATTGAAATTAAAGGCAAATCTATTCTATTTTGTTTCATTCTGTTTTAGTTATTTAACCTTTAGTAAGTTTTTATGATTTTGCTGAAATAATTTCTATTTTCTTTAAAGCTGTATTTATAATTAATAAGATTTAAAAGCAAAAATGAAAAGTCAATTATTTTATAAAAATGAAATTTTTTAAAGTCATTTTTCTTTAAATATATGTTTTTGCTTTCATGTACAATTATTCTTTTTGTATTTGAATAATTGTTGATTTTCTTCCCGCTTCCATCTTCAAGATGTATAATTTTTGTTGTTGATATAATATAGTTTTTTAACCCTGAGTCTCTAATTCTCTTTTGAAGATCTGACTCTTCATAGTACATAAAAAAGTCATTTGAAAATCCTTTGAATCTATTAAATATATCTGCAGAAACAAACATATCAGCCCCTAAAACATAATCTATTTCAAAAAAAGCATCTTGAATAGGATAGTTTTTATTTGATTTTGGAGGGACTATTTTTTTAATAACCGGTAGTGTTGACAAAATATTTCTTATCTCGCTTCTACAATTTGGAAACTCGCTTCCAAAACCATTTATCTTAAAGTTTTCATCTATCATGAGAGCTCCTATTACTCCTATGTTTAAATCATAACTATTCTTTTTATAAAATTCAAATAGTGTATTTATTGAATTTTCAAGTAAAATAGTATCTGAGTTTAAAATAAATAAAAATTCACCTTTTGCATATTGAGCACCAAGATTATTTGCTTTTCCAAAACCAAGATTAGTTTCTGACTCTATTAATATAACATCTGGAAAAGATGATTTAATAAATTCTTGAGAGTAATCTGTAGATGCATTATCTACTACAATAATTTCAAATTCTAAATCTTTAGTATGCTTATATAGTGATTTTAAGCAATTATCTAAAAGATCTTTTGTATTATAATTAACTATTATTACTGATACATCCATACATTATAGCATATTTTTTTTTATGATATTTAGAATATCCTCCTTATTATTTATAGTACGGTAGTAATCATCAATTTTATCTTTTATAAAAACATCCGAAAAATCAGTAAGTTCTATTTTTTCTAATTTTTGAATAATATCACTTTCAAATCTGTATTTAATAACTTTGGCAGGATTACCTGCGGCTACTGAATATGCAGGAATATCTTTTACTACAACTGAATTTGCTGCAATAATAGCACCTTTTCCTACTGTAACACCAGACAATATTGTTGCTCCAAAACCTATCCAAACTTCATTTTCAATTATAATTGGACCTCTTGAAAAAGCATCCTGGTAAGAAACATTTAGAATAAAAGTTTTTAGCGGATAAGTTGTTATAGTATTTATATTGTGATTACCTCCTAAAATAAAACTAACATTGTTAGCGATCGATACGTAACTGCCTATTCTTAGACTTTCGTCTTTACCATTTGAATACGAATACACATTTAATTCACCATAACTTCTAAAGCCGACGCTAACGCATTTTAAAGGAAAAATTCTACCAACAGATGTAAAGTTATCTACATTAATTGAGCGCCATAAAACTTGAAATTTTATTAACCTAATATCATTTCTAAATTTTAAGCTAAAATATTTTAGAAATTTCAAAAACAAAATTATCTTTTTCAATTAATAATTATTAGTATTTACAGAGTAAGATTGATTATTAAGCTTTCTTAGGAAAAATACTGTAATAATAAAGTCCTAGAATTCTTTTAAGAACTTTAAACTTAATATAAATTCCTGGCATATCTTTTAATGTCTTAAAATATGTCAATATAACAGTTTTTGTCAATTCGGGATTAACACCAGAAGTATTCGTTGAATGAAGTCGATAATTACAAACTTTTTTATCATAAAACACAATTTTATTTAAACATGCGGTTTTAATATAAAAATACAAATCTTCTGCTTTTAGATTTTCAGGGTATTCTCCGACCAATTTGTATATATCCTTATTTATAAAGATAACAGGGCCAGATATAGCAAAATTGAAAATAATTTCATGTAGAATACCTTGTTCAGAATAATATTTTTTTTTGTCTACTTTATGAAAATCCTCCATCATGCTTTCATAAATTATCTCTCCCTCAGAATTCACTACTTGTGCATCACTTATAACGACCATTTTAGACTCATCATTTTCTAAAATATCCACCCTTTCACTGATGGTATTATTAATTAATAAGTCATCACTAGCTAGAAGTAATATGTACTTTCCATTTACTAAACTTAACAATTCATTTAAAGTTGCCGTCAAGCCTTTATTCTCTCTATGTTTAAAAGTAATCTGTATTTCGAGATTGTTTTTTTCAATCCAATTTTCAATATATTTTACACTCTCATCTTTAGAACCATCATCTATAATTATGATCTCTTTATTTAGATAAGTATCTAATAAAATGGAGTCTAATGTTTCTAAGATATATTGAGAGTGATTATAGGAAGGTATTAAAATACTAACTAATGGTTTCATTTTATTTATTTTTTAAGCTATTTGATTTCAAATATTATATTATCTTTTTTTTAGCTTCAAAAGCAATTCCTTAATATTCATTATTTCATTTAATTTATTAAATGAAAAAACTGCGCTAATAATGATCAATAAAACTCCAATCAAATAAGAAATTAAAGTATTAGATACAACTTTCACTGAACCTAATGCTGCCACAGCAATTATAATTTGAAATCCAAAAATTTTCAAAAAAGTATACTCAAAATAAAATCCATATTTATATTTTGATATTAATATCATCTGAATTAAATATATAATATAACCCAGGATGAAGGAAAGTCCTAACCCATCTAGACCCCAAAAATAAAACCCTAAACAATTGAAAACAGTTTGATAAGCATTTGCAGAAAGTTCTATCCAAAAAAACATTTTAGTATCTCCTTTAGCTAAAACAATAAATCCAAGTAACCACGAAGCTGCTTTAAAAAAAACACCAATAATTGCGTATTGCATCATTGATTGTGTAGGAAGAAAAGCTTTACTATATAAAATAATAATTGCAAAGTTTACAAAAACAATAAATGTTGTTAGAATTGGCCCTAAAATTATCAGCGCGACATAGCCCTGCTGGTTAACAGTAGAGATAAACTTAAACTTATCCTTTATTACACCTGATAAACGTGGATAATAGTCTGTAGCCATCGCGGAAAATACAATTCCAACATAAGAATTGATAATACCAAAACCTGCATTATAAAAGCCAACTTGTTCTAAACTTCCAAATCGGCTTATAAATATGCGCACACCATATGCACAAGCAGCTGTAATAATTGCACTTAAACTGAGAAAAAAACCTAATTGCAACATTCCTTTTCCTTTTACCCAAGTCTCTTTAAAGTTAACAAAAGGTAAAATAAACTTAAGCCTGCTGTAAAAAAACTGGGTTACTATTAAAGTAACACAAGACATAACAATCATTGCAGGAACAATACCTTTTACTCCGTATAAATAATATAACGGGAAAGTAACTAATAAAGATAGAGACGAACTAGCCATATTAGCATAAGCGAGCCACTTTAATTGTCTTGTACCTTGTAAGACTGCATCTTTTCCTAATGTTAACTGTCCTAAAAAAAGTGTTATCGATAAAAGGACAAATGACCAGGTATAATTATAATTATCAAAAGTAAGTTTTGATAAAAATGGAGATAAAAATAATGTCAACAACATTCCCAGGCCTCCTGTGTACCAAACCAATTTATTAAGGACACTAATTACTTCTAATAATTTTTCACTATTTTTATTTTCATTGGCAAAAGCGATGTCTTTTATACTGCTGGTTCCTAAACCAAAACTTGTCAAAGTAGTAATTACATTTATAGTAGAAGTTAAAAGACCAAAAATACCAATACCTACAGGTCCAACGATAACAGCAATAAATTTTGCGCGAATGATCGATATTAAAATATTAAAAAATTGTACTCCTCCAAAAATAGAAGTTGCTTTAAATATTTCACGATAAGAAGATTTTTCTTCATTCATTAGAATGCATTCATTTTTTCTATGACAAGACTTACTTCCTCATCACTCATCACTGGACTTATTGGCAAGCTCAAAACTTCCTCATGTATCTGTTCAGTAATTGGAAAACTTAGATGGTTCATTTCACGATAAGCTTCTTGTTTATGAGGTGGGATGGGATAATGAATTAGTGTTTGTATTCCATTCTCAGTTAAGTAGCCTTGCAATTTTTCTCTTTCTTTTATTCTGATCACAAATAAATGCCAAACGCATTCCTTTTCATCTTGTGGGAATTTAGGAAGTAGAAGTTTAGGGTTTTTAATTTCAATAATATATCTCTTAGCAATATCTTTTCTTCTTTGATTTTCAACATCGATATATTTTAGTTTTACTTGTAAAACTGCAGCCTGTATTTCATCCAATCTCGAATTAAGACCTTGCAGAGTGTTTATATATTTTTTACTTGACCCATAATTTGCTAAAACTCTTATTGTCTTTGCTAATTCTTCATCATTTGTTGTTACTGCACCTGCGTCACCCAATGCACCTAAATTTTTTCCCGGGTAGAAGCTAAAACCAGCCGCATCACCTAAATTACCAGTTTTTAAATTTTCCCAAGAAGCACCAATTGCTTGTGCATTGTCTTCAATAAGTTTGAGTTTATACTTTTCTGCAAGTTTTTTTAATTTAGAAGAAAAAGCAACCTGACCATATAAATGTACAATCATAATTCCTTTTGTTTTGTCCGTTAGTCTTTCTTCAATCTTAACAATATCAATATTAAAAGTATTCACGTCTGGTTCTACCAAAACTGGCACTAATCCATTGTCTGAAATTGCAAGAACAGAAGCAATATATGTATTTGCAGGTACAATGATTTCATCCCCTTTTTTCATTATGCCTAATTCAATATAGGCACGCAAAATCAAACGCAATGCATCTAATCCATTTGCTACTCCAATTGCATTTTTTGCTCCTGTATATATTGAAAGACTTTCTTCAAAATTTTTGACTTCATTCCCTAATAAATACCATCCTGAGCGGAAAGTACTTATTATTTTTTCTTCTATTTCTTGCTGATGTGCAAGATTTATTTTTTGTAAATCAAGAAATTTCACCACTGTGTATATTTTTTTTATTAAACTATTTCGATAATATAAACCACAACTAATGTAAATGTAATATCGAATTCAAATTTTTATAAATAATGCATTTATATTGTTCGGTACCGTAAAAGGTCAAATGATTGTTATCGTACATGTACGGGTAATTATCTTCTGATAAAATTTTAATTTTGCAATTAAGTATATCAATATATTTCGAGCCTAATTTTAATTTCAAATGATTATTAATCGATGAATTTTTTCTAAAAATCTCATCTTCTAAAGGAATATCCGTATTATATCGTTTTTTCATATAGATATAAGTTGGAAATTCAATAGGATAAGTTTGGGTTTGACCTAAATAAATGCAATCAAGTTTCAATTTATTAAAATAATGATTTGTAAAATTAATTTTAGCATCTAATTCTTCTTGTGAGTATACAGAGTAATTAGAAACAATTACAACCAAATCAATCTTGTTTTTATTAATTTTAAAGAAATCATTAAAGACATAATTAAAATAATCAACAGACTGTTTTAGTTCACTTTTTGAATTAAGCATGGGATATGTTGCATCCGCAGTAATCTGTATTAAGTTAATGTTTTTTTTATCTAAATTTTCAAATGTTTGTGCAAACATGCCTGCATGACTATCTCCTAATAACACTACATTTTTTTTGCCATTATTAGTAAATTTTAAAAAGCTTAAATCAAATGTATTGAAAGGCTTATCACCTGTAAAATGCTTAGAACCAATATTATATTGTTTTTTCCCATCTGCCTTTACATAATTATTAGTAACATTCATAAGATTTCCAATTTCTTTTGAATATAAATTTCCATCTAATTTACTTAATGAAAATGTCCCTATGAAAATTAACACACTACTAAAAAGTATCCATTTTAAACTTTTAAGATAAGATCTCTTTTCTACAAATTCAAAAGAAACAACAGCACAAATAAAAGAAATTACTATCAAAAAAAATCGATTTCTTATATCCAAATTGGCACCAAAAAACATACTTAGAACATAAATTGGCCAATGATATAAATAAAGTGAATATGAAATATCTCCTAAGTATTTTGAAAATTTATTCGTGAAAAATTTAAAATGCACATTTAACCATATGATTAGTGTTGTTGCAACAACAGGAATTATTGTCAAAATTGACGGCCATTTTTGAGAACCAAAAAGCACAACACAAAGACCTAAAATAAGATATGATAAAATAGAAAGAAATACTTTTATATTTTGTTTTATGCTTTTGACAGTATTCGAAAATAAAAAAGCTAATCCACCAAAAAGCATTTCCCAAGCTCTTGTAAAAAAAATATAAAAAGAAAAATCAATATCTTTTATACAAAAATAAATCATACTTAAAAAAGATAGAACTATTAGTCCTACAAATGACCCAATAAACATTCTGCTACTAGTACTATATATTTTCTTCAAAAACATTAATATGACTGGGTATATCATATAGAACTGCCATTCTACAGAAAGAGACCACGTATGCAGTAAAAAATTATTGTGAGAAGAAGAGCTAAAATATCCATTATTGATATAATAGACTATATTTGAAAAAAACAAACTGCTAGAATAGGCACTTCTTAAATATTGAAAGAGCTGTGTAGGAACAAAATAAGAAACTATAAAAGCAAAAAGAGTTATTAAAACCAAAAGAGCCGGAAAAATTCTAACTACTCTTCTTTTATAGAACTGCCATAAATTAAAATTATTTTTATCAAAGCTTAATAATATAATTTTTGTCATTAAATAACCCGAAATAACAAAAAAGATATCGACTCCAACAAAGCCACTTCTTAATGGAAAAATATTATAATGATAAAAAACTACCGCAAAAACTGCAAAAATTCTTAAAAAAGAAATATCAAATCTAAAATTACTTTCTTGCTCTTTACTTGCAATACTTATTTTTTGAAAATCAAAAAATTTGATCATATTATTTTTTAAAAATTGTAACTGCTCCCCAAGAATATCCAACACCAAAACCTACGAACATGACATTTTTAAGTTCATTAAAAAATGAAGCTTTAAATGCGAGAGGAATTGAAGAAGAAACAGTATTACCATAATTCTCCATATTGAGCAAAAATTTATCTTGCTCAATATTAATTTTCTTCCGTAAAAAATTCAACATAAAAGTGTTGGCTTGATGGAAAACAAACATATCAATATCTTCCTTTAATACATTATTAAGATTTAAATTCTCATCAACAAGTAAAGGAACATTTTTTGAAGTAAAATTAAAAATCGCAGAACCATTCATGTAAAGGTAATTATTCAGATTTTCAGATAGTCCATCTTTACAATTCTTAGTTCCTCCATTTTTTATAATTAAATTTTCTGCCCCAGAACCATCAGATCCTAATGTAAATTTACCAATCTCGTACTCACCATCAGTTGAAATAATTGTCGCAGTAGCAGCGTCACCAAACAGACTTATATTACCTTTATCTTCAGAATTTATATTTTTTGAATACATGTCAGCTGTGACAAGTAATACATTTTTAAAATTTCCGGAAGAAACCAAAGACGAAGCCAACGATAAACCATAAATATATCCTGAACAGCCTTGATTTATATCTATAGCTGCACACGATTTTTTCAATCCAACTTTATCTTGGATAATGCAAGCTGTAGTAGGTAATTGGTAATCTGGAGATTGTGTACACAAAATAAAATAATCTATTTCTGAAAGATCAACTGAGTATTCACCAACAAGATTTTGAATGGCTTTTACTGACATATCCGAAACAAATTCATCTGGTTCAGCAATACATCTTTCTTTTATCCCTATTTTTTCAAATATCTGTTCACTTTCCCATTCTGGAAATCTAGACGCAATCTCTTGATTTGTTATTTTTACAGGTGGTACGTAAACACTGATTGATTTTATAAAACTTCTCATTATTATTGTTTACTTTGTACGTAATCAAATAATTCCTGAATAGAAGAAAACTGATTTAATTCTTCTGGAGTTAACTGTACATTGTAATCATCATTAAGCATAACATTAATAACCATATTAGTAAGAGAATCCCAAAAATCCGATTTAACGTAGTCTGTTTCTCCTGTTAATTCAAAATTATCATTTTCTAATTGCGACTTAAAATTTAATATAAACTCAGTAATTTCCATTTTTTTTTATTTTATGTTATTAAAAATTCTTTTTCTATTTTCTTCAAAATTTCTTTTTTCTAAAACAAAGTAAAGATTATCATCACTTTCTTTTACTATTATTGGTTTAAAAAGTTTATGATATTTAACAACCGAATGATTCCCTTTATTAACCTCAAATCGAAGCTGTTGATATCCTAAATTTAGAAATACGAACTCTTTCATGAGTATATCAACTTTAATTGAATTGACAGCATTTTTATATTCTGGCTTTGAAACCCAGCTGCCAATTTCACAAATATTTTTTTCTATATTGTAAACTCTGTAAGTAGCAAACTTTTCTCCATTTTCATCAATTGCAATAAAATAGAATTCTTCATTATTTTTTTCTCTTTCCTTGTATTTCTTTATCCATTCTTTCTGCAATTCAATATCATTATTTGTTGCCGAAATAAATCTACTTCTCTTTTCATCAGTTCTAAATCTTACAATATCTTCAGCGTCTTCCTCTTCAACAGTTTGTAATCTTATATTATATCTATCAATATTCATTTTTTTCCGTTTCTGTAATTTAAAAAATCTTGATATTCCCTGATGTAATCTTCTTCACTATATGCTTCCGAGGCTAAAACTAAACAGATACTTCCACTAGAAAAATCCTTTATTTCTCTCCATATACCTGGTTTAATATGCAAGGCTTTATTCGGATGATTTAGAAAAATCTCTGTTCTATTTTCGCCATCATCTAATACAAAAATAAATGAACCACTTGCCGCAACAACATATTGTTGAAGATTATAGTGAGAATGTCCTCCTCTTTCTGCACCCATAGGGACATCATATAAATAATAAATCCTTTTAATATCAAAAGGAATATTTTTATTACTTTCTAACACTGTAATATTACCCGCATCATTATGCACTTTAGATAAACTTACTATTTTACAATCTGAAATTTTATACATTCTTTAAAACTTTAAATTCTTCAAAATCTCTAATGTAATCTTCTACTGAAAAAGCATCACTTGATATATGTAAAGCCAATGAATTTGTTGAAAAATTTTCGATATGCCTCCATGTTTTTGCAGGCAGGTATAATCCATAATAGCTTCTATTCAATGAATATTTTTTAATTGTTCCATCTGATTCTGTAGTAATAACATCAAAGCTCCCACTTAATGCCACTATAATTTCTTTTTGATTTTTATAGGCATGTCCTCCTCTGACTTCCCCCCCTGGAACATCATAAGTCCAAAATGTTCTTTTAATTTTAAAGGGTATTTGGATAGGAAATTCTAAAAAAGTAAGATTTCCACGAGGATCTTGAATTTTTGGAAAATTTATTATTTTAGGCTTCATTTACAACCATTTTTTAATTATCAACTGTTATTTTTAAATATTTTTTTAATAATTAAAAAAAGCATCAAAAAAATAGCAGCAGCACCACCTCCGTAAAATACTCCTTTAATTTTCCCAAAACGCTGTTTTGGTAAGGGAAGAATTGGTTTATCAATTACTTGGATTAAAGGTGTTTCTTTACGAAGAGTAACTTTAGCTAGCTCTGCCTGTTTAACTAATTCTGTTAAAATAGCAGTATTTGCCTGGACGTCAACCTGCCTTCTGGCAGAGGGTGCCCGTCGAACATTCAGAGCAGGATTCAAATTAAATGTGTTATCATTTGCTATAGCTACTCCAGTAATTGCACCATTAAGTTCACTTCGTATGGAGTCAACTTGATGCTCTAAGATAGCCATATTCATCCTAGCCTTCTTACTTTTAGTCTCAATATAAAATTCACCAACTTGCCTAGCTAATGCTTCACAAAAAATTTTAGCAAATAATTCATTTTGTGATTTAACATCCATGGTTATAATGGAAATTTTCTTGTCTTTCTGTGAAACAGACAAGTCAGACTTAGCTAAGTTATCGTAAAATGTCCCTAAAATACTGTCTTGAATTCTTGTGAACTTTTCCCTGTCAGCATTAGGTAAAAAATGTATGTCTTTTAAAGAATCTTTATTCCAGTTTTCACGCAATTTATTATTTTGAATATATAATTCTGCTATAGAAATTTCTTTTCCATTAAATACAATGGGTGAGAGAAGTGTCTTCTCAACCATTACACGAGATTTAAATAGTTCTGTTAAGTTGGAACCCGCAAAGATCCCTCCTCCACTTCCTCCTACATCCAGTCCAAAGGAACTAGCTAAAGCACTCCCTAAACCAATACCTCCAGATTTATCATCTTCCAACGCAAATGACAGTGAAGCTGTATAAACAGTTTTTTTAATAGCAGAATAAGCAACACCAAAAAGTGCACCTACTATTCCTGCTAAAATTATTATTCTCCATTTGGATAATAAATATTTATACCAGTATTTCGCTTTATTAATTAAATCCTTCAACGAAATTTCTTCGTTTTCAATAATCTTCTCCTCCATCAAGATATTATTTATTAAAAGCTGTAATAATTAATAATGCTAAACTAGAAATCACACTACCAATTCCGACCCATTCACCAGCGGTCATTTTCTTTCTTTCCGGCTTTTCCGGTACTACTATTTGCGAGTCTGGTTCGACTTTCGGATATGCTTTAAAGAATAAAAACGAAGTGGTTACATCAGCTTTTCCATTGGGATATATAATATAGGCTTTTCTTTTCCATCCTTTACTGTCAACACCACCAACTGCATTTAAGTAGTATTTAAAACTTTTACCACTTCTATATGGAATTTCTGAAGTTAGCAGAACGTTTCCGGTTACCTTTACCCCTTCATTATATACTGATACCTCGATTTCGTCACCTGGAAATAGCGTTACATTTGAAAAATGATTTTTATCTTTTACAATTTTTTCCCAGTTTACAGGAATTGTCGCAAATTTTAAATCTTCTTTCAACTTTTTAGCAAGTTTTCCTTTTAATGTATCATTTTTAGATAAATTGAGATCAATTCTTTCTAAAGTTTCTATTTGCTCTTCCTTAATCGGCCTTTTAATTTTCATCCCGTCCAGATTAGCAATAGATGTTAGTCCACCTGCCCTCATTACAACATTATAAACAGTTTCTTTTTTATTCGCCAGAACATATTTTCCAGGATAGCTCACCGCACCACTAATGGTAACCATTTGCGGTTTCTCATATACTGCAATTCTTCGAATATTAATAACATCAAATGGCTTTAAAATGAAATTCTTTGCTTGCTCATTACTGTCAGCTGTGATTTCAAGTTCAACCAATTCAACACGTTTGGGATCTGCATCATCAATCTCATCAGATTTAACCATTCTTGCAATTTCAACCCTCTTCGAAGCTGAACCTGTCAATCCTCCAACCTGAACGATTAAATCATTAAGAGTTAAATTTTCGTAGAATTCATATTCACCAGGATTTTTAATTTCACCGTCAATAGTTACTTTATATTCCTCTCTAAAATCCAAAATTGAATAAACTGTAACTACATCTTCACGTTTCAACTCAATATCTGCCGCTAAGTCACCAGATAATGCAGCTTCTAAATTTACATTTACAATTTCTGTACTTAGGTCTGTTTTTAAACGTATAATTCTCGCACGCTTGCTATATGCATCTTCTTTTAAACCTTCAGCTCTTGTAATAAGATCGGAAACTCTCATTCCTTCTGTAAAAGAATAATAATCCGGTCTAAAAACAGCTCCTTCAATCTTGATTCTGTTTTCAAAACGATTTAGAATTTTAGTAATTCTAAAAACATCACCAGATTGTGGCTGATATGATTTATATTCACTTTCATTAATATCGTGTACTTTAAATTCTTTTCCCGTTTTTTGAATTACATTTACAGATGCCGTATACGCAAATTCATTAAATCCTGAAGCAAAATTTAACAGATCAGAGAAAGTTTCCTCTTTTTTCATTTCAAAAATACCTGGACGCTTTACCTCTCCTTCAACAGTTACTCTTTCAGAATATGCCGGAATTCTGATCACATCATTCTCTTTTAAGGTAACATTATCAGACTGATCACCTTTTACTAAAAATCTGTAGATATCAACGTTTCTGTAAACCTTGTTATTTCTAATTAATTCTATGTTTCTGTAACTACCATTCTTTCCAGGACCACCTGCTAAATGTAATGCATTGTATACTGTAGCCAGAGATGAAATAGAGTAATTACCTGGTTGTTTACCACCAACTATTGTAATCTTAATAGTTCTAATTCGACCCAAGCTAACACTTACTTGTGATTGCCCAGATCCTACTGTACTATATACTCGCGCAATTGCTGATTTAATTTTTTGTGTAGCAGCTTCAATTGACATTCCTGAAACTGCGATTTGTCCAACGTAATCTATCGTAACTTTTCCTTCGACACTTACCGGAATGCTAGCATTATATTCCTGAACACCATAGACACTCACTTGCAGTTCATCGCCTGGCCCTAAAATATAATTTACTGGTGTAGCCATTTTTAAATCGGGCTCGAAGTTTAACGTTGGATTATCAAAAAGTTCTGAGCCAAAAATTAGCGCGTTAGCCGAATCCTTTACTTTTTCATTTCTAATTTTTTCCTGTCTTCTACCAAAGTCCTCACTTTTGCTTGAAGTATCTGCTTTAGAGTCTTTGCTTTTTTCTTTTAGATTTTTCTTTTCATACTCCGTCAACTTAACTCTTAATTTGTTAAATTCAACTTGAGACATTCCTTTAGACAGAGCCATAGACTCAACCTGATCAATAGTAGTATTATTGCTTTTTAGCTGAGCACTCAACTTTGCCAGATCATCGTCAGAAATATAATCAACTTTTACGGTGCTCAAATCTTTAGATCTCATAATATCTTGTGCATTACTGTTTATAGACAGCATCAATACAAAAATTATGGTAAGAACGTATGTTATTTTTTTCATTTTTATGAATATTGTTTTTCGTAATAATCTTTATAAGCTCCTGAAGTTACATTATTAAGCCATTCCTGATTGCTTAAATACCAGTTTATTGTTTTTTCCAAACCTTCTTCAAAAGTAACTGATGGTTTCCAGCCTAATTCCTTATTAATTTTTGAAGCATCAATAGCATAACGTAAATCATGACCAGGTCTGTCTTTAACATAAGTAATAAGATTTTGAGATGTTCCCTTCTCTCTATCTAACTTAGAATCCATTATTTCACATAATAATTTAACCAAATCAATGTTTTTCCATTCATTAAAACCTCCTATATTATAAGTTTCATGGTTTTTACCTTCATGGAAAACAAGATCAATGGCGATCGCGTGATCTTCTACAAAAAGCCAATCTCTGGTATAATTTCCGTCACCATAAACTGGCAATGGTTTATTATTAATAATATTATTTATGAATAAGGGAATTAGTTTTTCTGGAAAGTGATAGGAACCATAATTGTTTGAACAATTTGTCAGTACATAAGGTAATCCGTATGTTTCTCCATACGCTCGTACGAAATGGTCAGAGCTCGCTTTTGAGGCAGAATAAGGAGAATTTGGATCATATGCTGTAGTCTCTGTAAAAAGTCCTTCTGCACCTAACGAACCATATACTTCATCTGTGCTGATATGATAAAATCTCTTTCCTTCAAAATTGTCTTTCCACTGGTTTTTGGCAGCATTCAATAAATTCATCGTTCCTATAACATTTGTTTTCACAAACGCTAAAGGATCTTCAATTGATCGATCTACATGTGATTCTGCAGCCAGGTGCAGCACTCCTTCAAAATTATGAGTAGCAAAAAGTTCATTAATAAATGACTCGTCTACTATATCTCCTTTAATAAAAGTGTAGTTGGTTTTATTTTCAATATCCTTTATATTTTCTAAGTTACCTGCATATGTTAATGCGTCCAAATTAAAAATTTGATAATCGGGATATTTATTTACAAAACGTCTTACAACGTGAGAGCCAATAAAACCGGCTCCTCCAGTTATTAAAATTTTTTTCATTTAAGTGTACTTAATTTAGTAATTCTGAATTTATCTTTTCTAATTCGCTGTAAATATCTTTTACATCTTGTGAACTTTCTTTTTGCAAAATCAAATTAGCGGTGTCTGTATAGACAAAAATAGTATTTTTTACACCTAAAAAAGTCGTATGCTTATCGCAGCCTATCACCATATTGCCATTATTATCAACTGAATGTCCTCTCGACGCTAAATAATCATAAACTGACTCGAATGATCCTAAGTCTGACCAGGAAAAAGAGGCAGGTACAACCTTGATTTTTTTACTTCTTTCCATAACAGCATAATCAATACTTATGGATGGAATTTCCATAGACAGATCTAAATCTAAAAATCCGTCTTTACTTGCTTCCCAAACTTTTTTTGACTTCTCGTAAACGTCTGGTTGAAATTGCTTTAATTCTTCTAAAAGAACACTGGCTTTAAAACAAAACATTCCACTGTTCCATAAGAAATTACCTTTTGCAATAAACTCTTTTGCTGTGGTCTCATTTGGCTTTTCACGGAATGAAATAACGTTATCGCCCTCTGCTTCAATATAACCGTAACCTGTCTCTGGTTTAGTAGGAATCACCCCAAAAGTAACGATGAAACCATCTTTAGCTTTTGAAACTGCTTCAGCTATTGCCTGATTATAATTATCCATCTGATCAATTATGTGATCTGAAGGAGTAATGATTAAAATATCTTCCGGTTCAGATGCAAATGCCGCAAAAGCAATTGCGGCAGCGGTATTTCTAGGTGTAGCTTCAATAATGTTCACATACGCGGTATCGGTCTTATCCATTACTTGTCCGCTAAGTTGATGATTATCAACATTACCAACAACCATTACTTTATTCGCCAAATGACTGTTTCTATCGACAGTCATTTCAAATAATGATTTCCCTTCAAATATTTCAAGGTATTGTTTTGGTCTGCTTTTACGAGAAAGCGGCCATAATCTGCTTCCCACACCACCTGTCAGGATTACGTGTGTTATTGATTTATTATTCATATTTTCTTAAAATAAAAAAAAGAATTTTAAAAACTATAGTCTATTATCAGCTAAAGTTCCTAAAATCCCCTTTACATCATAAATTAAACTATCTGGCTTTTGCAATTTTGCAAAATCTAGTTCTAAAAATTCCGAATGTGAAACTCCTAGGACTATAGCATCAAATTTATTATCAGGAATAGAGTCCAATGTTACTAAATTATATTCTTTTATTACATCCTGTCCATTTGCGAGAGGGTCGAATATTGTGACTAAAATTCCGTATTCTTTTAATGCTCTTACAACATCAACAATTTTAGTATTTCTTACATCCGGACAATTTTCTTTGAAAGTAATTCCAAGCATCAATAGCTCAGCTCCATTTACTGAAATACCTTTTTTTATCATTAACTTCACAATTTGTGAAGCAACATACTCTCCCATGCTGTCATTTAAACGCCTTCCTGCTAAAATTATTTCAGGATGATAGCCAAACTCCTGTGCTCGCTGCGCTAAATAATAGGGATCCACACCTATGCAGTGCCCTCCAACAAGACCTGGTTTGAACGGCAAAAAATTCCATTTTGTTGAAGCTGCTTCTAAAACTTCCTGCGTATCAATATTCATTAAATTGAATATTTTCGCCAGTTCATTTACAAAAGCGATATTTATATCACGTTGCGAATTCTCTATAACTTTTGCTGCTTCGGCTACTTTAATAGACGGAGCTAAATGAGTTCCAGCTGTAATTACAGACTTATACAATTCATCAACTTTAAGACCTATTTCGGGAGTTGAACCTGAGGTAACTTTTAAAATTTTCTCGACCGTATGTTCTTTGTCTCCAGGATTTATTCTTTCTGGCGAATATCCTGCAAAAAAATCTTCGTTAAACTTTAATCCTGAAACCTGTTCTAAAACCGGGACACATTGTTCTTCTGTAACGCCGGGATAAACCGTAGATTCATAAATTACGATATCATCTTTTTTTAAAACTTTACCAACAGTTTCGCTTGATTTATACAATGGAGTTAAATCCGGCCTGTTATTTCTATCGACAGGAGTGGGAACTGTAACAATATAATAATTACAATCTCTAATATCTTCTAATGATGTTGTGCAATATAAACCCGTTTCTTCTTTAGGATTATCGATTAATACTTTTTGCAAAACATCATCTTCAACCTCTAAAGTAGTATCAGTTCCGGATTTTAAAGAATTGACGCGGGATTCATTTATATCAAATCCAACAACTGCATATTTTGTAGCAAATAATCGAGCTAAAGGCAATCCTACATAACCTAAACCTACAACTGCGATTTTCACTTTTTTTTCTAAATTCATATAATGCAAATTAATTTGGTTCTTAATTTCACGGCTACGCCGTTCCAAGTCACATATTTCTGACTCAGATACCTAAATTAATCATTTTCGGCAAATATAATACAATAAGTCTAGTTATTCAATACGGTTTCACGTAATATTAACCTTAGGAAAAAGTAAAGATTTACAACAGCTTACAAATCAGACTGTAAAAAATTACTTTATAAAAAAAACAGAAGAAAAAATCCAATAAAAGACTTCTCTTCTGTTTTTATTAATGAAATAACGATATTATTTATATTTTATTTTAAGCACACAACCTAATGTTTCCAACACAAGAATATAAGAATTATTGGAAACTTCCTGTACAATTGCATTTTGGTTACTAAATACTCCAGATTCTAATTTAATCCTATCACCAACTTGTATATTTGAAACTGAAATCTCACTTAAATTTGACGCCTTTAAGCTCTGTTTTATAATTTCTATTTCCTGGTCCTTAACAATTGCAGGCTTTCCCAACCAAAACAAATATCTCACAACTCCTGAAACCTGAAAAGCAGAATTTCGTTCAGAATCATTTAAGCGGACAAAAACATAAGAATTAAAAAGAGGAACTTCTACTTTCTTTTTTCGATCCGACCATTGTTTAACTTGTGTAATTAAAGGACAATAGCACTCTATACCTAACTGATTTAGCTTATCGGCAACTTTTTTTTCCCATTTAGGTTTTGTATATACTACGTACCAATTCATTTATATCATTTTATGAAGTAATCCTCAACAACTTCGCTATTATACTTCATTTAAAATCAACTACGCTCCTATGCCGTTATAAACGAAACCAATTGATTCTAATTGTTTACCATCTAAAATATTCCTTCCGTCAAAAACAAAGGCTGGTTTATGCATCGCGTCATAAATTTTTTTCCAATCATAGGTGGTAAACTCATCCCATTCTGTTAAGACTGCAATTGCATGCGCATCTTTACATGCCTCATAAGCATTTTCAAAAACATTTAATGCATTTAAATTTTCTTCATTTGTTCTTGTTTCTAAATAATTCAAATCATTTAACATTTTATTTTTAGAAACCTTGGGGTCAAAAACTGAAATTTTCGCCTGCTCATTTATTAGGTCATCAGCTACATAAATTGCCGCAGATTCTCTGGTGTCATTTGTATCCTTCTTGAAAGCCCATCCTAGAAAGGTGATTTTCTTATCGGCTACCGTATTGTATAAGGTCTGAACAATTTTATTTGAAAATCTTTTTTTCTGGTGATCATTCATAATAATGACTTGTTCCCAATAATCAGCAACTTCATTTAATCCGTACGATTTTGCGATGTAAACCAGATTCAGTATATCTTTTTGAAAACAAGATCCGCCAAATCCTACAGATGCTTTTAGAAATTTAGGTCCAATTCTACTGTCCATTCCAATTGCTTTTGCAACTTCATTTACATCTGCACCCGTTTTTTCACATAATTCTGACATCGCATTTATGGATGAAATACGTTGAGCCAAAAATGCATTGGCCGTAAGCTTGGATAATTCTGAAGACCAAACATTAGTTGTGAGGATTTTATCCTTACTGACCCAATTTGCATACACATCAACTAGCGAATTGATTGCTTCCTGACCTTCTATTGTTGTATCTCCTCCAATTAAAATACGGTCTGGATTTAATAAATCGGTTACTGCTGTACCCTCAGCCAAAAATTCAGGATTTGATAAAATTTGAAACTGAACTCCGTTTCCGGTATTATCTAATATACTTTTAATCGCTTCTGCAGTTCGTACCGGCAAAGTCGATTTTTCTACCACGATTTTATTTTGCTTTGCTACTCTTGCAATTTGCCTTGCACATAATTCAATATATTTTAAATCGGCTGCCATTCCTTTACCCTTTCCATAGGTTTTGGTAGGTGTGTTTACCGAAATAAATATCAATTGAGCATCATCTATAGCTTTGTCAACATCTGTCGAAAAAAATAGATTTCTGCCTCTCGCTTCTGCAACGATTTCAGAAAGACCAGGTTCGTAAATTGGTATATTTTCCGGATTGGGATTATTCCAGTCTGCAATTCTTTGTTCATTCAAATCAACAACTGTAACCTGAATATCAGGACATTTTTGCGCAATAACTGCCATTGTCGGACCTCCAACATATCCTGCACCAATGCAGCAGATTTTTGTAATTTTCATTTGATCTCTATTATCTTGATCTTGATTATTTTAAATTATTCCAATACCATCCGACAGCTTCTTTCAATCCTTCCTGTAGAGAATACTTCGGATCATAACCAAGATGTTTTTTGGCTTTGTCAATACTTGCTAAAGAATGCGGAATGTCTCCTGCTCTGTTTTCACCGTAAACTATTTCTATATCAGCAATCTTAGGGTCATATTGTGATAAATATTCTTTTAGATATTTAACTAAATCATTTAAGGTATTTCTTTCTCCATAAGCAGTATTGTAAACGATATTAACTGCTTCCGGATTTTGACTTGTCATTGCCAAATCATTCATCTGAATGACATTATCTATATAAGTAAAATCACGGGAGTAATTCCCATCTCCGTTAATTACAGGGCTTTCATGATTCATAAATTGTTTTACAAATTTCGGAATCACCGCCGCATATGCACCTTCTGGATCTTGCTTCCTGCCGAAAACATTAAAATACCGAAGACCTATCGTTTCCAATCCGTATGTTTTACTAAAAATTTCAGCATACAACTCATTTACATATTTAGTAATTGCATAAGGCGACAAAGGTTTTCCAATAACATCTTCTACTTTTGGTAATCCTTGCGAATCTCCGTAAGTTGAAGAACTTGCTGCATATACAAATCGTTTCACTTTTGCATCTCGCGCTGCAGTGAGCATATTTAAGAACCCGGAAACATTTACATCGTTTGTTGTAATCGGATCTTTTATTGATCTTGGAACAGAACCCAAAGCAGCCTGATGCAAAACATAATCAACGCCTTCCACTGCCATATTACAGCGATCTAAATCCCTAATGTCTCCTTCAATAAGTTTGTAATTTGGATTTTCTAAAAAATCTACTATGTTATGACGATGTCCTGTTGAAAAATTATCCAGACAAACTACTTTATTTCCCAAGCCTAAAAAATACTCAGTCAAATTTGAACCAATAAATCCAGCTCCGCCTGTTATTAAAATTGTATTTTTTGCTATATTTTCCATGTATTATATTTAGCTTTTTCTAAATCGATTTAAAAGCGTTTTCCAAAATCCTCTTTTAGATTCCTCATCATGATAACCATTTGAGTACGAACCATAACCGTATCCATAACCATAACTCGAGCCATATTTGGCTTTATTTTCATAACCATTTAAAACAATACTTACATTACTTAGCTCTCCTCGTTTTAACCTGGTATTTAACAACGTTATCATATCTTTCTTAGTATAATTTTGTCTGACGATATATAAAGTCACATCTGCAAACTGAACTAATTCTAATGAATCTGCTACCAGCCCTACTGGCGGAGTATCTAAAATGATGTAATCATATTTTAATTTTAATTCATCAATCAACTCTTTCATTCCATCACTTAATATAAGTTCTGATGGATTTGGCGGAATCGGCCCAGAAAGTATTACATCTAAATTTGGAATTTGGGTTGAATTTGTAATTTCTGCCAGATTATTTTGCTTAATCAGATAATTAACAACTCCTAAAGGCGTTGTCAATTGAAACTCATCTGCCAATCTTGGTTTTCGCAAATCCAGGCCTACAATTACAGTTTTCTTTTCGCTTAAAGCGAAAACAGTAGCAATATTGATAGAGCAGAAAGTCTTTCCTTCACCACTTATAGATGAAGTAATCATTAATGTTTTTGACCCATTCACCTGTTGCTTTTTATATAAAAACTGAAGCGAGGATCGTATTCCTCTGAAAGCCTCAGAGAGAGCAGATTTTGGCTTTTCAAATACCGCTAAATTTATTGAATCCTTATTAACACCAATGACACCTAGTAGAGGTATTTGCGTTAATTTACTAATATCTTCAATATTCTGAATTGAATTGTTAATAAAGAAAATCCCAAGAATAAATACTAACGGAATTAAAATCCCCAAAAACAAAGCCATTATATAATTGACTGACGTTTTTGGACCAATTAATCCTCCCCCAATATCTTTCGCAGGATCTATAAAATGAATATCTGATAAATTTGATGCCCTTACAATTTCAGCTTCATTTCTTTTTTGAAGAAACTCCGTATAAATATTATCATTCAAATCGTATTTCCTTTTGATCTTCAGGAGTTCCTGCTGTTCTACCGGAAGCTTTCTGACTGTACTCTCAGCTTGTCCCATTTTGGCATTTACCAAAGAGAGATCGTAGAGTAAGGATGCTTTTGCTGTAACAATGTTTTCCTGAAGCACATTTTTTACAGCTGCCATCTGATTATCAAAATCCTTAAAGATTTTTTCGCTTTTTACAGCATACGCCATTTCCGATCTTTGTGTAGAAAGGGCTATCAATTTTGAAACACTGGCAACAATATTAGGATCTTCAATTCCGGCAACGGATGGCGCGGGTAATCTGGAATAATCTTCACTGCTGTTTAAATAAGACTTGAGAGAATTATAATACGCAATTTTTCTGGTCAATAGATCTTTTTCAACATCAAAACCCATTATTTTCTCTGAAACTTTAGCACCGCCATCTTCTATTTCGTAGATGTTTTTGTCTTTTTGAAAAGTTTTTAACTCATTTCCGGTTTGTTTGAGCTGAGATTCCATTGCAACCAGAGTACTGTCAATAAATCTAATTGTGTTGGTTGCAAATTGATTTTTACCGTCAAGCTGAATTTTAATAAGCATTTTTACAGTCGAGTTTAAATAGTCAACCATTCTTGCTTTATTTGTTCCTTGCATAGATAAAGTCAATATTGATCCTCCACTTTTTCCACCATCGACATTTATACCTTTATATCCGGAAACAGTTCCGTCAAAATCATTAAATCTGACAAAATACTCTTTTCCTTTATAAAAACCTGGATTATCTTTTATCTGCACTTTCCAACTTAAGAATGGAAGATTAACCGTTTCTCCAACTTTATATTTTTTAGCAAAAATAGTTGGCTGTACAGAAGTATTACTATATGTATTATCACTATATTTAATTAAAGAAACAGAATTGGCTTCAAAAGGAATTTGAATTTGATATTGATTTTCGCTTAAAAACTTAATCTTTATCAAAGTATTAGCAAGCTGTCCTTTTGTTTTATCTATTTCTACATAGAAAGGTACAGCTCCATAAGAATCCACAAGATTATATTCTCCCTGTTCCAGATAATCAATATAAAATTGTAGTTTATCGACCACTAGCTCATTGTGAGATCTGGACTGCAAAATAGTAGAAATACCATTTACCTGATCAGAGATTCCTCCCCAATTAAACACCAGACTTGTGTTGGCAGTAAAAAACGGATTACTTTCTTCTTTAATAGAAACCATGGTTTGCATACCGTAAATTTTTTCTTTACGGATATTTACCTGATAAGCGATAGTAAAAGCAATAATTAAACTAACCAGAAACCATTTCCAGTAACTAATAATTTTCAACAAAAAACCTTTAAAATCAAAATTGGAATGATTTTCAAAAATGGAAAAGTCTTTGATATCTAACATTTTCTAAATCAGTTTTAATTTTTTATAATAAGATAAACTGTTGTCGCCAAAGACAGCAATGTAATTATCGTTCCTATAGATTGTATCCCTGTCTGGCCAGTTCCCCATGTTTTTTGCCTCAATGGTTTTACATAAATATAATCATTGGGCTGTAAATAGTAATATGGCGATTTCATGACATTTACATCGGTAAGATCAATATCATGCATTTGAACTCCTGTTGGAGTCTGACGAATTATAGTGACTTCTTTTCTATTTCCTACTGTAGTAATATCTCCTGCATTAGCCACAGCTTCTAAAATGTTCACATTATCTTTAAATAATGTTTTGGTACCGGTACTTCCAACCTCGCCATTTATTGTATATCTGAAACCCGCTAATTTAACTGTCACAAAAATATTGGCTTCACTTTTAAAATATTCTTCCAGTAATTTCTTTTCTATTTTTATACGAACTTCTTCAAGTGTATAACCAATTACATTTATTTCTCCTAAAATTGGCACTCTTATATTACCATGATCATCCACTGTGAAACCATCGAAATACAAACCAGATTCAGATTTTCCTGTCGAACCATCCTGACCTTCACTGGTATTAAATATGGTAACCAGTTTTGGATCAATTGCTTTTATAGTAACACTTAAAATATCATTAACCTGTAGTCGGTAAGGTTTTGATTCAACAGCTGTAATAGCACTTTGCTCTCCCGAACTGTTTTTATCCTGCAAATAAACTAAATCTTTAATCGGAATACACGATGTAAATAATGCTGAAATTAATAAGAATAAAAAAAAGCTATTTTTTGTCATTAGTTCAATTTTATCGCAAATATAGCTTTTCCTTAAAGGTCCGGAAAAACCAAACTGTATTTGGGTTTAATTAATTATTTTTAAATGTTTTTTCAAAAGGTACTCTGTGTAAAATACTTCGCCCCAGCGTTACTTCATCTGCATATTCCAGTTCATCGCCAACGGATATTCCTCTTGCGATTGTAGATATAATAATCTCGACGTCCGCAATTTGTTTGTAAATATAAAAATTTGTTGTATCGCCCTCCATCGTTGAACTTAGAGCAAAAATTATTTCGCTCACTTTTCCATCCTTCACTTTTTCAACCAAACTTGATATATTTAACTGACTGGGGCCCACGCCTTCTATTGGAGAAATTTTCCCTCCTAAAACATGATAAATCCCTTTAAACTGACCGGTATTTTCAATTGCCATTACATCTCTGATATCTTCAACAACACATATGGTCTCATGATTTCTCAAGGCATTGGCACAAATTTCACAAGTTTTAGTATCCGAAATATTATGGCAGCTTTCGCAAAACTTAATATCCTCACGCATATTTAATAATGCCTGAGACAAAAACGAAGTCTGTTCTTTTGGCTGCTTAAGCAGATGAAGAACTAGTCGAAGCGCGGTACGTTTACCTATACCCGGTAACTGCGACATTTCGTTTACTGCTTTTTCAATAAGTTTTGATGAAAATTCCATGACGACAAAAGTAATACTTTTAATGATTTTGCCAGCATTCCAGCTACTAAATTCGGCCTGCAGAAACATTCAATTGTTGATACTACAATTCTTTCATATTCTGTTCGGTGCCTGATTAAAAGCTGAGTTGTTTTTACAAATCATCAATTACTTCATTAATATTGACTTGTCGCTAATAAAACTAAAGTGCACGCCACTTCTTTTTTAATATTGTTCAACTCTAATAATTGATATAATTCCGGATTTTCTGTTCCAGGATTAAAAATTACTCTTTCCGGTTGTGCTTCAATGATATAGTTATAATAATCTCTCTGACGAGCAGGATTTAAATACAACGTAATTGTATCTATATTTTTAACCGGTATTGCCTTTGTCTGAATTTTTACTCCTGCCACTTCTCCCGCTTTCTGACCAATAGCCAGAACAGAATGACCTTTACCAACTAACATGTTTACAGCTCTGTATGAATAACGTTCCGGATTTGTAGATGCTCCAAGAACTAATGTTTTCTTATTTTTCATTTTTTCGATTTAGAATGCAAAAGTAAACAAAAAGACCGATGTAACCTTATCTAATTGATTGTGAATTGAGAAGAATTAAAACATTATCCTAACATAAATCAGCGTAAAGACATCAAAAAATAACTACATTTACTTTACCTAACCCAAACTATATGGAATTATTCATTTATTTATTTGCTGCTCTATTTTCAGTATTGAACCCTATCGGAACGGTCCCGATATTTGTCGGATTAACACAACATGATTCCAAAAAAGAGAGATCGCGAATTTCGCTTTGGACCGCAATTAATGTTTTTATAATATTATTGGTTTCTTATTTTATTGGTCAATATGTTTTATCTTTTTTCGGAATAAGTATAGATGCACTGAGAATAGCGGGCGGAATTGTTATTGTAAATTCTGGTTTTTCTTTACTTTCAGGAAAATTCAATAAAAAACGCGGAATCAACAAAAAGATAGAAAACGAGGCACAGCAAAGAAATGATATAGCGCTTACGCCACTCGCAATTCCGATGTTGGCGGGACCCGGTTCTATGTCACTTTTAATTGCTTTTTATCAGGAGCACCATCAACTAAACGAAATTATAATTTCATCACTAGCTATTTTAGCTATTGCAGTTGCCATTTTCCTAATCTTAAAAAGCGCACATTATTTAGCCAGGATACTAGGCGCTTCGGGAATTGTTGCCATTTCCAGAATTGTTGGATTTATCGTAATCTCAATCGGAATTCAGTATATCGTTAGTTCAATAGTAAATATTGTAAAAGGAAATTTGCTATAATACAGTATTAATTTAAAAGAAAAAAGGGATAAATTCACAGTGTGTTTTTATCCCTTTATATTTAATAAATCTTTTTTTAACTTCTCGGAAGAAAAACTTCCGCCATCATACATCTGGCACTTCCGCCTCCGCATGCTTCGATAGTATCCAAACTTGAACTTAAAATCTCAGCGTGATTTTCTAATTGTGCTATTTGTTTTGGAGTTAAACTCTGATGAGCCGATGCACTCATTACAATGTAACGTTTATCATCTGAACCTCTAAGTTCTAACATATTTCCGGCGAAATTATTTACCTGCGCTTCGGTAATTAAGATAATTTCCTTGTTATCTGCCTTCAAATTATCCAGAACCATTTTACGTTCTTTTTTATCATCAATACAATCTGCGCAAATTACTGCAAAGGTTTCTCCTAAGCACATCATTACATTAGTATGATATATAAGTTTACGCTCACCGTCTACAGTCTGAAAAGCTTCAAAAATAACCGGGGCATAATCAAAATCTTCACAAAATTCGATAAACAGTTCTTCATCTGCTCTTGGAGATAATGCGCAATATGCTTTTCCGTTTGCTCTGTCTAATAACAAACTTCCTGTTCCTTCTAAGAAAATTCCATCTTCTTCCGCAGAGGTATAATCCATGATTTCTGTAATCTCGAATCCTTTTTCCTCCAAAGTATCAAAAATATCCTCACGGCGTTCCTGACGTCTGTTCTCTGCAAACATAGGATAAAGTGCTACATCTCCATTTTCATGAAAAGAAACCCAGTTGTTTGGAAAAATACTGTCTGGGGTATCCGTTTCTAAGGTGTCTTCAATAACAGTAACATCTACACCAACTGCTCTTAATTTCTCAACAAAAGCATCGAATTCCTGTTGCGCTTTAGCATTAACAGTACTTGGTAAAAGTCCGTCCAATACTTTTTGATAATAATTATTTACAGCAGTCTGCTCATTCATTCTGAAGGCGACTGGACGAATCATCACTATAGCGTTTGTTGTTTGTCTCATGATTTTTATATTTTTTTGTTTCAGGTTTTAAGTTTCAGGTTTGTGGAAACATGAAACATTAAATTTGAAACAAACTCTTAATCTCTAATTAATGGCAAAGTTGAACATCTCAACAAACCTTCCTGTTTGGCAATTTCCGCGTATGGAATTTCTTCTACTACAAAACCATTTGCACGAAGCCAATTGTTTAACCTTGTAAAGTTTTTTTCAGAAACCACTACATTTTCATCAATCGAAAATACATTGGAGAACATATTGTACATTTCATTTCTTTCGATGTGAAATAAATTTTCTTTTCCAAAAAGATTCACCAAATACAAATAATCTGCCTCCTCACGGAATCCTCTTTTATAAATGATTCCCTTATTTTTCCCAACAGGTTGAAAGCAACAGTCAAGATGCAGAGCATTGTCTCTGGCTTCCAGTTTTGATTTCACCAAATCGAATTCCTTAACAATTTTATTTGGAAATAATTCTTTGATAAAGTTAACGCCCTGCATATTTGTGCGTGCGGTAATGTAATCCTTATAGTCACTTCCTTTATAAGTTCCCACAAAAATGTGGTCATTCCAAAGCATAACATCTCCTCCTTCAATATGAACTTCCTCAGGAGGACGAACCACTTTTAGAGGATCTATTTGATCTATTACATATTGAATGGCATCTAATTCTCTTTCTCTATCCGGAAGTATATTTGACTTTACAAAAGTATCATCAATAACAAAACCGATATCTCTGGCAAAAATCTGATTGTAGTTTTCAATCATTTCGGGTCGATAAACCGTTACATCATACTTCTTGAAAACAGCATTAAAAGCCTCCATCTCGACAACCATATCTTTTTCTAAAGGATAGGTTCCCGCTTTAATATGTTCCAATGATTTAGGATCATAAGCTTCTTCCAGCGTTGGAGTCGGCCCATTATGAACAGCAGAACCTAAAACAACTGCACGAAGCCTGGATGTTTCGTTCTTTACATTTAATTGCAACATAACCTTATTATATTTTGAGCAAATATAAAAAAAGCTTCACAGTTAAGTGAAGCTTTCATTTTTTTTATTTCTGAGGCTCAAATTCTCTAAGAGGATGTCCTGTGTAAATTTGTCTTGGTCTGCCAATTGGCTCTTTATTTTCACGCATTTCTTTCCATTGTGCGATCCAGCCCGGTAGTCTTCCAATAGCAAACATTACGGTAAACATATCAGTTGGAATACCTAAAGCTCTGTATATAATTCCAGAATAGAAATCTACATTTGGATATAAATTTCTAGATTTGAAGTAATCATCTTCTAAGGCTGCAGACTCTAATTTTTTAGCTATTTCTAAAATTGGATCTTCAACTCCTAAAGTTTCCAGAACTTCTTTTGCTGCTTTTTTGATAATTTTCGCTCTAGGATCAAAGTTTTTGTACACTCTGTGTCCGAATCCCATTAAACGGAAAGGATCATTTTTATCTTTTGCTTTCGCTAAAAATTTATCTGTATCTCCACCGTCTTTATTGATTTCTTCAAGCATTTCAAGAACAGCCTGATTTGCACCTCCGTGAAGAGGTCCCCAAAGAGCAGACACTCCCGCAGAAACAGAAGCAAATAAACCTGCATGAGAAGAACCTACCATTCTAACCGTAGAAGTAGAACAGTTTTGTTCGTGATCAGCGTGAAGAATAAATAATTTATCTAAAGCATTTACTATTACCGGATTTGCGGCATAAGGACCTGTAGGCAATTTAAACATTAATTGCATAAAACTTTCCACGTATCCTTTTGTATTGTCATAATAATTCAACGGATACCCCATAGATTTTCTGTAAGTCCACGTCGCAATTACCAGAAATTTAGCCATTGTTTTACAAATAGCTTCATACATTTCTTTTTCGTTATCAACATTAACCGCTTTTGGATTAAATGCAGTTAAAGCACTGGTCAAGGCAGATAAAACTCCCATTGGATGTGCTGTTTTTGGAAAGCCATCAATGATATTTTTCATTTCTTCGTTTACCAAAGAATGTTTTTTAATACCATTTTCAAATTGCTCCAACTCTGCTTTTGTAGGCAATTCTCCAAAAATTAAAAGATAGGAAACTTCCAAAAAATTAGATTTTTCTGCCAGATCTTCTATTGAATATCCTCTGTAACGCAATATACCTAATTCTCCATCCAGAAAGGTAATTTCACTTTTACAAGATCCAGAATTTTTATAACCTGGGTCAATTGTAATTACACCGGTTAAATCACGTAATTTGTTGATATCGATAGCTGATTCATTTTCGCTTCCAGTAATAACCGGAAGTTCGATTTTTTGACCATCTATTTCTAATGTAGCTATTTTTGACATAATATATGGGAAATAATTCTTTAAATAATAATTTACCAAATCTAATGAATTTAAGACTAATTAAAAAAAGAATACTGCTATGAATTTGTTAAAACTCCAAAAAAAAACCATCTGCAGATACAGATGGCTTTTTTTAATATATAATAATAAGAATTATTTGATCTTAAAAGCATTTAAACCAGGGAAGTAAGCTGTACTTCCAAGCTCTTCTTCGATTCTTAATAATTGATTGTATTTTGCCATACGATCAGAACGTGAAGCAGATCCTGTTTTAATCTGACCACAGTTTAAAGCAACAGCTAAATCTGCAATTGTATTATCTTCAGTTTCTCCTGAGCGGTGAGACATTACCGATGTATATCCAGCATTTTTAGCCATATTTACAGCGGCAATAGTTTCAGTTAAAGTTCCAATTTGGTTTACTTTTACCAGGATTGAATTTGCAATTCCTTTTTGAATTCCTGTAGACAAACGCTCTACATTAGTAACAAATAAATCATCACCAACTAATTGTACCTTGTGTCCAATTTTTTCAGTTAAGTATTTCCATCCATTCCAGTCATCTTCGTACATACCATCTTCGATAGAAATAATTGGATATTTAGCAGCAAGTTCAGCTAAATAATCTGCCTGCTCTTCAGAAGTTCTGATTTTTCCAGTTTCACCTTCAAATTTAGTATAATCGTATTTTCCGTCAACATAGAATTCAGAAGCAGCACAGTCAAGAGCAATCATAATTTCGTCTCCGAAAGAATAACCTGCTTTCTCAACAGCCAATTTAATTGTATCCAAAGCATCTTCAGTTCCACCAGCTAAATTTGGAGCAAAACCTCCTTCATCTCCTACAGCAGTACTTAAACCTCTGTCATGTAAAACTTTTTTCAAACTGTGGAAAATTTCAGTTCCCATTTGCATAGAATGCGTAAAAGATGTTGCTTTTACAGGGAAAATCATAAATTCCTGAAATGCGATCGGCGCATCAGAGTGAGAACCACCGTTGATGATATTCATCATTGGAACCGGCAATGTATTAGCAGAAACACCACCTACGTATCTGTATAATGGCAATCCTAGTTCATTAGCAGCAGCTTTTGCAGCGGCCAAAGAAACTCCTAAAATAGCATTAGCTCCTAATTTTGATTTATTTGGAGTACCATCTAAATCAATCATTAACTGGTCAATTGTGTTTTGTTCGAAAACAGAAGTACCAACTAATTCTTCAGCAATAACAGTATTTACATTGTTCACTGCATTTAAAACACCTTTACCAAGGTAAGCCTTACCTCCATCACGTAATTCAACAGCTTCGTGCTCTCCAGTTGATGCTCCCGAAGGAACAGCAGCTCTACCTAAAACTCCATTTTCCGTTACTACATCAACTTCAATAGTAGGATTCCCTCTTGAATCAAGAATTTGTCTTGCGTGAACTTTAATTATAATACTCATTATTTTTGTTTTTTTATTAATAAATTATATTTTTTTTTCGAAATTATAAAAATATTCAATACTATAAACGCATTTCTGCTATTAAACACTTTTATTTATTAACTACATCGTTTTAGACTGAGCTAGTTTAATATTCTCAACAAACTGATCAAACAAATAAGAAGAATCATGTGGTCCGGGACTAGCTTCCGGATGGTATTGCACTGAAAAACAGTTTTTATTTTTCATTCTCATTCCTGCAACGGTATCATCATTTAAATGAATATGCGTAAGCTCTAATTCCGGATGACCATTTAGCGCTTCTCTCTTTACAGCAAAACCGTGATTTTGAGAAGTAATTTCTCCTTTACCGGTTATAAGGTTTTTTACCGGATGATTAATTCCTCTGTGGCCCCCAAACATTTTATAAGTCTGAACTCCGTTTGCCAGAGCAATAATCTGGTGTCCTAAACAGATCCCGAATAACGGTTTATCATCTGCGATAATATTTTTCGCTACTTCTATCGCACTGTACAAAGGATCTGGATCTCCAGGTCCATTCGACAGGAAGTAACCGTCAGGATTAAATGCTGAAAGATCCTCATAAGACGAATCGTATGGAAATACCTTTATATAACAATCTCTCTTTGCGAGATTTCTTAAAATATTCTTTTTAATACCAAGATCAAGAGCTGAAATTTTGTAAGTAGCGTTTTCCTCACCAATAAAGTAAGGCTCTTTAGTCGAAACTTTTGAAGCAAGCTCTAAACCTTCCATATTAGGAACGTTAGCCAATTCTTTCTTCAAATCTTCAACAGAAGTTCCATCTGTACAAATAACGGCATTCATTGCACCATTATCGCGAATATAACTAACAAGAGCTCTTGTATCAACATCCGAGATACAAATAAGATTTTGTTTAGTAAAATATTCTTCCAAACTTCCTGAAGCACCTTCTCTTGAATAATTAAAACTAAAATTTTTACAAACTAAACCAGCAATTTTTACGCTTTCCGATTCTACTTCTAAATCATTAACACCATAGTTACCAATATGAGGATTTGTAGTAACCATAATTTGTCCAAAATAAGAAGGATCAGTAAAAATTTCCTGATATCCCGTCATTCCAGTATTAAAACAAACCTCACCAAAAGTCTTACCGCTAATTCCGATAGATTTTCCATGAAAAATTGTTCCGTCACTAAGTAATAAAATGGCGCTTTGTCGTGTTGTGTATTTCATTCTTGAATTTGTATTGTTTTTTTATCAGGTTATAAAACCAAAATACGGTTTCTGTTATAATTAGATATTTTGCAAATTTACTTCTTTAAAAGAGTGCTTCCAAGATTTTTTAAAACTTTCATTCGTAAAAATAAAACCCATTAATTTAAATAAGTTACATTTTTGAATGTTTCCAAAAAATCAAAAAAAAAGGATAAACTAAAAATTAGTTTATCCTTGATTATTATAGAATGATTACTCTCATAATTATTCAGAAGCTTCTGTAGTCGTTTCTGTTTCAGCAGCAGGAGCTTCTGCAGCAGGAGCATCCTTTTTAGCTTTTCCACCACGACGGCTTTTTGCTTTTTTAACTTCTTTTTTACCTCCGTTGTAAAGTTCATTGAAATCAACAAGTTCGATCATTGCCATATCAGCATTATCTCCTAAACGATTTCCAACTTTAATGATACGAGTGTATCCACCTGGACGGTCACCAACTTTAGCAGCTACATCTCTGAACAAGTCAGTTACAGCATATTTGCTACGTAAGTAAGCAAAAACAATACGACGGTTATGAGTCGTGTCGTCTTTTGATTTTGTAATTAAAGGCTCAACGAATTGTTTAAGCGCTTTAGCTTTAGCAACAGTAGTGTTAATACGTTTGTGCTCAATAAGAGAACAAGCCATATTAGCCAACATAGCTTTTCTATGTCCAGTCTGTCTGCTTAAGTGATTGAATTTTTTTCCGTGTCTCATTGCTATTTTAAATTTAACCCCGCAAGCGGGATTGAATTATTCTTTATCTAATTTGTATTTAGCTAAATCCATTCCGAAAGTTAAATTCTTAACTGCAACAAGTTCATCAAGTTCAGTTAAAGATTTTTTACCAAAATTACGGAATTTCATCAGGTCATTTTTATTGAACGATACTAAATCACCAAGTGTATCAACTTCAGCCGCTTTCAAGCAATTTAATGCTCTCACAGATAAATCCATATCAACAAGCTTAGTTTTAAGCAATTGTCTCATATGCAATGACTCTTCATCATACGATTCTGTTTGTGCAATTTCGTCAGCCTCAAGTGTAATTCTTTCATCAGAAAACAACATGAAATGGTGAATTAAAACTTTAGCAGCTTCAGTAAGAGCATCTTTTGGATTAATAGATCCATCAGTTTTGATTTCAAAAACTAATTTTTCGTAATCTGTTTTTTGCTCTACACGGAAATTTTCGATTGCATATTTTACATTTTTTACCGGAGTAAAAATTGAGTCTGTAAAAATCGTTCCAATTGCAGCATTCTGTTTTTTGTTCTCCTCAGCAGGAACGTATCCTCTACCTTTTTCGATTGTTAAATCGAAGTTCAATTTGATTTTAGAATCTAAATTACAGATAACAAGGTCTGGATTCAAAACTTGGAAACCTGAAATAAATTTCTGGAAATCACCTGCTGTCAATTGATCTTTACCGGAAACAGAAATAGTAACTGATTCATTATCGATATCTTCAATTTGACGTTTGAAACGTACTTGTTTTAGATTAAGGATAATTTCGGTAACATCTTCAACAACACCTGAAATAGTAGAAAACTCATGATCTACACCTTCGATACGAACAGATGTAATTGCATAACCTTCTAATGCTGAAAGCAAAACTCTTCTAAGTGCATTACCAACTGTCAATCCGTAACCAGGTTCTAAAGGTCTAAATTCGAATTTACCTTCAAAATCGGTTGAATCGATCATGATAACTTTATCGGGCTTTTGAAAATTAAATATTGCCATAAATTTCGACTAAGTCAATTATTATTTGTTGTACAACTCTACGATTAATTGTTCTTTAATGTTTTCTGGAATTTGAAGTCTCGCAGGTACAGAAACAAAAGTTCCTTCTTTAAGATCATTGTTCCAAGTAATCCATTCATAAACATGACTTGAATTTGATAAAGAACGTTCGATAGCTTCTAAAGATTTAGATTTTTCACGAACTGCAACTTTATCACCAGGCTTAAGGTGGTAAGAAGGAATATTAACAACCTCTCCATTTACAGTAACGTGTCTGTGAGATACGATTTGACGTGCACCTCTTCTAGATGGAGCAATTCCCATTCTAAAAACAACATTATCTAATCTTGCTTCGCATAATTGTAATAAAACCTCACCAGTAACTCCTTTAGTAGCTGATGCTTTTTCGAATAAATTTCTGAATTGTTTTTCTAAAATTCCGTAAGAATATTTAGCTTTTTGCTTTTCCATTAACTGAACAGCGTACTCAGATTTTTTTCCTCTTTTTTTAGCCATCCCGTGTTGTCCAGGTGGGTAATTTCTTTTTTCGAAAGATTTATCATCTCCGAAGATTGCTTCGCCAAATTTACGAGCGATTCTTGTGCTAGGACCAGTATATCTTGCCATTTTGAATTGTTTAAGATAGAGATTATGAATTCAGGTCTTATCCTTCGATAATCGTTGTTCTATCTACGTTATACTATAATTAAATTTGAGTATTATACTCTACGTCTTTTTGGAGGACGACATCCGTTGTGAGGCATTGGAGTAACATCGATAATCTCTGTAACTTCAATTCCACCGTTATGAATAGAACGGATAGCAGACTCACGTCCGTTTCCTGGTCCTTTTACATAAACTTTTACTTTTTTAAGTCCTGCTTCAAGAGCTACTTTACTACAATCTTCTGCTGCCATTTGAGCTGCGTATGGAGTATTCTTTTTAGAACCTCTGAAACCCATTTTACCAGCTGAAGACCAAGAAATAACTTCACCTTTCTTATTAGTCAAGGAAATGATAATATTGTTGAAAGTCGCAGAAATATGAGCTTCACCCGTTGATTCAACGATAACTTTACGTTTTTTTGCAGTTGCTTTAGCCATATTACTTATTATTTAGTTGCTTTTTTCTTGTTAGCAACAGTTTTTCTTTTACCTTTTCTTGTTCTAGAGTTGTTTTTAGTTCTTTGTCCTCTTAAAGGAAGACCAGATCTGTGACGGATACCTCTATAACAACCAATATCCATTAAACGTTTGATGTTTAAAGAAACCTCAGAACGTAATTCTCCTTCAATTTTGTAAAATGAAACAGCTTCACGAATTGCTCCGATCTCATCATCATTCCAATCTTGAACTTTTTTATCTTGGCTTACTTGAGCTTTCTCTAAAATCTCAATAGCTCTACTTTTTCCTAGTCCGAAGATGTAGGTAAGTGCAATAACACCTCTTTTGTTTTTTGGGATATCTACCCCTGCTATTCTTGCCATAATTATCCTTGTCTTTGTTTAAATCTAGGATTCTTTTTGTTTATTACGTACAATCTCCCTTTTCTACGCACGATAATACACTCGGCGCTTCTCTTTTTTACTGATGCTCTAACTTTCATATTGAATATCCTTTAATATCGATAAGTAATTCTTGCTTTTGACAAATCGTAAGGACTCATTTCTAGTTTCACTTTATCACCAGGTAATAATTTGATGTAATGCATTCGCATTTTTCCAGAAATATGAGCAATTACTATATGTCCATTTTCTAACTCTACACGGAACATCGCATTTGATAATGCTTCAATGATTGATCCGTCTTGTTCTATTGCTGATTGTTTTGCCATAAATATATTAAGCTACCGCTTTTCTATTTTTACCAGTCTTCATTAAACCATCATAATGTTTGTTTAACAAGTATGAATTGATTTGTTGAATAGTATCTATTGCAACACCAACCATAATTATTAAAGAGGTACCTCCAAAAAACATTGCCCAAGATTGTTGTACATCCATAATACTTACAACAATAGCTGGGAACACAGCAATCAAAGCAAGGAATAAAGATCCTGGGAAAGTTATTAAAGACATCACTTTATCTAGGAAATCAGAAGTTTCTGCTCCCGGCCTAACACCTGGAATAAAACCACCGCTTCTTTTTAAATCATCAGCCATTTTGTTTGTAGGTACAGTGATTGCAGTATAAAAGAATGTAAATACAATAATTAAAGTTGCAAAAACAAAATTATACCAAAATCCGAACATATTACTAAATGCTCCAACAATCGATTGTGATGTATCTGATTTAGATAGCCCAGCTACAGCTGCAGGAATAAACATAATTGCCTGAGCAAAAATGATTGGCATTACTCCGGAAGCATTAAGCTTTAGAGGAATCCATTGTCTATTACCTCCTGCTAAATCCTGCTCGTAATCACCAGTTGTAGTACGACGAGCGTATTGAACCGGGATTCTGCGTACTGCCATAGTAAGCAATACACAAGCAATGATAACTAACAGCCACACAATAATTTCAATAACTAATAACATTGGACCTCCATTGTTATTGGTAACTCTCGTAGTAAACTCTTGTATAAAAGCTTGCGGTAAACGCGCTAAGATACCTACCATAATTAACAATGAAATACCGTTTCCAATACCTTTATCCGTAATTTTTTCACCTAGCCACATAGCAAAAATTGTACCAGTTACCAAGATGATTACAGATGAGAACAAAAATTCAGGAGAATTAAAGCCTAGCAAAAATGCATTACTAGGCAGTGTTCTGTATAGATTATAGATATAAGTTGGACCTTGAACCAATGTGATAGCGATTGTCAACCAACGAGTGATTTGATTAATCTTTTTTCTACCACTTTCTCCATCATTTTGAAGTTTTTGTAAATATGGAATCGCAATCCCCATCAACTGAACAACAATAGACGCAGAAATATAAGGCATGATACCTAAAGCAAAAACTGAAGCTTTAGAGAAAGCACCCCCGGTGAACATGTCCAGGATAGATCCCAGACCATTTTTAGTTTGTCCCGCTAATCCAGTCAATTGCGTTGCGTCAATTCCAGGAAGCGTAACGTGTGCTCCAAAACGATATACTAAAAGTAGTCCTAATGTAATTAGGATTCTATTCTTTAGTTCTTCGATTTTCCAAACATTACTTATTGATTCAATAAATTTCTTCATCTTAATAGATAAGTTATATAGTTACAGCTTCTCCACCAGCAGCTTCAATAGCAGCTTTTGCAGTAGCAGTAAATTTGTGGGCAGTTACTTTTAATTTTGCTTTCAATTCGCCTCTACCTAAAATCTTAACGATTTCATTTTTGGTAGCAAGACGGTTAGCTACGAAATCTGTCATAGAAACAGAATCAGTAATTACACCATTGTCTACTAACAATTGAAGCGTATCTAAATTAACACCTTCGTATTCTTTACGATTGATGTTTGTGAAACCAAACTTAGGCACACGTCTTTGAAGTGGCATCTGCCCTCCTTCAAATCCAATCTTTTTAGAATAACCAGAACGAGATTTTGCTCCTTTGTGACCTCTTGCAGAAGTACCACCTTTTCCAGAACCTTCTCCTCTACCTAATCTTTTATTTTGATTGTGTGTAGATCCTTCAGCAGGTTGTAAGTTACTTAAATTCATAACAGTATTTGTTATTTAGCTTCTTCTACAGAAACTAAGTGTTTAACTTTGTTTATCATCCCAAGGATAGCAGGATTTGACTCATGCTCCACAACTTGTCCAATTTTACGTAGACCTAAAGCTTCCAATCCTCTTTTTTGAGAAAGCGGACAGTTGATTTTGCTTCTTACTTGTTTTACTAATAATTTAGCCATAATTTCCTTGAATTAACCTTTAAAAACTTTCTCTAAAGAAACACCTCTTTGTTTTGCAACAGTGTGAGCGCTTCTCATTTGCAATAAAGCATCAAAAGTTGCTTTAACTACGTTATGTGGGTTTGATGATCCCTGAGATTTAGATAATACATCGTGAATACCTACTGATTCAAGAACCGAACGAACAGCTCCACCAGCAATAACTCCTGTACCATGAGACGCAGGAATTAAGAATACACGTGCACCACCAAATTTACCTTTTTGTTCGTGAGGAACAGATTGTCCGTTCAAAGGAATTCTAACTAGATTTTTCTTAGCATCTTCTACTGCTTTCGCAATTGCTTCAGAAACGTCTTTAGATTTTCCTAATCCATGACCAACTACTCCGTTTTCATCACCTACAACTACAATAGCAGAAAAACCAAAAGCTCTACCCCCTTTTGTAACCTTAGTAACACGATTAACACTTACCAGACGATCTTTAAGTTCAAGACCACTAGGTTTTACCAATTCTACATTTTTGTATTTAGACATAATATATTAGAATTTAAGTCCAGCCGCTCTTGCGCCTTCTGCTAATGATTTAATACGACCGTGATACAAATATCCACCTCTGTCAAAAGTGATGGTATCAATCCCAGCTTTTAACGCTTTCTCCGCAACTAGTTTTCCAACAGCAGCAGCTACTTCAACGTTAGTACCTTTTCCTATTTCTTTTTCTCTTGAAGATGCAGCTAATATAGTAACTCCATTTACATCATCAATAATTTGAGCGTAAATTTCTTTGTTACTTCTAAAAACAGAAAGTCTAGGTCTAGCAGCAGAACCACTAATAGCTTTTCTAATTCTGTATTTAATTCTCTGTCTTCTATCAGATTTTGTTAATGACATAATCTTATTTTTTAAGCTGATTTACCTGCTTTTCTTCTTAATACTTCACCCACAAATTTAACACCTTTTCCTTTATATGGCTCAGGCTTACGGAAACCTCTGATTTTCGCAGCAACTTGTCCTAAAAGTTGTTTGTCAAATGATGTTAATTTTACGATAGGGTTCTTTCCTTTTTCAGATATTGTTTCTAAACTTACTTCTGGAGCAACTTCTAAAACAATATTGTGAGAATATCCAAGAGCTAAATCTAACTTTTGACCTTGGTTTGAAGCTCTGTAACCAACTCCAACTAATTCTAGCTCCTTAGTAAAACCTTCAGATACACCCACAATCATATTATTGATTAAAGATCTGTATAATCCGTGTTTTGCTCTTTGGTCCTTATGATCAGACGATCTTTCTACTAAAACCTGATCGCCTTCAACTTTTACAGTTACGTCCGAAAACTCCTGAGTAAGTTGACCTTTTTTTCCTTTTACTGTAATAATACCGTCTTTAACTTCTACAGTTACACCAGCAGTGATTACAATTGGGCTTTTACCTATTCTTGACATCTTTATCTAGTGTTTTAAATTAGTATACGTAACAAATTACTTCACCACCTACATTTAATTGCTTAGCTTGTTTTCCAGTCATCAAACCTTTTGATGTAGAAACAATAGCAATTCCTAATCCGTTAAGGATTCTAGGTAATTTGGCAGCACCTGCGTACTTACGTAAACCAGGTTTACTAATTCTTTGGATATCTTTGATTACAGGCTCTTTAGTATCTTTATCATACTTTAAAGCAATTTTGATTGAACCCTGAACAGTGTTGTCCTCAAATTTGTAACTTAAGATGTAACCTTGATCAAATAAGATCTTAGTTATCTCTTTTTTTAGATTAGAAGCCGGAATTTCAACAACTTTGTGGTTTGCAGCCACAGCGTTACGAACTCTAGTCAAATAATCTGCAATAGGATCTGTATACATATGTATTTGATTGCGATTATGGTTTTCGGGAGACACCCGTCTCCCGAACCTTTAATCAATTAAAATTATTTTTTGGTTTGCAAAAGTAATAACTTTTTGCCAGATTACCAAGATGCTTTTTTTACTCCAGGAATTAGTCCATTATTAGCCATCTCACGGAAAGTTACACGTGAAATACCGAATTGACGGATATAACCTCTTGGTCTACCTGTTAATTTACAACGATTGTGCAAACGAACTGGCGAAGCATTTTTAGGTAATTTTTGTAGGCCTTCATAATCTCCAGCTTCTAATAAAGCTTTTCTTTTTTCAGCGTACTTAGCTACCGTTTTCTCTCTTTTCACCTCACGGGCTTTCATTGATTCTTTAGCCATGTCTTAATTCTTTTTAAAAGGTAAACCTAATTCAGCCAATAATGACTTTGCCTCTTTGTCTGTTTTTGCTGTAGTAACAAAAGTAATATCCATTCCTGAAATTTTGTTTACTTTGTCAATATCAATTTCAGGGAAAATGATTTGCTCTAAAACTCCAAGATTGTAATTACCTCTTCCGTCGAAACCTGTAGCTTTGATACCACTAAAATCTCTAACGCGCGGTAAAGCAGAAGTAATAAGTCTATCTAAAAACTCATACATTCTCTCTCCGCGTAAAGTAACTTTTGCTCCAATCGGCATCCCTTTTCTCAATTTGAAAGACGCAACGTCTTTCTTTGAAATTGTAGATACTGCTTTTTGTCCAGTGATCTTTGTTAACTCATCAACTGCATAGTCAATAAGTTTTTTATCAGATACAGCTGCACCAACTCCACGGCTCAAAACGATTTTTTCCAATTTTGGAACTTGCATTACGTTTGTATATCCGAATTCCTCTTTAAGAGCAGAGATAACTCTACTCTTATATTCTTCTTTTAGTCTAGGTGTATATGCCATTACTATAGTACTTGATTAGATTTTTTTGAAAATCTTACTTTCTTATCTCCTTCTACTCTAATACCAACTCTAGTTGTTTCCTTAGTTTTAGGATCAATTAGTGAAATGTTAGATATTTGTATAGAAGCTTCTTTCTTAACGATACCACCTTGAGGGTTTTTAGCACTTGGTTTTGTATGTTTTGAAACCATGTTTACACCTTCAACTATCGCTTTATTTTTCTCACGGTAAACACGTAAAACTTTACCTTCAGCACCTTTATGGTCTCCGGCAATTACTCTTACGATATCTCCTGATTTTATTTTTAGCTTTATCATCTTAAAACGAATTAAAGCACTTCTGGTGCTAATGATACAATTTTCATGAATTGTTTTTCACGAAGTTCTCTTGCTACCGGACCAAAAACACGAGTTCCTCTCATTTCACCTGCAGCATTCAAAAGAACACATGCATTGTCATCGAAACGGATATAAGAACCATCAGCTCTTCTCACTTCTTTTTTGGTACGTACAACCACTGCAGTTGAAACAGCTCCTTTTTTAACGTTTCCGTTTGGAGTTGCATCTTTGATAGAAACTACAATCTTATCACCAACAGAGGCATATCTTCTTTTAGTACCTCCTAAAACACGAATAGTTAAAACTTCTTTAGCTCCCGTGTTATCTGCTACTTTTAGTCTTGATTCTTGTTGTACCATAATTATTTAGCTCTTTCTAAGATTTCAACTAATCTCCAACATTTTGTTTTACTTAAAGGACGCGTTTCGCTAATTCTTACAGTATCTCCAATGTTACAGTCGTTTGTTTCGTCGTGTGCAACGTATTTCTTAGTTTTCAACACGAACTTACCGTATAATGGGTGTTTTACTTTTCTTACTTCAGCAATAACAATAGATTTATCCATTTTATTTGAAGTAACAACACCTATTCTTTCTTTTCTTAAATTTCTTTTTTCTTCCATCTTTCAGCAGAATACAATTATTGTAACTCTCTTTTAGTTAACTCTGTAGCTAATCTCGCAACTGTTCTTCTTACACTTCTAATTTGAAGTGGGTTTGCAATTGGAGAGACAGCGTGAGCCATTTTTAGGTCAGCATATACTTTCTTAGTTTGACTAAGCTTTTCTTGCAACTCCGCTGCAGAAAGATCTTTTATTTCTGATTGTTTCATAATAAATATAAATTATGCTTCGAAATCTCTAGCAACGACGAATTTAGTTTTTACCGGAAGTTTTTGCGCTGCAAGACGTAAAGCCTCTTTTGCAACTGACAATGGAACTCCTCCAACTTCAAACATAATTCTTCCTGGTTTAACAACAGCAGCCCAATACTCAACTGCTCCTTTACCTTTACCCATACGTACTTCAAGAGGCTTCTTAGTAATAGGTTTGTCTGGAAATATTTTAATCCATAATTGTCCTTCTCTCTTCATATAACGAGTTGCAGCGATACGCGCAGCCTCGATTTGACGAGAAGTTAAGAACATTCCATCTTCATGTACAGATTTAATTCCAAACATTCCATTTGAAAGCTCGTGCCCTCTTTGAGAGTTACCTTTCATTCTACCTTTTTGTACCTTACGGTATTTTGTTCTTTTAGGCTGTAACATTTTTCTTTAGTTTAAAAATTTACTTTCTTTTACGAGCGTCTGGTTTTCCGCCTTTGTTAAAGTTAGATTTGCCTCTAGGAGCGTCTCCACCTTTTCCACCACCTGTACCAGATTGTTTTTTGTCCATTCCAGCAAGTGGAGAAAGCTCTCTCTTACCGTAAACTTCACCTTTCATGATCCACACTTTGATCCCCATTCTACCGTAAGTAGTATGAGCTTCAGCAAGTGCATAATCAATGTCAGCTCTGAAAGTTGATAGAGGAATTCTACCTTCTTTGAAACCTTCTGAACGCGCCATCTCAGCTCCATTCAAACGACCAGAGATCAAAACTTTGATACCTTCTGCGTTCATACGCATAGAAGCAGCAATAGCCATTTTGATTGCACGTCTGTAAGAAATACGGCTTTCGATCTGACGTGCGATACTTGTCGCCACAAGATAAGCATCTAATTCAGGTCTTTTAATTTCAAAGATGTTGATTTGAACCTCTTTGTCAGTAACTTTCTTAAGTTCTTCTTTTAACTTGTCTACCTCTTGTCCACCTTTTCCGATAATGATACCAGGTCTGGCAGTAGTGATAGTAACGGTTACAAGTTTCAAAGTTCTCTCGATGATTACTTTAGATACACTAGCTTTTGATAAACGAGCATGGATATACTTTCTGATTTTGTGATCTTCGGCTAATTTATCACCGTAATCATTTCCACCATACCAGTTTGAGTCCCATCCTCTGATGATACCAAGTCTATTTCCAATTGGATTTGTCTTTTGTCCCATGCTGCTTAAGAATTGCTTTGTGTGTTATTGATAGCTCCAAGCACGATTGTTACGTGGTTAGAACGTTTTCTTATTCTGTGTGCACGACCTTGTGGAGCTGGACGAAGTCTTTTTAACATCATTCCACCATCTACTCTGATCTCTTTAACAAATAATCCAGCTTCTTCCAAATTACCTTCACTATTCTTTTGCTCCCAGTTGTTGATTGCAGATAATAATAGTTTTTCTAATTTTCTTGAAGCTTCTTTAGAACTGAATCTTAAAATGTTAAGTGCTCTTTCTACCTTCTGACCTCTTACCAAGTCCGCTACTAAGCGCATTTTTCTAGGTGAAGTAGGGCAGTTATTCAATTTTGCGAAAGCAATAGACTTATTAGCCTCTTTTCTCGCATCTGCTGTTTCTCTTTTACGAACTCCCATTGCTTCTTATTTTTTACCTTTATTTTTTGCTCCAGCATGACCTCTAAAAGATCTAGTTGGTGAAAATTCTCCTAATTTGTGACCTACCATGTTTTCTGTTACGTAAACTGGTACAAATTGACGACCGTTATGAACTGCGATAGTTTGTCCAACGAAATCCGGAGTAATCATTGAAGCTCTAGACCAAGTCTTTACAACTGCATTTTTACCACTCTCTACGTTTTCCTGAACTTTTTTATCTAATTTATAGTGAACAAAAGGTCCTTTTTTTAATGAACGTGCCATATCTTATTATTTCTTTCTACGTTCTACGATATACTTGTTACTCGGGTTTTTCTTAGAACGAGTTCTATAACCTTTAGCTGGCAATCCGTTTCTTGAACGTGGATGTCCACCAGAAGAACGTCCTTCACCACCTCCCATAGGGTGATCAACAGGGTTCATCGCTACCGGTCTTGTTCTCGGTCTTCTTCCTAACCATCTTGTTCTACCTGCTTTACCAGATACAACTAATTGGTGGTCTGAATTAGAAACAGCTCCAATTGTAGCAGAACAAGTTAGCAAGATTAATCTTGTTTCACCTGAAGGCATTTTAATTGTAGCATATTTTCCATCTCTTGCCATCAATTGAGCAAAAGTTCCAGCAGAACGAGCAATAACTGCTCCTTGTCCCGGACGTAACTCAATACAAGAAATAACAGTTCCTAAAGGAATTCTGCTTAAAGGCAATGTATTACCAATCTCTGGCTGAGATTCCGAACCAGAAACTAATTTCTGACCAACTTTCAATCCGTTTTGAGCGATAATATAAGTTTTCTCTCCATCAGCGTAAGCTAATAAAGCAATAAATGCAGTACGATTTGGATCGTATTCAATTGATTTCACTGTAGCTGGAATTCCATCTTTAGTTCTTTTGAAATCAATAATACGATATCTCTGCTTGTGACCACCACCCGTATAACGCATGGTCATCTTTCCTTGACTATTTCTACCTCCAGAGTTTTTTATCGGCGCTATCAAAGAGCGTTCCGGCTTATCAGTTGTAATAGCGTCATAACCATTCACAACTCTAAATCGCTGACCTGGGGTAATAGGTTTTAATTTTCTTACTGACATTTTTCTATCTTAGATATTGTTGTAAAAATCAATTGTTTCTCCTTCTTGTACTTGAACAATTGCTTTTTTAATTGCATTTGTCTTTCCACTGATTAAACCACTTTTAGTGTATTTAGTAGATCTATCCGGTCTTACATTCATCGTGTTAACTGAAACGATAGTTACTCCATAAGCAGCTTCAACAGCTTTCTTAATTTGAACTTTGTTTGCTTTTTTGTCAACAACGAATCCGAAGCGGTTTAGAACTTCACTTTCTTTGGTTACTTTTTCCGTTACTATAGGTCTGATAATGATGCTCATATTCCTATTATTTACTTAAATTTTCTTCAATTAACTCCAAAGAACCTTCTAAAAGCACTAAATTATTAGCGTTTAATATTGCGTAAGTGCTTAATTCTGAGCTATTTACGACGCTAGAAGCCTTCAAATTGCGTGACGACAAATATACATTTTTATTTGACTCACCCAACACAAATAGAGATTTTTTATTTTCTAACCCTAAAGCTTTCAAAACGTTAATGAAATTTTTAGTGTTTGGCGCTTCAAAATTAAAGTCTTCAAGAACGATGATATTCGACTCTTTTGCTTTGATTGAGAAAGCAGATTTTCTTGCCAATCTTTTCAAGCCTTTATTCAATTTGAATGAATAACTTCTTGGTCTTGGTCCGAAAATTGTTCCACCACCTTTAAACAATGGATTTTTGATACTTCCCGCACGAGCTGTACCAGTTCCTTTTTGTTTTTTAATCTTACGAGTACTACCGGTCACTTCAGCTCTTTCTTTAGCTTTATGAGTACCTTGTCTTTGATTAGCAAGATATTGCTTTACATCAAGATATACTGCGTGATTATTTGGTTCAATTGCGAATACTGAATCAGAAAGTTGAACTTTTCTTCCAGTATCTTTTCCGTTGAAATCTAATACTTTTACTTCCATTACTTCTGAATGATTACGTAAGAGTTTTTATGTCCAGGAACACATCCTTTAATAACAAGTAGGTTCTTCTCAGCAACTACTTTTAAAACTCTAAGGTTTTGAACTTTTACATTTTCTCCTCCCATTCTTCCAGCCATACGCATTCCTTTGAATACTCTAGATGGATAAGAAGAAGCTCCCACAGAACCTGGTGCTCTTAAACGGTTATGCTGACCATGAGTTGCCTGACCAACACCACCAAAACCGTGACGTTTTACAACACCTTGGAAACCTTTACCTTTAGATACACCTTGTACATCTACAAATTCTCCTTCAGCAAAAATAGAAACATCAATAAGATCTCCTAATTTTTGTTCAGTTGCGAAATCTTGGAATTCAACGACTTTTTTCTTAGCAACAGTTCCAGCTTTTTTAAAGTGCCCTAAAGCAGCTTTAGTAGAATGTTTCTCGTTTTTGTCATCGAAACCAAGTTGCAACGCTTCGTACCCGTCAACACCTTTGGTTCTGACTTGGGTAACAACACACGGCCCAGCCTCGATTACTGTACAAGGAATGTTTTTCCCGTTTTCGTCGAAAATACTAGTCATGCCGATTTTTTTACCAATTAACCCAGACATAAATATTAATTATTAATTACTAAAATTCCCTTCAATTTGAAAATAACAGAAATTTCCAAACAGGGAGTGCAAAAGTAGATATTAAAATTGAATATACCAAACAGTTACAAAAATTAAATTGCTCATTATCAAAATCAAAGCCTCAAATCAAACTTTATACTGATGTTAATTATTTTAAAATCAAAATATACTAGCTTAACTCAAACCAATCAAATCATCCACATCAACTAAAAAAAATTCAAACAAAAACCTTGTTAACGTGCTAAAACAAAGGAGTTTTATTGTTCGGCACAATTTTTAAAAAAATCAGAAAAAGCTAAAGTCAGCAAATAAAAAAAAACAGATAACAACAAAAAAGCGAGACATTTCTGCCTCGCTTTTTTTTATTAAAAAATATAATAAAATTATACTTTAATCTCTACTTCAACACCACTTGGCAATTCAAGTTTCATTAAAGCATCAATAGTTTTAGATGAAGATGAATAAATATCAATCAATCTCTTGTATGACATTACTTCAAATTGCTCTCTCGCTTTTTTGTTAACGTGCGGAGAACGTAACACAGTGAAAAGTTTTTTGTGAGTTGGCAACGGAATTGGACCTGTTACAACTGCTCCAGTAGTTTTTACTGTTTTTACGATCTTTTCAGCAGATTTATCTACCAACATGTGATCGTAAGATTTTAGTTTTATTCTGATTTTTTGACTCATTTTCTTAAGAATTAAGCGTTACCTTTTGCTTTTTTAATTACCGCTTCTGAAATATTAGAAGGCGTTTCTGCATAGTGAGAAAACTCCATTGTTGAAGTAGCTCTACCTGAAGACAATGTTCTTAATGTAGTAACATAACCAAACATTTCAGATAATGGCACATCAGCTTTGATAGTTTTAGCTCCATTTCTGTCACCCATATCATTAACCTGACCTCTACGACGGTTCAAGTCACCTACGATATCACCCATGTTTTCTTCTGGAGTAATAACTTCGATTTTCATGATTGGCTCCAAAATAACAGCACCAGCAGCGCGACCAGATTCTTTATAACCCATTCTTGCAGCTAACTCAAAAGATAATGCATCAGAATCCACAGGGTGGAAAGATCCATCAGTTAAAGTCACTTTTAAACTGTCTACAGCATATCCTGCTAAAGGACCAGTTTTCATAGCTTCTCTAAATCCTTTTTCAACAGCAGGGATATATTCTTTAGGAACGTTACCACCTTTTACAGCATTGATAAACTGTAATCCCACAGGAACTTTACCATCAACTTCATCAGCAGGCTCAATTGTAAATACGATATCACCGAATTTACCACGACCTCCAGATTGTTTCTTGTAAGTCTCTCTGTGTGTTGCAGATCTTGTAAACGCTTCTTTGTACTCAACCTGAGGCTCACCTTGGTTTACTTCAACTTTGAATTCACGTTTCATTCTATCAACCAAGATATCTAAGTGAAGCTCACCCATACCAGAGATAATAGTCTGACCTGAAGCCTCATCTGTTCTAACTGTAAATGTTGGATCCTCTTCAGCCAATTTAGCCAAAGCCATACCCATTTTATCTACGTCAGCTTTAGTTTTAGGCTCAATAGCGATACCAATTACAGGATCAGGGAATTTCATAGACTCCAAGATAATTGGATTCTTTTCATCACATAATGTATCTCCTGTTTTGATATCTTTAAATCCTACAGCAGCTCCAATATCTCCAGCCTCAATAAATTCGATTGGATTTTGTTTGTTTGCGTGCATTTGGTAAATACGAGAGATTCTCTCTTTGTTACCAGAACGAGTATTTAAAACATATGAACCAGCATCTAAACGTCCAGAGTATGCACGGAAGAAAGCTAAACGACCTACGAATGGGTCAGTAGCAATTTTAAATGCCAAAGCAGCAAACGGCTCTTTTACATCTGGCTTACGTAAGATTTTAGTTTGATCTTCTTCTAATAAATCAGCATCATCAGGATGAATTCCTTCAATACCTTCTTTATCTAAAGGAGATGGTAAATATTTACAAACTGCATCTAACATAAACTGAACTCCTTTGTTTTTGAAAGAAGAACCAGCAAGCATAGGAATGATTGCCATGTCGATTGTAGCAGCTCTTAAAGCGTTGTTAATCTCTTCTTCAGTAATAGAGTTCTCATCCTCCATATACTTATCTAAAAGATTCTCATCGTAAGTAGCAATTTCTTCAATCAGGATAGAACGATATTGTCTCACCTCGTCTATCATATCAGCAGGGATATCAACGATATCAAAAGTAGCTCCCTGAGTTTCGTCATGCCATACAATAGCCTGATTTTTAACTAAGTCAACGATACCTTTAAAATCAGCCTCATCACCAATAGGTAAAGTAATTGCAACCGCATTCGATTTCAACATATCTTTAACCTGCCCGCATACCCCTAAGAAGTTTGCACCCTGACGGTCCATTTTATTTACGAATCCCATACGAGGAACTCTATATTGATCTGCAAGTCTCCAGTTAGTTTCTGACTGTGGCTCAACACCATCAACAGCACTAAACAAGAAAACCAAACCATCAAGCACACGCAAAGAACGGTTTACCTCTACAGTAAAGTCAACGTGTCCAGGAGTATCAATAATATTAAAGTGGTATGGCAATGATTCTGGTAAAACTTTACCTTGCTCAGTTGGAAAATTCCAGGTACAAGTTGTAGCAGCAGAAGTAATTGTAATACCTCTTTCCTGCTCTTGTGCCATCCAGTCCATTGTTGCAGCACCATCGTGCACCTCACCAATTTTGTGTGACTTTCCAGTATAAAAAAGAATACGCTCTGTTGTTGTTGTTTTACCAGCATCAATGTGAGCAGCAATTCCGATATTTCTTGTATATTTTAAATCTCTAGCCATTTCTTACGAATTAAAATCTAAAGTGAGAGAATGCTTTGTTAGCTTCTGCCATTTTGTGAGTATCCATTCTTTTCTTAACCGCAGCACCTTCTTCTTTAGCCGCAGCTAAACATTCTGACGCTAAACGTTGTGCCATAGATTTTTCATTTCTTCTTCTTGAATAAAGTATTAACCACTTCATTGCCATAGAAATTTTTCTATCCGGACGAATTTGCATTGGAATTTGGAATGTAGCTCCACCTACTCTACGACTACGTACTTCTACGTGAGGCATAACGTTTGTTAAAGCATCTTTCCAGATTTCTAATGAAGTTTTCTCATCATTTTGCTTTTTAGATTCGATGATATCAATTGCATCATAAAATACTTTAAAAGCTGTAGATTTCTTACCGTCCCACATTAAGTTGTTTACAAAACGCGTTACCAATTGGTCGTTAAACCTCGGATCTGGTAAAAGTGGTCTTTTCTTTGCCGCTCTTTTTCTCATGTCTTTTTCTTAAAAGTTTAAATTACTTTTTTGCTTCTTTTGGGCGTTTAGCACCGTACTTAGATCTTCTTTGCGTTCTTCCTGCAACACCTGACGTATCAAGCGCTCCACGAACGATATGATATCTAACACCTGGTAAATCTTTTACCCTTCCACCTCTAACTAATACTATCGAGTGCTCTTGTAAATTGTGTCCTTCTCCAGGGATGTAAGCATTCACTTCATTACCATTTGTCAAACGTACACGCGCTACTTTACGCATTGCAGAGTTTGGTTTTTTTGGTGTAGTAGTGTAAACACGCGTACAAACCCCTCTTCTTTGAGGACAAGAATCTAAAGCAACCGATTTACTCTTCTTAGTTATCTGAGTTCTTCCTGTTCTTACTAATTGTTGAATTGTTGGCATAATTAATACTAAAAATTATTATGTTTATTAAATTCCCGCTTTTTACGGGGTTGCAAATGTATAAAATATTTTTAAGTATACAAACGTTAAATCATTAATTTTCAACAACATTATTTATCTCTATGATTTCACAAAGAAACATTAGATATTTGCTTAACCTTTCGAACCACAAAATAATTGCTTTTGAAACTTTTATGCTCCATACTTCTTTTAATTCTCTCATCAAATTGTTTTGCTCAGTCATTCTATTTGAATATAAATGGAACTAACGAGGCTCAAAACCGGACGATTGACTCTATTTCGTACATTAAAAAACATCCTAATATAAAATTACTCAATAATGAAATTTCGACAACATTAAGTTTGCTGACAAAACAAGGATATATAGATTCTAAAATTATTGAAAATCGCAAGGTAAATGACAGTACATTTTATGTTTTATTTGATCTTAAAATCAAGATAAAAGAAATACATATATATATAGGTAAAAACAGAACTACCAGCAATTTATATAAAACAGTAAATGACACCCTGCTTTTACCTTATTCTGAACTTGAAAACTTTTTAAATCAGGAAATTTCAAAAAATGAAAAAGAAGGTTTCGCATTTACTAAAATAAAACTGGAGAATATCAGGAAAAAAAAATCGATAATCCATGCAGACCTTTATTCTGATTCTGAAAGTAAAAGAAGAAATCTTAATGCGATTATTATAAATTATGCAAATTCAAATTTGAATAATTATTTCCCTAAAGGCGCTATAAAACAATTAAATAAAAAGTATACCAATAAAATATTTAATCAGGAAACGGTTAAAAAGTTGCATGATGACATCAATAGTTTCGAATTTGTAACCCAAACCAAATATCCGGAAATCTTATTTACAAAAGACTCTACTAAAGTTTACACCTATATTGATAAGAGAAAAGCAAATACTTTTGATGGTTACATTGGCTTTTCTAATGATGATACCAAAAAATTAATCCTAAATGGATACCTCGACATCTCTTTAATAAACACACTTAGGGCTGGCGAAAAGTTTTCGCTCTACTGGAAAAGCGACGGAAATCAGCAAAAGACATTTAATACCAAACTCGAAATACCATATTTATTTAGATCTCCGATCGGAATAAAAGCGCAACTAAACATTTTTAAACAGGACAGCACCTTTCAAAATACCAAAACCGATATTAATCTTGGGTATTTTATTAATTACAATTCTAAACTATATATCGGATACCAATCGACAGAATCCAGTGATATTCAAAATGTAAATAATTCAAAAATAAGTGATTTTAACAATTCATATATTACAACTTCATTTGATTACTTAAAACCAGATTTATCAAATATTATATTTACAAATAAAGCTTATGCTACTGCTTCTTTTGGTTTTGGGACCAGATCAACAAACAACAATATGGCTTCAGCTGGACCGACTAATCAATTTTTTTTAAACGCAAATGTTAAATATAATTTTGAACTAAATTCAAAAAACTTTATTAACATAAATTCACAAAATTATTTCTTAAAAAGTAAAAAATATATTTCTAATGAATTATTTCGCTTTGGCGGAATGAATTCTATACGCGGTTTTTTGGAAAATAGCTTACAGGCAAATTTTGTAACATTGATAATTACCGAATATCGATACCTAGCATCAAATAAAATATATATTAATTCAATTCTTGATTATGCATTATTCCAAGACTTAACAAGCGCAACAGATCCCGAAAAAATGAAAAAACTAATTGGAATTGGATTTGGGGCAAATATTTATACTACAAATGGGATTTTTAAGATCAATCTTACAAATGGTGCTGAAAATCTCTCTAGTTTACAATTATATAACACTATAGTAAATATATGTTATAATGTTAAATTTTAATTGAAACGCAAAAAAGTTTATACGAACATTTGGAAAGTTAACAAATTATTAAGAGTTTTACCAAACTAATTCAAAATATTTAAAAATGAAACTAAAGTTCAATGGATTTTTAGTGCTTTTACTAGTACTTATGGCGCAACTAACTTTTGCGCAAGAAAGAGCTGTCTCGGGAACAGTTTCTGATAATGCAGGAATGCCTCTTCCAGGTGTAAGTGTATTGATCAAGGGAACAAAAACGGGAACACAAACTGACTTTGACGGAAAATTTTCTATTAAAGCAACAACAAGCCAAGTTTTGGTTTTTAGCTACATTGGGATGAAAACCCAAGAAATAGCTGCCAGTTCATCTGTTATTAATATTAAATTAGCAGGAGATGCCCAAGAACTCGAAGGAGTTGTGGTAACAACTGCCTTGGGAGTTAAAAGAGAAAAAAAATCATTAGGTTATTCTTCTCAATTAGTAACATCTGATCAAGTAAATAGCAGTCCCACAAATAATTTCCTAAACAACTTATCTGGAAAAGTTGCAGGTTTGGAGATTAAGACGAATTCAAACTTTGGCGGTTCAACAAACATTGTACTGCGAGGTGTCAAGAGTATCACTGGAAACAATCAGGCGCTTATTGTAATTGATGGTGTTGCTGTTAGTAATGCAAACTTAAACGATAGTGATTCGCAAAATGGAAGACAAGGATTCGATTTCGGTAACGCTGCGTCTGATATAGACCCTAACAACATCGAATCAATCAACGTTCTGAAAGGAGCAGCTGCAACAGCTTTATATGGTAGCCAGGCTTCAAATGGAGCAATTATGATTACTACTAAAAAAGGAAAAAAGAACAGCGCTTTGGGAGTTAGTGTAAGTTCAACAGTTTCTATAGGAACAATAGATAGGACTACTATGCCTTCTTACCAAAAACAATACGGTGAGGGATATGGGGGTGAAGATAGTAGCTATGGCGCCCCAGGTTTATTTGGAGACCCAAATGCTTTAGTAGCTTCAACAGGAGATGATGCCTCATATGGAAACGCGTTCGATCCTAGCATTATGGTTTACAATTGGAACGCATTTGTATTAGGGAATCCAAACTATGGAAAAGCAACTCCATGGGTAGCCGCTACAAACACTCCAACAGATTTCTTCCAAAAGTCGACTACTTACACAAATAACATTAATTTAAGTGGCGGAGATGAAAAGGGAGCTTATAATTTAGGCTTCACAAATAGCAACAATACTGGAGTATTACCAAACAGTTTATTAAACAAAAACAGTTTAAACGGTAATTTCTCAAGAGACTTATCCGATAAATTAACTTCAACTGCTTTTTTTACATTTACCAATCAGAATACTACTGGTAGAAACAATACCGGTTACGGTGATAACTTTATTGGAGGTTTCAGACAATGGTGGGCTACCAATGTAGACATCAAAGAACTGGAAAGAGAATACAACAGAACTAAGCAAAACATTACTTGGAACATGACAGATCCAACAAATGGAAATCTAGCTCCTGCATTCTGGAACAATCCTTACTTTGACAGATATCAGAATTTCGAACAAGATTCAAGAACGAGATTCTTAGCTGGTACTAGTTTATCATATGACATCAATAAAGATTTTACTGTTTTAGGTCGTGCAACTGTTGACTACTCGAATGATCAGCAAGAATTAAGAAAGGCAGTAGGAAGCCACGCTGAGACTTTCGGAATTAGTGGTGCTAATGACGGATCAGGGTACTCTTTATACAAAAGGGATTTCATGCAACAAACGTATGATTTCATCGCTACTTATAACTTCAATCTTTCTGAAAATATTGGAGCAAAAGCATTAGCTGGTTATACATTTTTAAGATCTGATGCATATTCTATTCAAGCATCTACTACAGGAGGTTTAGCAAAAGAAGGATTATATAGTTTAGACAACTCAAATGTATTCTTACCTGCGAAAGAATCTCAAGTGACTTACCAAAAATCTGGTTTATACGGTCAATTATCTTTAGATTTTAAAAAGACATTATTTGTTGAAGGATCTTACAGATTAGACAAAAGTACCGCCCTGCCAAACGAAAACAGCAACTATAGCTACTATTCTATAGGCTCCAGTTTAATATTTTCTGAACTAGTAAAAGCGGACTGGTTAAATTTAGGCAAAGTTAGAATCAACTATGCACAAGTAGGTAATGATCCTGCAGCCGGAAGATTAGGTGCTAAAGTCAATAACTACGGTTTAGACGGAAATCCATTATTTGGAAACAGTAATACTTATTTAGACTTCGCAAATTTAAAACCTGAGGTACAAAAAGCTTGGGAAGCAGGTTTAGAAATGGCAATGTTTAGAAACAGATTAAACTTTGACTTATCTTTCTACAAAACAAATACAGAAGATCAAATTTTCAATGTACCACAATCAACATCAACTGGCGTAAATTATGCAACTGTTAATGCTGGAGAAATTGAAAATAAAGGTATCGAGCTTGCTTTATCTGGAAAAGTAATTAAAACAGAGAACTTTAGCTGGGATCTTGGTGTAAACTGGTCAACAAATAAAAATACAGTTATCTCTTTAAATCAAGGAAGAGACAACTTACTACTTGCTACTTTCCAAGGGGGAGCTTCACTAAATGCAACAGTTGGTGAATCTTATGGAACACTAAGAGGTAAAGATTATACGTATGATGCCAATGGAAACAGAATAATTGATGAAGACGGATTTTATGTTTTAGCATCGAATAAAGTTATTGGTAACACTCAAGCAAAATGGATTGGTGGTGTTTCAAACAGAGTAACATATAAAAATGTTTCATTAAACTTTTTAATTGATGTTAAAAAAGGAGGAGATATATTCTCCCTTGATCAGGCATATGGTAGAGAAACAGGTATTTACGATTTAGGCGTTAACGACCTTGGAAACTCTGTTAGAAATCCTGCATTTGATGCTGATGGAAATCCACTAGACCCAACTCAATTTAAAGTTGGTGGAGTAATCTTACCAGGAGTTCATGAAGACGGAACACCAAACACAACAAGAATTGATGCATCTACTTCTGGAGGTACGGCATTCAGTTCTGATACTAATCCAACAAAAGCATACGTATATGACGGATCTTTTGTAAAACTAAGAGAAGTGGGCTTAACATACAATGTGCCTTCTAAAATTTTAGACAAAATGAAAATTAAAGGTATGTCATTTAGCGTAATTGGAAACAACCTTTGGATCATCCACAAAAATCTTCCTTATGCAGATCCTGAAGCAGGATCATCAGCAGGAAATATTCAAGGATTCCAATCAGGAGTTATGCCAGCTACAAAAGTATATTCCTTCAATGTAAAACTTAACTTCTAATCAAAATGAAAAAGATATTTCTATCCATAATAACACTAACAGTCTTAACTCTGTCGAGTTGTGTTAGTGATAACGAAAACTTTAATGACGACACCAAAAAGTCATACGATGTTTCAGCGGAATCATTATTGTCAAATGCACAAAAGGAATTAACAGATCAGTTAACTACTCCAAGTGTTAATAATAATCCTTTGCGCTACTATGTTCAATACTGGGCCGCTACTTTATACACTGCTGAATCACGTTATAATTTGACAACAAGAACTATCCCTGACACGCATTGGACAAAATTATATCAAGATGTTTTAGGAAATCTAAAAACTTCGCAGGAAGTTCTTGAAGCTCAAGTTAAACCAGCTGACGAAACAGATAGCGACTGGCAAAAGCAACAAAAAAATAAAGTTGCAATACTTGAGATCCTACGAGTATATACTTACCAAATTTTGGTTGATACATTTGGCGATGTTCCTTACTCGGAATCATTACAAAACCCAACTATCATTTTACCTAAATATGATAATGACGCTCAGATTTATCCATTATTAATAGCTCGTCTAGATGCAGCAATCGCTCAACTTGATGTAACAGGAAGAAGTTTTGACACTGGCGACCTTATCTATAAAGGTGATGTAGCAAGCTGGAAAATATTTGGTAACTCCGTAAAATTAAAACTGGGGACTAATTTAGCAGACATTGATCCTGCATTAGCAAAAACCACTATTGAATCAGCTTATAGCAATGGAGTACTTTTGACAAACGCAAATAATGCACTATTAAAATACGCTTCATTTGCACCAAACTACAATCCTGTTTTCGACAATTTAGTAGCCAGTCAAAGAAATGACAATGTACCGGCAACTACTTTAGTTAATCAAATGAACGACTTATCTGACCCAAGAAGACCAATTTTCTTTACGCCGATGGCAGATGGCACCTACAAAGGAGGAGTTCCAGGAGGTCGTAATTCGCTTCCTTACGAAACTACTTATTCTCACGTTGGAGATGTTATTAAAAAACCAGACGCTGCCGGAGTACTACTAGAAGCTTTCGAAGTAAATTTCTATTTAGCGGAAGCTGCAGCAAGAGGATTCTCTGTTGGCAATACACCTGAATATTATTACAATAACGCTATAACTTTGTCATGTGAATTCTGGGGAGTTTCGGCAGCAAACATTGCGGCTTATTTAGCTAATCCTAAAGTTGCCTACGCAACTGCTGCAACTACACCAATCGCTGGAGCAACTGGTACAGGTACTGGTACATGGCAGGAAAAAATTGGGTATCAAGAATGGATCGCATTATACAACAGAAGTTTCCAAGCATGGACTGCTTTCAGAAGATTAGATTTCCCTAAACTAACTTCACATCCAAGTTCAGTTCAAATTGCCGAAGGAAAAGTTCCCGTTAGATGGACTTATCCTGCAGCAGAACAAACTGTTAATGGAACAAACTGGACAAATGCCTCAGAAGAAATAGGAGGAGACAAATTAACAGTTCCAGTTTTTTGGGATACAAAATTGTAATAAGAGATTAATTTCAATTAACAATAGGAAACCGCCGGCCAAAACCGGCGGTTTCTTTTTAACTTTTACTTAATACATAAAATAACTAAAACAGAATTAAAGAATTGTTATTTATATAGTAAAATTCGGTGTAAATGTTAATTTAACATATTTGAAAGGTAAAAAAAGTAAATATATGTTAGGAATATTAACAATTAATTAAGATTTTTGCCGTACTAATTCAAAATATTTAAAAATGAAACTAAAGTTCAATGGACTGTTAGTACTACTTTTGGTACTAGTAGCGCAATTATCTTTTGCGCAAGAAAGATCTGTTTCGGGAACTGTTTCTGATAATTCAGGCATGCCTCTACCAGGTGTAAGTGTCTTGATTAAAGGAACAAAAACTGGAACGCAAACAGATTTTGATGGTAAATTCACTATCAAAGCATCAACAAGTCAAGTTTTGGTATTCAGCTACATTGGAATGAAGAGCCAGGAAGTTGTCGCTTCAACAGCTTCAATTAATGTTAAACTAAAAGATGATTCGGTAGAATTAGAAGGCGTAGTAGTAACTACGGCTCTAGGTATCAAACGTGAGAAAAAATCACTTGGATACGCATCTACAACTATTAACTCAGAACAATTAAACAAAGCCTCGCAAGGAAATGTTGCAGATGCATTGAAAGGTAAGGTTGCAGGTGTAACAATCTCAAGTGCTTCAACTGACCCGGGAGCTTCTTCAGGAGTTATCATCAGAGGTTTCAGCAGTTTATCTGGAAATAATCAACCCCTTTATGTAGTTGATGGTATTCCAATCAATAATGGATCTACATACTCTGATAGTTTGAGCGGAGGATATGACTTCGGTCGTGGTTCGGGAGATATTAATCCAGAAGATATCGAAACAATGTCTATCCTTAAAGGAGCAGCTGCAACAGCACTTTATGGATCAAGAGCTGCAAGTGGTGTTATTTTAATTACGACAAAAAAAGGAAAAGCAGGAAAAATGGACATCACATTCTCTAATGCAACTTCTTTTACCGAAATTTTAAGAACTCCAAAATACCAATCAGAATTTGGTCAAGGATGGAACGGACAACATTTCTTAGGAGAAAATGGTTCTTGGGGACCAAGATTTGATGGAGTTATCAGACCATGGGGTAATGTAGTGGACAATTCTCAATTAATCAAACCTTATTCTTTCCAAAAAGATCAATTAGAACATTTTTTTGAAACAGGTACAAGTGCCATCAATAGCCTTTCTCTTTCTGGAGGAAATGGAGATTCTTCAGTAAGGCTGTCGTATTCAAATTCTCAACAAGATGGTATCATGCCAACTGATGCTGATCAATTTGAAAGAAACACTTTAGGATTGTCAGGAAGTTCTAAAGTTGGTAAAATCACTATTACAGGAAGTTTAAACTATGTTAATACTGGCGGTAGTGCAGTAGCTACCGGACAAGGATTAACAGTTATGAACAACTTAATGCAGATTCCAACAGATATTCCAATTACAGAATTCAAAGATTACAATAGTAAGTTTCATAATGTATCTAATTATTACACTCCTTACGGAGTAACTAATCCATATTTCACGTTAAACGAAAACGGATCTAAATATGCAAAAGACAGAGTTTACGGATCTGTTGAAGTAAAGTACGATGTTAATAAATGGTCAAACCTTATCTACCGTTTTGGTATTGATCAATCTAGCGAAAGTTTAGCAGTTTGGGAAGAAAGAGTTGATGCTGATCCAGGAAGCCCTAATGATGGTTCATCGACAGAACAACCAGGTTCATATGCTGAATCTAAAATAATTGCTAAACAAATCAACCACGAGTTATTATACAATTTGAATTTTAATCTTAACACTAGTTTCGATTTAAATACATCTTTTGGTTTCAATATGAACCAAAGAACAGGAAGCACTATCTCAGGAAGTGTTGGAAGTCAAGACATTCCAGGATTCCACTCTTTTGACAACTCTACAGAAGTTGCAAGAGCTTCTTCAACAAGAAGTGAAAGAAAACTTTATGGAGTTTACAACAGTACAACTTTGAGTTTCAAAAATCAGGTTTTCTTAACTACTACATTACGTAATGACTGGTATTCTACTTTACCAGCAGAAAACCGTTCAGTTTTATACGGAGGAGTAAATGCAAGTTGGGCTTTTACTGACACCTTTCCAGGAATTAAAAACGTTATTAATTTTGGTAAATTAAGAGCTAACTACGGTGAAACAGGTGTTGACACAGATCCTTACCAAATATTACCTGTATATGTAAAAGGAGATGTTGCTTTAGGTTTTGGGAATCTAACTTACCCATTCAACGGAATAAACGGTTATGAAGTAGGAAACAGAGCTGCAAATCCAGACTTGAAACCAGAAAGAAGAAAAGAGTTTGAATTTGGTTTAGAAGCATCATTCTTTAAAAACTTCCTTAACGTAGATTTATCTTATTACGATTCAAAAGTAGTAAACCAGATTATAGCACTACCATTAGCAGCTTCTACTGGTTATACCTCTCAGACAGCTAACGTTGGAACAATCTCAAATAAAGGTTTTGAAGGTTTAGTAACTTTTAACTGGATCAAATCTAAAAGCAATGGATTTGGATGGTCTACAACTGTAAACTATTCAACTAACAATTCTATATTAAAAGAATTAGACCCACGTTTAGGACAACTTAATTTAGGAGGTACTTCTGCAATAGCATTGATCGCTAAAGTTGGTTCACCATTAGCATTAATTGAAGGAAGTGTTGCTGAAAGAGACCCACAAGGAAATATCGTTGTTGACGCAAATGGAATTCCAGTTTTTGCAACTGAAAAAGAAGTTTATGGAGATACACAATACGATTATACAATGGGAGTAGGAAATACATTAAGTTATAAAAACTTCACATTAGATTTTTCATTCGATATTCGCCAAGGTGGATTAATGTATTCAAGAACTGCAGATATTACCCGTTTTACAGGAAACTCTATAACTACAACATATAATGACAGACAGCCATTTGTTGTACCAGGTTCAGTAGTTAAAGTTACAGCAGCTGACGGAACGGTTACTTACACACCAAACACAACTCCTGTGGACATTGAGCACCAAGACGATTATTATAGTGCTACTGCTTTAGACAGAGCAAATGTTATCGACAAATCTTTTATCAAATTAAGAGAGGTTATTGTTGGATATGAATTCCCTAAAAAACTTTTAGGAAATGCTCCAATTCAATCATTATCATTATCTGTAATAGGAAGAAACTTATTCTTATGGACTCCAAAAAGTAACCAATATATTGATCCTGAAACTTCAACGTTTGGTACCGATTTAAGAGGTCAGTATGGTGAATTTAGTGCAAATCCATCAACAAGAAGTGTAGGTTTCAGCGTAAAAGCAAACTTTTAATAAAAAAACAACATGAAAAATATATCTAAAATATTAACAATAATCTTTTCAATTGGAGTTCTTACTTCATGCGACCAAGATTTAGATGTAAATACAGATCCGACCACTCCCGGAACCATAACACCAGCTCTAGCAATTGCCTCATCAGAAGCATCTATAATCGCTATTACAGGTGGAGAACTTGCGAATCTGGGGGGATTTTACGCTCAATATTATACTCAATCACCGAGTGCAGGACAATACGATCTTATGGATCAGTATAACCTGCCAACTTCATTTGGAAACAGAGCTTGGGATGAATTGTATTCAGGCGGGTTAAACGACTTAAAATATGTTTTAACTGAAGCAGGAAAAACTGGTAATACAGGACAAACTTTAATCGCTACATTATTGCAAGCTTATACTTACCAAATATTAGTTGATGTTTTTGGAGATGTTCCTTACTCAGAATCATTGGGAGGAGTCGCTAACATTAATCCAAAAGCAGATCCGGGAGATCAAATTTATCAAGATTTACTTGCGAAAATTGATGCCGCATTAACTGCATATAATACAAATCCGGTAGCTTCAGGTTTTGGAACACAAGATGTTATTTATGGTGGAGATATGACTAACTGGGTTAAATTTGCCAACACATTAAAATTAAAGATCTATATGCGTATGGCGTATACATCTCTCGCAAATCCAACTGCTGTTCAGGCGCTGTTGGCACAAAACAACTTCATTACTTCTGATGCAGGATTTGCAAAATTTGGTAATCAGATTTCTCAACGTAACCCATTTTATGAAGTTAACATTTCTTCATCTCCTGGTTTAGGTGATATTAACCATGTTGCAAGTAATACTTTATTACAATTTTACAGCTTAAATGCTGACCCAAGACTTAATGCAGTTTTCAGACCAAGTAACACTGGGGCATATTTAGGAATTGACCAGGGTAATGGTGAAGCTTTTACTAATACAGCAGTTAATTACTCTAGACCAAACATTGGAGCACAAACTCCTGTATATTTAATGACAGTAGCAGAAAGTAACTTTTTACAAGCAGAAGCCCTTATTAGATATTCTGGTCAGGCAGGAGCAAAAGCACAATATGATCTTGGAGTTGCAAACTCATTTAAAACTTATGGCTTAGCAACAACTAGCGCTGCAACACTTACAGGAACTGGTGGCGCTTATGAATTTGTAGCCGGACTTCCTACTGAGCAAGCTGTTAGACAAGTAATTGTTCAAAAGTGGGCTGCTTTAGCTAACGTAAATAACATCGAGGCTTACATTGAAACCACAAGAACTAAGTTCCCTGAAGTAGTACCTTTTGGAACTCAGGATTACGAAGAGGCAAACAGAATACCTTCGCGTACTTCAGTTCAAACTGGTAATATTATTCCAAGCATTTTATTATATCCACAAAATGAGCTGGATAGAAATACAAGCATTAAACAAAGAACATCAATTACCCAAAAGGTATGGTGGGACCAAAAAAATTAATATAATACTTTAAGTATATGAAAAATTTAAAAATATTTAGAATTCTAGGTATTTCAGCATTAGTTCTTGCAATATCTTCTTGCAGTCTTGATCCTGTGATACACTCTGAAGTAACTAATTACCCAGTAATGAAATTAAAAGGTAGCGCTACTGTTTTTGTTCCTCTAGGAACAACATATAACGATCCTGGAGTTTCTGCTACTGAAAATGGAACTGAAATTGCATACACATCTGTTATTGGAGCTGGAAAATTTCGTAATAGCAAAACACTAGACACGAATATTGTTGATCAGTATGTTCAAACATATACCGCGGTTAACAAAGATGGTTTCTCGAATACGATTGACAGAACTATCATTGTATATAAAAATGGAGATTTAGTAAACAGCATTGAAGGTGTGTACACTTCGACTACTAGAAGAAATGGAGCTTTACTTCCTGCAACTCAGGGAAGTTCAGTAGACCAAAAGTATGTTTACATTTGGAAAAACACGGATGGTACTTATCAAATCTCTGATGCTTTTGGAGGCTGGTATAATTTAGGAAGAAATATTGCAAAATCTGAAACTCCTGGTGGAAAGATTACTGGTAATATTGCTACAAATTCTTTTACTTTCCCAGGTGGTCCATTAACGAATCTATACTTTGGCGGAGTTGCAAATTTATCAGGATTAACTGTAGACGCAACAACTAAGACCCTAGTAGTAACTTGTGATTGGGACTCTGCTCCTCCTGTTACAAAATATAAATTTGTATCGACATTAACTCAAGTTCAACCTTAATTGTAAAAAAAATGAAAGTAATACATAATAATTTAAATAAGATTCTTTTAGGAATTTTTACAATGACAGTTTTGGCTTCATGCGAGAATGATGGTTATGATGAGTACCAGCCAGAATTAACACCATCCGTAGAAATGAATGGAGAATGGTACATAGATGGAAGTGATGCTAGTGGTGTTTTATTTCAGCATGCAAAACATGTTACGTATGACTCTAACGATGGCAATAGCACAATGTATATTAATGACAATGCTACAGGATGGGCGTTAAAAGGAAAAGTAACAGTAGATACTAAAAACCTTACTTTTAGCACCACAGCAGAACCAAACTTGATAGACTCTGGAACTTTCACCATTACTGAAGGCAAAATATTGAAAGGAGCTGCTCACTCAAAAGCAGGAAATGTAACTGACAGTATTTACTTTAAAGGTGAATTTAGCTACCAACCTGGACGTGTTATAATCTTTGCCGGTCATAAAAGAACTGGATTCTTAGAAGATAATTACTAGTTTAAATTCTATAATAACAAAACCGCTCTGTTAATTCAGAGCGGTTTTTTTATATAAACATATTACCTATATTTGCTCCATGGAAAAAGAACATCAAATATTTGGCATTAGAGCCGTTATAGAAGCAATTCAGGCAGGAAAAGAAGTAGATAAAGTTTTTGTACAGAAAGAAATTTCCGGGGAACTTATGAAAGATCTAATGAAAGTAATGAAGCGTGCAAACGTTAACTTCTCGTATGTACCTGTAGAAAAACTTAATCGCCTTACTCCAAATAACCACCAAGGTGTCGTAGCTACCATCTCTCCTATCGGTTTTATCGATTTGGAACATCTTGTGGAATCAACTATCGAATCTGGAAAAAAACCTTTGTTTCTTATATTAGATCAGATTTCCGACGCCAGAAATTTTGGTGCAATTATAAGAACTGCAGAATGTACTGGTGTAAATGGCATAATTGTACAAAAAGCAGGCTCTGCTCCAGTAAATGGTGATACGGTTAAAACTTCGGCCGGAGCTGTATTTAATGTTCCTATCTGCAAGGTTGAGCATATTAAAGATGCTATTTTCTACTTACAGGGCTCTGGAATTAAAACTGTGGCAGCGACAGAGAAGACAGATCAAAATATATATGACGTATCTCTAACCGAACCAGTTGCTATTATAATGGGTTCTGAAGACAGAGGAATAAATCCTTCTGTTTTGAAAATTGTTGACGAAAAGGCTAAACTTCCAATGTTTGGCTCAATTGGTTCTTTAAATGTATCTGTTGCCTGCGGTGCCTTTTTGTACGAAACTGTCCGACAAAGAACATAAACACATTTAGAGTTGAGATGCGAATGAATAATTAAATACTCTATTTAATGCTTTCAAAATCTAATTCAAAACTTATACATATAATAATCCGTTGCCTGTTTGTAGTTTTATTGACTACAAACAGTTACGGACAAAATACCACTTATAATCAGTTTTGGAATCTGATACAATTCAATCAAACGTTAAGCAAAAAATGGGCAACCGAATTAGATTTTGGAAGTACACACAGCAGCACAGAATCTTCCTCCAATTTATTCGAAAACACTACTCAAAGATACATACGAGGCTGGACACATTACTACTTCTCTCCCAGATGGAAATTCTCTTCTTCCCTGGCTTATTACAATAATAAAGATGTTCCTGAAATTGGTCAGTTTGAATCTCCAGAATGGCGCTTTTCTCTTCAGGGAATTTATTATTTCCATAAAACCGGCTACACTTTAAGTACAAGAATGAGAGGAGAGCTGCGACATATAAAAAACCGGGATGAGGACTTTGAAAATGTATTTCGTTACCGTCAGCAAATTAAATACATTCAACCTATTAACAGTAAGTTTTTAAGAAAAGGAGTTGTTTACGCTATTGCATCAGATGAAATCTATTTAAAATCCGGAGCGAAAGTTACAGGGGAAAGTTTCTTTGACAGAAACAGACTCAATCTTGGCGCAGGCTATTTATTTACAGACGATACTCAACTTGAAATTACATATTGCAACGAATACCTGCCAAGAAATAATGCAAATCAAATCACCAATGCCGCTTCTGTTACACTGAGCTTTAATAATCTTTTTCAAAATGTTAAAAAGAAAATAGCGTCAAAACATCATAACGAAATAAATGATGAAGAATAAGTTATTTATCCTTTTCACTTAAAAAACAATTAAGCTGCCTTGTCATTGCGCTTTTATGCAGTTTAAAATTATATCTTCGCATAAATTCTGTGCCCTGCATATTAACTTCTGCTGCAATAGCATCAAAAGTTGAAAATGACTTAAGATCTTTCTCATCAATTAAATAAAGAACCTGCATAACTGAATCATTTTGCTGGTACTGCGTGTCGTAATGCGATAATGTATACTTTTGATTGTTAGAAAGAATTATTACCAAGTCATCTTTAATTTTTTTACCTACATTTTTCTTCGGAAACGGAGTAGGCTGGAGTGCAACAAAATAATGCTCTTTATCAGTAACTACATTTATTTTTAATGATTTTGATTTTGTGGTATAAAAAATTTCAGGCTCAAAATAATACAGCATACTTCCATCGGCCTGCAATCTGTTTCTTATTTTGCATTGAGCGAAAATTTCACTATTAGAAACAGAACAAAAAAACAAGGCTAAAAAAAGTATTTTTTCCATTGCACTCAATATTATATTGTTAGCAACACAAATTTACTCTTTTAATTCCAAAAAAATATTGATTTACTTACTGCCTTCATCTTCAGATTTATTGGACAGAATGTAATTAACCGGATAATTTGAATAAAAATAATTAATTGAATCCTCTTCCTCGGAAATATTGACAAAATTACCATTTTCATCAAAATGTTTCATAAACGGATCTTTTGCGGAGTCAAAATCCGGTCGTTGCCAATCATATACAATAGGTTTGGTGTATTCAGGTGTTTTATAAAACAAAGTCAGTACAAAACCTGTAAGGAAACCTGCCAAATGTCCTTCCCATGAAATTGACTGATCTACATCTGGGAAAACATACCAAATCATTCCACCATAAAGCAAAATTACAGTGAAAGATAAAGCTACCAATCGGTAATATTTTGTCTGGATTCCTTTAAAGAAAATAAAAGTAACTAAAACATAAATTAACCCACTGGCACCAATGTGGAAATTTTCGCGCCCCACGGCCCAGGTAATTAATCCCGAAAATACTATTCCATATCCAATAACACCAAGGGTTTGCTTTGGATAAAAAAATTCAATCGCTGGCAATAATATCAAAAGCGGAATACTATTATTGTATAAATGTTCTAAATTTTCATGAATAAACGGACTAAATAAGACACCTCTCAAACCAATAAAATCCCGAGGATAAATTCCGTAACGATAAAAATCAAAATCAAATCGAATCTGCATCCAATAAATGATCCATAAAAAAAGGACAAAAAATAATGGGAGACCAATTACAGCATTCGAAAATTTAAAATTAGAATCGTTCATATCATTTAATATAGTAACCAATTCAACTCAAAAAACTATCCAAAAAAAATTTACTGATATTTTGTCATATTAAAAATAAAATGTCTCAAATCGTAACAAACATACTTCTGTGGCAAACGTTTTAACTTTCTGTAAATTAAATTATAAACTTAAAATAGTAATTTTGTAGAATGGAAGCACCATTAGCAGAGCGAATTCGTCCGCAAAAATTAGAAGATTATATTAGTCAGCAGCATTTGGTTGGTCCAACCGGATCGTTAACACAACAAATTTCGAAGGGAATAATTCCTTCTTTAATATTCTGGGGGCCTCCGGGAACGGGAAAAACAACCTTAGCCCAGATTATTGCACAGGAATCAAAAAGGCCTTTTTATATTTTGAGCGCCATAAATTCTGGTGTCAAAGATATTCGTGATGTAATTGACAAGGCAAAACAAAGCGGCGGTTTATTTACTGCTAAAAACCCAATTTTGTTTATTGATGAGATTCACAGATTTAGTAAATCGCAGCAAGATTCGCTTTTAGCTGCTGTCGAAAAAGGATGGATAACTTTAATTGGAGCAACAACTGAGAATCCTAGTTTTGAAGTCATTCCTGCATTATTGTCACGTTGCCAGGTTTATATTCTGAATGCTTTTACAAAAGCTGATTTAGAGGCACTGCTGCAACGTGCGATGAATACAGATGCTTATTTACTTACAAAAAAAATAACTCTTAAAGAAACCGAGGCTTTATTACGAATTTCCGGAGGTGACGGGAGAAAACTCTTAAATGTTTTTGAACTTGTAATTAATGCATCAGCAGGCGATGAAATTACAATAACAAACGATCGCGTTTTAGAATTAGTCCAGCAAAACACAGTCCTTTATGATAAAACTGGCGAACAGCACTATGATATCGTTTCGGCTTTTATAAAATCTATCCGCGGAAGCGATCCGAATGGTGCAGTTTACTGGCTGGCCAGAATGATTGAAGGTGGCGAAGATGTCAAATTTATTGCCAGAAGAATGCTTATTCTGTCCAGTGAAGATATTGGAAACGCCAATCCGACCGCTTTTATAATGGCAAATAACACCTTTCAGGCTGTTACGACGATTGGTTATCCTGAAAGTCGCATCATTTTAAGTCAATGCGCTATTTATCTCGCCACATCGCCAAAAAGCAATGCATCTTACATGGCAATTGGAAATGCACAACAATTAGTAAAACAAACCGGAGATCTGCCCGTTCCTATTCATTTGCGAAATGCTCCAACAAAATTAATGAAAGAACTGGGATATGGCGATGAATACAAATATTCACACGATTATGCGAATAATTTTGCTGAGCAGGAATTTTTGCCGGACGCCATAAAAGAAACGGTTCTTTATAATCCGGGAAGCAATTCCAGAGAGAACAGCAACCGCGAATTTTTAAAGAACCGCTGGAAAGACAAATACGGCTATTAAACCGTATTTTATATTTAAAATTTAACTGTAATTTTTTCTGATACTAGTTTATCATTTTGATACGATTCAAAATACCAGTTTCCGTCGTCTTTTAAGATTAATGAACCCTGAATATTATCTTTGGATGCAATAAAAACATTAGATTGTGAAGTCTTAAAAAGTTTCATCACTACTTTTGGAGTTTTATCAATTAATTGATACCCCGACTCTGTTGGTTGTGCGTATAATAAATTTGGATCTTTTAAATCTGGTGAAGCAGCTGCAACTGATGGTTTACTTGCAGCAACATTTACAGCTGCAGCTGTTGCAGTGACAGCAGGTTTTGAAGCAACCTGTGTTTTGGAAGTTGCAACTGCATTTCCGCTATATTTATAATGTAAAGCATAAACAGATTTAAAAGCATTCTCAAGTGCCTCCCTGTAAGCCAAATCATAATCTTTTTCTTTGCTCTTTCCAACTTCTGAGGTGTAAACCACCTGACCAAAGCAATCTTTAAATTGTACGAATAGTTTAGTTACCAAAAATGCACTGTCTTTTATCACATCAATATATAAAACCTGACAACGATCTGTATATCCATCAGGAAGCTGTTCGTTTGCATAAAAAGCCTCGAAGCCTGCTTTTACCAAATTTGATTTGCTTAATGTCGCCAGACGATATTGATTATCTGTTTTTATAAAATCGTATTTTAAAGGTACAATTACTGCTTTGTAGTCATTTAAGGACTGCGCAAATCCGATAACTGAACATAAAAGTGCAGCAAGTAAAAATTTAATTTTCATCATTATAAATATTTTTTGAGTTCTAATAAATGGTTTATTTGTTTATAATCTTTGGAAACCTCCAATTTTTTTTCATTAAAAAAGATTGCATCCAGACCGGCATTTAAGGCGCCATTTACATCGGCTTCAAAATCGTCTCCAATCATAATGCTGGTTTCCTTTGAAGTATTGGCCAATTTTAATGCATAATCAAATATAATACTATTTGGTTTTTTACAGCCCGCTAATTCAGAATTTGTGATAGTACTAAAATAACCACCTAATAAGGCGTTATTTATTTTCTTATCCTGAACCTGTGCAAATCCATTGGTGATGATATGAAGTTTATATTTGGGCTTAAGATATTCCAAAACCTCAATTGCGCCATCAAACAAGTAATTATTATCCGTAAGAAATTCAATGTAGTCGTTGGCAATTTCTAAAATATTTTCTTCTGAGATAACATAATTTAAAGCATCAAAAGAATGCCTCAGACGATTGTAACGCAATTCCTGATGGGTTATTTTATCGTTTTGATATAATCGCCAACATTCCTGATTAATAGGAATGTATTTCTGGATAAAATCCTGCGTAATAATTTCTTTGTACTTCGTTTTAAAGATACGATCAAAAGCCATTTCCGAATTCCTGTCGAAATCCCAGAGTGTGTGATCTAAGTCAAAAAAAATGTCTGTAATTGTGGTATTCATGTATTAAAAAATTCCTTCATCTACAAAACTATAATATTTTGATTCAGTTATTATCAAATGATCCAAAACTTTAACATCTAGATTATCCCCGGCATCACAAATTTTTCTGGTTATTTTCTTATCCGCATCGCTTGGTTTTAAATTTCCCGAAGGATGATTGTGACACAAAATCAAGCCAGTGGCACTGTTTTCCAAAGCTAATTTAAAAATGAGCCGAATATCTACTGAAGTTCCGGTAATTCCGCCCTTGCTTAATTGAGACTTTGAAATTACAGCATTTGAATTATTAAGAAAAAGCACCCAAAATTCTTCATGTGGCAATTCTCCGATTTCCGGCTGCATAATTTCAAAAACCGCTTTACTTGATGTGATTTTTTTTAATTCGGGAGCGTCTTCTGCTTTTCTTCTTCGTCCGAGTTCTAAGGCAGCGATAATTGTAATGGCTTTTGCTTCTCCAATTCCTTTAAATTTCGTTAATTGAGAAACAGATAACTTTGCCAAAGAATTAATTCCTCCAGCACTAACCAAAATTCGTTTGCTTAAATCAACCGCAGATTCATTTCTGCTTCCTGAACCGATTAAAATTGCAATTAATTCAGCATCGCTCAATGCACTTTTTCCCTTTAGCATTAATTTTTCACGCGGTCTGTCATCTTCTGCCCAATCTGTAATAGGAAAATAAGATTGTTCCATAAATTCTATTTTTAAGCTAATATATCTAAAAATAAGAAAATTCTTTCAATAAATAAATTCGTTTTTAAAAATTATTATCTTTAATGACAAACTAACACTGAAAATGAAATCATTACATCTATTTCTCTTTTTTATTTTTTTTATCTCTTGTCAGCGAAATGAAACCAGAAACGATATTGCTTCGAATGTAAAAACCAATTAAAAAAAAATGCACCAGCTGCATAACAACTGGCACATTACCTAATTTTCTAATTGACTAATTATCTCAATTAACCAATCCTTTTACTTCATCAAAATTCAAACCTCCGTAATTACCTGAACTCATTAATAAAAGTGCCGAATTATCAAGATTTAAGCTAAATAAATACTCTTTAAACTCTGCTGGATTTGTATAAATTATCAGGTCTTCACGATTAAATGCTTTTGCAATTTGCTCGTAAGTCACTTCTTCCAATTGCTTAATTTTTACTGCATCCGGAGAATAGAAAACAACGGCAACATCTGCATATTCTAAAGCACCTTCATATTCTTTTAAAAACGCAGCATTTAAACTGCTGTACGTATGTAATTCAAGACAGGCGACTAAAGTTCTGTTCGGATACTGTTCTTTTACGGCTTTTGTTGTTGCAGCTACTTTACTTGGGGAATGTGCAAAATCTTTATAGGCTACTTTTCCTATTCCTTCGGCAATTTTTTCCAAACGTTTAGAGGCACCTTTAAAGCTGGCAATTGCCGCGTAAAAATCTTCTTCATCAACACCCATATTTTGACAAATCCATTTTGCTCCGGCCAGATTATTTAAATTATGTCCACCGAAAACTTCAATTGGCATATCGCCTTCCGGCGTTTTTAATAAAGTCACACCATCATTTACAGAATATTCTGGCGTAGAATATGCAATTTTTCGAATCGGATTTGTTGCTGCTTCAGAAACACGTTTTACTTCCGGATCATTTTCGTTATAAACTAAAATGCCGCCGTTTGTAATTTTTTGAATGAAAATTTCAAACTGCTCTACATAATTTTCGTAAGTTGGAAAAACATTAATATGATCCCATGCAATTCCGGAAATTAAGGCAATATTGGGCTGGTATAAATGAAATTTTGGTCGTCGGTCAATTGGCGATGACAAATATTCATCTCCTTCTAAAACCATAAAATCATTCTCTTCTGTTAAATGCACCATTGTATCAAAACCTTCCAACTGTGCTCCTACCATATAGTCTACGGCAATATTATGATAATGCATTACATGCAGAATCATAGAGGTAATAGTGGTTTTTCCGTGAGAACCGCCAATTACGACGCGGGTTTTATTTTTAGATTGCTCGTATAAGAATTCAGGATAAGAATAGATTTTTAAACCTAATTCCTGCGCTTTCAATAATTCCGGATTGTCTGCTTTGGCATGCATTCCTAAAATTACAGCTTCCATATCGGCAGTAATTTTTTCAGGAAACCAACCCATTTCTGCAGGAAGAATTCCTTTTTTTTCTAATCTTGATTTTGAAGGTTCAAATATAGCGTCATCGCTTCCTGTAACCTGGTACCCTTTATTATGTAATGCTAATGCAAGATTGTGCATTGCGCTTCCGCCAATGGCGATGAAATGTGTCTTCATTTAAAATGTTTAATCGTTAAACTGTTTAATAAGTTAATCGAAATAGCAATAACTAATAAAACTCCATAATTATTTTTCAAAAATAAGGAAATATAAAATGTATCATTTGGTTTTAAAGATAAATTACTACTTTGTCTGACAATAATTTCGAAAATCATTTTCACGCTCAGTTAATTGGTGGATCGCAATATTTTTAAATAAAAAAACCCGACAGGTTTTAAAACCTGTCGGGTTTGCTTTTATGATTTGTCAAAGTTTAAAACTTTGGCAAAGTTAATCAAGGAACTCTTATTTAGTAATCGTCAGTTCGTCGATAATGTTTTTAGCTCCTGCGTATTTGTCAATAATCCAAAGTACGTAACGAATATCTACGTTAATAGTTCTTTGCAAATTAGAATCAAAGATTACATCTCCTGCCATTGCTTCGATGTTACCGTCAAAAGCAATTCCGATTAATTCACCTTTTCCGTTCAAAACTGGCGAACCAGAGTTTCCTCCGGTAATATCGTTATCTGTTAAGAAGTTAATCGGCATATAACCTGCTTTATCAGCATATTGTCCATAATCTTTTTTCTGATTTAATTCTAGCAAACGAGCCGGCAAGTCAAATTCCTGATCTCCTGCCTTGTATTTCTTAACCATACTTTCCATAGTAGTATAGTTATTGATTTTTGCATCGTTTCGAGGATCTGCAGGTAAAGCACGAACTTTTCCGTAAGTCAATCTCAAAGTAGAGTTGGCATCCGGATATTTAATCGCGTTTAATTTTGATTCTCTTAAACCTTCAACCAATTTACGGTAAGCAGTTGCAAAACCGTCATCAGCTTTTGCCTGATCTTCTGTTTTAGCACGGTATTTTGTCAACAAATCATTAGAAATAATATATAAAGGATCGTGTACAATTGCCAATGGTTTTGGATCAGCTAAAAATGCCAATACCTTTTCTTTATTTGTAAAGTAACTAACCTCAGTTGCTTTTGCTACATCTGCTGTAAAATCTCCGTTGTTAACGGCTTTCATTTTTGCAACTTCTGTAGCTAATCCGTATTCAGCAGCTTTTGAAGCATATAGATTTAATTGTGCTGTTAAAACATCTTTTTCTAACGGAGCGTAAAACTCTCCATAAATGCTTTCTACCATTGCATTTATTTTAGGAAGCATTTCTGCTTTCTTAGCATCGTTTTCTTTGTAATAAGCAATTAATGCATTTCCTAAATTAGCAGGTCCCGTTGCATAACTGGACGTACGTAAAAGCTGAGTCAAATAATTATCATGACGCGCTTTTAGATTAGTTTCTCTGTAGTAATCGTTGATTGTCGGAATTACATTCTCGTACTTTTCTCTGTTCGCTGGTTTGCTGGCCCACTCGTAAAATTTATCTTCCTGAGCTGCTTTTGCATCTACAGTCCCTGCTTTTGTTAAAGCATCGATCATTCCCTGACGGTTTTTCCAGTAATTTGCCGTCGAAGCATATTTAGAAGCGTACTGTAAACGAACAGTTGCATCTTTATCCATATACTTTTTCATTTGGTCCATTCCGGTTTTTGCACCTTCAACCCATGCAGGATAAGCATATTTAATGTTTTGTTCAATTCCGCCAGCCGGCATCCAACGGTTTGTTCTTCCGGGATAACCTAAGATCATTGCAAAATCATTTTCTTTAACACCTTTAATACTTACCGGCAAATAATGTTTTGGCTGCAAAGGCACATTGTCTTTAGAATAGGCTGCAGGATTTCCGTTTTTGTCGGCATACACTCTAAACATAGAGAAATCTCCTGTTTGACGAGGCCATTCCCAGTTGTCTGTATCTCCACCAAACTTACCAACACTTTCAGGTGGCGTTCCAACTAAACGAACGTCTGTGTAATCCTGATAAACAAAATAGTAATATTCATTTCCCTGAAAGAAAGGACGAACAGAAACCGTATATTTACCGTTCTCGCTGTTTTCTTTTTCGATCAAAGCGATTTCCTGCTGAATTATTTTGTTTCTCTCTGTTTCTGTCATAGTATCATTTACTTTTGACAAAATTCTTTTAGATACATCATCCATACGTACGAAGAAACGAACGTATAATGATTTTGGTTTCATTTCGGCGCTTTTATCTTTAGCCCAAAACCCATTTTTCAGATAATTTTGTTCTGCAGTAGAAAGTTCTGCAATCGCATTGTAACCACAATGGTGGTTTGTTAAAACTAATCCGCTGTTAGAAACGATCTCAGCGGTACAACCTCCGTTAAACTGAACAATCGCATCTTTTAAACTATGATTGTTAATGCTGTAAATTTCTTCGGCTGTCAACTGCAAGCCCATTTTTTCCATATCTCTATGGTTTAATCTTTCGATAAACATCAAAAACCACATTCCTTCATCGGCTTTCACTGGAAAAGCCATAAGGCACATAGTCAAGAATAAAATTACTTTTTTCATGTTATTTTGTTTAAGTGATGCGAATATAACTCATTTTCGCAAAAAAAATTAGCATTTGAGGCAAAATCAAAACATAATAAATAAATTGAGATTCAATTTTGCGAAATTCATAATTTCAGCAACTTAAATTTATATCTTAAGAAGCAAAATAAAACATTATGAATTGATTAAAAAACTTATGATTTATCATTTAAAAATATCTAATATTCGCTTATTTGTAAAAATAAACTGAATACTCAAAATTAATAAACTAAATATTTTCTTACAATTAATTTTGAACTAAGTTTGCGGCAAATATTATAATTATTAAAATGAAAAAATTGTTATTTGCAGTTGCATTACTTATTAGTACAATGGTTGGTGCACAGAAAAATTCACTTCTGGTAGGTGGAAATACTGGATTTACATCTGAGAAAATTGGAGATTCTAAAATTGATAATTTTGAGTTCGCTCCAAAGGTTGGTTATCAATTTTCTGAAAAATGGACAGCGGGTGTCGAAGGGTCTATAGCAAATGTAAAAACTACAGGAGCCGAAAAAACCGAAAAATACAAAATTGGTGGTTTTCTGCGCTACTCTACTCCTCTTTCAGACTTATTTTCTTTCTATACAGATTTAGGAGTTGGATACCAAAACACTTCCCTGAACGATGCTAAAGGAATGTATGCAAGTTTAACACCGGCTCTTTTTATTAATATGAAAAGAGGTTTTGGTTTAAACTTTTCTATTGGAGGAATAAACTACGATAATCTTGACGGAAAAAATGATCCGAGACAGGAACGTTTAGGATTTGATTTTGGAAAAACGGTAAATATCGGAGTTTCTAAAAACTTTGCATTATAATTTTATTGGATTTAGTTAAAAGGTAAAATCCTAAATTACTTTTTGTTTTCCGCACAAAAAGTAAAAACCCGGCAATTGATATTGTCGGGTTTTATATTTAATATAAAAATGAATTTTAGTCGTTTAGCATTTTCCAGAGTCTATCTTTCAAATCTGTTAAACCTTGCTGTGCAACAGACGAAATAAACATATAAGGAACATCTTTAAAAGCAACGTCAAGTTCTGTTTTTAATTCTGCTTTTAATTCATCGTCCAGCATATCGCATTTTGAAATTACCAAAAGGCGTTCTTTATCCAGCATTTCAGGATTATATTTTGTTAATTCATTAACTAAAATATCGTATTCTGCTTTAATATCCGGTGTATCAACAGGAACTAAAAAGAGCAACGTTGAATTACGCTCAATATGTCTTAAGAAATAATGCCCTAAACCTTTTCCTTCTGCAGCACCTTCAATAATTCCGGGAATATCGGCAATTACAAAAGATTGAAAATCTCTGTAAGCAACGATTCCCAGATTAGGCTTTAAAGTCGTAAAAGGATAATCGGCAATTTTTGGCTTTGCTGAAGTTAAAACAGAAAGTAAAGTCGATTTTCCAGCATTTGGAAATCCTACTAAACCGACATCTGCCAAAACTTTAAGTTCCAGAATTACATCCATCTCTACACCCAATAAACCTGGTTGCGCATAACGTGGTGTTTGATTGGTCGAACTTCTAAAATGCCAGTTTCCTAAACCTCCTTTTCCTCCTCTGCAGAGAATTCTTTTTTCTCCGTCTTCTGTTATTTCAAATAAAGTTTCTCCCGTTTCTTTGTCTTTTACAACTGTTCCAAGAGGCACTTCAATGTATTTATCTTCTCCATCTGCACCGGTACTGCGATCTCCTCCTCCATCTCCTCCATAACCGGCTTTAATGTGTCTCGCAAATTTTAAGTGAAACAAAGTCCACAGACTTTTGTTACCAACCAAATATACGTGTCCGCCACGACCACCGTCTCCACCGTCTGGTCCGCCTTTTTCAATAAATTTCTCTCTGTGTAAATGTGTAGATCCCTTTCCTCCTTTTCCGGAAGAAACAAATATCTTAACGTAATCTACAAAATTCCCCTCTGTCATTGTTTTGAATTTCAGATTTTGGATTTTAGATTTTAGATTGAAAACCAAACTAAAGCTAATCTCCGCCTCTATTTAATTATTTATGTGTAATTTCGGATTTCAAGTTTCAGGTTTCAAGCAAAACTTGAAACTTGAAACTTAAAACAAAATTCTCTACTCTTTAAGCGCTTTTACAAGTACCTTATCAATTTTTACGCCGTCCATGTCGACAACTTCCAGTACAAATTTCTGCCAGATTAGTTTTTCTCCTTCTTTTGGAATGTGCGAAAGCTCAGTCATAATCATTCCGCTTACTGTGTTTACTTCGTAATCGTTGGTTAATTCGTCCAGCTCGAAATAAGTTAAGAAATCATGCAGTGAATAATGTCCGTCAACAAGCCATGATCCGTCTTCTCTTTCTATTAACTGAAATTCGTCCTTATAAAATTCCGCAGCGTCTCCTACTAAAGCTTCCAAGATATCATTTAATGTAATCATACCCTGAAAAACGCCATATTCATCGGAAACTAATGCGTAATGAATTCCTGTTTTTTTGAAATTTTCCAAAGCTTTGTATGCGGTGGTCTGCTCCATTAAATAAGGTGCGTCTGTCATTATTTTTGATAAATCAAAATTGTCATTTTCGATATGTGCAAAAATATTCTTAAGCGTAACCACACCCACAATGTCATCGTAATTTTCGTTATAAACCGGATAAACAGCATGCAGATCCTGAACTACTAGTTCTTTGATTTTTATTCTGTCCTCGTTTAAAGGAAGCATGTCAACCGATTTACGGTGTGTCATTAAGGAACTTACTTTTCGGTCTCCAATATGAAAAACGCGTTCTACAATGTCTTGTTCAATTTCCTGAACTTCTCCTACTTCGGTTCCTTCTTTAATAATGGCTTTAATTTCTTCTTCGGTAACTTTTCCGTCGGCAGTTGGCGTAATTTGCAGGACTTTCAATAAAAATTCTGTCGACGAAGTCAATAGCCAAATAAATGGAGCCGTAATAATCGAAATTACTTTCATCGGCATTGCGACCATTTTAGCAATCGATTCCGGGTAATTTAATCCGATTCGTTTTGGAAGTAATTCTCCTAAAACTAAAGAAAAGAAAGTTAAAACAACCACCACAATTCCAACCGCAACAGAATGCGCGTATGGTTTTAATGCCGCAAAACCTGTTACAAAAACCTCAACATCTGCCGTGATTTTATCTCCACTATAAATACCGGTTAAAATTCCGATTAAGGTAATTCCGATTTGTACTGTCGATAAAAATTTATTTGGGGAATTTGCCAGATCTAAAGCTGTTCTGGCACTTTTGTTTCCTTTTTTGGCTGCGGTTTCAAGCCTGTTCTTCCGGGCCGAAATCAAAGCAATTTCAGACATGGAGAAAACTCCGTTTAATAATATTAGAAAAAATATAATTAGTATTTCCAATTTGTGGCTTATTCGTTATAAAATAGTCTAGTTTATGTAATAATTCGTAACCTTGATTTCTGCCCAGATACAGGTTAAAAGCAAAAAACTAATTTTTCGTCCAGAAAACAGCGCCACGAAGGAAACTGATTTGACGGTATAGAAAAATAGTTCTTTTAGCTTTCCCGACACAATCGGGATTTCAAATGCACCTGAATAAACTTTTACAAATTATCTATAACTGACGTTAATCGCTCTGTAATTTGTTCAACCGTTCCGATACCGTCTACGGCATGAAACTTATTTTGATCTTTATAATAACCAATTAATGGCGCAGTTTTTTCATTATATTCCTGATATCTCACACGAATTTTTTCTTCATCCTGATCGTCTACTCTTCCGCTTGTTTTTCCTCTTTCCAACAAACGTGCTACCAGAACTTCGTCATCTGCTTCAAGGGCGATTGTTGCTGTAACGCTTGAACCAATTGTTGGCAAAAATCTATCTAATGCTTCTGCCTGATTTAAGGTTCTTGGATATCCGTCGAATAAAAATCCTGCTGTATCCGGGTGTTTTTTTACCTCATCAATTAACATTGCGGTTGTTACTTCGCATGGAACCAATTCTCCATTATCCATAAAAACTCTTGCTTTTTTCCCCAGTTCAGTATCATTTTTTAAATTAAAACGAAAAATATCTCCGGTGGAAAGATGTGTTAAATTGTATTTTTCTTTTAAAAATTCTGCCTGAGTTCCTTTTCCTGCTCCCGGCTTTCCAAATAAAACAATATTAATCATAATTGAAATGAGTGTTGTTTACTTCCAACTTTAATTAGAAGTTTTTAAATGAATGTATAGTTGTGTGTTTTTATTCTGCTAATTTGTAAACTTCAGTAAGATTTCGTCCCAGACCATCATAGTCTAAACCGTAACCCACAATAAATTTGTTCGGAATCCTGATTCCGACGTAATCAATTTTAATGTCTTTTTTGTACGCCTCAGGTTTAAAGAATAATGTTGCGATCTTAAAATGCTTTACATTTTGGGCTCTAAACAAATTTTTTAATTCTTCGATCGTATTTCCCGTATCGATTATGTCCTCAATTACGATTACGGTCCTGTCAGTCAAATCCTGATTAATTCCGATTAATTGTTTTACCGATTCTGTTGATTCAGTTCCTTCATACGAAGCCATTTTTATAAATGAAACTTCGCACGGTTTTTTGTATTTTTTTAAAAAATCTGACACTACCATAAAAGCGCCATTTAAAACTCCAATAAAAATTGGTGTATCATCTCCAAAATCATCTTCTACCTGAGCCACTATTTTAGTTAAAGCAAAATCAATTTCCTTAGCCGAAATAAACGGAACAAATTGTTTATCGTGAAGTTGTATCATTATTTTTCATTTTAAAATAATGGACAAAGATACAGAATTACAACTTAACTGCTTCTATCAAAATAGACACTATACGTATATTTTTTGCGAATGTTAAATATCAGTTAATAATTACAAATCACTTTTTGATGCTATTTTTTATTTGAGTAAATTGTTGTTAAATAATTATTTAACTCCAAGATAATGATGAGAAATTCAATACCACTATTTTCAGTTGCATTATTGGCACTTGCAACCGCCTGTAATGGACAGGTAAAAAAAGAAGAAAAAGAGACTTTGTCTAAACAATCCGGCACTGTTGTAAAAACGGCTATTGGCGATCTGCAGCTTCCAGCTCCGTACGCCAGTAAATCGAAGACGAATAACAGTAAAGTTATTGGTTGGCCCGAAGGAAAAATGCCAACAGCTCCTGAGGGATTTACAGTAACGAAATTCGCCGACGGATTCCAAAATCCGCGTTGGACTTATATCGCTCCAAATGCTGATATTTTTGTGGTTGAAAGTGGAACTGGCGCCAGCAAAAACCAAATTACAGTTTTACGTGACAAAGACAAAGACGGGAAGTTTGAAACCCGCGAAGTTTTCATCAAAGGTCTAAACAAACCTTTTGGAATGTTAGTTCTGAAAGATTTTTTCTATATCGCCAATACAGACGGATTATACCGTTATCCGTATAAAAACAATCCGCTAAAACTCGAAACCAAAGGCGAGAAAATCCTTGAGCTTCCTGCGGGAGGTTACAACAATCACTGGACAAGAAATTTACTTGCAAATGCTGATGGAAGTAAAATCTACATTTCTGTGGGTTCCGGAAGTAACAATGGCGAAAACGGAATGGATAAAGAAGTTCGTCGCGCTGATATTCTGGAAATTAATCCTGACGGAACCGGAGAAATAATCTACGCAGCCGGACTTAGAAATCCTGTGGGGATGGATTGGAATCCTGCTAATAATGAATTATGGACAGCAGTTAACGAACGTGACGAGCTGGGAGACGATTTGGTTCCGGACTATATTACCAGTGTAAAAAAAGGCGGTTTCTACGGATGGCCTTATTCTTATTTTGGAAGCATTCCTGATCCGAGAATGAAAGGTGAAAGAAAAGATCTGGTAGAAAAAGCTATTGTTCCAGATGTTCCAGTTGGCGCCCACACCGCTTCTTTGGGATTAGCATTTTATGACAAAGACGCTTTTCCTGCAAAATATAAAAACGGAGCCTTCGTAGGACAACACGGTTCCTGGAATCGGGCGAAAATCTCAGGTTACAAGGTGGTCTTTGTTCCTTTTCAAAATGGAAAACCATCTGGAAAACCCGAAGATTTTTTAACCGGTTTTATTTCTGATGCCGAAAAATCTGAAGTTTACGGAAGACCTGTCGCCGTTACTGTAATGAATGACGGATCGCTACTGGTAAATGATGACAGTGGAAATACAATCTGGAAAGTGGCTGCCAAAAAATAAGTTTTCCTGTAAAAGAAATTTTTAACCATACAGGAACATAGATTTTACTTTTAAAAAGTTTGATTAAAGAAAGCTAGTTTTCAAACTATAGATTACATCGCGAATTTAGAATTGAACACCTTTTTTGCCCAATCGGATCTGTGTTTCTGTGTGTTAAAAATATTAAATAACTAAAACCGCTTTTCAGCAAATCCTCATTCTACAGGATAAAACCTCATCTTTTGTAAAACAACCAATTTATTTATGTCCTTAAAAAATTACGGCTTTTTTATTCTCGCGCTTTTTCTTTTACAAAATATACAGGCACAAAAAAAAGAAGTCAGAAACATTGACTCTACAAAAACACAAAAACTTCAGGAAGTTATTATAAGCCCTTTACATATTAACCGCGATTTACAAAATGCACCGGCTTCTATTGGCGTTTTATCCCAAAAAGAATTACTTCAAAATAATACTACAGACATCAGTAATGTCATAAACACCATTCCGGGTGTTTTTATGCAATCGTCAAATATTACCACTACCCGTATTTCAATTCGCGGAATTGGCGCCAGAACTCCATACGGAACTAATAAAATAAGAGCTTTTTATGGCAGCATCCCTTTAACTTCAGGAAATAGTGAAACTGTTATAGATGATATTGATCTTAAAAACATAGATCAGCTGGAAATTATAAAAGGACCACTTTCGAGTATTTACGGTGCAGGACTTGGAGGTGCAATTTTAATTACGCCCCAAAACTTAAAGACTGGGAAATATCAGGCAGAAGTGAATTCGGTTTTTGGATCTTTCGGATTATTAAAAAACCGGGTAGGTTTTGATATTAATGAAAAAGAAGCCTCTCTAAACCTGAGTTATCACAACTTAAAAACTGATGGATGGCGCGAAAACAGTGCCTATAACCGCGAAGGAATTACACTTTCGGGAGAATTATTTCGAAAAGAAAACAGCAAACTGACTTACTTCTCGAATTATACTTATCTAAAAGCATATATTCCGAGCTCGATCAGTAAATCAATGTACGATAATAATCCGCAAGCGGGTGCCCCAACCTGGGTGGCCTCAAAAGGCTTTAAGGAATATAAATCGACTTTGGCAGGATTGGCGTACGATTTTAAAATCAACGATCATTTAAACAATTCAACTTCTGTTTTTATCAATTATAAAGACAGCAACGAACCACGGCCTTTTGACATTTTACGCCAATATACTTTTGCCACGGGTTTACGGACTCAATTTTTGGGAGATTTTAAAATTGGAAATAGTACGAACCAATTTATTAGCGGAATCGAATATTTTGCTGATAATTACAGCGGCAATACTTTCGAAAACTTATATCAGCAAAATAATGGAAATGGAAGTTTACAGGGAAATCCGCTTTCTGCCACAAATCAAAAAAGGCATTTTTATAATATTTTCGGTCAAATCCGTACTTTAATTTCGGCGCAATTTGAAGTCCAGACCGGATTAAATTACAATAAAACTAAATTTGAATTGCAAAATGATTTTCCCGCTTCCGTGAATAATCCGACGGAAAAGTATAGTTATGACGGGATTTTTTCCCCTCAGCTTTCTTTTTTATACAAACCCAATGAAGTTCGAACCTTTTATTTTTCTGTAAGCCGCGGATTTTCTCTGCCGGCAACCGAAGAAACTTTAACCAGTACCGGCAACATCAATCAGAATATACGACCTGAAACGGGTTATAATTTCGAAATCGGAAGCAAGCTTTATTTCTTCAACAAAAAACTGTATACGGAAATTGCGGTTTACAGAATGGAAATAAAAGATTTACTGGTTGCCAAAAGAATCGGGGATGATCAATATGAAGGTGTAAATGCCGGAAAGACTTTTCATGAAGGAATCGAAATGAGTCTAAACCATAATTGGACGATTAATTCTTTTCTAAATCTAAAATCGTATGCCTCTGCTTCCGCCGGAAATTATGAATTTAAAGAATTTGATGACAATGGAAATAATTTCTCCGGAAATAAATTAACCGGCGTTCCTGCCAATACCGCCGGCGCAGGATTTAACCTTAATACAAATTCGGGATTTTATATTTCAGCCGATTTTCAATTCACAGATAAAATTCCGCTAAACGATGCCAATTCTGTTTATTCTGATTCTTATTCGCTTTTAAATTTAAAAACAGGGTATCAGTTTGAAATATTATCCGGATTAAAAGCCCATCTTGACGCTGGTGTAAATAATGTACTGAATGAAAAATATGCCTCGATGATTTTGACCAACGCTACTGGTGTTGGAAATGCACAGCCCAGATATTATTATCCAGGATTACCTGTAAACTACTACGGAATTATCTCATTAAATTATTTATTTTAGCTTTCAAATTCCAAATTAATTTGAAATGCTTTCTGAATTGCAAAAAAAACTGGATTATGTGAGTGCTTGTCGGGAGAGGCGTCTTATGGCAGCACAGGATATTTTAGAAAATCCTAAACTTTTTAATGACTTAGTTACTATTTCTTTTTCTCCGGAAGATAAGAACAATCATAAAGCATGCTGGATTCTTGAATTTGTATCTTACGAAGAATTGCTTTGGCTGCAGCCTTATCTGGATTTTTTCTGTTCTAATTTGAAAATTTTAAAAGATGAAAGTTCCCTTCGTCCGATTGCCAAAGTTGTCCAGCTTTTGGTTAAATCGCATTATAAAAAAGGAGAAAACTGCATCAAACTTTCAGAAGAAAATCTTAAGGATTGTATAGAAGCGGCTTTCGATTGGCTTATTACAGATGTAAAAGTAGCCACTAAGGCTTATTCTATCAGAACGTTATATATATTGGGCAACTATTACGACTGGATTCATCCTGAATTAAAAGTAATTATTGAGAAAGATTATGCAAATCATTCAGCTGCGTATAAAGCAGTTGCCAAAGAAGTTTTGAAGAAAATGAAATGATTTTTTTTTCGCCACGAATTCACGATTTTTTATTTCACTTTGTGTAAAATTTAATTCGTGAATTCGTGGCGGAAAACTAAATTTTGGCTGAAAAAAGATTAAAAAGTATCTTTGCAAAAACACAACACAAAATGAATTATTTTTCTTCTGATTTTAAATTAGGAATATTAGGCGGCGGACAATTAGGCAAAATGCTTTTGTTCGACACGCGTAAATTTGATATTCAAACTTATGTTTTAGATCCCAGCGACGAAGCGCCAAGTAAAATTGCCTGTAATAAATTCTTTAAAGGCGATTTAATGGATTATGAAACGGTTTATAATTTTGGGAAACAAGTTGATGTTTTAACTTTCGAAATTGAATTAGTCAATCTTGAAGCTTTAACACAATTAGAAAATGAAGGCGTAAAAGTATATCCTTCACCAAAAACTTTAAAAGGAATTCAGAATAAAGGAGTGCAAAAGCAATTTTATGCAGAGAATAATATTCCAACAGCTGCTTTTCTAAGATTTGACAGTCCGGAACATTTGCAAAAATCAGTTGGAAATAATGAAATTACGATTCCGTTTGTGTGGAAATGCACCGAATTTGGATATGATGGAAACGGCGTTAAAGTAATTCGTCAAAGTTCAGATTTAGATGATCTGCCAAATGTAGAATGTATTGCCGAAACAATGGTTCCATTTAAAAATGAACTTGCGGTAATTGTCTGCAGAAGTCCTTTAGGGGAAATCAAAACATATCCGGTTGTAGAAATGGAATTTCATCCCGAAGCCAATCAGGTGGAATACGTAATTTGTCCTGCCAGAATTGATGAAAAAGTAGCCGAAAAAGCAAGAGCAATTGCTCTGAATGTTTCTGAAAAATTCAATCACGTTGGTCTTTTGGCTGTTGAAATGTTTCAGACACAAGATGATGAAATTTTAGTGAATGAAGTAGCACCACGTCCGCACAATTCTGGTCATTATTCTATTGAAGCAAGTTATACCTCACAATTCGAAAATCATCTTCGCGCTATTTTGAGTCTTCCATTAGGAAACACAGAAAGCAAAGTTGCCGGAGTTATGGTAAATCTGGTCGGTGCCGAAGGATTTTCAGGAGATGTAGTTTACGAAAATATTGAAACCATTTTAAGCTGGAATGGTGTTACACCACATATTTACGGAAAAAAACAAACTCGTCCATTTAGAAAGATGGGACACGTTACAATTGTGAATGAAGACATGATGGAAGCGAGAAGAATCGCGGAGCAGGTTAAGAATACTATTAAAGTGATTTCGTAATTCAAAGATTGAAAAATTTAAAGATTAAAAAATTGGTTTATTATCAATCAAAATCTTTGAATAGTTTAATTTTTAAATCTTTAAATAAAAAACAAAATGAGCAAAGTAGCCGTTATAATGGGAAGCATCTCAGACATGCCAGTAATGCAGGATGCAATTGACATGTTGAAACAATTTAATATAGAAGTAGAAGTTGATATTGTTTCTGCTCACAGAACACCAGAAAAATTATTCGATTTCAGTAAAAATGCACACAACCGCGGAATTTCTGTAATTATTGCAGGTGCGGGCGGTGCCGCACATTTGCCTGGAATGGTGGCTTCAATGTCTCCGCTTCCTGTTATTGGAGTTCCTGTAAAATCCAGCAATTCTATTGATGGGTGGGATTCTGTTTTGTCCATTCTTCAAATGCCGGGCGGCGTTCCTGTTGCTACTGTAGCTTTAAACGGTGCAAAAAATGCGGGAATTTTAGCAGCACAAATCATCGGAAGTGCTGATAAGAAAGTACTTGATATAATTATTTCATATAAAGAAGAATTAAAAGCGGCGGTTAACAAAGCTGCTGACGGTTTAAAAAAGTAATTTCACAGAGATACACAAAAGTTACACAGAGATGCACAAAGATTTTGTGAATCTCTGTGTTTTTTCTTTGTGGAACTTTGCGAAATAATCTTAACGAATCATTATAATTCTTTTTTAAAGAAAAACTTAACTTTGAAAAAAATGATACAATGATTATTAAATCTTCTAAAATGAAATTGACCAAGAATGTTAATCATCTCATTCAGGAAATAGCTGACAAAACTCCGTCAAAAGAAAATCTTTCAGAACTGCTAAAACAAAAAATAGATGAAGCCATTTATTCTTTAGATAATAATGAAGGAATTTCTAATGATTTGGCCATGGAAGAAACCAAAAATCGTTATCTAAAATATTTTAATTAATGAATTCTAAACCTATAAGGTTTTAAAAACCTTGCAGGAAAAAAAATTACACTATGAGCGTATTAACACAATATTTCAATACCAAACATAACACAGCCCCTTTTTCACAAATTAAGATCGAAGATTACGTTCCGGCCTTTCAGGAAGGAATTAAACTGGCAAAAGCCGAAATCGATGCAATTGTAAATAATCCGGAAGCGCCGACTTTTGAGAATACGATTGTGGCGATGGATTTTTCGGGCGACATTTTAGATCGTCTTTCCAGTGTTTTCTTTAATTTGAATTCGGCTGAAACCAATGACGAAATGCAGAAAATCGCACAGGAAGTTTCTCCCTGGCTTTCTGAATTTGGAAATGATATTCGCCTCAACGCCGATTTGTTTGCAAAAGTAAAAGCCGTTTACGATCAAAAAGAAAGCCTGAATCTCAACGCTGAACAAACTACATTATTAGACAAAAAATATAAAAGTTTTTCCAGAAACGGAGCAAATCTTGCGGAAGACAAAAAAAATCAGTTACGAGAAATCGACAAAGAATTATCGAAACTGAGTTTACAATTTGGGGAAAATGTTTTGGCAGAAACCAATAACTTCGAATTACATTTAACCGACTCAAAAGAGCTGTCAGGTTTACCTGAAGGAACAATCGAAGCGGCTAGATTATTAGCCAAAAACCAGGAAAAAGAAGGTTGGATTTTTACTTTAGATCATCCAAGCTATATTCCGTTTATGACTTATGCCGATAATCGCGAACTGCGAAAAAAAATGGCAATTGCTTTTGGTGCAAAAGGTTTTCAAAACAATGAATTCAACAACGAAGAAAACGTTTTAAAAATTGCTAAACTTCGTCATGAAAGAGCTAATTTATTAGGTTATAAAACCCATGCCCATTTTGTTCTGGAAGAAAGAATGGCCGAAAGTCCCGAAAAAGTATTTTCTTTCCTGAATGATTTATTAGCGAAAGCTAAACCCGCAGCACAAAAAGAATTCGCCGAATTAACCGCTTTCGCGAAAGAACTGGACGGAATTCAACAATTAGAAAAATGGGATGGTGCTTATTATTCTGAGAAATTAAAACAGCAGCTTTTTAATTTAGACGATGAAAAACTAAAACCGTATTTTCAGTTAGAGAAAGTTCTGGAAGGCGCTTTTACCGTTGCCAAAAAATTGTACGGATTGACATTTACAGAGGTTTTTGATATCGACAAATACCACGAAGAAGTTACCACTTATGAAGTAACAGATTCTGAAAATAATTTGGTTTCGATTTTCTATGCCGATTTCTTCCCAAGAAAAGGAAAAAGAAATGGAGCGTGGATGACGTCTTTCAAACATCAATATGTAAAAGACGGTATAAACGAAAGACCTCATATTTCAAACGTCTGTAATTTTACAAAACCAACCGAAACAAAACCATCTTTACTGACTTTTAATGAAGTAACCACATTATTCCACGAATTTGGTCATGGTTTACACGGAATGTTGGCCGATACCGTTTATCCAAGTTTATCCGGAACTTCTGTTTATTGGGATTTTGTAGAATTACCAAGTCAGATTATGGAAAACTGGTGTTACGAGCCGGAAGCTTTGGCTTTGTTTGCCAATCATTACGAAACAGGAGAAATTATTCCGATTGAATATGTGCAGAAAATTAAAGAAAGTGCAAGTTTTCAGGAAGGATTAGCGACTTTACGACAGTTAAGTTTCGGATTATTAGACATGGCGTGGCACGGACAAGATCCGACCAACATTACAGATCTTAAAACTTTCGAAACGGAACAATTCGCCAATACACAATTGTATCCGGATGTAAAAGAAAATGCGATGAGTACTGCTTTTTCACATATTTTCCAAGGTGGCTATTCTTCCGGTTATTACAGTTACAAATGGGCAGAAGTTTTAGATGCTGATGCTTTCGAATATTTTCAGGAAAACGGAATTTTCAATGCCGAAGTAGCCAAGAAATTTAAAGACAACGTTCTTTCAAAAGGAGGAACAGAACATCCAATGACTTTGTACAAACGTTTCAGAGGTCAGGAACCCAAACCGGAAGCTTTGTTGAAAAGAGCAGGACTTCTTTAGACTTTCTTAGATTTTTAGATCTTAGAATATTAGATAATTAAAACCGAAGCATCTATGCTTCGGTTTTTTATTTGACTTTGCCTCCGAATAAATTTAGTTTATCTTAGCATTTTTGAATCCTAATCTTAGAAAATTAATCGTGAAAAAATTCTTTAAAATAGTTCTTTACTTATCTGTTGCCGGACTAATTGCGGTTCTTTCTGTAAATTATCATATTACTTCATCCACCAAAAAATACATTCATTATTCTTTAAAGAAATTCCCAAAGAATGATGTCGGAATAATATTTGGCGCCGGAATAAATGGCAATCAGCCGAGTAAATATTTGAAGGACAGACTTGACGCTGGGATTTTGTTATACAAAGCAAAAAGAATCAATAAGATTCTGCTTTCAGGAGATAATGGACGCGAAGAATACGATGAATTAACGGTGATGAAAAATTACTGTTACCAACATGGCGTTGACACAACAAAAATCTATATTGATTATGCTGGTTTTGATACCTATTCAACAATGTATCGCGCCAAACATATTTTCAAAATAAAAAAAGCTACTTTGATTTCGCAGGAATATCATTTGAACCGTGCCCTCTACATTGGAAGAAATCTGGGCATAAAATCGGCTGGATATTCGGCGAACAAAGGCGAATATTCGGGATATAATTATGTGAAATTCCGAGAGTATCTTTCAAGATTTAAATCCTTTTTCGATGTTTTCAGAAATCGGGAACCTAAGTTTTTAGGAAATCCAATCGATATTAATGGACCATCCAATTATTCTAAGGAAGATAAAAGATAAAAAACAAAACCCTGTAAAGAACTTTGCAGGGTTTGTTTTTAAGTCTAAAGAAAATAAAAATCTTTATTCTTTTTCTATGATCTATATTCTTTACTCTTTCTCTAATACCTTATTAGCCACTTTCCCAACAGTCAATCCTTGTACCACAATTGAAAACAGAACCACAATATAAGTTATTTCTAAGAGCAGGTTTTTGTATTCTCCATCCGGAAGGGAAAGCACCAACGCGATAGAAACTCCTCCACGTATGCCGCCCCAGACCAGTACTGTTAATGAGCCTTTATTATAAGCCGATTTGATTCCGAAAAATTTGAAAACATCAAAGAATTTCCACGGTAATACGATAGAAAAAATTCTGGCAAAGAGGACAATTAAAATTGTTACCAGACCAATCAGCAATTGTTTCTCTAAATTCGGCAGCAACAATAATTCAAACCCGATAAAAAGGAATAAAATGGCATTTAGTATCTCATCTATTAATTCCCAAAACTTCTCCAGATAATCTTTGGTCATTTCGCTCATCGCCACTTTTTTACCATAATTCCCAATAATAAGTCCGGCAACAACCATTGCCAGCGGACTTGAGACATGCAAACTTTTGGCGATTAGAAATCCGCCCATTACTATCGAAAGCGTAATAAGAACTGAAACTTTATAATCGTCAATTTTTTTAAGAACACGAGAAGCAGTAAACCCTAAAAACGCACCTAATAAAAGTCCGCCAATACCTTCTTTGGCAAAAAGCCATGCCACAGAACCAAAACTCATATCAAATTTCGGATCTGTAGCCATTTCCATTACTACAGCAAACATTACTACCGCTACTCCATCATTAAACAATGATTCACCAACAATTTTAGTTTCGATTCTTTTCGGTACTTTAGCTTGTTTTAAAACGCCCAGAACAACGATTGGATCGGTTGGAGAAATTAATGTTCCGAAAACCAGGCAGAATAAATACGGTATTTTAATTCCAAAAATTGGTGCGATATAAAATAGAAGCATCGAAATAATAAGCGCTGACAGAACTACAGAAACCGTAGAATAAATCATAATCGAAACTTTTTGTTCTTTAAGATCTGACATATTTACGTGAAGCGCTCCGGCAAAAAGAAGGAAATTCAACATGGCACCCATTAATATCTCGTTGAAGTCAAATTCTTTTATTAAAACAAAAAAATGTTTCGTTGTATCCGGAAAATAAGAATCTCCTAAAAGACGAATTCCAACAGAAACCAACATCGCAATAATCATAATTCCGATTGTTCCCGGAAGTTTTAAAAATCTTAAATTTAAATAGGCGAAGAAAGAAGCCAGCACGATAAGTACTGAAAAAGTGTAGTATAATTCCATAAATGTGATTTTTACAAAAATAGCTGTATCATTAGTTAATCAAAAACTCACGCCACCAATTAACATAACTTTATAACTCACAAAATAAACTTTCATTTATTTTTGAAAGTTTAAAAACTTTTATATACTTTTGTTTCATGGAATTCAAAGAAGCAAAAAATAAGTTTGTGCAAACCTGGGGGGCATTGGGTTCTCAATGGGGAATTAATAAAACCATGGCACAGATTCATGCTTTATTAATGGTCTCTAACGACGCCGTTTCTATGGAAGAAGTGATGGAAGAGCTCCAAATTTCACGCGGAAATGCCAGTATGAATTTACGCGCTTTAATGGATTGGGGAATTGTATATAAAGAATACAAAGCCGGAGAAAGAAGAGAATTTTTTACCGCAGAAAAAGATCTTGACGAATTAGCCGTGAAAATTGCCAGAGAAAGAAGTAAAAGAGAAATTAAACCTGCGCTTAAAATCTTAAAGGAAGTTTCAACAATTGAAGCTAAAGACTCTGCAGAAGAAAAACATTTTGTTGATCAGACTTCTAAATTATACGATTTCGTTTTGAAGGCAGATAATATGTTAGATAAAATGACCGAATTTAATGAAAACTGGTTAGGTCGTTTGATTCTCAAAATCATGAAATAAAAAAATTTAATTCAAACTTTCAATTATTTCTGAAAGTTTAAAACTTTAAAAAATAATATAATGGATTTTTTGAAAGCAGAATGGAAAAATTTAGCCTTGTTCAATTATGAAATTGATCGTGAGGTTCTGGAAAAATATGTTCCTGCGGGAACTGAGATTGATATTTGGAACAACAAATGTTATGTAAGTTTAGTTGGATTTCTTTTTAAAGAAACGAAAGTTTTAGGATTAAAAGTTCCGTTTCATGTTGATTTTGAAGAAGTGAATTTGAGATTTTATGTAAAACGTTTTGAAAATGGCGAATGGAAACGCGGTGTAGTTTTCATTAAAGAAATTGTTCCGAAAAAAGCCATCACTTTAATTGCAAATACTTTATATCAGGAACATTACGAAACCCAAAAAATGAAACATGAAATTATTGAAAATGAAAACACAAACACTTTTATTTATCAATGGACAAAGGATAAAAATCAGAATACAATTCATGTAGAAACTAAAAGTGTTTTGAGTGAAATAGAAATTGATTCTGAAGCCGAATTTATTACCGAACATTATTTCGGATATACTAAAATAGATTCTGCCAAAACTTTCGAATATGAAGTTACACACCCGAGATGGCAACAATATGAAGTTTTAAATTATGCTGTTGATGTAGACTTCGGAAAAAATTACGGAACTGATTTTGAGTTTCTTCAAAACCAAAAACCAACTTCAGTTTTCCTGGCAAAAGGTTCTAAAATTGGCGTAAAGAATAAAAGAAAATTGCAGACAATTCCGGTTTTAGAAAAAATGTATTAATCTATTTATAAATCAAAAAACCAAAAATCATGAAAACGCTCGAAAACCAAACTTTACTTTATGACGAAGATTGTCCGCTTTGCAGTTTATATACAACCGGATTTGTAAAAAGCGGTATGTTAGACGAAAACGGAAGAAAGTCATATTGTGATTTATCTGCCGACGAACAAAGTTTTATAGATGTAAAACGTGCTACAAACGAAATTGCTCTGGTTGATAATAAAACTAAAACAGTAATTTACGGGATTGATAGTCTGATAAAAGTCGTTGGTTTTTCTTTCCCGTTGATTGAAAAAATTGCCACAATAAAACCGATTCATTTTGTATTGAAAAAAATGTATTCTTTCGTTTCTTACAATCGAAAAGTAATTATTCCTGGCAATATAAAACAAGAAAATAAATTGCAATGTACACCGGATTTCAATTATAAATATCGATTTCTGTTTATTGGTTTTGCTTTGACTGTAACGACTTTCATTTTATTCGGATATTCTAATTTGATTTTCGATTTTCCAAATAGTACGGTTACGAGAGAGCTTATTTTGGCTTTTGGACAAATTGTTTTTCAAACTTTGTTTCTTTTTAAATTCAACAAACAAACGATTATGAATTACACCGGAAATTTAATGACGGTTTCTTTGATGGGAAGTTTAATATTAAGTCCGATTTTGATTTTGAGTCAGTTTATGATTCTTCCGCAAATGATAATTTTAGGTTGGTTTGGAGTTACGGTTCTGATTATGTTTTTGGAACATGCTCGAAGAATAAAAATTTTAAAACTTCCAATTTGGTTATCTTTCACTTGGATTTTGTACCGAATTATTGCTTTGATTCTAATTTTAAATTAAATAGGTTCGCCACGAATTCACGAATATTTCACAATGTTATTTAAATAATTCGTGAATTCGTGGCAAAAAAAAATTACACAAATGAGCAAACTTATTATAGCAGCGGGCACAGGATTTCTTGGAAAAGTTTTAATCAATCATTTCAAAAATAAATTTGAAGAAATTGTAATTCTGACCCGAGGAAAATCTAAAACTATTGACGGAATAAAACACGTAAACTGGAACGCTAAAACTTTCTCAGGTTGGGAAAATGAATTAGAAAATGCAACAGTTTTAATTAATCTTGCCGGAAAATCTGTTGATTGCCGTTACACCGAAAAAAATAAAAAAGAAATCTTTTTGTCCAGAATTGAAAGCACAAAAATTCTCAACAAAGCGGTTTTGAATTGCAAAAATGCGCCGATACATTGGCTGAATTCTTCAACGGCGACCATCTATAGATTTTCATTAGACAAAGAAATGGATGAAGTTGATGGCGAAATTGGGAATGACTTTTCTATTAATGTGGCACTTTCCTGGGAAAAAGCATTTTTTAAAACCGAAACTCCGAATACTTTAAAAACGGCGATTCGAACTTCTATCGTTTTAGGCAAAAATGGCGGTGCTTTAATTCCGCTAAAGACTTTGGCAAAATTTGGTTTGGGTGGAAAACAAGGAAAAGGAAATCAGTTTGTGAGCTGGATTCACGAAGAAGATTTTGCTCGTGCAGTTGATTTTATTCTTGAAAAGGAATTGATTGGAAAGATAAATATTGTTTCTCCAAAACCAGTCCAGAATGTTGATTTTATGAAGAAACTTCGAAAAGCGGTTGGTTTTCCGTTTGGAATTCCATTAAGCAAAACACTTTTAGAAATCGGCTCTTTTTTTATTCGAACAGAAACAGAATTGGTTTTAAAAAGCAGAAATGTGATTCCGAAACTACTTTTGGAAAATGGGTTTGAGTTTAAGTTTGGGAATGTTGATGAGGCTTTTCAGGATTTAGTATAGTTTGTCATTTCGAGGAACGAGAAATCGCACGCGGGATCCGACAAAGATTGGCAATTTACGTTATGGAGCTACTAGTGCGTTCTTCGACTTCGCTCAGAAAGACAAAAATGCGGAAATTTAATAAAATCGAAACCGATTATATCATGAACACCATTCAACTTACAACCAAAATAAAAGCTCCAATAAAAACCGTTTTTGATGCTTCAAGAAATATTGATGTTCATCAGAAATCCGCAAGTAAATCAAAAGAAAAAGCAATTGCCGGAATAACTTCTGGTTTAATAAATTTAAATGAAACGGTAACCTGGCGCGGGAAACATTTCGGATTTTATCTGACACACAAAAGCCGAATTACCACAATGAATTTTTACGATTATTTTGTGGATGAAATGGAAAAAGGCCATTTTAAATCTTTCAAACATGAACATTTTTTTGAAGAAGAAAATGGTTTTACGATTATGAAAGACAAATTAGAATATGAAACTCCGTTTGGGATTTTTGGAAAATTATTTGATGTTTTGTTTTTGGAAAAGCATTTAATTCATTTTCTTTTGGAAAGGAATAAGATTTTGAAAGAGGTTTCGGAAAACGCTAACTAAGTTTTTCTCTCAATTTTTGTCATTTCGACAAAGGAGAAATCTCCGCGACAATATTCCTCAAAGATTGGAAATACTTTGCAGAGTTTCTTACGGAGATTTCTCCTTCGTAGAAATGACAAGATTGCGTATTTTGAAATGAATCTTCTCGCTTTACGTTTGCGTGAGGGATAGGAGCTGGCTACCGAAGTAGCGTGGATAGCCCGACCGCGTTGCGATAAGCGGGCGAATATGCGCAAAGTATTTTTGCCCGCTTATCGCAAGGTGGTCACGCCCAAATTACTTTTAAAAATAAACAATCATTAACCACCAAAAAATCGGAACGGCTTCTACCCAAAATGAAGTGTAATATTTGGAACGGTTTGGATTTGCAAAAAAGATAAAAAGCATCAAAGTGACGACCATGACGAAATTAATTAGGGCATCGTGATAATTAAAAGTTGCAATAAATACTTCTAAAAACCAGAATGGTATCAATAATAAAAATCCTAAAAGTTTGGTTTTCTTTACGCCGATGGTTTGCGGAACGGTTTTTAAATGCGGATCGTCATTGGCTAAATCCAGGATTTCAAAAACTAAAATGAGGACAAAAACGAGAACAAAGCGCTGAATGCATTTTATAAAAAAGTCAATGGTAAATGGAATTTCAGCATTTATTAAGGGTAAAACCAGCGTGGCTCCCACCCAGCAAATGGCAACTATATAAATTTTTACCCCGGCCCAGTTTCTGGCATTTCTTCGGTTTGGAAAAAAAGGCAACGTGTAAAGTGCTGTGATGGCGAAAATTCCGAAGGATACAACTTGGGTGATTCTCTTTAATTGGAAGAAATAATACCCGACTAAAATCAGTGATATAAAACTCAAAACTGCGATGATTTTCAACTGTATGCCAATTGGATTTTTCTTTACCCGAACCAAAGCATCATATTTTACGAAATTATATCCTACAATAGTTCCAAAGAAAACGAAAAGCGCCATTGGCTCATCGTACTGAATATGAAACACATGGAAAGTTATGTGTACCAAAGCAAAACACGATAAAGCCACGTGAATACTGCTGTTTAAATAGAAATCGAATAGCTGTTTTATAAGTTTCATGATTCAAATCTAATCAATTGGTAACAAATCAACTCTTTAGTTATAAAATTGATAAAAATTGAAGTTAAAAATACCCATTAAATTATTAATAATACTTAATTTTGCGCCACAAAAAAACAACACATTTACTTTCAAATGTTATTTGCCCCACAAATTGAGGCTGATTACATTGACCTTAAAAATTTAGATAGCTACAAATGAGAACAGATGCTTTTGCTTTAAGACACATTGGCCCAAGAGAAACCGATCTTCCACATATGTTGAAGACTATTGGAGTTGACTCGATTGAACAACTGGTTTATGAAACACTTCCTGATGATATTCGTCTAAAAGCACCTTTGAATTTAGATCCTGCGATGACCGAATACGAATTCGCAAATCATATTCAGGAATTAGGAAAGAAAAATAAAGTATTCAAATCGTACATTGGTTTGGGTTATCACCCAACTATCGTTCCGGCTCCAATTCAGAGAAACATTTTTGAAAATCCGGGATGGTATACGGCTTACACACCTTATCAGGCAGAAATTGCGCAGGGTCGTTTAGAAGCTATTTTAAATTTCCAGACTACGGTTATCGAATTAACCGGAATGGAAATCGCAAACGCTTCTTTATTAGATGAAGGAACTGCTGCTGCCGAGGCTATGGCGTTATTATTTGACGTTCGTACCCGCGACCAGAAGAAAAACAATACACACAAATTCTTCGTTTCTGAAGAAATTTTACCACAAACTTTATCGGTATTGCAAACACGTTCAACTCCAATCGGAATTGAATTGGTTGTTGGAAATCACGAAAACTTTGATTTTTCAAATGAGTTTTTTGGAGCGATTTTACAATATCCGGGAAAATATGGTCAGGTAAATGATTATAGTGCTTTTGTTGCTAAAGCAAAAGAAAACGAAATCAAAGTTGCCTTTGCTGCAGATATTTTATCATTAGCTGCCTTAACTTCTCCGGGAGAAATGGGAGCTGCTGTTGTTGTTGGAACTACACAAAGATTTGGTGTACCAATGGGTTACGGAGGTCCACACGCTGCATTTTTTGCCACTAAAGATGAATATAAAAGATCTATGCCAGGTCGTATTATCGGAGTTTCTATTGATGTAAACGGAAACCGCGCTTTACGTATGGCTTTAGGAACGCGTGAACAGCACATTAAACGTGAAAAAGCAACTTCTAACATTTGTACTGCTCAGGTTTTATTAGCTGTTATGGCGGGAATGTACGCCGTTTACCACGGACCAAAAGGTTTAAAATATATTGCAAACAAAGTTCACGCATCTGCAGTTACTACTGCCGAAGCTTTAAATAAATTAGGAGTTTACCAAACCAACACCGCTTACTTTGATACTATTTCAGTAAAAGCAGACGCTCAAAAAGTAAAAGCTGTGGCGGAGAAAAACGAAGTAAACTTCTTCTATCCTGATGCAGATAGTATTTCGATTTCATTTAACGAAACAACTTCAGTTGCAGACATCAATCAAATTATTGCCATTTTTGCTGAAGCTTTAGGAAAAGAAACTTTCACAGTTTCTGAATTAGCAACAGCAAGTCAATTACCTGTTTCATTAGAAAGAACGTCTTCTTTCTTAACGCATGATGTATTCAATAATCATCATTCAGAAAGTCAGTTAATGCGTTACATCAAAAAATTAGAACGTAAAGATTTATCATTGAATCACTCAATGATTTCATTAGGTTCTTGCACTATGAAATTAAACGCGGCTTCAGAAATGTTACCTCTATCAATGCCAAACTGGAACAGCATTCACCCTTTTGCCCCAGTGGAACAAGCAGAAGGTTACATAACAATGCTTAAAAAATTAGAGCAGCAATTAAATGTAATTACAGGTTTTGCCGGAACAACATTGCAGCCAAACTCTGGAGCTCAGGGAGAATATGCTGGTTTAATGGCAATTCGTGCTTACCACATGTCAAGAAACGAAGGACACCGTAATGTATGTTTGATTCCATCATCGGCTCACGGAACAAATCCTGCTTCTGCAGCGATGGCAGGAATGAAAATTATCGTTACCAAAACAACTCCGGAAGGAAACATTGACGTAGAAGATTTAAGAGAAAAAGCAATTGAACACAAAGATGATTTATCTTGTTTAATGGTAACGTATCCTTCTACTCACGGGGTTTTTGAATCTTCTATTATTGAAATCACAAAATTAATCCACGATAACGGCGGATTAGTATATATGGACGGTGCCAACATGAACGCTCAGGTTGGATTAACAAATCCGGCTACAATTGGTGCTGACGTTTGTCACTTAAACTTACACAAAACTTTCGCTATTCCTCACGGTGGCGGCGGACCTGGAGTAGGACCAATTTGTGTAAACGAAAAACTGGTTCCGTTTTTACCAACAAATCCAATCTTAAGCGTTGGAGGTGAACAAGCGATTACGGCTATTTCATCTGCACCTTACGGATCTGCTTTAGTTTGTTTAATTTCTTACGGTTACATCACCATGATGGGTGCTGAGGGATTAAAAAGCGCTACAGAACACGCAATTTTGAATGCTAACTATATGAAAGCACGTTTCGAAGGTCACTACCCAATTCTTTACACAGGAGAATGCGGAAGAGCGGCTCACGAAATGATTTTAGATTGTCGTTCATTCAAAGAAAACGGAATCGAAGTTGGTGATATTGCCAAACGTTTAATGGATTATGGTTTCCACGCTCCAACGGTTTCTTTCCCTGTTGCCGGAACTTTAATGATTGAACCAACTGAATCTGAAGATTTAGCAGAATTAGACCGTTTTTGTGATGCCCTTATTTCAATCAGAAGAGAGATCGAAACTGCAACAGCCGATGATAAAAACAACGTATTAAAAAATGCACCTCATACATTGGCAATGTTAACTACAGATAATTGGGATTTCCCTTACACAAGAGAAAAAGCAGCTTACCCGCTAGATTATATTGCTGAAAATAAATTCTGGCCATCAGTTCGTCGTGTAGATGACGCTTACGGTGACAGAAATTTAATTTGCAGCTGTGCTCCTATTGAAGCTTATATGGAAAGCTAAAAATTAGTTTTTCTATTTTTATTTCAACCCCGACAGATTTATAAAACCTGTCGGGGTTTGTTTTTTTAAATTTGTTTCAAGTTGAGGTTTCAGGTTACTATTGAGGACCTGAAACTTGAAACTTTTTAAACAAAAAATAATCAGGGCGTGCCCCCGTTATAGTAAGTGGGCAAAAAATCTTTGCGCTTATTCGCCCACTTACTATATCGGGGTCGGGCTATCCATGCTACTTCGGTAGCTTACTCCTATCCCTCACGCAATCAAACTACTAAGAACCATTTTTTTATCCATTTTAAGTTAGCCATTTTATTTATGAAACAAAACCCAATCTTAAAACCCGAAATTTTCCAAAACAAATCTTTGTTTCAAACGTTTGAAATCTCGGCAAAATCCAATTTTCATTAAAAAATATACAATATATCATCAAAAAATCCGTTTTTTGTTAATTATATGCATGCATACTATTTTTTATGATAGTTATCATAATATTATTTATAAATTAGCAATAAATTTATCGGATAATTACAAGAAAAAATGAAAATTAAAATAATAGGTATAGGAAGTTACATTCCTAAAAAAGAAGTAAGCAATACTGATTTTGGCGATCATGTTTTTTTGAATGAAGACGGAACTCCTTTTGCTTACCCAAATGAAGTTGTAATAAAAAAATTTAAAGGTATTACCGGAATAGAAAACCGACGTTACGCCGAAGATCATTATACGGCATCAGATTTAGCATTTTTTGCTTCTGAAAAAGCCATCGAAAATGCCAATATCGACAAAGAATCCTTAGACTATATTATTTTCGCACACAATTTTGGCGATGTAAAGTCAGGAACCAATCAATCTGATATTTTACCGAGTTTAGCAACCCGCGTAAAAAATAAACTGAATATTAAAAATCCGAAATGCGTGGCTTACGATATTCTTTTCGGATGTCCGGGCTGGATCGAGGGAGTTCTTCAGGCCAATGCTTTCATAAAATCAGGAATGGCAAAAAGAGTTTTGGTTATTGGTGCCGAAACTTTATCCAGAGTGGTAGACGATCACGACCGCGATTCGATGATTTATTCAGATGGTGCCGGTGCTTCAATCTTAGAACTTTCAAGTGACGAATCTGGTTTACTTTCATACGAAAGTGCCACTTTCGCAAATGACGAAGCTAATTTCCTTTTCTTCGGAAAATCATACAATCCAGATTTAGATCCGGATATTAAATACATTAAAATGTATGGCCGTAAGATCTATGAGTTTGCATTAAGTCAGGTTCCAAATGCCATGAAAAGCTGCCTGGATAAAAGCGGATACGGAATTGATGAAGTAAAGAAAATCCTGATTCATCAGGCAAACGAAAAAATGGACGAAGCGATTGTAGAACGCTTCTACAAATTATACGACAGAACCGCTCCGAAAGACATTATGCCAATGAGTATTCATGATTTGGGGAACAGCAGTGTTGCCACAGTTCCAACGCTTTTTGATTTAATATTAAAAGGTGAAATCGAAAATCATGAAATCAATAAAGGCGACGTAATTATTTTTGCTTCTGTTGGAGCTGGGATGAATGTTAATGCTTTTGTTTATAGGTATTAATAAAGAGCTTTTAAGCTTTCTATAAGAGAAGTCAATTTCTAGCAAAGACGCGAAGTCGCAAAGTTTTATAAATATTACTTTGCGACTTCGCGTCTTTGCAAGATATCAGCAGATAACTTAATAAAACTATAGATTCAATTCTATTTAAAAAATACAAAACAGCAGATAACTTTGTATATTTGCGCCTTTGCAGATAAAAAATAAAAAATGTACGAAAAAACATTTCCCAATAAAAGATTCAAACTCACTTTAGAATTTTTACAAAAGCACGTTAGCACATCAGAAACTATTTTTGATTTTGGCGTTCCAAATCCGTTTTCTAAAATAATGGAAGAAAATGGCTATACTGTAAAAAACACAAAAGGAGAAGATTTAGACAACGATCAAACGGCGTTGCAAACCGAAGAATATACTGTTTTTACGGCGTTTGAAATTTTCGAACATTTATTAAATCCGTACACGATTCTAGAAAATGTAAAATGTGATAAATTGTTAATTTCAATTCCGTTACGTTTATGGTTTTCTCCGGCATACCGTTCTAAAACTGATATGTGGGACAGACATTACCACGAATTTGAAGATTGGCAACTGGACTGGCTTTTAGAAAAAACGGGATGGAAGATAACAGATCGTCTACAATTCACTCATCCTGTAAAAAAGTTTGGATTCAGACCCTTACTAAGATATTTTACTCCAAGATATTATATTGTTGCTGCCGAAAAAGTTAAAAACTAAAATTGCAGATTTTAGATTAACGATTTTGGATTTGTGATTTTAGATTAACCAAAAAAATCTAAAATCTAATCTAAAATCTAAAATTTTACAAATGAAATATTATATCGTCATTCCCGCACACAACGAACAGGATCTTATTGGTTTAACCTTGCAATCTCTGATTTCGCAAACAGTTTTGCCATCAAAAATTGTGGTTGTAAATGACAATTCTACTGATAAAACAGAAGAAGTGGTACTGGGTTTTGCAAAAGAGAATCCTTATATTTCTGTTGTGAATAAAACTTCAGATGCTATTCATTTGCCGGGAAGCAAAGTAATTCAGGCTTTTCAAAAAGGTTTTGAAACCTTAGACTCCAATTATGACATCATTGTAAAAATAGACGGCGATTTAATTTTTCCATCCAACTATTTTGAAACTATCATCAAACATTTTCAATCAGATGCAAGAGTTGGAATGGCAGGCGGTTTTTGCTATATCGACAAGAACGGGGAATGGGTTTTGGAAAACCTGACAGATAAAGATCATATTCGCGGTGCGCTGAAAGCTTACAGGAAGGAAACTTTTGAGCAAATTGGCGGTTTAAAACCTGCAATGGGCTGGGATACTGTAGATGAATTACTTTGTAAATTTTACAATTGGAAAATTGTAACCGACGAATCTTTACACGTTAAGCACCTTAAACCAACTGGCGCAAACTACAACAAAACAGCACGTTATAAACAAGGAGAAGCTTTTTATACTTTAGGATATGGTTTTTGGATTACGGCAATTGCATCTGCAAAACTTGCAATGATGAAGAAAAAACCTTTACTTTTTTTAGACTACATCCAGGGTTTCAGAAAAGCCAAAAAAGCCAAAACTCCCTTATTGGTTAACCCCGAACAAGCTAAATTTATTAGAAATTATCGTTTGCAAAAAATGAAAGAAAAGTTAATTTGATTGATAAAGCAGTCGAAAAAGCTTGAACTCATAACCCAAAACTCATAACTTCTTTTTACCTTAGCCAATATTTGTAAAACTTATGATGCTAATTCGTTATTTATCCCAAATAGGAAGATATTTTTTAATGCTTAAAGAAATTTTCAATAAACAGACCAAATGGTCTGTAATGAAAAGTTTAATTTTAAAAGAAATCGACGATCTTATTATTGACTCTCTGGGAATTGTGTGCTTTATCTCCTTCTTTATTGGAGGGGTTGTAGCCATTCAGACTGCCCTAAACTTAACTAATCCGTTAATTCCTAAATATCTTATTGGTTTTGCGACACGTCAATCTGTAATTTTAGAGTTTGCCCCTACTTTCATTTCTGTTATTATGGCGGGAAAAATGGGATCTTATATTACTTCAAGCATTGGTACAATGCGTGTTACAGAACAAATCGATGCTTTGGAAGTTATGGGAGTAAACTCCTTAAACTATCTTGTTTTTCCAAAAATTGTCGCTTTGTTAATGTATCCTTTTGTAATTTGCATTAGTATGTTTTTAGGTGTTTTTGGAGGATGGCTGGCTTCAGCGTATGGCGGATTTTCGACTAGTCAGGACTTTATCGCAGGAGCACAAATGGAATTTATTCCTTTTCATATCACGTATGCTTTTATCAAAACCTTAATTTTTGCTATGTTATTAGCAACCATTCCTTCTTTTCATGGATATTATATGAAAGGTGGCGCCTTGGAAGTGGGTAAAGCAAGTACGGTTTCGTTTGTATGGACATCGGTTTGTATCATTCTTTTTAATTATATATTAACTCAATTATTATTAGGATAATGATAGAAGTAAAAAACATAGAAAAATCATTTGGTGACAGTAAGGTTTTAAAAGGCGTCTCGACGGTTTTTGAAACCGGAAAAACCAATCTGATCATTGGACAAAGTGGATCCGGAAAAACAGTTTTATTAAAAACATTATTAGGAATTCACGCTCCGGATTCGGGAACTATCGAATTTGACGGCAGGGTTTATTCTGATCTGGATAAAGATGAAAAGCGTGAATTGAGAACAGAGATCGGAATGGTATTTCAGGGAAGTGCTTTATTCGACTCTATGACAGTTGCAGAAAACGTAGCGTTCCCATTGAGAATGTTTACCAATAACACAAAAGCACAAATTAAAGAACGTGTTGATTTCGTTTTAGAAAGAGTAAACTTAGTTGAAGCGCATAAAAAATTACCTTCGGAGATTTCGGGAGGTATGCAGAAACGTGTGGCAATTGCTCGTGCTATTGTAAACAATCCGAAGTACTTATTTTGTGATGAACCAAACTCAGGATTAGATCCAAATACATCAACTCTAATTGACAACTTAATTCAGGAAATAACCCGTGAATATAACATTACAACTGTAATTAATACCCACGATATGAACTCTGTAATGGAAATTGGAGAGAATATTGTTTTTTTAAAGAAAGGATTAAAAGCGTGGCAGGGAACAAAAGAAGAAATCTTTAGAACTGAAAATAAAGATATTGTCAAGTTTGTCTATTCTTCTAACTTATTCAAAAAAGTGAGAGAAGCTTATCTAAAAGGATAAATCTTTGAAAATTTAAAATAAAAAGAAAATCCAGATTCCAATTGTAAAATTAGAATCTGGATTTTTTATTGAATATTGATCAATTCTACTTCTGCATTAGGATTAAATAAATATGTTTTTCCTGAGCTTATTTCAATGCATTCAAAACGTTTTGTCCTAACGGCCAGTTTCTTAAAAATCTTTCCGTTTTTGATTCTAAAAACACTTCCATACGGAATTTCAAAAACATAATTTTTATCATTCTCTTTGTCGTATTGTTTTAGCGCCAGCGACAAGGTTGTATCTGTATCACTACTTGCTGAAGGGTTTTTAAAATGTCTCGCCAGCAATGGTAAAATCTGCCCGGGGAAAATCTCAGGCCTTATAAACGGAACCATTAAACGTTGAAATGTATATTTCCATTCGTTTCCATGTGGTTTTATATTTCGTCCAAATTTTTCAAAAGCAACCAAATGTGCAATTTCGTGAACTAAAGTGATCAAAAAGCGATATTTGTTCAAACTCGCATTAACCGTTATTTCATGTTTACCGCTTGGTCCGCGTCTGTAATCCCCATGACGCGTCTGACGCTCATTGACGATTTTAAGATGAACCTGATTGGCGACAATCAAATCAAAAACAGGCTTTACAGCATGCTCGGGTATATATTTTGCTAGAGTTTCGCTCAATTTTAAGTTAAATGTTATTTGTTAAAAGTTAGAAGTTTTAATTATTTGTATCAATATATTTTTCTATATCCTCTAATTTAAAGAGAGAATCCTTTTTTATTTTACGTTCGATATAAACATTATAAGTTCCAATTCCGCCTTGTTCATAATCTAATCGCCAATTATCATTTCTTTTGGCTAACCATTTTAATTGTCTCGTAGGTATCTTAGTATCTGAAATATTATCCGTTGTTTCACAATCCTCGTTTTTATTGGCAATATCCTCATTACATTTAGCACTTTAAAACTTGAAAAAATTGCTTTGGAATAGAATCTTTTGAATCATACTCAATCCATTTTTTGGCTTTTTGCCTAATATTCTTTTCTTCATGTTTATAAAAAACAAAAATGAAGATCATTAGAATAATTCTGCTCTATTCATTTGACTTTTTACTAATAAGAAACTAAGGATTTGTTGAAGAGACCTCTAAAACTTTTCCGTTAAAATATTTATTTCCATTTAATGTAAAATCATAAATATAAGTTGCCATTCCCTCTGCAGAAATTGGCGCCTGATAACCTGGAAAAGCTTCATTCAGCATTTCAGTCTGAACAGAACCTAACGCCAGAACATTAAAAGAAATTCCTTTTTCTTTATATTCTTCAGCTAATAATTCTGTCAAGGTAATAACGGCACCTTTACTGGAACTGTAAGCTGCTAATCCTGCAAATTTTAAACTTCCGCGCACGCCCCCGATAGAACTAATGGTTACAACATGACTTCCTCTTTCCAGATATGGAATACAAATACGGGTTAAGTTTGCAACGGCAAAAACATTTACTTTATAAATACTTTCAAAATCTGCCTGCGTGGTTTCTGCAAATGGCTTTAAAAGCAAAGCACCTGCATTATGAACAACGGCATCTACCTTTTTCCATGTGGATGAAAGAAACTGATCTACTTCTTTTAAGGCATTTTCATCAGACAAATCAATTGAAAGGCAGGTAACATTTTGATGCTCTAATAATGTTTGCGGTATTTTTCTGGAGATAGCCAAAACCTGATGACCTGCATTAGCGAATTGTAATGCCAGTTCATAACCAATTCCTCTGCTTGTTCCTGTAACGATAATATTTTTCATGCAACAAAAATAATCAAATACTCTAAAACGGCCTTTTATTTATTCATGGTTATTTCCTGGGTTGGCGTAATTGTAATTTTAGTTACAGCCGGCAATAATTCCTGGGTAAAAGAAGTAATATGCGGAATATCCATTACTTTAAACTCATCTGAAACGTGATGATAAAAGTCAAAATTTTCAAAATCAAAAGTGCTTAAAGACTGGCATGGTTTTCCGAAAGCATCGAAAAAAGAATAATTATCAGATCTGTAAAACAACTCATATTCTGCTTCTTTTGGTAAAAATCCGATTGTATTTTTTTCTGTATACTCATTTATTTTCCCGGCCATGTTCGATTTATCAAAACCGGTTATATAAGCCAGATAATCTCTTTTCATTGGCACACCAATCATTTCAATATTTAATTGAGTGTACAGATTGAAATTTTCCTTTTTCAATTTCTGAACTAAACTTTTGGAACCTAACAGACCTTTTTCTTCTCCGGCGAAAAAAACCACTAAAATACTTCTCTTATTAGCTTTGGTTTCGCTGAAATATTTTGCCATAGCAGCAACAGAAGTCACACCGGAAGCATCATCATTGGCTCCGTTATTTATTTTATCTTCCTGTTGCTTTTTCTCTACACCAATATGATCATAATGCGCACTTAGTACCACAAATTCTTTTTTCAGTTCCGGATCTGTTCCTTCTATCACACCGACAATATTAAAAGCTGGTGTTTTAAAATTCGTCAGGGTATCACGATATGTTTTAAAATAAGGCTTAATTTTATTTTTCTTTAGATAATCCTCCAAATAAACAGCTGCTTTTTCTATTCCTTTTGTTCCGGTTTCGCGGCCTTCCAATTCATCTGAAGAAAGATATTTTAAAAAATCTGAAACTTCTGTCTCAGAAATTTTATAACTGATTTCTAAAGGTTTTGAGCCTGACGGTGTTTCTTTATTGCTTAATGTTGATGTTCCCGATTTACAAGCTAAGAAAACCAGAGGCAGTAAAAAGTATAGTTTTTTCATGTTTATTTTTTTTGATTTTTGTAATTGAAGCTGAAATTGACTTAAAGATATAAACTTATGAAAAGTAATAGAATATTCATAAAAAAACCCTTTCAAACTAGTTAAAAGGGCTTTAAAAAAATATATTTTATAAAATAAGTTATCCGCCAATAACAGATCTTGAAATTACGATTTTCTGGATTTCAGACGTTCCTTCATAGATCTGAGTGATTTTTGCGTCGCGCATAAAACGTTCTACATGATATTCTTTTACATAACCGTTTCCTCCATGAATCTGGACCGCTTCAACAGCAGTATCCATGGCAACCTGAGAAGCAAATAATTTTGCCATTGCACCACTTACATCATAATTTTTGTGATTGTCTTTATCCCAGGCAGCTTTCATACATAGATGACGTGCTGCTTCAATATTAACAGCCATATCTGCCAATTTAAAAGCAATTGCCTGATGGTTGCAAATTTCTGTTCCAAATGCTTTACGCTCTTTAGAATATTTAAGGGCCAGTTCATAAGCACCAGATGCGATTCCTAATGCCTGAGAAGCAATTCCTATTCTACCTCCGGCAAGAGTTTTCATTGCGAATTTAAATCCGAAACCATCTTCTCCGATTCTGTTTTCTTTCGGAACTTTAACATCCGAAAACATTAGAGAATGTGTGTCAGAACCGCGAATTCCCATTTTTTGCTCTTTTGGACCAACTGAGAAACCTGGCATATCTTTCGTCATAATTAAAGCATTTATTCCTTTATGCTTTAATTCGGGATGTGTCTGAGCTATCACCAAATAAACAGAAGCCGTATTTCCGTTTGTAATCCAGTTTTTTGTTCCATTTACCAAATAATGATCTCCCATATCTATGGCAGTAGTTTTTTGAGAAGTTGCATCGCTGCCCGCTTCCGGCTCACTTAAACAGAATGCTCCATGAATCTCTCCTGAGGCTAAACCTGGCAAATATTTCTGTTTTTGCTCTTCTGTTCCAAATTCCTGTAATCCCCAACAAACTAAAGAATTATTTACAGACATTACCACAGAAGCAGAAGCATCTATTTTGGAAATTTCTTCCATAGCAATTACATATGAAATAGTATCCAGACCGCTTCCTCCGTATTTCGGATCAACCATCATTCCCATAAATCCAAGTTCGCCCATTTTTTTGACTTGCTCAGTAGGAAAAATTTGTTTTTCGTCACGTTCAATAACTCCAGGCAATAATTCGTTTTGAGCAAAATCTCTTGCTGCCTGTTGAATCATTAAATGTTCTTCGGTAAGATTAAAATCCATAATACTATTCTTTAAAATGTTTTTACCAGATCTGGTTAAATCGGTCTGTTTATTTTTGTTTTTTGTGTTGGTCGATGCCTTATTACATTTCGGATCAAAGGCTTTCAAAGATACTTTTTAAAAATTAATTTACAATGCGCGCATATAAATTTACCAGATCAGCAAAGATTACGATAACGTTTTCGTGATTATTCATCTTTTCTTTAAAATCAAGATTAATAATGCAACAATTTTTTAAAATTGCAGAAGTCAAAATAGAGGCTACTTACACTAAAAATAGAATAAAATTTCAATTCTAAACATTAAACATTTCTTAAAGCGAGTAAAACTACGTAAACTTAGTCTTACTAATTTGATTTTTAATGTGATACAGAAAATAAATGTGAAATCAACAAGAAAAAAACATTGGTTTAATGAGTCAAAAATTGAGAAATTAACATTAATTTTGACCAAAAAACAATAAATTGATAAACATGAAAAAGATTTTACTATTACTTACACTCCTTTTAAGCTTACAATTTTCGATAGTTTCAGCACAAACTCATATAGAAGTTAATGGTGTGACAGTACCCCGAAAAATAGAATTTCAAAACAAAACTTTACAATTAAATGGCGCAGGCGGAAGATCTAAAATGTGGCTGGAAGTATATGTTCAGGCGTTGTATTTGTCACAGTTAAGTCAGGATCCTAAATTCATTATTGATAGTGATACAGAAATGGCTATCAGAATTGAAATCACTTCTTCAATGGTTTCTTCCAGCAAACTGACTAAAGCTATTAATGCCGGATTTGAAAAATCTGCAGGAGCAGAACTGGAACAATTACGTCCAAGGATTGAGCAGTTAAAAAATTATCTAAGTGATGCAATTACAGAAAAAGATGTTTTTATATTGGCATATAATCCTCTAGATCAAAATATTTATGTTTCTAAAAATGAAGTTTTGAAAGGAAAAGTACCCGGATTTGATTTCAAAAAAGCATTATTTGGAATCTGGCTTTCTGATAAACCCGTTGACGAAACTTTGAAAAAGAATTTATTGGGAATGTAATACTTAACACCCGTTATAAAATATCAAGCCGAAAGCAAATTGTTTTCGGCTTTCTTTTGATTGCTAAATTTTGAATCAAAATACATTATTCGCATTATTCTATTTTATACATTTACGCAAAATAAACATATCACAACAAAATGAAAGATTTATTACAACAATTTGAAAACAAGGTCCCTGAAATTGTTTTTAATTGGAAAGATTCAGAAACAGAAGCCGAAGGGTGGACTGTTATTAATTCACTTCGCGGAGGAGCTGCAGGTGGAGGAACAAGAATGAGAAAAGGCTTAGACATGAACGAAGTTTTGTCATTGGCCAAGACTATGGAAGTTAAATTCTCTGTTTCAGGCCCTGCTATTGGCGGAGCCAAATCTGGAATAAATTTTGATCCTAATGATTCTCGCAAAAAAGGCGTTTTACAACGTTGGTACAAAGCAGTTTCTCCTTTGTTGAAAAGTTACTACGGAACGGGCGGAGATTTGAATGTTGATGAAATTCATGAAGTGATTCCGATGACAGAAGAATGTGGTGTCTGGCATCCGCAGGAAGGTGTTTTTAACGGACATTTTAAACCGACAGAAGCTGATAAAATTAACAGAATCGGTCAATTGCGTCAAGGTGTTATCAAGGTAATTGAAAATCCTAAGTTTTCACCAGATGTAACCAGAAAATATACCGTTGCGGATATGATTACCGGTTTTGGTGTTGCAGAAGCGGTTCGTCATTTTTATACCACTTACGGTGGAGATATAAAAGGTAAGAAAGCCATTGTTCAGGGTTTCGGAAACGTGGGTTCTGCAGCTGCTTTTTATTTGGCAGAAATGGGAGCAAAAGTAATCGGAATCATCGATCGTGATGGCGGATTGATTCAGGAAGAAGGTTTTTCTTTTGAAGAAATCAAAACGCTGTTTTTAAATAAGGACGGAAATAAACTAGTGGCTCAAAATATGATTCCGTTTGAGAAAATCAATTCTAAAATCTGGACTATTGGTGCTGAAATCTTCACTCCATGTGCTGCTTCAAGACTGGTTACTCAGGCTCAGATTGACAGCCTGATTGCAAATGGATTAGAAGTAATTTCATGCGGAGCGAATGTTCCTTTTGCTGATAAAGAAATTTTCTTCGGATCGATTATGGAAGAAGTAGACAGAAAAGTCAGCTTGATTCCGGATTTTATCTCAAACTGTGGAATGGCAAGGGTTTTTGCTTATTTTATGGAGAAAAAAGTTCAAATGACCGACGAAGCTATTTTTAATGATACTTCTGAAACCATCAAAAATGCAATTGTAAAAGCTCACGGTTTGAATTCTTCTAAAACAAATATCAGTGCAACTGCTTTTGAAATTGCATTGAAACAATTAGTATAATTTTTTATACTTTATTATAAACGAGTCAAATTGTATTTGGCTCGTTTTTTTTAGCATAAGGTTACGCAAACGAGTCTAACTTATTTCTCGCAAAGTCGCAAAGTTTTCTTTTTTTTAAGTTTTCTTTGCGACTTCGTGACTTTGCGAGAATAAAAAAACAGCTTAGGAACTTTGCGGTTAAATCACTTCGTTACTTCCATTCTAAACAATTTTTACTACTTTTAAACGTTTTTATTTAATACACTTTTAAAATTCAGAATCAAAATGAGTTTCACAATTTCTTCGGATAAAAAGAAATCGTTACTAATCACAACTGCTATTTATGCGGCAATTATTTTATTGCTGTTTCTAATACGTTTTTGGCCTCCATATAATCCGGAAAACAATGTTGCATTGGCAGATGGTGGCGGAGGCGGTGGCGGCGTTACTGTAAACTTTGGAGACAGTGATTTAGGTTCCGGAGCCAATTATAAAAGTGAAGTTTTGGAAGTAAAAAACAATGCAAAAGTTACTCCCGCAAAAGCAACACCGGACGATGCTATTATTACGCAGGAGAATACAACGACAGACAATGATGTTGTAATTCCGGCAAAAGAAAAACCTAAGAAACCTACACCTGTAAAAGTAGAACCGAAACCTGTTCCTGCAAAACCAAAAGTATCTAACTCAACAAATGATGCTTTGGCAAATATTATGAAAGGTTCTAACAAAGGTGGAGACGGAGATGATAAAGTATCTGGCAATAAAGGGAAAGCCGGCGGAAGTTTAAACTCAAATGGTTATTACGGATCTGGAGGCTCTGGTGGCGGAACCGGCGGCGGTAACGGAACCGGAAATGGTATTGGTACCGGAAGCGGTTACGGAGCCGGAAGCGGTGGTGGTTCTGGCGGCGGATCCGGATATTCGCTAAACGGAAGAAAAGCACTTTCTAAACCTGCACCAAAATATACTTGTAACGAAGAAGGAAAAGTAGTTGTAGAAGTAACGGTTGACCAAAATGGAAAAACCATTAGTGCTACAGCGGGAGTAAAAGGAACGACCAATACAGCGAGTTGTTTACTGGAACAAGCTAAAATTGCTGCACTGAACACAAAATGGTCTGCAGACGCAAATGCTGCAGCCAAACAGGTTGGTAAAATTATTTATAATTTTAGTCTGGATTAAAATTCAACAATTGATAAAATATAAAAAAGGCTTTCTGCAATTCTCAGAAAGCCTTTTTTTTTTATCAATGATGAATTCTTCGAGATTAGTTTGTTCTCCTAAGCGAAGTTGAAGGACACGCCAAAGCTCTACAAAATTAGTGATTTCCTTTGAGGAATTACTACGTGTCCTGCGACCTCGTTGAGAATGACAGTTGCTACGTGAAATTTCGGTTTTTCGCGTGAGGGATAGGAATAAGCTACCGAAGTAGCATGGATAGCCCGACCGCAATAAAAAAAATGGGCGAATCAACGTTATGCTGATTGGCCCATTTTCTTTATTGGGGTCACGCCCTAATCGTAATTTATTTAGGACTGGTTGCAATTACAAACTTCAGATTGTTCTTTACTCCGATTTGTAAAACATCTACTAAATCCTGGACTTGCAGATTAAACGGAATTCGAACCACGACTGTTTGTTCTTTATCGGTTCCTATTTTTGACATTAAAGAAGTTTCCAGGTTTTCGAAATCTACTGGTTCTTTGTCAATGTAAAATTTTTTATCTTCTGTAACCGACAAACTTATTAATTGTTTATTGGTTTTCTCGTTAGATTTCGCTTTTGGCAACGTCATCTTAATTACATTCGGATTTGCCAGTGTTGAGATAATTAAGAAAAACAACAACAGGAAAAACATAATGTCGCTCAAAGATGAAGTCGCTACTTCTGCGTGAAATCTTCTTTTTCTTTTAATAGACATAGTTTATGCTCTTTGAATTATGTTGACAAATTCTAAAATTTGCTTTTGAATTTTTAAAGCAAAATCATCAATTTTTCCGTTTAGTAAGTGGTAAGCACTATAAGCAATAATTCCCACAATAAGACCCGATCCGGAACTGATCATTTTTTCGTATAAACCTCCCGAAATGTTTCCGATACTGATATTTTCTGTAACCGAAATGCTGTAGAAAATTTTGATAACCCCGGAAATTGTTCCGATGAAACCTAAAGTTGGCGCAATACCGGCAATAAGTCCGAGATGACCCAAATTGCGCTCCATTTCGCCAATTTCGATATCTGCGGCGCGGTCCATATTCGATTCGATTTCGGCAATTGGTCTTCCAATTACTAAAACGCCTTCTTTTAAAATGTTTCCGGCTGCAGTATTACTTCTTTCTACTATTGTTCTCGCTAATTCAATATTTCCAGAATGCAGTTTATCTGCGACATCCTGCATTAACCTGCCATCAATTTTTGAGGCACGGCTGATGTACATATAACGTTCAAAAATCACGTAAATAGTGTAAAACAATAAAATCGCAATCGGAATTAAGAAAACTCCACCTTTCATTATAAACCCAAACATTGAAATTTCGTTTTCGGGCGCAATCTTCTCGATCACCACATTTGAAGCGTTTGCGATTGTATCTGTTTGTAATTGAATAAAACTAAACATATATTAATTCTGGTTTTTAATAATTAATTCTAAAAAATATTTGAAATTTGCAATAAAGATAATTTTCGCTGTAATATTAAACTACAAAAATCGAAATTTATTTCAATCAACAACCATTTTATCTAAAATAAATGAACTATCAGGAGACTACCAATTGGATGTTTAATCAGCTTCCAATGTACCAATTGCAGGGTGCTTCGGCATACAAGGAAGATTTAACGAATATCAGATTATTGGCAGCTCATCTTGATAATCCGCACAATGAGTTAAAATGCATTCATGTGGCGGGAACAAATGGCAAAGGTTCTACTTCTCACATGTTGTCTTCTGTTCTTCAGGAAGCAGGTTATAAAGTGGGTTTATACACGTCGCCGCATTTAAAAGACTTTAGAGAGCGCATAAAAATAAAAGGCAGGGAAATCTCTGAAGATTTTGTGATTGAATTTATTGCCAGCCACAAATCTTTTTTTGAAGCCAATGATATGAGTTTCTTCGAAATGTCGGTTGGACTGGCATTTGATTATTTTGCTGCAGAAAAAGTAGATATTGCCATTATTGAAGTGGGTCTTGGCGGAAGACTGGACGCAACCAATATTATAACGCCGTTGGTCTCTGTAATTACTAATATCGGATTAGATCATACACAATTTTTAGGAAATACATTAGAGGCAATTGCAGGAGAAAAAGCCGGAATTATTAAACCAAATATTCCTGTTGTCATTGGTGAATACACAGCTGAAACAAAGCCTGTTTTTTTGGCAAAAGCCGAAGAAAATAACGCTCCAATTTCATTCGCTTCTGATTTGATTGACCAAATTTATTTATCTGATTTAATTGGCGATTATCAGTTTCATAACAAAAAAACTGTTCAACAAACAATTTCCATTTTAAACAATCAAACTGATTTTAATATTTCAACCGAACACTTAAAAGAAGGTTTGCTCAATGTTGTTAAAAATACAGGATTACAAGGTAGATGGCAGCAATTAGGAGAAAGTCCGAAAATAATTTGTGACACCGCACATAACAAACACGGATTGGTTGTTGTAATGAATCAGCTTAAAAATGAAAATTTCGAAAATCTCCATATCGTTTTGGGCGTGGTCAATGATAAAGATCTGGATTCTGTTTTACCTTTATTTCCAAAAGATGCCAAATACTATTTCTGCAAACCAGATTCTTCACGCGGCTTAAGCACTCAAATTTTACAAACAGAGGCAAAAAAATATGATTTAATTGGAGAAAAATACGATTCTGTTGCAATCGCTTTCGCGGAAGCAAAGAGAAATGCTACAGAAAATGATTTTATTTACGTTGGCGGAAGCACTTTTGTAGTGGCGGAATTGCCTTTAGGTTAAAATGTATTTTGAATTTAAAAAAAAATTAAAAAATTTCGTTTTAATAACAAATTCATAAACAGCGAGATATAATTTATTTTAAAAAAAGTTTTATTTTTTCTTCTAAATTCTTTGCAGAACTCAAAAACAAGCGTATATTTGCACTCGCAATCACAAACGATAGCAACCTAGTAAAATAGGGCGATTAGCTCAGCTGGTTCAGAGCACCTCGTTTACACCGAGGGGGTCGGGGGTTCGAACCCCTCATCGCCCACAGAATTATAAAAACTCCAAAGTCATTTGATTTTGGAGTTTTTTGTTTTAGTATATTTCACTGAATTACTGTTTATATTTTTTTTAGCTGACAAATAGCAATTCATATTTTATTACTTCTATTGAAAAGAAGGACTTAGACACATCAGATAGTAAAGATTTTACAGAAAATGATAATAATAAGAAGAAGAAGGCAGTTTACAACTACGAATACCGAACTACATAACTTTCACAAAAGGGAAACAAAAAATTAAAGGCTATCATTTTGAAGTTTGGCACATACTTCTTCAAGAAGCTTTCTGGTTTGTCTGAAATGTTTCATTTTAACATCAATCTCTTTTATTTTAGCCTGAAAAAGCTCAAGCGTTTCCGGCTTCGAATCTACACTTTCGAACCAGGCAATTAATATCTTTTTTATCTCCGTTAAGGTAAACCCCACTTCTTTAGCTTCAATTATTATCTCCAAACGCTCAATAACATTTTCATCATAACTTTTGTAATTATTAGATTTTACTTTTTCATCAGAAATCCCCTGAATCAAACCTAAGTTTTCATAATATCTAATGGTATGTATTGAGAGACCAGATCTCTTTGATAATTCGTTTATTAACATAATTTAAAAGTTTTAATTCTAAGCGTAAACCATAGAGCATAGTCTATGCTTTACCTTACAAAGGTATTAAATTTCTGTTTAGATTTAATGTTGTATATTTAAAAGGAATCAAAAAATATACATTCATGTAGATGAACAGATTAACAGTATCAATTTCAATTAGGAACCGAAACTTTAAAAAATTTCAATCCACCCAGATAACCGGAAATAATACTCGTAATTACAAAAATCTATAATTACCTTCTGGCTGAAGTCCGTTTCTTAAATCTTTCTTCTACTGTTTAAATATTTTCTTATTGGAATATCATATAGCACCATCACTAAATAAGCAAATACAACAAGTAAAATAACAGAGGTTATTACAATTAAAGTTAATTCCGTTGTGTCTGGTTTATAATTTGTATAATAATTTCCAAACATCCATAAAAATGCATAATGCGTCATATATAATGGATAGGAAATATTCCCGGATAAGACACAAAACTTTTTTAATTGTGGTTTCAAAACCGCTCCCGCACCTAAAGAAATCAATAAAGGAAAGTAGAACAGCACAGCTAAGGGTTCTAAAATCCAATTCCACTTCGAAAAAGGCATCACAAAAGTCAGTAATAATAAGATTGTCAACCCAATAAATCCTAATCTATTTTTGATAATCCAATTAGATCGGTAAATAAGCAATCCTGCTAAAAAAGAATAGGATATTCTGGCGCAGCCATCCCAAAAAGTGGGACCGCTCCAGCCCCCTAATAAATTACCTGAAGCATACCCAACATAGCAAATTGCACCAGCGGAAATAATTGTAAGTAAAATTAAATAGCTTCGACTAGTTCTGTATAGAATAAATGCGTAGACAACATTCGCTACATACTCCCAAAAAAGAGACCATGCTGGCGCATTGAAACTAAATAAGTTAAATCCGCGATCTGCAATTACAGGAAGAGGAATCAAAAATATCGAACATATAAATGTAAGCGCAATTTTAGCCAAACTGTACAATTCCAAATGACCACCAAAAGGATCAAGCAAAAAAGCCAACAATCCTAAGATAGATCCTGCGAATACTAAAGGATGCAATCTAATTATTCTTGCTAGAAAAAAATTACGAAGACCCATTTTTTTTATCCGGTCATCATACGCATATCCAATTACAAAACCCGATAGGCAAAAGAAAAAATCAACAGCCAGAAAACCGTGACCAATAAAATTTTTACCTGGATCAGTATAAATCCATTCCATAAGATGAAATATGACAACAGCGAAAGCAGCAATACCTCTTAATCCGTCCAAAATTTCAAAATGTTGTTTTGTATTAAGAACCGTTACAGAATTGTTTGGTATATTCATTTAATTACAATAATCGTAGTTATTAGTCCAGTACATCTTGACGCAAGTTCTACAAATTAATATTGAAATCAAAATAGAAATATAGTAAGACCCTAGCTTTTCATATACTGAAACAATGGAAGTGGACTTGATATGGCTATTTTTAAGTATAATTAACTTGAGAGCAAAGTATTTTTGACAATAACCGAATTTGCTAACTGCAATATTTAAAACTCAGAACCTTTAACAATTCCTCTTTTTGATTCGACAACAAAATCTATAATCATATCTCTTTCTAAGGTCTTATCAAACTTATCTACAATCAATTCTAAAGCAAACTTTGTATTTCTTTTCTCCTGAAATAGAATCCTATAGATTCCTTTCAATTCATCAATTTTATAGGAGTTAAAGTTTCTCTTTTTTAGTCCTACAGTATTTATTCCCACATAACGCAACGGATCATGGCCAACAGTTATAAAAGGAGGAACATCTTTAACTACTCGGCTTAAGCCACTAATCATTGCGTGTTCACCAATAATCGAAAACTGATGTATAGCAGTCAAACCACTAATATTTGACCAGTCTCTGACTGTGACTTCGCCAGCCATTCCAACACTAAATCCTACAACACAATGATCACCAATAAAACAATCATGGCCAATATGTGCATTAGACATAATTAAATTATAGTTTCCAATGTAAGTTTTACCCTTAGAAACGGTTCCTTTATTAATTGTGACAAACTCCCGGATAATATTATTATTGCCAATTTCTAAGTAAGTGTATTCGCCTTCATATTTAAGATCTTGAGGAATTCCTCCTAAAACGGCATTAGAATGAATTTGACAGTTTTCACCTATTCTGGATCCTCTTAATATTACCACATTGTTTCCAATTTGAGTGTTTTTTCCAATTATGACATCATTTAGTAACACAATTTCCAATAACAACATTATTCCCAATTATAGCATCCTCGTGAACAAAAGTATTTTTCAATTTTTCATCTTTTAAAATAAACACAAAAATTAAAAAAATGTGAATGATATTCTTTGACCTAATATCAAATAATCGAGGCTCTAATTCTACTCAAAGTTTCCTGGCTAACGCCAATGAGGGAAGAAATATGCTTTAACTTGGCTTTCTGAATAATTTGCGGAAATGATTTTAAGAGGAATAAATATTTCTTCTCAGGATTCATCACACGAAAACTGTGATTAAATTCATTAATACGGGAAAGATAATTACGAAGTAACTTAACATGAAATCTTAAAAATAATGGATTTTGCAGCAGGATTTGCTCGTCGGAGTAAGAAAGAGCATACAATATGCTATCCTCACAGGTTTGAAAGTTCTCAAAAGAAGGCTTTTGCTCAAAAAAACTACTTAAAGAAGTGACAAATTGATTATCAGTGTATATCCGTTTAGTCACTTCGCAACCGTCTTTTATACAAAATCTTCTAACAGCACCAAATTTAATAAAAAAAATTTTATCACAAATTTTACCTTCTTGTATAACAAAATCGTTTTTTTTAAATCTTTCTTCTCTGAAATATTTTTTAATTTCAGAGGTTGTATCTGCATCTAATTTTACAAAATTATTAATTAAAAGAATTAATGCCTCCATATTGATCATATAAATACCAAATATAATAAATATTGATGCTAACGGCTTCCAAAACTATTCAAACTAATATACCACATAGTATATACTAATATCAAAGAAACATTTAAAAAAAACAAATCGTATGCTATTGCTAAAAGAAAAGCTCGCAGTTAAGGATCGAAGTTAGCTGGCATATCGTAAGAAAGATTTACTGGTAAGAAAAAATTATTTTTTACCACTATTGCTAGAGAGTTTTCCTAGGATTAAAATCAGGATAAAACGAAAAAACCCCTATCCGTTATGGATAGGGGTTTAAAAAGAAAGGCGACGACATACTCTCCCACAATACTGCAGTACCATCTGCGCAGGCGGGCTTAACTACTCTGTTCGGGATGGGAAG